>BNJT01002671.1_pt1 | contig 524373 bp, 621 predicted proteins | sample 8540491 | NCBI WGS metagenome assembly BNJT01 (sample SAMD00202455, study PRJDB9452) | human saliva metagenome | host: Homo sapiens | reverse complement strand
CACTGAACTAGATTATTTTTTAAGGTTGTAGAATGATTTCAATCCACGGTATTCAGCTACTTCACCAAGTTGGTCTTCGATACGAAGCAATTGGTTGTATTTAGCGATACGGTCAGTACGTGAAAGTGAACCAGTCTTGATTTGTCCTGCGTTTGTTGCAACTGCGATGTCAGCGATTGTTGAATCTTCAGTTTCACCTGAACGGTGTGATACAACAGCAGTGTAACCAGCTTCTTTCGCCATTTCGATAGCGTCGAATGTTTCAGTAAGAGTACCGATTTGGTTAACTTTGATAAGGATTGAGTTCGCAGCACCTTCTGCGATACCTTTTTCAAGGTATGAAGTGTTTGTTACGAAGAAGTCGTCACCAACCAATTGAACTTTACCGCCAAGACGTTCAGTAAGAGCTTTCCAACCGTCCCAGTCGTTTTCGTCCATACCATCTTCGATAGTGATGATTGGGTATTTGTTTACCAATTCTTCAAGGTAGTCGATTTGTTCTGCAGCAGTACGTACAGCAGCTCCTTCACCTTCGAATTTAGTGTAATCGTATACTTGACGTTCTTTATCGTAGAATTCTGATGAAGCACAGTCAAATCCGATAAATACGTCTTTACCTGGAACATAACCAGCAGCTTCAATCGCAGCAAGGATAGTTTCAACACCATCTTCAGTTCCTTCGAAACGAGGAGCGAATCCACCTTCGTCACCTACAGCTGTTTCAAGACCACGAGATTTAAGGATTTTCTTAAGAGCGTGGAAGATTTCAGCACCCCAACGAAGAGCTTCTTTGAATGTTGGTGCACCAGCAGGTACGATCATGAATTCTTGGAAAGCAATCGGAGCATCTGAGTGAGAACCACCGTTGATGATGTTCATCATTGGAGTTGGAAGAACTTTAGTGTTGAATCCACCAAGGTAGCTGTAAAGTGGGATTTCAAGGTAGTCAGCAGCAGCGCGAGCTACAGCGATAGACACACCAAGGATTGCGTTAGCACCCAATTTACCTTTGTTAGGAGTACCGTCAAGTGCGATCATAGCACGGTCGATAGCTTGTTGGTCACGTACATCGTAGCCGATAATTGCTTCAGCGATGATGTTGTTTACGTTGTCAACAGCTTTTTGTGTACCAAGACCACCGTAACGAGATTTGTCACCGTCGCGAAGTTCAACTGCTTCGTGTTCACCAGTAGAAGCTCCTGATGGAACCATACCACGTCCGAAAGCACCTGATTCAGTGTAAACTTCTACTTCAAGTGTTGGGTTACCGCGTGAGTCTAGGACTTCGCGAGCGTAAACATCAGTAATAATTGACATTTTTTACTCTCCTTTGAGTTTAATTATTTTACACCTCTATGATACATCAAAAAGATACCTTTTTCAAGAAAAAACGTTATCTTTGTGCAAATTTTCCTTAAGTTTGTTAAGTAATCGCTTTCTTTCCTGCCTTATCTATAGACTTTTATGATATACTATATTTATGACTGATGTATCAAAACAAATATTAGAAAAAGCTCATGGCGGGCTTAAATTAAATCCCGACGAACAAAGACGTTTTCTTGGTACGTTTGAAGAACGTGTTCTTGGCTACGCTGAACTCGCTACTGCTAATGATGACAAATTTCAAAAAGGTTTTTTGACTATTTTGGAGACTTTAAAAAAAGGAACTGAACCTCTATTTGTCAAAATTTCTCCTCAAGTTGAATTTGACAAACAAGTCTTTTATCTAAAACAAGCCAAAGATGCTGACTGCCAAGCAACTATCGTTTCTGAAGATCATAACTCTTCTCCTTTCGGACTGGTTATCCATAGCGATGTTCCGGTTCAAACAAGTGAAAAAGACCTCAGAAAGGCCTTTTCAGACTTGTGGCAAGAGAAAGAGACGAAAGCTCCTACTTCTCTCTGGAAAAAATGGTTTGGTTAACTCTATCTCAAAGACATGATTCGTGCGATACTTGCAGCTGTATTTTCTAGATAAACAGCTGCTTTTTTTAGACTGTCTGCTAACGGTTCGCTTTTTTCAAGTATGGAAAAAGCTGCGACTATATTCTCAAATGGTAAGGGTGGTAAATCCTCTGATAAACTACCACAAATAGCAATAACTGGAACACCATTTGGTGTTCTTTTTGCTACTCCAATTGGCGCCTTTCCAGCTAGACTTTGCGAGTCCAGTCTACCTTCGCCAACGATAACTAGGTCTGCATCAGTAACTTTTTGATCGAAGTTTATCAAATCCAAACAAGTTTGGATACCAGATACAATCTCTGCTCCAGCGAAGGCACACAAGCCAGCGGCAATACCACCACCTGCTCCTGCACCATCTAATTTTAATATTTCAGGTCTTGCTTTACTATAGAAGTCTTTAATAGCAGCATCAACTTCTTTAAATTTAGATGGATCCAATCCCTTTTGTTTCCCAAATGTAAAGGTAGCACCCTGAGGTCCACAAAGAGGATTGGTAACATCTGCAAGTATTTTTATATGTACATCAGAAGGAATTTGAATTACTCCCTCCTTCAAAATTTTCCTGATATCAAATAGTGATTGACCATTTGCTTGAAGTACAATTCCGTTTTTGTCATAAAACTGGTAACCAAGTCCTGAAGCAATGCCAATTCCACCATCGTTACTAGCTGTACCACCGACACCAACGTAGATATCTTTGATTCCTTGTTCTATCAAATGGAGAATAAGTTGACCAATTCCCTTTGTTTGAATCTCTAGAGGATTACGTTTTTCATAAGGAATTTTTTCAAGACCCACTAAATTTGCAACTTCAAATAGAGCTAATTCTCTTTTTTGAAAGTAAGACATCAAAACCTCATCACCAAAAGGTCCAGTTACCTGTACTGTTTTTTCTTCCAAACCTAGAGAACTTTTAATTGCGTCTACTGTTCCTTCACCTCCATCACCAACAGGTAAAAGTAGACACTCCACGTTAGGTATGGCCCTTTTGAATCCTCTTTTTATAGCTTCTGCTACTTCGTTTGCAGGAAGACTCTCCTTGAAGGAGTCCGGCGCGATAACAACTTTCATTTTGATTCCTCTTTCTATCTAAAGGAAGTCTATCATTTCCAAAACTTTCCCAAAATCTCTCTCATCTACCTGAAGATTTATTTCCTTTTTCACAATATCCTTGGCACAAAAGGCTATTCCAAGTCCTGCACTTTTAAGCATTTTTAAGTCATTAGCTCCATCACCGATTGCAATCGTTCTATCAAAAGGCACTTCTAATTCTTCAGCCCATCTCACGAGGGTTGCTTCTTTTACTTCTCTGCTTATAATAGGACCAATTAGATTTCCAGTTAAATGATCATCTCTGAATTCCAGTTGATTAGCAGTATATAATGAAATTCCTAAATCTTTTGCTAATCTTTCTACAATAGTGGTAAATCCACCTGATACTAAGCCGACTTCTATCTGATTTTCTTGAAGAACTTTAATAAACTTAGCAGCGTTTTTACTAAGGTGATGTTCATGATAAATCTTATCAAATATTGATAGAGAGACCTTTAAGAAGAGAAACACGTCTTTTTAAACTTGCTTCGAAGTCTAATTCTCCTCTCATAGCTTGAGCTGTTAGCAGGGCTACTTCTTCTTCGCACTCTGCCTCTTTCCCTAATAAATCAATAACCTCTTCTTCTATCAGAGTTCCATCTACATCGAGCACACAGAGACCGTTGATTGTTTTCATTTATAATCCTTACTTTATTATCTCAAAAAATCGTATGAAAGCATCATACGATTTTATTTATTTAATTTGCTAAGCTGTGATATAAATCAAGATAAGACTGACAAGCTGTATCCCAAGAGAAATCACATTCCATAGCTTGTACTTGAAGTTTCTTCCAAACATCTGGATGATTATAATAGACATCCAAAGCAGTTTGAAGAGCCCAGTTAAGCCAGTATGACGTCAAGTTGTCAAAACTAAATCCTGTACCCGTTCCTTCGATTGGATTGAACGGTTGAACAGTATCTCTCAACCCGCCTACCTCATGAACAAGTGGTAATGTTCCATAACGCATAGCCATCATTTGAGAAAGTCCACAAGGTTCAAAACGACTTGGCATGAGGAAAATATCACAGGCTGCATAAATTTCTTGTGCTAGCTTGACATCAAAGGTAATATTGGCAGATAGTTTATCTGGGAATACTTGACCAAACCATGAGAAGGCTTGTTCAAAACCAGGATCACCTGTACCCAAGAGAACGATTTGAACATCTTCTTGAAGCATGCGATGCAAACCTTCAACGACGACATCAAAACCTTTCTGTCTTGTCAAACGCGACACAATACCAATCATTGGAACATCGGGACGAACTGGAAGACCAACTTTTTCTTGAAGTTTAGCTTTATTCTGAGCTTTTCCTGATAGGTCTGATTTATTAAAATGATAATCCAACAAAGGATCCGTTTCTGGATTATAAAGATCCGTATCGATTCCATTTACAATACCAGAAACCTTACCAGACTCCATTCGTAAAATCTGGTCCAGGCCACAACCAAACTCTGTTGTCATGATTTCATAAGCATAGCTTGGCGATACAGTAGATACACGATCTGCATAGAGGATACCAGCCTTCATCCAGTTCAGGCAGTCATTCCAGCGAACTGTACCATCAGCATAACGCTCAAAACCAACTCGGAACAAATCCCAAAGCATACCTTCAGAGAATTGACCTTGGAATTCCAAATTATGGATCGTTAAGACAGTCTTAATGTTTTGATAGGCTTGAATCCATCTGTATTTCCTTCAACAAGAAAGGAATCATAGCTGTATGATAATCATGAGCATGAAGAACATCTGGAATAAATCTAATGCGCTCCATAGCCTCCAGAGCTGCAAGTTGGAAGAAGGCAAAACGTTCACCATCATCGAAATCACCATACACATGACCACGGAAGAAATAATACTGGTTGTCAATAAAGTAGAAGGTAACACCATTTAAAACAGTCTTCTTAATGCCACAAAACTGTCTACGCCAACCAACGTATACTTCAAATTGAAGAACATCTTCAATTTGATCACCAAACTTGGCTTCCACCATGTCATAGTATGGCAGGATAACAGCAACTTCATGACCAGCTTTAACTAATGATTTTGGAAGAGCCCCGATAACATCTCCCAAGCCACCTGTTTTAGAAAAAGGGGCTCCTTCGGCTGCTACAAATAAAATTTTCATGAAAGAATGTCCTCTGTTACTTTTTCACCTTTTTTGATGACAACAGGATTTTCTGCTGTACCACGAATAACAACTCCATCAGCTACTTCAGCACCCTTATCAATAATTGCATACTCAACTTGAGCACCTTCACCAATGACAACACGAGGGAAAACAATAGATTCTTTAACTAAGCTATCTTTATGAATTTGAACATTACGCGAAACAACTGAACGAACAACTTTACCTTCGACAATACTACCAGAAGCAAACTGCGAAGTATTTACTTCACAACCAGGTGCATAATAAGTTGGTTCTTCGTTTTTCACCTTTGTATGAATCTTTTGATTTGGAGAGAACAAAGAGTAGAATTTATGCTGATCAAGCATATCAATATTGGCTTGGTAGTAGGTTTCTACAGAATGAATATTTGCCAAATAACCAGTATACTCGTAAGCAAAAGCACCTTCTTTAGCTGCCAAATCACGAAGAACATAGCGAAGTTTTTCTGGATGTTCTTTCTGAGATTCTTCTTCTAGACGTTCAATCAACCATGGGGTATCAACGACAAAGATATCGGTAGACATATTGTAAAGATTTTGGTCTGATTTTTTATCAAAGAGCTTGTGAGAAAGCACATGGTCAGTTTCATCAATATCTAGGATAGCATTTACTTCTGAAATATCCTTTTTAGGTAGTTTCTTATAAACAACCGTAATAGGAGATTTTGTAGTATTATGCAAATGGAAAACCTGAGTAAGATCAATATTTACCAAAACGTCACAGTTCAAAGAAACCGTTTGGTTAGATCCAGAACGTTTTAAATAAGTCAAGAGTTGTTGATAATACTCTTTACCGACTGTACTGCTTTCTACACGTGTATTGTAAATACCTAGATAGTAGTGACTAAGTAGTGTATTCAAGCCCCATTCACGTCCTGAACGAATGTGGTCAAATACAGAGCTGATGTTATCTTGTTGGAAGATTCCAAAGACACTTCGAACACCAGCATTTGCTAAACTTGAGAGTGGGAAGTCAATCAAACGATACTTCCCTCCGAATGGCAAACTCGCCACAGGACGATTACTCGTCAAGGTTGACATATCATGAAAACCAACAGTGTTTCCTAAAATCGCTGAATATTTATCAATCTTCATCTGTTGCTACCCCCACTACTTCGTTATATCCGACTACTTGTACTTCTTCTGTACCATCAATTTCAACACCATCGGCAATAATTGCACCTTCACCGATGATTGCACGTGTAATTTTAGCACCTCTACCGATAACTGCTCCACTCATGATGACAGAATCAACAACTTCTGCTCCCTTACGAACTTGAGCAGCTGTAGAAAGAATGGAATGTTTTACAGTACCATTCACGTAACATCCATCTACTACTAGAGAGTCTTCTACTTGAGCAAATTCTCCAAGGAAGTTTGGTGGAGCGATAAGGTTACGAGAATAAATTTTCCATTGACGATTTCGGCTATCTAGAGCATTTTCTGGAGAGATGTATTCCATATTTGCTTCCCAGAGTGATTCTATGGTACCAACATCTTTCCAGTATCCACTGAATTCATAGGCGTAGACACTTTCTCCAGACTCTAGGTAGTTAGGAATAACATTCTTACCAAAGTCTGACATGTCAATATTATTCTTTTCAGCTGCAACTAGCATATTGCGTAGACGTTTCCAATCGAAAATATAAATACCCATTGATGCCTTGGTTGATTTTGGCTCAGCTGGTTTTTCTTCGAATTCAACAATGCGATTATTAGCATCTGTATTCATGATACCGAAACGACTAGCTTCTTTTAGTGGTACATCCAAAACAGCAACTGTCAAGCTGGCATTGTTATCCTTGTGTGATTGGAGCATATCATCATAGTCCATCTTGTAGATATGGTCTCCTGAAAGAATCAAAACATACTCAGGATTAATGCTATCGATATAGTCGATATTTTGGTAAATGGCATGACTTGTACCTTCGAACCAACGATTTCCTTCACTTGCAGAGTAAGGTTGAAGGATAGAAACACCTGAATCAATTACATCAAGACCCCAACTAGAACCGTTTCCGATGTGATTGTTAAGAGCAAGAGGCTGATACTGTGTGATAACCCCAACATTGTGGATACCAGAGTTGGCACAGTTAGAAAGAGCAAAGTCAATGATACGATAGCGCCCACCAAATTGCACAGCAGGTTTTGCAATGCTTTGAGTGAGTTTACCGAGACGAGTTCCTTGCCCACCGGCAAGGATTAAAGCTAGCATTTCATTCTTCATTTTCTACTCCTTTTTGAGATTTATTTGATTCTTTTTTAGCGGGTTTCAAGCGACGTTTGATTTTCCAGATACTTGCCCCCAAAGCTGGCAAGGTAAAGGTCAAAGTCTGCTTATAATCCTTCCATAATCCTTCTTGAGTTTGAACGGTTTGATTGTGTTCTTTCCAAACACCACCCCATTGTTCCAACTCTGTATTCCAAATTTCTTCATACACACCTGCAACTGGCAGTCCAATTGTGAAATCAGGACGTTCGACTGGTGCCATATTAAAGACACAGACTAGCATCTCGCCTTTCTTTCCTTTACGAATAAAGGAAAGAACACTCTGATCTCTATTATCTGCATCAATGATTTCAATTCCATCATAGCTCAAATCGACTTCCCATAGACAGCGATGGTCTTTGTAGAATTGATTCAGTTGAGAAGTGAAGTATTTCATCTTAGCATTCATTGGATCTTCTAAGTTAGACCATTCCAATTGCTCTTCAGATTTCCATTCTAAGAATTGCCCAAACTCACTACCCATGAAGAGCAATTTCTTACCAGGGTGACAAATTTGATAAGTATAAAGATTTCTAAGGCCTGCAAATTGATTATAACGATCCCCCCACATCTTATGCATCATACTCTTCTTACCATGAACCACCTCATCATGTGAAAATGGTAGGAGATAATTTTCATTAAAGACATACATAAAACTGAAGGTTACAAGGTTAAAATCATACTTGCGGTAAATTGGATCTTCTTCGTAGAAACGTAAGATATCATTCATCCATCCCATGTTCCACTTGTAGTCAAATCCAAGACCACCCATCTCTTTCGGACCTGTTATTTTAGTTGCCGAAGAGCTTTCTTCTGCAATCATCATGACATCAGGGTGAGCTAGCTTAATAACAGTATTTAAACGCTGAAGGAAATAATAGCCTTCGTAGTTAAGATTTCCACCGTCTTTATTTGGTGTCCAAGGTGCATTATCATAATCAAGATAAAGGATATTACTTACGGCATCTACACGGATACCATCTAAATGATAAAAATCAATCCAGAACTTAATGCTAGAAATTAGGAAAGATTGTACTTCGTTTTTACCTAAGTCGAAGTTTAATGCACCCCAACCATAGTTATGAGCTTTGTTATGGTCTTGATATTCAAAAGTCGGAGTTCCATCATAGTAGGCTAAGGCATCATCATTGATTGTAAAGTGACCTGGAACCCAGTCAACGATAACACCGATATTGTTTAAATGACACTCCTCAACAAAGTCTTGAAACTCTTCTGGTCTTCCGTAAGAATGTTCTAAACCGAAATATCCCATAAGTTGATAGCCCCAACTTAAACCTAGCGGGTGAGCCATCAAAGGCATAAACTCTATATGAGTGTAGTTCATTTCAACTAAGTAAGGAATCAACTCTTCTTTTAATTGAGCAAAACTATATGGAGTTCCATCTGGATTTCGTTTCCAGGAACCAGCGTGTGCTTCGTAAATATTAACTGGTCTTTCGAAGAATCCCAAACGTTTTCTACGAGCTAACCAAAGTCCATCCTTCCATTTCTTTTCTGGAATTTCTGTTAACACAGCCCCTGTTCCTGGACGTGCTTCATACCGAACAGCTAAAGGATCAATCTTCATAAGCTGATGACCGTTAGCCCGTGTGATATGATATTTATAAATCTGACCTTCTTGGGCAAAAGTTGTAAAAACTTCCCAAACTCCAGATTCGTTTCGAACCATAGGGATTTGATTTTCAACCCAATTCGTGAAATCACCGACTAGATGAACAGCCTGCGCATTCGGAGCCCAAACACGGAATGTGTAACCCCATTCCCCGTCTTTCTCCTCACGATGTGCGCCCAAATAGTGCTGAAGATGGAAATTTTCGCCTGTTGTAAAAGTTCTTAAAGCTTCTAATGTATCCATAAATCCCCCTTTATATTGTAAGCGTTTTCTATATTTCTATTATACTATCTTTTAAGAAAACTTTCAACCAATTTCCGAATTATCATAAATATTTTTTAGAAAATCTTCAAGTAATTATCTTGACATTTCTTAAATTTTCAGTATTTATTGATATTCTACCTTGATAAAAGTTTTTGAATCATTAAATCACTTACAATATTTTTTTTCAATGCTAATTTTTGCAAAAACAGATACTTAAAAAAACTTAACGTTATTTTCATGAATCAAACTTTTTGTTCGGATAAAGTATCTTAAGTACAATTTTATCAAATTTTCTGAAATTTTCAACTATTTTTTTGGTAATATTCCCATATTTTTTATTAGGACAAATTTATATAGAAAAAAACTCAAGATTAATCTTGAGTTTTATTTTTTTAAACTAAAACATTCATAACTGCTACACTCACATTATCAAGAGTGTTTTCTTGGTTTGAACGGCTATTAGTGATTCGCATTTCAAGGTTTCCCGCATTTTCATAATAGTGGGATTCTCCTTTAGCATTAAAGACCACTAAGTAATGCTCGTCATCTTCCTGAATTTCATAGACAATCCAGCCACTATTTTCAATAGCAGTGTGAACAAAGACGTGACGGTATACTTCCTCGTATGTAGGGTATGAAAAGGCACTACTCTTTGTTTTAAGACCTATAATCTGACGAATAAATTCAATACTATCCTGACGCTCATTGATTAAGTCCCAGTCTACCTGGTTAACAGCATCTGGAGCATTGTAACTGTTCATAGCACGTTCGCGATCATCATGAGTCAACTCACCGTTTTCACCTGTAGGAACCAGTTTGGTACGTCCAAACTCTTGACCAAGTTCCATAAAGGAGATACCTTGCATGAGTAGATTCATTGCAGTTGCTGTTTCTACCTTTTTCATGATACTTGCTTGGTCTTCTGTTGGATGAAGTGTCGCTAATAAATCATGCAAGTTATAGTTATCATGGGCTTCTACATAATTGACAACCTGGTTAGGGCTTAAATAAGAGCCCAGTTCACGACTACCAAGAATAGCTTTGGCAACAATTGGTTCAGTGGCAGCACCACTTACGAAACCTGATTTGATATCACCATAAACTTCAGCACCCTTAACCGCATTACGTTGATCATCATTGAAATCCAATATTAGGTAACTGATAGGCATTGTCTTTCTTAGCCTTATCATAAGGTGCTAGACCAGTACCCATATCCCAACCTTCTCCATAAAGGATGATTTTAGGATCGACTTCATCCATAGCCCAACGAATCATCTGCATGGTTTTAATATCATGTATTCCCATCAAGTCAAAGCGGAAACCATCAATATTAAATTCTTTGACCCAATAAAGGAGTGAATCAATCATGTACTTACGGAACATTTCGTGTTCACTAGCAGTCTCGTTTCCTACACCAGTACCATTTTGATAACTTCCATCGCGATTCATTCGGTAATAATAGTCTGGAACGGTTGTTTGGAATGGGGCATCAACAGTTGAAAACGTATGGTTGTATACCACATCCATGATAACGCCAATTCCAGCATCATGATAAGCTTGAATCATCGTCTTCAAATCGCGGATGACTTGACCCGGATCACTTGAATTTGTAGACATGCTAGTTTCTGGTGCATTGTAGTTCTGTGGGTCATAGCCCCAGTTGTAGGTCACATTACCATCTGAATCATACTCTTTATGACGATCAGCAATTGGTTGCAGTTGAACATAGTTCACACCAAGTTCTTTGATATAGTCAAATGCAGTAGACTGACCGAAGTGATTAACTGTTCCAGTTTGGGCAGCACCTAAGAAAGTACCTCTTAATTCTGGAGCAACACCAGAAGTTTCAGATTTGGTCAAGTCACGTACGTGCATTTCGTAAATAACCGCTTGGCAAGGATTTTCTAATCGCCAAGTTGCTTCCGTTCCATTCTTAACTTCAAAACCTTCAACTTGACGTTCTTTTTCTGAAAGGATCGCTGAACGTTTACCATTTGGACTTGTCGCAATTGTGTATGGATCCCGGGTTAATGATTGATGATGAGGAAAATCTATCTGATATTGATAAGCGCGACCTGCAAGACTTTCTGGAACTGTTAGAGTCCAAACACCAATTGTATTATCCTTGTGACTATAGGAATAACTGTTACCACGTTGCATTTCATAAGTCTTTAGGATAGCCGCATCATTACTTGCTGATTCATAAACTACAACTTGTACAGTTGTTGCTGTTGGCGACCAAAGTTTAAAGCTTGTTTCTTCTTCAGAAACCTGGCATCCCAACTCTCCTTGGTAACCCCAGTGGTGATCAAAACTAGCACTGTTAATCGCTTTATCAAAAGCAAATGGATTTTGATCTTTATAGTGTGGACTTGCAATGGCTGGATTTTCAGAATAATAAACGGTGTCATCTCCATCTAAAATCCAAACTTCTGTTAAGAGTGGATAATGATTGAATCGGATAGGATATTCTTTGCTTACTCCATCTTTATCAACTGTAAACACCATTAGTTCAAGAGGTGTTTCACTTGATTGGGTAAATGAAAATTTTTCTCCAAAGTATTCTTTCTCTTTAACAAATTCTACTGAATCAGCTGGCCTTTTACTAAAGTTGCAACTCTGATATGCTTCATCTTTACGATGATAATGAATAAGTACAGGATAGTTGTACATGTTTTTCCCTAATTTCTAATTATTAATTTATATAGTAACATTTCTTGATTGACTTATTTGGATAGAAGCAAGAAATGATAGATGATTATTCTAGACTATGTATTCCTTACAAACTCTCCAACCAAGCTTCATCTCGAATCTCAATTCCAAGTTCTTGTGCTTTTTGGAGTTTGCTTCCTGCATCTGCTCCTGCTACTACAAGGTCAGTCTTCTTCGATACGCTACCCGTTACCTTGGCACCAAGATTTTCGAGCTTACTTTTGGCTTCCGAGCGAGTAAGACGTTCAAGTTTCCCTGTCAATACGACAGTTAGACCTGATAAGGCAGCATCTGCTGCAACGACCTGTCCTTTATAGTCTAGATTAACACCTAATTCTTTCAATTCACTTAAAAGAATTTTTGCACCCTCAGTCTCAAAATAAGATTGGAGACTTTGAGCAATGACACTTCCCAGACTTTCGATACTTGCTACTTCTTCAGGATTTGCTTGAGCTAGTGACTCGATTGAATGGAAATGTTGTAAGAGTAACTGACTTGCCTTGCTACCAACATGACGAATCCCTAAACCAAATAAGAGTTTTTCTGCAGAATTTTCCTTAGATGATTGGATAGCTTGATAAAGTTTTTGAGCCGATTTCTCCTTGATGCCATCTAACAAGAGAAAATCTTCAACTGTCAAACGATATATATCTGCAACATCTTTAACTAAATTGGCGGCAAATAATTTTTCTACGATTGATGGACCAAGGCCAGAAATATTCATGGCATCACGAGATGCGAAATGAATTAGACCTTCCTTGATTTGAGCTGGACAACGTGGGTTTATACAACGAAGGGCAACTTCATCTTCAAAATGCAAAAGCTTACTGTCACAACTTGGACAGTTTGTTGGAATGTCGAGTTTTTCTTCAGATATACGCTTGGATTCTACTACACGTAAAACAGCTGGAATGATATCCCCTGCCTTATAAACAATCACTGTATCATCCTTGCGGATATCCTTTTCAGCGATATAGTCTACATTATGCAGGGTTGCACGACTAACTGTTGTACCTGCCAATTGCACCGGAGTAAGATTAGCAGTCGGAGTTACGACACCAGTTCTTCCTACTGTCCAATCAACAGAAAGAAGTTTCGCTTCTTTTTCTTCTGCTGGAAACTTATAAGCTACTGCCCACTTTGGTGCTTTGACTGTAAATCCAAGCTGCTCTTGACCAGCTAGGTCGTTGACCTTAATAACAACACCATCAATATCATAAGGCAACTGATCTCTTTCTTGACCAATTTCTTGGATAAACTGCCAAACCTCATCCATGCTGTGCGCTAATAGTCGTCTTGGATTGACAACAAAGCCCAACTGTTCCAGATGATTTAAAACCTTCTCTTGGCTGTCTCTAGTTGAAGGACTTGCTTCCTGATAGAGGAAAGTTGCAAGATTACGCTTTGCTACTACTGCTGTATCTAACTGGCGAAGGGTTCCTGCAGCAGCATTTCGTGGATTAGCAAACTCCGGCTCCCCGTTTTCTTGACGAGCAAGATTGACTTGATTGAAAGAAGCTCTTGGCATATAACATTCACCACGAACAGTGATATCTAATTTCTCTGTTAAGGATAAAGGAATGTCCTTGACACGTTTGAGATTTTCTGTGATATTCTCACCGACAGAACCATCACCACGAGTCGCTCCAGCAACAAAAATTCCTTGCTCATAAGTCAAGGAAATCGATAAACCATCAATTTTCAACTCACAGATATAAGTAACGTCATCCAATTCTTTACGAACACGCGCATCAAAGGCATCGAGCTCTTCACGAGAAAAAGCATCCTGCAAACTATAGAGAGGATACTGATGACTATATTTTTCAAAACCATCTAGAATCTTACCGCCAACACGGTGGGTTGGACTATCTGGCAAGACTTGCTCTGGGTGAGCTTTTTCTAACTCTACCAGTTCACGATAGAGACGATCATACTCACTATCAGATACAGATGGGTTATCACTTGTATAATACTCTGTCGCATAGCGATTGAGCAACTCAACGAGCTCTTTCATTCTTTCATTCATAGAACCATTTTACCATAAAAAGGACTATAGAAACAATACAGAAGCTCTAAAAAACAAAATGAGAAGGATATTTCTATCCTTCTCACTTATTTTTATTTTTTACGATTCAAAATAGCGTTCAAAATGATGGCCACTGTACTTGCAATGACGATACCATTTGAGAAGAACATTTGTAATTCAGTCGGTAAAGTATTGAAGAGGTTGCTTCCGTTAATCCCACACCAGCAGCAATAGAAACTGCTGCAATGAGGAAGTTATGTTCATTATGTTCGAAGTCCACACGTGCCAAGATTTGCATCCCTTGAAGTGAAACGAAACCAAACATGACGAGCATGGCTCCACCTAGAACAGGGCTAGGAATAATCTGTGCTAAGGCACCAAACTTAGGCAAGAGACCAAGTAAGATGAGGAAACCACCAGCATAGTAGATTGGCAAGCGTGTACGAATACCTGAAAGTTTCACCAAACCTACGTTTTGTGAAAATCCTGTATAAGGGAAGGTATTGAAAAGTCCACCAAGTAAAACAGCAAGACCTTCAGCACGATAACCATTACGGAGACGAGTGCTATCAATTGGATCTTTAGTAATATCAGAAAGGGCAAGATATACACCAGTTGATTCTACCATTGATACAGTAGCGATAATACACATCATTACAATAGAAGAAATCTCAAATTGTGGAGCACCAAAGTAGAATGGAGTTGGGATATGAACAAGTGGAGCTTCTGCTACTGGAGAGAAATCAACCAAGCCCATAGTCGCAGCGATGATAGTACCTGCAATCAAACCAATCAAAATAGAAATTGACTTAATAAACCCTTTTGTAAAGATATTAACCAAGAGAATGATAAGAATAGTGATTGTTGCTAATGCTAGACTTTGTCCCGTTGGTTTTTCGACGTTATTTCCCATATTTCCGATAGCTACTGGAATCAAGGTCAATCCGATTGTTGTAATGACAGAACCTGTTACGATTGAAGGGAACAGATTAGCAATCTTAGAAAATACACCTGCTACAAGAACGACATAAATACCAGAAGCAATCAAGGCACCAAACATAGCACCACTACCGTGACTTTGTCCAATCATAATAAGTGGAGCAACAGACTGAAAGGCCACACCCAGAACAACCGGTAAACCGACACCGAAATATTTATTTAATTGTAACTGCAATAGAGTTGCAACACCACACATAAAGATATCTGTAGAGATAAGGTATGTCAGTTGTTGAGGTGAGTAACCTAGGGCACCTGCAATCATGATTGGTACCAGGATTGAACCTGAGTACATAGCAAGTAAGTGTTGCAAGCCCAATACGGCCGCTTTTGAGTGGTTTTCTTTTTGATTCATTAGATTTCTGCCTCCTTGAAGATAACTCTTCCATTTTCAAAACGCTCTAAACGAGCAAGTGATACTACCTGATGACCTGATTTTTCTAACAGTTCACGACCATCTTGGAAAGATTTTTCAATCACAATCCCGACGGCCTCGACTGTAGCACCAGCTTGTTCGATAATCTGAATCAAACCTTTAGCTGCTTGACCATTAGCCAAGAAATCATCAATAATTAATACTTTATCTCCAGGAGATAAGAACTTCCCTGCAATGGATACGGTACTAGTAACTTGTTTAGTGAAAGAATAAACATCAGCAGTCAAAATTCCTTCATTCATGGTAATATTTTTTGCCTTCTTAGCAAAAATCATAGGTACATCTAATTGCTCTGCCACATATAGAGCTGGAGCAATTCCAGACGCCTCAATGGTTACGACTTTGGTAATACCTGCATTTTTAAAATAGTCTGCAAAGGTGCGACCAATCTCGCGCATTAAGGAAAAATCCACTTGGTGAGTCAAGAATGAATCCACCTTAAGAATATTCTCACCTAGAATATTCCCATCTTTTAAAATACGTTCCTCTAGTAATTTCACAATAACCTCCGAAATAAAAAGGGACTTACATAGTAAGCCCCTTAGAAAGATTGAAACAGATATTCCTGCTTCTTTAATCTCTCTTCGACTTACTCATTGTTAGGTATTTACGGTACCTTGTAGAAACGCCACGCCAATTCGCGGCATAAATAAGTAATCATATTTTTAGTGAGCATCTCCATTCCAGATAGAGTTCTTCACAATCACATAATCTACATGTCTAAGATCAGCTACCTTTCGACCTCCAGCATAAGAAATCGAACTTTGCAAATCTTGTTCCATTTCAGTTAGGGTATCTTGTAAATGTCCTTTGGCAGGAAGAAGAATTTTCTTACCTTCGACATTCTTATAGGCACCTTTTTGGTATTCTGAAGCAGAACCATAGTATTCTTTAAATTGTTTACCATCGACTTCGACAGTTTTACCAGGGCTTTCGATATGGCCTGCAAAAAGTGAACCAATCATAACCATACTTGCACCAAAGCGGATTGACTTGGCAATATCTCCGTGTGTACGGATACCACCATCGGCAATAATCGGTTTACGCGCAGCCTTAGCACACCAGCGAAGAGCAGCTAACTGCCAACCACCAGTACCAAAACCAGTTTTAACCTTAGTAATACATACTTTACCTGGACCGATTCCGACCTTAGTAGCGTCTGCTCCAGCATTTTCAAGTTCACGAACTGCCTCTGGAGTACCAACGTTACCTGCGATGACAAAGGTATCTGGCAATTCTTTCTTAATGTGCTGAATCATAGAAATCACGCTGTCGGCATGTCCATGAGCGATATCAATAGTGATATACTCTGGAGCATCTTCCTTTAATTGACTAACAAAATCATATTCGTAATCTTTAACACCAACAGAGATAGAAGCAATCAACCCTTTTTCATGCATTCGTTTCACAAAAGGAATGCGGCCAGCTTCATCGAAGCGATGCATGATATAGAAATAACCACCTTTTGCAAGTTGTTCTGCAACATCTTCATTCAAGATAGTTTGCATATTAGAAGGAACAACTGGTAATTTAAAGGTGTACTTCCCTAGTGTCACTTGTGTGTCAGCTTCTGCTCGACTTTGAAGAACACACTTATTAGGAATTAGCTGAATATCTTCATAGTCAAAAATCGGAAATTCGTTTAACATTTCGATGTCTCGTTTCTTTTATAATGACCTACCTATGCTTCCGCATCGCTACGTCTTTTCCGACGTTTCCTTTAAAGATTATAAACTAAGGTAAAGTTTTTGTCAAACATTTTGAAACATTAAAATTATTATGTTCGGATTTTACTCGTTATTTCAAAAAAAATAGAGAGTTTATAGACTCTCTAAATTTGTTTTATATTAATAATACTCCCCTTGACGGTAGTCCCATGAGTTAAAGGTATCTGACAGATGCATCATGATTTTATCGATGTCAAGTCCTTTACGGATCACAACTGGTGCTGGTGAGATTGAACGTTCTCCTCCTTGTTCTGGAATGAGCTTGCCGTCTTTATCGACCATAGAGACCATCACACCTTGCTCGTAGCGAGTTTCAACTGTTTTGTCTGGCTGGATTGAAGCAACATAGTCGTCTGCTTCTATGACAAGATCCACTGCTCCTTCGATACGTTGACCGATTCCTTCCACCTTACCACGATTTCCTTTTCCAGATGGGTTGGCTGATGAGGCATAGACCATCTTGCCTTCTTCCCAAAGTTTAGCAGCCAACTGTTCACCAGCTTTACCAAACTTAATGACAAAACAGCTCGTTCCACGAACGTCAGTCATGAGTTCTTCACGGCCATCACCATAAGCTTTGAGTTTTTCAAAGGCTTCTGGTTTCCAAGGAAGAATACAACCAAGGAGAATATCTTGGTCCCAATGTTTTTGATAGAAGGCTTCGATTTCAGGATTTAGCTGTGCTAAAGCGCGAAGCTCATCCATACTACCACAAAGGACTACACCTGGTTTGTTACGGTTACGCTCTTTGGCTTCAAACTTACGCTCAAGTCCTGCCTTATCACTAGTCATAATGATGTAACCTACTTTGGTAGGACAAACGATACATCCGCTCTCACCTTTTAAAATGTCATAACCTTCTTGCGAAAGTGTTCCGTCCCATTGAATGTGTTTTGTCATAGTTCTATTTCCTTTTCTATATTTATTCTAATCCTGCCAATAGGCTGGGCGTTGTTTTTCATAAGCAGCAATCAAATCTTCGTACTGCATGGTAATACCGATATCATCCAAACCATTTAAGAGCTTGTGTTTCCACTCGCTATCGATTTCGAAAGTGAATTCTCCAACTGGTGTGATGATTTTTTGTTGCTCCAAGTCGACAGTTACCTGGTCGCTTGGTTTCAATTGGGCGAGTTTCTTTAACTTCCCTTGGTTGAACAATTGGCAACATACCATTATTGAGCTCATTATTGTAATGAATATCTCCAAAAGATCCTGCAATTACGACCTTAAAACCATAGTCTGCTAGCGCCCAAGCTGCGTGCTCTCTAGAAGAACCAGCTCCAAAGTTATCCCCTGTGATGAGAATACTAGCCTTACGGTACTCCGGCCTATTAAAGACAAAGTCTGGATTCTCAGTATACTTATCATCCAAATAACGCCAGGCATACATGAGGTATTTGCCAAAACCTTTCTTGTCAATCAACTTCAGAAACTGTTTGGGAAGAATTTGGTCGGTATCGATATTGTCATTCATGAGAGGAACGGTCGTTCCCGTATAAACTGTAAATTTCTCCATATCCGCTCCTTACTGGGCTTCTGGCATTTGCCGAACATCTACGAAGCGCCCGGCGATAGCTGCCGCAGCTGCCATAGCTGGACTACAGAGATGAGTCTTAGCACCAAATCCTTGTCGATCTTCAAAGTTTCTATTGCTAGTTGAGGCACAATGAACACCATCTGGTACTTTATCAGGATTCATTCCTAGACACATAGAACACCCTGGATCTCTCCATTCGAAGCCAGCATCTAGGAATACCTTGTCCAAACCTAACTTCTCAGCAGCTCGCTTGACAGGTCGAGAACCAGGTACCACGATAGCCGTCAAATTTGGTGCAATCTTCTTCCCTTCGACAAATCGAGCTGCCAGTTGCAAATCACTGAGACGAGCGTTGGTACAAGAACCGATAAAGACATAACCTAGTTGGATATCTGCTGGTTTTTGACCTGGTTGCAAAGACATGTAATGATAGGCTCGTTCATCATTCATATCCTTAATTTCTGGGAACCTAGAATCAAAGTCAACACCCATAGCTGGATTAGTACCCCAAGTCACCATAGGAGCCAATTCTGAGACATCCAAACGAATAACCTTATCATAAACTGCATCTTCATCACTAACCAGTCTTTCCAATCAGCTACTGCTGCATCAAAATCCTTGGGAACACACTCTCGACCCTTCAAATAATCATAAGTCCTCTGATCTGGATTCATAATTCCCATCTTAGAGCCAAATTCAATGGACATATTGCAGATGGTCATTCGCTCTTCCATGCTCAGTGCATCAATGGCCTGACCTCGATACTCCACCACGTAGCCAACACCACAAGCAACACCGTATTTGGCAATCAAGGCCAGAATGAAATCTTTGGCATAAACCCCTTTTTGAGGAACTCCTGTGAATTCCACTAACATTTTCTTGGGTTTAACCTGCCAAATGGTTTGGGTTGCAAAGACATGTTCGACCTCACTGGTCCCAATTCCAAAGGCAATAGCTCCAAAGGCACCGTGGGTAGCTGTATGACTATCACCACAGACGATAAATTTCCCAGGTTGTGTTCTTCCTGTTTCTGGACCAACCATATGAACGATACCTTGCTTTTCTGAACCGTGGGCAGCATGTTCGATTCCAAACTCTTCAACATTTTCAGCTAACTTATCAATCTGTGCTTTGGAGATTACATCACGTATATCGTAGATATTAACTGTCGGAACATTGTGGTCAAAGGTTCCAAATGTCAAGTCTGGTCGTCTCAATCTGCGACCTGTATCTCGCAATCCTTGAAAAGCTTGAGGACTGGTCACTTCGTGAATATAGTGCTGATCTACATACATGAGTTGAGGCTGCCCTTCTTCTCCTGTAATCACATGGAGGTCCCATAATTTATCAAAAATCGATTTTCCTTCCATTCATTACCTCCATATCAAATACAAAATTACTAGTTTAGTCACTATCCCTAGGAACCAAACCGTTTTAAAATACCATTTTCTAGTCTTGTGGTGAAAGGTAACACCTGCCAACAAAGCACCAAAACCACCACATAAGAATGCAAATGATAATAAATATTTTTCCGGGATGCGCCAAGCACCTTTTCTTGCTTTGGATTTGTCAATACCATAAATCATAAATACCAATAGATTCCAAATCAAAATAGCAAAAGTAATTCCTTCATTTATCTTCATAGTCTTTCAATGATGGCTTCTGTCATTTCCTTGGTCGAAGCCTGTCCTCCTATATCTCTCGTTAAAATTCCGGCAGCTAAAGTTACTTCAACTGCATCTTCGATACGCTTAGCATCCTCATATCGTCCAAAACTATCTCGCAACATCATAGCAACTGATAAAATCATAGAAATAGGATTGGCGATTCCTAGGCCTGCGATATCAGGCGCCGAACCATGAATGGGTTCATAGAGACTCGGTCCATTCTCAGAGTGACTGGCTGATGGCATAACCCCAAGTGTACCAGATAGAACACTTGATTCGTCTGAGAGGATATCTCCGAAAAGATTCTCTGTCACGATAACATCAAACTTGGCTGGATTGGTAATCATGAGCATGGCAGCTGAGTCCACCAACTGGTGTTCAAGGATTACATCTGGATAATCTTGCGCAACATCCTCAGCCACTCTGCGCCAAAGTTTTGATGTTGCCAAAACATTTTGCTTGTCAATACTGGTAAGGATTTTTCTCCGACTTCTTGCGATTTCAAAAGCCTTACGAATAATCTGCTCTACTTCTTCATAGCTATAGTCATTGATATCACGCGCTTTTTTATCTTCAAGGATATGATCACCAAAGTAAATCCCACCTGTCAACTCACGTACTACAACAAAGTTAACACCCGCAATTCGTTCAGGTTTGAGAGGCGATAAGTGCTTAAGGCTATCAAAAATTTTAACTGGACGAATATTGGCATAAAGATTAAGTTCCTTGCGGAGTGCCAAAAGCCCTTGTTCGGGTCGAACTGTAGCATTATCATACTGAGGACTACCTATTGCAGCAAGGAGGATAGCGTCCGCTTCTCTAGCAGCCTTGAACGTTTCGTCTGGTAAGGGGTGTCCTGTAACATCAATACCTGCACCTCCAAAAGGTCTTCTATCTATCTCATAGTCAAAGCCTGTTTTTTTGGCTATCGATGCTAGAACTTCTAAACCAGCTTCCATGATTTCTGGGCCAATACCATCACCTGCTAGGGCAACAATTTTTTTTGTCATAGCTTACTCCTTTAAAGACTAGGCATGTCGCGATAGGAAACATTTGGACCTATCTCTCCGGTATTCTCTTTGAACAAAAGTATTAGCATTGATGTAGGCAATAGCTGAAGCCTTCAACACATCGAAATCAATTCCGGCTGCGTTAAAGATGGTTTCTGTATCTTTGTTTTCAACAGTAACTAAGACTCTTGCCTGAGCGTCTATACCATCCGTTACCGCATCAATAGTGTAGGACACCAAGCGGACAGATTGGTTAAAGAACTTATCAATAGCGTTAAAGATTGCTTCAACGGAACCTTGCCCTGTCGCATTAAATTCGACTTTTTCACCATCCATATTAGCTAAACTAACGAGGGCTTCAATTTCATTTTCCGCATGAGTTTGAAGTTGTAAATCATCAAAGTGAAAGCCTTCTGGGTTTTCAATCATGGTTCCAGCTACCAGAGCACGAATATCCGCGTCTGTGACTTCTTGTTTCTTATCTGCAAGTGATTTGAATTTGTCAAAGAGTGGCTTGATATCCTCTTCTGTGAAGTCTAAGGCCAGTTCTCTCAGTTTTTCTACAAAGGCATGGCGACCAGATAATTTTCCAAGCGGAAGACTATTACTTTTAACACCCACCAATTCAGGTGTAATAATTTCATAGGTAAGTGGGTTTTTAAGAACTCCGTCTTGGTGAATACCTGATTCATGAGAGAAGGCATTTCCACCGACAACTGCCTTATTTTTGGGAACTGGAATTCCTGAGAAGCGAGAGACCATTTCGGACGTATTAATCGTTTCGTTTAGGACGATACTTGTCTCTGCTTGGTAATATTCTTGGCGAATATTGAGGGCCACTGCTATTTCTTCTAAAGCAGCATTCCCAGCTCGTTCTCCAATACCGTTAATAGTTCCTTCAACTCGTCCTGCGCCATTCTTAACAGCAGCGAGGCTATTTGCTACTGCCATTCCGAGGTCATCATGACAGTGAGGCGAATAGATAATCCGACGATTAGTTTGTACATTGTCAATCAGATATTTAAAGATACTTCCGTATTCCTCTGGAGTTGTAAAACCTACTGTATCAGGAATATTGATATAAGTCGCACCCGCATCAACCGCAGTTTGAATGACTTGTAGGAGAAAGTCCAGCTCAGTTCTAGTCGCATCTTCTGGAGAGAATTCTACTACTTCAAACTTACTCCGTGCATAGGAAACATGTTCACTAATCGCTCCCAAAATTTCTTCCTTACTCTTATTGAGCTTATACTTACGGTGAATTGGACTGGTAGCGATAAAGACGTGAATCTGAGGATACTTAGCATCCTTGAGTGCTTCATAACAAGCGTCAATGTCTGATTTAACAGAACGAGCTAAGCCTGTCACGGCTGTTTTTTTCATAGCCCTAGCAATTTCTTGAACAGCTGTAAATGAATCTGGACTAGCAGCTGGAAAACCAGCTTCGATTGCTGAAATTCCCCATTTCTCTAGCTGTTTTGCTATAGCAACCTTTTCCTTTATTGAAAAATTGACACCTGGTGTCTGCTCACCATCTCGGAGACTGGTATCTAAAAACTCAACTACACGCATGAGAATTCTCCCTTCACATTTTCGATATAGAAAAAACATCTCGCTCGGAGTTCCAAGCGAGATGTTGATTTACTCCCGCTTGGTAAGCCAAACAGGACTAATGCTTTTGCACTAGTCCGAGTACCTCAACAACAAAGCAAATTGATTAAACTTAGCTGTTTTCATGTTTGGCTTTCTCCTTTGTTTGATGTCTTGTTTAGTATTCTAGCATAGGAAAAATCACTTGTCAAGAAAAAATCCAATATTTTCTGAAAATTTCTTCAATAAAGAATATTTTGCGAATTGAAAGTATTTGAAAACTCAAATATATTTATTTCTTAGAAGTCAAAAACCAACTTCTATCAAATAATTCAAGCACCTTTTCATCAGTTAGAGTGTCATCGAGTGGCAGACTAATCCAATAGCGTTTATTCATATGAAAGGCTGGATAAATCCCGTTTTGTGAAAGCAAGTCAGCTACTTGGTCGTGTTTGAGGTTGACTGCTTCCACTAGCCCTTCTCTCCCCTTATCTAGCCTATTCCAAGGAATTCTCATTAAAATAGCATACCACTTCTGATTATCTTCATGGCGCAAAACAGCCGTATCAGGCGATTTCTCCCATAGATATTCCAGCTGATTGCCATACTTTTCTTGAACAAGCGCCATGATTCTCTTGGTCTGTGGACAGAGAAATTCCTGTACCTCAAAACAAGCCTTTCGAATGCTATAAAGAACTTCTAAACATGCCTCTCGAACACTTCCGACAAAAGTTCCTCTCATACTTTCCATATGAACTTGAGGATAGAGTTCGCCAGTTTCTTGGTCATAAACCTGAAAACTTAAGTCCCCATCCTCAACTGTAACCATCATGAGAAAATCTCCCTGCAAGATAGTCGAACTATAGGTCCATACACCTTGATTTTCTATAAATCCATACTCTTTAGCCTTTTTACTATTAAACTGATAGGCCTTAAAAATTTCAAACATAAGCGAAAACTGCTACCAAAAGCTAGCAGTTCCTTTCTATTTTTTAAAAGACAACCTTTGTTCCATGTAATTGTGTCACACCTAATTGATCGATAAAGGTTTGACGGTTGTCCATGTCAATCCCCCCACCAGGTAAAATTTCAATTTTTCCTGCAGCGTGTTCTAGAATTCTATGATAGTGAGCAAAGCGTTTCTCTAAAGAGTCGCCAGATACACCAGCTCGAGTCAGGATACGTGTTACACCAGCCTGGCTGAGCCAATCAATAGCTTCTAGTTGATCTTGGTCACTTAAGTCGTCAAAAGCCATATGGAAGACAATCTCCATACCTTTAGATGCAGCAATCAACTTTTCAAGGTTAGCCTTATCCAATTTCTTATCTGCTGTTAAGGCACCAAAGACAACCCCTTTGCTACCTGCTTGAGCAGTTAGACGAATATCCTCAAGCATAATAGAAATCTCGAAATCATTATAAACAAAGTCACCACCACGTGGACGAATCATCGTCATGATAGTCGTATCGTAGTTTGATGCAAGTTCAACAGCTGCCTTTGTCACTCCGTAGCTTGGTGTCGTTCCACCAACTGCTAAATTATCACAGAGCTCAATACGGCGAGCTCCAGCTTGCATAGCTTTTTCAAGCAAGGTTACATTTTCAGCACAAAATTCGTAAATCATTTGATACTCCTTGACGATTTCTTTAATATTATTATATCATATTGTTTTAAGTAACCCCTACTTTTTATCAAGGAAAATCATGACTTTTTTAGCTATTCTTTATCTGGTATTACCTTAAAGAGATAATAGGTTATAAATACTGTTAAGCAGCCTAAAGCAATTTTTACAGGTAAGAGCGGAGCAAAATAAATGGAGATACCCATCAAAATATAAATCGATACGATAATCTTCTTCTTTCGTTCACGCGCAATAGACTTAGTTTCTCTGAAGTCCGCAACATAAGTTTGGTAGAGCTTGGTATGATAGAGCCAATCTTCAAAACGTTTAGAGGATTTTGAAAAACAAGCAATTGACAACAAGAGAAAGGGTGTTGTCGGTAATAGTGGCAAGGCAACTCCAACGATTGCTAAAGCTAAAGAAATGAATCCAATGCAAAGATAAATAATGCGCATATCTGCTCCTAAGTAAGAATAATCTTCTTCTAGTTAAGCATAAAAAGATAAAATCTGTCAAGTTTAAATTAAAAAGAGCTGAAATTATCATTTCAGCCCTAATTATTTTTATTTAATCTTTTCTTCTTCGTAGTCACCATTGCTACATACAATCTGTTTTCCGCCACCACGGATTTTTTTCTCCATGAGGAAATGACCACATTTAGGACAATCACGTCCAACAGGTTTATCCCAAGAGGTAAACTCACATTCTGGATAACGATTGCATCCATAGAAAATACGATTACGTTTGGTTTTGCGTTCGATGATTTGTCCTTGATGACAATTCGGACATGTAACTCCGACTTCTTTAACAATGGCTTGCGTATGTCGACAATCTGGGAAATTGCTACATGCGTAAAACTTACCGAAGCGTCCAATCTTAATCACCATAGGACTGCCACAAACTTCACAGTCAAATCCAGCTGGCTCATCCTTGATTTGAATTTTTTCCATCTCTACTTCAGCTTTTGCAACCTCTTTAGAGAATGGTTTGTAAAATTCATCAATAACCCGTTGCCACTCTTCTTTTCCAACCTCGACATCGTCCAGTTTACCTTCCATTTCAGCGGTAAATTTCACGTTAACAATGTCTGGGAAGTATTCAACAATCAGCTTGTTAACGACTTGTCCTAAATCAGTTGGTTCAAAGCGTTTAGATGCTAGTTTTACATAGTAACGTTTTTGGATTGTTTCAATGGTTGGAGCATAGGTAGATGGGCGTCCAACTCCGTTTTCTTCCAAGGTCTTAATCAAAGTAGCCTCAGAATATCGTGCCGGTGGTTGTGTGAAATGTTGTTCAGGTTTGCTATTGACCTGTTTGACCACATCTCCTACTGCCATATCAGGCAGCATCTTATTTTTATCAGAATCGTTGTAAATGGCTAAATAACCATCAAACTTAACCTGACTACCATTCGCCGCGAATTGAACACCATTTTGCGAAAGTTTAACAGCCATGGTATCAAAAATTGCACCAGTCATTTGACTCGCTACAAAGCGGTTCCAGATAAGGGTATAAAGTTTTAGCTGGTCTTTATCCAAATACTTAGCAATTTTCTCAGGTGTATTAAAGACACTTGAAGGACGAATAGCTTCATGGGCGTCTTGAGCGCCAGAGGCATTTTTCACCTTGCTACCATGTTTAGAATACTTACTGCCAAAACGTTCATTGATGTAGCTAGCGGCTTCATTCTGAGCAACTGGACTGATACGAGTAGAATCCGTACGCATATAGGTGATCAAACCTTGGACACCTGTACCAATATTGATTCCTTCATAAAGTTGCTGAGCAACCATCATAGTCTTTCGAGTACGGAAGTTAATCTTGTTAGCAGCATCCATCTGCATAGAAGACGTTGTATATGGAAGAGGAGCATTGCGCTTTCTTTCCTTTTTATCTACTTGATCAACTGTAAAATCCTTGCTGTTCAAATGAGATAAAACTTTTTTGACTTCATCATTGGTAGTCAACTTCATCTTCTTGCCATTCATTCCATAAAAAGAAGCTTGGAATTGCTTGGTACCTTTTTTAAAGACACCATCAATCGTCCAATATTCTTCTGGTTGGAAGGCATTGATTTCATTTTCACGATCAATGATTAACTTAAGAGCAACAGACTGAACACGTCCTGCTGATAAGCCTTTTTTTACCTTTTTCCAAAGAATTGGTGAAATTGAATACCCCACTAAACGGTCCAAAACACGACGGGCTTGTTGGGCATCGACCAAATCCATATTGATTTTACGAGGTTCTTTAAAGGCATTTTTTACTGCATCTTTGGTAATCTCGTTGAAAACAACACGGTTGGTATCATTCTCGTCTAGATCTAAAATATGCGCTAAGTGCCATGAAATAGCCTCCCCTTCCCGGTCCGGGTCACTTGCAAGAAAGACTTTATCGGCTTTCTTAGCTTCTTTTTTCAAATCATTGATGAGAGGACCTTTCCCACGAATATTGATATATTGCGGTTCGTAATTATTTTCCACGTCAACTGACATACTTGATTTTTTCAAATCACGTATATGTCCTACGCTGGCTAAAACCTTATAATTACGTCCTAGATATTTCTCAATCGTTTTCGCCTTAGCAGGCGACTCCACGATTACAAGATTTTTTTTACTTGTTGATTTTTTCTTTTTGGTTGCCGTTACCACAGTATCACACCTTCTCAAAGTAATTAAACTTTATAAAGTGTAAACCATTTTTAAAAACCTGTCAAGACATAACACCCATATAATAGAAGAAAAGTTTGCTAAATGAAATCATTTCATTCATTAAAATTCAAATTCTGCTAGTATATCCTGCCCACATGTTGCTAACTTGGCTCCTTCTTGGATTAAATGATGACAGCCGTCTGAGCGTCCATCTAAAATAGAACCTGGAATCGCAAAGACATCTCTACCTTCCTCCATGGCACGCTCACAAGTGATTAAGCTACCAGATCTCATTTTAGCTTCTGCAACGATGACTCCTCGACACAACCCTGCAATAATTCGATTTCTGGCAGGAAAGTGATATTTTAATGGTTCTTCTCCTGGACCGTACTCGCTTAGAAGCAAATGATTGTCTCCAATATATTCTTGAAGACGTTTATTGGAGCGCGGATAATAGACATCTAAACCAGTCCCAATAATGCCAATCGTTTTGCCCCCAGTTTGTAGAACAGACATATGGGCTGCTGTATCAATTCCTCTAGCAAGCCCACTCACTACAACTAATTCATTTTCCAATTCTTCAATGATTTTACGGACTGATTTGGTTCCTATTTGACTACAAGAGCGACTACCTACAACAGCAACCTTGGGTAATTTCAAGAGATTTAAATCTCCTTTATAAAAAAGCAATACAGGTGCATCATAAATTTCACTGAGTGAGATGGGATAAACATCATCCAAAATTGAAAATGATGGGAACTTTTCAAAATCTTTCTTCAGACGTTCCATGCTTTCAAAAGTCAGTTTATGATACCGCTCCATAAAAACTACTGGATTCCGACACTCCGAAGCTTCAGCGATTGTCTCTAAACTCAATTCCTGATCATAAATTTCTCCGTATTGAAGTACTTTTAGAACCTGCTGATTACTTAAACCTGCTTGCTTCAATTTATAAATCTCGAAATTATCAATCTTAATTTTCATGATCGACTCCTTTTTTCTCTCTCTATTTAAAAATTCGTAGAAAAAGAAAAAAACTCCCAACAATTTTTACTTGTTAGGAAGTTTCTATTTATCTTTGTTATCTTAGTAATCAGGTCGAAGAACTCCAGTGACAGTCGCTTTAGTTGCTTCGTAGTCTCCATCAATAACAACCTTGATGATGCGCTTAGCATCCTCTTCAGGCGCAGGAACCAATGGTAGACGAGTTGGACCAGCTTCAAATCCCATATAGTTGAGGACTGCCTTAACAGGTGCAGGACTTGGGTATGAGAAGAGAGCATTAACCTTAGGAATAAACTTACGTTGAATAGCTGCCGCTTTCTTCATATCACTCTCTTCAATCGCAGTGAACATTTCATACATTTCATCACCATTGGTATGAGAAGCAACAGAAATAACCCCATCAGCACCCAAGTTCATCGCATGGAAAGCATCACCATCTTCACCAGTGTAAACCAAAAATTCTTCTGGTTTATGCTCAATCAAGTAAGCCATATTCGCAAGACTGGTACATTCTTTGACACCAATGATGTTTGGATGTTCCGCCAAACGAAGCATGGTTTCTGGCGTCAATTCTACTACTACACGACCTGGAATATTATAGATAATGATGGGTAAATCAGAGGCATCTGCAATAGCTTTAAAGTGTTGATACATACCTTCTTGGGATGGTTTATTATAGTAAGGAACAATTGCGAGACCAGCCGCAAACCGCCAAATTCTGCCACTTCTTTAACGAACTCAATAGAGTCGCGTGTATCATTAGTACCAACACCAGCGATTAAAGGAACACGGCCTTTAACAACCTTCTGAGCAGCCGCAAACAACTGCAACTCCTCATCGTGAGTAAGAGTCGGACTCTCAGCAGTCGTCCCCGCCAAGAGAATTCCGTCTGTGTGATGTGCCAATAGATGTTCAATCAATTTTGGTATCGCATCAAAATTAATGGAGCCATCTTCATGAAAAGGGGTAATAAAAGCCGTGATAATTTTACACTCTTTTAAATCTTGATAAGACATAGAAAAAACCTTTCTCTATATAAGAAAGAGGCTGGGGCATACTTGCCTTTGCCTCCTGTTCTGTTCGTAAAATAAGTAGATTCGCTAGCTAGCGAAGGAGAAATCAAACTCTTCGAGTTACTGATTTTTGTTTCATAACGCAGTGGTTGATTGGAACTACTCATGTTTGCAACATTCGTACTTACTAATCAACTGTGCGGGGGCAAAACTACGAAATCAAACTCTACGAGTTACTGATTTCTGTTTTGCTCCCTATTTCAATTCAAATTTTAATTCTGTAGTTGGACGAACCAAACCACGTTCATGTAAAGTATCTGCAATTTGAACTGAGTTCCAAGCAGCACCCTTGAGAAGATTATCAGATACTACCCACATATGAATACCTTTTTCAGCATCCAAGTCTTTGCGGATACGTCCAACGAATGTATCGCGAGAACCGACAGCATTGATAGCTTGTGGATAGATTTGGTGAGCCACATCGTCTTCAAGAACTGCACCTGGAAAGGCAGCAATCGCAGCTTTGACTTCATCGATTGGAGCCACTTCTTTTGTTTCAATGTAAACAGACTCAGAGTGAGCTGACAAGACAGGAATACGCACGCAAGTTGCTGAAACGGCAATGCTATCGTCTTCCATGATTTTCTTAGTTTCGTTTGTCATCTTCATTTCTTCATAAGTGTAGTCATTATCAGTGAAGACATCAATTTGAGGAAGGGCATTAAAAGCAATTGGATAGTGTTTCTTATCGCCACCTGATGGCAAGATTTCCGCATGCAAATCACGTGGATTTACACCATCATTCAATACTTCACGCAATTCACGTTGTGTCTCAAGAATGGCTCCCATACCAGCACCTGAAACAGCTTGATAAGTTGAAACGATGATACGGTCTAAGCCCCATTTTTGACGAACTGGTTCAAGAGCTACCATCATTTGAATAGTTGAACAGTTAGGACATGCAATGATCCCGTTATGAGCATCAAGAGCATGGGCGTTTACTTCTGGAACAACCAATGGCACATCTGGGTTTTGACGGAAATAAGAAGTGTTATCTACTACTACTGCCCCTGCTTTAACAGCATAAGGTGCGTATTTTGCAGAAGTTGAACCACCAGCTGAGAAAAGAGCAATATCAACTCCTTCAAAAGCTTCTTCTGTTGTTTCTTCAATAGTCACATCTTGGCCCTTGAATTGCAAGACCTTTCCTGCAGAACGTGCAGACGCAAGGTAGCGAATCTTATCGATCGGAAGAGTTGATTCTTCCAACATTTTGATCATTTGAGCACCAACGGCACCTGTAGCACCGACAACAGCAACTGTGTATCCCATAACAAACCTCTTTTGGAATTTTCTAAAAATTTCTATAATAGAAACATTATACTACTTTTTGGAGGAATTGAAAAGTCTTTACCTAATCTATTTTCTGAAATTGACAAGAAAAGGCGGTGGGACAGAAATCGATAGACAAAGTCTCGATTTCGTAGTCTCAGCCCTGCGAGGATGATTAGAAGCTTTTTGGAGTCTAAAAGACAAACAAAAAGTTCAATCAACTACCGCGTCAAAGTTTGATTGCTAATAAAAAGTGAGGTCGGGATCTTTTGTCCCAACCTCTTCTACTATTCATAAAATTGTTTATATGGTTTATTAAAAGCATCTAAAATATTTGATGGAGTATCTGAATAAGATTTTGTCTCAGTCCAATGTCCTTTAACAATAATTCTTTCAGCTGCATTAGCATCTTCACAGGTCACTAGGGTGATTTCATTAATCCCCTCACGATCCTCAATTAAATCTACTCGGTCAGGAGTAACAATTTTAACTTCATCTATCTCATACGTATAGACTTTTTCTTTATCTGTTAGATAAATTTTCATCCCTCTCTCAGCTCGAGCTAGAGGTGAAAATAATTTCTTGTCTGCATTATTACCAGTAAATATACGGTGACTAGCTAGAGAATAGTTCCCTTCCCCCATTACCTGATTGGCTTTCATTGTCCCAGCACCATAAAAGAGGTTAACATTATCGAGTCCCTTAAATATTGGTAGATTCATTTCAAGCTCTGGAATTGCAATACCTCCGATTACCGGAAGTTGCTGAGAATTCCATTGAGCTGAAAGCACTGCCTCTGATGAAAGTGCTTTGACAGAGTTGAAGTCAAAATTTCCTTCTGTTTCTTGATTCTTCTCAATATTTTCCTTCGTTACTTGACTAACCTGATACTTATTAGTATTAAAAATCATAAAAATATCACGTATCTTCGAATTAAAAATCAAGGCTAGAGACAAAAGGATTAGAAAGCCCGCCAAAATATTAATCAGCAGATTCTTACGCTTATTCTTTTTACTTTTTCTTCTTTTTTGAGACATTATTCTTCACTTTCTGTTTCGTGTTCTGCCTCAACTTCTTCCTTCTCTGCTGCTGCAACTGTTGTAAAGGTTACAATTTTAGCATTTTCATCTAGACGCATTACTTTTACTCCCATAGTAGAGCGTCCAGTTTGTGAAATATTGGCAACATTTGTTCGAATCATAACACCAGTGTCTGTGATGACCATCAAGTCTTCGTCACCTTTTACTGTGAGTAGGCCAGCAAGTTGACCGTTTTTATCAGTAATATTAGCGGTTTTCATACCTTTACCAGCACGACCTTTAGTTGGATATTCAGTAGCAACTGTACGCTTACCGTATCCTTTCTCAGTGATGATAAGGACTTCGTCCTGGTCAGTTATCACTCTAGCACCAACTACAGCATCACCTTCACGAAGGTTTACCCCTTTAACACCTGTAGCGCTTCGGCTCATACTTCGAACTGAAGATTGATTGAATCGAACTGCATAGCCTAATCTAGTACCGATGATGATATCAGTATCTTCTTGAGTAAGGAGAACATTAATCAATTCATCCTCATCTTTCAAATTCAAGGCTTTAAGACCATTTTGGCGAATATTTGCGAATTCTTTAACGCTGGTTCTCTTAACGATACCTGCTCGAGTTGTAAAGAAGAGGTAAGCATCGTCACTACGTTCTGATTCTACGTTGATGATGGTTTGGATACTCTCACCTTCATCCAATTTCAAGAGGTTTACGACAGGCAGACCTTTGGCTGTACGGCCATATTCAGGAATTTCATACCCTTTAAGTCGATAAACTCGTCCTTTGTTGGTAAAGAAGAGTAAGTGATCGTGGGTGCTAGTAGAAACAAGCTCACGAACAAAATCATCATCCTTAACACCAGTACCTTGAACGCCACGTCCACCACGTTTTTGAGCGGTAAACTCAGCTTGGTCCAAACGTTTGATGTAGCCTTTATTTGATAAAGTAATGAGGACATCAGACTCTTCAATCAAATCTTCATCTTCAAGTGTCAAGACTTCACCGACCATCAACTCAGTACGGCGTTTATCTCCAAACTTGCGTTTGACTTCATCCAATTCTTCTTTGATGATTTGTGCAACGCGTTCTGGTTTAGCAAGAATATCTGCCAAATCAGCAATCAAAGCAATCAATTCGTCATACTCTGACTGAATCTTATCACGTTCCAAACCTGTCAAACGACGGAGACGCATGTCAAGAATGGCTTGACTTTGACGTTCAGAAAGCTTGAACTTGCTCATCAATTCTGCTTGAGCTTCTTCATCAGTCTCGCTTGCACGAATGATACGAATAACTTCATCAATATGATCTAGAGCAATCAGCAAACCTTCCAAGATATGAGCTCGTGCTTCAGCTTTTTCTTTATCAAATTGAGTGCGTCGAGTCACCACTTCTTTTTGGTGCTCAATATAAGCATCTAAGATTTGACGAAGAGAGAGAATCTTTGGAACACCATTTTGGATGGCCAACATGTTAAAACCAAAGCTTGTTTGCATCTGAGTCATCTTGAACAAGTTATTCAAAATAACATTGGCAGATGCATCACGTTTCACTTCGATAATAAAGCGAACACCTTCACGGTTTGATTCATCACGTACAGCTGTAATGCCTTCGATACGTTTTTCTTGAACCAAACGCACAATATGCTCATGCACTTTGGTTTTGTTAACCATATATGGGAATTCAGTGACAACGATACGTTCGCGACCTGTTTTCGTTTCCTCAATTTCCGTACGAGAACGCAGAACAATAGATCCCTTACCAGTCTCATACGCCTTATGGATACCTGATTTACCCATAACTAGGGCACCAGTTGGGAAGTCTGGACCAGGCAAAACTTCCATCAAATCTTTGGTTGTAACTTCAGGATTATCCATGACGAGTTTAACAGCATCAATGGTTTCACCCAAGTTATGTGGCGGAATATTGGTCGCCATACCAACGGCGATACCTGTAGCACCATTGACCAAAAGATTTGGGAAACGAGCTGGCAAAACTAAGGGTTCACGTTCATTGGCATCATAGTTATCAGCGAAATCGACCGTATTTTTATTGATATCACGAAGCATTTCAAGAGCAATTTTGCTCATACGTGCTTCAGTATAACGTTGAGCCGCAGCTCCATCACCATCCATGGAACCAAAGTTTCCATGCCCGTCAACAAGCATGTAACGATAACTCCACCATTGCGCCATACGAACCATGGCTTCATAGATTGAAGAGTCACCGTGTGGGTGATATTTACCCATGACATCGCCGGTAATACGGGCAGATTTCTTATGAGGTTTATCAGGTGTAACACCTAATTCATTCATCCCGTATAAAATACGACGATGAACTGGTTTCAAACCATCTCGAACATCAGGAAGGGCCCTCGATACGATAACGCTCATCGCATAGTCGATAAAGCTGGTTTTCATCTCCTTGGTCAGATTGACATTCACTAAATTTTTATCTTGCATTAACAAATGCCTCGTTTCACTATTAGTAATTACATATATTATACCATAGTTTGGACTATTTTACAGTCTAACAACACGTGTAAAACGTTTACATGTTTATCCCGAAGGTATATCCGTGACAAAGCTTAGCAAAAGTGATAGAATGAAATCAAATGGGGTTTCCCTCTTAATAAAATAAAGGAGATGTTTAGACAAATGACAGCAACTAAACAACACAAAAAAGTTATCCTCGTCGGTGACGGTGCCGTAGGTTCATCTTATGCTTTTGCCCTCGTGACACAAGGAATTGCACAAGAACTTGGTATCATTGAAATTCCTCAATTGTTTGAAAAAGCAGTTGGTGATGCTGAAGATCTTAGCCACGCGCTAGCTTTTACTTCACCTAAAAAAATCTATGCAGCTAAGTACGAAGACTGTGCGGATGCTGACCTTGTAGTTATCACTGCTGGTGCTCCTCAAAAACCAGGCGAAACTCGTCTTGATCTTGTTGGTAAAAACCTTGCTATCAACAAATCAATTGTTGAACAAGTTGTTGCATCTGGATTTGACGGTATCTTCCTTGTTGCTGCTAACCCAGTTGACATTTTAACTTACTCAACTTGGAAATTCTCAGGATTCCCTAAAGAACGTGTTATCGGTTCAGGTACTTCACTTGACTCAGCTCGTTTCCGTCAAGCACTTGCTGAAACTATCGGTGTTGATGCTCGTTCAGTTCACGCCTACATCATGGGTGAGCACGGTGACTCAGAATTTGCCGTTTGGTCACACGCTAACGTTGCCGGTGTTAAATTGGAACAATGGTTACAAGCTAACCGTGACTTGAATGAAGCAGATCTTGTTGAACTCTTCATCTCAGTTCGTGACGCTGCTTACTCAATCATCAACAAAAAAGGTGCTACATACTACGGTATCGCAGTTGCTCTTGCTCGTATCACAAAAGCTATCCTTGATGATGAAAATGCGGTTCTTCCACTTTCAGTCTTCCAAGAAGGACAATACGGAGTTGAAAATGTCTTTATCGGTCAACCAGCTATCGTTGGTGCGCACGGTATCGTTCGCCCAGTTAACATCCCATTGAACGACGCTGAAACTCAAAAAATGCAACTTTCTGCTCGTGAATTGCAAGAGATTATTGACGAAGCATGGAAAAACCCAGAATTCCAAGCTGCTTCTAAAAACTAATTCAATTCAATTCAATTTAATTTAAAAAAAATGTCTAGACAAAACAGTCTAGACATTTTTTATAACGTTAGTCCATTTGTGCAAAAGCTGCTTCCGCGTCTGCATTACTAATGGCACCTAACTGAATCTTAGCAATTTTACCGTTTGAATCAATTAGGTATTCAGTTGGGATACTTCGAATCTGATAGGCTTGGAAGGTAGTTCCCTTAGTGTCATATAAGACAGGTATATCCTTATAGCCCTGTTCCTCAAACCATTTTGGAAATTGGTCTATCGTTTTTTCGCCTTGAAGGCCGGGTGCAATAACAGATAATATTTCAAAATCACGATCTTCTTTTGCAGCAAGCTCCATCAATTCTGGCATACTTTTTTTACAAGGTCCGCACCAAGAAGCCCAGAATTTTAGATAAACTTTTTTACCTTTAAAATCAGATAGTTTGACTTCTTTTCCATCCATCGATTGTAGCGTAAAATCAGGCGCTTCTGCTCCTACAGCTATTTGCTTAACCGTTGCTTGTTGTTGTGTTTGAGTCTTTTGATTTTCTTGACTTGATTCCTTCTCTTCCTTGCCACAAGCAATCAAAAGAAAGATAGATAAGAAACTAAGTCCAAAATAGATTATTTTTTTCATGAATAACTCCTTTTATCCAAATATTCCTGATAAGACATTTAACTGTCCCAACATTAATAAAATTCCCATGAGAATAATTAGTAAACCACCAATTCTTTTCAGTAAGAGTAGGTGAGATTTAATTCTACTAAAATAAGGCATGATCAGACCTGATGCCAAGGCCAATACTAAAAATGGAAGCGACATTCCAAGAGTATAAACTAGGGTTAATAAGGCCCCTTGAAGAGCTCCATTTCCTCCTGAGGCAGCTAATGCTAAAATTGAACTTAAAACTGGACCAATACATGGAGTCCAACCAAAGCTGAAGCTAATACCTAATAGAAAGGCTGATAGATATTTACTAGACTGTTTTTGATTAAATCTTACTGTTTTTTGGAACTCTAATTTTCGTAAATGAAGGATTTCCATCTGATGTAAGCCTAGTATGATAATAATACCACCCATAACATAACGAAACCAATCAGCATAGAGTAAGTTTCCGAGAAATCCTGCTCCAAACCCTAGAATAAAGAAAATGAGAGAGATACCTGCGATAAAACAGAATGTCCGAATTAATCCTGACCACGCAACATCTTTACCTAAAAACCGAAATGTCTTTGACTGCTCTTGGTCATCTAGCAAAACACCTGCATAGACTGGTAACAAGGGAAAGATGCAGGGTGAGAAAAACGATAAAACCCCAGCTAAAAATACAGAGATAAAAAATATAATACTTTCCAATTAAGAACCTTCTTTCAAAATTTTCACTTTATATTTTACTACAAATAACATTATAAGTCTTAACTTTGCTACGCTATTATTTTATAGAAAACAAAAAGGAGCTTAGCTCCTTGAAAATCTTATTAATAAGTTCCTTCTTCACCTTGACTTGTCAAGATTACAGGTCCATCTTTGGTAATAACAAACTGGTGTTCATACTGACATGATAGACCACCGTCGATAGTTTTGTGCGCCCAACCTGTCTTCATGTCTGTATCGATTTCCCAATCACCTGTATTGATCATAGGTTCGATTGTCAAAACCATACCTTCACGAAGACGAAGACCACGACCAGCTACACCATAGTTGGGAACCATTGGCTCTTCATGCATAGTTGGGCCAACACCGTGTCCTACAAGATCGCGGACAACGCCGTATCCACGACTTTCAGCATATTCTTGAATCGCTGCACCAATATCGCCAATTCGGTTGCCAACAACAGCTTGCTCGATACCCTTATACATAGCTTCCTTGGTAACATCCATCAAGTTTTTCACTTTCTCAGATGGAGTACCTACAGCATAAGCCCAACAAGAATCAGCCAAACCACCCGTAAAGTTTTGAGTATATTTTTTCATCTGCTCAACGTTGTTAAAATTGAGTTTAGAAACATTGAGGTCAGACTTCGCGATTGGCCCACCAAGAACCATATCAACCTTGAGGAGGTCACCCTCTTTGAGGATATAATGACGAGGGAAGGCGTGTGCTACTTCGTCATTGAGCGAACAGCAGGTTGCATATGGATAGTCCATCATTGCTCCATCAACACCAATCTGTAGTGGAAGGAAATTCTCTTCTTTACAACGACGGCGAACATACTCTTCTACTTCCCACATATCAACACCTGGCTTGATGATATCACGCAAGCCAATGTGGATACTTGCAAGAAAATCGCCAGCCTTATCCATAGCTTCGATTTCTCTAGCTGATTTTAATGTAATCATGTTTACTCCTAGATTCTAATTAATTTACAGTTACATTTGCTTTTGATACAATTTGATGATTGAGATAAATGTCATAATCAATAATAGCCGATCGTCTCGTATGATGAATAATTCTAGCTTGAATTCGTAGAACATCATCAATCTGAACAGCCTGTAAAAAGTAAATCAACATTTGTTCAATGATGAGGTTACGCCCGCTATTAACGACCAAGTCTTGCGTCATATGAGTCAAGATTTCTGAAAGAACACCATTAGCCAGAACACCATTTTTTTCTAACATAAAGGGTTCGACTGTAATAACAACTTCATCATGATGATAAGACAACTTCTGTCCAATCTGTTCTGAAAAGGTTGGTAAAGTTGAGACCTGAGAACGACTCATTTTTTCCATGACATCACGTCTAGTAATGACACCAAGTAAGGTTTGATTGCTCCGTACAACAGGTACCATTTCAAAATCTTCAGCAATCATTCTCTGGCTCACGTTAGCAATATTTGTGGCTAAACCGGTCATGTAGACAGTTCTTGTCATGACCTTATCAATGGTAGTCCCCGGTGATTTATCTCCAGCATCACGCATGGTCACGACACCCACAACAACCTTGTGCTGATTGATGACAGGGAATCGACTACTTCTATTCTTACGAACTAAATCTAAATAATCTTTTACAGTATCCGTTTCTTGTAAAAAACCATATTCATGACAAGTGCGATAGATTTTTTCAACCGTTAAAATATCTGTCTTTATTTGTACATTTGACAAAGCTCGGTTAATCATGGTCGCAACGGTAAATGTGTCATGTTTACTGCGTAACACTGGGATATTTTTCTTATTAGCAGCATCCAAAACATCTTTATGAACTTCAAATCCACCTGTTACCAAGACAGCATTTTCATTTTCAAGTGCCAATAATTGAATTCGTGTTCTGTCACCGACAATAAGTAGACCGCCATCATGAAGATAAGAAAGAATGTTCTTTTCTGTCATGGCTCCAATGGAGAATTTACTGAATTCTCTCTCCAAACCAGCTTGACCAGCTAAAACTTCCGAACCAGTGACTTCTGCAATTTCTGCAAAGGTTAATCTCTCAATGGCAACTTTTTTGGACTTGACACGGACAGTTCCACTTCGAGGACGTGTTTCAACCAATCCTCTATTTTCAGCTTCTTTGATAGCACGATAAGCTGTACCATCACTCACTCCCAGACGATTTGAAATACTTCGAACACTAACCCGTTTTCCGACTGGTAATTCTTCTAAATAAGCTAAAATTTCTTGGTGTTTACTCATTTAGCTCTCCTTTTGTATAGCGAAATTCTAGATAATCCCGCATCTTACGAGTATAGCGGTCACTACCCTTGAAACGACGATATAGAACGAAGCCTGATTTTTGTGCAACCTTTTGACTAGCACTATTTTCTAAATGCGTCACAATAGAAAGTTGCTTTAATTCAAACTGGTTCATAGACAAATCGCGTAATTTAGTCACTGCTTCCGTCATATATCCCTGAGACCAATAGACTTTCCTTAAAAAATAGCCAATTTCTGCTTCTTTACGGATTTCATCCAGCTTTTCAAACTTGATGGCTCCAATCATCTTCCGTGCTTTCTTATCACAAATTGCCCAAATTCCCAAAGGTGATTTCATAAAGTAGTTAGCAAGAGCATATTGACTTTCTTCAATGCTGGCTTGCGTAGGAAAAATAAATTGGAGATTTTCAGGGTCTGATGCTAGAGCATGAAAGTCATCTACATCCGTAAAAAAGAATGGACGGAAATACAAACGTTCCGTCTCATAGAAAGAATACATTGCTAATTTTGTCCAGATATTCATTGTTTTCCTCAAAATGGTTAATCTTCGATTAGCTCAATATCTGCTCCAAGCTTACGTAATTTCTCAATAATATTTGAGTAGCCTCGTAGGATGAACTCGACACTAGTAATTTCTGTTCTACCTTCAGCCATTAATCCAGCAATAACCAAGGCTGCACCTGCACGTAAGTCAGTCGCTCTTACACTTGCACCGTGTAAAGAATTACCACCCTTATAGATAATGTGATCATTAGTCGTTGTAATATCTGCGTTCATTTTAGCTAATTCAAAGACATGGTTCACACGTTTTTCATAAATGGTATCAATCAGTGTCCCTCGTCCTTCTGCTTTCAACAAAAGTGGTGTAATCGGTTGTTGAAGGTCTGTAGCAAATCCTGGATATGGAGCAGTCTTGATATTAACAGCTTTTAGATTTTTCTGCTCCTCAACAAAGATACTATCTTCAGAAACAGTCATATGAACACCCATTTCTTCAAGTTTCGCAATGAAACCTTCTAAATGTTCATAAAGTACATTGTTAATAAGAATTCCTTGTCCCACAGCAGCAGCTAAAGAAATATAAGTACCAGCTTCGATACGATCTGGAATAACTTGATGACGTGTGCCGTGTAGAGATTCAACACCATCGATAGTAATCATATCCGTACCTGCACCACGAATATGAGCTCCCATATTATTTAACAAAGTAGCTACATCAATAATTTCAGGCTCTCGAGCAGCATTTTCAATGACTGTACGTCCTTGAGCTTTTACCGCTGCAAGTATCGTATTAATAGTTGCTCCTACACTTACAGTATCCATATAAATACTAGCACCCTGTAACTTAGAACCATTAGTTGAGAGATTCATATTGTCTCCCTCATAGGTTGTCTTAGCACCCATAGCTTCAAAAGCCTTCAAGTGCAAGTCAATAGGACGAGGTCCCAAGTCACATCCACCAGGTAAACCTACTGTTGCTTCACCAAAACGTCCAAGAAGACTACCGTAGAAATAATAGGATGCGCGAAGACTGTTAATCTTACCGTATGGCATTGGCTTATTTTGAACACCACGAGGATCAATCTCTAAAACATCATCATAGCGCTTTACACTAGCACCCATAATTTCCATGATATCAACCAAACTAGCAACGTCAGAGATGTCTGGAACACAGTCTAAAATAACTACATCATCTGACAAAATAATAGCTGGAATCAGAGCTACTACACTATTTTTCGCTCCGCTGATGGTTATCTCACCCTTTAACGGGCGTCCACCGTTAATGACAATTTTTTTCATTATTTTTTATATACTCTTTCACTATTTATTCATAAGGTCTCACCCTATATTATACCATATTTCTTTCCTATTATCTATCATAATAAATCAAATAAGTTCTTTAAGGTTTTATTGATTCAGAATAGTTTCTGAAGTAAACTTAAAAAATAACTAATACTACTATTGTTCAAGAAAAAAAGGCTTTCCAAAAATCTTGGAAAGCCTTTTTTAATGCTTATTTAGCGATTGGGTAAACAGAAACTTGTTTCTTATCGCGACCTTTACGTTCGAAACGTACTACGCCTTCAACTTTAGCGAACAAAGTATCGTCTCCACCACGTCCAACGTTTACACCTGGATAGATGTGTGTACCACGTTGACGGTAAAGGATTGATCCACCAGTTACAGTTTGTCCGTCAGCTGCTTTAGCTCCAAGACGTTTAGCTTGTGAATCGCGTCCGTTTGATGTAGAACCTCCACCTTTTTTGTGGGCGAAAAGTTGCAAGTTGTTAAGAGTCATTTTTAACATAATGTTTTCCTCCGTGTTAGTTTTCTGTGATAACTCTGGTTTGGACGAACTCAGAAGAGTTCTCCGATAAGTTTGCCATACCTAAGAAAAATGATTCAAAGAATAATTGTGTCATTTCTCTCTGGTGAGAAGGAAGATCTTTTGGAATTTCAACCATCAGATAGCCACCTTCATCTTCGTTTAATTCTAAGATTGGTTCATAGCCTGCAAATTTCTCAATAGAATTGATAAAGTTTATGGCAAGCGTAGAAACCGATGCACACACGACATCTAGGCCGTATTCGCCACTCTCGGCGTGTCCAGTAATCTCCGCACTCCTCAGCTCGCCATCTTCGGCTCTCTCAAAGACTGCTTGTATCATGTGTTCTCCTTAAAATTAAGCGTTGATTGCGTTGATGACAACTTTAGTGTATGGTTGACGGTGACCTTGTTTACGGTGGCTACCTTTTTTAGGTTTGTACTTGTAAGTAACAACTTTCTTTTGTTTTCCTTGTTTTTCAACAGTTCCAACTACAGTAGCTCCAGCAACAAGTGGAGTTCCGACAACAGTGTTTTCACCACCAACAAGAACAACTTCGTTAAAAGTAACTTCTTGACCAGCTTCAACGTTCAATTTTTCAACGTAAACTGCTTGACCAACTTCAACTTTAACTTGTTTTCCGCCAGTTTTGATAATTGCGTATGTGCTCATTATGCACCTCCTATGATTTTTTGGGGTTTCCCCGAATTTGTGAAGACTCGCCTAGCATCGTGGGACGAACCACTTAAAAGAAGAGCTCTTAGTATAACAAAGAATAAACTAGGAATTAAGCCGAAGACATAACTTATGTTAGCCAAGGCGATAATGACGAAGTTTAAATTTGTTATACGACGAGCAACGATGTTCGTGCGGTTGCACAGGATCGTGCATAGTCAACTCTACAAGTATAGCATGATTCCAAATTTTTGACAAGTATTTTCATTCAAAATTCAGCCTTTTATTAGACTTTTTTCGCAAAGAAGATAAAATCATACTTAGATAAAAAATACTCATCATGATAGGGACACCTAAAATTGTTTTTTCGTTGAAGATAATCGTTAAGTAAGCTGAAAATACTACTCCTAGAATGAAACTAACAAGTAGGCTCACAAAAATCAATCCTTCCATCAAAAAGGCTGTATGCTTGGTCCGGACGTATTCGCCAAAAGCCAACATAGTGCGTTTGATATTTCCCGTCATAAAGGCATTATTATAGGCAATTCCAGAAACCTCTCCAAAAGCTGTTGTAACCAGACCCATACAAAAAGCCAGAGGAGGAATAATAAACATGTTATCAACACTCAATGGAACAAAGCCGATTATCAATGATAAAATAGCTAATGGAACAAGTGATAGAATGGGTTTTTTAACAATGCGAAGTTTCCTTGTAAATCGTAAGCAAAAAAACGCCTAACATGAAAGATAAAAGTGTCAATATCTTTATTTCAGCATCAGCCAAATTTCTCTGAACGATTCCGACTGATAGAAATACCACATTCCCTGTTTGCCCAGCGACTAAGGTATTCCCTCTTACAATAAACGTATAGGCATCTACATAGCCTGCACAAAAAGTCAAAAAAAGCGCCAATCTTTTTGAATGACGAGAAATTTTTCTCATAGGTAATAATCTCATACTAATCTCCTAAATATACTGTAACTATTGTACCATTTTTTCTAGAAATTTCGAAGTATCAAAGCAAAAGAATTATCTTAACTTATCTAGTTGACTCTTTCTATGATATAATGAAATCAATCATTACTTGTGGAAAAGGAGTTTCTATGCTAAAACTTGGTATCATCGGAACTAGTTCAATCAGTCACCATTTTGTTGAGGCTGCTCATACTAGCGGGAAATTTCAATTAGTGGCAGTCTATTCAAGAAAACTAGAAACCGCAGAAAAGTTTGTTGAACAGTATCAAGGCGTTAAGCTATTTGATCAGCTAAATGATTTCTTTAATGATTCATTCGATGTGGTATACATTGCTAGTCCGAATTCCCTGCATTTTAGTCAAGCAAAGATGGCTTTATCTGCTGGAAAACATGTTATCCTTGAAAAACCAGCGGTGACTCAACCACAAGAATGGCAGGAATTAGTTCAAACGGCTAAAGATAATAAATGTTTTATCTTTGAAGCAGCAAGAAACTACCACGAAGATGCTTTTGCCACAATCAAAGACTTTCTTGCGAACAAACAAATTCTTGGTGCAGACTTTAACTACGCTAAATATTCATCTAAGATGCCTAACCTACTTGCTGGCGATACTCCTAATGTTTTCTCAGACCGTTTTGCAGGTGGTGCACTCATGGATCTTGGTATTTATCCTATCTACGCTGCTGTTCGCTTATTTGGAAAACCGACTCATGCAACCTATCAATCTCAGAAACTAGATAATAGCATTGATTTAAATGGGGATGGTATTCTCTCCTATCCGAACTATCAAGTACACATCAAAGCAGGAAAGAATATCACTTCTAATCTTCCTTGCGAAATTTATACTACTGACGGAACCTTGACACTCAATACTATCGAGCATATCCAATCAGCTATTTTTACCGACCACCAAGGAAATGAATTTAATCTTCCTATCCACCAGGCTCCTCACACCATGACTGAGGAAGTTGCTGTTTTTGCAAAGATGATTAAGCAATCAAACCAGGTACTCTACCAATCCTGGATAGATGATGCGACACACGTCCATGACCTACTTTACACCATGCGCCAGGTTGCTGGCATTAGATTTGAGGCAGAAAAATGAAAACTAAACTACCTACCGAATGGCAAGAATTGATTGTCCAACTGGGTTTCCAAGAATTTACTCCCATTCAAGAACAACTTTTTGAGCCTATAACAGAAGGTGAAAATCTTCTGGGAGTCAGTCCAACAGGAACAGGAAAGACTTTGGCCTATCTCCTACCTAGTCTTCTCAAACTCCAAAAGAAAAAAGCCCAACAACTATTGATTTTAGCACCGAATACTGAGCTTGCTGGACAGATCTTTGAAGTCACTAAAACCTGGGCTGAGGCCGTCGGACTAACAGCTCAGCTGTTTCTATCCGGTTCGAGCCAGAAACGCCAAATTGAACGACTTAAAAAGGACCAGAAATTCTGATTGGAACACCTGGTCGTATCTTTGAACTGGTCAAATTGAAAAAAATCAAGATGATGAACGTGGAAGCCATCATTCTAGATGAATTCGATCAGCTGCTTGATGATTCTCAGATTCACTTTGTTGAGAAGATTACCCACTACGCACCTCGTGACCACCAACTCATCTATATGAGTGCCACGACCAAATTTGACCAAGATAAGATTGCACCTAACACGCGCACCATTGACCTTTCGGATCAAAAGCTAGATAACATCCAACACTTCTACATGCAGGTGGACCAACGCCACCGAGTCGATATGCTTCGTAAACTGGCACATGTTGAAGATTTCCGTGGACTTGTCTTCTTTAATAGCTTGTCAGACCTAGGTAGTGCAGAGGAAAAATTGCAATATCGTGATGTTTTAGCAGTTTCGCTAGCGAGCGATGTCAACGTTAAATTTAGAAAAGTTATTTTAGAAAAGTTCAAAGATAATCAACTAACGCTACTTCTTGCGACAGACCTTCTAGCTCGTGGGATTGATATTGATAGCTTGGAGTGCGTGATTAACTTTGACGTCCCTAGAGATACGGAAACCTATACTCACCGTGCTGGACGTACAGGACGTATGGGTAAAGAGGGCTATGTCATCACACTTGTAAGCCATCCAGAAGAACTTAAAAAACTTAAGAAATTTGCAAGCGTACGTGAAATCGTCTTAAAAAATCAAGAACTCTATATTAAATAAGGTTGGCCTTAGCCAACCTTATTTAATATTTAGAAATTTACTTTTTTATTCTATGGACTTTATATTGGATTTATTATGAACTTTTTTCTATATTTATTGAGTGAAGCGAGTAATATACCTGACTTTTCGCAGTAATAAAAACACCAGAAAAGTCATTCAGGTGTTCGGAATCTTTGAGACATAAGGCTCAAAGTTTAGGTATGGAATTTCGAAGAAAGTCGCTACCGTCCGTTATTACTAAAGAAAAGTCAAAAAGATTTATCATAAATAAGGTTGGCTCACGCCAACCTTTTTCTTATCTCCAAGTAATTTCTAAACTATAGTTGGCAAATGGAACACCTTCTTTGTTTTGTAGTTGGTAGGCTAGTTCAATCTTCTCTTCACCAACTTCGTAGTGGCTTGTTTGGATGATAAACTCCTGCAGGCCCATAGGTGTTGGAATATAGGCTAAACTACCAGTATCCTTGAGAAAACGCATGATGGTCTTGGGATTTGAGAAACGTGTCATGACAAGTTCCTCCCCATTAAATTTCAAAACTACTTTTTCTTGGTCTTCATTGTAAAAAAGGAGATAGGAAAAATCGCCCTTTTCCCGTAATTCAACATCATAAAGTTGGTCGATTACTTCCAATTGTTCATCGAACTTGATAGTATTTCTCATTCTAATCTTCACAACTATTCCTCTTTCTTTTCACTTATCCCTACTATTTTACCAAAAAGGCAAGGAATTTGCTATAATGGTCTTATGAATGAAAAAGTATTTCGTGACCCAGTTCACAACTATATCCACGTTAATAATCAAGTCATTTATGACCTGATCAATACCAAAGAATTTCAGCGGATCCGTCGCATCAAACAGCTTGGGACATCTAGCTATACTTTCCACGGTGGAGAGCATAGTCGTTTTTCTCACTGTTTGGGTGTCTACGAAATTGCCCGTCAAATCACGGAAATTTTTGAGGAGAAATATCCTGAGGAATGGGATTCTAACGAGTCACTATTAACCATGACTGCAGCTCTTCTACATGATCTCGGACACGGTGCCTACTCTCATACTTTTGAAAATCTCTTTGACACCGACCATGAGGCAATTACCCAGGAAATTATCCAAAGCCCTGATACAGAGATTCATCAGGTTCTTTTGCAGGTAGCACCGGACTTTCCAAAAAAAGTAGCCAGCGTTATCGATCACACTTATCCAAACAAACAAGTGGTTCAGCTCATTTCTAGTCAAATTGATGCAGACCGTATGGATTATCTCCTTCGCGACTCCTACTTCACCGGTGCTTTTTATGGCCAGTTTGATCTGACACGTATTCTTCGTGTCATTCGTCCTGTTGAAAATGGCATTGCCTTTCAGCGTAATGGGATGCATGCCATCGAGGATTATGTACTCAGTCGTTACCAGATGTATATGCAGGTTTATTTCCACCCAGCCACACGCGCCATGGAAGTCCTTCTGCAAAATCTTCTCAAACGTGCTAAGGAACTCTATCCTGAAAATAAGGACTTCTTTGCCCTTACATCCCCACATCTACTGCCATTTTTTGAGAAAAACGTTAGCTTGTCTGACTATCTAGCACTTGACGACGGAGTTATGAATACCTACTTCCAACTCTGGATGACTAGTACAGATAAAATTCTAGCCGACCTTTCCCAACGTTTTATCAACCGTAAGGTCTTTAAATCTATTACTTTTTCTGAGGACGACCAAGACCAGCTTGAAATCATGCGGAATTTCGTAGAAGAAATTGGTTTTGATCCCAACTACTACACTGCTATTCATAAGAATTTTGACCTTCCATACGATATTTACCGACCAGAGTCCGAAAATCCAAGAACGCAAATTGAGATTGTGCAGAAAAATGGTGAGTTAGCTGAACTTTCTAGTCTTTCACCTATCGTCCAATCTCTTGCAGGAAGTCGTCATGGTGACAACCGTTTCTACTTCCCTAAAGAAATGCTCAATCCAAACAATATTTTTGCTTCTACCATTCAACAATTTTCACATTTGATTGAAAATGATCATTTCGCTCCAGATAAGAAATAACAGAGGAAATTTATGAGTATTAAACTAATCGCCGTCGATATTGATGGTACCCTGGTTAATAGCAAGAAAGAAATTACTCACGAAGTTTTTGCAGCTATCCAAGATGCCAAGCAACTGGAGTCAAGGTTGTCATTGCAACAGGACGCCCCATCGCTGGTGTTGCCAAACTCCTTGACGACTTGCAGTTGAGAGATGAAGGTGACTATGTTGTGACCTTCAACGGTGCCCTTGTCCAAGAAACCGCTAATGCCCATGAGATTATCAGCGAATCCTTGACTTACGAGGACTATCTGGATATGGAATTTCTCAGCCGTAAACTGGGAGTCCATATGCATGCTATTACCAAGGACGGCATCTACACTGCCAATCGCAATATCGGAAAATACACCGTACACGAATCAACCCTCGTCAGCATGCCAATTTTTTACCGTACACCTGAAGAGATGGCTGATAAAGAAATCGTCAAATGTATGTTTATCGACGAACCTGAGATTCTCGATGCTGCTATTGAAAAGATTCCAGCAGAATTTTACGAGCGCTACTCTATCAACAAATCTGCTCCATTTTACCTAGAACTCCTTAAAAAGGATGTAGACAAGGGATCTGCTATCACTCACCTAGCTGAGAAACTTGGACTAAGTAAGGATGAAACCATGGCGATTGGGGATGAAGAAAATGACCGTGCCATGCTAGCAGTTGTTGGTAATCCCGTTGTTATGGAAAACGGAAACCCAGAACTCAAAAAAATCGCCAAATACATCACCAAAACAAATGATGAATCCGGCGTAGCCCATGCTATTCGAACTTGGGTCTTGTAAACTGAATATAATAAAAGTACCCCAGAAGTTAGAGAAAAAGTCTAACTCCTGGGGTATTTTAATTACAGATTACTCTTCTGATTCCCTTTTTATTTTTGGAATTTTCTTATTATCCAGTTTAGGAATGCCCTTGTTCTCAATTTTGGGAAGGTTCTTTAGTTCATCGGCAGTAGGGACCTTCTGGTATACCTTAGCAGGCCTATAGAGTAAAGCAAACGATAAGAACAAGGCAACAACGCTCCCAACAGTTGCTATGTTTCGTTTACTCTCTTCTGTCGAAGGGACCCTAGCTCCACTTGTACTAAGGTCCTTCCATTCAGGATGCTCTGCTTCAATCGCTTTTTTCTCTTCCCAAAGTGGAACGAGTAAAAAATAGTTAAATGGCACAACTGTAGCCATGGCTGTCGCGCCTAGCGGGATAAATCTATTGAGATTTATGATAAGCAAGATACTTAGGATAGAAAATAATACGAATGGAACTATTACTAAGACTAAGCGAATTTTATATTCTTTTTTTAGTCGAAGGTATTCTTCTTGGGACATCTGACATATTACCTCTTTCTCCAAAATTCTATACATCTGAAAAGCATTAGTCCAGTGACTCCTGCTGTAAATCTTTGATAAACTCCACAACTTGATGATTCTCAATCTTCACATAATATCCACCGCTATTATTGACAAGTTTATCCCCTTCATATTTATCAATCTTTACAGCATAAAGACCGCTTGGAAGAGGTAGATTGTTAAAGAATTCTTTCATTTGCGATTCAAGATCTTCAAGATAGGCATCATATAACTGATCCTTCTTGTCTTCTGGAGTGTAGTATCGAAATTGAAATTCTGGTATAAAAATATCTTTTTGGAAAAGATATTGAGCATCCATAGGATACATCCCTTGTAATGCTTGTCCTTTTCTTTGATTTTCCTCTAATATTTTATCATAAAGATACATGTTGCCAGATTTACTATTAAATTGAAAATCAATCCCTTCGTACTTCAAAGCAGTCATTTTAGGATCTGTTATTGAAGTGTCCAATGTTTTTAAAAACTCGCTGGTGCCTGGACTAATCTCAATTCCTAAATAAGCTAATTCTGGAAAAGCGTGATAGATTTTTTTGTTTTGTTCATAATCTACTTCTGCATCCGTTTTTTTATAATTTTTATGTTCAGAAGGACGAGTATAGTATTTAAAACGAGAATTAGCCTGATAGGTTTTACCATCTATATTTTCAGTGTAAGTACCATGGATTACAAATCCTCCAACGCTTGTATAGTTTTTTTCATATTTTTCTAACTCAAACTGACCTGTAAGACCGTAGTTCTCATAAGAACGATGCACAGCTTGCTCAAGTTCACTCCGACTGGCATGGGCAAATAGACCCCACATATCCATCATTGCAAGAATAGGACTAAGGATTATGAATATTGCAAATAGTATAACCATGGATAAGCAGCCAATTAATAAGCCTTTTTTCATCTTTTTCTCCTGAACATTCTATGTCCATTATACCACACCATGGATATCTTATGAAGTTGTTCAAAATTTGGTCAAAGAAAAAACACTGGTTATCCAGTAAAATCAAGAGTTTATATGCCCCCTGCAAGCATCGAACTAAGGCTTAGAAACTCTATTCTAATAGGCTTTTGAATACTTTTGGTCAAATTTTGGTCAAAATAATTCTATTCTTTATCCAACATTATTTCCCTGACCACTTCATATTCTTTATCAATAACTTCTTGAAGGACATGACCATAAGTCCTGATAATCTGCTGTATATCCTTATGACCAAGCAGCCTTGCAACTACCCATATATCAATTCCATTCGCTAATAAATATGATCCATAAGTGTGTCTACCTGCTGTCGCTGTCATATCCTGACTTCCTATTCCTAATTCATCTAAACAAACCTTTAGGCTTTTATTTAAACCTGAATTAGTAGGTATTTTATATCTTCTATCATAGAATACTAGATCATGTTTCTTCAATTCTTCACGATCAAAAAGTATCTTGTCCTGTTCCACTTTCAATGATTTTAAAACTTGTATTAAATCATCATCAATAGGAATTTCTCTAATCGAGGTTTTCGTTTTAGGAGGTGCAAACTCCTGCTTATCTCCTATATATCTCCGATATGTTCTAACTGTTTTATTTTCAAAATCAATATCAGACCAGCAAACTGCCATACCTTCACCAACCCTGAATCCAGTCTTAAATAGAAAATATAGCAGATATGGTATCACAGATTCCCTATAATTAAACTTCGACTGTAAATGAGATAACAAATCTTTATATTCAGAAATACTATGAACATACTTATCATCTATATTCCCAGCTTCCAACCATAGATTTTAACATCTTCTGTAATATCTGTTATCTGCAAGCCACTTCTTTGACTAAATTTAATCGTTGACCTTATATCAGCATTGATTCTTCTTAAATGATCCTTCGTTACATTTTCTCCAAAATCATTCAAACGTGACTGATATTCCTGATGGTTAAGGCTCATAGCTGGTATATCTGAGAATAGGTTTTCTATCACCTTACCTCTTGAATAATACCCTTCCTTCGTTCCATTCGCCTTTTCTGAAGGCAATATCACAAGATCATACCAATCTTGCCACAATCCATACAAGGTAGCCTTACTATCAAATCTAGCTGTATAATTCGATTGAAACAGCTTACGTTCTTTCTCTTGCGCTTCATTCATAGCTTCACGCTTTGTCTTAAAACCTGAATTTGTCGCAATAACTTTGCCTTTTTTATCAAAAATTCGATAGTCCCAAAGTTTACTCTTACCACGCTGTCTGTAACTTGCCACAATTTCTCCTTCCTAAAATGGCAACCATCACCATTCTATTATAACATCAATAATATTCTTTGATAGTTTTTATCAAAGTATTCTCTAGTTTTCCTTGCAAGGAATCTATACGGCGAACCCTTACTTTTTGGATATAACACAAATCCATCTTCATTCTGCTCAATATCTACTTCTTTTTTAATTGCAGGATTCAACAGAATATCATTTACCAGTTTAGTCTTACTTATTGATAACAATTCCTCAACTTTTTCAATCGTCCACCATTGTCCAATTTCTTCTCTTTGAAGCAAATCTAAATATTCAGATCGACTAATCAGAACCATATCAGCAGGAATTGGAACTTCAATATTAAATACTTGTTTCTGCTCTTTCATTTAAAACTCCTTCACACAACAAAAAAACAAGCCATTTCTGACTTGTACTTTTTTTATTTTTAAGACTGACTAATAGCCCCCATAAAAATACTACTCAATCCAATAACCACCAAAAATGCTCTTAATATTGGATTGTTAATAAAGAAAAATATTAAAATCAAGCTAACTATAATTAAAATAACTGAAATGAATAAAAAAATAGTTCCTTCAATATACACTCTTGACATACTTTTTGAAAAATATACTATCAATAATATCCCAACTATATAAAAAATGATTGCTCCTATAACATACAACAATGGCTGATTATTATTATGTCCCATTATTGCAAATGGAGAATTTGATGGATATTTCATCAACAACAACTTATTCAGTCCATCTAGTTTTATTAAATAAATAATAACAGATACTATATACATTATAAAAGATAAAATTTGAACTGGAACTTGATACCATAATCTTTCAATCAATTTCTATTCTCCTCTATTCTCTCTCATACCACTAACTTGATTGATTATCTTTTCTTCCCTTACTAAATTAGCATATTTTTTTAAAGAAATTAAAATTATAAATAATAACACCAACAATACAATAAAATATAAAAGAATTGACAACCAAAAAATGCCATCATAAACTAAACCCTTTTCAGCAGAAACAGACAACATATTAGAACTAATCATTTTCAAGAAACCAAACATCTTATCTGTAAAACCTGTCAAAAAAGTAATTAAAATAATTGTAATAAAAAGTGTGAACTTCATCTTTTCAACAGCCAATTTTGTTTCAATCATAATCTTTTTTGACTGAAATTCCTCATCTGTTAACGATAAATAATCTTCAGTACTACTAGAATAATAAAGCTTTTCTCGTTCAGCTTCAGTTTTTTCTACAAAATCTTTTATTTTTGTAATCAAAGACTGTTGTACCATTATCTTCTCCTATCATTTCTTTAACCTATTATATCACAAAAAACAAAACAAGCCATTTCTGACTTGTCCTTTAATATGCACTATTTTGATACTCATTCCATAATGCCTGAAATTCATCTGCATTTTCTAAAACATACTGCCTTACTATCTTCATATCTTTTGATTTTAATTTTCCATCTCGAAGTTCACCATTTAAAAACATTGATCCAACTTCTTCACCATGAATATAAATATGAATATGAGCCATCTGACCTTTATGGTTATGTTCATTCGGACGAATTTCAATACCATACTTCAAAAAAGAATACTTAGGCATGTAATAACCCCACGTAGTCCTTCCACGTTTCAAGATAGTTATCACGATTTAATTCAATTTGTTTTTGCGCAAATCGTATATCATAGTCTGCTAAATCTAAATTTTCCACAACTTCACCTGTAAGAATATTAAATGTTCCAATCAATTCATCATCATCATACATACGCAAAATTGGATTGTTAGGATTTTTAGAAATATCTTCTTTGGTTACTTCTAAATTTGTAACACCAAACTCTTTAATCATGATTTCTTCTCCTTTCACTTTCTTTTATTATACCACTTTTTCTAAAATTGTCACTTACACTAATTAGTCAATTCCAACAGTTCACTTTCAACACGTTTCAAAACTACTTGTACTTCTTCTGTCCCACGATAACCTTCGAGAGAAGCTAACTGACCTTCTATTCTTCCTAAAATACGAAACACCTTATCTAGTTCATTATTTTGTTTAGGCTTAGAAAGTTCCTGATTCGCTACTGTCAATCTTGTTACTTCTTCATGCAATCTTGAATTCTGCAACACAACTTCTTTCATCAAATCCATTGTTTCCAAGATTTCTTTAGCCCTTGTACTGTTTTTATACAGATTTTCCCTAGCCATTTTTTCATATTTCATTTCATCAGAAATATATTCGGTATCCTTTTTAATAGAAGCATGTTCTTTAGACAAACTATCATGTTCTTTAGACAAACCCCTATGCTCACTAGATAAGCTATCATGTTCCATTTCACGTTCTTTTGACAATGCCTTCATTTCAGCTTTAAAACCACTATTATCTCTAGCTAACTTAATAGCAATACCAACTAATGAAGCTATCGTTGTCAAAACTCCACCAAATGTAACCCAATCCATAAATGAGTACCCCTCAATCATTTTTTCTCCTTTCTATCTTATCATATTTCTTAAAAAGAAAAAACAAGGTAGGAACTACCCTACCTTGCTGTTTTTCTAGTTAAATTTACGTTTTCCAATAATTGTAGCAACCAGTCCTACAATTCCCCAAATAGTAGTAAAAATTGTACTAGCTGTCCCAGTATTCGGAAGGACTTTTAATTGACCTTCTTTATCTTTCAAAGCGATTGTACCATCTTTCTGCTTCACAGCACCTACTTCATAAGGCTCTTTCTCAGCATAATCACCTTCGCTTGTTTCAACTACAACTTTTCCTTGATTCGTTGAAACTACCTTATGACCAGTGTTTGTTTCAATAGGCTGTTCTTGAATATCTTCTTTAGTAACATTCAATGGTTTAGGATCATCAGATTCTTTCACACCAACATTATCTTCAGCCTTCTTTTTATCTTCCTGAACTTTTGAATCATCTTCCTTCGGAGTATCAGCTTTTGGCTTATCTTCTTTTGGCTTTTCAGATGGATTTGTAGGCTCTACCACTACACCTGCATTATCTTGTGAAGTCTCTTTTTCAGAATCCTTACCAAGATTCTCAGAAGGCTTATCTTCTTTTGGCTGTTCCTCTTTTGGCTTTTCAGATGGATTTGTAGGCTCTACCACTACACCTGCATTATCTTGTGAAGGCTCTTTTTCAGTTTTTCCACCTAAATCAAGATTCTCACCTTCAGTTTGACCAGCAGAATCAACAGCAGGCTTTTCTTCTTTTGGCTGTTCTGCCACAACTAAACCAGCAGTATCTTCTTTAGAATCTACACTTCCACCCAAAGATAATTCATCAGCATTTACACCAGCTACAAAACCACTTAATAGCGTTACACACGCTAACGTTACAATTTTTTTATTCATATTTTTCTTTCCTTTTCTTTCTTTTATTTTCCAATTACATATAAAAATTCTTTCGCCTGATCAGCAGTAAATACACGATAGTTTGTAATTCCTGTTCCCTGACCACTTTGAACAAAGTTACATTCAGAAATCAATATTGATCCATCATCTTTTACATCTTCGACGAAAGCCACATGACCATAAGTAGGGTGACCACCTGCCTGCCTTCCCTGAAAGCTAACAGCAGAATGTTTCGTAGGAGTATTGGAAACTTCATAGCCTGACTTATGCGCCCAGTCCTGACCATTCCCCATGTATGGATCAAAATTTATTCCAAATTCTTTTGCACGATTGAATACATACCAAGTACATTCACCATAAGGATAAGATTGAGTAATATAGCCATCTTTTGTAATTTCCTTATCTATCGAGTACCCACTAGGTATATCCATAGCCACTTGACCAGCAGGAACATCTAAGCTACCAGCTATTGCATTTCCACCTGACGAGCCATCAGATTCAATCGTACCCTTAAAGACTTCATACCACTTCTTACTATCCTTCTCCAGCTTCTCTAATTTTGTCTGACCGTCTGAAAGCAACACACCTTCATAATGTTCAGACCAATACTTAGCACTTTCAAAAGGATCAGTAGCCTTTTGCATATAGTCCTTGACTTTTTTATAGCCATGATTCAACTCATAGGACATCAATTCCAGTTCTACCGTACTATCTAGAGTACGAGAACTAGCATTTCTCCAGCGATCACCATTGATTGTGTTACCGTCCCAGCCTGACCATTGAAAGTATCCAGCAACTCCACCTGAAGGATTCGTTAGTTTAGGATCAAAATCACTTTCTCTTTCAGCATTGGCAAGCGATCCACTAGCACCCTCTAAAGTAAATTTCTCTTTAGAGAGTTGCCAGTTTAGAATCTTAATCACATCTTCTGCTCTTTCAACAGAGATATTCGCTTTTTGAGCCACTTCTTGCGCTGTTAAACGTGTTCTTTTCCCAGTAGTAGAATCAGATGAACCACCAGCAGAAATAACTCCAATCACACTTAAAATAATTAAGAGAAGTACTAATAGAATAGGTAAAAGACTTCCAACTAATAAGCTAAATCGTTTAGCTGTTTTTTTACCCATTAAATTTCAACCTTTCTCCTCTTTTTAGCTTTCAGTTTTTTAGTTTGCTTGCTTCTAAATACCCTAGAGGTTTTTTCCTCATTTTTAGGATTTTTTACAACTGTTTTTCTCCGACCAACTACTTTAGGATTAGAAGTCTTTGGAATCTGCTTGCTTTGTTTTGCAGACCGTTCCTGACCTTCTTTAAATTGCTTTTCTTTCTTCTTAGCTCGTTCTTCCTTCAACCGTTGAATTGATTCACGAGAAGCCTGTTTCTGACCAGCATATTTTTCAGCTTGATTTTTTCTATACTCTTTTTCTCTTTCAACAATTTTCTATCAGCACTTCCTTCTCTAAAGGCATTGGCTCGTACCTCATAGAGTTTAGCTAAGGTTCGACTACCTTTTTCTTTCAAAGCATTAACAGAACTATTCTTACGTTCCTTCATCGAATCCATACGATTCTTAACCGCTTCTCCTTTTTCAGCAACCTTATCTACCAATGGACTTTCTTTACGCAAAGACTTGAGATTTTCTCCCAACTTATCTTTACCCATCTTCAAGCCACCTTTGGTAAATTGACCACCAACTTTCAAGCCAGCTACCCCTGCACTTAAACCAATCTTACCTGATTTTGATAATCTTTCTTTGAGATTCTTAACGGATTGAGAATTGCTGATTTCTCTACCAATCTTCCCAATAGGACTATTCGTAACTCTTGAAAACGCTGATAGAAGAGAATGTCTATATTTCCACATCAAATATAACAATACACCTTTTAAGAATACGGTAACTAATAAATCACCACCAACAGCAGTAGAAATAAATCCAGTTAAAGTATTGTAAAAGAAAGAAAATAAACTAGTTGCTAAAAGCATAATAGATGATAAAGCAAGCATTGAAATAGCCTTTTTATTAAATCCTATTAGCAAATGTTCCATCTTAGGAAACAGACTTAACAAAAGTATAAACGGCAACAAAACAATCAATAAGATAAATACAATCAAGAAAAAGAAGCGTGATAATCCAAGCAATAGATAAATCGTTCCCATCACTATAATATCGACATCAGAAGCGAAGGCATACATGAATTTCAACCCCCACTCATTCTTCAACATTTTATTTTCAGGATCTTTATCTTTTGCAATATCCTTGATTTTTTTATCGCCAACTAAATGATCTCCATCACCTTGTTTATAACTAGCTAAATCTTCAAATTCTTTCTCAGAAAGTACAAACTCCCCTTTGTCATTCACAGGAGAATTCATATACTTATATCCCTTTAACAAGGTTTCTGAAAAATAGGTTTCCACTCCATCTTTACTTTCACCAGTTAATGTTTTCGTAATTTCACCATTAAGAGTTATGGTTGTTGTCCTAAAAGCATCATATACATGAGTTATCAAATATTTATTTTGACCATTTACAGAAAGTTGAATAAAATAAACTCCAATACAGGTATAAATTAACAACATTTTTATCAATGTTTTAAAGAAACTTCCCTTACCAGTCGCAAATAAATACAGTAAATAAACTGCCATACTTGCACCGACCAAATAGATTATTTCTGTATTAAACAATGAAGAAAATACCTTACTAGAATTTTTTACTGTTTCATTCAACAATCCACTAACATCACTCATTCCCTCAACAGAAGTATAGACTTCTGCTATTACATAGAAAATAATTTTCCCTAACCAAAAAACTGCTTGAACCAGCGAATTAAAGAAATAATTGACATTTGAATCAAATCCAAAGAATTTTTTATCAAAGTAAACCTTACTTGTTAAATCTGACATTCTAGACTTATAATTTTTATAACTTAACTTACTTTGTTCTGATTCCTTCTTTTCCAAGGCTTCTTTTTCTTCACGAGCCTTCTTTGCATTATCCAATATTTTTTTCGTACTTTCAGATGGATCAACTAACTTAGGCTTATTCGTGTTCTTGTCAAACTCAATAATGTCAAAATTATTCTTAGGAAGTATATCTGAAAGTGAATCTGCTTTTGCAAATATTGGAAGAATAAAAAAAGAACAAATAAACACTAGTAAAATATTTTTTCTCATATTCCCCCCTATACTGCAACCAATTCTGATTCTACCGTTTCAAATAACTCCATCAATTCAGGATAAATCGTACCATCTACTGTAATACGTTCTTTTCGTCCAAACGTATCATAATAAATACATTGCCCCATTGTTTGATTTTCAAGCCATGCTCGTGACGATTCATCATCTTCTACTCGTAAGTGTTCCAAAATAGCACCTGTTTCAGAATTTTCAGGAAAAGCAAATACCGTACCAAATCCAGTTCCATCTTCACTTGTTTTCAAATCTTTTACGGATTGAGTAACCAGCACTAGGAAATTATTGAATGATCGTCCAGTACGTTTAATACGATTGACAACTTGCCTTCCAGCAGGAGTTGCCATTATCTGCCATGCTTCATCTAAATAAAGCATTGTTTCCTTATCCTTTTCACGTTCACCGAAAATTGCACAGAAATAGGTCAAAGCATACATAACTGTTAAACTTCTTAATTGTGTTTCAGTCATTTCATCTTTATCCGTACCTTTTGGCATATCTAAACCTGCAATTTCAATAATCGTAATTTTATTATCAAGCTTTAAGACTTCTTGACTACCATCAGAAAAACAAAGTGATAACAAGGAATTTCTTGAAATTCTTTTTAAAAAGTAACCAGCAGTAGAAACTTCTTCTTTTGAATTTTTCTCCAATTCATCGAAAACTTGCAACATTCCTACTTTCTCACCAGCATTTCTACGTTCAATCACTTTATCAATCGAATCTAGCAGATGAGGTTGAACCTTAATATAAGTATCCTTATCCAACACAGAACCAACAAGAACAGTTGCTAACTCTGTCAATTCAGCTTCATCTTGTAAGAATGAGAATGGATCAAGAACACCTCTATTATTTTTATCTTTCATATTCAAAGTCACAAAATTGATTGACTTGATATATTCTTGAAGTTCCTCAAACTCTCCTTCTTCTTCTAATTTTGAAAGTACAGCTTGATATTGTCTTTTCATTTCTGCTTTTGGATCAATATACAATACTTTTGTTTTCAATAATGAGTGATAGGTAAATAATAACTTAGTTAAGAATGACTTCCCATTCCCTGTCGAACCAGTTATTGCTGTATGAGGATTGCTTGTTTCTTTCCCCTTAACTCCAACCTTATTAGCTTGTAACAAGTTAGAAAATACAATATTTGTACTTGAATCAAGAGCCTTTTGAAAATCTCCATACCATGAAGAAATCTCATTATCTACACGAGCAATCGGAAAACCAACTTCTGTTCCAACCTTCTTTGTTGTAAACATCAGATTCTCACATAATCCACGCAAACTACCATATTGTAGAAATGACTCCTTCTTATTATCAAGAATTTCTGTCAATCTACTCTTATAAAATAGATAGATTCGATCTGCAACAGCCTTAACAACTTCTACTTCCATCTCTTTCAAACGTGCAAACAGAATATCAAATTTAAGGTTCAATTCTTCTAAACTGTCTGCTGTAATGGTCAAGGTATGAAGATAAGTAATCATCAATTCCTTATTGTCGTGTTTCTCCTGAAAATCTTCTAGCAATTCATGACTTTCTAAAACTTCAATTTTCTGAACATCATCATTTTCAGCTGTTTCATTTACAGTATTCCCTAAATTTTTACGTTTATTTCTTGCTCTTGATAAGAGAGAAAAGAAACCTTTTTGAGTTGAAAAACGAATCTTGTATACACTATCAACTGGAAACTCTAAATTTTGTAATTCTTCCTGCAAATGAAGGTATGATACATTTTTAGGATATGAAACAATTGGAATTGTTGCTACATAACTTGTTTCTTGACCATTAGTCAATTTCAAAGCATTTCCGTCCACTACCTCAATAATCGTTTCATCTACATTTTCAATCGAATTTTCAAGAGCAATCAATTCACTTTCTTTATCATAGTGTTGACCACCAAGAAAATGAAGGCGATTCAATAATTCTAAATCAGCTTTTGATACTTCTTTTACATTCAAAGCATGAATTTTAGTTTGAATCATATCTTTTTGATTCTGCCACGCTTTCCACCAATCAACCTTCGGCAATTCTTCAAAACCAATCATTTTCATCAAATCTTGACGATAAGTTGTTATTGTTTGTTCAACCGTCAATTTAAAATCAGAGGTCACATTGACTGACTTCAAAGGAACTACAAGATAATGCTTATATTCAAAAAGATAGCTTACTTCTTCTTCCAAACGTGACTTCATTGTGGATATAATATAATTCCCTAATGCACTTGTCCCTTGACCTTGCTCAATATCTTGCGCCAATAAAGAAATCTTCTTAGCTAGTTCCAAATCAATATGTATACTATGAATACTTAAATCATTATATTCAGCCAAACTAGCCAAACAATTATAGACTATATCCTTACTTGTTTCCTTTTTACTTTCTTCAATCGTATTAACGACTTGTGATTCAATCTCAAATACGGACAAAACCGTTCCATCTTTCAATAAAATCAATCCATCAGCAATCGACCAAATATTATTCGATAATTCCACGTTTAATACTTCTCACTTTCTCATATTTTTTTCCTTTACAAATATACATTTCCTTTCTTTGACTATCATATTGCTTCCAAAATATTAAATACTCATAAATAAATCGAAACAATGTTTTACCATCTATTTTATAATCAGCTAATAGATTCCCAAATTTCCAACCTATAAATGCAGAAGCCATAAAGCGCCAACCCCAATCCAAAGAAGGAATAAAGCCTAGTAAAAACCATGCTATCACGAGAATCACTAGGCAATAGACAATCGCTGACATTTTTATTGCAAATGGTAAACTAAATTCTTCATTTAATTTATGAATCCATACAGGCTGTCTAAATGCTGTCGTATACACATACAGCTTCTTGTCTTTTCTTTCCATTCCTCTAACCTACTTAAATACTTCAATCAATTTTGACCAAATAGGTTTAGTCGCATTTAATACTGTTTCAGGATTTTCTAAAAAGAACAAAATGAACCCTGCAACCAATACAATCACAACCAGTTTTCCTAATTGTTGCTCTTTCCATGCTTTAAGAGCCTTCATACCAGCAAAAAATGCTACTGCTGGGATACCGAATTTTGAAACTAAAAATTGAAATAATGCCATTTGTTTTATTCTCCTTTATCATCATCTTTTTTATTGAAATCTGCAGGGATCGTATGATCCATTTTTTCTACAAAATAACTATCTTTATCTTCTCTTAACTCAAAGCTAAAGTTTTCGCTATGAGTCGTACCTGCAACATCAAGAGTAACTTGCGCATAAGCATAGATTTTCCCATCTTTCTCTTTAAAGTAGGTATAATCTAAACTCTTGAAAGTTGCACCACCAATAGACTTAATTCCATTAGAAATCAAATCCAAGTTTGCTTGACTTGTAGTGTAATTCTTAAAGAATAATTCTAAGAAGGACACTAACTTCTTGCGCTTACCTTCTTCCATCTCATCATTCGCTACCAGCGATACATGATTTTCTTTATCCACTCCTTCAGCTTTAAAATCGCTAACAGGAGAGAACCACGGTAAGCCACTTACATAATACTTACCATCTTTGACACCGTATGGAATCGAAAATTCAATCCCTACACGTTGATTCTTATCATCTTTCTTCGTATCATAGATCACACGATAAACAGCGACACCATCTTTAGCACTCAACATACGAGCGCTAACTATATTCATCTCCTGCTTCGTCTGACCTTGATTCTTTACATCAGGAACACCACCATAATAATCATTCAACTTTGCGACATCTTCATCAGCAGAGCCACTTTGTGAATTGTATGTAAAGTATCTACTTACATATCCATCTAGGAACTGTTCCAAAGTACGATCTGTTTCTTTTTTAGCTTCCACCACAGGCGCTTCAGAAAGTCTTGCATTCATCTTCGCAGTAGTCGCTAATGAAACAAACATGGTTAAAGCACACAGAAGGACAAAACCAACCAAGCTAATCATAAAAATCAGATTCGATTTTTTCTGACTGATCTTCTTGACTGTCAGTTGCTTGTCTTTGCGTGGCTTCTTTAAAAACATATTTCTCATTCAAAAGAAACCTTTCTATAAAATCCTTTTGGAGTATTCAGCACTTCGCCTTGCTCAACAAATCCTTGAAATGCTGTCACCCAATTTCCACATTTAAAAAAATAATTTATCAAAAGACCAATATCTAAATTCTTTGAAAGTTGAATCACAGTTGCTACTTCATCTTTAGAACAAAATTGATAATAGGTTGAAATAATTTTATTGATAGGAACATATCGCTGTAACTGAAATCTCACAACATAATCATCTCCATCATACAAATCAAGGACTGCTTTTTTCAGTAAGTAAACTTCGTCCAGTGACATGATCTTATCAACTTCCCAATCACTAATACCACATACAAAGAAATTCCCTTTATCAATTCCTAATTCTTTCAATCTTGCAACAATCTGCTCTTGACTATACTTCATAATATCTAACTCACAAAGATAATCAAAATTGCCTTCATTCAGAACCCTGATATTCGCTATCATCTTGATACGAAGTAACCTTTATCTACAAAGCTACCACCTTCTGAAAGGCGAACATCACGCCCATACTTTTCATAGTCTAAATAGCGTTCTAATTGTTCCCTTGACAATTCAACACCCAATTCTTCTACAACATATTCGCCTAAATCTCGATCAGTTGCAACATCATAATATAAACTGCAATCATCAAAATCATAACTATCTAAGTATGATGGATCAGAAGATTCTGTTTCAATAACCGATAAAACAATATCTTCATCTACATCTTCAACATTTTCAGCAATACTATTCGCTAAATCTAAAGTTAAATCTTCACAATTCAAAGTAGGTAAACCTTCAATCGAATCAAACGTAACCTCAATTTCTTGACCTTCATAGCCGAAACGTTCAGCTAATTCTTCACTAGAAATTGGAAGCAAAACTCGTCTAGCGATTCCTTTATAAACAACTAAAGCCATTAAATCCATTTTTTTATTTTCTCCTTCCTAAAAATCTTATAGCCTATCTGCTTTAGGTAAAAAATAACCTCGATCAGTAAAGCTACCACCTTCTTCTAAACGAACATCATGACCATACTTTTCATAGTCCAAATATTTTAGAAACAAGGCTAAATTAAAACCATTCTCCTTAACCATATACATTCCTAACTGAAGATCATTATGAATTTCAGGATATAATGCACAATCCAAAAACTCAAAATTCAATAAATCTGATAATTCAGTATTTCCCAATTCAATATACGTTAAAACCTTTTCTTCATAAACAAACTCCAACTCTTTAGCAAGTTTATTTATATCTGATAACGTAGCACCTTCCACCTTCAGTTTAGGTAATTCTTCAATAGATTGAATCGTAAAAAGTATATCCTCTTTATCATATCCAAATTCAGAAGCGATATATTCAGGAGCAACAGGTAAAGAAAACTGTTTAGCCTTCTTTGACCGATTATCCATAATTAAAGCTGTTAATTCCATTTTTTTATTTTCTCCTTCCAGAAACCTGATATTTGCTATCATCTTCTTCTAACAACCTCTCGAAAAAAGTCCTTGATTCTACCTATAATGAGCTGTACTGTTTTCTGAAAAATACTTTTCTTCTTTTGCTAACTCAGGAACAAGATGCTCGATATATTTATAAGGCTCTACAAAATATACTTGCTCATTTTTTGAGTGTACCCTGTAAAGTTTATCTTTTAAATTAGCTATATCTTCAGAAAGAATACTTGAATACCAATCTAACCCTGAACGAGCAATAACTCTTGATATGTACTCATGTAAATGCTCTTCATTATCTGGGTTAGGTAAGACATGAACAATGTATAAACCGAATAAACGCAACTCGCTTAACAATCTCTCATCATCAGTTACAAAAATAGCAGTATAGTACCCTGTGTCGTAAATCAACTTGATTTTTAAAGCACTCGCTTTAAAAAATTCTTTCTGTTGACTTTCAGACATACCTTTAGTTGCCCTACTTTCATAAATCTCTGCATCGAAATAAATATCCTTATTTTGATTTGTAAGAGTAGTCTTTCCAAGACAAGGAAATGCTGAAATAATAATAGTCATTTTTTTACCTTCCTTAATAACCTTCTACCTGTTTGTTTAACAGTTCCAAATCAGCAACACTAAATAGACCATACCCAATGAATGAAGTCCCCTCATAATCAACAATTTCAATTTGATCATCATAAGAACCACTCAAACCAATCACAGACAATTTTCCAAAATATAAAGGCAAGCTAAACCAAGCCTGCCTTCCATTTTTGGATTCTTGATTAAAACTCTTGAAGCCATATTCAATACCAACTATTCTTTATTGCAAGAAGTACCAGCTATCGCCTTCATGACCAAGGAAAGTATAAGAATCTTCTAAACGACTAACAATTTCTTCTTCATGCTCTTCTACATAAGCAGACAAACGATCTTCATTCATTAACTGCTCATATTCTCCATGATCCAAAATACCAGCAAAATCAATCAAGGCTTCTTGTGTATCAACTTCTGTAAATGAATTGACATAAACATTATCAGGGTTGCAACCATCAAACTGACCAAATTCAACACCATCAAAATGCTCATTCAACCTTTCAATAACAATTTCAGGTTCGTCAAGGAATCTTTTCCCATAAACATAATCTTTACAAATATCAGAATAACTATCATAAATAACTTTAATACTCATTATTTCTCCTTCCAAATAAAAAAGGAAGCCATAATTGACTTCCTTTACCATTTTAATTAAATTGAAGCTGAACGCTCAAAGCTAGAGCCAATCGCAAACGCACGATTCGTTACCTTGTTATACTCTTGATTCATTGAGTAATAACTTGATACATCTTTCTTGATACATTCGATCACTTGATATGGAAGGCTCAAATCATCAGTATTTTTAAGAAGCGCACTTAACTCACCAGCTAAAGTCCATGCTTGCTTAAATTCTTGATCCTTCAATTTCTTACCAAGTTCCAATGACAACTCAATCACTTGTTTATCTTTTCCACTTAAAGCCATTTTTTATACCTCATTTTCTATTTTTTTAGCTTTTATTTTTTTCCCAGCAATCATGCAGGAGAACGTTTTTTTATTTTCATTTTATTTATTCCTTTACTATAATTGCTTTTTCTATTTCTTTTCTAAATTCTTCCTCAACAAAATTTTCATCATAACCCAATGCAAGCAAAACTACCCTCATTGCTTTAATACCAATAGTCTTATTCTTTTCACAATCTTCAAATTCAGAACGTGAAAGTCTTTTACAAAATTCTTCACAATTATTTTTCAAATTATTTCTTCCAACCAACCAATCCAAAGAAACAGAGTAAAGGTCAACTAAAATCAGCAACTTCCTTAAACTAGGCTCAGTTTTCCCATTTTCCCAATCACTATATGTATTTTGTTTTATTCCTACATAATCAGCAACTTCTTTTTGTGTAAATCCCTGCTCCTTCCTTAACAATTTTAACTTCTCATGAAATTTCTCCATAAAAACCTTCCTTTTCATTCAACAAATAAACCACCTACAAAAAACATCAGAAATAACAAAATAGAGAATTTAACATTCCCTATCAAAACATACGCAAACAGCGCCATAACCAATCCTACAATAGAATTTAAAATCAAATAATGTATGATTTTAAAAATCATCTTTACCATTCTTATCATATATAGACCTATCCAATTCTCTAAAATTCATCACAACTCCATCAATAAGCGTAATACTAAAAAAAACAAAAGCGATTTTAGAGTTGCCACTAATCAAATTTACAACAAGGAATACAAACATAGGCAATATATAATTCAAACACATAAAGCGCAAAACTTCCCTTAACCACTTCATAACTCTAGCCATCTTCAAACCCATCTTTCCAAATGATATTTTTTAACCAATAGATTATAGACATCTACTCTCTCCTTACTATCTCTTTTCAACAGACCAAACAATAATAGCTTTCTTTTTATATCTACTTCTTTATTCAGATATTCTTCATATTCTTTAGTTAGTCTTTTAACCTCATACCAATCTTTTCTGGTTTTAGTTGATCTATAAGTCTGACATTGAAACTCAATATAATCTTGATAACCTCTAGCCTTTTTACTCGTTACAATTCCATCATAGAAATACCTTGCAGGAATCAGATACACCAATTTTCTTAAAACTTCATCAGTTATTTTTTTCTTCTTTTTCATAGAACAACCTCAAATAAAACTAACTATTTTGTCATATCAAGAATCGCATTTACATCTTCATGAATCCTTGACCAATCCAATATATATTCCTTGAAATAAGTTCGAAAGATTTTTGAAGGCTCAACAGGAATCACTACTAAATTTTCATTCCCTTCAAAACTAGGAAAATAACTACTAATAGACTTCAATCCTTTATCAGTAGATACAACTAAGTTACTGTTATTCACTACTACTGAATCAGTACCTATCAACCTGTATATTTTTCTCATAATCAACCCTCGCTTGCTCTAATTTCTTCCAATTTTTTTCACTTATATTCCCTTCAAACAATATCTTTTTCAACTTATGCTCACCAGTAATGTTTTCCCACGTTTTAAGAACAGTAGTAACACCTGAAACGTTCTCATTGATCCATTTATACTGTTTATCAAAGAAACCAACTTCAACAGGAGCAGTTGAGAAACCTATTCGGTCAACTTCACCCAGCAATGAATACCACTCTTTATTTAAGACCTTTTTTCCATTAACTTTCTCATAAACCTTAATTTTGCTATTGATAACTCTTACAGCCAACTTTGCCATATCCAACTTTTGATTCAAGGCTTTTTTTACAAAGTCCAAAGCTACTTCATCACACATTCGGACTTCATACCGATTCTTGAATTGTAAAGCCGAATGAATAAAATCTAAATCAAAACCAAGTTTTTTCGCTTGCTCAATATCTTTTTGATAAAAACAGAAATGATAGGCAGATTGTCTTGATCCAAAATAAATTGTTTTAGCTTTTCCATAATCACTATTATCTTCAATCTGCTTCGGTTTTAATCGACTATCAATCAAACCTTCGTCCCAAAGTTCTACCAATTTCCCAAGATCAAAATTGCCTTCTTCTTTATACTTTTCATCAAGCGCTATATCTAACCGAGGTATATTCATATACTTTCCATCACCTTCAGCAATTTCACGCTCATACTCAAAACAACGAATAAAAAAATCTCTCCAGCTTGCATTTTGTTCTTCTTCTAGGTAATACTCAAATTGCCTGCAAGCCTGACCTTTTAATTCAATCATACAACCCATATCTTCCCTTTTCTTCGATATGAAAACATTGATAAACTGAAATGTATATTTTGTATCATAGCCTGAACCACCTTTTTCTTCTTCTAAGAAAGGTTTATTTTTCAAACCTAAGACCTTATCAATCACTTCAATATAATCTCTTGTTTTGAATGTAACCTTCACATAGTCAACTTTACCTTCCAAAGAGAAACCACTATCTCGCACACCTTCCTTAAAAGCGACCAACTCTTTAATTTTTGAATCGTATGCTTCGGAAACTTTTCCAGCTTCCTTCCATCTATAAAGTGTCGCTCTATCTATTTCTAAATAGTCCGAAATCTCCTGATCTGAAAAAGAGTACATTTTTTGTACTTTATTCAATTCTTTAAATTCCATATTTCTCCTTTTTTTCGTAATGTTGCATTTTTTGAGATAAAAAAACCAGTATTATCAAGGCTTTTGACTTTATCGCACACCTTCTACCCCCCTATTAGTCATAGGGGGTTAATTCGCACAATCCAGCCTGCTAGTACACGCTAGTACACGCAGTCACTCGTCGCATACGCTTCCTCGCTCCTGCTACTAGCTACTAGCAAGCTGAATTGTACCAACTAGCACAAATAAAAAAGAGGGGAATACCCCCTCACAAACTACTAGATTAATATTGATCAAAAGGAAAATCTTCCAAAATCTCACTCCAATTTTGAGTAGTATTCTTTTTCAACTCAAACAAATCTCTTATAATATCTCTTTGAGTTTTATCAAGTAACACTACATTATCTTCCTTTTCAAAATCTAAGATACCATCTAGCTTATCAACCAAGTTTTTCATAGAACCAGCAGAAACACCAAGTTCTTTAGAAAAAGCAAATGTTCTTACAAAATCATCTTCATTTTCTTTTTGTTTACTTGCCATCAATTCTTGAACCAATTCAGGACTAGCTTTTTTAACCGTTCCTTTTTCAAGTTCTTCTTTAGCCTGCATTTCTTCCTGTAAGGCTTGTTTTTCTTCTTCAGAAAGCACAGCTTCAGGATTTTCTAAAGGATTGAAAGGATTTTCTCGTCTTTCAATCTTCTCATATTCATCATAGAATGAGAATTTCTTTTCAAGCAATGGTGAATAAAATTCCCTTGCTACTTCTCCATAGACACAAGCATAACCTCTACCATAAACACGCTTACCACCTACAAACTTCACATACTTAAATTCTTTATTTCTATTGACTTCGCCAAAGGCTAGATCATAACTGATCTCGTCCAATCGGCCAACAGATATACGAAAGTTAATGTTAGCTTGCAATTTTGAGCCTAAATCTTCCCTTGCAGGCTTCTGCATAGCTATTATTCCAAAACAGCCAGCTTGCCTTCCAAGAAGCAAGAATTGACCCATAGCATTGTCTAAACGCTGTCTAGTTTGAAAGTCCAACATAGCACACAAGGCATTGTATTCATCACAGACTAGGAAATAAGGCTCTAAACCGTACTCATAATACTTCTTCATATCCTTATCACCATTTTCAGCACGTTTTTGACGAATATAGGCATATCGAGAAAACATAATTTCTACTGCCCTTTCAGCCATAGCTACAATATCTTCTGCATTATAGAATATTCTACCTTCAAAAGCCTTTTGCTCTGCCATAGTCACAAAATCAGCTTGTTTTGGATCACCAATATCAGTAACACCAACTTTTGCCAATGCACGAATCAGAGTTCTTAATAGAACAGTTTTACCACCACCAGTACCACCAACTACCAGCAAATGAGGATCATCAATAGGATTCCAATATAGATTCTTCATCAGTTGAATACCTTTATCAGAAAAATTGACATCAGTTACCTTAATACGATTCAAAAAGCAGAATAGGCCAGTTTGTAAGTCTTAAACTTTATATCGTCCTGAACTTCCATAAAGTCCATAAAGAAAGTTGTTTCTAACTCACTACCAATCTTCTTAAACTTTTCTTGAAACTTGTTACCAGCCATTTTAAAAGCCACATCAAGATCATACCGATTCTGTTTCATGTAAACAGCAGGAAACACAACTTTATCAATAGTACCTGATTCACTTTTTACCTTCTTTGTATAGGTATAACCATTCTCTTTCAAAAAGAAAGCCAGTTTAGACAGTCTTTCTAACTTTTGAAAAAGAAAAAATCTTTCTTGTGAAAACCACGTTAGATAAATACTTAAAACAATAAATACTACTAATAGGATCACAAAAATAACAATAGCTGCTATATCTAAACCCTTAATTTTTTCAAAGTTTAAATAACCATAAACTACAAGCGCAGGACTGAATAACAAAAAGAAAAAAGAAAAGATAAAGTATCTAAGATTTACCATGTAAGGCTTAATCTTGATTCCTCTATACGCAGGAAACAAACCCATATCTTTTCTCCTTTACCAACTAACCTTTATGCTCTTGTTTTTGTTCTTGCTTCTGCTCTTGTTTAGGTTGAGCAGTTACACCAGCACCAACACGCTTGATATTTTCAGCACGCAATGAGAAAGCAAGTGCCTTAATTTCAGAAACATTATTGTTACCACGATATACAGTATCTTCATAATCATAAATCCAAATTGTAGCTTGTCCTACAATTTCAACTTCTGACATAAACGGAATATCTTCTACTGAAATACCTTCTTCCAACTTGATCGCAATAGTTTCTTGCATTTTATCAGAGAACACTTCAGCATGAGTAGGATAATCAACAGCTTCACCTTCTACCATTTTCCAGTTTTCATCAAAACCAAGAAAAGTAAGTGTACCGAATTTTTCCTTCACATTTACAGGAATTTCTGCATTGTTAAATTTACGAATATTAAAAGCCATTTTTTATTTCTCCTTTTTCTTATTTTTCAAAACGCAATTCACTTGCTTCAAATTGAATTTCTTCTTTTCGACCAACCAAACGAGTTACGAAATTAAGTCCTAATACAGACTTAACAATAGTCAAACCTTTTGCTTTTGGAGTATCAGAATTGTTAATTCCATATACACGAACAGTCACGCTATTTTGTTGATCTCCTGAAAGTTCAAACTCACGGAATGGAACGAAATTTTCACCGTTACCAGTCACAACTTCACGATATTTTGGATTGACAACTACTTTTGTTCCAATCGCTTCCAACCCAACAGGGATTTTTTTAATTTTTGCCATTTTTTATACCTCTTATTATATATATTTTTTGAAAATAAAAAGGGCGATTTTCCTGTTTTAATCGCCCTTAACAAATAGACTAATCTTCTTTACGTTTAAGACCAGCTACACCAAGAATAGTTGCAAGTACACCAACTAAACCAAACAAACCAAGTGAAGATTCAGCAGTACCAGTATTCGGTAAAGCTGGTTTTTTCGGTTCTTGTGGTTTCTTAGGCTCAGGAGTATGAGTTACAACTTTTACTTCCATTTCTTGACTATTAACAATGTTCACAAATTTGTTTTCGATTTCTCCACTTGCAATACGTTCAACTTCGATATAAAAATCTGCATCAAACGTGCCTTTAACTCCTAAAGAGTTCAAGAAATCTTTGTCAATAGTATATGACCATTTACCATCTTTCTCATTCCATGTTACTTTAACAATCTTCTTAATGAAATCAGAATTTGTACTTTGATCAAACTTAAATTGGAAAGCATAGATAGTGCCTTTAGTAATCTTATCTCCAGCCTTAACAACTTTACCATCAGAAAGAACTACATCATACGGTAACACCATATCTTTTCCAGCTACATATTCAGTACCACGAATGATTCCTGACCAGTTACCTGTATATTTATCATGCTTCATATCAAGCATATCAATTCCATCATACTGATAAAGTGTATCGTGCTTACTAGGGACGGTCACACCGTCCAAAAGATAGCGTAGGTATTCACCAATCTGAATTTCTTGACCATCACGAATCTTCTTATCGTCTTTTTGATCCAAAGCGTGTTTTTTAGGTTTCACATCAGGTACTTGAACTGTTACCAAATTAGAAACAAAACTATTTCCAAAATCAATTTGTTGGAATTCATTTTTCACAATCTGTCCTTTTTCAACCAATAAACGAGCAGGAAGATCAATCGTGATATTCTTAGCTTGTTTCACATAATTCTTATAGAATGAAGCCGAGTCTTTAGCAACAAACATATAGAACTCACCTTTTGGATTCAACCCAGCTTCTTTCAAAATACCTTGAATTTCTTTTGTACGTTGTTTTTCTGAAAAAACATGGTACATATTAAACAAAGCCTTAACATCTTTACCAGCAGAATCCTTCATAGTAATTTTGCTATCATCTACCTTGTAAGCACCATCTTGCACATCATCTACCATAGCCCATGTTTTACCATAAGTCTTAGAATCAGTAGTAAACGTTGAATATGGTTTGTAGTCAGTTGTCAGACTGAATTTCACATTCTTATCAAATGTATTTGCACCATTGATATTGTTTGCGTAGTTATCCTTGATAGCCTTCACAGGTTTTGGAGTTGAAGGAATAACACGCAAGCGTGAGTAGTTCACTTTTACTTTAGGAGCTACAGGCATTTCAGGAATTTTTTCTTCTCAGGAGGAGTTGGAGCAGGAGGAGTTGGAAGTGTTGTACGAGGTACAAATTCTTTCGGTTTCTCCAATTTAGGTTTAGGAATTTCCTTAGTATCTTTCGGCTGATACTTAGGCTCAACAGGAGGTTTCGTCAAAATATTGATTGGAACAGTTGCACTTGCTTTACCAAACAACCCAACAGCCCAGCCACTATCTCCAAAGATCGAACCATCAGAAGGCATTTCTTTTCCTTCTTTTTCTGCATTAGTTTTCGCCCATTTACGCTCTAAAGCAACTTTCTTAGCAGAATGAACTCCTTCTCCATTATGATAAGCAAAATTCAAAGTAGAACCATAACCAACAGAAACTACTGAACCTAGTGGAATATCTGCTTCATCTTTAACATTATCATATCCAAGATCACCAGCTTTTACACCAAGATCAGGTACATCATTTTTCCACGCTGTCTTATATTCACCCTTATAATAATTCTTCCCATTGCGAGATACTTTTACTACTTTAGAACCATTCGGATTTAAAACAACTCCTTCTGAACCATCTCCATAAGTCATGTTAAATTCTTGACCATAATCAACGTCATTAAACATTGAAACAATAGCCAAATTCACTTTTTTATGACCTTTTTCATAGAAATAATCAATTTTTGTATTAAATTCAACTAAATTCCCATATACAAAATTAATAGAGCCACTATTATCCTTATTGTGAATTGTAATCTTAGTTGCTGATAAAGGTTTTCCATTTTCCTGCCACTCAGCTTCTACTTTATTAAAAGTAAAACGAGCAGAAATTTTTTGACCTTTATCATCTTCAGCAATATTATGTAACGTAAATGAATCTCCAGCTTTAGGATTATAAATCTGTTTAAAATATCCATTTACATCACGAAGAAGATCAGGGCGACTTGCACTAATTGTAGTATCATCATGAAGTCCAATATAATCTTTAACTTTTGTAAGTCCATCAATTCCTTCAAAAGAAGCAGTCAATTTTCCATAATAATTAACGCTTCCACGTTGACTTTCATCAAAATCACCATAAACCTTAATATGAGGTTTTTCAGCTTTTACACCCTTCTTAGCAAGTTCTTCTTTTTGCTTATTGTAAGCAGTCAACTCTTTATTGTAACCAGCCAACTTCTTATCATAATCAGCTTTTAGACCAGCATTTTCTTTTTCAACCTTTTCATTAAAAGCCTTCTGTTCTGCTAAACTTGACTTGTAATCAGCTTCTTTTTTAGCGTTAGACTTTGAGATACGCTCATTTTCAACTTTGGTTTCAGCTTCTTTTTTAGCATTATCAGCAAGAATAGCTTTGTTTTCAGCTTCAATACGTTTGACTTCTGCTTCATGTTCTTTTACAGCTTTGTCATACGCTTCTTGTTTTGACTTGTTTTCTTGTCCGATTACTTCACGTTCTTTAGTAGTTTTATCTACCTTAGAAGAATAATCATCAGTCACAGTTTTGACATTTTTTTCCTGCTTCACATAATCAGCTTCAATTTCTTTTTGCTTTTCTGCTACTGTTTCAGAGGTTGCAACACCTTTGTCTTGAACAGCACCTACTTCTACATTTACACCAGCATTTTTAGCTTCAGTAACAGCTTTATCAAGTTTTTCATGAGAGATCGGAACATCTACTTCTGTTTTCTTCTCTACTACAACTGGTTTATCAGTTGAAACTTCATCAGCAGAAACAGTCCCTTGAAGTCCCATTCCTAAAATACCAAGCGCAAGAATAACTCCACACGCACCAGCTACTTTTGTCTTACGGATTGATCCATAAGTTTTAAATTCTTGTGATTTTAACATTTAACTATATTTCTCCTTTTTTTAAAAATCATTTTTTCTATTTTTTCTAATCTCATTTTACTAGGACGGTGAACGAGATCGCTTAAACACAATTAAAATCATCTTTACTCCTTTTCTTCCAATAAAAAAAGCCAGTTAAACTGACTTTAAAGACTATACCCATCTTCCTGAGTAATCAACCCAATATCTACCTTGAATCCACTCAGACCAAGCGTAAGCGCCATTAGATTTCAAGTAGTACCAACCACCGTAATATGAATCATAAATCCACTCATTCTTAGCCATAGCACCACTAGACTTCAAATAGTATGAACCCTGCCAGCTATTCTTAGCCATATATCCACCTGATTTGAAATAGTACCAAGACTGATAATACGAATCATAATACCATGCACTATTTATATAAGCACCACCTGATTTTAAATAAAACCAAGAACTATAATACGAATCATAAATCCATTCATTATCAGCCATCTTACCATCTGACTTCAAATAATATGAACCCTGCCATGAATTAGTTACACGATTCCCATTTTTATAATAATACCAATAACCATTCTCTTTTTCCCACCCATTTTTTTCAATAACAGGATTTACCTTTTTTACACTAGAATCTTTCGGTTTTTCCTTGTTTTGAACAGCAGGTTTTGAAGGTTTAACAGGTACATTATTCTTTTTGTTCTGACCTTCTCTTTTCTCTTTTTCTTGTTTCTCCTTTTCTTTTTCTTCTTTTATTTTTTTATCAATACGATCATAGCTATCATACGCAGCCTTAATCTTCTCATACTTACCTTTTTCTATCTGCAATTCTTTTTCTTTTATAGATAACAATGATTTTCTATTGTTTTCAGTAGTATTCAAAGGACTATCTTTTTTAAACGTATACTTATTCGCTTTTGATAATTCGTTATCAGACACAGTAATATAGCTAATACCTAACCCATCTTTAAGATAGTGTAAAGATATTCCAAGATATTCATTCTTATAACTTTTACCATAATTAATACCAGCTATTGATTGAGCATGAGAAAATTCAGAACCATTATACAAAAATTCTACAATAGAATAATAAATCCATTTTTTCATATCTGCTTTAGTCATATCACTTGTGACACCACTCAAAGCAAATGAATTTTCATAAAACTGACCACCTGTTTCTCGTTCTTCATCTTCTTTACTTGAAGCAGGTAAACCGTATTCTCTAGCTATATCATTGATCCCCTTCACATAATGCCAATCAAAAACACTCCTATCAGCTTCACGAACCTTATTAGATAGCTTGTCAGCAAAATCAATAGACGAATTAGCCAAAGTTAATTGAGGTAAACCCATCTGTTTTCTGACTTGATTCAGCATATTTAAAGCAAAATAATTCAATTCAATTTTCACATCTTTAGGAAGATTATTGACATCATAAACTTCTACTTGATCAACAACATTCGAGATAAAATTATCTTCCTGTAAACGTAATTTCTTACTTTCTGCTTTTAATATTGCTTCTGCTCTATCTCTTTCAGAATCACTTTTCTTATAGTTGTAGTAATCTTTAAGAGCCTGAACATATTCTGAACTCACCTTAATAGTATTCTTTTCACTATACGGAGTTTTTAGTTGATTGAGATTCGCTTCTAATTCTTTAATCTTATTTTCGGATTCAACCAAAGAATACCAGCGACCATCACTAGCATAGCCAGTAACACCATTCTTTTTAGCAATTTCTTCTTTCTGTCTTTCCAGTTGTGAGATTTTTGATTCCCAACTACTGTCAGCATGAACTACACTATTGCCATAAGCAAGCAAAGTTACCGTTGAAAGTAACAATATTGAAGATTTAACTTTCATTTTTTCTCCTAGCCAAATTCAATAATTTCTCCTGTTTCTAAAAAATGGTTATAAGTACGATCAATACGATTATCAATCTTACGATAAAAAGTATTCGTTAATTGACCCATAGCATATAACTTCCTATACAATTCTTCACAACATTTTTTAGACGATACATAAACATCAGCGCCCCTCTTAACGTGAGCATAGATTTTTAGATTCCAGCAGAACCTACTATATATTCGCAGGTATTCCCTACGAATCCATTCTTCTGAATATGTTCTTACATCATCTTCTCCCTTCCACTCAATAGATACGATCTTAACACACCTCTTTCAATTATCTTACTTTCTAAAATAATCTATTAGATAAAAACAAAAACTTCCAGCTACTAGAAATAATATAAACGATACAGAACCAAATAGATCATTCTTAGAAATCATCAAAAACAACAGATAGAACACCAAATTCATCATCAACACACTTAAAATTTTCAAACAAACTATCAATAATATAAAATGACATTCTAACCAAAACATAATTCCTTTCTTCAGGAAAAGAATATAACCTTCAAAAATTTCTCTTATAAAAATACCCTCTTTCTTTCTATTGTTAATTCACATAAAAGAATAAATCCTATTCTCTTGTGAAAACTAACAATAACTTTTATTGTTAATTTCCTTTTTTGAATAAAATAAAAAGGCTTATATTTCAAAGCCTTTTCTTGTTACTCTTTTGTGTATGCTCTTATCTTCGCACACTTTCAGCTTTATAGCCTACTCCCTTCGCCACGGTCACAGATTTAAGGATAACTCAATACCCCCTCTTCCTTACCCAAAGGCATTAGCAAGATTTTACTCTTACACACCGACCATACGATATAGCCTCACTATCTCACTCTAGCTACCTCTACAAAGTATCATTGACTGCACCACAGCCGTCAGTTCCCTTTTCTTATCTACTCAGGCGAAAGGACGAAAAACCCAACGTGAACTTATTCAAGATTAGTAAATATAACTTACGAAATCTACCTAATTTTAAAGAAATTAACTATGGCTAAAATGCTTTCACAAAACGACTGGAATTTTAGTAACAAGCTATACAAGCAGTTGAAATTTCTTCTAAACTTTTTAGATAAACTTCATGAGTTATACCTACTATCAGACAAACCTTGACATTTTACTATTTTTCACTTATAATTAAATTGCTACATTTAATCGTGTTAGTCAATGCTTCGTTGTTGTCTGACACGTTTTTTATTAAATTTTCAATGGACTTGAATTAAGAAATCAATACTTAATTCTTATAAGCTATTGCTTATATACCTATTATATAACCTATAGCTTATTTTTGTCAATAGTTTTTTTAAAATTTTTTTAAAAAAATTTTTAAAAAAAGGAGTAAATATGTTTTATGATCGACTAAAAAAGCTAAGACAACAAGAAAAAAATATACACAAAAAGAAATTGCTAATTTCTTAAATATAACTCAACCAGCATACCAACAATTTGAAAGTGGTAAAAAAAAGATCAACATAGAAACAATGCAAAAACTTGCAGATTTTTATAATGTATCAACAGACTATCTGCTAGGTAAAACTGATATTCCTGATCCTGATATTGATCTTGATTCTGCTATTGATAATTCAGTTGCCTATGATGGCACACCCATCACGGATCACGATAGAGAAATTATAAAGAATTATCTAAACGAATACTTTTCAAATAAAAAATAAGTATGAATCTAAACAAAGTTATAAAAGAAATCGAACACCTAAATTGTAAAGTGATCATTCTTAAAGACCTATCCACTAAAGGAAGATACGTTCTAGCAAAGAATAAACACTTTATTTTTCTTCGAGCCGATACATCAGAAATCGAGAAAATAAACGTTCTACTACATGAGAAACACCATCTAATCAATGATGATTGCAATAACTCACTATCTCAAATAGATACCTTCAAAGAACATATAGAAAATACTAGCGAAAAAGGACGAATCCTTGATTTTATGAGTTTAGTGAACAGCGAATATCCAATAGACGATAGCTTCAATTATCAGGACTATCTCAAAAATGCTGATATTCCCTCAAAATACGAAAACTACGTTAAAGAAATAGCAACCCATTTCTACAATGAAAACAAAAAAAATAACACTATCTAATGATAGTGTTTTTATTTTTTATTCAAGAATAACATTTCCCCAAAATTCATTATTACAAGTTACTGATAATTCATTATTCAAATTGCCAGTAAAAAATCCACCACCTTTTTTTTCAAATCTAATTTTTACAAAATAAACTTCTAAATCACCTTCATATTCTTTTTTTACAACCATTTCTGAACCAGCTTCCATTTCATCTAGCTGATCAGAATACTCATTTAAAAAATCTCTTACAAAGTAATTAAATTTTGAAATCATGTTTTTAGGAACTCTATCCTGATAAATTATTTCTTTAATCTCCATTTTCTATCTCCTAATCAACTTTCGACAAAAATTCTTTCAAACGCATTATATCTCTATCTGTTAAACTTCCTATGATTTTTATCCTAACACTTTTTCTTTCTATCTCATAGGCTTGAACAGTATCAATCCAAGAAGGCTTTTCTAAACCTGCTTTAAACCAATCAATAATCTCAAAATATTTTGCCTTTATTTTATCTGACTTATTTTCATATTTTGTAGTAAGCCGATAAGTCTTAATGACTTCATCATTAAACTCAATAACCATTGCAGGACGAGATTTGAACCTGATCCATCAGCATATTCAATTCTTGCTATCAATATTGAGTATTCTTCTAGTCTTTCCATTTTAACCTCTAATATCCTTATTCTTCACCAAAGAACCTATCAATATCTTCTTGTTTACTAAAATCCAGCTTCACAACTTCTGACTTTTCTTTTACTAATTTTTGAATATCTTTCTTTGCTTGCTCTACTTCTTCTTTTGAATATTCATCTAAAGCAAGTTCAAAAGGAATACTTCTCGTCAACACACTTTGTTTTAAAAACAACTTCACAGCAGTTGTCATATCTAAACCCAATTCACTAAAAACTTCAGTAGCATCTTTTTTTAATTTATCATCTACTCTAACAGCAATTTGTGACATAGCTATTCTCCTTTTTATCTTGTATATCTATTGAATCACTTTTAGATATACAATTCAAATTTATATATATATTAAACACAGTATTTAAGTTTAAACTTGTAACTTCTTTTCTAATGCTTGAGCCAAAACTTCTGAATAGTTAATTTTCTCTCGGTCAGCAAGACGAACTAACCATTCAGGAACGGTCACGTTCTTCCTAATTGCCTTATTACTTCTCACAAAAGGCGCAGGATCTACTTGAATCATTGATACAAAACCATCTGAAACTTCAATCTTTAAAATATCACTTGGTGTAGGCAACTCTATACCTTCATCAATATAGGAAGCTAAAACATTTTCAAGCATTTCACGAGCATTTTTCATTGCTTCCTCAATATTTTTTCCTTCTGTACCACCACCAAACTCTGGAAATTCTACCCAATATCCTGTTCCTTCTTTATGAAAAATAGCTGGATACGTTTTTAACATTCTACTACCTCCAACATTCTACTACCTCTGATGTAAAAAGACTTAGGAATGTAAGAATTACAATCCTAAATCTTTGAGAATCTTTCTCTCCAATCCCTTTACCAAATCTTCATTTCCATGAACTGGAATTGTGACAAGATAAGCAAAACCCTCTTTCTTAAAATGATGATGACTTCCCTTTTGGCGAACTTCAACCCATCCATTCTCAAGAGCTAGTTTCACCATTTCTTTACCTGTAAGTGGCATATATAGTCGTTACCTCCTTACGCTTATTCATTTATCATTATACACATTATGCGTATATTTGTCAAGTTAAAATAGACCACTTTTTATTCAATAAATACAAAATAAAATAGACCAGCTTCCTGATCCACTTTATTCTATATTCATTAACTTAAATCTAATTTTTGGTCAAATTTTGGTCAACGTTTGGTCAAAAAAACAAAATATACTATCCTATTTTAAAAAACTAAATTGTGATGATTGCCTATAAATAAACACTTTGAATATTCTTTATGTTTCTTTACGCTTCTTAATATGCCCCCTGCAGGAATCGAACCTGCAACTACTCCTTAGGAGGGAGTTGTTATATCCATTGAACTAAGGGAGCTAGAGAAAAACCCTGCCTTGCAGCAGAGTTTTTATCATCGAATTAACGACGGATTTCTTTGATACGAGCTGCCTTACCTTGAAGAGCACGCAAGTAGTACAATTTCGCACGACGTACTTTACCGTAACGAACAACTTCGATCTTTTCAACACGTGGAGTGTGGATTGGGAAGATACGTTCAACACCTACACCGTTAGAGATTTTACGAACTGTGTAGTTTTCTGAGATGCCAGCACCTTTACGTGCAATAACAACACCTTCAAAGATCTGAACACGTTCACGGTTTCCTTCGACAACTTTCGCGTGTACACGAACAGTGTCACCAGGACGGAATGAAGGGATATCTGTACGAAGTTGACCTTCAGTCAAGCTTTGGATTAATGGATTCATTTTATTCTCCTATCTTTGTCAATCTTGAGGAAACTTCCTCAGCGGATAAACTGTATTTTTGTGCGTCCATTACACACAAGATACAGTTTATCAAATTTCCTAGAAAAAGTAAAGAAATTTAAAGCAAAATTCCCAAAAAAATTGCAAGAAAACCAAGCAAGTAGGTTAATAATAAATAACTATAAAATGACTTCTTGTCATTGAACAGTCTTTGGAGTTCATCATTCAAAGTTGAGAAAGTAGTCAAACCACCACAAAAACCCGTTGCAAGTATAGAATAGACTTCTTTTGACTCCACATAGTTATAGCATAATCCAATCAAAAAACAACCTAGAAGATTAGCTGTGAGTGTTCCTAGTGGTAGCACTGACCCTTGATTATAACGGGAAAAGAAATAACGAACAAGAGCACCCAGTCCACAAGCAAGCGCTAGATAAATACTACCATTCCTTCCTCCCTAGACAATAAGCTAATAAAAGTCCGCCACCGATGCTCAAAATCAAATACGTCACCAAACTAAGGTAGCGCCCTGTGTCCAGTAATTTCACAGCATCTAATAGGAGACTAGAAAATGTTGTTAAGCCGCCACAGAATCCTGTTCCAAGCGCTAGAATAGTGCCTTTGCTACTTCCCTTATAAACCAGATAACCTTTTACAAGGTAGACAAGGCAAAAAATTCCTAAATAGTTGACTACTAGTGTTCCCCAAGGGAAGTCTGGACTAGATGGCAACCATCTCGAAATCTGAAAACGCACAATTCCTCCCAGCATACCAGCTAGAAAGATTCCTAGAGGGTAAAATTTTTCTTTTTTCATTTGATCGTTTTATCCTGATAATCACGTGAACGTTTGAGAATATCTGAAAAAGTCTCAACAATTGTATCTTCGTATTTTTTATTGCCTACACGACTTTTGACTTTTTCAAAGATAACTTCTTCTCTTTTAGTATCTAGAATAGGTTTTCCTGAAGCTTTTTTATAGGCAACTACTCCTTCAACTAAATGCATCCTCTCTTCTAAAAGTTGAACGATTTGGTCATCGATTTTATCGATTTCTTGTCGAATATTATCTAAATCCATAGAGTCTCCTTTTTAATTGAACTATTGTACCAAAAAGCACTAAATAGGCTAGTAAAGTCCTAATCCTGCTTAATAAAAACTGCACTGACAATTTTCATCAGTGCACTTCATGCTTATCCTACTTTAGCAGCTAATTCTTCCGCGAATTGCTCCAAGCGTTCAATATCTTCTTCCTCGGCAGAAAGGTCAACTTTAACGCACTCTGAACCCTTTTCAGCTCCAGTAGCGATAAATACTCGGTCGAAGTCATCAACAGCTTTACAGAATTCATCGTAGAAAGTATCACCTGATCCGACTACACCATAGATTTTACCGCTCAAGTTGAGGTCTGCTAGATCTTCGTAGAAGTCCATCATCTCATCTGGTAATTCTCCATCTCCGTAGGTATAGGTTGCGACAATGGCGATGTCTGCTTCTAAAAAGTCAGAAGCGTCAACGGTTGTACACTCATCAACATCCACTTCTAAACCACATTCTCTTAATTTATCTGCTACAATATCAGCGATTTCTTCAGTATTACCGGTCATACTGGCAAATACAATTTTTGCTAATGCCATAAGGTCCTCCTCAATTAATCTTTCTCCATTATATCACATCTTTTTCATTTTAAAAATAAAAACTCTTGTGCTAAAATGAAATGAGAAAGAATTGAGGTTCATTATGGAAATTTGTCACCAAATTTTAGAAAAAATCAAAGCATACGACACTATTATCATCCACCGTCATATGAAACCAGATCCTGACGCTTTGGGGAGTCAGGTAGGTTTAAAAGCCTTGCTTGAGCATCATTTTCCAGAAAAAACGATAAAAGTAGTTGGTTTTAATGAACCAACCTTAACTTGGCTTGCTAAAATGGATCAGGTAGAGGACACAGACTATCAAGGTGCACTTGCCATTATCTGTGATACAGCAAACACAGCACGTATTGATGATAAACGTTATCTTAATGCTGAGACAATTATCAAAATTGACCATCATCCAAATGACGAAGTCTACGGTGATCTTGTTTGGGTAGATACAAACTCTAGTAGTGCGAGTGAGATGATTGCTCTTTTTGCTGAAGCAACTAACTTAGAATTATCCGACTACGCTGCTAAAATGCTCTGCGCTGGAATTATTGGTGATACCGGCCGTTTTCTCTACCCTTCTACTTCTGCACGTACGCTTCGTATCGCAAGTCAACTTAGAGAACATAACTTTGACTATGCTGAATTAACTCGTAAAATGGATACTATGAGCTTTAAGATTGCCAAACTCCAGGGTTATGTCTATGATCACTTAGAAGTTGATGAAAATGGTGCTGCACGTGTTATTCTCACCCAAGAAATCTTGAAGAAATACGACGTTACTGATGCGGAAACAGCAGCCATCGTTGGAGCTCCAGGCCGTATTGATACTGTTAGCCTTTGGGGAATCTTTTGTGGAGCAAGCAGATGGTCACTACCGCGTACGTCTTCGCAGTAAATTTGTCCCAATCAATGGTGTCGCAAAAGAACATGATGGCGGTGGCCATCCTCTTGCTAGTGGAGCAAATTCGTATAGTTTAGAAGAGAATGAGCTCATCTACCAAAAATTAAAAAACTTGCTGAAAAATAGATAAAAAGCTTGCCAAACTTTTCAGAATCTGATAGACTAGTATGGTAACAATCTATGGCTCGCAAAGAGACCATGGCAGAAAGGAAATATTGCAAAATGAAAAAAGATATCCATCCAGAATATCGCCCAGTTGTCTTCATGGACACAACTACTGGTTACAAATTCCTTAGCGGTTCAACAAAACGCTCTAGCGAAACTAGTTGAGTTCGAAGGCGAAACTTACCCATTGATCCGTGTGGAAATTTCATCAGACTCACACCCATTCTACACTGGACGTCAAAAGTTCACTCAAGCAGATGGACGCGTGGATCGTTTCAACAAAAAATACGGTCTCAAATAATCAACCGCATCACTTGTATACGGTTAAACGAAAACAACTTCGATTCGGAGTTGTTTTTTTGTTTCTTTCTAGTATCATCGATAAATTTTTCTATAGCTTACTAATAGTCCCAATTCTTATTTCTACTTCTACTTTCTTAACAAGTCCCCTATTAAACAAAAAAAGCCTGTCACACAAGCTCAAATGCTTGATATGACAGGCTTTTTATAAAATCATTATTTAACTGCTTCTTTAAGAGCTTTACCAGCTTTGAATGCTGGAACTTTAGAAGCTTTGATTTTGATTTCTTTACCAGTTTGTGGGTTGCGACCTTTACGAGCTGCACGTTTACGAACTTCGAAGTTACCAAAACCGATCAATTGAACTTTTTTCACCAGCTGAAAGGAATTCAGTTACAGCTGCGAATACAGCGTCAACTGCTGCTGCTGAATCTTTCTTAGTCAATTCTGTAGCTTCTGCTACTTTAGCGATCAAATCTTGTTTGTTTGCCATGTTAATGAATCCTCCAAAATTATTTCTAATTAACACTTATAATCATAACCTAAAATTCCTTTTAGGTCAAGTCAAAAACACGTTTTTATTGATTTTTCTTCATTTTTTTAGGAATTATAGCGAATTAAGATCGCCCAGGCGTTTTCTCCGGTGTGAGTTTGGATAATTGAGCCTGTTTCTAGGACTGAAATCGGTTTTTCAACGTAAGGTTGTAGAACAGCTTTCATCTCGTTTGCAAATTCATTTGTACCTGCATAAGAAATACCAATCTCAGCTACTGAACGATTTGAAAGAGTGGCTACTAACTCATCCAACCATTTCTTAAAGGTTTTTGAACCACGTCCTTTGACAATCGGTTGAAGCTCATGGTCTTTCATTGCATAACTACTCGAATATTAAGTAAAGAGCTCAGCAAACCAGTAACACGGCCAATGCGACCACCTTTTACAAGATTTTCTAAAGTTGAAACACCGATGTAGAGTTCAGTGTGATTTTTTACGTCCTCTACATGGGTTAGAATAGTTTCAAGGTCTTTTCCTTCTTGAGCTAGTTTAGCAGCTTCCACAACTTGGAACTTCAAGGCCTGATCTGTGAATGAACTATCCAAAACAGTGACATCTGCTGTTGACAAACTTGCTCCTTGACGAGCCGCTTCAACAGTTCCTGATAAAGCATGGGACATGTGAATAGCTAGAATTTGACTACCATCCTTACCCAAATCATCAAAAATTTCTGCAAAGAGTCCCACTGGTGGTTGACTAGTCTTAGGAAGATTTTTACTAGCTTGCATCAAGCGAAGAAATTCTCCTTCTTCAAGATCTGCATCTGAATAAAGGACACTATCAATCATTACAGATAGTGGAACAACAGTAATATCAAATTCTTTAACCACTTCCGGTTCAATAGTAACCGAAGAATCCGTTACAATTTTTACTTTTGTCATTTTGCCAATCTTTCTATTTTTACTATTGTTGATTATTCAACTTATAACTATAACAATTATATCAAAAAAATACTAAAAAGTTCATACTCAATCCACCTAAATTTAAAAGCAATTTATACTTCTTTTTTTAATAAAAAAAGAAAAATCACCTATGCTTGGTGATTATCTTTTTGTATTTAAGATAAATAATCATACAAATCTTGCATTTGTAAATCATCAGGGTACTAATTGTAGATAGGATTGAATGTAGTCTTTTGCTTCTTCTAGCTTACCTAACTCTCTTAACAAATAAATAAACTGTTCCAAAAACTCTGGATTATCCTTGAGTTCAGTAGCAAGTTCCTTATAGAGATCATATGCTGCATCTAATTCTTCAGTTTCTTGATAGCTTCGAGCAATCATCCATTTAGTCAAGAGGTTTTTCAGGTTCATAGACTGCTAAAAGCTAGAATATCTTCGTATCTTTCTTGTTCTTGGTAGATGGTAGCTAAGCGTAGCAAAAATTTCTTCCTGGTCATCAGCATTTTTCTTGTGCTTGAATCAGATAAGCTTCTGCTTGCTCAGGTTGATGCAACTCATAAGATAGCTGAGATGCAAGGAGTAAGAGCCGAGTTTCAAAAGGATTTTTTGACAAGCCCTGTTGAGCTATTTTAAGAGCCTCTTCTGTCTGATGCTCCTTATGCAGTGCTTGACTATAACCATACTCATAACCCTCAAAATCTGGAGAAATAGTGTCTAGTTGTTTAAAGTATAGTACGGCTTTCTGGTAGTCCTCTTGATCAAAATATAGACTTGCAAGCTCAAAGGCTGTTTGGTCATCATATTCTAACTCTAAGGCTTTTTCTAAAAATTCTATTGCAGATTCAAACTTACCTAAACGTGCATAAGCAAGACCAATTCTCTGATAGGTCGAAATTCCAGTTTGATCGTAGATAACTCGATTATCTAATTGAGCATAGCCTTTAATGGCTTCTAAATCGTTTCCTAGCTCACTATCTAGCTCAGCTAGTCCAAATATCAGGAGAGGATCATCAGAGTAGCTACGAGCTTCTAGAAGCTTCTCACGCGCAACATCTGTCAATCCTTCCATCTGATATAAATCTGCTTTTAAGGCAAGAGCTGATACGTACCATTCGCTTTCTGGACCAATCTTCTCTAAATAATCAAAAGCGTCCTCAATCAATCCATCCTCACCAGCTATTGCAGCTAGATTGATGTAGACTTCTGGAAATTTCGGTGCTAGTTTCTCATAGATTTGTGCTGCCTGTGGATAGAAACCAATCCCTTCGAGATATGCAGCAAGTTCAAGAAGAACTTCATCTGAATCTTCATCTAGGGCTTTTTGGAAAAAAGATTCTGCTTTTGATAAATCTTGTTGCTCCAAGGCTTCGAGCATTTGTTGACTATTGTTCACGATCAGTCTCCTCTACTGGTTCATAAAGTCCACTAACTCCTTTATACCAATCAAAAATTGCTGAGATGACTACTTTTGCGGAAGCGTAGATTGGAATACCTAGCAATACACCCCAAATACCAAACATGGATCCTGAAGTTAACAGTACAAAAAAGAATGGTAATTGGGTGAATATTTAATTGACTACCCAAAATCAGTGGAGAAACAAAACGTCCTTCAATAGTTTGCTCTACAATGAAAAACGATAATAACTTTTAAGAGCATAACAGGACCAGCAATCAAACCCAAAAACAAGGGCTGGAATCATTGCAAGAAAACTACCTAGATAAGGAACTAAATTGAGAATACCAGCTGTAATACCTAAAGTAACAGCATATCGAAGTCCCAATTATCTTAAAGAAGATAATAAACATGATAGCTACGATTACAGCCACCGTAATTTGTCCTCGAACATAATTGGAAAGTTGTTGATTGACATCTGAAAGAACCTTACCAACTGGTTCTCTCAATTTATTTGGTAAGAATTGAGTAATATAGTCTCTAAGTCCTTTTCCATCTCGAAGGAGATAAAAGAGCATAAATGGCATGATGATCAGAGCGACAATGACCTGTGACGTTCCACTGATAAGAGCACTCACCCAGTTAACAGCCTTAGAAGAAATATTACTTGCCCAAGCAGTTGCTTGTGTTGAAAAATTAGCTAAAACTTGCTCCAGTTGTGGTCTAAAGTCATCTGGCAAACGCTTGGTTACAAGGTCATCAATAACTCTATCAGCATCCTCGAGATAACTTGGGACATTTTGCGCAAAAATTACTACTTGACGTTGAAGGTTTGGAATTGCAACGGCTAGTCCAATAATCAAGAGAATGGCAATAATGACAAAGATAATACTAATGGCTAAGACACGGTTAATCTTGTACTTCTCCATCAGATCTACTAGTGGATTTCAAGAGGTAAAAAAGTAGACCCGATAAGATAACCGGCAACATCACTACTGATAAAAAGTCTATAACTGGGAAAAATAAAAAGCTAATTTTACTGAGAATAAAAAAATATTGAGACCTAATAACAAGGTCACCAAGAAAAACAGTGATCGCTTTTATTGTCTAAAAAAACCATTTAAAAAAACCAAGATAAGGTAAAGTGTTTCTCTTTTTTTGTTCCATTTTTTTCTTCCTTTCCTTTGTCCTAACATTATACCATGTTTTTAAGAAAAAAATAAGGGGTTTTTTTATAGTCTTTTTAGAAAAGGGATAAATTTGTCTTCTTGACAAGGGTAAAGGAGCTGTTTTTACTGACTTAGATTTTTCATCTAGCAGACCTTTTTATGTTATAATTGTAGTATATTTTTCTAGAGGTATGAATATGAAAGAAACAGTATATTTTGGAACCTATACACGCCGTATTTCTCAAGGGATTTACAAGGCTGATTTTGATACTGAGACTGGCAAACTCTCAAATCTAGAGCTCTTTGCAGCAGAACCAAGTCCAACCTACCTAGCCTTTGATCAGCATCAGCATCTCTATACTGTCGGAAGCCATGATGACAAAGGTGGAATCGCAGCATACAAAACTGATGGTAGTCTTCTTAACCATGTTGTTGAAGAGGGGGCTCCTCACTGTTATGTTGCAGTTGATGAGAAACGAGAGCTAGTCTATGGCGCTAACTATCATAAAGGTCAAGTTCTAGTCTATAAACGTAAAGAAGATGGCAGTCTTGAACTGGCAGACATTGACCAACATACTGGCCACGGACCACATGAAAACCAAGCTTCTCCTCACGTACACTACACAGATTTAACACCAGATCAATATTTGGTAACTTGTGACTTAGGTACTGACCAAGTCACTACCTACGATGTCAGTCCAAAAGGACAATTAAAGAAATTAGCAACCTACAATTCTAATCCTGGTGCTGGGGCTCGTCACCTTGTTTTCCACCACCACTACAAGATTGCTTATCTCATTTGCGAACTCAACAGTACGATTGAAGTATTGATTTACGATGGTGTTGGAGAATTTGAACAAATGCAGGTCATCTCAACCCTACCAGATGACTATGATGGTTTCAATGGAACTGCCGCTATTCGTCTCTCTAAAGATGGTAAATTCCTCTATGCTTCTAATCGAGGCCATGATTCTATCGCTGTTTATAGCATTTTAGCAGATGGAAGCTTAGAATTATTAGAGATTGTCCCAACGCATGGGAAAAATCCACGTGATTTTGATTTATCACCTGACCAAGAATTCCTTATCGCTGTTCACCAGGATTCTGATAATGCGACAGTCTTTAAGCGCAATCCTGAAACTGGTAGACTGGCTGAACTTTCTAATGAATTCCAGGTACCTGAAGCAGTCTGCATAAGTTTCACCAAATAAGACATAAGAAAAAATGAACTTGATTTAACAAGTTCATTTTTTTATAATTTATTTCCAACATTAATACGGTTAATAGCACGTTGCAATGCAATTTTAGCACGGCGCTCTTGGTCGATTAAGTGTTTGTCTTGTGCTTCTTCGATTTCACGTTCTGCACGAAGTTTAGCACGTTCTGCACGACTAACATCAATATCGCGCGCACGTTCAGCTGAGTCAGCAATAATGGTAATGACATTATTAGCAATCTCAATAATTCCTCCGTTTACTGCAATCCAGTTCACATGAGTATCATCATCGATGCGTTTAACCTTTACTTCGTCAACTGCTAGAACCGCAATCATATTTTCATGTCGTGGCAAGATCCCCATCTCACCATCCAGAGTTCGTACCGATACAAAGCTGGCATGGTGATCATAGACGAGGCCATCTGGTGTCACGATCTGGACAGTTAAATGTGCCATAGATCACCTCTTAAAATCCCATTTTTTCAGCCTTAGCAATAACATCTTCGATTGAACCTACTCCACGGAAGGCATCTTCTGGAAGGTGATCGTGTTTACCGTCAAGTATTTCCTTAAATCCACGAACTGTTTCAGCTACTGGAACATAAGATCCTGGTTGACCAGTAAATTGTTCCGCAACGTTGAAGTTTTGTGACAGGAAGAACTGGATACGGCGTGCACGAGCAACCAAAGTCTTTTCTTCATCAGAAAGTTCATCCATACCAAGGATGGCGATGATATCTTGCAACTCATGGTAACGTTGAAGCACACGTTTCACTTCTGCAGCTACTGCATAGTGCTCTTCTCCAACGATTTCAGGTGCCAAGGCACGTGAACTTGAAGCAAGAGGGTCAACGGCTGGGTAAATACCCAACTGTACCAACTTACGTTCCAAGTTTGTAGTAGAATCCAAGTGAGCAAAAGCTGTTGCTGGCGCTGGGTCAGTATAGTCATCCGCTGGCACATAGATGGCCTGGATAGAGGTTACAGAACCCTTCTTAGTTGAAGTGATACGTTCTTGCAATTGACCCATTTCAGTTGCGAGTGTTGGCTGGTAACCAACGGCTGATGGCATACGACCCAAAAGGGCAGATACTTCTGAACCAGCTTGTGTGAAACGGAAAATGTTGTCAATGAAGAGAAGAACGTCTTGACCTTCTACATCACGGAAGTATTCAGCGATTGTCAAACCAGTAAGGGCAACACGCATACGGGCTCCTGGTGGCTCATTCATCTGACCAAATACCATGGCTGTTTTTCGATAACGCCTGATTCTTTCATTTCCCAGTAGAGGTCGTTCCCTTCACGAGTACGTTCCCCAACACCAGTAAATACTGAGATCCCACCGTGTTCTTGGGCAATGTTGTGAATCAATTCTTGGATCAATACGGTCTTACCAACTCCGGCACCACCGAAGAGTCCGACCTTACCACCTTTAAGGTAAGGGGCAAGAAGGTCGATAACCTTGATCCCTGTTTCTAGAATTTCTGAAGAGGTTGACAATTCATCAAAAGTTGGTGCTTTTTTATGAATTGGCTGACGCTCTGCATCTTCACCAAAAGGAGCTTCCAAGTCAATGGTATCTCCCAAAACGTTGAAGACACGTCCTAGAGTTTCTTTCCCAACTGGTACTGAGATTGGACGACCTGTGTCCAATACTTCCAAACCACGGGTCAAGCCATCAGTTGATTCCATAGCGATGGTACGAATCATACCATCTCCCAACTCCAAGGCTACTTCAAGGACGATTTTTGTTTTTCTTTCGTCATTTTTGTAGACGACAAGTGCATTATTAATCTCTGGTAGTTTCTCACCTGCTGCAAACATGACGTCTACAACGGGACCGATAACCTGAGCAATTTTACCTGAACTCATCTACTTCTCCTATTCTGTATAAGATACTGTCGGTTCCTAGCTCAACTAGGTCCTAATACTCTTCGAAAATCTAATTCAAACCACGTCAGCGTCGCCTTACCGTACTCAAGTACAGCCTGCGGCTAGCTTCCTAGTTTGCTCTTTGATTTTCATTGAGTATAAGTTCATTTTCATACGAGCTGGACTAGAGCCTATTCTAAGGCACTAGCTCCTGCTACGATTTCTGTAATTTCTTGTGTAATCGCCGCCTGTCTGGCACGGTTATACTGGATAGTCAAATCATTGATAACTTTTTTAGCATTATCTGTAGCTGTTTGCATAGCCGTCATCCCTGCCGCATTTTCAGCTGTCTTGGCATCAATAATAGCGCCGTAAATCATACTTTCTGCAAACTGTGGCAATAGTTGATCCAAGATTTCTTCACGACTTGTTTCAAGCTCAAAATGTCAAGCTGTAGTTATCATCTGCTTCATTTGGGTCCAAGTCGACAATTGGAAGCATCTGCTCCACACGCATTTGACTTGTCAGTGTATTCACGTGGTGGTTGTAGCAAACATAGAGCTCATCGAAAAGTTCATTTTGATACATTTCAATGGTTTTTGAAATAATCTTGCGAACTTCATCGAAGCTTGGTTGGCTAGCTAGACCACGCAATTCATAAATTGGCTGAATACCACGAGCTTTAAAGAAGTCTGCTCCCATACCACCGATACAGATGACTTCAAAATCATCACCTGAAGGATGGTATTCTTGTTGCAGTTCCATGACAGCCTTCAAGATTGAAGAGTTATATCCTCCAACAAGACCACGGTCAGATGTAATGACGATATAGCCTGTTTTCTTGACAGGGCGACTAATCAACATTGGATTTGTTGATCCGCCAGCACCATCTCCGTGAAGGATATCTGTAAGGAGTTTACGGACTTTTTGAGCATAAATCTGGAAGTTGCGTGCAGCTTCTTCAGAACGACCTAACTTAGCTGCAGAAACCATCTGCATGGCGTTAGTAATTTGACTAGTATTTTTCGTTGAGGCGATTTTTGTTTTAATATCATTTAGAGATACTGCCATCTGACACCTCTATTCTTATTGGAAGCTGGATTGGTTGAGAAACTCAGTAATCGCAGCATCCAAGACTGCTTCTTCTGGCAAGTCTTTTGTTTCACGAATAGTTTCCAAAATCTCTGGATGTTGCGCATCAAAGAAGGCATGGAATTCTTCCTCAAAACGAACAATATCATCAACTGATATAGTATCCAAGAATCCATGAGTCAAGGCATACAGAATGGTTACTTGTTTCTCAACAGGTAGTGGTTTATGAACTGGTTGTTTCAATACTTCTACAGTACGACGACCACGGTTCAATTTAGCCTGTGTAGCTGCATCCAAGTCTGAACCAAATTTAGTGAAGGCTTCCAACTCTCGGTATGAAGCAAGGTCAATACGAAGAGTACCAGCAACCTTCTTCATGGCTTTAATCTGAGCTGAACCACCTACACGAGATACTGAAGAACCCGCATCAATAGCTGGACGAATACCCGCATTAAAGAGACTATCACTTAGGAAGATTTGTCCATCCGTAATAGAGATTACGTTTGTGGCGATATAGGCTGAGATATCTCCTGCTTGGGTCTCGATAAATGGAAGAGCCGTGATAGATCCACCACCAAGCTCATCAGATACTTTTGCAGAACGCTCAAGTAGACGGCTGTGAAGGTAGAAGACATCCCCTGGGAAGGCCTCACGACCTGGTGGACGACGGAGCAAGAGAGAAAGTTCACGGTAAGCTACCGCTTGTTTAGACAAGTCATCATAAACGATCAAGACATGCTTTCCTTGGTACATGAACTCCTCTGCCATAGCAACCCCTGCATAAGGAGCAAGGAAGAGCAATGGAGAAGGTTGTGAAGCTGAGGCTGTCACAACGATTGTGTAATCCAAGGCACCGTACTGACGAAGTGTTTCTACTTGTGTACGAACTGTTGATTCTTTTTGTCCAATCGCTACATAGATACAAATCATATCTTGACCTTTTTGGTTCAAGATAGCGTCAATAGCGATGGTTGTTTTCCCTGTTTGACGGTCACCGATAATCAACTCACGTTGCCCACGACCGATTGGAACAAGGGCGTCAATAGCTTTCAAACCTGTTTGCAATGGTTCTGAGACAGACTTACGTTGCATGACACCAGGAGCTGGTGCTTCAACTGGACGAGTCTTGTCTGTATTGATTGGACCCAAACCATCCACTGGACGACCTAGCGGATCGACAACACGTCCAATCAAGCTATCACCAACTGGAACTTCCATGATTTTCCCTGTACGACGAATTGTATCGCCTTCACGGATATCTGTAAAGTCTCCAAGAATGATAATACCGACATCTGTTGATTCCAAGTTTTTGCGCCATACCATAAGAGCCATTTTCAAAAAAATCAACAGCTCACCACTCATGGCATTTTCAAGACCATGAGCACGCGCAATCCCGTCACCAATATAGGTTACAACACCTGTTTCAGTCACATCAAAATTGGGTTTGAAATTTTCAATTTGTTGCTTAATTAAAGCGCTGATTTCTTGTGCGTTAATTGCCAAAAAGAACACCACTTTCTATTTCAAATTTTCCTTAACAACTTTAAGTTGTTGTTTAATACTCACATCAATTGTCTTGTGATTGGCAAAAAAATAACAAAACCACCGATTAAACTATCGTCAATTTTTTCCTTAATGCTACGAACTTTTAGAGACATCTTTTTCTCGATTAGAGGAATTAGTCGTTCTTTCTGTTCACCAGTCAAAGGATGTGCAGACAAAATAGTCACTTCAAAACGATTGGTTTCTTTTTCAAGACGATTCAAGCAATCTACAATCACATCATAAAACAGGTTTGATCTGTGATTGTAAAGTAGAACCTCGATAAAGTTTTGTACTAAAGGTGACACAGAGTCCTGGAAAAAACGAACCGTTTTTTCTTTATCCGACTCATCTACTGCCACCTGAGCTAAAAAAGAAGGTAAGCCTGTTTCTTCAGCTACTTGCTTGATTTGAGACAAGTCTGAAAAAATAGAGTCTTCTTCTCCTTTTTCAATCACCAATTGGACAAAAGGCATGCTGTATTTTTCAATTACCTTTAGAGTCTTTTTGTCCATTAAGCTTCTCCTAGCTGATCGATATACTGATCAATGAGTTCTTTATGGGCCTGACCGTCAAGGTTTTGAGAGATAATTTTTCCAGCTAGACTGATTGTCAAGTCTGCCACATCTCCCTTAACACTTTGTAAAGCTTCAGCTTTATTTTGAGCAATTTCTTGGTTGGCTTTTTCTTTTAAGCGCCCTGCTTCAAGTTTAGCTTCGGCCAAAATATCAGCTTTACTTTTCTCAGCTGTTTCCTTTGCATTCTCGATAATCGTTTTAGCTTCGGTACGGCTACCTGCTAACTCAGCTTCGCGTTTGCTAGCAAGTTCCTCTGCCTTTTTACGGGCTTCCTCGGCACCATCAATATCTGAAGAAATCTTTTCAGCGCGTTCATCTAAGACACTGGTAATATTTCCCCAAGCATATTTCTTCACTAAAAAGATCAATAAAAGGAAGGAACCAGCGATCAGAATAAAGTCACCAATAATGGTACTAATAGTTAAATCCATCTTCTAATCCTCCTCTACTTACTCTTCCCCTTCATTTATTTTTTTACCAATGTACATAGATGACAACATGGTAAATACATAAGCTTGAATACATGAAATGAAAATCGAAAATGCTGTCCATAACATGTTTGCAATAAAGGCAAAAGGATACCAATACAAGGCATGTTGTGACAAGGCCAATAGCAATCCTGCTAAAACCTCACCGGCAAAGATATTTCCGTATATCCGAATCGCCAAAGAGGCAAAATTGGTGAACTCTTCTAAAATGTTCATCGGAGTCATAAAGCCAGGTGTAACAAATGCTCTCAAATATTCTTTAACGCCTCTACGACGTACTCCTTCTACATGAGCGATCAAAGTGATCAATAATGAGAGGGATAAATCGTATCCAAGGTTGGCTGTTGGAGAAGTCCACAAGTTATAACCGTTTGTTGTTTGTACTTTTGCCATTAAACCAATATTATTGGCAACCAAGATAAACAAGAATAGAGAAAATAGGAACAAGGAATAGTCCTTGATGTATGAATCTCCAATGTTTGGTTTTGCAAAACTAACCACAAAGTCATAAATCATCTCAAGAGCATTTTGTTTGCCCTTGGGACGGATGGTCATTTTTCGACTTGCCCAATAGACAAAGGCAAAAACCATCAAAACAGTTACAAGAGACATGGCAAGCAGGGTCAAATCAAAGGATATTGGTCCAATATTAACGGTTGGATTCAAACTTTCTTCCATGGTTTGACACCTCCATTTCTAAATAGAGTTGTCTATTTAATGACAAATGCCATCGCTAGGGTTACAAAGAAGGTACCTTCTACAAAGGCAACACCAAGAATTAAAGGCTGCGTAATTGGTCAATAATTTCAGGTTGACGAGCGGCAGACTTGAAGAGATTACTCATAATCAATCCTTCAGCAATAGATACACCCATACAGGCAAGACAAAGTCCGAAAAATGTTAAATTCATGACGAATTCTCCTTTTTTAAATTAAATTTACCTCACTAGTTTAGTCCTAAAATTTTCTTTTGTCAACTTTTTACTAGTAATGAAAGCGTTTCGAATCATTTATTTCTAATTTTACGATTTTCAAGACAATTATATAGAAAATTTTATTGTCTTTTCATACCACTTTCGCTACCTTTCCTTGTTTTCTGAAAACAAAAAACCGAGTTTTACAACTCGGTTTTGTCAGTTCTTATCTGAAATAAATTGAGTAATGATTTTGACAAGCTGGATTAAATGTAGCATTACAAAATGGACAAGTGCCCGTCTCTGTATACTCCTCATACCTTAGTGTTTTCCCACAGGATCCACATAAGACAGGTCTATCCTTTTTCAGATTTAAAGGATAGGGAGAAAATATGTGCGACTCCAGTTCATTATGACACTGATAACAGGCATAGTATTTCTGACACTCATAGCACTGTAAGGCTACGATATCCTTATCACTATGGTAATGAACACATCTGCTTTCATGATCTACTAGTAAGCCCTGAGCTTGAACCATTCTTTTTCCTTATCTAGGCACGAACTGTGACGCTTGTTCCATCTTCTTTGTAAAGATTGATCAGGCCTTCTTTCAAAGCACGTACCATGTCACCAGCTTCTACTGGTTGAGGAACCTTGATAGTCAAAAGTTCCATTGGATTTGGGGCGCGATCGATTTTATTTCCTTTAGCATCGTGAAGGTCTTCAATATAAGTCTCAAAATGACGGAAACCTGGACCGTAGAACTCAACTTGGTCACCTTCATTGATAACATTACGTTGGCGGATGGTTGCTGTTTGAGTTTCAGCATCATAAGCTACTACTTCAGCAACAAACTTGTATTCTGGAATCTTACGACGAGCTCCGAAAAGTTGTTCATTTTCAGATGGTGTTCCGTAGTAGAAACCTGTAGCCAACTCACGTTGGGCAACCTTCCACATTTCATCAATCAAGTCTTGCTTAATAGCTTCAAACTTTTCAGGGCTCTCAAGATAGGCATCAACAGCAGCCTTGTAGCAGTTTGTTACTGTTGAAACATAGTGGATAGACTTCATACGGCCCTCAATCTTAAGACTGTCTACACCATTTTCAATCATATCAGGGATATGGTCAATCATAGACATATCAACCGCAGACATAGAGAATTCTTCAGGAATTTCTCCCTTGAGACTCTTACGTTCCTTACCGAAGGGCATATCGTAAAGGTCATATTTCCAACGGCAAGATTGTGAACATCCACCACGGTTAGCATCACGCATACTCATGTGGTTAGAAAGGGTACAACGACCAGAGTATGAGATACACATAGCTCCATGAACGAAGGCTTCAATCTCAACATCTGTACGTTTGCGAATCTCTGCCAATTCTTCCATAGAAACCTCACGCGCTAAAACGACACGAGTCAAACCAAGTTCTTTCCAGAATTCTAGGGTTTCGTAGTTAGTCGCACTGGCCTGGGTTGAAAGGTGGATTTCAAGTCCTGGTGCTTCTGTTGCTGCAATCATGATCAAGGCTGGATCAGACACGATAACCGCTGCAATCCCAATATCACGTAATTTACGGAACCATTCGCCGGCCCCTTCTTCGTTTCCTTCGTGCATAACCATATTGGCAGCCACATATACCTTAGCTCCATACTTAGCCGCGAACTGAACTCCTTCTTCCATTTGTTCGAAAGTAAAATTCCCTGCACGGCTACGAAGACCATAGGCCTGACCACCGATAAAGACAGCATCTGCTCCATATTGAACAGCTACTTTTAGTTTTTCAAGTGTTCCTGCAGGTGATAGAACCTCAGGACGTTTCAAAGTTTTTGTCATGTTTTCTCCTATTTGCAATATAAAAGTTTGACACTAATCCTTACCATTTTATAGCAAAAAGGTTCTAAAATCAAGTTTTGATTGATTGTTTAGACAATTTTAATTTTCTTGAAAAGCTAAGCTCAGCGAACTGTTTCTATTTGCCAAGCACTCCAACCTTTAAAAACGAATGGCCCCTTTTGATCCGTTTTGTAAATCGAATTCCCAAGTTCTTGGTTATTCTCCCCATTTTTTTCTTTAAATTTTTTTCTTCTTGTCTACAGAAATGACAGTGATTTTTAGGCTGAAAAGATTTCGAAGACTTCGACATCTGTCTTTTTTTCTTCGATGCTTGCTGATGAGTTAGCACTACATCTGCTTGGATTTTTTTGGATAAGACTTGTTTAAGAACTTCTCCTCTATATTTCCAGTGACTAGAAAAAGTTTGATTTAGTAGCTTTCCATACATTGCTATTGAGGCTTTACTATCCCTGTTTTGATTTTCGATTACTTCTAAACTACTCCCAAAAAAATAAATAACTGCTCTCCTGTTTTAATAGGACGTACTTTTCAAGTTACTTTCCTTTTAATTTATCCATAAATTCTCTTTTTAGATAGAGTTTCTTCAGTTACTAGAATCTCTCCAAGATTGAAGGCTTTACTAATTTCTAGTAGATGGTCTAGTTGCTTAGGTTCACTATCCGTTAAAAACAAGCTGATCAATCTTTGCCACTCCTCTACTTTTCAGATAGGGAATTAAACTCCGTTTGGCAACGCTCGAGGTGACTTTCTCCTGCCAAGCTTCTTTTTTCTCAACTGCTAACTTTTCACCGACATCCAGTAATATTGTCTTTCCTGTCATGTCTCTTAGGAAAATGCTCCGTCCCTGCTCCATGTCTAGGACTGTGATTTCATTTTCCAGTGGATGTTTAGTTACTAAGAAAAGGGAAACGATAAATAGGATAAGCAAAGGTGCTTTCTTCAAATTTTTACGATAATCATAAATCAGCGCTAAAGAGACTAATAGACATACCAAAACCCAAAGACTCGGTTGACCAAAAACAAAGGGTCTAGTAGATAGCTGAGAAACATAGCGTATGATGTTCTCTAGCCATTCAAAGAGAAAGTTAAACTGGGTAATAGGATATATCCATGACAGACAGAAGAGTATTGATAAAAGTGGTAGCAAGACCATATCAAATAAAAAAGAAAAGACAAAGGTTAAGAGTATGGACCAAGGTTGAAATTCAGAAAAATAGAATGATAAAATTGGCAGAATTCCTAAGGAAATAATGAAACTTTCTCTCACCAGACCTTTTATCCCTGCTACTTCTTCACCAGTCATGGTCAGGATAAAGGCATAGGCACAGGAGAGCACTCCACCAGCAGTTAGGAAGAAATTCGGCATCACGATAAACAAGACAAGGACTGTCAAAGCAAAGTTATCCAGCCCCTTGAAGCCATGCTGAGCCAAAAGTTTTTGTAAGAGACTTCTAATAACAGAAGCTGAGAACCCTGTCAAACCTGCATAGACCAAAGAAAAGGGATAGGCAAGCCATTTGAACTTCTCTTGCGTCAAACCCAATCGTAAGAGTGACTTTTTAAAAGCATTCATGAAGAAACCAACCTGCATTCCTGACAAAGCAAAAAGGTGAATAATCCCTAGACTGGAATAGAGTTCATTCATTTCCTCAAAATCTGTGTCCAAGTGCCCTAATAAAAGACCCGTCATATAATTGCGCATGGGGTTAGGAAATTTCCTTTTTATCCAGACAACTGCTTTTCTCCGCAAACTGGATAGATTTTCTCCCATATCCCAGCTGGATGCTTTCTTTAATTCGACAATTTCCGATATAGTTAAGGTCTGATAGATCCCCTGTGTTTTGAGATAGTTTCGATAATCAAATCCCAGCAAAATTATTTGCTCCTTGAGGAATAGCTAGCTTTCCTTTTACTACTATCTCATGCAGTTCAGATAACTCTTTAAACCTTTCCTTTTCAGCCTCTGACTGGAATTTATAATAAACCTGAAAGAGTCTCCCATCAGCCTTCCCACGAAAGGATAAACTATCTCCATTGACCTTGATAGTATCAGGCAAGATTCGTACCGTATTAACGGAGTCAACAAGATGTTGACTCGCTTCTTCTTGTTGCCATTTTTGAAATATAAACCAGCTTCCAAAAAGACCACAAACAAAGAGAACCTTGACCACAGTCTTCCATGGAAATTGAAAAAAGAGGCAGAGCAGTAAAAAGACAAAGCCCAAAAGTGCTAAAAAGCTTGCTGAAAAGATAGCATAGTAGAGCCAAAGCAGGAGAAAACTGAGATAGATTTTGGGGATGGGAAATCGACTAATCCACTGTGACATACTCTTTTAACTTTTCTATCGTTTTTGCACCAATACCAGAAACCTTTTTGAGCTCATCAACTGACTTAAACTTACCGTTGGACTCACGATGGTCGATGATATCCTGAGCACGTTTGGCTCCCAACCCCTTGACTTGTTTCAGCTCCTCTAAACTGGCTTTATTAAGATTGACTTTCTTATTTTCTTTGGTGTTGGAAGCATTTGAATGCGCCTCTTGACTGGTAGCTTCTTCCTTAGTCGGAACATAAACAAGTGCTTCGTCACTAATTCTCTGGGCAAGATTGATAGACTTACTATCAGCATTATCTGTCAAGCCACCAGCTTTTTGAACAGCATCGTTGATACGACTTCCAACTGGCAAATCATAGATTCCAGGTGATTTGACCGCACCTTTTACATCAACAGTAATCAGATCTTGCTCCACCACTTCTTCCTTCTGATTTTTATCTTCCTTTTCCTCCGTCAAATCCTTTGAAACAGTTGTAACTTCTGTTTGCAAATTGCTTTCCTTGGCAGGTGTTTGAGAAAATGGCTTTAGGAGGAAAAATCCACCCAAGAGCAAGCCCAAACCAGCACAGATAACAATGATTTTATATTCTTTGATTTTCTCAATAAGTTCTTCCATAATTTCTCCTCTCTTATCCTATTCGTAATGCAAAGAAAAAACAGTCGAAAAAACTTTTCAACTGCTTACTTATTTGCAAAATAATCTTCCTTGGTCAAGACATAATGGACATCTGTTACGAATCTTCCAGGTTCATTTTTATCCATTCTAGCATATGGTTCTTCGTGAGAGAAACGCATTCCTGATTTCTCCATGACCTTTCCTGATGCGGGATTATCCTTATCATGAAAGGCATCTAACTTATTCATTCCTATCTTTTCAAAAGCCAGTTCAATTACAGCTCGATTGGCTTCAGTTGTCAAACCTTGATTCCAATATTTTTGATTGATAATATAACCAATGGCTGCCTTCTTAAGAACAGTATCGATCTTGTGCAGGTCAATGGTTCCGATAAACTCTCCTGTACTTTTTAATTCAATTCCCCATCGACCTAATGGATTGGCTAGATAAAACTGGGCAATGTTATTCTTTGTTTCCTCTATACTTTGATTGGTTGGAAAAGTGTAGCGTGTATTTTCCTTATCTGAGGCATATTCAAACATGGCTTCTGCATCATCAAGTGTTACAGGTCTAAGTACTAAGCGTTCTGTTTCGATAATTTGATGCTTCGCTAGTTTGATAAATAGTGATTCCATGATTTCACCTCCTAAAATAAGTTGCTAAAAGAATAACATAAAAGAAATAGGTTTACAAGTTTTTCTTGCAATTTATAGCGGTTTCATATAAAATAAGAACATCACAAGAAAAGACTGGGTTCTTCCTGTGATGATTTCGTATAAGAACCTAGATGTTAAATAAGGAGCTAATCTCTATGTTAATTGGAATTCCAAAGGAAATTAAAAATAATGAAAATCGTGTTGCTTTGACACCTGCTGGTGTACAGAGTCTTGTCGGTCGTGGTCACCGAGTCCTCATTGAAACAAATGCTGGACTTGGATCTGGTTTTGCTGATGCTGACTATGAAAAGCAAGGAGCTGAGATTGTCGCAACTGCTGCTGAAGCGTGGGCTGCTGAATTGGTAGTTAAAGTAAAGGAACCCCTAGCTGAAGAGTACGGCTTCCTTCGTGAAGACCTCTTGCTCTTCACCTACTTGCACATGGCAGCAGCCCCAGAATTAGCGGATGCTATGCTTGCAGCGAAAACAACTGGTGTTGCTTATGAAACTGTACGCAATACTGAAGGTCAACTTCCTCTATTGGTTCCAATGAGTGAGGTTGCAGGTCGTATGGCTGTCCAAATTGGAGCTCACTTCTTGACGAAACAAGCTGGTGGTTCTGGAGTTCTTTTAGGTGGTGTCCCAGGTGTACCAAAAGGAAAAGTAACCATTATCGGTGGTGGTGTCGTTGGTACACACGCAGCACGTATCGCTCTTGGTTTAGGTGCTCAAGTAACTATTCTAGATATCAGCGCTAAACGTCTCTCTGAACTTGAAGATGTCTTTGGTCACCAAATCCAAACACTCATGTCTAACCCATTTAATATCGAAGCAAGTGTGCGTGAGGCAGACGTTGTTATCGGTGCAGTATTGATTCCTGGTGCTAAAGCTCCAAAATTAGTGACAGATGACATGGTTCAACAAATGCGTCCTGGTTCTGTCATCGTAGACGTTGCTGTAGACCAAGGTGGTGTTATTGCAACAGCTGACCGTGTAACAACCCATGATGAGCCTGTATATGAGAAACACGGTGTCCTTCACTATGCGGTTGCTAACATTCCTGGAGCAGTTGCTCGTACTTCTACTATCGCCCTTACAAATGTGACTCTTCCATATATCGAAGCCTTGGCAGGAAAAGGATTTAAGAAAGCAATCCTTGAAGACGCAGGCTTGCTTGAAGGTGTAACAACTTATCAAGGTCAACTCACCAGCCAACCAGTTGCTGAAGGTTTAGAACGTGACTTCACACCTATCAGTGAGCTTGTTTAATAAGAAATTCAAAAAAAAAAAAAAAGAGCAGTTTTTCAACTGCTCTTTTTCTTTATTCTGTTTCTTCTTGATTTTCTTCAGCTTTGACAGGTCGAGGTTCATAGGCTCTGATAATCTGAGCAACGACTGGATGGCGAACCACATCCTTGGCTGAAAAATGAACGAAGTCAATCTGATGAATGTTCTTAAGTTTTTCCTGGGCATCAATCAAACCTGATTTAACATTACGCGGCAGGTCAATCTGGCTAATATCGCCATTGACAATCATTTTTGAATTGAATCCAAGACGAGTCAAGAACATCTTCATCTGCATGATAGTAGTATTTTGGGCTTCATCCAAGATGACAAAGGCATCATCCAAGGTACGTCCACGCATGTAGGCCAAAGGTGCAATCTCAATAATTTCTCTCTCCATGAGACGAGTTGTTTGATCTTTCCCTAAAATCTGATATAAAGCATCATAGACTGGTCGAAGATAAGGATCCACCTTTTCTTTCAAATCACCAGGTAGAAATCCTAGGCTTTCTCCAGCTTCTACTGCTGGACGAGTCAGGATAATACGCTTGACTTGGCCACGTTTAAGAGCTGTAACAGCCAAGGTCACTGCTAGGAATGTTTTACCCGTACCAGCTGGCCCAATCCCGAAGGTAACATCATGATTCTTAACACTATCAACATAAAGTTTTTGTCCCAGTGTCTTGACCCGAATCGGCTTACCAGTATTGTCTTTGATAATCTCTTCTTCATAGAGGGCAACAAACTTATCGATTTCATTGTTTCTAACCATATTGATGGCTGTCACCACATCCGGAGTTCCTACTGTCATACCACGATTGACCAGGACCATCAAGGCTTGAATTACTTGCCGTGCTTCTTCACAAGAAGACTCCTCTCCCAAGACTTGTACAATCTCTGTACGAGCATGGATGATAACATCTAACTCATCCTCCATCAAGCGAAGATGGCGTTCATTGGAACCAAAAAGATGAAATAGGTCATCTGGATGACTTAACTGAATGTCTATTGAATGTTCCTTCAAATAAAGAACCTCTCTAACTCTTTAATTTCTTTTTATTATAGCAAAGGCATTTAGAAATTGCTATCCCTAACACCTATGGTATCTTTAATGTTCTAAATATTCTTGCCAGATACGATCGAAGTCTCCCATATTAAAGGAAAAACTAGCATGTTCTTCTAAAAATCGACTCACCTGATCGAAATCATCCGTATGTTTTGGGAAGGCTGACTCCTCAAAGGCAAGATCCGCTAAAATTGCTTTGGGACTATTACTTTTAGGATTACGCTCTGTCATAAGCCAAGTATAAAATGATTTTCGCATAAGCCTCCCTAAATTAACTCAGTACCAAACTGGTCTTGTTTAATCTTTCCAGCTTTCATTAAACCACCAAGCGCTTTTTTAAACTGACCTTTTGAGATACCAAAAGTTGCTTTGATGTCATCTGGTGAAGATTTGTCATTTAAGGTCATAAATCCACCATTACTTTCCAAGTAAGTCAGAATCATTTGTGCATCATTTTCTAACATCTCAAAAGAGCGAGGTTTTAGTGATAGATTAAGAGTTCTGTCAACTTCACGGAAGCCTATCACACGCACATCTAACACTTGCCCCAAACGTGGCTCTGCATAGCGCTCACTTGGGTGGATAAATCCAAGCATGTTGTTTTCTGGTAGATAGACAAAAGTTCCTGATAACTTAAGACGATAAACGATTGCAGGCCAGTTCTGATTTTGCATGTTGTTGTATGCTGGACGTGCCAAACGTTGGAAGTCTTCCTGATAAGCCAAAACTCCCCAGATACGGTCTTTCTTATCTACTTCTAGACGAATATAAAGTTTATCGCCCTTCTTAGGCCAAAGCTCTTTCAGTTCAGGTAGGATATCAAGTGACACAACGATTTCCTTGTCAGGAAGCCCTGTATCAACAAAAACACCCAAATCCTTACGCACTTCTGTTACAGTTCCCCAACCAAATTGATCCTGAGTAGCAGTCACTTCTTGAGTTGTCAAGCGAAGTTTTTGCTTCATATCCGTGTAGGCGAAACCTTTAACAGTATCACCAACTGTATGCTGACCTTCTTCTTTAGCAAGAGCATAGGTTTGACCATCCTTTTGTACAAAGTAAAAACGGTCATTTTCATCGATGATGAGTCCAACGATAAAACTTGCAAGATTTGTATTCATGTTTCCTTCTTTCGAATAAAACTCAGCCAGCAATGCCAACTGAGTTTTTCTGTTTATTGCTTAGACTTCCAAGATTTCTTTTTCTTTATTGGCAGTCATGTCGTCGATGTGTTTAACAGCATCGTCTGTCGCTTTTTGAATATCTTTTTCAAGAGTCTTCAATTCATCTTCAGTGATTTCTTTAGCTTTTTCTTGTTTTTTAGCTTCATCCATAGCGTCACGACGAATATTACGGATCGCTACTTTAGCATTTTCACCAACTTTTTTCACTTCTTTAGCGAGGTCGCGACGAGTTTCTTCTGTAAGAGCTGGGATTACCAAGCGAATAACAGAACCATCGTTAGCTGGTGTAATACCAAGATCTGAAGCGTTCAAAGCACGCTCGATATCCTTCAATGAAGATTTATCAAATGGTGTTACCAACAAGACACGCGCTTCAGGAATTGTGATAGAAGCGATTTGGTTAAGAGGTGTTTCGACACCATAGTATTCAACAGTAATACGGTCAAGCAAGCTAGCGTTAGCACGACCTGCACGGATACCACCAAATTCACGCGCAAGTGAGTGGTGAGATTGAGTCATTCTCTCTTTAGCTTTTTCTACAATTGCGTTAGCCATAATTTCTTATTCCTTTTCTTCGATATTGTTTGAAACAGTTGTTCCGATATTTTCACCAAATACAACACGTTTGATATTGCCAGGTTGGTTCATATTAAAGACGACCAAGTCAATATCGTTATCCATAGATAGAGTTGAAGCTGTTGAATCCATGATACGGAGTCCTTTATTAATAACATCACGGTGAGTCAATTCTTCAAATTTAACAGCCGTTTTATCTTTCTTAGGATCCGCATTGTAGACACCGTCTACACCATTCTTAGCCATCAAAATAGCGTCCGCTTCAATCTCAGCTGCACGAAGAGCTGCTGTTGTATCTGTAGAGAAGTAAGGTGAACCAATTCCCGCGCCAAAGATAACGATACGTCCTTTTTCAAGGTGGCGAAGGGCACGTCCACGAATATAAGGCTCTGCTACTTGTTGCATGGCAATAGCTGTTTGTACACGAGTATCAACACCAGCTTGTTGCAATGAATCTGCCATCACAAGAGCATTCATGACTGTCCCAAGCATTCCAGTGTAATCCGCTTGAACACGATCCATACCAGCTTCTGCTGCAGGTTCTCCACGCCAAAGGTTTCCACCACCGATAACCAAGGCGATTTCAATTCCTAGCTCGTGAACTTCCTTGATTTCTTGGGCCATACTTTGGACGGTTTTGATATCAATACCGACACCACGTTCGCCAGCAAGGGCTTCACCAGATAGCTTGATTAAGATACGTTTATACTTAGGTTCTACCATTTTCTCTCCCTTTTTTTCATCCTACCTATTTTATCACAATTTCAAGAATTTTTATAGTATCATGAGCAATTCTTTCAAAAAAATTAGACAGATAAAAATTTCTCTAAATCAGATAAGGCACGTTCTGCAATTTTCTCATAACGAGCCTTTTTATCACGAATACGCTCACCTTCTAACTCCTTGATAATCCCGAAGTTGACATTCATGGGTTGGAAATGCTTGCTATCAGCATGGGTGATATAATGAGCTAAACTACCGATAGCTGTAGTCTCTGGGAAAATAGCCTCACTTTCTCCCTTGAAAAAAGACGAGCAGCATTGATTCCAGCAACCAATCCTGAAGCAGCCGACTCAACATACCCTTCCACACCAGTCATCTGACCAGCAAAGAAGAGATTTGGCTGTTTCTTAGAACGGTATGTTTGCTCAAGAAGATTTGGCGAATCCATATAGGAATTACGATGCATGACACCATAACGGACAAACTCAGCATTTTCAAGACCTGGAATCATTTGGAAGACACGCTTCTGCTCTCCCCATTTAAGGTGAGTTTGGAAACCAACGATGTTATAGAGACTACCTGCCGCATTGTCCTGACGAAGCTGAACAACTGCATACGGTGTTTTAAAGTCACCATCACGAGGTCCTTTATAGTCTTCTGGATATTCTAGACCAACTGGTTTCATAGGGCCATAGAGCATGGTTTTAATACCACGTTTGGCCATAACTTCAATTGGCATACAGCCTTCAAAGTACTTTTCTTTTTCAAATGAGTTGAGGGGTGCTTCTTCCGCATTGACCAAGGCTTCATGGAAATCCATAAATTCTTGTTTGGTCATCGGAGCATTCAGATAAGCTGCTTCTCCCTTATCATAACGAGATTTGAGATAGACCTTATTCATATCAATGGTGTTGACGTCGATAATAGGCGCTGCCGCATCATAGAAATAAAAGCCATCGCCGTCATTAAGGGCATGAATTTTCTCAGCCAGAGCATCGCTAGTCAAGGGACCAGTAGCGACAACCGTAATAACATCTGTCGGCAATTCTGTAATTTCATCACGAACCACTTCAATTAAAGGGTGATTGGCAATTTTTTCAGTAACCATCTGAGAAAAACCGTCACGATCAACCGCAAGCGCTCCACCTGCAGGAACACGGGTTGCTTCTGCTGATTCTAAAATCACAGAACCAAGACGACGCATTTCTTCCTTGAGGAGCCCGACAGCATTTGTAAGAGCATCCCCTCGTAATGAGTTGGAACACACTAATTCTGCAAAATTATCTGTTTTATGCTGAGGTGTTGATTTGACACCACGCATTTCATAGAGTTTAACCGGAATACCACGCTCAGCGATTTGGTAAGCTGCTTCCGAACCTGCTAAACCTGCTCCGATAACATTGATATAAGATTGAGACACGACACTAATACCTCTTTGGGTGGAACCTAAGTTCATATCAAAAACAAGCTACTGGACTGTTTGACACCCACAAATCTTTCTAATTTTTTTCTTTTACTAGTATAACAAAAAAAGGGAAGAAGGCAAACTTCCCTGTTTAGTCATCCGATTGATTCTCTTCCCATTCATGATAAGCTGCGTAGAGCTGGCTTTTTGTTCCACTGATAAATCTTAGCGACTTCCTTAATGGCTTGATTTTTTTCTTAACACCTTGTTGGATGCGCTCTTGTATTTCAGAGAATAAATCTTCTTCATCCTTATCTTCTACTTCTAGACTAGCACCTTCTACAATCAGAAGACACTCGCCCTTGAGCGGTGTTTCAGAGATACTTTTCAAGTAACTCAGTGATTTTCCCCCGTTGGTATTCTTCATAAAATCTTAGTCAATTCTCGAACTAAGACAACTGAACGATCACCGTAGACCTCTAGCATATTTTCTAGGGGTATCAGCCACACGATGTGGAGATTCATAGAAAATCTGGGTCTCAGGATAATCTTTTTTTGATTCGAAAAAAATTGCTTTTTGTTGTCCCGATTTTCGAGGTAAGAATCCATAAAAAATATGGGGTTGTGGAGCTAAACCACTGGCAATCAAGGCAGAAATTCCTGCGCTAGCACCTGGAACTGTGACAACTGCTATATCTTCTTCAATTGCCGCCTTAACCAAATCATGACCCAGGGGTCCGAGATACTAGGCAGACCCGCGTCAGAAACCTGAGCAATACTTTGTCCTGCTTTTCAGGAAACCAATCAAATCAGGAATCTTTTTCCTTGGCATTGTGCTCATGAAAAACTGATTTGTTTGGTTGAAATATCGAAATGCTTCAGCAATAGACCAGTATTACGAGTATCCTCGGCAGCAATCCAATCCACTTCTTTCAAAGTCTGAATAGCACGAAAGGTCATATCTTCTAGATTCCCAATCGGCGTTGCAACAAGATATAACTTACCATAAGGTGACTGCCCTTTAAAACTTTTTTGAATCTGCATGCTTACTCCCTAAACAACAATTCATCACAAAACATACATTCTGCATCTTGTTCACGACGTTGGCCATAAAAGTCGCGACACACATGAAAACCGTCGTCATAGATTCGGCTCACGTTTTCTCTAACATGCTTGGTCTTAGTTGGAGCTGTTTCTTCTTCCTCACTCAAGCGCTCTCTCAGTTTGTCGTTTTCTAAACGAAGAGCTGTATTCTCTTCTACAACACTCTTGAGATTTTTTTTGATGGCTTCGACATCTGCCAAGGTTGCCAACAACTGTTGAGAAAAATCATCTAAGGCATCAAATAATTCTTTTCTTGTTCATGAACAGCCCTTTCTTTTTCTGTTTTCATGTTCATTTTATTGTAAAACTAGGTATTCCAAAGAATTCTGGAAAGACACATTTGCTTTCCACATTTTTCTGGCTTCGAGAAGGTTTTGCAATATTGTACGTGCTGCATTTTTTTGAATCTCTTGACCTGCTAAAACTTCTAAAATTCTAAAGACTTGGTCTTGTTTTTCTTTGTCATCTGCTAAGCTAGCTAATTTTGAGACCTGTAAATAAGATTCCTTTTTTCCAGCTTCTAACCAAGTATAGAATCGCTCACATTCTTCAACTAAAGTCCAAAAACTTGTTTGATTGGTCAGCTTTTCAGCTTCTGCTTGTGATTGGCTAAACTCCGCTAAAAGTCTTGCCTTATTTTTGACCAATCCTGCTTGTTCAAGTTGATTCCTAAGGCTTTCGACTTGCTTCTTAAATTGGAAAATTTGTGTCCGACTTCGGATAGTTGGTAACATCTGCTCTTGATCATTGGTTAAGAAGAAAATATAGGTTTCACTTTGCGGTTCTTCAATGACCTTTAGTAGTGAATTGGCGGCATTGGCATGCATTTTTTCAGCTTGTTCAATAATAAAAACCTGACGTTGATTTTCGATTCCTGATTGAGAAAACTGGCCAACTAAATCTCGGATTCGTTCCGTTTTAATGATTTGATTCATCGGACGAATAATGGTGACATCAGGAAATTCTTCCTGATCAATCAACTTACAATTTCGGCAAGACTCGCAAGGCAAGACACCCTGTTTTTCTGTACAGAACAAACTCTTAGACAGAAATAAGGCCATCTCCATGCTTCCGAAATACCCTGAAAAGAGATAGGCATGATTCAGCTGTTTTTGTTCCAAGATATGAACAAAACGTTCAAATTGCTGGGGTTGACAAGCTCTTAATTGCTCTTGATTCATTCTGTCAGCCCCATTCTGTCAAATAAAGACTTGCTTTAGTATTTTCAATCACTTGATCTAGTGGTAAACTCGCATCGATTTTAACAATACGCTCACCTTCTTTCTCAAGAAGGGAAAGATAGCCTTGACGAACTTTTCTGTGCAGGTCTAAACCTTCCAAGTCCAAACGGTTGACTTCGCGATCGCTGTTTGCTGCGATTCTTTCAAGCCCCTTTTCTACTTCAATATCAAAATAAAGTGTCAAATCTGGCTTGAGACCATCTGTCGCAAATTGATTGAGCCAGTCAATAGCTTCAATATCCAAACCACGACCAAAGCCTTGATAAGCAACTGAACTATCAATAAAACGATCCATGATGACCAATTTTCCAGCTGCAAGTGCTGGCAAGACCTTCTCTACTAGGTGCTGTCTACGACTTGCAATATAGAGAAGCAACTCTGTCTTTGGATCCATCTGAGTATGACTAGGATCTAAAATGACTTCTCGAATCTTCTCACCAATCAAAACACCACCTGGCTCACGTGTTGTTAAAAACTCAATATTCTTTTCTTCTAACAAAGGAAGGATAGCTTCAAGCACACTCGTTTTTCCAGCTCCCTCTGGTCCCTCTAAAGAGACTAAAAATCCTTTTGACATGACGAACTCATTTCTTTTTTTCTTCCTTCTATTCTATCAAAAAAACAGGCATTTGTGAAAAGCTTTTTAACCTAATAAAAATTTATTCTGAAAAACTAGGATATACATTCGTTAATAAATAAGATAATTATTTAATTAAGTTTCTATATTCGTAATCAACTACCATACTGTCTTATTTTGTCTTTGTATAACTAGAAAAAAAGAACCTTGCATAGCAAGATTCTTTTAATGTCTGACTTAAATAATTGTTCTTCTGGGAACTAAATCGAATTAAGCTTCGATTTCTGTAACCATACCTGAACCAACAGTACGTCCACCCTCACGGATAGAGAATGTAGTACCTTGTTCTACGGCGATTGGGTGGATCAACTCAACGTCGATTGTCACGTTATCACCTGGCATTACCATTTCAGTACCTGCTGGAAGTTCGATTGAACCTGTAACGTCAGTAGTACGGAAGTAGAATTGTGGGCGGTAGTTGTTGAAGAATGGAGTGTGACGTCCACCTTCTTCTTTAGTAAGGATGTAAACTTCACCTTTGAATTTAGTGTGTGGGTTGATTGAACCTGGTTTAGCGATAACTTGTCCACGTTCGATTTCGTCACGTTGAACACCACGAAGAAGGACACCTACGTTATCTCCTGCAAGACCTTCGTCAAGTTGTTTACGGAACATTTCAACACCAGTAACAACTGCTTTTGAAGTTTCTTCTTTGATACCAACGATTTCGATTTCGTCGTTGACACGAACAGTACCACGGTCGATACGTCCTGAAGCAACTGTACCACGTCCAGTGATTGAGAATACGTCTTCGACTGGAAGAAGCAATGGTTTGTCAGTGTCACGTTCTGGTTCTGGAATGTACTCATCAACAGTGTTCATCAATTCCATGATGATGTCTTCGTATTTAGAGTCACCTTCAAGAGCTTTAAGAGCTGAACCTTGGATAACTGGAAGATCGTCACCTGGGAAGTCGTATTCTGAAAGAAGGTCACGGATTTCCATTTCAACCAATTCAAGCAATTCTTCGTCGTCAACCAAGTCAATCTTGTTCATGAAGACGATAAGGTGTTTAACACCAACCTGACGTGAAAGAAGGATGTGCTCACGAGTTTGTGGCATTGGTCCATCAGTTGAAGCTACTACAAGGATAGCTCCGTCCATTTGAGCGGCACCAGTGATCATGTTTTTAACGTAGTCCGCGTGTCCTGGAGCGTCGATGTGAGCGTAGTGACGTTTTTCAGTTTCGTACTCAACGTGCGCAGTGTTGATAGTGATACCGCGTTCGCGTTCTTCTGGAGCAGCATCGATAGACGCATAGTCTTTAGGTTGGTTAACTGCTGAAGGCAAGCGACGTGCCAAACAGTTGTGATAGCTGCAGTTAGGGTAGTTTTACCGTGGTCAACGTGTCCGATAGTACCAATGTTAACGTGTGGTTTACTACGATCGTATTTTTTTCTTTTGCCATTTGAGTAAAAGCCTCCAATAAAAATATATTTTTATAGATAGACAGTAGGCAATACAGTCTAACTTTCCTTACTATTTTATCAAATTTTCAGCTAAATTGCAAGTGTTTTTACAAAGATTTTTGTGAATTATTCTTATTCTCTACTTCATAAGTTTGAAAATACGATTTTATTGATAAAAAAAGAAACAGATGAATCTGTTTCTTTTTAAAATCTTTATTTTTCTACCACTTCTTGTACTTCTTTATGTTTTTCATAAAGTCGGACTAGGAATTTGGATATTTCTTTGAGAATTGAGTAGGTAGGAACGGCAACGATCATACCTACGACACCATAGATATTACTTGACAACAATAATAGCACGAGAATTGTAATCGGATGAACTTTCATGACTCCACCAACAATACGAGGGTATAGGATATTCCCATCTACTTGTTGGATAATCAGCATATAGATAACTGCTATAATCATCTTTTGAGGATCCGTAAACAGATTTGAAATAATCATCGGAATTAGTCCAATACTCGGTCCAACATAAGGAATCAAATTTGCTAAACCTGAGAAAATAGCAAAATACTAATGCATATTTTAAGCCAATCACACTATAACCGATAAAAGCCAAACACCCGATAATGAATGCATCGATTGATACTCCACTTATGTAACGGGAAATAGTCTCATTCAAGTTTGTTATTAAACCAGATATATTGAGTTTGTCTCGCTTTAAAATAGTTCTTTCTAGCATCGGTAAGAATTTATGACCATCTAAAAGGAAATAAATCAAGAAAACCGGTGTCATAATGATAATTAAAACAGTGCTTACCAAAGCTGAAAGGACACTTCCCACACTATTTGTCACACTATTTAAGATATTTTGTAAAATATCGACATAAGAAAGATTTAATTGTTGGATTGTTTGTTGAATATCTAGCTCTTGGAAAGCTAGGATATTTTGATAATTCTATCACTAAATCTTGGAGTCGACAATAGATATCTTGGCTAGAATTAATCAAACTACTCAACTGATTGATTAAAATCGGCAAGAGATAGACGACAGCTATCACTATGGTTCCAAAGAGAACACAAAGGGTTAACAAAATCCCAATGATTCGATTAATTTGCATTCCTTCTCTAAAAAAATGACAATTGGATTTGTTAAGTAGTAGAGAAATCCTCCTAATAAGAAGGGAATCATGATTGTATTTACGACACTTACAAACGGTGTAATAATAGCACCCATTTCTCGCCATAAGTAGAAAATAAGGGTTATTAATAATATCTCAGTGGTCCAGAAGAATAATTTATTTCTCCGAAACATAAGCCACCTCCTCTTTTTCCTATTTTACCATATTTCGAAAAAGATTGATAACCTTCATTATAAAAACAAGAATATTTTTTGTCTTTATGATAGAATACAATTACTATGAAGAAATTATTTTTAACATTACTAACACTTATTTCATTTGGTTCGGCTACTACTGTTTTTGCTCAGGATTTTGATGTCGCAGCAAAACACGCCATCGCTGTTGAGGCTAACAGTGGTAAGATTTTATATGAAAAAGATGCGACCCAACCGGTTGAAATTGCCTCTATCAGTAAACTACTTACCGTCTACCTAGTATATGAAGCTCTAGAGCAAGGCAAAATCACTCTTTCTACCCCAGTGGAAATTTCAGATTACCCCTACCAGCTCACAACCAACTCCGAAGCAAGTAACGTTCCTATGGAAGCTCGTAACTACACTGTTGAAGAGTTGCTAGAAGCAACATTGGTATCTAGTGCCAATAGTGCAGCTATCGCGTTGGCAGAAAAGGTTGCTGGATCAGAAAAAGACTTTGTTGATATGATGAAGGCTAAACTTCTTGAATGGGGAATTCAAGATGCTACCCTCGTCAATACAACTGGTCTAAATAATGAAACTCTTGGGAATAATATCTATCCTGGTTCTAAGAAAGATGACGAAAATAAGATGAGCGCCTATGATGTTGCAGTTGTCGCTCGTAATCTTATCCTCAAGTATCCTCAGGTTTTAGAAATCACAAAGAAACCTTCTTCCACTTTTGCAGGAATGACTATTCATTCTACAAACTCAATGTTAGATGGTATGCCTGCTTACCGTGGTGGTATTGATGGTCTTAAGACTGGAACAACTGATAAAGCAGGTGCTTCTTTTGTTGGTACGACTGTTGAAAAAGGAATGCGTATTATTACAGTTATCCTTAATGCTGACAACCAAGATACCAATCCTTACGCTCGTTTCACAGCAACTTCAGCTCTTCTAGACTATATCTCATCTAATTTTGCTCTCCAAACAATCGTTAAGCAGGGGGAAAGTTACCAAGATAGCAAATCTCCAGTTTATGACGGGAAGCAAGATACGGTTACAGCAGTCGCTAAAGAAGATATAAAAATTGTTCAACGTCTTGGTAGTCGAGCACAATCATCTGTTACATACACACCTGATACTACTGAGCATACTGCTCCTCTAGAAGCAGGTACAGTCGTTGGACATCTGACCTATGATGACAAGGACTTAGTTGGTCAAGGTTATATCACCACTGACAAACCCACCTTTGAAATGGTTGCAGAAAAAAATGTTGAAAAAGCCTTCTTCTTAAAAGTTTGGTGGAATCGTTTTCGTTCGATTTGTAAATGAAAAATTATAAAAAAATCGCGAAATTCGCGATTTTTTCTTTATTCATTTTCTAGATAGTCGAATGTTTATATCCATAAAGTAAAGTAAGATAATAACTCCTATTAATAAAGCAATCCCAAATGCCATCCATGTTTCAAGGGTATACTGAAGCATAAATGAAAGGCAAATCAGAATAGACAAGATTGGTAAAAAAGGAACCAGTGGGAGTTTTAAATTCTCCCTCTTTGGGCATCCCTTGTCTTTTCTCAGTTTGATAATCCCATAGGCTAAGAGAATAAGATAAGCTAAAGGTACAGATATTTAGAAAAGGCTGCAATACTTGCATAGTGGGAAAATTCCCGCTGCAATTGCTGAAACAACACCTGTTAAAATGGTCGCATTCTTAGGGACGCGACTGGTCTTAGTCACTTGTTTGAAACTCTGAGGCAAGAGGCCATCACGAGCCAAACTATAAATCATTCGAGACAAGGCATAGGTCATTGAAATACATACCGTAATCAAAGTAAAAATCGCAACGAGTGAAACATAATTAGCTGCCCAACCAATACCGATACTTCTCAGAGCAAAAGCCACTGCATCATCAACATTGAGCTTGCTATAATGAACGATACCAGTCAATATCAAGGTAACCAAGGCATAAAGAATGGTTACAATGAGTCAAGGATAAAACAATCCCACGTGGAATATTCTTTTGTGGACTTTGAATTTCATCAACTGCCATAGAAATGGACTCAAAACCTAAGAATCCAAAGAACATGAGTGAAGCACCTGCCATAATTCCAGTGCTTCCACCGTAAATTTGACCAAAACCAAATGGTGCAAAAGTCGGACCAGTTTTCAGGCTTTGATATACCAGACTCCAACTAAGATGAATAAAAGCAAGAGCAGAAAATTTTAAAACAACTAGAATGGAATTAAATCGAAGGCAGCCTTTCGAATTTAAATAAGTACCAGTCCTGTAACAAGTACTAGATACTAGAATTGGGCAGGAGATCGATATATGTCCCTTGTTCTGGATTAAAGGTTCCATTTAAGGCTTGAGGCATTGAGATTCCATAGTTACTAAGCAAACCCCTTTAAAAATAGGCTGCCCAACCTGAAGCAACACCAGAAACAGCTGTCATAAATTCCATGATAGTCAGCCAACCAGCAATCCAGGCTGGAAATTCTCCCAAAATTGCATATAAATAACTATATACTCCACCCGTTGCAGGAACACGAGAAGCAAATTCTGCAAAAAAAGAGAGCAGATAAGTGACACACAGATCGCAGAAATCACGATAGATACCACAAGAGCAGGTCCTGCTAGTGTTGCTGCAGCTGTTCCTGTAATGGTAAAAGATACCAGTTCCCACCATGGCACCCAATTCCCTAAAGAGAATTAAATCCCATAATTTCAAATGACGATGCATTTCAGTCTTACCCTAGACTAACGTCTTTTGGTCCTAAAAAAATATTCATATTCATCCCCCATTTATCGATTGTATTATTTTACATAAAAAAGATTTTTTTGTGAATATTTATAGATCTTTCATCAAAAACTGAGAGTGGGACGAAATCGGTAATTCTTGAATACGATTTCGTCGTCCCACCTCCCACATTGAGTAGGGGCTGTAAAAGCTGATGAAATCAGCGTAGTAGAGCCCACTCAACCACTGCGTCTTGCTCAACAATCCAAAGACAATTGAGAGGCTAGGACTTTTGTCCCAGCCTCTGTTTCTGTTCATAAAGTTTATCCAACTGATCCTTCCATTTCATAGCTAATCAAGCGGTTAAGCTCAACTGCATACTCCATTGGAAGTTCTTTGGTGAAGGGCTCTACAAATCCCATGACAATCATCTCAGTTGCTTCAGATTCTGACAAGCCACGACTCATAAGGTAATAGAGTTGTTCTTCTGAAATCTTAGATACCTTGGCTTCGTGTTCCAAAGCTACTTGTGAGTTGTGGATTTCATTAAATGGAATAGTGTCTGATGCTGACAAGTCATCCATGATAATGGTGTCACACTCGATGTGAGAAACAGATTTCTTAGAGTTCTTATTGAAAGTCACTTGTCCACGGTAGTCAACCTTTCCTCCACCTTTAGCGATAGATTTAGAGACAATAGACGAGCTCGTATGTGGAGCATTGTGGATCATTTTGGCACCAGTATCTTGGTGTTGCCCTGCATTGGCAAAGGCAATCGAAAGCATGGTACCACGCGCTCCTTCTCCATCTAGGTAAACAGATGGATATTTCATAGTCGTTTTTGCACCCAAGTTTCCATCAATCCACTCAACAGTCGCATCTTTCAAAGCTTTAGCACGTTTGGTTACCAAGTTATAAACGTTGTCAGACCAGTTTTGGATGGTTGTATAACGCATGTAAGCTCCATCCAAAGCAAAGATTTCTACAATGGCAGCGTGCAAGCTGTTGCTTGAATAAGTTGGCGCTGTACATCCTTCTACGTAGTGAACACTTGCTCCCTCATCAACGATAATCAAAGTACGTTCAAACTGACCAGTATTTTCGTTATTGATACGGAAGTAGGTTTGAAGTGGAATATCTACCTTGACTCCTTTTGGTACATAGATAAAGGTTCCACCAGACCATACTGCTGAGTTAAGGGCAGCCAACTTGTTATCCGTCGGCGGTACCAACTTAGCGAAGTATTGTTTAAACAAGTCTGGGTATTCCTTGAGGGCAGAATCTGTATCTGTAAAGATGATACCTAACTTCTCAAATTCTTCCTTCATGTTGTGGTAAACCACTTCTGACTCATACTGGGCAGAAGCTCCAGCTAGATAGGCACGCTCAGCTTCAGGAATCCCAATCCGTTCAAAGGTTTCTTTGATTTTTTCAGGAACGTCATCCCAAGAACGGGCTGGTTTATCAGATGGTTTTTGGTAGTAGATCAAGTCATCAAAGTCAATCTCTGACAAGTCTGCTCCCCAAGTTTGCATGGGCATTTTTTTTGAAAGGTTTCATAAGATTTTCAAACGGAATTCTAACATCCACTCAGGTTCTCCCTTAGCAGCTGATAGTTCACGAATGACATCTTCATTCAATCCTTTTCCTGTCGATAGGACAGGCTCTACATCATCATGGAAACCAAATTTATACTCACCAAGGTCAATTGGTTTTGGTTCTACTCTTTCTTCAGCCATAATATCCTTTCTTTCATTCTTTATTTCTAATGATTTATAAGACAAAGAAAGCTTGTCTTATTTGTTTTCTTGGTCTTCAATTATTTTTTTAAGTGCATTCCAAGCTAGGGTTGCGCATTTAATTCGTTGAGGGAATTTGGCAACTCCTGATAAGAAAGCTGCATCTCCAAGTTGATCTTGACGCTCATCCTTTTGCCCTTGAACCATTTCAGAAAAAATGGTCGCAAGCTCTAGGATTTCTTGCTTGGTCTTCCCTAAAACGGCATCCGTCATCATACTAGCAGAGGCCGTTGAAATCGTACAGCCTGAGTTTAGAAAAGCAATATCTTCCAAACGATCTTCTGCATCAAACTTGACAGATAGATTGATGACATCCCCGCAGGTTGGATTGTTGAGACTAATTTGCTCTGCATCTTCCAACTTTCCTTGGTGATGGGGAGTTTTCGAATGGTCCGCCACCACTGCCATATAAAGGCTATCTAGTTTAGAAAGTGCCATTGAAAAACTCCTTTGTCTTTAGTAAGGCATCGACTAGTTTATCGCAATCTGCCTTGGTATTGTAGATATAAAAACTTGCACGAGCTGTTGCTGGGACGTCCAAATATTGAAGAAGAGGTTGAGCACAATGGTGACCGGCACGAACTGCCACTCCTTCATAATCCAGAGCAGTTGCAAGGTCGTGTGGATGAAGATCACCTAGGTTAAAGGCAACGACACCTGAACGTTGTGCCAAATCTTGCGAACCGTAAATGGTCAATCCTTCAATTGCCTGCAATTTTGGATAGACGTATGCGATCAATTCTTGTTCATGGGCTTCAATTGCATCCATACCAATGTTACAAGATAATCCACGGCAGCTGCAAGTCCAATAGCACCAGCCATATTGGGAGTTCCAGCCTCGAATTTCCAAGGCAATTCCTTCCAGCTAGCAGATTGCTCATAGACAAAATCAATCATCTCGCCCACCAAATTCTACTGGTGACATTTGCTCCAGATACTTTTCTTTGCCATAAAGAACACCAATACCAGTCGGACCAGCCATCTTGTGACCTGAAAAGGCAAAGAAGTCCACATCCAAGTCCTGGACATCAATCTTCATATGAGGTGTAGACTGAGCACCATCCACCACCATAATGGCTCCAACTTCATGAGCCATTTGAGTGATTTCTTTGATAGGATTAACCACTCCAAGAACGTTTGATGCGTGAGCTAGTGAAACAAATTTAACTTTGTCAGTCAATTTAGAACGCAAGTCATCCATATCCAGAGCTCCATCTTTGAGATAGACATAAACAAGCTCTGCCCCAGTCTTTCGGCAAGCTTCCTGCCATGGAATAATATTGGAATGGTGTTCCATGACTGAAATCAAGACCTGGTCTCCTTCAGTCAAGATTTCCTCAGCAAAACGTGCCACCCAGTTGAGACTGGTCGTAGTTCCTCTAGTGAAGAGTACTTCCTTTGTCGAACCTGCGTTGATGAACTTGACGAATGGTTTCACGAGCGGCTTCATAAGATGCTGTCGCCCTTTCAGCCAAGGTATGAACCCCACGGTGAACATTGGCATTGTCCTGCTCATAGTAGCGGTTAATGGCTTCCAGAACAGCTAGTGGTTTTTGTGTCGTCGCAGCATTATCCAAATAAACCAGAGGTTCGTCATTGACAATCTGATCTAAAATTGGAAAATCCTTGCGAATAGCTTCTGCATCTAACATAGGATTCCCCTTAGCGTTTTGACAATTTTTCTTCGATCGTCGCAATCATTTCATCACGAACTTCTTTGACTGGAATCTCAACGATAACAGATCCAAGGAAACCACGGACAACCAAACGCTCTGCAGTTGCCTTATCCAAGCCACGGCTCATGAGGTAGTACATGTCTTCTGGATCAACTTGTCCAATAGAAGCCGCGTGACCTGCAGTGACATCATTTTCATCAATCAAAAGAATTGGGTTGGCATCGGAACGTGCTTGGTCTGAAAGCATGAGAACACGGCTTTCTTGTTGGGCATCTGCTCCCTTAGCACCCTTGATGATGTGGCCAATACCATTGAAAGTCAAAGTTGCTTTTTCAAGAATAACCCCATGTTGAAGGATATTACCGATAGAGTTGCAACCATAGTTAGTTACTCGAGTATCAATCCCTTGCACCTGACGACCACTTGAAAGAGCTACGACCTTGAGGTCTGCATGGCTACCATTTCCAAGTAGGTCACTATCAAAGTCAGCAACAACATTTCCTTCGTTCATGACACCGATAGCCCAGTCAATACTTGCATCGTTGCCCAATTTACCTCGGCGGCTAATGTAGGCAGTGACATCTCACCAAGACGATCAATTGCAGCAAATTTCACTTGAGCACCAGAACGTGCAATCACTTCAACAGTGATATTAGCAGTTGCCTTAGCACTACCCTCACCGCGTGATTCTAAACGTTCGAGGTAGCTGATTTTAGAGTTTTTACCAGCAATGATCAGAATATGCTTGTTAAATGGCACATCACTATCACTATCTTGGTAGAAAATTCCTTCGATTGGTTCTGTGATTTCTACATTGTCTGGAATATAGAGAACAGCACCACTATTAAAGTAAGCTGTGTGGTAGGCTGCCAATTTGTCATCGTCGTATTTTACTGATGACATGAAAAATTCTTCTACGAGTTCTGGAATTTCTTCTAAAGCCGAATGGAAGTCTGTAAAGACCACTCCTTGTTCAGCCAACTCAACTGGAATTTGCTCAAAAACTGTTTGAGTTCCTACCTGCACCAATTTCAAGTGATTATCTAAAGCAGTGAAATCAGGAACATTTGCTGATGGTTCACTTTCTCTGTAATCGTTCCATCACCCAGATTCCAACGATGAAATTTTACACGCTCAATGACTGGTAATTCCAAACTCTCAATCTTATCAAAAGCTTTTTGACGGAGGTCTGACAACCAGCTTGGTTCAGCGTGCATTTCTGAAAAAAGTTTAATAGTTTCTTTAGTCATTTACTTCTCCTAAAAGATACGAGGGAATTACAATTCTTCCTTGTAGTCATAGCCAAGTTCTTCAGCTAGTTTTGCGTATCCTTCACGTTCCAAACGTGCCGCCAATTCTGGACCACCAGAAAGAACAACACGACCTTCCATCATAACGTGTACCACATCTGGTGTGATGTAGTTCAAAAGACGTTGGTAGTGAGTAATGATCATAGCACCAAAACCTTCACCACGCATAGCATTCACACCTTTAGAAACAACTTTAAGGGCATCAATATCAAGACCAGAGTCAATCTCATCCAAAAGTGCAAATGTTGGTTCTAACATCAAGAGTTGAAGAATTTCATTACGTTTTTTCTCACCACCAGAGAAACCTTCATTGAGGTAACGCTCTGCCATTTCTTCTTTCATGTTAAGCAATTCCATTTTCTCATCCAGTTTAGTGATGAAATCACGAACTGAAATCTTTTCATCATCTTCTTTACCAGCATTCATAGCTGCACGAAGAAATTCAGCATTGGTAATTCCTGGAATTTCTGATGGATATTGCATGGCAAGGAAAAGGCCCATACGAGCACGCTCATCCACTTCAATTCAAGGATGTTTACACCGTCAAACAAGAACTTCACCTTTGGTGACTTCATAGTTTGGGTTTCCCCATAATAGCAGCTGAAAGAGTAGACTTTACCAGTACCATTTGGTCCCATGATAGCTGCAATTTCTCCTGTTTTTAAGGGTCAGATTGACCCCTTTTAAAAATTTCTTTTCCTTCAATTTCAACGTGAAGATCTTTTGATCTCTAATACTGACATGATTGTTCCTTTCTTTTTCATCCTTTTTACTGTATTTACCTGAAATTTACCTTTTTAAATCCCTAGAAAAACACGTAAAATGTCAATAAATATACTTTAATAGTATAACAAAAAAAGCCTGAAAAGGCTTTTGATTTTTGTCTAGAAGCTAAGAGCTACTTCTTCCCTTTGAAAATGATCATCTATAGCGCTCACAATTTTTACCCATGATATAACTCACGCGAAAATTTCTCAGGATCAAAATAGCCCAAAGCAAGGCCACGATATACCGTTGCTCCATGATGGATTCATTAAAGAAATAAGTCTCAGCAGCAGTAAATAAGGCCATGATAATAAATTGTTGTCTGTTCATAGTCTTTTACCACCAATTCCTTTTAATCTTCTGCTATGGTCACTTTATCTGCTAAAAATTCAAAGCCTTGAGGAAGTACTGGACTCCTCAACATCTTCCTTGATAGACTTGTCCTTGAGATGATTTAGCCCTAGCAGAAAAGTCTGCTCGAACTTCCTTCCATTCTTCCATAGAAATAGCAAGAATCTCTGGAGAAAATCCAGCAGCACGACTAAGAATATTGCCAAACATGGTGTTAAGATTGTCTCGTTTCATGGTTTGACCAGCATTGAAATTCGATTCAAAAGCCAAAATCGCATGATGTTCATTAGCAGCAACTGGTTGAGAACCAGCCAAGAGTGCCTTATCTGGACCAGATAAGCTTTCAATGACTTCTCCCCAAGCATTCTGAAGACGGATTAAGTTTTGACGGGCTAAGTCTGGATTTTCTACTGCTTCTTGAAGAATAGACTGCACCTTATTTCGGTCTACACGATAGATTGACTTACTGTTAGTCGGACGACTTGGTGTAGAAACAGTTTGTTTGGGATTAGAACCAACATTGGCAAGAGCTTGTTTCAATCGTGCAACTTCTTCTCTAAGAGAAGACTAATTCATCAACCACTTGACCTGATAAAGTTCTGGTTTAGAATCAATCTCTGCTAAACGAATGGTCATCATTTCAGCATAAATCTTTAGGGTTGTAGACTAGCCTTAATATCAGCTAGACTTCTAGTAGCTATGACTAATCATCTCAAACAAGACATCCTGCGGACAGAGCTAAGTTATCTCTCGAAATGCATCACTATGGTGAGTATTTTCTCCTCCCGTCTGAACAATCAAAATATCTCGTAAGTACTGCAGCAAATCTGTCACAAAACGTGTCATGCTCTTTCCGTTATCAAAAATCACCTGAAGATTTTCTAAAGCACGGGTAACATCTTTTTGAGCTATTGCAGCCACATAGTCGTCCAAGGCACTAAGACTAATGGTACCAGTGATTTCCTCTGAAACTGCTGTTGTCAATCTAGCTTCATTGGGTTAAGACTTAAATGCTTGATCTAGAAATTGACAAAGCATCCCGCATACCACCTTCAGCTCGTCGAGCAATAATTTCAACAGCTTCTGTTTCGTAATCAATCCCTTCCTTTTTCTAAAATCTGGAAGATATGATCTCGAATATCCTGAGTCTTAATGGACTTAAACTCAAATCGTTGAACACGAGACAAAATTAGTTGCAGGAATCTTTATGAAGCTCAGTCGTTGCCAAAATAAAGACTACATTTGGAGTTGGTTCTTCCAGTGTTTTCAAAAGGGCATTAAAGGCACCTGTCGAAAGCATATGAACCTCATCAATGATATAAACCTTTATAGTGAGCTATACTTGGAGCATAGGTTGATTTATCACGGATATCACGAATTTCATCAACTCCATTGTTAGAGGCAGCATCCATTTCGATAACATCTTCCAAACTACCATCTGTAACAGCTTGACAGATATAACAGTTATTACAAGGTTCTCCCCCTACTTGATTAGGGCAGTTCATAGCCTTAGCAAAAATCTTAGCCACACTAGTCTTACCAGTTCCACGAGGCCTGAAAATAGATAGGCGTGGCTTATTTTTTCCTGTTCAACAGCTTGTTTAAGAGTTTTTGCTACCACCTCTTGACCTACTAGCTGTGAAAAAGTCTGGCTTCTATATTTTCGGTAAAGGGCCTGATACATTATACTTTCTCCTCAAACATTGAAAAGTTCCATTCTGTTTTATCTAGCAAAATAGATACAAACTCTTCTAAATACTTCTGATCAATTTCATCATAATCATCTAAAACATATGAATCCAAATCCAAAACAGCCAAAAGCTGTCCTTTTTTAACCATAGGAACAACAATTTCACTAAGTGCTTTACTATCACAAGAAATATAGTTAAAATAGTTCTTTACATCTCCAACAATGACCGATTGACGACTGGCAGCTGACTCTCCACAAACACCCTTACCAAGAGCGATTCTCACACAAGAAACGCCACCTTGAAAAGGACCTAGAATAAGCTCGTTACCATCAAACAAATAGAAACCTGCAAAAACCGTATTGGGAAAAGTTGATTTTAGTAAGGCACTTGCATTTGATAAATTAGCTAAAACATTGGGCTCTCCTTCTAGGAGAAGAGAGAGCTGTTCATTAAGTGTTTGATAAAGAACTTCTTTTTCTGAATATAACATAGAACCATTATATCAAAAAATACTAGTAGAAAAAAGAAAAATCCCTTGTTTTAAAAACAAAGGATTTTGTTCATATTCGAATGAATTAAAGTTCGATGTCTCCGAACAAGTCAGCCATTGAGAATCCTGTTTGAGTTTCAGGAAGTTCAAAGTCACGTTTTTCTTGACGTTTTGGACGACGTGGACGTGGAGCGCGTTTTTCTTCTTTTTGTCCTTCTTCTTGAGCTGGACGTTCTTCAAGAGCTTTGATAGAAAGTGATACACGTTCTGCATCTGCGTTAACATCAAGAACTTTAACAGTTACTTCTTGTCCCACAGTAAGAGCTTCTTTTGGATTTTCAATACGTTTGTGTGAAATTTGTGATACGTGAACAAGTCCATCGATACCTGGCAATACTTCAACAAATGCACCGAAGTCAGTCAAACGTTTAACTGTTCCTTCTACAACATCACCTTTAGCCAATTTTTTTGCTCAACGCCATCCCATGGTCCAGGTGTTGTAGCTTTAAGTGAAAGTGATACACGTCCTTCTTCTTCGTTAAGATCAAGGATTTTCACTTCAACTTCTTCACCAACAGTTACAACTGATTTTTGGTGAAACGTTGCGTTCGTGTGACAATTCAGTCAAGTGAACCAATCCATCAACACCACCAAGGTCGATAAATGCACCGAAAGCTTGTGATACGTGCAACTTTACCAGTTACAACATCACCAACAGCTAATTTACCAAATACTTCAGCACGAGCTGCTGCTGTAGCTGCTTCAACAACTTCACGACGTGAAAGGATGAAGCGGTTTTCTTTAGCGTCAACTTCTTTGATTTTTAGCTTCAAATTCTTGACCTACAAAACGCTCAGTGTTACGTACGAAACGAGTATCCAACATTGAAGCTGGGATAAATCCACGTACGCCTTCAAATTCAACTGAAAGTCCGCCTTTAACAGCGCGAGTTCCTTTTAACTGTAACAACTTCTTCTTCGCGTCCTACAAGTTTGTCCCATGCTTTGCGAGCTTCAAGGCGTTTTTTTTAGATACAAGGTATGTTACTGTATCAGTATCTTTACCAACTACTTGACGAAGTACAAGAACATCCAAATACTTCACCTACTTTTTACAAAGTCATTGATATCTGCATCGCGATCGTTTGTCAATTCGCGAAGAGTCAAGACACCTTCAACACCAGTTCCAGAGATTGCAACGTTAGCTTGAGTAGCATCTACTGTCAATACTTCAGCACTAACAACATCACCAGGTTCAACTTGGCTAACGCTATTTAGCAAATCTTCAAATTCGTTCATCTAAAAAAATCCTCCAACAATCAAGCCTTTCTAAGCTTGACATACTTATAATTTTTTTCCTAAGCACCCGCAAGGACATGTTTATATCGTTCACGTCTTTCAATTATAAAAATAAAATACCCTAAGATATTTTCCCTTTAATCTTGAATTTATTACCTAAGAACTGGGGTAGCTGGATTCGAACCAACGCATGAGGGAGTCAAAGTCCCTTGCCTTACCGCTTGGCTATACCCCAATAGTGATATGGAGAGAGAGGGATTCGAACCCCCGAACCCGAAGGAGCGGATTTACAGTCCGCCGCGTTTAGCCTCTTCGCTATCTCTCCGACAATCAACAAAGTTTATTATATCATGAAAAATTTGACAAAAAACAAGCACTATTTTGCTAAATTATAGTTTTCAATCAATATTTCCACAGCTTTTTCAAGATTTTTGTAAAAACTATCGACATTTCCATTCTTTATGATTGCAAATTGGTTATCTAGTTCGGCAATTTCACCGATTAATCTTTTTACCAATCATTAAAGTATAACCATCGTACTTATCTTTTCCAACTACTACTTTAGCATCTGATAATTGAATCTCAATTTTTTTGATCTTTTTTACTCATACCATACCTCTTTTCACTTTATCTATTTTACAAGAAATTCCCTAATCTAGCAAGAAAAAACTCTCTATCAAGCTTATCTTGATAGAGAGTTTAATGAATAAAATAGAAAATTTTTTAATTTGAAAATTGAATTATTAGTGAGTCGTCCCTCCGACTAATTTCAAATCTTTATCTTTATGGTCCACGATAGCACCAATAGCAGCTTCGATACCTCGGACAATATCTCTTAAGCACATGGATGCAGTATTAGGCTTATTTACCACTTGTTCTGTCATATAGGGAATATGCATAAAGCCTGCTCTCATATGTGGAAATTTCTTATCCGCTAAATAGAGTGCCTGATACATCAAATGGTTGCAAACAAAGGTTCCAGCTGTATTGGATACTGAAGCAGGTAGCCCTTCTTCTTTTATAGCTTGTACCATTGCTTTGATAGGGAGTGTGCTAAAGTAGGCAGCTTCTCCATCTAGGCGAATTGGAGTGTCAATCGGTTGATTTCCTTTGTTATCTGGAATTCTAGCATCATCTTGATTGATAGCAACTCTCTCAGGAGTTAAACTCGCTCTTCCTCCTGCTTGTCCAATGCAAAGCACAACATCTGGATGGTATCGATTTATTTCTGCTTCTAAAACCTCTGCTGATTTATAAAAGACTGTTGGAATCTCTACCCAGCGTATCTCAGCGCCATGAATTACAGACGGTAATGATTTAACTGCTTCTAGAGCTGGATTGACCTTTTCACCACCAAAAGGATCAAATCCTGTAACTAATATTTTCATTTTATTTCCTTTACTAAAATGCCAAAAAGTACATCAGAAATACATGTATGATAATCATGACAATAGCTACTCCTACTTGCGCTTTGATAACGCCATTTGGATCTTTCATATCCAAAAGGGCTACAGGTAATGTATTGAAATTGGCAGCCATTGGGGTTAATAGAGTCCCACAACAACCTGCTGTCATAGCAAGAGCACCCGCCACGATTGGATCTGCTCCCAAGGAATACAAAGGGAACACCAATTCCAGCAGTAATGACAGTAAAGGCCGCAAAGGCATTTCCCATAATCATTGAAAATAGAACCATTCCCAACACATAAGCCACTACACCCATCAACCGACTCCCCGAAGGCACAAAACCACTTATCAGATGTGACATTAAATCTCCAACTCCAGCTACAGTAAAAATAGCCCCCAAAGCCCCTAAAAGTTGGGGAACAATCCCACTAGTTGAGACTTGCTGAACCATGCGATTATTTTCTGATAACAAGCTTTTAGGAGAACTCTTAGTAATCAATAAAAGAGAGATGGTTGCAAAAAATGCTGCAAGGCTGATAGCAATCTTACTAAACTCAGGGATCATTTTTGCTAATACTAAAGCAATCAAAGCCATCAGACATGACCGGAATAAAAATTTTATTCTTCAACCGTTTAGCTTCAATATTTGCCTTGACTTCATCCAGAGACGGCAAGGTTCCGATACGAACCTGTTTAAAGAGTGTTAGTAGGGCTAAGAGCACTACGATAATTCCAATACAGATAGAAGGTAGATAGGAACCACCAATAAAACTGATTCCCAATAAAGCCCAAAACCCAGCTGTTCCATATCGAACTGGGTTTGTTTTGTCTTTATAGCTACAATAGGCCGTGTGAAGAAATTGACAACCAATCACAATATAGGTTAACTCTAATAACTGTCTTGCTAGATTGGTCATTCATCTTTTCCTTTACTAAGCTTATTCGCTAGCAGTTTTCTATCAAATAAGTAATTGTAAATCCCTACCACAAGCAGGGCAACTCCTGCAACAATAAGAGAAGCCGAAGCGATCCCTGCATAATTACTTTCGTAACCTAATTGGTCCAGAGTGCCCCCCACCAAGAGGACACCACCTGCACCAACGAAAGTATTCTGAGCAAAGAAATTTGCAAAATTATCATTTGCTGCTGCACGCGCTTTTAGCGCTTCGCTCTCCTGCTCCGTTAATTTTCTACCTAATTGTAACTCTGCCGCTGCTTGTCCCATGGGTTGAACCAGAGGCCTTACAAACTGCGGCTGCCCTCCGATACGAATGGCAAAGAAACTGTCAAGTTCCCGAAAAAAGAAATAAACGGTATAAAAACTTCCTACGGTCAGTCCTTTAATCTTTTGAATCAAGTCAATTGAACGTTGCTTGAGTCCAAAAGTTTCAGATAAACCAACCAATGGCAAGGTTACCATAAAAATCGTAAGAACTCGTTGATTGCTAAATTCTCTTCCTAAAATTTCCAAGAACTCAACAAGAGAAACTCCAGAAACTAGAGCTGTAACTAAACTAGCTAAGACTACCGTTGCGATGGTATCTAATTTATAGATAAAACCAACCACAATGATAGCTATCCCTATTAGTTTAATCCATTCCATATAGGCCCCTTTATTCCAAAAATACTAGTCTGTTTTATTTGACATGACTTTCTAGTTCTTTTTGGTATTTACTGTTTGATTCCAATTTTTCTTTTTGCCATTTTTCAAGAGCTGCTTGATATTCTTTAGCAGATACAATTTCTTTTTGCAATTTCATTCCCTTGAAGATATATGGATCACCCTTAATACCTACTTGTGAGTATGGTTTAGAGAAAGGAACAACGTTGCTGACAACTGGTGAACCACCTGATGAAGCTGTTGGCATCAAGAGAGAACTATCAGTGAGCCATGCTTGAGCTTTAGCATATTTTTCATATCTCTTATCCAAATCGTTTGTTTCAGAAACTGCATCATCCAAGAGTTTCTTATATTCGTCCAGACCAAGTTGAGCTACTACTTCCTTGTCTTTACCTTTCGTAATACCAAGGTGTTTCATAGCAGAACCAGTCTTAGGATCCATGATATTAAGATAACTTGCTGGGTCTTGGTAGCTTGGAGCCCATCCAGTACTGTTCAAGTCATAGTCTTTTTGAGCTGGAACACGCGCTTGCGATGTAATGCTTTCCTTTTCGTTATCGGTCATCTGAAGGACATCGATCACGACATTTTCAGAACCAAGAGTTGACTCGATTGATTGTTTGAAGGAATTGCTTTGTTGAACGGCAATTGTATCTGTCTGTTCAACTGGAACATCCAAGTGAATTGGGAAGGTTACACCTTTTGCTTCCAATTCTTTCTTAGCTTTACTCAAATGAAGCCTTAGCTTTAGTCAGGATTGTAGATGGTATCTTTTCCGTCTACAAGCTCAACGCCTTTCCATTGGTCTCCATAGTTGACCAATTCTGCTTGAGCGATATCACCAAAGTTTTTACCACCAGATTGTACAAAGTTATCTGGAACTAGACTGTTACGAATGATCTTGTCCGCACCATCTTCACCATTGAGCTGTGCAGCATAAGAATGACGGTTGAAGGCAAAGTTGATTGCTTGACGGAAAGTCCTTGTTCAACATCGCTTCTTTTGTAGAAGTTTTCTGTTCTTCACTTGTTTTCGCTGTCTTATTGTAAGATTGACGGTTTACGTTAAAGGTAAAGTAATAACTAGTTGAATCCTGTGGACTGTATGTAATTTTATCTCCGTATTGTTCCAATGTAGAAGCAAAGTTTGAGCTACTTGGGAAGATACGAGCTGTTGTATAAACACCTGAAGAGAAGCTACGGATTAATGATTCTTGGTCTGAACCATCATAGTAGGTCAATTTTACCTTCTCAATTTTAACCTTCTCTTTATCCCAATAATTTGGATTCTTTTCGTATTCGATTAAAGATTTTGAAGTCAATGTCTTCAGGATATACGGACCGTTATAAAGAATACCAGATGGACTTACTGCTCCGTAGTTCTTACCTGAAGCTTTGAGGAATTCCTCATTTACCGGCAACATGGTAGCTGAAGTTACTTTCGAATTCCAGAAACTTTCAGGTGCATTAAGAGTATACTGGACTGTGTAGTCATCCAATGCCTTGACTCCAACTGTAGAGAAGTCATTAGTCTCACCAGTCATATATTCATTCAAGCCCTTAATGGAGTTTTGAATAAGAGTGACACCGTCTGATTTACCATCTGCTACGTGTTTTAGTCCAGTAACAAAGTCATGCGCTGTTACTTCAGCGTATTCTTCACCCTCTGAGGTATACCATTTAACTCCTTTACGAAGTTTATAAGTATAAGTCAAACCGTCTTGTGAGACAGTCCAATCCTCAGCTAGTGAAGGAACCAAATTCCCATATTCATCGTTTTCCAACAAACCATCAACAACGTTACCAATAATATCCGTTGTTGAAGTACGAGTTGCAATACTGTAGTCCAAAGACGATGGGTCTACTCCATAGACATAAGAGAAGGTTGTAGGTGCATCTGCTTCTTTATCAGCTTTACCACAGGCCACAAGAAGAACTGCTGTACTCAGGACAACTCCTGCTGTTAACATCCACTTTTTCGTTTTCATAAAGATCTCCTTTAAAAATTATTAATCTACTTTTACAATCCATCCTTCTGGTGCTTCAATGTCACCAAATTGGATACCTGTCAATTCATCGTATAGTTTACGAGTCACTGGACCAACCTCTGTTTCACTGTAGAAAACATGGAAATCATCACCGTGTTGGATTCCCCCAATAGGTGAGATTACTGCTGCTGTTCCACAGGCACCTGCTTCTACAAATCGATCCAGACTATCAATTGGTACATCTCCCTCAACAGGCTTCAAGCCCAAACGATGCTCTGCCAAGTAAAGCAATGAATACTTGGTAATCGATGGCAAAATTGACGGACTCAGTGGCGTTACAAACTCATTATCAGCTGTAATTCCAAAGAAGTTTGCTGAACCAACTTCTTCAATCTTAGTGTGGGTTGATGGGTCTAGATAAATAACATCTGAGAAATGACGGGATTTAGCCATTTTTCCTGGCAAAAGACTAGCTGCATAGTTACCACCGACCTTGGCAGCTCCTGTCCCATTTGGTGCAGCACGGTCATACTCATCTTGAATCAAGAAGTTTGTTGGAACCAATCCACCCTTAAAGTAATTTCCAACTGGCATAGCAAAGATGGTAAAAATATACTCCTCGGCTGGTTTTACCCCAATGATATCTCCAACACCAATCAAGAGCGGACGAAGATAAAGGGTTCCACCAGTTCCATAAGGTGGTACGTATTCTTCATTAGCACGAACAACTGCTTTACAAGCCTCTACAAACATTTCTGTTGGAACTTGTGGCATCAAGAGACGGTCGCAGGTACGTTGGAGTCGTTTAGCATTTTCATCTGGACGGAAGAGTTGAATACTGCCATCTTTTGTACGATAGGCTTTCAATCCTTCAAATGCTTGCTGTCCATAGTGAAGGCTTGGAGATGATTCTGAAATATGCAAGGTTGCATCTTCTGTTAATTCTCCTTGAGTCCATTGTCCATTTTTAAAATAAGCGATATAACGATAAGGTAGTTTCATATAGGAAAAACCGAGATTTTCCCAATCAATCGTAACTGTCATGATAATCTCCTTTATTCTAATCAAGCTTTGTGTTCTATTCTACACTATTCTCCTAAAAATTCAAGTATTATTTGTAATTTTCTGAAAATTTTATTTATAAAAAATCAGTCACTAGGACTGATTTTCTTATTAATTATCTTTTTCTTCTTTAAAGACTTCTTTGAGGTAGGCATCGAAAACTTCCTCGTCTGAAATAGTATCTGAGATAAAGCTTCCATTACTTGTGCGCTCTGATAGATTCAAATCTTGCAGAATTGCTTCGTAAATCGTTCCATTATTTGATTGGATAACAAGAGTTTGTTCGCCATCTTCTACTTCTGTACTAAAAAGATCTCCGATAAATCCTTGTTCTGAGACAGCACCGGCCAAGAAGACGCGATGTGGTTTACTCTTCAATTCTCTCAGAACTTGAAGACCACGCTTAGCACGACTGGTTGCTGGAATTTCCTCTGTTGATACACGTTTCAAGCTTCCACGTTGCGTTAACAGATAGAAGGATGAAGTATTGCAGATAAAGGCAGCTTGAAGCTCATCATCTGCTTTCAGATTCATAGCTTTAACACCTGCAGCCTTAGCTCCAACAACTGGAACCTCTTCGATATTAAAGCGAAGGGCATAGCCATTTTTACTAATCAACAAAACATCATCCAATTTAATCGGAGCAACTGCTACAATCTGGTCATTATCGTCTTTCAACTTAGCATATTTGACCGATTTAGAACGATAGGTTCTCCATGGAGAGAATTCTTTGCGTTCGACACGCTTTGATTTGTCCAAGGCGAGTCGCTGCAAAGTAGGTTGTCGCATCATCAAACTGATCCACAACTTCTACGTATAGCACTTCTTCATTGGTTTCAAAGTTGGTAATCGTTTGACTCAAGTGCTCCCCGATATCCTTCCAACGAATATCTGCTAATTCATGGACAGGACGGTAGATAACATTTCCTAGTGTTGTAAAGATTAAGAGATGTTGAGTTGTCTTAACAGATTGGATAAATAGCAATCGGTCATCATCCCGTTTACCAATTTCCTCTAACGTTGAAGCTGAGAAAGAACGAGGGCTAGTACGCTTGATGTAACCTGCCTTAGTCACGCTGACGTAAGTATCTTCTTCAGCAATCAAACTAGCTGTATCAATCTCGATGACTTTTGCCGTATCTTCTAGAGTACTCAAACGTGGTGTCGCAAACTTCTTCTTGACCTCACGGAGTTCTTTCTTCATGAGATTGTACATAGTTCGTTCGTCACCGATGATAGCCGCCAGCATAGCAATCTTTTTCACGAAGTTCTGCTTCTTCTTCTTGCAAGACAACCACGTCTGTATTGGTCAAACGATAAAGTTGCAAAGGTAACAATAGCTTCAGCCTGCTCTTCCGTAAATTCATAGCTGACCTTGAGGTTTTCTTTGGCATCAGCCTTATTCTCAGAAGCGCGGATAAGAGCAATGACTTCATCTAAAATAGAGATGACACGAATCAAACCTTCCACGATATGGAGACGTTTTTCAGCCTTTTCCTTGTCAAAGCGAGAACGTGCCAAGATGACCTCACGACGGTGGGCAATATAGCTAGATAAGATAGGCACAATTCCAACCTGACGAGGGGTGAAATTGTCAATCGCAACCATGTTGAAGTTGTAGTTGATTTGCAAGTCAGTATACTTAAAAAGATAGTTGAGAACAAGCTCTGTGTTCGCATCTTTCTTGAGTTCAATAGCAATACGAAGACCGTCACGGTCAGACTCATCACGAACCTCAGCGATTCCTGCCACCTTGTTATTGACACGGACTTCATCGATTTTCTTGACTAAGTTAGCCTTATTAATCTCATAGGGAATCTCAGTGATAACGATTTGTTCCTTACCACCTTTTAGCTTCTCAATTTCAGTCTTGGAACGAACAACCACGCGCCCCTTACCAGTTTCATAGGCCTTTTTGATCTCGTCACGACCTTGGATGATAGCTCCTGTAGGAAAATCTGGCCCAGGCAAGAATTCCATCAACTTATCGACCTTAGCAGTTGGGTGATCAATCATGTAGACTGTCGCATCGATAACTTCAGCCAAATTATGCGGTGGAATATCTGTGGCATAACCAGCTGAAATACCTGTTGAACCATTGACTAGAAAGGTTTGGAAAGGCTGCTGGCAAGACAGTTGGCTCTTTCTCAGTATCGTCAAAGTTCCAAGCAAAGGGAACTGTCTTTTTATCGATATCTTGAAGAAGGTAGCCTGCAATCTCTGATAAACGAGCTTCCGTATAACGCATAGCCGCAGGTGGATCTCCGTCCATTGAACCGTTGTTTCCGTGCATTTCAACTAGAATCTCACGGTTTTTCCAGTCCTGAGACATACGGACCATGGCATCATAGATAGAAGAATCTCCGTGTGGGTGGAAAATTACCCATGATGTTCCCGACAGACTTGGCCGACTTACGGTAGCTCTTATCAAAAGTATTGCCATCCTTATTCATCGAATAAAGAATACGGCGCTGAACCGGCTTCAATCCATCCCGAATGTCTGGCAAAGCCCGGTCTTGAATGATGTATTTGGAGTAGCGACCAAAGCGCTCTCCCATGATGTCCTCCAAGGACATATTTTGGATATTACTCATATAAGATACAAAGGGACGTTTCGGCCTGCCGAAAATTTCTGTAGAAAAATAGGAAATCGATGCAGGGTTCGATGAACCCAAGGCGATTTATCTTTTTTCCTAAGTCTTAGTCCCGTGTTCGAGTTACTCTCTAGTAACTCAAATACTATTTCACTCTCAATAGCTATTATAAACCGAAGAATTTGTGTCATCTTGTAAGTGTTCTCTAGTGATTTCGAAGCTTCTCCTTAGCATAGTCAATCATCTTCTCAGCTACTTCCCTATCGTATTCAAAGCCCATCTTTTGGGAAAGGATTTGAGCCTCTTGGTGGAAAATTTTCATCGTAGCCAATAAAGACTGAGTGATTTTGTCTAAACTTGAGAAATCAAGTAGATTTGAGAATTCCTTCTCCTTCTCAGAAGGCAAGTAGTTAAAGAGGTACTTGTAGTTCTTTCCGATATCGATCTTCCCCTTATCACTTGCGACCTGCCAAGCTAAGAGCTTCAAGAGTTCTTGTTGGCAAATACCGTAGAGATGGTCAGTCGCATAGATGACTTGCTTACGGCATATCCCCTTAACCACGTAAGCTGACACCCACCAAAATTCATTACAAGATTTTTCAAAATCCGTCTCACTAGCTGGACTTGTCCAGAAGCGCTCTGGACTGGGAGAATGAGGCACAAACAATCCCTTAGGATCCTCTAGCACCGTGAAATCCGCTTCGCTTTCTACCCACTCTTGAATGTGGTCTTTGGGGCAGAGGGTTAAATCAATCCGATTGCCATCTTCAAATAGCATGAGATAGAGACGACGGTTGCCTAGAATATTATGTTGCTCAATGATACGTGTGCCAAACTGGTCCAACCAAGCAAGGTCACTCGTCAAATTATCTAAGTCGTCCACAACATAGACTACGTCGTAATCCTGAAACTCATCTTTTGGTGCTTTTGTATCAGTACGTGAACCAGATAGTGCCACAGCATCAACCTGTAACTTTTTAGCTGTTTCTAAAATCAGTCCAAGTATTTCCTGGTCAGTTCTCATGTGGTTCTTCCTCAGTGGTCTCTATGTTCTGAATATCAGCATCTTCATTTCTTTGCTGAAGAAGTTTCTGAACTCTTTTTCTCTCTAACTCTCCGACTATAAATTGGATAATAGAACTGATTCCAAAAAGTGGTAGCAGCAAGATAATTCCCATTTCTTCCGTCAGCATTAAAAATAGGAAATTAATAACTGAAAATATTTCTAAAAACCAGGCATTTATCTTAAGAAATTTTGAGTAACCACTAGGATAATGTTTGATATGTTTATTGCTCTTATAAATAGCTGTGAATCCAAAAGCAAGGCTCACTGGTGTGAAAATATAAAAATCAAAAACATAGAAGAGCAAACCTGCATAAGGATTAGACCTTAAAGGATTATCAAATAAAAAGACACCTGTGGTTACTATAGTTAATAGTAAAAATTCAAGAAAGCGAATTTTCTCAGCTTTTCCTGGTTTAGCAATCATATACGTAACTGCTCCTAGAACCAGGACTATCACAAGAAAAGGAGTGTCGAACAAAATACTTATCATGATTCATACCTCTTTTAGAGAGCCAAGATCATAAAAAAGGAAAATCTAATTAAATTAACCCTTGAGCTTGACGCCATTTTTCATAATTTTCGATATCAATACTGACCATATTCATACAAAGTCCTAGAACAGCCATATCATCCAAGAAGCCTGCTAACGGAATAAAATCTGGAATAATGTCAATTGGGGAAAGGAAATAAATAAGTGCGCTTAAAACGGCTAAAATAGTCCCATAAGGAACCGTGGTGTATTTCCCTTGAACATAATTTTTCACTAAAGAAATCATGACTGGGATCATTGTAAATTTCTTACCAACCAATGGCATCTCTTTAATTTTTTGCTCCAAACGGTACAAAAAATCATCTAATTCATCTTTATCGTTTAATAAGGCTTCAGATTGCGCATAGCCACTTTCAAGGGCTTCTTTAACTTGCTCTTCACTTAGATTTTCAGACATATCTTGTCCTCCATTTGTATTTATATCCTAATTTTAAAACACAGTCGCTTCTTCCAACGTAAACTTGACATTATCTTCAATCCACTTACGACGTGGTTCGACCTTATCACCCATTAGGACATTGACGCGACGTTCTGCGCGTGCTAAGTCTTCAATCGTAACACGAATGAGGGTTCGAGTTTCTGGGTTCATGGTTGTTTCCCAAAGTTGATCGGCATTCATCTCACCAAGACCTTTATAGCGTTGAAGTGTTGCGCCTTTGCCAAACTGCTTACGGAGTTCCTCTAGCTCACCATCTGTCCAAGCATAAGCCACTTCTTCTTTCTTGCCTTTACCTTTGGACATCTTGTAAAGAGGCGGAAGGGCGATATAGACATGGCCTGCCTCAACTAGTGGACGCATGTAGCGATAAAAGAAGGTTAAGAGAAGGGTTTGAATGTGGGCACCATCGGTGTCCGCATCGGTCATGATAATGATCTTGTCATAGTTGGCATCTTCAAGGGAGAAATCTGCCCCAACACCAGCACCGATGGTATAAATCATGGTATTGATTTCTTCATTTTTGAGGATATCTGCCATCTTGGCCTTGGCTGTATTGATCACCTTACCGCGAAGAGGTAAGATAGCCTGGAATTTACGGTCACGACCTTGTTTGGCAGAGCCACCGGCAGAGTCCCCCTCGACCAGATAGAGTTCGTTCTTAGCTGGATTTTTAGACTGGGCTGGGGTTAATTTACCAGAAAGTAAGCCCTTGTCTTTTTTATTCTTTTTACCATTTCGGCTCTCATCACGCGCTTTTCGTGCTGCTTCACGGGCATCACGAGCCTTGATAGCTTTACGAATCAGATTTGAAGCTAATTCCCCATTTTCCATAAGGAAGAAAGTCAGTTTTTCAGCAACAATACTATCAACGATTGGACGAGCTAGTGGACTTCCTAGTTTGTCCTTAGTCTGTCCTTCAAACTGAAGATGTTCTTCAGGAACTAGGATAGAAAGAACAGCTGATAAACCTTCACGGTAATCGGATCCTTCAAGATTTTTATCTTTTTCTTTGAGAAGACCCGTCTTACGTGCATAGTCATTCATAACCTTGGTGATGGCTGACTTAAGTCCTGTCTCATGCGTCCCACCGTCTTTTGTACGGACGTTATTGACAAAGGATAAGATGTTATCTGAAAAGCCATCATTATACTGTAGGGCTACTTCTACTTGAAAATCATTGTCTTCCCCTTCAAAGTATAGAACTGGCGTCAAGGTTTCCTTGTCTTCGTTGAGGTAGGAAACAAAGTCTTGTACCCCATTCTCATAATGGAACTCGATTGCTTCATCTGTTCGCTTGTCCGTTAATGACAAGGTTACATTCTTCAAGAGAAATGCTGACTCATTGAGACGCTCTGAAATGGTATTGTACTTAAAGTCTGTCGTAGAAAAGATACTGGCATCTGGCATGAAGGTCACTTTGGTACCTGTCTTAGACTTAGGTGCAGTCCCAACCTTTTCTAGAGTGGTAACTGGCTTGCCTCCATTTTCAAAACGTTGTCTATAAACTGCGCCATCACGAGTAATTTCTACCTCTAACCAACTAGAGAGGGCATTAACAACAGAAGATCCAACCCCGTGGAGACCTCCTGATGTCTTATAACCACCCTGACCGAATTTTCCTCCGGCGTGAAGGATAGTAAAGATAACCTCAACCGTTGGAATTCCCATAGCGTGCATTCCAGTCGGCATTCCACGTCCATGGTCTTGAACCGTTAAACTTCCGTCTTTATTAATGGTCACATCGATCCGGTCACCAAATCCAGACAAGGCCTCATCGACAGCATTATCCACGATTTCCCAGACAAGGTGGTGGAGACCAGCACCGTCAGTCGATCCGATATACATCCCTGGACGTTTACGGACCGCATCCAACCCTTCTAGCACCTGAATGGCATCATCATTATAATTGTTAATATTGATTTCCTTTTTTGACACAAGGAACCTCCTATTTGTTCATCTTTTCTATTTTACAGGTTTTCTAAGGATTTTGCAAAGTTTTTCTAGTTAAAAAGCCTATTCCCAAGTCTTTTTAGCAAAAACATCACCTAGTTATACCAAAAAAAGAAACCAAGACAAAATCTTAGTTTTCTTTTCCTTTAATTTGATTTGTAGCCACATCTTCACCAAACCATTTCTTGCTTATTTCTTGGAATTTACCTTCTTGATAGAGTTCCACAAAAGCTTTATTCAAATTTGCTAGCAAGGTCTTATCAGCTGGTCTCACACCAACTGCAAAAGACTCGCTCTCAAAACCAGCAGGAAAAATCTCATACTGGTCTAAAATTCCTTCAGTTTCAAGATAATAATTGGCGTAAACACGGTCAATTAAAAGGGCATCAATCCGATCATTTTGCAAGTCAATCAAGGCTTCGTTAAAACTCTGATATTGGTTGGCTTTTTGATCTTTTACGATATTTTTTAAGAGCTCTGGTTGGGCTTCGAAATCTATATAACCAGAAGATCCTGCCTGGGCACCCAAAACCTTGCCTGTCATATCAGACACTGATTGTATATTCTGAGATTTCTTAGAGACTAGAACCTGCTGATTCTCCATATAAGGAATAGTAAAAGCAACCTTCTCACGGCGTTCATCAGTCGCTGAATATCCATTCCAGATAGCATCAATGGTACCGTTTTGAAGTTCGGTTTCCTTCATGTCCCAATCAATGGGTTGAAACTGTACCTTGAAACCAAGTTTCTCAGAAACGGCCTGTGCTAAATCAATGTCAAATCCGACATATTGCCCATTCTTTTCTTCAAAGCCCATGGGAACAAAGGTATTGTCAAACCCGATGGTAATTGTACCCTGTTCTTGGTATTTGTCCCAATTATCGACTTTGGGATCACTAGCTTTTTGTGTGCATCCTACCAGGAAAAAAAGCCAGAAAGAATACCAAAAACAAGGCTGATTTTCTTTCGATTCATAGACACCTCCTACTTAGGCTCTACTTTGAGAATCTGGTCAGCAATATTCTCTGCAAACTGGAGATCATGAGTCACGACAATCTGAGTCATGCCTAATTCTCGATTCTGTAGAATCAATTTTTTTCAATCTCGAGACGCAACTCAGGGTCAAGGGCTGAAGTTGGTTCGTCATACCCAATCACTTCAGGATCTATCATCATAGCGCGTGCTAAGGCAACCCGTTGCTTTTGACCACCAGATAATGAGAATGGATAAGCATCCGCATGAGCTTCGAGCCCCAGACGAGCGAGTAAGTCGGTTGCCTTCTTCTTAGCATCTGCTTCAGACATTCCCCATAGCCTTAGATGGGTGACAATATCAAGTTCTCCATAACGGATAAGTGAGGAAAAAAAGCTGAAAATCTTGAAACACAAAAACCTAATAAGTGACGCTTTTCAAGTTCATCCAAAGGTAGGGATTCTCCATTATAAAAAATCTCACCTGAATCAATGGTTTCAAGTCCAGCTAACATTCTAAGCAAGGTTGTCTTCCCACCACCAGAAGGTCCAACAATAGCCAAAATCTGCTTTTCAGGAATTGTTAAATTGAAATTGGATAAAATTTCTTTTTTTCCAAATTTTTTGCTGATATTTTTTAACTCTAACATGGATAACCTCCTATCTATAGTAGCTAAACTTTTTCTCAAGTTTCTTAGCTAGGATCGTAACAATACCAATCATGAGAAGATAGATAGCTCCTGCTAGAAACATTGGAATCAAGCTCGCATCACGATTGGCTGCAGTACGACTAGCTAGGATTAAATCTGAAATACCGAGTGCATAGACCAAAGAAGTATCTTTAACCAAACTCATAACCTCGTTAAATACACTTGGTAAAACAATCTTGCTTACTTGTGGCAAGATAATATAGCGGACGGTATCGATAGGTTTGAATTTCAAAACCTTAGCTGCTTCATATTGTCCTTGAGGAATGGTTGCAATCCCTCCACGGAATATTTCTGCAAAGTAGGCTGCATAATTAAGCGTGAAGGCAATAATCGCTGCTGGCACCCGATCAAGTCGAATCCCGATACTTGGCAAAACATAATAGATAAAGATTAACTGCAAGAGCAATGGTGTACCACGCATCACCCAGATATAAACATCAATCATGTAATGGAGGGGTTTCCAATGGACCTGTAAGCAAAAGGCAACCAAAATACCTAAAGGAATTGAAAAGAGTAAGACCAGTGCAAATACTTGTAAAGTCATTGTCGCACCGCTCAATAAACTAGGTAATATCTCAAATAAGTAAGACATACTCCACCTCCCAAAAATAATTGTTCCTATTATAGCATAAATAAACACAAATTCAAGTTTTTCAGAAACTTTCATGAATTTTCAAAACTTTATCCTTTATTTTTGAATAAAAATGGTACTAATGATAAACTTATCAACTTTGATAAAGTATCAGATGTCACAGCTAGTAAACAGATTCAGTTTCGTTTCTCTCCTAATTCATGGTATAATAGAAACATGATGACAATAGTATTATTATTTTTAGCTTATTTATTGGGTTCAATTCCTTCAGGCTTGTGGATTGGACAAATATTCTTTAACATCAATCTAAGAGAACATGGATCTGGTAATACTGGAACGACTAATACCTTCCGAATCTTAGGCAAAAAAGCTGGAATGGCAACCTTTGTAATTGATTTCTTTAAAGGTACTTTGGCCACTCTACTTCCACTAATCTTCCATGTGCAGGGAGTTTCACCAATCGTCTTTGGGCTTTTAGCAGTCATTGGCCACACCTTCCCTATCTTTGCCAAATTTAAGGGTGGTAAGGCTGTTGCAACCAGCGCAGGAGTTATTTTTGGTTTTGCTCCTCTCTTTTGCCTTTACCTTGCAGTCATTTTCTTTGGAATCCTTTATCTGGGAAGTATGATTTCCCTCTCTAGTATTTCAGCTGCTATTGCTGCGATTATTGGAGTCCTTCTGTTTCCTCTCTTTGGATTTATTTTAACTAGTTATGACCTACTTTTTTTACTGTGATTATTATTGGTCTTGCAAGTCTAGTGATTGTACGCCACAAGGACAATATCAAACGTATCCAAAGTAAAACAGAAAAATCTCATTCCTTGGGGACTTAACCTAACGCACCAAGAACCAAAAAAATAAAAACGTCAGTTTCAACTGACGTTTTTTTATGTTATTTAGACTTGATATAGTTGATACCATCTGCCTTCGGCGCAACAGCTTTACCAAAGAAGGCTGCTAGGACAACAATGGTCAAGAGATATGGTGCGATTTGCAAGTAAACGGCTGGTACTCCTTGCAAGAAAGGAAGCTGTGAACCGATAACTGCTAAACTTTGAGATAGTCCAAAGAAAAGACTTGAAAGCATTGCTCCTACTGGGTTCCATTTACCAAAGATCATAGCCGCAAGAGCGATAAATCCTGGACCGATGATTGTTGTCACTGAGAAGTTAACTGAGATTGATTGAGCATAAAGGGCTCCACCAATTCCTCCAAGGAAACCTGAAATCACAACACCTAGGTATCTCATCTTGTAAACATTGATCCCCAAGGTATCTGCCGCTTGTGGATGCTCACCAACAGAACGAAGGCGAAGACCAAAGCGTGTTTTGAAAAGGATAAACCACGCTAAGAATGAGAAGGCAATCGCAAGGTAACCAAGTAAACTTGTTGACTTGAAGAAGATATCTCCAATGATTGGGATATTGGCTAAAATTGGAAAATCAAAACGTCCAAAGGTTTGAACCAGGTTATCCGTTTGTCCCTTGTTATAAAGTACTTTTACTAAGAATACAGCCAAGGCAGGAGCCATCAAGTTTAGCACTGTACCACTGACAACGTGGTCAGCACGAAAATGTACTGTCGCTACTGCGTGGATAAGCGAGAAGATTGCTCCAACTATACCACCCACCAAAAGAGCCAACCAAGGAGTTAATGCTCCCAAATCCTGAGCAAATTCAAGGTTAAAAACTACTCCAGAAAAGGCACCCATGACCATGATTCCTTCTAGTCCGACGTTAACTACCCCACCACGTTCGGAGAAAACTCCTCCGATACTTGTGAAAATGAGGGGAGCTGAATAAATCAACATAGACGAAACCATTAGGGTTAACATTGTTGTAATTGACATCCTTACTTACCTCCTTTTGCTTGTTTCTTTGGTTTGACAAAGCGCTCGATGATATAGTGAACGCTGACAAAGAAGATAATTGAGGCTGTTACGATACTCACAAGTTCAGAAGGTACTTGAGCCGCATTCATACCAGGAGCACCGACTTGAAGCACAGCAAACAAGAAGGCTGCAAAAAGGATACCAATTGGTGAGTTTGAAGCAAGCAAGCTAACCGCCATACCGTTAAATCCGACTGCTAACGATGAACCTTGAACGTAAACATTTTGGAAAGTACCAAGGCCTTCTACTGCTCCACCAAGACCAGCTAAAGCTCCAGAGATAATCATCGATAGGATAATAGTACGTTTTGCAGAAATACCTGCATATTCAGAAGCATTTGGGTTTAATCCAACTGCACGAATTTCAAAACCAAGAGTTGTTTTCTTGAGCAAGAACCAGATAAGTCCGACAGCTATGATGGCAAAGAAAATACCAATGTTCATACGAGAATTACCAGTCAGTTCAGCCAACCAAGGTGTCTGGTAGGTAGCGTTAGCTCCGACTCGGATGGATGAATCTGTACTCTGCATGATTTCTTTCGGGAACAAGTGGATAAAAGCATTCCCCACGTAGAGAACGATATAGTTCATCATGATAGTTACGATAACTTCAGATGTTCCTAGATAAGCTCTTAAAACTCCTGGGATAGCTCCGACAATCCCACCAGCAACTAAGGCGATAAGAATTGTACAAATAATCATCAAGGGACGGGGCATGTCTGGATTTGAAAGAGCAAACCAAGCGCTCAAAACCCAACCGGCAAGGGCTTGTCCAGGAAGACCAACGTTAAAGAAACCAGCGCGACTTGCTACCGCAAATCCAAGACCAATCAAGATTAAAGGACCCATGGCACGGAAGATCTCGCCAATTCCTCGTAGGCTACCAAAGGCTGTGTAAAACAATTCTTCATAACCCCAGATGGCATCATAGCCAAAAACCCACATGACAATGGCTCCAAGTAAGATTCCTAGAAAAACAGAAATCAAGGGAACCGAAATTTGTTGTAATTTTTAGACATTACTCTTCTCCTCTCCCAAGTTTCCACCAGCCATCAAGACACCAAGTTCTTGCTTGTTGGTTGTTTCTGGTGTTACAATTCCTTGAATCTTACCATCGTGGATAACAGCGATACGGTCTGAGACATTTAAAATCTCATCTAGTTCAAAGCTGACAACAAGGACAGCTTTCCCGTTATCACGCGCTTCAATCAAGCGTTTGTGAATGTACTCAATAGCACCAACGTCCAATCCACGAGTTGGTTGGCTGACGATAAGGAGATCTGGGTCGCGATTAATTTCGCGAGCGATAATCGCTTTTTGCTGATTACCCCCTGAGAGTGCTGAGGCAGGAACAATTTCACTAGCCGCGCGAACATCAAATTCTTGCATGAGGTTTTTAGCATGAGAAATAATATTCGTGTAATTGAGAATTCCGTTCTTGCTAAGTGGTTCTTTATAATAAGTCTGAAGAGCAATGTTTTCTGAAATCATCATGTCCAAAACCAAACCATCGCGATGACGGTCTTCTGGAACATGCCCCACACTCATCTCTGTAATCTGACGTGGATGGAGCCCTAAAATAGAACGTCCCTTTAACTCGATACTACCAGACTCAATTTTACGAAGACCAGTGATGGCTTGAATCAATTCTGACTGACCATTCCCATCAATTCCGGCAATACCGACAATCTCACCAGCTCGAACATCGAGAGAAAGATTTTTTACTGCAGGTACTCCACGGTTTTCATTAACTACCAAGTCTTTGATAGATAGGACAACTTCTTTAGGTTGGGCAGCTTGTTTCTCAGTTTTAAAGGAAACAGAACGTCCCACCATCATCTCAGCCAAGTCAGCATTAGTCGCTCCTACAATTTCGACAGTTTCAATGGATTTACCACGACGAATGACTGTAACACGGTCAGAAACTGCACGAATTTCATCCAATTTGTGGGTGATTAGGATAATTGACTTCCCTTCCTTTACAAGGTTCTTCATAATTGCCATTAACTCATCAATTTCAGACGGTGTTAAAACGGCAGTCGGCTCGTCAAAGATGAGGATATCCGCACCACGATAGAGAGTCTTCAAAATCTCGACACGTTGCTGAGCTCCGACAGAGATATCGGCTACCTTAGCTGAAGGATCAACTGCCAAGCCATAGCGCTCTGATAAGTCCATGATTTCTTTAGTTGCTCGCGCAATATCTAGAACGCCATTTTTTTGGTTAATTCACTTCCCTAAAATGATGTTTTCAGCCACAGTGAAAGCTTCTACCAACATAAAGTGTTGGTGGACCATCCCAATTCCCAGACTAGCAGCTTTTAGATGGAGAATCCAGTTTTACAACTTGACCATTGACCACAATCTCACCACTAGTTGGTTCAAGAAGACCCCTGCTAGCATGTTCATTAGAGTGGATTTCCCAGCTCCGTTTTCTCCTAAAAGTGCATGAATTTCACCCTTACGTAGTTGAAGGTTAATCTTGTCGTTAGCGACAAATTCACCAAAAACCTTGGTAATCTCACGCATCTCAATGACATTTTCGTGTGCCATGTACTCTTCCTTTCAGAGTTTTTTTGTTTCAAGAAAACTTGCTAAATCACTTAACAAGCTCTATTGAGACAAAAATGCCTCAATTCTTAAAGAAGCGGCCAATGGCCGCTTCCTAAGAAATGACTTCCTTTAATTATTTTTCAGGAACTTTAATGCTGCCATCAAGGATTTTAGCTTTTGCATCCTCAACAGCTTTTTTACCTTCTTCAGAAAGGCCAGTTACTGCCAAGTCAACACCTTTATCTTTCAAAGAGTAAACGATGACTTGTCCGCCAGGGAATTCACCTTTTTCAGCTTTGTTAGCAAGGTCTTTAACTGTAGTACCAACTTGTTTCAAACTTGAAGCAAGGACAAAGTTTGCTTCTTTACCATCTTTAGAGGTATATTTGCCTTCTTCTGCTTGGTCACGGTCAACACCGATAACCCAAACTTTTTCGTTTTCATTTTTGCTTTCATTGATAGATTTAGCTTCTGAGAAGACACCTGCACCAGTACCACCAGCTACTTGGTAAACAACGTCTGCACCAGCTGCATATTGAGCAGCTGCGATAGTTTTACCTTTAGCAGCGTCCGCAAATGATCCTGCGTAGTCTACTTGTACTTTGATAGATGAGTCAACAGATGCAACACCTGCTTTGAAACCAGCTTCAAAACGGGTGATAACTTCAGATTCCATACCACCTACAAATCCAACTTGTTTTGTTTTTGTAGTTTTAGCTGCTGCTACACCTGCAAGGTAAGCTGCTTCATTATCAGCGAAAGTTACGCTGGCTACGTTCTTTTGATCTTTGATTACATCATCAATCAAAACATAGTTCAAGTCAGCGTGTTCTTTAGCTGCTTCTTCAACTGCATTGTGAAGGGCAAAACCAACACCGAAGATCAAGTTGTAGTTTCCAGCTGCTTGGTTCAAGTTGTTAGCATAGTCAGCTTCACTTGTTGATTGGAAGTATGTGTAGCCCTTATCTTTTGAAAGATTGTGCTCCTACCCCAAGCTTGAAGACCTTCCCAAGCTGATTGGTTAAATGATTTATCATCAACACCACCAGTATCTGTAACGATAGCTGCTTTTGTCTTCACATCAGAAGTCGAAGCTGAATCAGCGTTACGAGAAGAGCGATTACCACATGCAGCAAGTCCAAATGCTGCTACTGCAACTAGACCAAGGCCTAGCCATTGTTTCTTGTTCATTCCTGAACCTCCTAAATTAGATGCGCAACGATGTTGCAAGTTAAAATTTTTGGCCACAAGGACCCTTGTCACTCAGGGAGTGACGCAGACTATTTCAAGTCTGTAAATGAGTATGGAAGTAATTCCCCGACCGTCATCACGACCGTCGATTTATCTTTAGCGACTAAAGTCACTTTTAGATCTTGTTCAAAAAATTCGACCATAACTTGGCGACAAGCTCCACATGGAGAAATAGGTTTCTCAGTTTGACCATAAACAATCAATTCTGAAAATTCTCGTTTTCCCTCAGATATAGCTTTAAATATCGCTGTCCTCTCACCACAGTTGGTCAAGGGGTAGCTAGCATTTTCAATATTGCATCCTGTATAAACACTTCCATCCTTAGCAACCAATACTGCACCAATCGGAAAATGTGAATAAGGAACATAGGCGTTTTTACTAGTTTCAATTGCTAATTCAATCAACTCAGTAGTCGCCATCTGCTAACTCTCCTTTAAAATTGCTACACCAGCAGATGTTCCGATACGAGTAGCTCCAGCTTCTACAAAAGCTACAGCATCTGCATAAGAACGAGCTCCACCAGCTGCTTTAACTCCCATGTCAGGTCCAACTGTCTGGCGCATTAATTGAACGTCTGGTAGGGTCGCACCACCTGTCGAGAATCCTGTAGAAGTCTTGACAAAGTCTGCTCCAGCTTTCTGAGCCAACTGGCAAGCCAACACTTTTTCATCATTCGTAAGTAAGCAAGCTTCGATGATAACTTTAACGAGTTTGTCACCGCTAGCCTCAACAACTGCTCGAATATCTGATTCGACCAAGTCAGCATTCCCAGATTTAAGCGCTCCAACATTGATAACCATATCAATCTCATCAGCTCCATTCTGGATGGCTTCTTTAGTTTCAAAAGCCTTGACTGCAGATGTTGTAGCTCCAAGAGGAAAACCTACAACTGTACAGACTTTAACGTCTGTGCCTTGAAGACCAGAATGTGCGTAAGAAACCCAGCAAGGATTCACACAAACACTGGCGAAATCATACTCTCTTGCTTCAGATAACAAAGAATCAATTTGTTCTACTGTCGCATCTTGCTTTCAAAAAGCGTATGATCAATGTATTTATTTAATTTCATATCATTTTTTTCCTTAAATTAGGAGATAATTTCAATGATTTCACGTAATGTTTAACGCTTTCTTCACTTACCTTAATTTTTAACATATTTTTTTGGAAATCTGTAACTAGTTCCGGAGAAATTTTGCCATTTGCATATACTTTTTGCGACAATTTCACCTTTTTTTGACCGAATCTCCAACTTTCTTCTCAAAAAAACAATCCCTGTCTCATAATCAAGAGCATCTGTTTTGACTGAACGACCAGCACCTAATCTCATGGCGAAAAGACCGAATTCCATGGCTGGCAGTGCCTCAATGACACCATCTTCCTGAGCAGGAATTTCTACCACATGATCAACTGTTACAGGTCGATAAAGATCTTTTAACTCTCCACCTTGAGCAAGAACCATCTCTTCAAATTTTTTAAGAGCCTTGCCATTCTCAAGATGTTCTTTCACTTCCTCGACCGTTTTTTCAACATTTGCCAAGGATAGCATAATCTGGGCTAACTCACAGATAAAGTGGCTAATATCTTGACGTCCTTTTCCTTGAAGAATATCCAATGCTTCTAGGATTTCTAATCGGTTACCGATTGCGCGCCCTAGAGGTTGACTCATATCAGTAATAACTGCTATAGTTTTTCTACCTACAGCCTTACCAAGATTCACCATGGTTTGAGCTAGTTTACGCGCCTCGTCAACTGTCTTCATAAAGGCACCTTCACCAACAGTAACATCCAGCAAAATAGCATCCGCTCCAGCAGCAATCTTTTTACTCATGACAGAACTAGCAATCAGTGGAACAGTATCAACTGTCGCAGTCACATCACGTAGTGCATAGAGCAACTTATCCGCTTTAACTAGTTGGTCAGATTGTCCAATAACCGAAACCCCGATATTCTGAACTTGTTTGATAAAATCATCCTGACTTCGCTCTACTTGAAATCCTTTAATGGACTCTAATTTATCAATTGTTCCACCTGTGTGTCCCAAACCTCGACCACTCATCTTTGCAACTGGTACGTCAAAACTAGCTACCAAGGGTGCTAGGATTAAAGTTACCTTATCACCAACACCACCCGTAGAGTGTTTATCAACTTTCACACCATTTATAGCGGATAAATCAAATTCCTGACCTGTCCTGACCATATTCATGGTTAAGTCAGAAATCTCTCTAGTGGTCATGCCTTTAAAATAAACAGCCATAGAAAAGGCTGACATCTGGTAATCAGGAACAGTTCCTGCTACATAACCTTCAATCAGCCATTGGATTTCACTTGAGGTTAGTTCTTGACCGTCTCTTTTTTTCTGGATTAGATCTACTGCTCTCATTCTTTCACACTTCTAAGGATATAATATCCTTTGTCTTTCTTAACGACCTCACAATTACCAAAAACATCTTCCATCTTGTTTTTGGCACTTGGGGCTCCTTGCTTTTTCTGGATAACAATGGTCAAATCACCACCGTCTACAAGATAATCAATGCTTTTTTCAATGATTTCATGAACGACCTGCTTGCCTGCACGAATGGGCGGATTCGAAATGACATGATCGAATTGACCTTCTACCTGCTCATAAATATTGGACTGGAAGATAGTCGCTTGAACATTGTTTTTTACTGCATTTTGCTGGGCTAAATCCAGGGCACGATTATTGATATCCACCATGGTTGCTTGGGCACCATAAGCTTTAACCAAAGACAAGCCTATTGGACCGTAGCCACAACCAACATCAAGGATTTTTTCATCTTTTTCGACATCCAGACATCTTAACAACAGCTGACTTCCGAAATCAATCATTTTTTTACTAAAGACACCAGCATCTGTCAAAAAGGTCATTTTTTGCCCAAGTAGCTCAACTCTAAGTTCATGAACATCATGGGCTGCATCTGGATTTTCTGCATAATACATTTTACTCATAGGATTATTTTACCATAAAATTTAGATATTTTAAATCGTTTACACGGTCTATACCAACTAAGGACCTAAGAAGAGATAACCTAGGAACATACTAATAAAAAATGAAAATAGACAAGCTAGACCAATCAAAACCAGCCACCATTTCTTTAACAAAAATGCTAAGAAAATATAGAGAATGCCTAAAGCTGGTAATAGCTTAAAAAATACAAAATAGAGCCAGTTGATATTAAATCTTCCAATAGAAATATCAAAGTTCCATAAAAATGCCGATATCCATAAAAGGATGACTAATAAAATAGAGCCAGCCAATTTTTTATCAGTTAAAAATTTTGCCATAACCCCGCACTCCTTTATTGGTATTCCTTAGCTTTATTTTAACAAAGAAAGCGCTCTGATTCAAATCTTTTATTCCCCCTTTAAATTAGAAATATGTTATACTAGGGGGGTTAATGAGGAAAAATTATGACTAACGAATTTTTACATTTTGAAAAATTAGCCGCAAAACCTGGCAATCTTTACATCGTAAAACAACTCCACCTTTGACTGAAGACGAATTGGATTCTATCAAAAGTTTTAACGACCAAATCAGCTTGGACGACGTAACAGACATTTATTTACCACTTGCGCATCTGATTCAAATCTACAAACGTTCCAAAGAAGATCTGGCATTTTCTAAAAGTATTTTCCTTCAGAGAGAAAGTAAGATCCAGCCCTTTATCATTGGTGTATCAGGGAGTGTGGCTGTTGGAAAATCTACTACAAGCCGTCTTTTACAAATATTGCTTTCACGTATCGTTCCAGGAGCTACAGTCGAGTTAGTTACAACTGATGGTTTCCTATTCCCTAATGATACCTTAATCAAACGAGAAATTCTGACTAGGAAAGGTTTCCCAGAAAGTTATGACATGGAGGCTCTCATCAATTTCCTAGATCATCTTAAGAATGGTCAAGATGTTGATATCCCAGTCTACTCTCATGAAATCTATGATATCGTACCAGATCAAAAACAACGGGTAGAGGCCGCTGATTTCGTAATTGTTGAGGGAATCAATGTTTTCCAAAATCCCCAAAATGCTCGCCTCTATATAACTGATTTCTTTGATTTTTCAATCTATGTAGACGCAGCTGTAGAGGATATCGAGAGTTGGTATTTAGATAGATTCCTAAAACTATTAAGTATGGCTCAAGATGATCCAGATAGTTACTATTATAGTTACGCTCAACTACCTTTAGGTGAGGTAAAGGATTTAGCTCACCAAGTTTGGACTAGTATTAATCTGACTAACCTCCAAAACTATATAGAACCGACACGAAATAGGGCTGAAGTTATTCTTCATAAGTCAAAAAATCATGAAATTGATGAAATTTATTTAAAAAAATGATTTCCCCTTGTCAAATAACAGTTTTCAGATATAATGGTATAGTTAGTAAATATGGAGGTAAGAACATTGGCAAACATTAAATCAGCTATCAAACGCGCTGAATTAAACGTTAAACAAAACGAAAAAAACTCAGCTCAAAAATCAGCTATGCGTACTGCTATCAAAGCTTTTGAAGCAAACCCATCTGAAGAACTTTACCGTGCTGCAAGCTCAGCTATCGATAAAGCAGAAACTAAAGGTTTGATCCACAAAAACAAAGCTAGCCGCGATAAAGCACGTCTTGCTGCTAAACTTGGTTAATCAATAACTGAAAACAAAATGAGCTCTACGGAGCTTTTTTTGTACCAAATTTTAGAGGGAGCATCATGAAAATTTCCATAATTGGATACTCTGGGTCAGGAAAATCAACTCTAGCAGATAAACTTGCCAATTGCTATTCTATACCCAAACTCCATATAGATACTCTCCAATTTCAGCCAGGTTGGCAAGAGAGTAATCGAGATTGGATGTTAAAAGAAATGCAGACTTTTTTAGCAGAAAACGAGAACTGGGTCATTGATGGCAACTATTCTTGGTGCTGCTATGAGGAAAGATTGCAAAAAGCTGATCAAATCATCTTTCTTAATTTTTCATCCTGGTCTTGTCTTTTTAGAGCTTTTAAACGCTATCTCAAATATAGAGGAAGAGTTAGAGAAAGCATGGCAGCTGGATGTCCTGAGCAATTTAACTGGGAATTTATTCGCTGGATTCTATGGGATGGTCGTAGCTCTGTACATAAAGAACAGTACAAACAAATTTGTCTTGATTATGCACAAAAAATTACGATTATTCATAATCAAAGAGAACTAGATCAATTCATAAATCAAAAATGAGGACTCAAAAATTGAGTCCTCATTTTATATATTTTCCTTCATTTGATAAGACAAAACTAAAATAAATAAGCTACTCCTTCTTTTAGCTATATGTTATTGTCTCAATTTAGAAAAGACTTCTCCAATTTTTCCTTCAATGACTAAATCAGCTTTACTGTCTTGAGGAGTACTTGACTTGTTTATAACAACAAGTTTTGAACCTGAGAAGTAATTAATCAAACTAGCTGCAGGATAAACAACCAAAGAAGTCCCACCTATAATCAATAAATCAGCTTTCTGGATAACTTGAGCAGCTTGGCTAAAAACATCCATATCGAGTGGCTCCTCATAAAGAATTACATCGGGTTTAACTACCTGACCACAATCTTGGCAGTACGGAACAGGACCTTCGAGAGCCAAAAAGCTTACTAAATCATAAAAACGATGACAGCCCTGACAGTAATTACGGTCCACACTTCCATGCAGTTTCAAAACCTTCTTCGAACCTGCCATCTCGTGAAGACTATCAATATTTTGAGTTACAACAGCCTTAAGCTTACCAGCCTTTTCTAACGAAGCCAGATAATAATGGGCTTCATTGGGCTTGGCTTTTGGATATACTAGATGTTTTTTGTAAAAATCGAAAAGTCCTCTGGATAACGCACAAACATAGTATGAGATACTAATTGTTCCGCAGAAAAATGTCTACCTAACTTAAGACTATATAGACCATCTGAACTTCGAAAATCTGGAATATTTGACTCAGTAGAAACTCCTGCTCCACCGAAAAAGACAATTCTTTGACTTTGATCTATCAGTTCCTGTAATTGTTCTATTTTATCCATCTTACTCCTCCTTAAGTTTTTAGTTCGAAAAAAGTTGAAAACCTTTGGCTACTGTCAACTGGGCTTTCAACTTTTATTGGATGATTATAGGATATCACGCTCACAACTATTAGAAATCGCAAGCAATATAACTAGCTTCAAATCCAAGAGTCTTAGTCAGCAATCAATGTTTCCAAACCAACCTTCATCATATCAGTGAAGGTGTTTTGACGTTCTTCTGCCGTAGTGTCCTCTTCTGGATTAACCAAGCTATCAGAAATCGTCATAATAGCTAAAGCATCGACGTGGTGTTGAGCAGCAAGATAGTAAAGAGCTGCTGCTTCCATTTCGACAGCTTTCACACCCCATTTACCAAGTTCGATGTTCTTTTCACCATAGTTTGAATAGAAAACGTCTGATGACAAGACATTTCCGACGTGAGTAGTCATACCAAGGTCTTTGGCAATGTGGTAAGCCTTGTCTAAAAGATCAAAGCTAGCGATTTGTGGGAAATCGTATTGAGGCCAATCGTTGCGGATGATGTTTGAGTTGGTTGCAGCTGCTTGAGCCAAGACCAATTCACGGACGTGAACATCCTTATTCAAAGAACCAGCCGTTCCCACACGGATCAATTTCTTTACTCCGTAGTCGACAATCAACTCGCGCGCATAAATAGAGATGGATGGCATCCCCATTCCTGTTCCCATAACAGATACACGGTGACCTTTGTAAGTTCCAGTGTAGCCAAACATGTTACGCACTTCGTTAAAACAAACAGCATCTTCAAGGAAATTCTCAGCGATAAATTTCGCACGAAGAGGATCCCCAGGAAGAAGAATCTTATCAGCAATTTCACCCTGCTTAGCAGCAATATGGATAGACATAGTTTATGATACAAAGAGCGACCAGAAAGCGACTGAAAATTAGGAATCTGACGAGAAATCCTAATTTCTCAGTCAGATTATCTATTTTCCGAGCTTTCCGCTCGTGTTCAAATTAGAACACACGCTCTACCTTTCTTTATTAAATGATATTGATTATAAATTTTAAAAATATTTTGGATTAGAAAAACTAGAGTATTCTTATTAATTTTCTATTATCCTTGTCTTTGGTCGTAAGTATTTCTCCCAAGGGATTCGATCCAACATTTTAGCAAAACCAAATGCCAAGTAAGCAGTCACCAAAAGAAAAGGTATAGCCTCTAATGATTGACCAGTGAAACCCATTACCAATCCAGTTGCAGACAAGGGAGCCTTCAAGGTCACTGCTAAAAAGCAAACCGAACCTAATAGCAAGACTGCTGGCTGGTTGCCACTACCTAAAATCATGGTCAAGAGTGCAGCTCCTGCCATCCCCAAGGCAAAAGACGGGGTCAAGGTACCGCCATAGGCACCTGCCCAAAGGGTGATTAAAACGACCACGGCTTTTAAGACAAACAAGAGGATTACCGTCTTGGCATTACTGCCGTTTAAAATCTCCTGAGCCATCATACGCCCATTACCAAGTAGATGAGGCCAATGGCTAGCCAATCCAACAAGGAAAAGGAATGTTACAGGCAGAGTATAGAGTATCCGCTTGTCCTTTATCCTCTTTGAAGAAACTTGTTTGTTGAAGCGACTAAAAAGCCAAGCGAGTGGAGTCAGAAAAAGAACTAATAGGGGAGCAAGCCACATATCACCTAGTGGCCAAGTCATGGCTGGAATCTGGTAGAGAGCATGATCTGAAACAACAAAGCCTGCTATAAAGGCTGATACATATGTGGTCAGACCGACCAAGAAAAAACGTTTGACAGATAAAGCAATTCCCAAGGTTTCAAAAACGAAAAACACACTCGTTAATGGAACCTGATAGACAGCCGCTAAACCCGCACCAGCTCCACAGGCAATGAGAAAGATTTGGTCCTTCACGAAGAGAGAAAAAATATTGGCAATAGGTCTTGCAAATAAAGCTCCAATCTCCCGCGGCGCAGCTTCCTTACCGATAGGCGCTCCTCCTCCAACTGCAACAATCTGCCAAATTGAATGAACTAGCTGTTTTAAAAAATGAAGTTTATATTGTGACGTTTCATCTTTCATCTGCGCTTTGATGGAAAAAATCTTTGCTTTCTTTGCAAGAAATACCAGACCAAGGCAGAACTGACACCCACGATGATTAAACTGAAGCCTATTCGTGATGAGGCAACACCATCTGTCAAGAATCCAGTGGTATGCTCTGTCTTACCAAAAGCAATCCCTTCAACCAGCTCTAAAAGATAATGGAGCAAAATTCCGAATATACCTGAAACTAGCCCTAGCATGATGATCGCTAGAACTAATTTGAGGTTATATGGAATCTTCTGAAGACTACTCCTCAACTCATGTACCATGATTACAATTCTGCAAGAATCGCTTTCAGCAATCCTTTGAAGTCTCCTTTGACGCGCTCAGTCACTTCCACTACTTCTTCGTGGTTGAGCTCTTCTTGGAATCCTGCAGCATGGTTAGTGATACATGAAATTCCTAGAACTTTCAAGCCTGAGTGGGCTGCCACAATAACTTCAGGAACAGTTGACATACCGACAGCATCTGCACCAAGAGTCTTATATGCACGGATTTCAGCTGGAGTTTCATAAGTTGGACCTGTCACACCGATATAGACACCTTCATCAAGCTTGATACCGAGTTTTTTTGCCACTTCATGGGCAGTAGCACGATATTCTGGAGTGTAAGCTTTCGACATATCAGGGAAACGTGGACCAAAGTCATCCAAGTTTTCACCGATCAATGGGTTTTGACCAGTCATGTTGATGTGGTCAGTAATAGCCATCAAGGTACCAGGACCGAAGCCGATACCACCAGCAGCATTGGTTACAATTACACCTTCGCAGCCCAAAACTTTCATGACACGAACTGGGAAAGTCACCACTTCCAATGGATTTCCCTCGTAGAAATGGAAACGACCTTGAAGAGCCAAGACTTTACGTCCTGCAAGCTCACCATAAACCAATTTACCAGCATGTCCGACTACTGTGGATTGACCCCAGTTTGGAATGTCAGAGTAGTCTACAACGACTGCATTTTCGATTTCTTCAGCCAATTCTCCAAGACCTGAACCAAGGATCAGGCCAAACTCAGGGGTTTCGATTCCTTTGCCCTTCAAAAATGCTGCTGTTTCATTGATTTTATTTAAAAGTGTCATTAGGTATCTCCTTCTTTATGTTTTAAAAATTGACCAATTTTGTCAAAGGTATTAGCGTTACGAATGGTAATATTGCCATAGAAAGGCATCTTAAGCAAGTGCTTGTGATAGGCTGTTTTAGAGTAGCTAGCTTCTGACAATTTACCCCAGAAGATCCCTAATTCCCCAAAATGAAGCACTTCATCGACCAGTTCCAAACTGTTCACTTTCTCGATGACTTGATCCACATCCAAGCCCTCATTGTAAAAGAGCACATCCTTTCGAGCCATCTCATGATTCCACCAATCAGGAAGATTTCTAAGCTCCTCTTCATAGTCTTCAAGACTCAGCAAGGAAAAACTCTGAATAAATGGATAACGTCTTTCAAAGAAAGCCTGTAAATTCTCTATTAATTTAGTTCTAGGCACAATGCTATTAAAGAAAATATTGCCACTATTGATGTAGGTTGCTACATTTTCTAATCCCAACTCCGTCAATTCTTGACGCAATTGAGCCATGACCACCTTGTTCTTTCCACCGACATTAATTCCTCTAACAAGTAGAGCGTAGCGAATCATCTTAAACTAATTTATCTAAGAAACTTTCACCAATCATGGCAGTTTCAACGCCAAAGTTATCCGCAATCGTTGCTGAGATGTCGGCGAAGTGTCCAACTGGAATTAATCCATTGCCTTTAAAGGATGGACTGTATGCCAAAAGTGGAATATATTCACGAGTATGGTCTGTACCAGCATAGGTTGGGTCATTTCCGTGGTCAGCAGTAATCAAAAGAAGATCGTCTTCTCTCATTGCTACCATGATTTCTGGCAAGCGCTCATCAAACTCATGCAAACAATCACGATAGCCGTGCGCATTGCGACGGTGTCCGTAAAGAGCATCAAAGTCTACCAAGTTGGTAAATGAGAAGCCTTCTTGGAACTCAGGAAGTCCCATGGTCTTAATCAAGGTATCTATACCGTGGCTATTTGATTTGTTATAGCCCATATCGTGGTTGATACCAGCACCGTTGAAGATATCGTTAATCTTACCAACTGCATATGTATCAATACCTGCCTCATTCAATTTGTCCAAAACAGTTGGGGCAAATGGAGATACAGCCAAGTCACGACGGTTAGCCGTACGAGTGAAGTTTCCAGGCTCACCAACATAAGGACGAGCAATAATACGTCCCAGAAGAGCTGGACGTTCCAATGTGATAGAACGAGCGTACTCACAGATACGGTAGAGTTCATCCAAAGGAATGATATCTTCGTGAGCTGCGATTTGAAGAACTGGGTCAGCTGATGTATAGATAATCAATTCGCCAGTTTCCATTTGGCGTGGTCCAAAGTCATCGATGACAGCTGTTCCTGAGTAAGGTTTGTTGGCTTCACGAATAACCTTACGTCCTGAAAATTCTTCGATTTTAGTAAGGATTTCCTCTGGGAATCCATTCCAGAAAGTATCGAAAGGTTTAGTGATATTAAGTCCCATGATTTCCCAGTGACCAGTCATGGTATCTTTACCTAGAGATACCTCTTCAAGCTTAGTCGCATAACCTGTTGGATTGCTCTCAGCTGGAACTGTCTTTAATGGTGTTTCGCGAGGAATGTTCCCAAGACCAAGTTTTGCCATATTTGGAACATTCAAACCTACTGCTTTTGAAATATGTCCAAGCGTGTCCGATGCACCATCAGGAACACCAGCGTTGACAAAGTTATGAGCATCTGGTGCTGCACCGATTCCTACAGAATCTAATACCACCAAGTGAATACGATTAAATTTTGGCATAGTATGTCTCCTTATTATTTTGATTATTTCGCTTTTGTTGAAGTTAAAATCTGAACGCCCTTTTGTCCAGCAACGATGACCTTATCCACCATTTGGTTAAACAAGCCATGCTCGACAACACCAACGACATGATCCAATTCTTGTCCAAGAGCAATTGGGTCTTCAATTACTTCCAAGGCAAGGTCGATGATAAAGTTTTGCATATCCGTCACAAAACGTTGACCATCCTTTTCACGAAAGCTCGGTTTATAGCCAGCTCGTTCAAATCGACGGAAGACCTGTTCGGCACCATATTGAACAACCTCTACTGGTAATTTAAAGGCACCAAGTTTCTCTACTAGCTTACTTTCATCAACTACCCAGATATATTCTTTAGATGGAGTTGCGACAACCTTTTCCATGAGAAGGGCCCCACCACCGCCTTTGATGCCGTTAAACTGACTGTCTATTTCATCTGCACCATCAACTGTCAGGTCTACAAAGTCCACTTGATCAATAGACTTAAGAGGAATATTGAGTCCTTCTGCCTGCTTGCTGGTCACACTAGAAGTCGTTACAGCTGTAATCTGTAAGTCCTCTTCCTTGATACGACGACCTATTTCTTCTACGAAATAGTAGGCAGTTGAGCCTGTTCCAAGCCCGACAACCATACCATCTTTAACGAACTCGGCAGCTTTAATCCCTGCCATTTTTTTCAGATTTTCCACTTATACACCTCCAAATAGAGCTACTTCTATTATAGCATGAATACGCTTCAAATTCATCCTTACACTAGAAAAACCCGAACAATTTATGTCGGGTTTTGTGATGTTTACTTAACCATATCAGGGTCATAGTCGTAAAATCCAGTATCCAAGAAACGATTTTTAGGATGGAGTTTGCGAACTTCTTCATCAAGCAAGAAGGCTTGGTCATGTGTAAAGTTACCTTCTTGAATCAAATTGCGCGCTTGGATAAAGAGTTTTGCAATTTCTACAAAATTTTGGCCTGGAGTGTAGAGACCTTCCAGTTTCCAGTGGGTAAATCCATGCTCAACTAATTCTGTTAACTTGGTCATCAAATCAAGATCATTATTAGCAAAGATATGAGTCCCATGATTGTCTTCAAAAATAGAATAATGGCTCTCTGGGTCACTTGGCTCAGCCAAGAACAAGTCACGTTGACGAGATTTTTCATCATCAATCTGTGTGAAATTGTAGTAGTTTTGCAAGAGTGGACGCTTCGAATGGTGGATAACACTAGCACCGTATACCAAGACCTCAGCAGGAATTTCTAAAATTTCAGGCATTTTGAAAAGTTCTGCAGATGGGATTTCACGCGCCAAAACTGCTTCTGACGCTCCTGCTTTTTGTCCCCAGAAGTTAATCTGACGACTGCTGGTGACCATGGTTGAGGCATCATAAATCGTTTTGAAAGAATAGTTATCACGGTTAACCACATAAAAGACGCCTGCGTCCCCAACTGTGATATAGTCCGTTTTGATTTCTTCTAAAAAGTCCAAGAATGGCTTGATACGGTCCATCATGTCTTGGTGCATAAGAGCATTGACCGCAACGATTAATTCCTTACCGGCATCATGAACGATTTTTGCGATTTCACGCAATTCTTCATGACTAAAGGTAGTTGGCAAACGAAGACCAAAATCTTTCTCACCGGCATAAATGCGGTCGACACCAGCTTCAAGTAGCTGTTTTACTTGTTCAATACTTTCAGCAGTTGCTGTAATGATAATCTTTTCCATAGAGAAAATTATACCACATTTCCAAAAAATCAGCTATATAGAAAAGTGGGGCTTGTTAGTCCAAATTTTAAAAAAAGTGAACCGTATCAATAACAGTTCACTTGTTAGATTTATGCTTGTGTCTTTTCAACAAGTCGTCCGTCATTCAACACATAAATCATGAACAACTAGAATCAATTTAAAAGAATCCTGTCCTTACTTCAAAATTGAATTTATTTGCATCTGTGTATGATTTTTATTCGTTTTAACCACCAAATTTCCCCTCGTTGAAATAAGAGAAAAATAATAAAGTTTAAACGGTTTACTCATCCTATCATTTTCCGGCAGGGGTGTCAAGAAGATAGATTAGAGATAAAAAACAGTGTTTATGCAATTTGTAACAATCCTGTAATAATTTTCAATATAAAAAATGATAAAATAGAAGGTGTACTGTAAGGAGAGAGAAATGCCCGCAAGAAAATTACAATCGTATGAGTTTGAACAAGAAAGAACAAAAACAACCCAGTATCAAGATTATATTCCAGAGAATACTTCTGTCGCTAGTATAAAAGAAGTTCTTTTCTTTGTAAATATTGCTTGTTTCTGTGTCTTTTTAGCAATCTTTAGTTTTATATTCCTATCATTAAAATTAAATACCATTCTATCCTTGGGGTTGGCCGTAGCACTTAGTCTAGGGACCTTAAAACTTCAACGCACTTTTATCAAGAAAAAATTCAAATAAAAACCTTCGATTCATCGAAGGTTTTTTTATTTATTTTTACGTTTAGGCGGTGTTTGGATAGCGATTTTTACCTCAAAAATAGTTCCATGGGGTTTATTATCTTTAACACTGATGGATCCTTTGAGGGCATCGACAATTTGTTTAGCTAGGGATAAGCCAAGACCAAATCCACCCTTTTGTCTAGTTCTGGCCTTATCAACCCTGTAAAAGCGATCAAATATTTTCTTTTTATCTGCTTGTGGTATACCAATACCGTCATCTGATACAGTCAAGTACAAGTTACGATCTGTTGCAGTAATCACAAAATTAATCTCTCCGTCCTCTTCTGTATACTTTACAGCATTATCAAAGAGGATTGTCATTAATTGCTTAAGGAGAAGATTGTCTGTAATAATGGTACGCTTGATTCTATTTTCAAAATGAAAGACTTTATGATTCTCAGTTGCAATCATTTCATAGTTTGTAAAAATTGTGTTGAAAAATTCTGGTTGAACCTCACCTAAATCTGGCTTAATCCCATCATCACGACGGGCTAGATTGAGAAGATTGGTTGTTAAAAGGCGCATATTACGCACTTCTTCTAGACTTGAAGCTATACTCTCACTAGACTCCATAATGGTAGCTTCAGGTTTGCGAAAAAGTGTTTCCAAACGATTTTGCAAAACTGCTAAAGGTGTACGAAGCTCATGACTGGCATTCTCAACAAAGTTTTGTTGTTTCTGCATGCTTTCAAGTAAAGGTTTGACACTAACTCTAGCAAGATACAGACTAGCTAGAAGTGATAAAATCCAAAAACTAGCCATTACAACAACGATCAGCTGTTCATGATTCTGACTGATTTGCTCTAGCTGACTGGTATTAATCAATACGGCAGCGTATTTAATATTGGTCGAAACGCTCTCAAAATTTATTTCTGTTAGGAGAACTCGATAAATCTCATCCTGTCCAAAACTATTCTGAATATGAAGCTGTCGGATATGATTTAAATCCTTTTTATTAAAGGTAATTTTGTCTAAACCTAAAAAGCGATTCCCCGTTATCAATTGGTTCAGATTTTCATCGAACAGGATTACTTCTGTATTTGAACTAACAGTAGGTTTCTTATCACCCGATTTTGCAACAGATTCATTGTTCAGATCTTTTATATCCTCTGTCGTTCTATCTAAAGCCAACTGAATCACATCTTGAGGCTTGCTACTTAGAATCTGCAACTTTTCATCTACTGAAGTATAAAGACTCGAGTGCATAACTTGCAAGATAATCAAGGTCATAGCAGAGAAGATGAGCGTAAAGACACCAAAGTTACGGACAAAGTAGCTGAAATCTTCTGCGTACCAATTCTTTCTTATTCTATTAAACATGTTTTAAAATATACCCAACACTACGCAGAGTTTGAAGGTTTTCAGCAAAGGCTGAGCCCTTTAATTTCTTACGAACTTTTGATACATAGACTTCTACTACGGAGATGGTTGTATCACTGTCAAATCCCCACAAACGGTCAAAAATTTGTGTTTTTGGTAAGATGACATTTTGATTTTGGAGGAAATAAACCAGAAGCTCAAATTCTTTACCAAGCAACTCAACAGAGGCATCTTGAACCTTAACTTCATTAGTAGATAGATTGACTATCAAATCACCGTACGTTAAGGTATTTTCGTTAAATTTCCCTGAGCGTTTGAGAAGGGCCTGAATACGCATCTTGAGTTCTTCTAGATAAAATGGTTTGGTTAGATAATCATCTGCTCCCAGCTCAAAGCCATGTCCTTTGTCATCAAGACTTTCCTTGGCTGTCATGATGAGAACAGGAGTCGAAACACCTTTTTCACGTAGTTCTTTTAAGACTTGGAAACCATTTTTTTCTGGTAACATTAAGTCCAATAGAATCAAGTCATAGACGCCACTTTCAGCCTCGTAAAGACCTTCTTCCCCATCAAATACCTGCATAACATCTGCAAAATCATCCAAAAAATCAAAGACTGAATTTGACAGGCCTAGGTCATCTTCCACTAATAGAATTTTAATCATCAAAAATTCCTCCTTATTATATCCATTATAGCAAAAATATCTTAAAAAAAACTCAACTTTCCTTGTTTTTCTAAGAGAAAGTTGAGTTTTTATATACTATTTAGTCAAGAAGTTTTTAAGCCTTACCATATTGTGCAACAACTGCTTCAACTGCTGCTTTCTCACGTTTAATCAATTCAACGCGAGCCGCGATATCTTTGATACCCATTCGGATGTTACGGCTAAGAGCGAGGTCAGAAAGTTGTGGTTCAAAGAAGGCCTTATACTCTGCCAAACGTTGTTCTGTTTTAAAGATGTGTGATGGGAAGATGACAAAGCTATCAAAACTCATATCTCCACCAAGGGCTGCCTTGATCCAATCCCAGTTTTCACGAGCCCAAACCCAAACAGTTTCTTGGGTAGCTTGGTGTCCAAGGAATTGGAGGTACCATGCTGAAAGGTCTTGTGGTTTCACGACAAATTTGTCCTTCCAAGTTGCAAGAAGAGTTTGGATGTTTTCTGCATCTGTACTGTATGCAAGCGCAGCTGCTAATTGACGTTTGAAACTGCATCTGTTGCATGAGTGTATAGATCCAGATATTTCGCCACCAATTCCTTAGTTTCGTGATGTTTAATCTCATTGATGAGAACTTGAGCACGAATGGCTGCTGGAAGTCCTGCAAGATTTTCTTTATGGGCTGCAAAGATTTGACTTGCTACCTGACTAGCTTCTTCATCATTTGAACGAATCATCATAGAAATGGTCAATTGACGAACCAACTCATCCTCATCTGATTCTCCGTCTTTCGCTTCAAAGCCAAGTCGATTATAATTGTGACGTGCCAATTTAGCAACCAGAGTGTTAAAGGCTTTCTCAGCTTCTGTTCCTTCATCGATAAAGCGCTCAAGGGCACCAATAACTTGAGAAACTGCAGCAACAACCAGGTAAGACTCTTCCTTGGCAAGTTTATCAAGGACTGGCAACAAGTCTGCATATGATACATGTCCTGCTTCAGCAAGCAAACGACGTTCTTGGACGATTTGAAGCTTACTTGTGTTATCAAGTTCAACTAATTCTGAAAGGATAGCATCCAGTAATTCACCTTGATAGTCAGTAATGTAGTGGGCAGTATTTTCAGTGTTGAGACGAAGAGCAGTTTTGTTTTCAGCAAGAAGCGCTGCATAACCTGGAATTTCGATGCTTTCAGTTTCGAGTGTATCTGGCAAACCTTTCCAGTTACTGTTAAGGGGTACTACCCAAAGACGATTCTTGTCTTCATGCTCACCGATGAAGAATTGTTTTTGTGAGATCTTCAAAACATCATTTTCAACTGTAGCAGTCAAAACTGGATAACCAGGTTGCTCCAACCAAGAATCCATAAAGGCTGCTACATCACGGCCTGATGCTTGACCAAGGGCATTCCAAAGGTCACGACCAATAGTGTTTCCGTATTGGTGTTTTTCAAAGTAAGCACGCAAACCTTTAGCAAATCAGCATCTCCTAGCCAACGACGAAGCATGTGCATGAGACGGCTTCCTTTAGCATAAACGATAGCAGAGTCAAAGAGTGTATTGATTTCATCTGGATGTTTAACTTCAACGTGGACAGACTGAACACCATCAGTTGCATCACGTTTAAGAGCGGATGGCACTCCACCAGTTTGGAAGTCTTCAAAAATATTCCAGCTTGGCTCAATCGCATCTACACAGACGTATTCCATCATGTTGGCGAAGCTTTCGTTGAGCCAAAGGTCATCCCACCACTTCATAGTCACAAGGTTACCGAACCATTGGTGAGCAAGCTCGTGAGCAATGACGAGAGCTACTTGTTGACGGCTGGCAAAGGTAGAATTCTCATCCACAACCAAGTAAACTTCACGATAAGTTACCAGACCCCAGTTTTCCATAGCACCTGCTGAGAAGTCAGGTAGGGCGATGTGAAGAGATTGAGGGATTGGATACTTGACTCCGTAGTAGTCTTCGTAAAATTCGATAGAACGAACAGCGATGTCTAGTGAGAAATCAAGGTTTGAAAGTGGATGGGCCTTGGTTGAATAAACACCTACCAAGGTACCATTTTTAGTTTTAGCAGTTACCCCTTGCAAATCACCAGCTACGAAAGCTAGCAAGTAAGAAGACATTCGAGGTGTAGTTTCAAACTTCCAGATGCCAGTTTCTTTTCGGTTTTCAACATCGATTTCCGGCATGTTCGACAAGGCAAGTTCGCCTTCTGCTTGGTCAAAACGAAGAGCTAGGTCAAAGGTTGCTTTAGCTTCTGGCTCATCCACACATGGGAAGGCTTCACGGGCAAAGTGGCTCTCAAACTGAGTAGACAAAACTTCCTTCTTAACACCATCAACTGTGTAGTAAGAAGGGTAAATCCCCGTCATGTTGTCTGTGATTTTACCTGAAAGCAATAACCAATTCAACTGAACCTGCTTCTGTAAGTTCGATATGAAGAGCTTCGTTTTCGTTATCAACTGTAAATGGACGAGCTTGTCCTGCTACTTCAACAGAAGCGATTTCTAAGTCCTTTTGGTGAAGGGAAATACGGTCACTTTTAGCTTGACCAGTAATGGTTACTTTTCCTGAAAACGTCTTGGTCTCACGACTCAAGTCTAAAAACAAATCATAATGTTCAGGAACAAATTTTTCGATATAATGTTCTACTGCTTGCATCATTTTCTCCTATTCTAAATTTCTGAGCATATGCTCTAGTTCAAACATACTTATTATAACATGTTTTTAGATAGAAAGAATGATTGGAATGGTTTTTAAAGAATTTTATTTTTTATAATGATTATTACGTACCATTTAATATAAAATTTAATTTTTTTTATAGAAAGAAAAACATGAAATAAAATTTCTTCTAACAATTATATTTCAATTAAAATTTATCATATTATTCATATCATATTATTTGACGATTCAATATAATAGTGATACAATCAAAATGTTTGGTATATTAACTATAAAGGAGGACATATGAAAAAATTATTGTTCACTGTTATTTCTGTGCTTGCAGCAATTTTTATTCTACTTTCTGTAGGAACAAAACAAGCTCAAGCCAAAGAATTAACTAGCCAGGTAAAGATTTCTCAGCTTCAAGCTGAAGGGGATAAGATTTCTTATCACTGGGAAATCGATGGAGGCGTGGAAGTTGGTGATACATTCAAAATTTCCATGCCAGAAGATGTTAGTTTTGCATCAAAAGTCTTTAGCTCAATGAAAAATGCTAGTGGCGAAGAGATTGCAACAGGACAAGTATCAGAAGATGGTAAGACTCTTACTATTACCTTCGTTAAAGGAGGAAATAAAGGAGCTTCAGGTAATGTATCTTTCTGGTATAAATGGGACAAAGAAAACACAACTGGTAAAGACCAGGACCGAACTCTTAAAGTTGGTTCAGAGTCTGTAATCGTAAAACGTTCTGGAACTGGACCTGTTCCAGTATTACTTCCAATCAAGAAGTACAACTCAGGTGGAACTGACCAAACAACTCTCCAGCATGCTCAAAAAATCTGGGGGCCTATGGGAATTCCAGACTATAGAGACACTATCACAGTAACTGATAACAAGACAGATGGTTTCTTATTCTGGCATATTTCAGTCAATAACTCAGTTGATAAAAAAGCACCAGCTTCAAGCATCGTGTTTACTGACCAAATGCCAAATCTACCAGCACTTGACTTTAGCCGTCTAAAATCAGCTAAAGGACAAGATGTTTCTCAATACTTCAAAGGTGGATACTACTTGCCTGCATCATTTGACTTAAAAGTTAACGGAAAAACTTTTGTAGTTGATGGAAAACCAATGGCAGGTCTTGGATTAGAACCATACATTGAGTGGACAGACCGCGGATTTAAACTTGATTTGACTAAGATCAGCGACCAATTTAAAATTGAATCTACAGACGAAATTACCCTATCATACCAAACACTTCTACAACATGCTGATCAAATCAAGAGCGTAACAAACGTTGCTTCTCTAACAAGCGATCAACACAAAACATCTGTATCCAAAGAAAACACTTGGATTAACAAAGCTGCTTCAGCAGATGCGCAAGTCTTCAATAGTGATGTAACAACTACAACTACAACTACAACTACTTCTACTACAACTACAGAAGAGCCAACTACGACTACTTCTACTACAACTACAGAAGAGCCTACTACGACTACTTCTACTACAACTACAGAAGAGCCAACTACGACTACTTCTACTACAACTACGACTGAAGAGCCTAAGGCTTCATCTTCAACTACTACAACTACGACTGAAGAGCCTAAGACTTCATCTTCAACTACTACAACTACGACTGAAGAGCCTAAGACTTTAACTTCAACTACTACAACTACGACTGAAGAGCCTAAGACTTCATCTTCAACTACTACAACTACGACTGAAGAGCCTAAGACTTCATCTTCAACTACTACAACTACGACTGAAGAGCCTAAGACTTCATCTTCAACTACTACAACTACGACTGAAGAGCCTAAGACTTTAACTTCAACTACTACAACTACAACTACGACTGAAGAGCCTAAGACTACTTCTACAACTACAGAAGAGCCAGTTGTAACAGAAACAACAACAACTCCAGAACCAACAACACCACCGACACCATACGTTCCTAATGATGGTTCAACAACTACAACTACAACAACAACTACAACTACAGAAGGGCCGGTTGTAACAGAAACAACAACTCCAGAACCAACAACACCACCGACACCATACGTTCCTAATGATGGTTCAACAACAACAGAAGAGCCAACTGTATCTAATGAAGGAACAACAGAAGCAGCTTCTGAAAAACAAGCACCTTCTGTATCAACAACAGAAGAAGGATCTGGTCTTCCATTTACTGGTGAAGCTACAGGAACAACACTTGTATTGGCAGGTCTAGTAATCTTGTCAGGTACTGTAATCATGAAACGCAAATTTTCTAAATAATATTAGATAATTTTCTATAAAAAATAATCAACCAATGTAGAAGTGATGTGAATAGGGATTCAAAAGATAAACATCTTTGAAATACTTTATCCAATAACTTTACTTGTTTGATTCAAAAAAGCGGACATAATTGTCCGCTTTTTGTTTGCTCGTTTTATCATTTAAAGTCAGAAAAAGCTTTGGATAATGATTTCCAAAACTTTATTTCTTATAGCAGTCTATAGAGGGTAAACCTTGCGAAATTCTTCTAAAACCACCTTGCTGTCAGGTGTAAACGTCAGACCTGCTTCCTCCAACCACTCCGTGAAAAACTCCTCATGAACCTGACGCCAGTAGGCTAAGGATTTATCGCCTTCACCTTCCTTGTAGGCATGGTCGGCTGACACTTGATGGAAGGGCTGAACAGAAACCTTTGTAATTTCGACAATGCAGACAGCCTGATTTCGGCTGTCTAAAATAACATCAAAAGTTCCTTCTTGTGGAAGGGGTTCGTCCTCTAATGCGTAGAGGTCGTAGGCTGAGGCAGTTGCTGTCTTTTCGCCTTTAAAGACCAGATCCGCTAAAAGGTCTGCTTCCACTCCAAAAGCCCAGGCATCTATCTCATCTCCAATAGAGGGGTTGATTTTCTTGTAGGCATTCCACATTTCTTGAGGTGTCATTTATTTACCTTTCTTTCACCTTCCAATTCTTATAGCTTGTCAATTCTAATTCAGAAAATCCTCGTAACTCTGCCTTCACTTTCAATACTAAAGGCGAGGCATTTTCTTCGGTAATCTGCTCAAGAGGAAGCCAAATGGCATTTGCTGAATCATTACTTCCATCAAGAACTTCATGAGGAAGGGATTTTTGAGAACGTTCTAAATCAAGTACGATATCATAAAAGGCCATGATATGATGTACAGCGAAATCTTGCCCTTCTTCATGAACCAGCACATCATAAATCCTAGGATTTGAGTAACTGTTAAGTGTATATCCTGTCTCTTCCAGAACTTCTCTCTTGAGGGTTTCTGTCAGCCCCTCCCCTTCTTCCTGACTACCACCTGGTAGGTCAAAGCGATGTTGATAGGGGCCTCTTGTTTTTTCAATACAGAGCAGTTTCCCCTCTTGAAGACAGACTCCGTATACTCCAAAGTGTTTTTTGATTTCCATATTCTACTCTTTTCTAAAAGTCCAAGATCGATAACTTACCTTATCCCTTAAAAGGAAAGAGGCTATAGATTTCATGCTCCTTGATATACTTCTTTAGTATCTCCATAGTCTCTTCGATTTTTGTTTGGATATCTGTCTCTTCACAAGTTGACTCATCGATAAAAAGGTGAATCTTCAATAAATCTGTCAAGTATAGCAAACGGCGTTCCATTCCCGATTCAGGACTTGAAGCTTGCTCGATTTTTGCAAGCTTTTGCTCCAAGCTATCACCATTTAAAAATCTCTGATGAACTCTCCTTCTTATTTTTTGAGTTGATTCCTCCCCTTGTTCTAATGGAGATAAAAGAAGCTTTTTATAGACGACTACCTGATTTTCTACCTCTCTTTCCAGATAAGCCAATAAAACCAGAGAGCTATCAACAAAGGTCCAGGTGTTATAATTCCCTTCAAATGGAATCTGTATGAGCCTATCTAATAATTCCTTAGCCATTTCCTCCTGACCATCCAGATAAAGTAAATAGGCCAGATGATTCAGTGTTTCGAGATAGACAGCTTGGGTCTTCTTATTCTTTTTTGGTACGAGACTGATATAGGATGCTAAGTCAACATCATTTTCGATCTCTTCAATTAGTTCTTTCACATTCATTTCTTTTCTCCTATCCAATTCACTTTTTGTTACTGAGAAAGGCTTTTCTCAGGTCAATCTTACCGAAGTAGATATTCTTTCGCTGTTGCTTGGACGTCTGGGGAAAGGTAGCACTCTATCAAGTCACCTGTCCCTACAATATATTCCTCCAGAGGGACATCTTCTCTTTGTTTCCAAAAATTTGAAAAAGCGAAATAGAACTCCAAAAACTCCGTCAAACTTTCGCTGAGTTTGTAGAAATTAGGATCTCCAGACCTGCCCGCGTAAACAGGAGAACTGTCATCTTTCATATCACAGAAAAGAATATCATCTGTATCTGTAGCAGCGAATATCTGGTATTGCCCTTCACTAAACTGAAAAATATCTTGTAAAGCCCAAGATTCAACTGTCCTTGCAGGAGAATCTAATACCAACAAAATGATATTAAAATTTTGATTAGCAAAAAATAAATCCTCTTTGAACACTATATGTTGATAATAATCAAGTAATTCTCCTGTCAAATCTGAGGACTGGATCCTTAATTTTTCGTTTGAAAAACTCACTGGTTGGGGAATAAACGTTGTTTCCTCATAGAGTCTAATGATCTTTTTTAATACAGTCACTACTGCCATTTTTCTCTCCTTGATCATTCCTTTTCCGTCTCCTTTAAGAATTCAATCCATATCTTCAGATCTGGATTTATGTCATGCGCTATCTCAGCATGCTTCCTATAATCCATATCCAAGTAGCCTTGTTCATTTCGGAAAATAATGCCTTGTTCATAACAGTTTTTAAGAGCTGCAAGCATAGATTTCAGTGACCGGTATTCGACCTGGGCCTCTTCTTCAAATACATAAAAACCAAGAATTTGCCCCTGAGATTCTGGAGCCAAGTTCATGGCATAAAAATCTCCCCCTCCACTGGCAAAAATTGGGAACCAAGATTTGTCCCAACCATTCCTTGCTCTTAGTTCCATGTAGGTCTGGATACTTTCTTCCAGAGACATCAAATAGAAGCCAGGGAAAAATGCCAGCTCACCGAGTGTGATTTCCTCACTATCTTCTGAACCGTTTCTCCAAGTATAAAGAGCACGCAAGTCCTGGTTTGGCTGTAATGGGATTTCCTCAAACAATTCTTGGATTTTTAGAGAAGTTATTCCCGAATTTAGATGTTCTACACAAGAATGATCTAGCTGTTGGAGACTTTTTTCAATCTCATTTAATAATTGGGTGATCGTTTCCATTTGTTCTCCTTACCTTGTAAATCATTAGAGACGAGTTTCTTCGTCCTTAGAAAAGAGCTTGCGATTATTCAATCCCATCTTCTTTATTGTACTCTATCATGCATTTGACTGCATATTCTACCCATTCCCAAAAATCGTTAAACTCTTTTCGTTGTTCCCAGCCTTCTGCAGCAAAGTCATGAATGAGTTGGACCTTATTGCCCTTTCCTATTTCAAAACAAGCGGTATCATCACAATCTCCTCTTTTAGCAAATGGAATCAACTTTCGGGTTGGGTACCTTTCCTGCAATCCCTCGTACAAAGACAGGGCCCATTCTGAATCCAACAGATACCAAATATCAAAATCAACTAAATTAAGTTCGATCAATTTTTTAAACGATTCAGGATACTGGAATATCTTTTCGTCCAGTAAATAGTTTTTCATTTCTTATTTCTCCTTTTAGAAGCATTTTCTACTGATCTATTTAGATTTATAATCACATTACAAAGGCAAGTTTAACCATTTAGAATCATCAAACCATTCTTTCTTATCTATCCGCTATTCTGCGTAAGTACTCTTCCCAGGTGAGGATTATAAACCTTAAATAGATCATCCACACTCAGCTAAATCTTGGGTTTAGGCTGTCAACTACTCTTAAAATACGCAACCTCGAAGTCCATAAATTTCATTCTTAAAATTCAAAGGAAAATAAATGACTAGTCTGAGATGGACAAATAAGAGACTAATATATCCTTAACCATTTCTAGAAAAGCAACTTTATTCTTTGGCTCTTTTGAAGCGAAGCCAAATTCATATTCAAAAAAATACTCAACCACTTTATCTCCAGCCTGTAATACATCCTCAATGACCTTTAGCACTTGGTGTTGTTTTTCTTCTTCTAATTTCAAGAAATACTCTTTCACAAATGCGTCAAATACTGTAATGACATCTTCCTCTTTGCTCATATCCAAAGGATACAGTAACTCAGCCTCTTTACTGGTTACAACATTACTTTCTATGGACATCATTAGATTCCACAATACTAAATATTGTCTATGAAATTTGTCTCCGCTTTTCAACTTTTCCCCCAATTTTTGCGACATATCCTTTACTGAACAGGTTGAGACTAGCATTCTTGACTATTACTTACTTTATTGAGAAAATCTCCCCTTTGACCATCATCCCTTCCTAATCTCAACTTACTAGTAGTATTATTTTAAAACTTCTCCCGAACGAATATAGGTTTTAAAGAAGTTTTTAGGTACTGAGGCAATCTTAGGTGTAATGGATAAGCCATAGTTGGCAAAATCTAAAGCTAGCTTCCTAGAATCGATTGCATCATAATACTCAACATACAATCTGCATAAGTTCACTTTGGTGATAGAGAAATCTTTTAGCAACCCATCCTTCTCAAGATCTTTCTCGGGATTTATGCTCGAAAATACGCTAGGATACGATGAATACTGAGCAGTAAAATCAATGGCCTCTTGGACAGCCTTTCCCAATTCAGCTTGATCCATGCCATTTCTATTATCGATAGAACCTAATCGAGTCCTTAGAGCACAATCCACTTCTTCTAACAGTCCCGAGTCCAGAAAGAGGGGATGAATACCAATATTCACGAAATAGGCAGTCCCATCTGATTTTCGTTGAAAATAGATCACCGTGTAAAAATCATGATTGATTTTATAATAGTTATTGGTTTGCCTTAGTCGCGAAAAGCCATTTTTTACGAAGAGTTCTTTGGCCTCTTTCATTTCATTACCTCTATTTCTAACAGGTGGAGAATTCCTCATTGCATTTTCCTAGGAATCTAAATGGATATAGGTTATCCCTATAACTTTACCATTCTCAATATTGTATTGTTTTACTGTATCTATGTAGCTAATTAATCCTTCATCACTAATCTCTTCTAGCGTTGCTGGTACTATGTTGTCTTTTAATTTAAAATCCCTAGCCTTCTCTATATCCCCTACATCATCAATGGAAGTCCAAAAGAGCATATATTCATCGCAATAAAAATAGATCTGATGATCACAAAACTCCGGTATTTTACAGAACTCAACTCCATCACTTTGCCTTTCTATCGCTCCACTATCTCGATAAACAAAGTAAGTCTTTTTCATCTTCATTCTCCTTTAATATGAACGAGAGGAATATTCGCAATTCGTTATACTTCTAATCTAACAAAATGCTCTATCAGCGTCTCCATAGTCAATGATGGTCATCCCTTCAAGTGAAATCTTCATTCCTCTTCCATGCTCTACTTCAGCGTCCACTCTAAATAATAAGCCAAAAATAAAATCGGATGACGTCTGTTCGGATAGCAGATAGATCGCCATTAACTGCCCCATCATGGATAGTTCCGAAAAGATTCGTTTTTCAGCTAACTCATACCAATAAGCAGATGACCCAAGCATATGAACGATTTTTTCTTTGTAGTCATTGGCCATTACTTCATCTGCTAAAGCTAGCTCATCCGATAGAACCAGGCGAATAGAATCTTGTTGCTCTGGTATAGAAACGCTCATTTCAAGATCATCATCAAATTTTATAGCTTCTAGATTCACGTGTTTTCTCCTCTTTGCGGCCTTTTCCCTACAATTCCCTGCGACTGCATGGGTTGTTGACAGTTTCCGTCTATTCTACCCAACTAGTATAAGATTGTTCCTAAGATCATCTTGTTTTGATCGGATAGCTGAAAGTCATCCATGAAATAGGGCAAAAAGTCATTAAGCAAGGCATGGTCAATGCCGTCTATTGGTAACCCTCTTTTCTGACGTTCTTTTAATAAAACTATGATTTCAATTGGGAAATATTGCCATAGTAAGGTATTGAATTCAACTAAATGACTGTCTTTGGTTTTCTCTAAATGATAATCACACATAAATTGAATCGTTTCTCTAAAAATAGCCACATCCTCTGAAAAAATAGTTTCCATAACCTGTTTATAGGCATCATTCACATTTTGATAAGGATTGGAGTTCAATGGTTTATATTTGGCATCACAAGCATTCTCCAATAGGTTAGCAAGTCGATCATGCTCCCCATTTCCATAAAGATAAACCACTAAAGGCAATAAACTACTGGATGAAAAGAAAATACATCTTTTTCCTTTTTCAACTTGAGCTTCTTTAAAATAGACTAATTTATCAATTAAAAACTCTACATAGGTATGATCCAAATAGGCCAGGGCAAATAAGATAGTCAAACAAATATCTGTATCAAAGTTTGAGCCACCTTTAGCCAAATATTTAGCTGAAGCCATATCAGCCATTACAGAACAAAAACAGCCATTTAGCAAAGATTGATAGGTTTCTGATGTTTTGTTTTCTATAAAATTAGAGACTAGAGGATACGGACTTATAGAATCAATCATATCTACATGATCATACAGGTATGATCTTATCTCACCATTTTCTTCGTAGGTAACTTTAACGCTTTTCTTATCAGATTTTAGAGCTGTTAAAATGGCTTCAGTATTAGATAGGTTTTCTGCCTCTAAGTGAAAATCTCTCGCCTTTAGTACTTGATTTTTGATAGTTGTTAATTTTCTTTTTTGATTTGAATGTGTTTTATTCATATTGACCTCTAAAATTTCATTTCTTGTACTTAACTACTACCGTTTTGAAGTACATCTCTTCCTGCATTCCTATACTATCCAGTATGTCACAAGGAAGAATTGGTCCACTTCCCATCATCGAGCCATTCTTTCTTATTAATCCACCATTTCTCCTTTTGAAACACCATTTGAAAACGATAGAGGGTTTCTATACCAGAACGATTCTCCTTGATATAGAAATAAGCTTGATTCCCGTCATGCTCTTCAGCAACGATGGGATGCGTTTCTAATTTATAGTCAAATGGAAAGCGGACTGACAAGGCCACTTCCCTTGCTCTGAGTGTTTTTTTAGATGTACAAAACTGATTAAAAATAGCAGCTAATTCATCCTTCAATATCTCTTTATCAGCTTTATTTCTTAAGTTCCTAGTGGCTTTTCTCTCCCAAGCATACATGGCCTGCATAAACTGGAGTAAGGTTTCTTTTGCTAGATTCGTATGAGTCATGTTTCCTCCTACTTTTCCCATTCTTCGGTTTTTATCATCAGCCCAACATAAAATCATTTCGATAGGCTTCAGGAAGTTGCTCCTCGATAATAGCCATGATTCCTGTTAAAAAACCTTCTTTATAGTCCGACAAGTCCTCATCAATGTAGATGTTATTCTTAAACTTGGTGATTTCTAGCTTTTTCATCTGACTATAGGTAGACAAGAAAGTAGATAAAGAGGGGCCTAAGCTATAGAGCTTAGAATTTCCAGGAATCTTGCCATATACAGGACTAAGCTCGCTAGTTAGATCACAAAAGATTGGCTCATCGCCCATCATGTGGGCAAAAATCACATAACTCTCTTTCCAGCTAGGATCCTGCCATCCTTCTGATGCAGCTTCACATAGAGGGAGAGGAATTAGAGCAAGATTATAGGGAGCTCCTCTAAAATAAGCTTCTTCCTCAAAGTCTAAATGCTGGTAGAACTCTTTCAATTGACCAGACAAATCTGGCTTTTCGACATGGAGACAGTCACTAGTAAATACAAGCTCTCCTAAACCCTTGTTTCTATGATAGACTTCTACGAATTCCTTCAACAAATTGAGCATCATTATTGGACTCCTCTCACATTTTTGGGATTATATTTGGCTATTTTCAACTGACGATTACGTATCATTCTGACCGCTAGTGACAGCCTGAGCCCAAATTCGTTCAAATTCCTCTTGACTAATCTTGATGGAGTCTGATAGATCCAACTCATCTTTTCGACCATCATAGAGTAGAAACCCTACTTCTGGAACATAATCCTGTAGGCAAGAGGAAGCATAAGAGTGCCCATTCAAAACGTTAATTTGTCGACTTGCACGCTGACCAGTAAACTCTGTATAAATAACTCCTAGGCCTGTCATAAACTCACTATTACCATAATAATAATATTCTTTTTCACACATTAGAATCTTCCTTTACCATTTGTCTCTCCAAGAATGGCATTCTTTCCTCTTTGCCTCTTTCATCGACTAATTCTATATTCATTTTCAATTTATAGAATCTACGGGCTCTTAGATTTATTCTCCAAGACTCTCACTTCTACTTTATCCTCCGCTAAATGGAGATCCAGTACTTTTTCCTGGTCTTGAAAGAAAAGTGTCAGGTCCTTAGTAGAAAATTCAGTAAAATAAGAGGACAAAAAGTCATCCAAAGACTCCATTTGAAATAAGACGTAAACTGGTGAAAACTCCCAAAAAACTAGGATAAACCGACTGCTATTGCCAACAAGACTTTGAATTGACCTACTTAGATCTTTAGTAGTAAGGTCGATAGAAAACTCATAAAGGCAAGGAATCGGAGAATCGATAGGATTCAACTCCCCAGCATACCAAGCAATTTCTCTCGGTTTAGTGGTCAGAAAATGGACATCCTTTATCCCCTTCAAATTCTTGATTCATCTTTCAAATTTTAATAAGGATAATTTCTTTTTTAAGTTACTCATTATTCTCACTCTCTCGTTAGCTAAAGGGTGCTTGCTTCATGAAAAACATTTGATAGGTCAGAATAAATCTCTAGCAAAGCCTCATACTTTTATATTTACTTTTAATCATGTTATCTCAAATAGCAAACAGGATCCCTTCAAAATACCCTATCGGCCAATGTCCCATATAATACAAGTTAACAATATTTTCCCAATAAGAGCCTAACGACAAGGACTTTTCTACTAAATATTGTCTAAAAGCAAAGGCCATTCCCATTTTAGCAACATTTGAAAAATCATGCGCTCTGGATACAAACAGGCTTTTATCCATCTCTCTTGCCTTTTGGAATATAATTTGACTAACCCTTTTCCTATAATCTACAAGTTCCTCTGGAACCTTAAGATCCCCATAAAATGGATCTTTATCACTCAGCGACGACGGAAGCCAATTCATTTTTTTATATAGTTTCTCAAAAGCTTCTTCCGTAGGATATATAAAAGCTTCATTGACGTTTTTTATAAAGATAACATGATCTATTTGTTCAGTTTCTCCCATTTTAAAAAAGAAATCACTTTTTATAAGACGTTCAATCTCATCATCCCAATTCATCCAGTCTACCTCAATTCTGTCATTTAAAAAAAAATATCTGATTTCATAACTAAATGTTGATTCCTCTTGCTTTTAAACTTTCAATAATTCTTTTTTCTAAATGAGAAGAAAGCCAAACTGTCCATTCTTCATAATCCTTGCTCTCCTCAAAAGAAATAAACTTTTCTTGACCATTCTGCCATAATCTAGGCTTTTCATGCGGTAAGGCAGGAAGAACAAACTGTATTTGAGAAAAATGAGAATCTATTTCGCAGTCATACTTCTCTTGTTGTCCGACTTTCGGCCAACTTTTTTTATATATTCCCAGACCATTTATGGCAATTGGCGGAAATAACCTTCCTGATTGGATGATGTCCTCTATTTCAGGAGACAATCCATTGATTAAAGTAAAAACCTCTATGAGTATTCCTCCACCGCCAAGATCCTTAATAACTCTACAATAAGCGAATTTTTTATCTTCTCCTAAAAAATCAGACTTTTTAAATCTCTCTAATTCGGATCTATCAGATAAAAACAAAGGAATTGCGAAAATTTCTCCACCGGCAACATTTGCTAATTTATTCACCATAGTTTTTGAGCCTCAACTTTTTGTATTTCTACCTCGTCCTATTTTGGTATTTTCGACTATCTTGATTACTTGCTATAGATAGGTTACTTAAGAAAGAGCACTAGGTTTTTTCGCTCATTCAGCTATTATTTCAAACTCTAGCTTGCTCACAACCTCATTCTGTTTATCCAACAGATAAAGGAAGTTCCCTTTTGTTTCCAGTTTACCAAGCTTAGCCCCATAATCCATCTCATGAGCAGGGTAGGATTGAATCAACTGACGGATGCTCTTGTCCTTGTGCTCTATCTTCCAAAACAAATCCACTTTATCAAGCTGATGCTCCACTTGAATGGAATAGATCGTGGATTGGATCTTCTTCCTTTTCTACTCCCAGCTATTTTCATAATCGTTTTTCTCTATTTCATTGACTACATCCTCTATCAATGAGCATGGAATAGAGAGTTCCAGAAACACGCGCCTCGCCCCTTTTATCAAGGCTCCTAAAAGCATCTTTTTCTGTTCCAATGGACTCAAGGTTTTATAGCTAGAAAAATCAAATAAGACCTGAACAGTATAGACACCTAGTAGGTTCATGATAGCTGGATTGCTAATCGTATCTACACATTCTACGATGATTTTCCAGCAATCCTTGGTCATAACTGGTTTGAAGAGGCGCTCTACCATAGAGGTCATACATTTGGATTCATATATGAATGCGTTTCTCCGATCTTTCCAATTTTGTCGGTAGTCTTCAACTCTAGCTTCCTCGTATGTTAGCATAGCTGAGTCCATCAGCTCCTCAATCCTCTGTTGATTTTCCACATAGGGCTTATCTAATTCAAAATACTGTAACTTCATATTCGTGGTCTCGTAGTTTTTTTCTTGTAGAAAGGTTTATCCTTAGGTCAAGGTCTAATATTTGTGCTCTTCCTTCACTTTTTTCTTCCAATTCTTTGAGAAGCAACTGAATCCCCTTGGAATAAAAGTCTTGTTTTTAAGAGTTATTGTTTCGCTCTTTAAGGAGATTTTAGAATAGACTGACCCTCCTGCCGTCCTTTCCTTTTGTAACGTCATTGATTAAGTCCTTGACGATAGATATATCAAACTGACGAGAAAAGTCTACAATTTTCTGACGATTCTGTTCTGAATATAGATAAGATGCAGCTAAAATAAATAAAAATGGATTTGTGACTTTGCCAATATGCTCAAGGTATTTAGGCTGAGCTACATAAGACATAATTTTGTTAAAATCATCATCTTTAAGTACTATCTTTTTCATATAAATAGCAGCACAAGCACCTGCAACTTGCGAGAAGTTATTCGATTCCAAGGACTCATAAACGAAAGACAAGTTCTCTGTTTCTGAATTTTCTAGATAAGCAATCGCTACTGCTAGAGAGCGATAGGTTACAGGTGTTGGAATATCTCTCAGCAGTAATGACTTGAGATAGGGGACTTCTTTTGTACAATCCGTTGCGGCTAGGGCATAGAGTAAGTACATTTGTGATTCCCATGATTTAGGTTTTTCCATCTCGCCTTCCAAGGCCTGATGCAAAAATGGTCCATATCCTTTTAGTTTACCCTTTAAAATTTTTTTCGCTGCCTTTTTTACCAAGGGCGTACGTCCTGAAGTTAACTCATCTACATAGTCCATTTTTAAATCCTCTTTATATCTCCATTTGAATTTACTGCTCTTTGTTCAGGATATGAAAGAGATCATCTCTTAGAACGATTCCATCGTCTTCTATCAAATAGGCCATGTGTTCCCAGAAAGGCAATTCTTGTTCAAGGGGCTTTTCCAAGGCAAGTACTTGGTTCTTCAAATTTGCTGCAATCTCTTCTACTTCATCTTGCTCAATCTCATAAAACTTTGCTTTCAAAAGAAAGACCGCTGACAGAAAGAGCGAATAAGAGGAAACAAAAGCTTGCAAGGAAGAGTTGACATAAATCCTCGCTTCTTGAAAAACTTCCCTTCCTTCTTGATTGCAAAGTAAAAAAATTTGCTCCTGTTTTCCAATGACAAAAGCACCTAAAAAACACTGGCCAACAAGCCTATAACTCTCTTGATTTTTTCTTAGTTCGACTAGTTCGTCACCTGCTTTAACAAAAGAAAATCCCATTTTAGAATAATCCTCTATATATGCCAAAAGGTTGAAACGGACCTCATCTAGACGAAATGGTTTCTCCTTTGTAGGCACCACACAAAAGCCTTGCTCCTTGACTAATTCATCAATAGTAACTGTCATTTTTCTATCCGATCTCCTAGGTTATTTTCACCCAATTTTTTTAACTTCCAAAGTTTGATAGCCGCATCTTTTCTGAGCCCCATAAAGAGGCTTGCTAAGGTTACTGCTTCCTCTTTTTTATAGACTTGAGAACTAATACTGGCCCATCCATCTTGCAGGCATTCAATTTTTAAATAGAAATCTCGCTCTTGTCCAAGTTTCCCTGTTACATCGTCTATTTCATAAGAAGCGGACAGCAAAGACACTGAGATAAAGTCCCCCGGTCTTCGATACATTCGCATGACGGATTCTTTCTGATTAACAGAGTGGATATCCTCTTTTGTTTCAGCTCTATCACGATCTGATAAAATCACCCACTCCCTATCATCCTCTGATGAATAAAAACGCCATTCTTTCTCTACCATATCCTGCTCCATCTTCTAGTACTTCTCTTGTTATCGACTACACCTAGTAGTATGCGACTTCCCCTAAACCATATTCTAAAATTTCAAGACTATTGAGGGAGAATTTAAGTCCTCTACCATGCTCCGAGTCCTCTCTTAGTCCAAATTCCAAACCAAAAATCAGATCTATGTCCGTCTGTTCAGACAAGATAAAAATGGATAGGAGTGTGGCGTGCGCTAGTTCTGGAAATTCCTCCTGAATTTTTTCCAAAGCTTTTGGATACCATACTGATGATTGATCCAGTAGATTATCGAGTTTTGCTTTATAATACGGAGTCAACTCCTCATTGATAACTTCTAAAGAATCACTTAAAGCAAGGCAGACCTTTTCTCTTTCCTCTGGAATCGATACAAACATCTCGTTATGGACATCAAATTTATATCCCCTCATCATTTTCTCTCCTTATGCTATCAGTCATCAGATACCATTTCTCTAATCAACCTAGCTAATCATTAAAGGGCATAAAGCTATCATGCTGCTGATAATAATTCAAAGCCTCGACCAAGTCTTGGTGACTAGCCTCTGGTTTTTCTTCAAGTGCAACCGAAAGAACATCAATCAACTGCTCTCCATAGTAGACTAGCTGGAGATCTTGCTCCACTACATCAGCAGGGTAAATATCACGGTCTTCCACGACATCCGGATAATTTGATACCCAATAGGACCTAGCTAGTGCTAGTTCTCCATCCTCCTTGCCATAGAGGCAAAAATCATCTGATACCAACTTGTCCACGCGCACCTGCTCGATGATCTGCTCTAGTGAAAGTTCTTGGTGTTTCCGCATCTCTTCTCCTTTTTAGTCTCACTCTTCAACAAAGGAATTCAAAAAATCCTCAAAAGATGGCCATTGACCATACAACTCAGCTTTTTCTTCTAAAACATAGAAGTACACCTTGCCATAATCTTCTGCCCTTAAAGAAAGAGCATAGTGACCCGATCCAGGATCATAGGCAAAATGGAGAAGAACTGCGCCCTTAAATCCCTTAGGCACAGCCTCATCGTCAAACCATGTAAGAGAGTTCCTCATCTCATCAAGTGAATTAAAGGAATTGAAAGGAAAGAGATGATGGTCATCGTGAACACCCCTTACTTGGGGCTGACCACCGTTGTACTGGAGATAATAATCCTTCATAGCTTCCGGTAATTTCTTTCCAAGAATCTCCTCAAATTGTAAAAAATCTTCTTTTGAAATCGGTGAATCTGCATCTAGCGCTCTAAACATGATTAATCTCTTCCTTTTTTACAATTCTTCTTCCAATACCTTATCAATAAAGTCATAGACACTTGTAGCTACTTTTTGCATTTCTAAGGAACCTAAAGCACCTAAGTCATTTTCATAAATGCAATCATCTGCATTTTTCTTAATAAAGTAGGCCAAATCTCCTTCCTGTCCAATCATAAAGTAATCTGGCTCTACTTCCTCAATCTGATAAGTCTCATTACGCTCTTTTAGATCCTCATTGGCATACAAACAGATGCCTGAATCTCCAATTTCATAGGGGTCAATCTCTTCCCACTCTGATAAAAACTGATAGTAGAGATTGGGTAAGACAAATCCAAACTCATCTCTTTTCATAGTTCACCTCCACATTTTTACTGAGTATCAACTATATTACTTCAAAGACCAACCACCATCAATCGTCAGGATTTGCCCTTGCATGGCGTTTGCTTTCCCACTTGCTAGGAAGAGGCTGACTTCTGCCACTTCCTCTGGATCAATCCAGCGTTTGATGGGTGTTTCACTGGCTACCCAGTCAGCTAGTCCACCTAGCTCAAAGTCAGCTGCTGTCATACCTGTCTTAACTGCACCAGGAGCAATACCAAAAACCTGAATCCCAGCTTCAGCATAGTCTAGTGCCAACTGCTTGGTAAAACCAGCCAAGGCATGTTTGGACGAGGTATAAGCGTGTCCACCCCCGCCTGCTAGACTTGAAGCAATGGAACACATATTGATAATGATTCCTTTTTTATTCTCCAGCATTTGCGTTAAATAATGGCGGGTTAACTCCACAGGTGTCACATAGTTGATTTCAAAAATTTCTTGGATTTCCTGAGCAGATTGTTCTAGTAAAGGTTTGTAGTCATCCAAAACCCCAGCTGTATTACAGAGGACATCCACCTGAGGACACCAATCAAAAATGGGTTTCAAGTCAAGCGTTAAATCACGTTGTAGAAAGTGAAAGTCACCCTGTAAATAAGGATTTTCACCCTGATCCACTCCAAAAACCTGATAACCTTTTTCTAAAAAGAGTCGAGCTTGAGCCAGACCAATCCCAGAGCTAACCCCTGTAATCAGTACACGTTTAGTCATGGACTTCCACCCAGTCTGTCGCTAAGACATCACAAGGAGTTGGACTCCACATAGAAAAGCCTTCCCCTTCACCAGATACGTTGATGAGGAAATAGGGTGTCACTTCAAGGGCGACGCCATTTTGTTCGATGGTATCAAAGAGCTGGACATAGTTCTCAGCTCCACCCCATCCAGTACGTACATATTTCTTTTTTGCCTTTAGTCCAGGCAGGATTTCTTCAAATGTCATGTTTTTCTCCTTTGTTATCTATAAATCTTAATTTCATTATAACAAAAAACCGTTTTCCAACGGCTTTTTGACTGTGTTTTTTCTATTTTGAAAGAATTATCAAATCCATTACCACTGCAATCCGGCTTCTCTAATTTCTTTTTTGGAAGCAAACTTACCATTTGGTCGGTGCCATCTTCCATTTCTATCTCTAAAATAACCTCCAGTATTAGTATCTCGTGGACTTCCTTCAACTTCTTCTGTGGTTTCCTCTGCTTCTCGTCTAGCTTTTTCTTTAGCTTCTTGCTGTGCTTTTTCTTCCGCAGCCTTCTGTTCAGCTTCTTTTTTCGCTTTTTCTTGTGCTTCTTTTTCTTCAGCCTCTTTCTTAGCTTTTTCCTCAGCTGCCTTTTGCTCAGCGGCGCGTTCCTCAGCTGATTTGACTGTGTTCTTTGCAGTACCGTCAGCATAATTTATCTCTGCATTTGCTGAAACATTCTCTAAAGTCACATGGGTCACGGAATACTTATCAAGTTTTTCCTTACTACTACCTAGTTTAATTTCAAGTAAATTTCCATCCGAATCAATCCCTACGTACTGGAGGACAATCTGTCTCGGAATCAATTCATCATCCTTATAAACCGCTGTTACCTTATAGTCAAGATAATAATTAGGATGATTTGCAAGCCATGAATCGAGTCCATTTTCATAATAGAGCATGCTACTTTGATTTTTATCATCCGTTCCTGTAAAGGCGCCAGTATTTAACCATGCTGTCATAGGAACTAGATTGCGACCTTCATCATTGAGTCCACTAAATTGATAACCAACTAAATGCCCACGATTCATCAACCAGGCTTCCTTTGTACCATCACCAAAGTAAAATTTATAGTTATGCCATCCAACTGGATCAAACTTTAATTTCGCTTCTCGCTTATCTTTGGGTTCATCACTATCTTTCAGCTGAATATGAGCATAAGTTGCACGAGATTTAGAATCAAGTTCCCCGAGTTCTAGCTGCTTTTCGTTCTTAAAAGTAAGTAGACCAGCTTCTTTGTATAGCTTTTTATTATCCTGCGTAGTCTGTTCAGTCGTAACAGGCTCAGTCACTCTCACCTCATCTTTATGCTTCGAGCAACCAACAGATGTCAAAAGTGAAAGTAGAACAACAGAAGTCAAAACTATTTTTTTCATTTCAAATGCTCCTAATTTTATAGATTCCTTATTATATTGTTATTTTATTCTATCATTAATAATTTGCATTTTCAAACAATTATATAAATTCTTAAATAAATATAAAAAGAGCGAGGGATCACCTCGTTCTTAATAAAATATTTCTTTAGTTTCTAAGGCAAATCATTCCCTGCTGCGAGGTAAATCTCATACCATTCTTTCGAGTTAGGTTAACATTACTTGATTGGCTTGCTTCTATCAAATGTTTTGGATTGGTTGTGCCCACAATGGCCTGCATCTTAGCTGGGTAGCGTAACACCCAAGCGATAGCAATAGCTGATGGGCTCACATCGTATTTTAAGGCTAATCGATTCAGGACTTGGTTTAGTTGTTGGAACTTTTCATTGGCGACAAAATTCCCTTTGAAATATCCGAACTGCAAGACTGACCAGGCTTGAATAACCATGTCGTTTAATTTGCAGTATTCAAAGACGCTACCATCACGCACAGCCGCCTTGTCACCTTCCATATTGACATGGAAACCTGAATCAAATCCTGGCGTGAAAGCTGCGCTTAGCTGTAATTGATTGATAGATAAAGGCTGTTTGACTTCTTTCTTCAGTAATTCCATCATCATAGAATTTTGATTGGACACACCGAAGTCTCGAACTTTACCTGATTTGTGTAGAATTTCAAAGGCTTGAGCCACTTGATCAGCTTCCATCAAAGCATCTGGACGATGGAGAAGCAAGCTATCTAAATAATCAACCTGCAATCGTTGTAGAATCCCATCAACTGATTCTAAAATATAATCTTTTGAAAAATCAAAATAGGTAAATTCTTCTATGCGAATGCCACACTTAGACTGAATCCACATCTTTTCTCGCAGATCCGGACGATTTTTCAAGACCTGTCCCAGTAATTCTTCGCAACGTCCACCACCGTAGATATCTGCCAAGTCAAAGGCATTGATTCCTACAGATAGGGCTGTTTCAACCAACTCCTCCACTTCTTCGGCCGACTTGTCATTGATTCGCATCATGCCTAGAACGATTTCGGACAATTCTCTTTTCTCTTGACCAAATGGAATGTATTTCATGGCAATTTCCTCCGTTTTCATTCATTATAAAATAGAATGACACTTTTATCAACTGATGCCTAACATAAGAAAAGAACCAGTTCAAACTGGTTCTTTAATCTTAGCCAATCACACTTCCATTTGGTACAGCTGGATCAACTGTTAGAAGGGTTAATTTGCCATCATGTTCAGCTGAGAGGATCATCCCTTGGCTGACATATTTTTTCATCATTTTACGTGGTTTAAGGTTGGCAACGATTTGTACTTTCTTGCCGACCAATTCTTGTTCGTTTGGATAATATTTTGCAATACCAGAAAGGATTTGACGATCTTCACCATCTCCAGCATCCAAGCGGAATTGAAGCAACTTATCAGAACCTTCCACTTTAGACACTTCCTTAACTTCAGCGACACGGATTTCAACCTTATCGAAGTCTTCAAACTTGATTTCTTCCTTGTTTAGTTTGAGTTCGACTTCATCTGGATTCCATTCTTTTTCGACGGCTGGCTTGTTGCCTTCCATTTGTTCCTTGATATAAGCGATTTCTTCTTCCATATCGAGACGTGGGAAGATTGGAGTTCCTTTGGCAACTACTGTTACACCTGCAGGAAAATCAGCCAAGCTCAAGTTCTCAAGGCTAGAAACTTCTGCTAGACCAAGTTGTGTCAAGACTGCACGACTGGTTTCCATCATAAATGGCTTAATCAAGTGAGCTACGACACGAAGGCTAGCTGCCAAGTGGCTCATCACACTTGCCAATTGGTCACGGTGCGCTTCGTCCTTAGCCAGTACCCATGGAGCTGTCTCATCGATGTATTTATTGGTACGTGAGATAAGAGTCCAGACTGCTTCAAGTGCACGTGGATAGTCAACTGCTTCCATGTAGGTATGGTAGTCAGCAATTGATTGTTCTGCCACTTGAGCAAGTTCATTGTCAAAGTCTGTTACACCTTCTACATAGGAAGGGATTTGACCATCAAAGTACTTGTTAATCATTGAAACCGTACGGTTGAGGAGGTTTCCAAGGTCGTTTGCCAATTCATAGTTGATACGACCTACATAGTCTTCTGGAGTGAAGGTGCCATCTGAACCAACTGGAAGGCTACGCATGAGGTAGTAACGAAGTGGATCGAGACCATAGCGCTCTACTAACATTTCAGGGTAAACGACATTCCCTTTAGACTTGGACATCTTGCCATCTTTCATGACAAACCAACCATGGACAATCAAGCGGTCAGGTAATTTAACATCCAACATCATAAGAAGGATTGGCCAATAGATGGAGTGGAAACGAAGGATATCTTTTCCTACCATGTGGAAGACTGTTCCATTCCAGAACTTATCAAAGTTACCATGCTCATCTTGACCATAACCAAGGGCAGTCGCATAGTTGAGAAGGGCATCAATCCAAACATAGACAACGTGTTTTGGATTAGATGGGACTGGAACTCCCCATGTAAAGGTTGTACGAGAAACCGCTAAGTCTTCCAAACCAGGCTCGATGAAGTTACGCAACATTTCATTGAGACGACCATCAGGAGTGATGAAGTTAGGATGAGATTTAAAAAATTCGACCAAACGGTCTTGGTATTTGCTGAGGCGAAGGAAATAAGACTCTTCTGAAACCCATTCAACCTCGTGACCTGATGGAGCGATACCACCCGTCACATTTCCAGCTTCGTCACGGAAAACTTCCGCAAGCTGGCTTTCTGTAAAGAATTCCTCATCTGATACTGAATACCAACCAGAGTATTCACCTAGGTAGATGTCATCTTGAGCTAGCAAGCGTTCAAAGACTTGAGCCACTACTTTTTCATGGTAGTCATCAGTTGTACGGATAAATTTATCGTAAGAGATATCTAGTAATTGCCAGAGTTCTTTGACTCCAACCGCCATACCGTCGACATAAGCTTGAGGTGTGATGCCAGCTTCTTCTGCTTTTTGTTGAATCTTTTGACCATGCTCATCAAGACCAGTCAGATAAAAGACATCGTAGCCCATCAGGCGTTTGTAACGTGCTAGAACATCACATGCGATAGTTGTGTAGGCAGAACCGATATGAAGTTTACCAGATGGATAGTAAATCGGTGTTGTAATATAAAAATTCTTTTCAGACATAATATTTCCTTTCCTGGCTAATGAAACCTGTTTTTCTAACACTTCATTATACCATATTTTTAGTGATTTTCGATAGAGAAATCCATACAAAAACAAGACAGACAAATGTCTATCTCGTTTTTTATCTTTTAAATTATTCATAGCGAAGAGCTTCGATTGGATCGAGCTTAGAAGCTTTGTTGGCTGGTAAAACACCGAATATCATACCGATACCTGCTGAGACCGCTAAACTAAAGAGAGCTATTGGGATGGATACGCCAACTTCGATTCCTGCAATCAAGTTTGAAGAAGAACTCCTGCAAGCATAGTCATCCCTGCAGCAAGTACAAGACCAATAAAACCACCTAATAAGGTTAAAATCATGGATTCAATCAAGAACTGAACTAGGATATTACCCCGAGTTGCTCCTAGTGCTTTCCGTAAACCAATCTCACGGGTACGCTCTGTCACAGAAACAAGCATAATGTTCATAACACCAGTACCACCAACAAAGAGGGAAATTCCTGCAATAGCACTAATAATCGTTGTTATGAAGCCGAACATTTGTTGCACTTCGTTGAAGGCTTCCGTTGCATCTGCTATCTGATACTCCCCTTGTTGGAGACCTGCAATCTCCGTCATTCTTCTTGCCAATTCTGGACCTAAAGTCTGAGTCAGGCTCGTATCGTTAACACGGAAGACAATATTTGAAATCTCATCTGTGTTAAAATTAGCTGCCAAGGAAATATTGGTCGTAATTGGTAGTCCTCCGACTCCAAAGGCTTTTACAGCCTTGGCTTCTTTACTTGCATAAACACCAATAACACGGTAACTGATTTCATTTACTTCCACAATCTGATTGAGTGCTTCCTGTGCAGAACCAAAAAGGCTATTAGCAAGTTCTTCATCTAAAATGATCACGTTTGCAAAATCCTTATAATCTTGTGCTCTAAGACTTCGACCTGCAATGACTTCATTTTCGACCGCATCCATATAAGTGACATTCCCACCCGTCATGTTAGCGTGTTCCACCTTTTTATCCTTATAGGTCAAGGTCACATTGGCTGAGTTGGTCACATAGTAACTATCCACTCCCTTGAGCTTAGCAGCTTCCTTAACCCAGGACTCTTGAGGTTTTGGTGGTTCAACAATAACATCTTCCTCTTTACCAGACAGAGTTAGAGCAGATTGCTTCTGGGTAAAGGAACCGTCCTTACTCTTTGTAGGTGAGAAAAAGACATGAATGTCTTTCTGAGACTTGGTCATGTTTTTATTGACCTGACGAGACATGGAATCTCCCAAAGCCATGATTACTACAACAGAGGAAACACCGATAATAATTCCAATCATGGTCAAGAAAGAACGCATCTTGTGGGCCATAATGGATGAAAAGGCAAATTTAAGATTCTGCATCTTAGTTTTCCTCCTTTTCTACTTGGGCACTATCAGACGAAATGATACCGTCACGAATGACAATTTGTCTTTTGGCGTAGGCAGCAATTTCAGGCTCATGCGTTACCATAATGATGGTTTCCTTCTTTGTTTAATTCAACTAAGAGTTGCATGATTTGATTTCCTGTTTTAGTATCCAGAGCTCCTGTAGGTTCATCTGCCAGAATAATAGAAGGATTGTTAACGAGTGCACGCGCTATGGCTACTCTCTGCTTCTGACCACCTGATAATTCTGATGGTAAGTGATGGCTTCTGTCAGTTAATTCTACTTTTTCTAGGTATTCCTTAGCTAGTTTACGCCGTTTTGAAGCAGGAACCCCCGCATAAATCAAAGGCAATTCCACATTTTGCAATGCATCCATCTTAGATAAGAGAAAGAACTGTTGAAAAACAAATCCAATCTCTTGATTTCGAACTTTAGCTAACTGTTTTTCACCCAAACCAGCGACTTCTTTTTCTTCTAAGTAGTACTCACCGCTTGTAGGGGTATCCAACATTCCAATAATATTCATGAGAGTAGACTTACCAGAACCAGACGGTCCCATGATTGCTACGAATTCACCTTCATGAACTTCTAAATTAATATTCTTCAGAACCTGTAATTCTTGATCTCCATTACGATAGCTACGACAAATATTTTTGAGGTTAATTAGCTGTTTCATCAGTCTTCACCTCTTTTCCTTCTTCTAAGGAAGCTGTCGGATTACTGATGACTTTTGCTCCATCTGTCAAACCAGATGTAATTTCTTGGTTTTCTGCGTCCGCATTTCCCAATCCAACTTCAACTTTTTTAGCTTTCTTATTCTCGTCAAGAATCCATACAAAGTTCTTTTCTTCTTCCATGACCACACTAGTAATTGGAACAATCAAGGCCTTGCTACTATTCTTAACTTCAATGCTCACAGTAAATCCTTGTTTCAAATCTCCAACTTCACTTGTAACATCAATAGTGAAAGGATATTTAGATCCTGAATTAGAACCACTTAAACTTGAATTTGATTCACTGTTGTTTTTTGGATAGTTTGAGATATAAGAAATCTTACCAGTCCATGTCTTATCAGGATAAACCTTAGTAGTAAATGTAACTTCTTGACCGACTGAAAGGTTAGCAAGATTATACTCAGATAGTTCTCCTTTAACCTGTAAATTATCATTACTTACAATATGAACCAGAACTTGACTATTTCCAGTTGGAGATTTTGAAACATTTCGGTTTACCTCGACGACCGTTCCTTCAACTGTGCTTAATACCGTAGTTGCATTCAACTGAGCTAATGCTTTTTCTTGTTGAGCTACTGCATCTGCACGAGTATCACGAGCATCACTAATTTGTGAATCAATAGAAGAAACTGATGAACCAGAAGTTTGAGCTTGGGCTCCATCTACACCACCTTCGAGCCCTGCTTGAGGAGTAGCTGGCGTTGCCTCTGCACTATTGCGCGCTTGGTATAATTCATTGATATGACGGTCAGCCTTAGCAATGGCACGAGTAGCAGCATCATAAGCAGCTTGCGCTTCAGAACTACTATACTTTACTAAGCTTGCCCTTCACTAACCTGATCTCCAACCGAAACCAAGACCTCATCTAGTTCGCCCTTACTTCCATCAAAATAAACGTATTGCTCATTTTGAGCAGTTACACTACCAGATAAGAGAACTGATGATGCAACTGTCCCTTCTTTTGCAATGACAATATGACTTGGTTCGTCACTAGCTACTGTCTCACCCGGTTGTCTGAACAGTAGGATAGCTCCTGCTCCTAGTACAAGGGCTGTCGCAACGCCAATAGCTGTATATAAAGGCCATTTTTTAGATTTTGACTTCTTTTTCATTTCAATACCTCTTTTATAAACATATATTAAGATTATAGCACAAGTCCTAAAAATGGACAATTGCTTTCTAAATATCCAAAAACAATCGCCAAATCTTTTATTGTTGTGTTAGTTATATAATACAACTTCTTTTTTATTTTTGCAAGCATTTTCTTAAGAAATTTAAGCGTAGCAGATTTTTGCATTGACTTCCAAAAAAAGATAGAATATGACTAGAAAACAACTAAAGGAGCTTTCTTATGAGAGAATATGATATTATTGCCATCGGAGGAGGTAGCGGGGGAATTGCTACCATGAATCGTGCTGGTGAACATGGTGCTAAGGCGGCAGTTATTGAGGAAAGAAATTAGGCGGAACTTGTGTCAACCTCGGCTGTGTCCCTAAAAAAATCATGTGGTATGGAGCTCAAATTGCAGAGAGTATCCACAAATATGGACCTGACTATGGTTTCACAATCACTGACAACGAATTTGATTATGCAACTCTTCGTAAGAATCGTGAAGCCTATATTGACCGTGCTCGTTCATCTTATGATGGAAGCTTCAAGCGTAACGGAGTTGATTTGATTGAAGGACGTGCCGAGTTCGTTGATGCTCATACTGTCAGAGTTAATGGTGAGTTGATCCACGCTAAGCATATTGTGATTGCGACTGGAGCTCATCCTCATATCCCTTCTATTCCTGGTGCTGAACTAGGTGGTAGCTCAGATGATGTCTTCGTCTGGGAAGAGTTGCCTGAATCAGTAGCTATTCTGGGTGCTGGTTACATTGCTGTCGAATTAGCTGGTGTACTCCATACACTTGGTGTTCAGACAGATTTATTTGTCCGTCGTGAACGTCCACTACGTGGATTTGATAGCTATATCGTTGAGAGTCTAGTTCAAGAAATGGAAAATACAGGACTAAACCTCCACACACATAAGGTTCCTGCTAAACTTGAAGAAACTGAACAAGGTATTACCATTCATTTCGAAGATGGCAGCACTCATACTGCCAGTCAAGTTATCTGGGCAACTGGTCGCCGTCCAAATGTTGAAGGACTTCAACTCGAAAAAGTTGGTGTCACCCTCAATGAACGCGGCTTTATCCAGGTTGATGAATACCAAAATACGGTCGTTGATGGAATCTACGCTCTTGGAGATGTAACTGGTGAAAAAGAGCTGACTCCTGTCGCTATCAAGGCTGGTCGTACACTCTCAGAAAGACTTTTCAACGGTAAAACCAATGCAAAAATGGACTACACGACTATTCCAACCGTAGTCTTCTCACACCCTGCTATTGGAACTGTTGGTCTGACCGAGGAAGAAGCTATCAAAGAGTACGGCCAAGAAAACGTTAAAGTCTATACTTCAAAATTTGCATCTATGTATTCTGCAGTTACTAGTCACCGCCAAGAAGCTCGTTTTAAACTCGTTACTGCTGGTGCAGACGAAAAGGTAGTTGGCCTTCATGGAATTGGCTACGGAGTTGACGAAATGATTCAAGGTTTTGCAGTTGCTATCAAGATGGGAGCTACAAAAGCTGACCTTGATGCTACTGTCGCTATCCATCCAACAGGTTCAGAAGAATTTGTTACTATGCGTTAATCAATTAAAAGAGACCATTTAGGTCTTTTTTGTTGATTTCAAATCGGCCGTCACAAAAATAGTTAACTATTTCAAAATTAACGGTTGAATTTATCTGACAAGATTATATAATAGTTACTATAAATAAAAAAAGAGGTTAACTATTTTGAAAAAAGCACATATCTATGCCATTCCTGCTATAGGAGCTGCACTTATTGCAGTATTAGCCCAGATTAGTATTCCCATTGGTCCCGTTCCTTTCACTCTGCAGAACTTTGCTATTGGACTGATAGCTACTGTTTTTAGACCTAGAGAAGCTGTCCTCTCTGTTGGACTATATCTATTACTTGGCGCCATTGGTCTTCCTGTTTTCGCTAGTGGAGGAGCTGGTTTTCATGTTTTGGTAGGCCCAAGTGCTGGTTATCTTTGGTTCGACCTTGTCTATGCTGGACTTGCTTCCTATCTCATTCACACAAATAGTGGCGTCTTACGTATTTTCTTTGCGAATCTCTTGGGTGATTCTCTTGTCTTTGTAGGTGGTATTCTCAGTCTCCACTTCCTAGCTGGGATGCCTTTTGATAAAGCATTGGCTGTTGGAGTCATTCCATTTATCATCCCTGATCTTGCTAAAATTGCAGCAATTAGCTTTATCAGCCGACCACTACTTCAACGTCTCCGTACTCAACCCTATTTTTCAAGCAAATAAAAAAGAGGCCGGGATTTTCCCTGCCTTTTTTCGGTTCTTCTTAAATGAATGCTTATTGGTTCTTAAAGGCATCCACCATCACTTGAAACTCTTCGTTTGAAAGTGTAATTCCTTTTCCCATCTTTGTGTGGTCGGGGCTCCAACTACGAATATCAAACTTTGCTGGTGCTCCATTAAAACTAACACGATTGATTTCTTTAGTCCATCCTTTTTCATTTTCAGATAGGGTAAGTAAGTGTTCTTCAATTTCAAAAGTAAATTCAGCCATGTTTTTCTCCTTTTTTGTATTCTACTGATTATTCGTAAAATCTTGTAGATTTTCTATAATTTTTATATAATAATGATAGATTAGAAAGGAGGCTCTTATGAAACTTTTATTCAAAAAAACGCTAGAAAAAGTCCAAAGCTTCCTTTATGGACAAGATGAGCCTACCCCAATCCAAAATAATTCATTAGCTACTACTATTCAGCAAGCCATTCAGAAAAAAACAGCTGTTCATATTATTTTTTCTGAGACTAGCTTTACTGGAGATATCATAAAATACGATACTGAGCGCCAGCAACTGATTGTTAAAAATTTTGCAAAAAATATTACTCGTATTATCCGAATATCCGATATTCGAAGAGTTAGTTTTGTCCCTTCAACCGTTCAAACTGCACAAAAAAACAGATTTAAGAAAGAGTGAGATGATAGAAACGTCTCACTCTTTTTAGCTTAGCGAATTTGTTCAAAATGTAAGTGAACAGCTATGTGATCACCATAGCCACTTCTCTCCAAGTCGCGTTGCAGACGGTAAGAGATATAGTGTTCAGCAATAGTGATGTATCCTGCACCTAGTAAGCGGTGCTCAACCATTGATTGAATCATACTGATAGTCGCACGTTCTACTTTTGCTTCTTCTAAATCCAAAACAACCTTTTTAGTAACTTGAGCTAGATTTTGGCGCAAATCGTCTGTCAAAACATAGACTGTCTGAGCCGCTTTCAGGATAGCCTGATAGATTTTATCTGGGTTAAAGTCGGCGACTTGTCCATCACGTTTAATTACTTGCATAAGTTTCTCCTTTTAATCGTTTTTTTCTTTAATTTCAGCCAACATTGTTTCTTCTTCTGCTGTCAATTCATACTCTTCCAGCAAGTCTGGTCTACGTTGGTAGGTTTTCTTAAGACTTTCATAGAGTCGCCATTGTCGAATCTTCTCATGGTGACCACTCATAAGTACCTCTGGAACCACCATACCACGATAGTCATAAGGTCGTGTATACTGAGGATATTCGAGTAGGCCTGATGAAACTATCATCTTGATGACTAGATTCTTTACCAATCACCTCTGGTATCAAGCGAACTGTAGCATCAATCATGGTCATTGCTGCAAGCTCTCCTCCAGTTAGTACATAATCTCCAAGAGATATTTCATCTGTAACTAAGGTCTTAATACGCTCATCATAGCCCTCATAGTGCCCACAGATAAAGATGAGTTCCTCTTCTTGAGCCAAATCTTCAGCATAGGCTTGGTCAAACTGTTTTCCAGCTGGGTCTAAGAGAATCACGCGCGGATTATTCTTTTCAATGGCATCAAAAGCATCAAAAATCGGTTGTGCTCGAAGTAGCATACCTTGGTCACCACCATAGGGTTCGTCATCCACATGACGAGCTTTTTCTGCGTAGTCTCGAAAATTATGGTATTGAATATCTAAAAGTCCCTTTTCACGAGCTTTCCCAACAATCGAACGCTCTAGCGGTGAAAACATTTCAGGAAAGAGGGTTAAAATATCAATCTTCATCGTCTAACCCTTCTAAGAGTTCTACATCGACACGGTTATTAAGAATATCAACATTGAGAATAACTGGCGGAATATAAGGTAAGAGAAGGTCTCGTTTACCTTTACGCTTAACCACCCAAACATCATTAGCTCCTGGTTGAAGGATTTCCTTAATGGTGCCGATTAGCTGATCGTTTTCATATACCTCTAATCCAATAATCTCATGGTAGTAAAACTCACCTTCATCAAGATCATTGAGATTAGCTTCAGCAACTTTTAAACTATGTCCTTTATATTTTTCAATATCATTGATATGGTACATATCCTTGAACTTGATAATATCAAAGTTTTTTTGCTTACGGTGGCTAGCAATAACCACTGTTCGAACAAACTGATCTTTTTCATCAAACAAGGCTAACTCTGCACCTTTTTTAAAGCGTTCTTCAGAAAAATCTGTCACAGACAAGACCCGCATTTCACCTTGCAAGCCCTGTGTATTAACAATCTTTCCAACGTTAAAGTAGTTCATTTAATCTCCTGTGTATCTTACTCCCTTTATTTTATCATGTTAGAGGGATTTTCACAAGTTGAATAGGTCCTATCTTACAAGGCTACTACTTCTTCAAAAAAATCACCAACTATCTGATTAAACTCTTTAGGATGGTCATTCATCGGTTGGTGTTTGCTATCTGAAATCGTTGCTTGACGCGCATTGGGATTTAGAGCAATGATACCATCATAGATTGTTTTTAGGTGTTTGGGAAAATCATTTTCGCCTCTTACTAAAGCATGGGAGGATTTCCTTGATAACCTTCTATCTCATGGACAGCTAAGAAACCTGTGATTCCAAGGTTCAAAAAAACATCTCGCCCAGTTTCTATAATAGCAGTCTTGACTAATTCTCTTGTGATAGGATTATCTGTACACATCTTTGAGTTCTTATCTGCAATCACCTTCCAAGGAATCGTTTTATACATAAGAGAACTATATTTGATTCGACTTCTTTCTTTATCTGATAGGTAACGATGCTGTCCCCAACTATCCACCATAACCAAGGCTAGAACTCTTTCTGGACGGCGATAGGTGTACTCTTGAAGTGGATTTCCTCCCCAAGAATGACCAACCAATATCACCTTATCTAGCTGGAAATAGGACAAAATAGCATCTACATCTTGAACAGCGCCTTCCAAGTCAGGTAAACCAACTTTCATAGGTGATTCACCCTGCCCTCGAACATTGACAAAGTAAAGGTCAAATCCATCAAAAGCATCATACTGGTGAGCCCACATCTGACTACGTCCACAAGCTCCATGATAGAAAATAATGTGGCCTTTACTTCCGTTTCCAGGACGATGATAAACAACCAAATCACAATCTAATACTGGTATAATGTGGCGTACCAAAGTCTCGGGTTCTCTGTTATAAAAAGCAATAGCTTCAGCAATATCATTTGGCTTCATTTCTATACTCTCTCCTCTTTATCCTAATATCATTTTTTTTATCTATTTTATCATGCTATATTAAAATCATCGTTTTTCAAGACTAATTTCATTAAAAATTTTGAATTTTCTGCATCATTTAGATAAAGAAAAAGACTGCTAAGCAATCTTTACTTTTTTCTCATCAGATTCATGCCTAAAATTCCAGCAATAATCATGGATGCACCAAGCAAGTGATAACTATAAATTGGCTCCTGCAGAATTACCGCTCCTGCTACAATGGTTAAAACAGTTCCTAGATTTCCAAACACTAACTGTTGATGCTCCTAGTCTAACAATAGCATAAATAGATAAAGCCGCTGTTACGATTGAGGCTAGAATTCCTAGATAGAGGATAGAAAAGATATAGCCAACATGACCAAGGGGTTCAAAATATCCCATTAGATTGCTACTTGCGATGTAAGAAAAGAGACTTAAGCAATTAAAAACAATAAAGCCGACTAGAATCACAACTACAGTCAGGTCCATAACCTTGTACTGGCCTCCCTTGTACTTGCTAAGGATATTATTAATGGCATTTGAGAAAACAGATCCAATCATCAAGACATAGCCAAAGATACCTGCCCCTGCATCGAAATTAGCACCCTTACTAAAGAAAATATAAACAACACCTGCTACTGAAAGAAAAAGAAAAAACTTTTGAACCATCGTGGTTTTTTCCTTTAAGAATATTGAGGCCAAAATGAGGGTAATGATGGGCACCAGGGCTTGCAAAATTCCAGCTTCGGAGGATGAGATATACTGGAGAGCAAAAGATTGAAACATAAAAAAGAGGAGGGGATAAAAGAGACTCATTGGTAAAATTGATAAAACATCCTCTTTTGTAAGCTTTACCTGTATCACCTTGGTTTGTTGAAGAATGAATAAGACTAGAGCTGCCACAGTATAACGATGGGCTAAGTTTGTCAAAGGACTAGCAAATCCTAAGGCAACCTTGGTAAATAGAAAAGAAAACCCAATAATAGTTGAAAAAGATACGGCTGCCAAATAGGCTTTTGTTTTTTCGTTCATAATTTATAACTCCTTTTGCATCTAGATATCATCAAGTAAAATGTATCAGATTCAGAACTGGTATTTAATGATGACTGCTTTCGTTAGTCTCATCAAGATACTGTTCTAGATTTCGGTCATGATTGTATTTAATAGATGCTTTCTTGTCTTTCTCAAAAATTGTCTTCGTTAAATCAATATTATTTATAGCTGCAATCGCAACTGTATAGTGAATAATATCAGCTAGTTCGATTGCTAATTCAATATTTGAGTCTTGAACCCCTGCTTTTCGCCCAGAACGTCCATTCAAAACTTCAGCTACTTCTCCGACCTCTTCAACTAATTTTATAAAAAGACCTTCCTCTGTTCGTGATTTCTTGTAATGTTCTAACAAATAGGCCTCTAATTGTCTAATAGTTACATCTTTCATGCTATTCTCCTTGCAAAAAAAGCGAGACCTAAGTCCCGCTCTTTTTATTTTTCATCAATAACGATTCTTACTTTTTTGTCTTCAGTTGGGACAGAGTAGACAATCGTTCTTATCGCTGAGATAGTGCGACCTTTACGTCCAATCACACGACCTACATCACTCTGGTCAAGATTCAAATGGTATTCCATAAACTCTGGAGTGTCTTGAATTTTGATAGTTAAGGCATCTGGTTGTGAAATCAAAGGTTTCACAATTGCAATAATGAGATTTTCAATCGTATCCATCTGTCAACCTACTTTAAACTTATTTAGAGAATTTAGAATCGTGGAATTTCTTCAATACACCTTCTTTTGAAAGGATGTTACGTACTGTATCTGAAGGTTGAGCTCCATCAGCCAACCATGCCAAAATACGGTCTTCTTTCAAAGTTACTTGGTTTTCAGCAACAAGTGGGTTGTATGTTCCAACTGTTTCGATGAAACGTCCATCACGTGGTGAACGTGAATCTGCAACGTTAATACGGTAGAAAGGTTTTTTCTTAGAACCCATACGAGTCAAACGGATTTTTACTGCCATTTTAAATATCTCTTTTCTTTTATTTTTTAGTTCGGTGAAATAGCTTAGCTATTTAGCACATGTTCTATTATAGCAGATTTCTAACAGGTGTCAAGAAAAAAACTTGACAGAACTTAAAATTTTTTATTTTTTAGAAATATGTAGACGAATTGGGATAAGTTAGAAAGAGAAACTTTATGAATACTACTTTTGACACTATCTATAAAGATTACCCTGTCAAGTCCTATATCTCTCCAAATCGTGATGTCAAAGCTTGGATACTAAATCTCAAGCCCGTTCCCAAATGACACAAGAACTTATTAACGAAACTATCCAAACCAAATCCGATGCATTGCTTCAAAGAATTCTTTAGTTGTTTGACTATCAAGGGCTTTTATTAAAAAATTTTTTCAAATAATTGCCTCATTGACACATAAATTCTTGCTTTCTAAATTTAAGTGTGATATATTTATAACATAAATCTAAGTGTGATATATTTATAACACAAAAAGGAGTCTATCATGAAAAAAAGTCAAAAAATGCGTGGCCTCATTGCAATGATTGCCGTAGCTCTCTTTATTGATTTTATTGTTTTATTTGGTTCTAATCTTAGTTTGGGACCCAAGTTAGTTATTACTGGTATTTCAGTGCAAGGTCAAATTATAGCTATTTGGAGCTGGCTACGTATGAAACCACGGCCTCATAAGATTCAGAAAGATAAGGAGAAGACTATTTTTGACTTGTCTGCTAAGCTTTACACGGTACTTGTGTTGGCAGCAAGCATTTTTTATACAGTAGGGTTTTTGGTTGCAACCCCTAGCGAAAGCTCTGGTATTAGAGAATGGATTTTGGGAATTGGCCTCGTTATTGAAGTGAGTGTATTTGGTTTTTTCTGTTTTAAAAATGTCAAGGAAACTCCGGACGAACGCTTTTATGCTAATTTAGCCAAGGCAGCTAGCTTGATGTTTGTTTTTATACTAGGCGCACTGATGATCCTAGCAGTTATCATTGGGTATATGGGGTCTCTCACTCTTTACATGGGCCAGATCTTTATTAGCATAGCTGCCTTGATTCTCATCTTTGCGGTTGTCTATCTTATCTTAGAACGGAGAGGATAAGCATGGCAAAAGAAAGCAAGATTATTACTAATCTCAAATCTGTTCGTGAGTCCACAGGCATGACCCAGCAGGAGTTAGCCGACCTCATCGGCATGCGACGCGAGACAATTCTGCACTTGGAAAATAACCGTTACAATCCTTCGCTGGAAATGGCTCTTAAAATTGCTCAAGTTTTTAATCTGAAAGTAGAAGACCTCTTTGAACTCAGACAGAAAGAGGAAGCATAATTCTTTTCGAGACCTAGCATTAAGTTCATTGATTAATGTTGAAGATTTTCAAGATGATGATGAAATCCCAACTATTATCTAAGCCAGTTCTGTAAACTACTAATATTTGAAATCCTTTGTCAATTAAGGTACAATAGTATAAATGATTCTTGAAAGGATTACTATGAAAAAAATAGCTACACTTCTCTTAGTTTCCACTTTTGTCCTTGCTGGATGTACTAGTCTCCAACGTACACTTCGTGGGGATGATTACGTTGATACAAAAATTGCCGAGGAAGAACGTTCAAAAGCTGCAAACAAAGAAGCTGCTGACTTAAAAGATGCCTTGACAAATGAAAATGCTAACTTCCCTCAACTTTCTAAGGAAGTTGCTGAAAACGAGGCTGAAGCTATCCTCCACACAAGCCAAGGGGATATCCGCATCAAGCTCTTTCCAAAGTTAGCTCCACTTGCCGTTGAAAACTTCCTTACTCACGCTAAAGAAGGTTATTACAATGGTGTTACCTTCCATCGTGTGATTGACGGATTTATGATTCAAGGTGGAGATCCAAAAGGAAATGGTACCGGTGGTGAATCTATCTGGCATGGCAAGGATAATACCAAGGATACTGGAACTGGTTTTAAAAATGAAATCTCTCCTTATCTATACAATATCCGTGGTTCCCTTTCAATGGCAAACACTGGACAGCCAAATACCAATGGTAGCCAATTCTTCATCAACCAAAGTACAACAGACTATTCTGCTAAACTTCCTACAAGTAGCTATCCTAAGAAAATTATCGAAGCCTACAAAGAAGGTGGAAACCCTAGTCTTGATGGCAAGCACCCTGTCTTTGGACAAGTCATAGAAGGTATGGACGTTGTAGATAAGATTGCTAAGGCTGAAAAAGATGAAAAAGATAAACCAACTACTGCTATCACTATCGACAGTATCGAAATTGTTAAAGACTACGATTTTAGTAAAAAATAACATCATTAATTTTAAGGAGATTATAAAATGATTCTATTTTGGGGGTCAAAAGGTTACCAAAAAGTGTTGGGAAATACACAAACTGCTATCGAGTGTGGCCATTGTAACAATGTTGGTACTTGGGAAATTACGGAATACGGACGTAAATTTACTCTTTACTGGATTCCACTCTTTCCTTACGGAAAAACTTATTTCGTTTCTTGCCCGATTTGTCACTATGGAAAAGAAATTCAAAAGTCTGAGATTGAACAATATCTAAACTATTAATAAAAGATAGGTCAATAGACCTATCTTTTTCATTAGTCAGTAACAATTCTGAAAGCGCTCCCTTGCGTATAATTCTATGGTATAATAGAGTTAACAATTTATGGAGGCTTTCTATGAAACCATATAAAATAAGCTTGATAAGACTTTGCTTGGTCTTATTAGGATATTTAATCTATAATCTAGTTTATTTTGCCCTCTTCTATTCAGCAGGTTATGCTTTTTTCATTCTATGGCCTGTATTCTTTTTAGCAATAGGTTTAATTCTTTTAGGTAATTTTTTTGCCTTTAGGGATCCTCTCAAATTAAAATCAACCTATAAAGAGAATCCCTTAGTTCGAAAGACTAGTAATATACAACTAATTATAGCGACTATCGGAGTTTGCTTACAATTATCAAATATGATATATCTACGCTGGTGGCCGATCAATTATATTGATAATTTTCCAACATTATTTTGTATTAATCTTCTCTACTCTGCTATTTTCTTTATTGGGAAATTTCAAAAAACAAAGCTCGATCAAATCGACAAGTCTTCAAACAAATCAAGTTTTGTTTTTGGGACTATAGTCATTTTGTTATGTAATTTATTGTTAATCACCAATAGCAAAGTTTCAGTATGGGGATCGACGGATCAATATGTACAGGACTTTAAAGACTTTGGCCTAAAAGGAAAAGTCGAAGTATATGAGAAAAAACATTTAATCGAGCCTTATAACGGAACACTTACTACTTTATTCTATAATGAGACTTTATCGAACGGAGAAAGTTTTATCGATTTTATTTATGTTTCAGATGTGCAAAATGGGACACACGTGACAGCATTGGATAAAAAGGACAAAGAAGAAATTCGTACCTATCTTGAAAACGATAAGGAAAAAGATTTATTTGATAAAGTTACACTAGAGCAATTCGAATTTGTCTTAAAAGTCTATGAAGAAAGAATAAAAGATCTAAAAATAAAAGATGATATAGCAACTAAACTAAACGAAGCCGTAGGTTTCAAATTGATAGAGGATTATTCTGTCGATATTACACCAGCTGACAAAAGAAAATTTTATAGTATTCTTATTAAAGAGGCTGTAAAAAATAGAGAAAATGGAGATAATGATATTGCAGGATTTTACAATATCGATATTAACAGACATATCAACAATAAATCTTTAATCGTTTCTATCAAACACTTAAATTTTAGTGAAATCGACGATAGACAAAATCATAAAAATGATAATCGTGTAGACTACTTAAAAGATAAATTAACATCACTTCCAGCCGGAACTCTATCAGATGGTATTTATAAATTCACTGTTAGCACTTTATCTGACGGCAAATATACCGACATCACCATCACGATGGTTGTTGAAAATGGTAACAGTTACTTTGAGAACGATACTGTTAAGCAACTAAATTAGTTAAAAAATCCAAGTCATATAGACTTGGATTTTTTATAACTATTTATGTTAGCTCATTGAAGTCCCAGATTTGATCCATCCAGCCTTCATAGAAATCTGGTTCGTGGCAAACCATAAGGATAGAGCCTTTATACTCTTTTAGAGCACGTTTGAGTTCGTCCTTGGCATCCACATCCAAGTGGTTGGTAGGCTCGTCTAGAACAAGGACATTGTTCTCACGGTTCATCAAGAGACAGAAACGAACCTTGGCTTGTTCCCCACCTGATAAGACTTGAATTTGGCTTTCGATGTGCTTAGTCGTCAAGCCACAGCGAGCAAGGGCTGCACGAACTTCTGCTTGATTGAGGGCCCGGAAAGGCATTCCAAACTGCTTCTAAAGGTGTCTGGCGATTGCCACCTTCCACTTCTTGCTCAAAGTAGCCAAGTTCTAGATAATCACCGCGTTCAACTTCACCAGCAATTGGCGGGATAATACCTAAAAGAGACTTCAAGAGGGTTGTTTTCCCGATACCGTTGGCACCAATGATGGCAACCTTTTGATTGCGCTCAAAGGTAAGATTTAATGGTTTTGTAAGTGGGCGGTCGTAACCAATCTGTAAGTCTTTGGCTTGGAAGATAAAGCGTCCAGGTGTACGAGCTGGTTTAAAATCAAAGGACGGCTTTGGTTTCTCACTTTGAAGCTCGATAATGTCCATCTTATCCAATTTCTTCTGGCGAGACATTGCCATATTACGGGTAGCAACACGCGCTTTATTACGGGCTACGAAATCCTTGAGATCAGCAATTTCTTTCTGTTGACGCTCATAGGCTGCTTCCAGTTGCGATTTCTTCATGGCATAGACTTCTTGGAACTGGTAATAATCGCCAGAGTAGCGTGTCAACTGTTGATTTCAACGTGATATACGATATTGATAACATCATTAAGGAAAGGAATATCGTGTGAGATAAGAACAAAGGCATTCTCATAGTTTTGAAGATAACGCTTGAGCCAGTCAATATGCTCCGCATCCAAATAGTTGGTCGGCTCGTCAAGCAATAAGATATCTGGCTTTTCAAGGAGGAGTTTGGCTAAAAGTACCTTGGTTCTTTGTCCACCAGATAAGGCTGTTACGTCCGTATCCATACCATAATCCATGACACCAAGAGCACGCGCGACTTCGTCAATCTTAGCATCCAAGGTATAGAAGTCACGACTTTCCAAACGGTCTTGAAGTTCGCCAACTTCTTCCATCAATGCATCAATATCAGCTCCCTCTTCTGCCATTTCCATGTAGAGTTCATTGATACGTGCTTCGGCTTTGAATAATTCGTCAAAGGCTGTACGCAAAACATCACGCACAGTTTGACCTTCTTTGAGAACTGCATGCTGGTCAAGGTAGCCTGCTGTCACATATTTAGACCATTCCACCTTACCTTCATCAGGTAACATTTTTCCAGTTACGATGCTCATGAAGGTTGATTTTCCTTCACCGTTAGCACCGACTAGTCCGATATGTTCCCCCTTGAGGAGACGGAAGGACACGTCTTCAAAAATCGCACGGTCACCAAAACCGTGACTTAAATTTTTAACTTCTAAGATACTCATTTTAATTCCTTATCTTGTTTTTATGTAGTAGTTTATGAAGGACCCAAGCTAGGTAGCCACCTAAAGTATTGGTCCATAAATCATCAATCTCAAAGACCCGATTGAAATCAAAGAAAAAGTCTAAAACTAGCTGTGTGCACTCGATGCTTAAGCTCAATAAAAAGCTTAACAAAATCACTCTCTTCGTTTTTCTTAGACTAGGGATGAGATAGAGAAGCTGGAAAATTAATGGGAAGAGCAAGAGGACATTTAAGGCGTTTTGCAAAAAAATCCAAAACAGTTGTATAGGGCTGGTTACTTCTCCCAGGTTCCACAAAGAGTTAAAAGGCGTCAAAAGAAAAACCAGGCGTCCAATAGTTTGAATACCTGGAGTTTCCACTCCTGTAGGAAGTTGAGGCTGGGGAGTAAAACAAAAACAGACGATACAAAGACTGTATAACACGATTCCCAGGCTTAGTAATTTTTTTTGATTCATCTTATGGATTTACTTCAGCTACTGCTTTTTGGCGATCACGTTTCATGGTATTTGAACGCAATTGTCCGCATGCGGCATCGATATCTGTACCGTGTTCTTGACGAACAACACAGTTGATGCCTTTTTTCTTTAGTGTATCATAGAAGGCCATTACACGCTCTTTAGGACTTCGACTATACTGGTCATGCTCACTAACTGGGTTGTAAGGAATCAAGTTAACATATGACAATTTCTTAATGTTCTTAAGCAATTCTGCCAACTCAAGCGCTTGTTCAACACCATCATTGACTTCATTAAGCATGATATACTCAAAAGTTACACGGCGGTTGGTTGTTTCGATGTAATACTCAATCGCTGCAAAGAGTTTTTCAATTGGAAAGGCACGGTTAATCTTCATAATGCTTGAACGCAGTTCATTGTTTGGAGCATGAAGAGAAACAGCAAGGTTAACCTGTACTCCTTCATTGGCAAACTCACGAATCTTATGAGCCAAGCCAGAAGTTGATACAGTGATATGACGAGCACCGATAGCCATTCCCTTATCGTCATTGATGGTACGGATAAAGTTCAAAACGTTATTGTAGTTATCAAATGGTTCTCCAATACCCATAACAACGATATGGCTAACACGTTCATCTTGTCCACGTTCGTCAAAATATTTGAACAAGCATAATTTGAGCTACAATTTCTCCGTTATTGAGGTCACGTTGCTTCTTAATCAAACCTGATGCACAGAAGGTACAACCGATATTACATCCTACCTGCGTAGTGACACATACTGATAAACCGTAGTGTTGACGCATAAGAACCGTCTCAATCAGCATACCATCTGGTAACTCAAAGAGGTACTTCACAGTACCATCGGCTGACTCTTGAACGATACGTTGTTTCAAAGGATTAACCACAAACTGCTCGTTGAGTTTGGCAATCAAATCCTTAGACAAGTTAGTCATTTCTTCAAATGTCTGAACACGTTTACGGTAGAGCCACTCCCAAATCTGATCAGCTCGGAATTTCTTTTCTCCTTGCTCTAAGACCCATTCTTGCATTCCTTGACGAGTTAAACTGTAAATCGACGGTTTCATCTTTTCTCCTTATTCTTTGGTCATTTCTGACGAATAACAAAATGACGGTCTTCCTTAACCTCTTTTTGAGGTTTTTGCTCTTTTCGACGACGTCTATTTCTCTTGTCTGTATGAATTTTTTTCTTGTTTTGAGAAGGTTTCTTACCTCTTCGAGAGTCTTTTTCTTCCTCTTTTTTGCGAATCTTCTGGTCGAAAGATGCTCGTTTAGGCGCCTGGTTTTCTAAAACGAAATAGGCACAACCATAACTACAGTACTCAAGTAGATAATCCTGCAAACGACTGATTTTTTCTAAAGATTCTTCAGCTCGTTCATTTTTATAAAATCCACGTAAGCGCAACTGTTCATTACTCCAGTCACCTACTATATAATCATACTTGTTTAAAACTTCGGAAAAACGTTGAGTAAAAGCCGTTGCATCAAAAGCATCCTTGCTATTTTCAACCAAGATAAAAGAAAAACCTTCAGCTTCAACCTTAGTATCATTCAGATGAAATTCCGGACCAGGGAATTTATTGTAATTGTATAATTCAGGTGCAATTTCTTTACGCATAATCTTCCTTTTTCAACGATTTCTTAATACTCTATTTTACCATATTTTCGAGATATTTTCACATTTGATAGAAAAAGAAAAAAATCTGACTATTTCAACATTCATTTCTAAAAGACACAACTGTACTAAAAAGAAAAAAACTGGGAAAACCCAGTTTTTAAATCTTATAGGTAAAGGAATTTGAAGATTGCTACCGCTGCAATCGCTGCAAGAATTGGTGCAACTACTGGTACCCATGCATACCACCATTTTGAATCACCCTTGTGTTGACCAAGGATTGATTTTGGAAGGAAGGCGTGAAGAAGACGTGGTCCAAAGTCACGAGCTGGGTTCAAACCAGGTCCTGAAGGTCCTCCAAGTGAAGTAACCAAAGCCATTACCAAGAAACCAAGTGCCATATGACCTACTGCAACACCTGCTGTTGTGTGTGGTGCTGTTTGAGCTTTAATTGCCAAGTCAGAGAAGTCAACATTTTGACCAGCTTGAGTTGCCATTTGTTTCATGTATTGGAGGACTTCAGCTCCAAAGAAGTTCTTTGTCAAACCAAGTGCTGCAAAGAAAAGAACGAATGATCCAACAAACTCATTGATAAATCCGTTCACAGTTGCTGCAAAACGAGATTCTTTTGTACCGTGGTCGATACTTGAAATTGTTGAGAAAGTTCCCAAGATGTTATTTGGATTTTCTGTCTTCAAGTAGTAAGGACGGTGAGTCGCAACAACTAATGCTTGTCCGAAGATTGCTCCCAAAACTTGCATAATGATGTAAGGTGCAACTTGAGCCCATGGGAAAAGACCGCTAACTGCAAGTCCAAGAGTGAAGGCTGGGTTGATATGGTTACCAGAAACGTTACCAAACATCAAGGCAGGAATCATAACCCCCATACCATAACCAACTGCGATAACGAGCCAGCCACTTTGGTGACCTTTCGTACCTTTAAGTTCAACGTTGGCAACTGCACCATTTCCCAAGATAATCAAGATTGCTGTTCCCAAAAATTCTGTGGCATATTTAATAGCCCATGTGAAATCCATTGATAGATTCTCCTTATTATTTTTTAGACAATCCCTATTCTATCAATTTTTAAACCTTTTAGCAACAGATTTTCTAAAAGAATCCTATGGAAAACGCTTTTATTTAGGGCTTTTAAAAAGAGAGTGGGACAGAAATCGGTAATTCGTTAGAATTCGATTTCGTCGTCCCACCTCCGCACAGTTGAGTAGGGTTGTAAAAGCTGATGAAATCAGCGAAGTAGAGCCCACTCAACCACTGCGTCTTGCTCGACAATCCAAAGAAAATTGAGAGGCTAGGACTTTTGTCCCAGCCTCTTCATATCCTATTATTGACGCTGACCAAATCCATAATCATCTGCTCCATTTCCTCACGACTTGGTGTCGTAAGCATATAGAGATAGTCTCCTTGCAATTCAGCAAAGGCTGCCGGCATGATTTTCTTTACTTTGAACTGCTGACTATATTTAGCGAGCAAGTCTTCTTCTGAATAAACATAGTTAGCATTAGCGCGACGGGATGTTGCTAAGCAATACTGGGTTTCAAACGGAGACTCTGGAAATGCTTCACCTGCAACGATAGCTGCATAGCCCTTGTACAAATCCAAGGAATGCGCATAGTTATAGACATCAATAGTGAAGCCACCGGCTGGACGGTTATTGTACTCAATGGCAATATAATCATCACCCTCACGGAAGAACTCGATATGGAAGAAACGTTCTTTCATACCAAATTCCTTGACAATAGCCTCACCATATTTACGCAATTTTGGATCCATATCTTTAAGAACATAATAAGAATTGTCCATCTTGTAAATCATGAGATCAAGGGGTGTATGTGCATAGTCAAAGGTAGTTGAAAAGACAATATTTCCATCTCTATCTACCAAACCATCGAAGGTACAGATTTCACTAGAGTTAACAAATTTTTCAAAGAAATAAATGGTTGAATGGTCCCATTCAGCCTTAAAGTGGTTTACATCATCTTCTGTTTCAAGTTTGAAGGTTGCTGCTGCACCTACTCCATTATCAGGTTTGGCAATCATGGGAAGACCGATTTCTTTCACAGCTTTGTCAACATCTGCTTCTGTTTCAATGACAGCACCTGGCACAAGTGGAACTCCAGCTTTTTTGAAGAGTTTTTTCATCTCAGACTTGAACTTGGTCTTCTTGAGGTCTTCTGGTTTGGCACCAAAAACATGAAACTGTTCACGAAGAGCAGCATCTAACTCAAGCCAGTATTCATTGTGTGATTCAATGCGATCAATTGGACCATGTTTATAGAAAAGAAAAGCAACTGCTCGTTTAACCTCATCGATATTTTCAAGATTATCAACTCGGAAATACTCCGTCAAACTATTGCGCAATGGTTCATCTAGTTGTTCGTAGGGTTCTTGACCAATCCCTAGAACTGTGATTCCTTTATTGGCTAGCTCAATACTAAACTGTTGGAAATTTTGTGGATAATAGGGGGAAATTACAAGATAATTCATAAGCAACTCCTTTTATAGATTCATGTGACCGAGGAAATAAGGCATTTGTTTGCGCCACCATTCCCAGTCATGGGCAACATCGTGCCCCCATTCTGCAAACCAGGCAGGAATTTGTTTTTGGTCAAAGGCTTCTTTAACTTGTAGTAAGAAGGCAGGCCATCCTGTTCCCAAGCACCTAAGCCAGTACAAATCACAATCTCAGCCTGACGGTAACGGTCAATAAACCAACCATCATTTTGATTCCAGATATAGTCTACTGGTGAATTTTGATAGATAGCATCATCATTATAGTAGTCACCTACAAAAAAGCGTGCGTCATAGACACCACTAAGGGCAATTACCTTGGTAAAGACATCTGGATGCTGAAGGAAAAAGTTAAGTGCATGATAAGCTCCCATAGAGCAACCTGTTGTCATCATACCGTCAAACCAGCCTGTCTTGTGCTTGATAAAAGGAATAGCTTCTTCAATCACATATCGTTCATAAGCACGGTGCATCTCAGCTTGATCATGACTATTTTTCCAAGTCGCAAGCCAGCTCTCGCTATCGACACTTGAAAGGGTGAAGAACTGAACACGGCCTTCCTCGATAAAGGACGCACAAGCATCAATCATGCCGAAGTCATAATATTCATTGTGGCTACCACCTGAAGAAGCAAAGACAACAACTGGGATGCCTCCATGTCCGTATCGATTGACATACATTTCACGGTTAAGATGACCACTCCAGTGGCTAAGATGTTCAATATGCATATCCTGTCTCCTTTATACTAATTACCAATTTTCTGCAAAAAAACGTAAGCAAGCTGGAAGATTTTCTGCCCATGGAATTTCATGGTGGATAGCCCCGGCTTGAACCTTTAGTGAGAGATTTTCCAACTGCACTCCTCCTGCTATCAAATCATGATAATAGCGAAGAGAAGAGTCAATATAGGCCTGCTTAATATTACCAGCCATAAGAGTCTTATCCGTGTCATCTGCTTCTTCCGTCCCAACATAGATAAAGACTCGCTGGTCTGGCAATAGTTTTTTACGCTCTATATAGCGATCAAAAGCCTCTTGGTGAAGCCAATTAGCAGATGAAAAGACACCCAAGCAGCCAATCTGGTCTTGATACTCCAAGCCAATAAACTGGGTAATATTGCCGCCTAGAGAAGACCCAACCATAGCAGTGTGCTTGCGGTCTGATTTTGTACGATAGTTTTCATCGATAAAGGGTTTGACCACTTCCATGACAAACTCAGCATACTCGACTCCCTTACCACCAAACTGTTGACCGGGAATATTAGACTCTTGGAATTTCCATGCCGCGTACTCATTCATACGTCCTAAGCCATCATTATCAATGGCTACCACAATCATACGGCTGATATCTGGATTACGTTTAATGGTAGGAATAATCTTCCATGAATGACCGACATAGGATTCTTTACTGTAAAAGACATTCTGACCGTCATGGAAATAGACAACTGGATAAGTGCGATCTGTGTCCTTCTCATAGTCTTTAGGAAGGAGAACACGTACACGGCGTTCCTTACCTGTGTATGGAACCTTCAGCTTATGCTCTCGCATTTTCAAATAAAAATAGGATTGATTCATTGTCAGAAAACTCTCTATATTCAAAATTTTATCTTATTATAGCACAAAAATAGAAAAAAGTCGGTTTTCGTCCAAATTTAGGATAAAAACTAACTTTTTTTCTTAGGAATTTCAGTTTCTTCACATTAAAGAAGATCTTCAATTAATTCATCGACAGCATCTTTCTCAGCTTGAGGGGTAATTTTAGTAATCATAATTCCTGCTACTGCTCGCTCAACCAATCCTTCAACATCCATACGTGTTTCATACTGTTCAGCATTCTTAATTTTAGGATTTGTTTTCGGACGATCAGGCGCAAAAATCGTACAGCAGTCTTCAAAAGGTTGGATAGAAATTTCAAAGGTATCAATTTCCTGAGCAATATCTATGATTTCCAACTTATCCATAGTTACAACTGGTCGGATAATCGGTGTATTGGTTACGGCATTGATAGCCTGCATACTTTCTAGGGTTTGGCTTGCCACCTGACCAAGACTTTCACCATTGATGATGACTAAGCCATTTCTCACTTCACGGATACGGTCTGTGATTCGCATCATAAAGCGGCGAGTCAGAGTCATGAGGTAAGCTTCTGGTGCCTTAGCTTTAATTTCTTCTTGGATTTCAGTGAAAGGCACTTCGATAAATTGGATATTACCACCGAACTTAGTCAATTTACGGGTTAAATCTTGGGCTTTTTTGAGGGCTCCTGGACTAGTATATGGTGGACTAGCAAAGTGGACAGCCTCAATATCTACACCACGTTTCAGCGCAAGATAACCTGCTACGGGCGAATCAATCCCCCCTGACAACATAAGCATTCCTTTCCCAGAAGTGCCAACTGGCAAACCACCAGCACCACGAATGGTCTCATAGGAAAGATAAGCCGCCTCTTCACGAATCTCCACTTGCAGATTGATATCGGGATTTTTCATCTGGGCTTGTACATTAGGAATGGCATCAAAGACAGTACCACCAAGAACTTGGTTGAGTTCACGACTATCCAATTCAAAGTTGTGATCACTACGTTTGCTAGAGATCTTAAAGGTCATTCCTTCCTTATAGATGTCCTGCATAATCTCTTGGACAGCAGATTTAAGAACTTCTACAGATTTTTCAACCTTATATACTGGAGAAAAGTTTTGAATCCCGAAAACCTGTTTGAGAGACTCAGCTACTGCTGCATAGTCTGCACCATTGAGATAAGCATGGGCACGGTCGCGATCAGCAGTTACCTTGATTTGAGGATAGATGGACAAGACATCTGAAATGTTATTACGTAGTTTATGGATGAAACGCATACGGTTTTTACCTTTGGTTGAAAGTTCCCCGTAGCGAATCATAATTTCTGAATATTGCATGAATGCTCCTATCTTACTTTTCTAGTTTGATTGTATATTAATTTTAGATTAGTCAAAAATTGCTCAACTTGACTCATGTCATTTTCTAGGTCTAGGCTGACGCGTACTGCTGACTGAGCCTTATCTTTTTCAACCCCCATAGCAATCAAGGTTCCAGCAGGTTTTCCTGCCTTGGACGAACAAGCAGAAGTTGTGGAAATGAAAATATCATAGTCTTCAAATGCATGAACGATGACTTCACCACGGACACCCTTAATCCCAAAGGTCAGAATATGAGGAGCAAAATCTTCTTCTCCTGAGAAAACAAAAATATCTGGATAATCAAGAAGGGCTTGCCTAATGACTGCCTTCATCTGACTTGTTTTGCTTGTATACAAATCCAGTTTTTCCATGGCCAAACGTAAGGCCTTGCCTGTCGCAGCAATACCTGCTACATTCTCAGTCGTTGAACGATAATCACGCTCTTGGCCACCACCAGTTAATAGGGGGGTGATTTTCTTGCCAGACTTGATATAGACAAATCCAACACCACGAACTCCGTGGAATTTATGACTAGAGAAGGTCGCAAAATCCACTCGGTCAGTTAGGAAGGATTCTGTCGGAATCTTAGCTAAAGCTTGAACGGCATCAACATGGAAGGAAATCGTTGGCTTATCTGCCAAAGTTCTGAAATAGCTTCAATAGGCTGGATTGAGCCAATTTCATTGTTAACCGCCATAATAGAAATAAGTGTGGTATCAGGCCGGAGTATATTTGCTAAAGCAGCTACATCTACAAATCCTTTTTTATCTACTGGTGCAAAATCCACCTCAAATCCTTGAGTCTTCAGCCAGAGAGCTGACTCCTTGACTGCTGGATGCTCAATGTCAGACACAATAATGTGCTTACCAAACTGAGCTTTTTCAAAAGCGACACCTTTGATAACCCAGTTATCTCCTTCGGTACCACCAGAGGTAAAGAAGACTTCTTCGCTTTTCTTACCAATTAAATCTGCAATCTGCTGACGAGAAGCTTCTAAAATTCTGGTAGATTGGTCCCCCAATCGATGCAGACTAGAAGGATTTCCAATAATTTTTGCAGACACCTGCATATAGGTTTCAAGTGCTTCTGGGTAAGGCTTTGTCGTAGCCGAATTATCAAAGTAAATCATGGTTTCTCACACTTTCTAAAATCACTCCTTCTATTGTAACATGAAAGGAAGGCTGGAACAAGAAAGAAAAAGCCCTAAATTCTAGTAGAACTTAGGGCAAGTTTCAACAGTCATAAAACTCATGTAGCAAATCAAAAAGTTCTTGCTGCTGAGCCAGGAGCATTTGTCCAATGCTAGTTGATTTAATCAAAGTGCGTTGCTCAACATTTTCAATAACTCTCTTCAAAGATGTTTGAGCAAAAGGATCTTCAACAACCTTTTGCGAGCCTTCAAAAGGCTGATGGGTTACCAATTGAAAACCGTAAGAATTATTCAGTAAGGAATATCCTGCTGTTCCTGTCTTCTTTTGATAGGCTTTACATAGACCTCCGTCAATGACAAAGAGCAAACCACCACCACGAATAGGAGATTCTCCCTTCACAGTCTTAACTGGAGTATGGCCATTGACCATTCTAGACTCTTGAGAGAAAAAGTCCAAATTCTTCCAAAATAAGCTGGCAGACTTTCTCAGAAGTCCGATAAGAAAAAAATATGAATTTTCCACTTCTTTATGAGTGTCCTTATCTTCAATAAAAATAGCGCTCTAAAGTGGTCATCTTATCTTTTCCAAAAAAAGTGGTGAAACTGCCCCTCTCCAACAATACCAAATTAAATCTGTTGAAAAAAATCATCTCCAATTTCCTTATTCTTTGCTGCTTGACGAATATGGTATTCAAAGAAATCCAACAATTCTCTTCCAGCATAACGAGACTGGTTAATAATTAGAGGTTTCAATTCTCCAGACGGTTCAAGTGGTATGCAACCATGAAAGAGTAAATGCTGGTTATAAATTTTATACATGGATCCTTTTTTCATTAACAGTTCTATATGCTCAGCCAGTTTAAGTGATCCTTGAAAGGAAGCTAGGAGACTGTCAACTGCCTGAGACTCCTCCAAACTCAATTCTGCTGGATTGGCTGGATTAATCGTTTGAAAGCAAGTATTCGTAAGATTATATTTTTTTCCATCAATTGTCACACACTCTTTCAAATAATCAATATTATCCAGTTTAACCTGATCCTCCATTTGAAATTCTGGCCTTCTTTTTATCAGTTGAGTTTCCAGTTTAAATTGGATAATGGAAAGAGCCTGATGCACCTTTTCCAACTGTAAAATTTCTTCGCTTGTGAAATCATCCTCTCTATTTCCCAAGATTGGCCTAAACTTGAGATTGGCCTTATAGGTCCTGTCAGCAAATAGTGTTAAGGACCGAAGATTTAAGCCGTAAGCTTTCTCGATATCCCATAAATATCCATAGCGAGCAGCAATACGTAGCGCATTTAACATACAGGCCTCTGAACCGAAAAAGCCTCCCATCCAAATAATGTCGTGATTCCCCCACTGAATATCCAAAGAATGGAATTGCAAGAGTTCATCCATAACTTGCGGACTACCAGCTCCTCTGTCATAAATATCGCCAACCACATGTAAATGGTCAATCAATAAGCGACGAATACTGCTAGAAACACCAAGAATAAAGGGAATAGCTTCTCCTAGCTCGATGACATAGGAGAGGACATTTTCAAAATATGACTTTTTATCTGCTAAAGCTATATCACTGTATACCAATTCTTCGATAATATAAGCATACTGAGGTGGCAATGCCTTCCTAAGCTTTGACCGAGTGTACTTGGCAGCTGCAAAAGTCAGTAGAGTCAATAACTGAGGAATCGTTTCCTTGTACCAGTCTCTGATTTTACCGTCTTGCTCCAAGACAAGTTCAGGATATGAAACTAGGGCTGACAATCTATTTTTGTCATCTTGCGACAAGGAATCTCCAAAACAGTCATTAATCTTCTCATTAAGAATACCAGCACAACTTCTTAAAATATAATCAAAGGCCGCAAATTCACCATGAATATCACTGATGTATAACTCCGTTCCCTTTGGAAGATTTAAAATTGCTTCAAGGTTGGTCAGTTCTGTGATCACCTTTTGTCGAGAATCAAATTCTTTCAGTAAATACGCTTGTATTGCTCCATTTTTGACCTCCAGCACACTATATGCACTATCTATTTTCTTAGTTCATTTTCTTTAAATGCTCTTCGATTAAGAAAGCTGTTTCTTCAATTGATTTATCTGACATATTAATGACCCGAGCTCCATATTTTCTAAAGACCTTCTTAGAGTAGTCCAATTCCTGATAAATCTTTTCCAGATCTGTGTAGCTGGTTTCCTGGGTCAAACCCAAAGAATCCAAACGATTACTGCGAATCTTAACCAATTTTTCTGGCTCACATACTAAACCAATTAGGCGTCGAGAATCAATTTTTTCCAAGACTTGAGGCAAGGGAACTTCTGGAATTAGAGGAAGGTTCGAAACCTTATATCCTTTATTTGCTAGATAAATACTGAGCGGTGTTTTAGACGTACGGGAAACCCCTAGCAGGACTATGTCAGATTCTAAAAATCCCTGAGGTGCTTTACCATCATCATATTTGACTGCAAACTCAATCGCTGAAATTTTATTAAAGTATTCGCTATCTAAACGGTGAAGGGTACCAGGTACTTCTATCGGATTCCTTCCTGTCTTTTCTTTGATAATTTCAAAAAACGGATGCATCAAATCCAAATAGGATAGCCCATGCATCAAGCTAAACTCCCTTGCTACCGAAGCTAGTTTGCCATCGACCAAGGTACTTATAACTAGGGCATCATCCTTGATGGCATCACGTAAAATGTCCAATAATTCATCTTCCTTGTTGATAAAAGGGAAACGATAGCTATTATTAAAAATGATGTCTGGATATTGAGCTGTAACAGCGGATAGCAATTTTTGGGAAGTCCCACCCAAAGAATCTGAAATACTATAAACAATCATTTCTTTTTTCATATTTATTCCTCTTCTCTATTTACCTCAGTGCTTCGAGCTTGCTGAATAATGTAGTCCAACAAAGCTGTCTTTGTCACACTACCTAAAATCTGACGTTCATTTTCTTGGTCGACTATCGGCAAGGAATCAATGGCGTAATCCTGAAGGAGTACAGCAGCTTCCAAAAATATTCATATTTTTTTATGGCATGTTTTAATATGAGGCATCCCGGTCATGCAGACAGCAACCGGAGTACTGGCAATATTTGAATTGAGAGAAGCCCTCAGAAGATCTTTTACGTGACATAATTCCAAGAAGAAGCTTATCTTCATCAATGACATAAATAACGTCTGCATCGTACATAAAGAGAGTAATAATAGCATCCTGGATATAGGAATCACTGGTGACTAGGACTGGTGAAGTCATAATATCTGCCACTTCTTTCCTAAAGGTATCAAAAAAGAAGACCGATTCTAAATCAGAGCCTGAATATGTATACCCAACTTTAGGAGTGGGACTTTTAGAATTCCAACCAAGGTTAAGAAGGAAAGATCCGACCGTAGCGTTGCTCGAGAAATATCTAGTAAGTCAGATATTTTTCTCACCACTCAAAAGGTTGCTGGACTTTAACAATTTCTACAATCTTTTTTTGTCGTTCGCTTAATTTCAATTCACAGAAAAACCTTTCTATATTCTATATAGGATCCAAATAACGATTGGAAGAACATGCATATTTTTATTATACTAAACTAATTTTAAAATAAGCATCATGTTTATTGAATATTATAGCAATTATTTGAAATATGTCAATCATTAAATGCAGTTTTTTCATTTGACAAATATATATGATGTATATTAAAATGGTTTTGTCTTTAATTGTGACACATATTTAATATTTTGGAGGCGACTATGACAAAATGGATTTATTTCTTCGAAGAAGGAAGCGCAAACGACAAGGCACTCCTTGGTGGAAAAGGGGCCAATTTAGCAGAGATGAGCAATTTGGGATTGCCTGTTCCTCCAGGTTTTACCATTACTACAGACAGCTGTATTAAGTTTCTCGAAAAAATCCCGATTTCTTTGATTCTTCTTTAAAAGACGATATTTTGGAAGCGGTTTCTAAATTAGAAAGAAAAACCGAAAAATCGTTTAGCGTAGAAAGTTCAAGTCTTCTTTTAGTTTCGGTTCGTAGCGGAGCAAAATTTTCTATGCCAGGAATGATGGATACCATTTTAAATCTTGGACTTAATGACCAGAGGACAAGAACACTTGCAGAGCAAACTAATCCTGAGTTTGCCTATAATTGCTATCGACGTCTACTTCAGATGTTTGCAGATGTTGTATATGGGATTTCTAAAGAACTTTTTGATGAGCTACTAAAAAGACTTTGAAAAAGGGTCATGGTAAAAACAATTAAAGAGCTAACACTAGATGAGCATCAAGACTTGGTTAAGCAATATAAAAGAAATCTATCTTAAAGAGAACCAATCTTTTCCTGAAAATCCTATGGACCAACTTTTTGCTGCTATTCAAGCTGTCTTTAATTCTTGGAATAATAATCGGGCCAAGGTCTATCGAGAACTTAATAAAATTCCTCATGATTTGGGAACTGCCGTTAACGTCCAGGCAATGGTCTTTGGAAATAGTGACCAAAACAGCGGAACAGGAGTCTGTTTCACTAGAAATCCTGCTAGTGGAGAAGATCAACTATTCGGTGAATTCTTACTGAATGCTCAAGGAGAAGACGTCGTAGCTGGTATACGAACTCCAGAACCAATTGCCGCTTTAGAAAAATCTCAACCTCAAGTTTTCAAAGCCTTTAAAGAGTATGCTAGAATCCTTGAAAACCACTACAAGGACATGCAAGATATCGAATTTACTATTGAGAAAGGAAAACTGTATATTTTACAAACTAGGGATGGCAAACGCACAGCTAAAGCTTCTTTAAAAATTGCTTTGGACTTAGTAGACCAGGGGATTATTAGTAAAAAAGATGCCCTGATGAGAGTATCCCCTTCTTCTATTAGTCAGCTCATTCACCCAGTCTTTGAAGAGGCTGCAATGGAAAAAGCAACTCTCATTGCACAAGGTTTACCGGCCAGCCCAGGAGCTGCTACTGGGGAAATAGTTTTTACAGCAGAACGAGCTAAAGAATTCCACAATTTAGGAAGAAAGGTTATTTTAGTAAGACAAGAAACATCGCCCGAAGATATTGAAGGCATGGTCGTTAGCCAAGCTATTGTTACCAGCCAAGGTGGTATGACTTCTCATGCAGCAGTTGTTGCTAGAGGAATGGGTACCTGTTGTGTAGCTGGATGTGGGGAACTAAAGATCAGCGAGGAAGAGAAGACACTTTCTTGTGGTAATCTTGTTTTAAGAGAGGGAGATATCATTTCTGTTGATGGTAGTTCCGGTTGTGTTTATATCGGAGAAATTCCTACAGTCTTGATTGAGAATAATGAAGACCTTCAGCGCCTTCTTTCTTGGGCAGATAAAGTTGCACGTCTTAAAGTTCGTGCTAATGCTGAGACTGTCAAAGATTTACAGACAGCTATGAATTTTGGTGCCCAAGGGGTAGGACTAGCCCGTACTGAACATATGTTCTTTGGTCAGGATCGAATTTTGGAAATGCGTCGCCTCATTCTAGCTGATAAGGAAGCAGAAATGAAAGCCGCACTCAAGAATCTTTTAGAATTCCAAGAAGAAGACTTCTATCAAATGTACAAAACCGTTCAAGACAAACCTCTGATTGTCCGACTTCTAGATCCGCCCATGCATGAATTTTTACCTAAAGAACCGCAGGAAATCAAGCTTCTTGCTGAAAAACTCAGTAAGTCACCTGAAACCTGGCTCATCAAATTGTAAGCTTACAAGAAAGCAACCCTATGTTGGGCCATAGAGGTTGTCGCCTTGGAATTACACAGCCAGATATATACAAGATGCAGACTGAAGCTATTTTTAGAAGTGCCATCAAATTACATCAAGAGGGGATAAAAATTAAACCTGAAATCATGATTCCTTTGATTGCTGATAAAAAGGAGTTAGAATTTGTCAAATCCTATCTAACTCAACACATCCAGTATCTCTTTAGGGAGCATGACCAGGAGCCTTTCCCATATGAAATTGGTACTATGATTGAATTACCACGCGCTTGTTTGACTGCAGACAAACTGGCTCAAGAAGCTGATTTCTTCAGCTTTGGCACTAACGATTTGACTCAAATGACCTATGGTTTTTCTCGAGATGATATTGGAAAATTTATAGGTCATTACAAAAAGATGAGCATTCTCTCATCTGATCCATTCCAACATATTGATCAGGAGGGAGTCGGTGAATTAATGCGTATTGCAATCAGCAAGGCTCGCCAAGTAAAACCAAACCTGTCTATCGGAATTTGTGGAGAGGTCGGTGGGGATCCTTCTTCTATCTCTTTCTTCCAGGAAATTGGTGTTACCTATGTTTCCTGCTCGCCTTATAGGGTCCCTGCAGCTCGACTTGCTGTCGCTCAAGCCGCTTTCGAAGAGAATAAAGACTAGTTTCCTTTATATTCATTAAATAAGGCTGTGATGATTGATTTCCCAGTATTACTTAAGAGTAAAAGCATCTTTTAACCTTCAATTCACCAGTTATGATTTATCACCAAACTTCTTGCTTAACATTTTAAAGAAAAAAATCTACTGGTTGCGTTTTCAAAACTAAAAGTTTTATTTTTTTAAGACAATTTAAAATAAAAAACGTATAATGAAAATATGAAATGAATCCAAATTCATATTTAGTTTTGCAAAGGAGTTTGAAAAAACATTATGTCTAACTATTCTCGCCAAAATAAAAAAACAAACAAAGACAGTCAAGAAACTGGTAAGGCTAGCCATCACATCAAGAAAGGTTTATCTGCTTTTCAGAAAACCTTAACCTTAATCGGTAGTATGTTGGGAATTATCACTGCAACAATTACCATTAGCAATGCAATGAAGTCTAATGAACAAAAGAAAGCAGATACTAGTCCTGTTACGCAAACAACCATTATCAAAGAGATCCAAAAGGAAACTCCTGCTGAATCTAATAGTCCTTCTCAACATCAAGAAAATAACCAAGATACTAATGCTGCAACTAGTGGAGTTGATCCTAAAAATGACAACAAGGTTCAACCAGAAGAAAATACTCAGGCTTCTAACAATGTTCAACAAAATCAGACTGAAGGAGCTGCTCAATCTGATGCAGTTGCCACAGATAATAAAACGAATCCATAACAAAATAGCTTCTCTCCGATTTCGGAAAGAAGCTATTTTTTTATTGTTGTAAGACTTTTCGAGGTTTTGTTCCTTCAGCAGGACCAATAACTCCAGCAATCTCTAATTCTTCCATCAATCGAGTGGCTCGGTTAAATCCAACTGATAGACGGCGCTGAATCATGGATGCACTTGCTTTTTGAGTTTCAATAACCAAAGCCTTGGCTTCTTCAAAGAGTGGATCCCCACCCTCATCGCCAGAGCCAGAATCACCATCTGACTCAGAAACTTCTCCAGGATCAAAACTGTCATCATAATCAGCATCTGCTTGAGCCTTAATGAAGCTAACAATACGTTCCACATCATCATCAGAGATAAAGGAACCTTGCAAGCGAACAGGATGGTTTTCATCAATTGGTTTAAAGAGCATATCCCCTCTGCCGAGTAATTTCTCCGCACCATTTTCATCCAAAATCGTACGTGAATCCGTTCCTGAAGAAACTGCGAATGCTACACGTGACGGCACATTTGCCTTAATCAAACCAGAGATAACATCCACTGAAGGACGCTGGGTTGCAAGAATCATGTGAATACCAGCCGCACGCGCCTTCTGTCCAAGTCGGATAATGGCATCTTCTACTTCCTTGCTAGCAACCATCATGAGGTCAGCCAACTCATCCACAATCACAACGATTAAAGGTAGAGGTACTTGTTTGTACTCTGATTGAGCGTTGAATTCCTCAACTTTAGCATTGAAACCGGCAATATTTCGAACGCCAACCTTAGCAAATAGTTCGTAACGGTTTTCCATTTCATCTACGACTTTTTGAAGAGCTTTACTTGCCTTGCGAGGATTTGTTACAACTGGAATCAAGAGATGAGGGATATCGTTGTAAACTGATAACTCGACCATCTTAGGATCCACCATCATAAACTTGACTTGGTCTGGACGAGCCTTCATCAGAATACTTGCGATAATACCATTAACTGCAACAGATTTACCTGAACCAGTAGAACCGGCAACTAGCAAGTGAGGCATTTTAGCCAAATCAAAACTACGAGCTGTTCCGTTAACGGCCTTCCCAAGAGGGATTTCTAGCAGATTTTCAGGTTTAGTTTGTGACTGTTCCCAAAGCTCACGGAAGGAGACTGTTGCAATCTCAGAGTTTGGAACTTCAATCCCAACTAGAGATTTCCCAGGAATCGGTGCTTCGATACGGACATCCTTAGCAGCCAAGGCCAAAGCTAAATCGTCTGCTAGGTTTGAAATACGGTTGACACGGACACCAACTGCAGGTTTAACCTCATACTTGGTCACCGACGGACCGATTTCAGCACGCTCAACTGTTACCTTGATACCGAAACTTGCAAAGGTTTCCTCCAAAAATTTTGATATTTTTCTCGAACGATTTTCTTTTCTTTAGACTGGTCTTTTTGGTTTGTCTGGCGCAAAGAGTTGCAAGTTTGGAAGCTTATACTCCAAAGGCCTTTTTTTAGCAGAAAAAAATCTACTTCAACCTCTTCGTCATCATCTTCTTCTTCAGAGAAAACTTCTTCCTCTGGATAGTCTTCTTCTTCAGGGTAATCAAAATTAGCTTGCGGGAGAATAATCTCTGGTTCCACCCATTCCTCCTCTGGAAGCGGAGGAAATTCTTGCAGTGTTTCGTCTGATAAGATTTCTCCTGTTTCCATATCAACTGGAGGTAAACTCAATGCTTCTTGTTCTTTTTGTTCTCTCAGCAATCTTTCTTGCTCTTCTGCTTCTTTACGAGCTTTTTCCTCCTCGCGTTTGATGAAGCGTTCTTGTTTTCTCTGCTCGCGTCGTTCCATCCATACGCTCATGCGAGCTGCAAGGAAATCAGCAATGTCATAGATAGACCAAGGGCTAGCCAATAGCATTCCGATTAAGATAAAGATAGCACCTATAAAGTAAGTTCCAATATTTGAAAATAGAAATGCTATCGGAATGTAAAGACCTACCCCCAACAAACCTCCACCAGCAAAACTAGTCACTTGAAAGCTGGTTAAATCTTTATAGATTTGACCAATCGTTCCTTGAAAGACCGCTGAAGCCAAACTATATTTCCAAACTAGATAGGCTTCAAAAATGAGAAGTAAGCCTGCAAAAATAAAGAAGAAGCCTGCTAGCAAGCCTTCTTTCTTATGAATCCATTTAAAGAAGAATAGATAAATCAAGAGAGAGAAAATAGCTAAGTATGCTAAACTCCCTACGAGTAAGCGAATCAGGTTATAAACAGTGATTCCGACAGCTCCCCATTTAAGAGCAGCAAAAATTAAACAGATAGCCAAAGCTAAGGAAATCAACATTCGTTGAATCGCTTGTTTTCTTTCCAATTCTGCTTTAGACGGTCTGCGTCTTGTTTTAGTTGTATTCTTGTTTGCCATGCTTCTATTATATCATATTTCAGAAACTTTTCGAGGGGTTAAAAAATGACTGCATCTACTAGACACAATCATCTTTCGTTGATATTTCTGAATTTTCTATTCTATATGATTTTTCAACAACCTTGTCTCACTACTTCTTCAAAAATCTAATTGCTGATTTTCTTGCCTTTTCAATCTTTTCGATTTCCAACTTCTCTACAGCAGATGTAGGGATCCATTTTTTCCCAAACAATACCTGGGCTACTTCTATCATCAGAGCGCAAGCCTGCAAGTCCTTTTCTTCTGTAATTGCTTCACCAAACAAACCCTTCATTTTCTCCATCAAGACTTCTTTTTCAACTTGATGAAAAGATAATTGCATCAAACTACTGGCAGACCAGGCACGACAAAGTGCATCTTGGTCAGTCAAGAGATGTTGTCCTAAGATTTCTATCTCACTTATTGAACCAATCCAACCTAGGGCAATGATTAGCTTTCTACGATTAGAAGCTTCTGAACTAGGTAAAAGAGAGATTAGAACAGGAAGTACTTGCTTGCAAGAAGATGCATAAAAATCTCTATGTCTTACTTTGGAAAGGATTTTCGCTAGAAGATATACAATCAAAACGCGTTGACTCTCCGCTTCCTCTTGATCGAGAATTTCCAAAAGATAATCGATTCCCTCCTGCCCATGCTGGTCAAAACTCGCTTCAAAATTCAGGTCAGTTCCTTCCTCCCAATCTTTGCAAATGAGCTCAAAATGAAATGCAAGTTCTGGGCTCCTACCTAAATCAGCTATAAAATGAATTCGTTTAGAATCAGGAAAATTCTCCTCCACCAAGCTAGCATAGACCTTCTGTAACTCTTCTTTTGTAAGACTTTGACGACCGAATTGTCCCTTTTCTAGCTTGTCGACTCCTTCTTTTCTTGAATCATTCATGATACTTATCTCCTCTAAGGTATTTGTAGAACTATAGAGTTCTATCATTGAAATTCTCTAAGATTTACCTCTATTATATCACTTTAAAGACCTGTCTCCCTAACTTCATTATCAAAAAATGACTGCCCACTTCCGTGTTCAGTCATTTGAATATGTTTGTGATTATTTTTCTATAGGTTTACGCAGGTAACCGTAAACTACACCACTGATAAGTGCTCCTACCAATACAGAGACAAGATAGAGAAGAGCATTTGAAGTAAGCGCGATAACGAAGATCCCTCCGTGCGGAGCCATGAGCTTGATACCTGTAAGACCAACGAGTCCACCTGCTACTGCTGATCCAAGGATAAAGCTTGGAATAGCACGAGCTGGGTCTGCTGCACCAAACGGGATAGCACCTTCAGTGATGAATGACAAGCCCATAACGATGTTCGTCAAACCTGAGTTGCGTTCTTCTTTGGTAAATTTATTCTTGAAGAGAAGTGTTGCGACAAAGATGGCAAGTGGTGGAACCATTCCTCCAGCCATAACCGCTGCCATGGCTACTGAACCACCAGTAGCTACAGTTGCTGCAAGCGTACCAGTACCAAAGACGTAAGCTGCTTTATTGACAGGGTCACCCATATCGACAGCCATCATTCCTCCAAGGACGATACCTAGAAGGACTGCTGATCCACCTTCAAGACCAGCGAGGAAATTGTTCATACCAGTGTTGATTGCGGCCATTGGGATATTAACAGCTAGCATCACAAAGCCTGTCAAGATTGTTCCAAAAAGTGGCAAGAGAAGGATTGATTTAGCACCTTCAAGGGAGCGAGGAACCTTCACGTATTTCTTAACCAAGAGCACCAAGGCACCTGCGATAAATCCACCTACGAGGGCTCCAAGGAAACCTGATGATACTCCTGCAAGAGCTGAAGTTGCTTCACCACCCTGAGCGTAAGGGATTTTACCAAAGGCATAACCTTCTTTAGCGATGGCACCAGCTACGAAACCGGCTACCAAACCTGGTTTTTCAGCGATTGAGTAAGCAACATATCCTGCAAATACTGGAAGCATTAAACCAAAGGCAGAACCACCAATTTTCATGAACATAGAAGCGAGTTCATGGAATGATCCAAGATTTCCGAGGCTATCGTTTGGTACACCCATAGCACCATCAATCAAGAAGGCAAGGGCAATCATGATACCACCACCGATAACGAATGGCAACATTTGTGATACGCCACTCATCAAGTGTTTGTAGAAGGCACCACCTAGACTTTGTTTCGCTAAATGCTGTTGAAGCTTGTACTCCATTAGCGGCACGATATACTTCAGCATTTCCAGAAAGAGCCAAGTTGATCAATTCTTCTGTCTTACGGATACCGTCTGCAACTGGACGATTGACCAATGGTTTGCCATCAAAACGATCCATCTCAACTGCTTTATCCGCAGCAATGATGACAGCTTTAGCCTTACGAATATCTTCTGCTGTTAATTTGTTGCCAACACCGCTAGCACCATTGGTTTCAACCTTGATACCAACACCCATTTCCGCAGCCACTTTTTGAAGAGCTTCTTGTACCATGTATGTGTGGGCAATTCCTGTTGTACAAGCTGTAACTGCTACGATAAAGTCACCAGATTCATTTGCAGGAGCTTGAACTGGTTCTTGAGCTTTTTCTGAAGCTTGGTCAAAGAGTTCAATGACTTGATCAGCTGATGTTACTTGACGAAGTTTGTCAGCAAAGCCGTCTTTCATCAAATATTGTGACAATTCTGCTAAGGCAGCCAAGTGGGTATCATTAGCACCTTCTGGAGCCGCAATCATAAAGAAGAGATCAGTTGGTTGCCCGTCTAAACTTTCGTAGTCAACACCCTTGTTTGACTTAGCAAAGAGAACAGTAGCTTCCTTTACAGCAGCATTTTTGCTGTGTGGCATAGCGATACCGTCGCCCAAGCCTGTAGAAGTCAAAGCTTCACGCGCTAAGATTCCTTCTTTAAAGGTTTCAAAAATCTGTCACGTATCCGTGTTCAACCAAGCTATGAATCATTTCTTCGATAGCTGCTGTTTTTTTCAGTTGCTTGCAAATCAAGTAACATGACATCTTTTCTCAATAAATCCTGAATTTTCATCTTTTTTTCTACCTCAACTTTTTTTCATAAGTTTCTTTAATAAATGCTGCAGTCGCTAAGTCATCTGAGAAGGTTGTTGCTGTTCCACAAGCCACTCCCCCATTTGAAGGCTTCCACTGCGTCTTGTGATTTAACAAACTCACCAGTAAATCCAGCAACCATCGAGTCACCAGCCCCAACTGAGTTTTTCACTGTTCCCTTGATCGGTTTAGCAAAGTAGGCTCCCTCTGATGTTACCAGAAGGGCTCCATCGCCAGCCATAGAAATAATCACGTTTTGAGCACCTTTAGCCAGCAACTCTCGAGCGTATTTTTCAATCTCATCTAAGCTTTCGAGTTTCACTCCAAAGATTGCTCCAAGTTCATGATTGTTTGGTTTGACTAAAAGTGGTTGATAATCCAAACTATCAATCAAGGTCTGACCTTCAAAGTCACAAACTACTTGTGCACCTGTCTGACGAGTCAAAGCAATCAAATCCTTGTAAATGACATTACCTAGGTTTTTAGCGCTTGAACCTGCAAAGACAACTGTATCTTCTGCTGTCAGACTTGAAAGAATGGCTTTTAACTCTTCAAGTTGTTCGGGCTCAACATTAGGGCCTGTCCCATTGATTTCTGTTTCTTGATCGGCTTTAATCTTGACGTTGATACGAGTATCTTCTGCCACTTGGACAAAGCGTGTCTTGATTTGCTCTTCAGCCAAAGTGTCTATGATAAATTTACCCGTAAATCCACCAATGAAGCCTGTCGCTGTATTTGAAATAGCCAAACGTTTCAAGACACGGCTAACATTGATACCTTTACCACCAGCAAATTTATCATCACTATCCATACGATTGACACTACCAACTTCCACTTTGTCCAAACGGACAATGTAGTCTATAGATGGATTGAGTGTGACTGTATAAATCATACCTCTATTACCTCCGTTTTCTCTTTGATAGCTGGCAAGAGCTCATGACCCTTGCTTGTAATGACAATAGCACGTTTTATAGGAGCTACCTTAGCAAAACAAGACTGACCAAGCTTGGATGAATCTGCCAAAACATAAGTCTGTTTAGCATTTTCTAAGATAGCACGCTTGACGGCGCCCTCCTCCATATCTGGAGTTGTAAAGTAACATTCATCTACACCATTCATTCCAATAAAGGCACGATCAAAGTGCAGTTGGTTAATCTGGTTGAGAGCTACTCCTCCGATACTGGCATCAGTTGTCATCTTGACTCCACCACCGATAATGACTGTTGGGATTTGCTTATCCACTAATTGAACCGCATGGTGAATGGAATTGGTTACCACTGTAATGTCTTTTCGCTCCAATTCTTTAATGAGAAAGGCTGTCGTACTTCCTGCATCCACAAAGATAACATCTTTTTCTTTGATGAGAGAAGATGCTTTTTGAGCAATCAACTTTTTCTCTTGAAGGTTTTTGACAGATTTTTCTTGAATGGTTTCTTCTTCTTGCAAGGAGTGAGGCAACTCTGCTCCTCCATGCACTCGACGAAGTTTATTTTCAGACTCCAATTCATCTAAATCACGTCTAACTGTTGATTCTGAAGTATCTAACAAGCCTACTAATTTCTCTAGAGAGACGATTTTATGCTTACTCAATTCTTCTAAAATCAACTTTTTTCTCTCGCTTTTTAGCACGAACCCACCTCCTGTTAACGATTACATTATTCATTTTATCATAAAAAATATCAAAGTCAAGCATTTTTTGTCATTTTCTTTCACTTTCTATCACCACCCCTTCAACTTCAAATAAATTTGCAAGAAAGAAGGCTTTATGGTAGACTAGGTTAGTAAACAATGGAAGATTACTCAAGAGGCTTAAGAGGCCGTGTTGGAAACGCGGTAGGCGTGTTAAAGCGTGCGTGGGTTCGAATCCCATGTCTTCCGTTTATTTTCAAAAAGATACCCAAGAAATCTTGGGTATCTTTTTCTTATATTCTTGTTTTATAACTCGGGTGAATTTCTTAGAAAATATCAAATAACAATTTCACATTGAGAATTGTTAAGATAATGGAAACAATATAACCAAGAATGGTATTCCATTTAGCATTGGTAAATTCGCCCATCAGTGATTTCTTAGAAGTTAGATAAATCAAAGGGAAGATTGAAAACGGAAGAGCGATTGAAAGAAAGACCTGCGAATATACCAATAACTGATCCAAGGTTTTTTCCTGATGACCAAACAGAACCGCTACAATCATGACAGGCAACAAGGCAAAGAGACGAGTTGCCAAACGAATGAACCACTGAGGCAATCTCATATGCAAGAAACCCTCCATAACGATTTGTCCAGTCAAGGTACCCGTAATTGTCGAATTCTGACCACTGGCTAATAAAGCCAAGGCAAACAAGGTTGATAAGGTCGAGCTAGCTATAGCTCCTGCAATAGTAGAATCCTGCAAGGCATTATACATTTGAGAGAAGGCAGAAATCTCAGATGCATGGTCGAAAAAGAGAGCCGCCCCGAGAATTAATAGAAGGGAGTTAACCACAAAGGCCAAGGATAATTGGAGATTTGAATCCCAGGTCATAAAGCGCACCGCTTTTCGAACATCATCCTTGTCCTTGTGATTGACTTTCCGAGTTTGAGACAAGGAAGAATGCAAATAGAGGTTATGAGGCATAACCGTCGCACCTACAATCCCCAGAGCTAAAGTTAATTGACTTTCATGTCCTGGCAAAGGACTCTCAAATAAGGTCGAATTGGGTAAATAACCCTCAGCGATTCCTTGGAAACTTGGATTTGATAAAGCTACCAGATAAGTAAAGATTGCTAAAATCGTTAAAATCAGTGTTGTCACAATAGCTTCTATCTTCTTAAAGCCAAATTTCATCAAAAGCAATAAGAGAAAGACATCTAGAACCGTCAAAAGGATGGCTATCATAATCGGAATCTTAAAAAGAAGATTGAGAGCAATCGCTGAACCTAGAACTTCTGCCAGGTCTGTCGCCATCAAGGCCAACTCCAAAATCACCCATAAGCTATAACGAAGCCATTTGGGTGAATGATGACCCGTTGCTTGAGCCAAGTCCATCTGGGTTACAATCCCAAGCTTTCCTGCCATCTGTTGAAGCTGCATAGCAATAAGAGATGAAATAAAGATGACAAACAAGAGACTATACTTATAGGAAGCACCACCGACTACACTGGTTATCCAATTTCCTGGATCCATATAACCAACTGCGACAAGAGCACCCGGACCTAAAAAAGCCTTTAAATTTTGCCAGAAATGATTATTATTAGGAGTCTCGATGGACTGATTAATCTCAGAAAGTGAAACCTTTTTATGAGATGACATTGCTCTTTACCTCTTTCTAAACCTACCCTTTCATCACTTATCATTACTGAAAGATAATCTAAACTCACAAGATACTGAAAATGAATGTAAAAATCGCCAGTTATTTTCATTATTTTTCTTAAGGCACCTTAATTATAACACAAAATATGATAAAAACTTAAGAAAATTCAGGACTTGATTTGATATTTAGGATACAACGGAATGTTGTATCCTTTGTCGTATCCTTTTTGTAAAAAGGAATACTAAAGAATAAAATAAAAAACGCTGTAATTACAACGTTTTAGAAAGATTTACAAAACAATGTAAAATATTAATGGAGCGGTGGGAGTATATAAAACATTATTAAATCAATGTATTTATAGATTTATAGCTCCTTTTATATCTCTTTTTAAAATATTTCATTATCTGCTTTCATTTCAGGCAAACAAAAAAAACGCCAGCTAATCGCCTGCGGTCTAGTGTGTATAATTAATTTGATCTTTCTATTTGAATTTTTTTATTTAATTGTAGTTGTAATTAAGCCATCAGGCTCAACCCTTTTGAAACGAATATGCCTTTCAAATTATGGTATGGTTTATCCAGCACTAACACACCTTCCATAGATTTCTCCTTTCGATATTATCGTTTTCGCAACTTTATATTATGAGTTAAGTATACACTTTTATTTTTTTCGTTATCAATAACTTTTTTTTATTTTTTTAAAAAAATTGCGTTAACGAAACTTTTGTGGTATTCTATCTATAGAAAAGGAGCAACAACATCATGATAGGAAACAGAATAAAGGAGCTTAGAAAAAGCCATAATCTAACTCTTGAAGAGTTAGCGGATATATTGAACAAGAAATATCCTGACACTATCAACTTTAATAAAGGTAAAATTTCAAAATGGGAAAATAATAGAGAGGAACCTAGACTCTCATCTGTCAAAATCCTTGCAGACTATTTCGATGTCCCACTAGATTATTTTAACGGTATTGATATTGATCATGCTGAAATTTTAACCATCTTCAATCAACTAGACGAAGATAGACAAGCGAATGTAATTGACTATGCTACTGTTTTATTAAATGAGCAAAACAATATGAAGGCACCAACTATCTTAGAAAAATATAAAACCGATGACTATATTATAGACTATGTCGAGGGGTTAGTTGCAGCAGGTCATGGAACGTTCCAAGAAGATAATCTTCACATGGAGGTGAAACTCAGAGCTCAAGATGTACCAGAAAGCTATGACACAATCGCTAAAGTGGCAGGCGATAGCATGGAACCACTCATCGAAGATAACGACTTACTATTTATTAAGGTTACCAGTCAAGTGGATGTCAACTCAATCGGTATCTTCCAAATCAATGGTAAGAACTTCGTCAAGAAACTGAAAAGAGATTATGACGGAACCTGGTACTTGCAAAGTTTAAATAGTGGATACGAGGAAATCCACTTGTCAGAAAATGACGATATCCGCACCATTGGAGAGGTCGTCGACATTTACAAGGTTTAAAAAATTTAGCAGAATTAAGAAAGGAATATAAAATAATGGCTAAAATCATTAAAGTAACTGGCGCAGAAGTTACTATCGCAAATAATGAGGAATATATTAAATAAATCCATCTGAATTAAACTTTGTTCCGCAACTAGGGGATGAGGTCGAAATCCACAAAGTTGAAGATGAAATAATCGTTATTAAAGTGGAACAAAAGAAAGATGATAAGATCAACATCAATATCGTCAACGAAAACAACGCTGTCCAAAAACAGTCACAAGTGGTACATACCCAAACAACTGCAGTAGGTCTACATTATGTAAATAAATGGGTGTATGTATTATTGGCTATATTCTTTGGCGGATTTGGTGCTCACCATTTTTACGCTGGCTACAATGGCAAGGGGTTCTTTTACCTGATATTGTTTGTAACTGGAATTTCTGTTATCCTTGGGTTCTTCCAAGGAATCCTAGCTTTGTTCAAGACACCTGATGCGAATGGGAAAATTGCAGTCTAGTCCAGTCTGAGCTAATAAAAAAATATGTGCAATAACCGATCCACAATAAAAGCTGTTAGGAGGTTTCTTATGAAACAAGAAAGTAAAGTTTTAGGGATTTTGGCCATTATTTTTGGAGCAATCGCTCTTCTAGGTTCATGGGTTCCAATTATCAACAACATATCGTTTCTATTCGCTATCGTAGCCCTTATATTCGGTATCATCGGTCTCTTTGTTAATAGAAAAAGAACAAAGACACTCGCTATTATTGGAACTGTTTTATCTATTGTTTCGATTGCTATCGTCCTTGGTACTCAAGCTATGTATGCTAAATCACTTGATGAAGTTAGTAAAAGTGTAGAACAATCAGTTAGTTCGGCAACTTCTTCAATCGAATCTTCACAAAGAAAAGGACGCTAATTTTAACTGGACTAAGGAACAATTTGATGCTCTAGTGACTGGTGATGTCACTAATAGAGGTGCAGGCGGTTCTAAATATGATGATATCATTAAAGAACATGGAGAACCAAGCGATATTACGACTACCACCGTTAATGATCAAGAAAATAAAACAATCTCTTACATTTCATTTGGTACTAAATACAAAGCTGTCATATTATCATTTGCAAAACAAGATGACGGAACTTTCTTATTGATGACCAAAGTTGGTAATGGTTTGGAATAAAAAAAATCCCCACGCTCTCAAAAAAGTTTGGCGACTCTGAGCGTGAGATTTTGAAGTATAGAAAGAATGGCATTAAAAAGCCCTCTTTACTATACCCATTTTACCAAAAAGTGAGGTGATAATCAATGGAAATCAAGTCCTACAAAAAGAAAAACGGTATTACCGCTTATATGTTCCGAGCCTATATAGGTAAGGTAGATGGTTCTAGTCGTTACATTACACGTAGAGGATTTGAAACCAAAGGGAAAGGCCGTGCAGCACTACTTCAACTTCAAAACGATATTGAAAATGAAGAACAAACAAAAAAAGAGATAACTGTCGAAGAAATCTCAGAAAAGTGGTTAGAAGAATACTCTGAGACCGTACAAGATAGCACCTATATCAAAACCTCTAGAAATTTCAAAAACCATATCTATCCAGCTTTGGGAGATAGGATAATTGCTACTATCACTCCCCTCCAAATGCAAGAACAAGTGAATGAGTGGTCACGTAGGCTTGTCTATGGTCGTAAATTAAAAGGCCTTATGAACCAAATATTTAAATACGCTATTAGACATGGTTACACCGATAGCAATCCAATTGAGAGTGTGGTCGCTACTGCTAGAAAAAAATCAAACGAAAAGAGCGATTTCTACAATAAAGACGAATTAAAATCTTTTATGAAGTTAGCTGCTAAGACTAAAGATTTAGAGAAGATAGTCCTTTTCCGTCTCCTAGCCTTCACAGGAGCACGTAGAGGGAGATTTTAGCACTTGAATGGAAAGACTGGAACAATAATAACACTCTGAATATAAACAAGGATATTACAAGAGGTTTTGCGGGCGAAGAATTAGGCTCTACCAAAACAGTTAGTAGTAAACGGTTGATTAGTTTAGATCAGACCACACAAAATATCTTAAAAAAGTGGAGAAAACAAAAGCCAGGAACAAGATATATCTTTGAGAATGAGTTTGGCAAACCAATTCCTACCAGTTTACCAAGGAAGTGGTTGCTTGGTATTTTAAAAGATAGTAAGCTACGTCCAATTAAAATTCATGGTTTCAGACATACACACGCTAGTTTGTGTTTTGATGCTGGAATGACATTAAAACAAGTCCAACACCGTCTTGGTAATACCGATCTAAAGACAACCATGAATGTATATACCCATATTACAACACAAGCAAAGGACGACATCGGTGAACGCTTTGCAAAATATATAAATTTTTAAGGAGGCTTGCCTCCTTTTTGTAACTCCTTTTTCTGCAAAAAAATACCAAAGAATACCAAAGAATAAAATAAAAAACGTTGTAAAAACAACGTTTTAGAAAGATTTACAAAACAATGTAAATTATTAATGGAGCCGGTGGGAGTCGAACCCACGTCCAAACACCTGCTAACATATTTGTCTACAACCATAGGTTATGTATTGTTTTAACAGCATCTCGACACATAACTCAAGCCTAGAAACTGCGAGTCTATCAATCTCTTATCAAACTGCTAGACAAAGTTTGATCGTATCTCGCTAAAATTAAGACCTGTCATCAGACACGAGCAATCCGAATCAGGTCACGCCTGCTGGTTTTTAGGCAGCTAGAGCGTAAGAAGTGTTATTTTTGCAGTTATATTTAACTGAGCGTTTACGTCGCCACACGAGTCGCAAAATATGCCTCATAATGCCTGTCGAATCCGTAACGACCCCAAAAAGACAATAGAACTATTATACCCTATCTATGGTAAAAATGCAAAAATCTATCTAAATCCTTTAATGGATAAGCATCTATTTTAATTCAGTCCTATTATTCTCTTTCTATTTCTATCTATTCTTATCTAACCAGGCCTCCAAGATTTGATAGACTCCTCCTTGACTATTTGCAGGAGCAATGTCTGTCGCTACCGCTTTAGCCTTTTCATCTGCATTTTCCATAGCATAGGCTATTCCTGCTAATTCTAACATTTCTACATCATTTTCACTATCGCCGAATGCCATGATTTCCTCAGACTTTATATTCCAGCGCTTAAGGAGTTCTTGTAAAGCCCATGCTTTATGGATACCATCTTGGATAATATCTAAACAACCATAGCCACTAGAAACAGCTTGAACATAGCCATTAAAAACCTGATTAAAATCTTCTTGCACTTGATCCATTCTATCTTCTCCAACCACCAAACTCATTTTAAGAACTCCTCCAAAAAGTTCTGGATGGAGTTCCTCCACAAAATTCATTCTTTGATAAAATAGCTCAATCATTTCTGGTGTCATAAATTTATCAAGTTGAGTAAAAATAGTACCTTCTTTAACAAATCCACCATTCATACTTGTAATGACAAATTGATTCTGACACTCTTGTCCTTTAAAAAATGTCAAAGCTTTTTCCACTAATTCATTATCCCAGGTTTCAACTTGGATTAATTGATTATTTTCAAAAATCTTTGCACCATTAGCGACAATTAGAACTACACGATCAGTCAAGTGACCGAGCAACTGACGTACTCGATGAATTTCATTCCCAGTCGCAATGACAAATCGTATTCCCTTTTCCTCTAACCTATCTAAGATTTTCTCTAAACGAGGTAGGTCTAGAAGGCCTTGGGAATCCAGTATTGTCCCATCCATATCTGTTGCAATCAGTTTAATTGTCATGATTTCTCCTTTTCTACCACTTCAATCCTACAAATTCTTTCATTTCTTTGTAGGCAGTATCGATTCTTTCCTTAGTTTCTTCATCCAATTTATCTCGATGAGGACCACCTTCTATAAAGTCCTCTAAAATATATGTCTGATAAAGGTAAAGTAAGTAACCATCTGGTGAATAAGTTCCTTTTGATGTGCGATTAACCCAAGTTGGATGAGCCTCTGCAGTTTCAATTGTTGTCTTTCCAGCTTTTTTCTTAATGGTTAAATCCATCAGAACTCCACGTTCCGTCCACTTAGCATTCTCTACATCTTGCATAGTTTCAATGCGTTGATTTGATAGGAAATTTCCCATCGAATAGATAATTAGCTTTTTGTCCCCATCTTTTTCAAGCATTTCTGCTGGTTCAACTACATGGGGATGCCCACCAAAGATAATGTCAGCTCCCCAACCAATCATCTTGTGATAGAGATTTTTTTGTTCTTCAGTCGGATCTAATTGGTACTCGATACCCATTTGTGGCATGACAATTGTGATATCCGCCTCTTTTTCAGCACGTTCGATCTCAGCCCTCATTTTATCTTCGTTTAAGTCAGATAAGTAATGATTGTAGTCTTCTGGAGAAATATACTCCTCGATACCGTTGAAGCCATAAGAATAAGCCAATAAAGCAATCTTTATGCCATTCACCTCCTTAATTACTAGAGGTGCCTTGTCACGTGGCTCATGAGTATATACTCCAATAGGTGTTATACCTGCTTTTTCAATCGTATCAGCAGTAGAAATCACTCCTTCTAATTGAGAATCAAGTATGTGGTTATGTGCCAAATCTAGCACCTGATAACCCGCATCCTTGATGGCATCCATAACTTCAACTGGAGCATTAAATAAAGGATAGCCAGCTAGATTGTAGTTCTGGTTTATAGTTCCTTCAAAATCTCCAATAACCAAGTCCGCTTTCTTAAACCACGGCTTTACATAATCAAAATTTTCATGGAAATCATAGCTACCGTCTTCTTGTTTTGCTGAAAAGTAGATGATATCGTGATAAAGTAAATCTCCGTGAGCCATTATTCGAGCACTGTTTTCTTGCTCTACCCCTTTTTGATTTTCCCGAGATCTAGACTCTTGTTGTAACACGGCCGAATCGCCACTAGTTAAAGATGTCCCTAAACTAGTTTCTAATAATAAAGTCAATAACATTGAAAGAGCAACTATTAGCAATAAGACTATAATAAAGGTTCTATTACTCCACTGAGTGTAATTCTTAAAAAATCCAACAGGCTTACTTATAATGTGTAAAACAGTTCTATTTCTTCTCTTCTGACTACGTTTTTCCATATTTTTCTCCCTGCTTTTTTGATGCAAGTATCCTTTCTTTATTATATCATAGACAGTTTTGTATTTCATCTAGCGATAAACTCCTACGCTTTCTTTCTAGGTCATTTTGTGTTATCATGAAGAAGTAAGAAAAGGAGAGAGAAAATGTCTGCTATAGAACGAATTACCAAAGCCGCTCATTTAATTGATATGAAAGATATTATCCGCGAGGGAAATCCGACACTTCGAGCTGTTGCCGAGGAAGTAAGCTTCCCCCTAAGTGATCAAGATATCATTCTTGGAGAGAAAATGATGCAATTTCTTAAACATTCCCAGGACCCTGTCATGGCTGAAATTAGGACTTCGTGGAGGAGTTGGTCTTGCAGCACCTCAACTAGATATCTCAAAACGAATCATTGCTGTACTAGTACCAAATATTACTGAGGAAGATGAAACACCTAAAGAAGCATATGACCTACAAGCTGTCATGTATAATCCCAAAATTGTTTCCCACTCAGTCCAAGACGCTGCTCTAGGGGAGGGAGAAGGCTGCTTGTCTGTAGATCGTGCTGTTCCCGGCTATGTTATCCGCCACGCTCGAGTAACCGTTGACTATTTCGATAAGGACGGAGAAAAACACCGCATTAAACTTAAAGGCTACAACTCAATCGTAGTTCAACATGAAATCGACCACTTAAATGGCGTCATGTTCTATGATCGCATTAATGAAAAAGATCCTTTCGCTATCAAGGATGGACTCCTTATCCTTGAATAATCAACAAACTGAGTCAAAAGGTATTCAATAAAATCTTATTGATTTCGCTTTGCCCTAGCATTTAAATGATAGATAAAAAATGATGAAAACAAATGATATTGTTTACGGTGTTCACGCCGTTACTGAAGCCCTCATAGCCAATACTGGAAATAAGCTTTATATCCAGGAAGATTTGAGAGGGAAAAATGTTGAAAAAATCAAAGAACTAGCAACTGAGAAGAAAGTCTCTATCTCTTGGACTTCCAAAAAGTCCCTTTCTGAAATGACTGAAGGAGCTGTTCATCAAGGGTTCGTTTTACGTGTTTCCGAATTTGCCTATACTGAACTAGACCAAATTCTTGCTAAAACAAGTCAAGAGGAAATCCACTCCTATTGATTCTCGATGGACTAACTGATCCTCATAACTTAGGTTCTATCTTACGAACAGCCGATGCAACCAATGTTTCAGGTGTTATTATTCCAAAACATCGAGCTGTCGGTATCACACCCGTAGTTGCAAAGACAGCCACTGGTGCTATTGAACATGTTCCTATTGCTCGAGTTACCAATCTAAACCAGACCTTGGATAAACTTAAAGATCAAGGATTCTGGACTTTTGGAACTGATATGAACGGAACACCTTGCCATAAATGGAATACCAAAGGGAAAATAGCTCTCATTATCGGAAATGAGGGCAAAGGTATATCTAGTAATATCAAAAAACAAGTGGACGAGATGATTACCATTCCCATGAATGGTCACGTACAGAGCCTCAATGCCAGTGTTGCTGCTGCCATTCTCATGTATGAAGTCTTCCGAAATCGACTCTAATAAAAAGTGAGGTTGGAACAAAAGATCCCGACCTCACTTTTTATTAGCAATCAAACTTTGACGCGGTAGCTGATTGAACTTTTTGTTCGTCTTTTAGACTCCAAAAAGCTCCTAATCATCCTCGCGGGTCTGGGACTACGAAATCGAGACTTTGTCTACCGATTTCTGTCCCACCGCCTTTTTAACTATGTTCAGTAATAAATTTATAGGCTTCTTGACCTGCAATAGCTCCATCACCAACTGCTGTTGTAATTTGACGGAGGTCTTTCTGACGTACATCTCCAACTGCAAAGATACCATCCACTGCAGTTTTCATATGGGTATCTGTCATAATCCAACCTGACTCATCTTGTATTTGTAAATCCTTTGTAAATTCGCTAACAGGATCTAAACCTACATAGATAAACACTCCACCAAAAGCATGTTCAGTTACTTGATGAGTCTTAACATTTTCAATCATTACAGACTCAACACGATTTTCACCCTTGATTTCTTTAACAACTGAATCCCAAATGAATTTGATTTTATCATTGGCAAAGGCGCGGTCTTGTAATACTTTTTGGGCACGAAGTTCATCACGACGGTGAACGATGGTTACAGATTTGGCGAACTGTGTTAAGAAGATTGCTTCTTCAACAGCCGAATCTCCTCCACCTACAACTAACAAATCTTGGTCACGGAAAAAGGCTCCATCACAAACCGCACAGTAGGAAACTCCACGACTATTCAGTTCTTCTTCTCCTGGAACTCCCAAGAGACGGTGCTTAGAACCAGTCGCCACAATAACTGTTCGAGTTTCAAATTCTTCATCGTCTGTTATTACTTTCTTAACATCACCATGGTCCTCAATATTTTTTACAAAGCCATAGAGATGTTCAACACCTAGATTTTCAAGAGGTTCAAACATCTTTTCTGCTAACTCAGGTCCACTAATGTTAGCATAACCTGGATAGTTTTCAATGTCAGAAGTATTGTTCATCTGACCGCCAGGAAGACCACCTTCAATCAAAGCTACTTTGAGATTGCTGCGAGCTGCATACAAGGCTGCAGTCATCCCAGCAGGACCTGCACCGATAATAATCGTATCGTACATTCTATTTCCTTCTTTCTTGTTGTAACTATTCTTATTCTAACGGATAAAATCCTATTTGACAACTATTAAGCCTTGAGAACCAACAAGATACTCATGGTCGCAAAAGACAATACTGGAATTGTTAAGACTGCAATCATAATCATATCATAGAGGTGAGCCTGACGCTCCTTGGCAGTTTTATCCACACCGGATAAAGCTCTCAACCCAATCCAAAGTCCCAATACAATTAAGATGACCAACATGGTTAAAAAGTAGGCTCTCTATATACAAAGTGAATATTTGTAGTAGCATGATCTCACTCATTTCTTATATTTTTTTAAAGAGCAAACCCAGTTAGCACAGCCAACTGAGTTTTTTTCTTGTATTCTATTATATCAAATATAACTTCGTTTGTAATTAGCAAAGAATTCTTTTTGTTCGTTCTTCTTTAGGATGGTTGATAATCTCATCCGGTGTTCCAGATTCAATAATCTTTCCTTTATCCAAGAATAAAAACCTTATCAGCTACTTGAGCAACAAATGACATATCATGACTAACCAAAAATCATAGTTTGACCTGACCTGGCAGCGTCTGCGATTGATTTCTCAACTTCACCCACCAATTCTGGATCAAGTGCTGAAGTTGGTTCATCCAAGAGTAAGACGTCTGGTTTCATGGCTAGAGCACGCGCTATTGCGACCCGTTGTTTTTGCCCCCCTGACAAGTGACGCGGATAATGCTGTTCACGATCAGAAAGTCCAACCTTAGCTAGCTCTTCCTTAGCAATTTCAGTCGCTTCTTCGTCCGATAGTTTTTTAACTACCACTAAGCCTTCTTTAACATTGTCTAGCGCTGTTCTACGCTCAAATAAATTAAACTGTTGGAAAACCATCGATAGTTTGCGACGAAGAGTTAGAATTTCTTCTTGCGTAATTTGAGAAAAATCAACTTTGAAATCATCAATCTGAATACTTCCACTATCAGGAGTTTCTAGATAGTTTAGGCTACGGAGAAAAGTTGATTTCCCAGCTCCTGACGAACCAATCAAGGCAACAACTTCTCCTTTTTGAATATCTAAGTTCAGATGATCCAAAACGGTTTGACCTGAAAAGGATTTGCTTAAATTTGAAATTTTAATCATTAGCGAAGCTCTCCTTTCACATCTGTCTCAACATTATCTGGTGCTGTAATAGCCATTTTTCTTTCAATGAAACGGCCAAGATTTTCAATAACGATATTTACCACCCAGTAGACAAGGGCAACTGAGATAAAACGTTCAAAGTAACGATAGTCAGCTCCACCCAAAATCTGAGCTTGAGCAAAGACCTCTACAACACCTGCACTAAAGGCTAAAGAAGTTCCTTTTGTCAATCCGATTAGAGAATTGATCAAGGTTGGTGTTGCCACAACCGCCGCATTTGGAATGATTACTCGACGGTAAACTTGACCACGTGTCATACCAAGACTTCGAGCTGCTTCAATTTCCCCTGGATTTACAGAAAGAATGGCTGCACGGATAGTTTCACTAGCATAGGCTGCCTCGTTAAAAGCAAATGCCACAATCGCAAATGTTGCTGCTGGAATAGCATTAATGTTCAGAGAAGTTCCCCATTGTTGATTCAAGGCTTTCAGAGCTAATGGAATCCCATAATAAGTCAACATCAGTTGAACTAAAATTGGAGTTCCTTTTAAGAAACTTACAAAAAAGGCTTGTAATGGGTATATAAATCTAACTCGGTTGATTTTCACGATAGCAAAGACTAGGGCTAGCATGATACCAAAAAAGGCACCAAATACCGTTAACATCAATGTTGTAGGTAATTGCTGTACAATTCTTGGAATCCCATCAAAGACAGAACGCCAACTAAAAAGTTTGCCATCTGGGATATATTGCATCAAATTTTGATACCAATCAGATGCTAAAATCGTTGTAACATTCATAGAAACATCCTCTCAAGATAATGATTCATTCTATCATACTTATGCTCTAATTAAAAATATTTGCTACGAGCATATCAGACTTCATCTACCTTCTAGTGTATCATACTTTAAAAGTAGGAGGTTATATATTTTATCTATCAAAGAGATAGACAAAAACTAATTCAAATCCAAGTCCTTATATGACTTACGATAGCCAATTTGTTTTACAAGACCATTTTCAACTAGTATCGGACGTTTTAACAACATTCCATCACTAGCTAAGAGTTTAGCTGCTTCTTTATTAGATAAAGTTCCAACCTTATCTTTCAAACCAAGCTCACGATATTTGATTCCACTCGTATTGAAGAACTGTTTTAATTCAAATCCTGAAGTTTCTAACCAGTTTAAAATCACCGTTTCACTTGGTGTTTCTTCTACTATATGAACGTCTTTATATTCAAGGCCTAGCTGATCAAGTTCCTTTTTTGCTTTTTTACAAGTTGTGCATTTTGGATATTCGATAAATTCTAACATATATTCACTTTCTAATATTTATAATCTGCCCTTTCGTGGTTCAAGAGCCAAGCTTTCCTTTCGAGTCCTGCAGCGTAACCTGTCAGTCGCTTGTTTGCTCCAAGTACTCGATGGCAAGGTACTAGAATGGACCACGGATTACGACCTACTGCTCCACCAACTGCTTGGGCAGAGGCTACACTTAGGTCTTTAGCTATTTGTCCATAGGTTACTGTAGTTCCAAAGGGAATTTCCCGTAAGTAAGACCAAACCTTCTTTTCAAAATCCGTCCCAATCGGAGCTAGAGGAAGTTCCGACAAACTCGGATTCTGCCCTAAAAAATAGTCATCCAAATAAGAAATAACCTGATTCAGAACAGGATGAGTTTTAACTTCTTCTATATTATCAGCTATCAGGCCTCTTTCAAAATGATTTTGGCCCTCCACCCAAATACCAAATAGATATTGGTCGGTAGCAACTATTGACAAGAGCCCAATTGGAGAAGTATAGACTATTTTTGCAAATTTATTTTGCATTCGATTTTATTTTTTGATAGGCCAAACGTTCCCCATCTACTGGGACCTTGCCGACTTGTTGGAACCCAAGTTTTTCAAATATATGTTGCATAATCTTATTTTCAGCATGAGTATCTGAACGGAAGTCTAGATAGTCAAAGCCTTCAATTAGTCCTTCTAAAAAGGTCTGAGCAACTTTGTCCTTGATTGGCAGCAACTACAGCAATACGATGGAATACAAGATACTCTGACTCTCCTCCTTGCCATTTGCCTTCATAAATAGCATCATAGGCAGATTCTGGACTCCTAGTAACAGCTGCGTAGGCGATAACGTCTCCTTCTTCAAGAGCCACATAGGCTTGACCTGAGATGATATCATCAATAATAATATCAGCATTTGGATACCCATTTTGCCATTGGTCGCTACCAGATTGAGCAAGAGTCTTTTTAGCATCTTCAATTACCTTCATAACTGCATTAACTTCATTTGGAAAGGCTAAACGAATTTCCATCTTATTCCCTCTTTTCTGACTAGTTTCTCTCATCATAGCATAATTTATATCTTTCTACAAGCACTTGAAATTTGACTTTCTTTTTGTATTATTATATAATCTAGTTATCAAAACTAGATAAAAAGGGGTTGGAAATGAAACGTTATTTTTCCTATCCAAAATGGAAAGAAATTCCAAATATTGATCTCTATCTGGACCAAGTCTTACTTTATGTAAATCAAGTATGCGAACCTATCTCATCAGGATCTGAAAAAGGCTTAACTGCTTCTATGGTCAATAACTATGTCAAACACGGCTATCTGACAAAACCTGAAAAGAAAAAATACCAACGCCAGCAAATCGCTCGTTTGATAGCTATAACTACGCTTAAGTCTGTCTTTTCTATTCAAGAGATTGCTCAAACACTCAATACTCTACAAACAGAAACTAACTCAGAGCAACTCTATAACGCTTTTGTGGACTATATGAACGAAGGGATTGACCCAGAAAATCCCATTATTCAAACCAGTTGTCAAACTGTTAAACTCTATTATCAAACTTTAGACTTAATACTTACCAAAGAGGAGGGGAATCCTAGATGAATACCAGCTTAAAACTTAGTAAACGACTTAGTTTTGGAGAAGAAATTGCCAACAGTGTCACCCATGCCGTAGGGGCACTTATTATGCTGATTTTGCTCCCTATCTCATCGACTTATAGTTATGAAGTTCATGGATTTTTATCGTCTGTCGGTGTGTCCATCTTCGTCATCAGCCTCTTTCTCATGTTCTTATCTTCTACTATCTACCATTCTATGGCTTATGGCTCAACCCATAAATATGTATTACGTATCATTGACCATTCCATGATTTATGTTGCCATTGCAGGTTCTTATACTCCTGTCGTTTTGACCCTAATGAATAACTGGTTTGGTTATCTCATTATTGCTATTCAATGGGGAACGACTATTTTTGGAATCCTCTATAAAATTTTGGCCAAGAAGGTCAATGAAAAATTCAGTCTCATTCTCTACCTCGTCATGGGATGGCTAGTCTTGGCTATTTACCTGCAATCATCAGTCAAACAACTCCAATTTTCTGGAGCCTCATGGTATCTGGCGGACTCTGTTACACTGTTGGAGCTGGTTTTTACGCCAAGAAAAAACCATACTTTCACATGATTTGGCATTTGTTTATCTTAGCAGCTTCAGCACTACAGTACATTGCCATTGTTTATTATATGTAAAAAAAGAAGTTGGGAGAAATCCCAACCTCTTTTTTTATTTACACATATTCATAAAGTACTGATGTAGGCGAAGATCATTTGTCAATTCAGGATGAAAGGAGGTTACCAGCATATTTTTTTCTTGTGCCGCAATGATTTGATCGTTCACAATTGCTAAAACATCAACATCCTCACCAATACTACTAATAATTGGACCACGGATAAATGTCATGGGTATTTTACCAACTCCTTTGCAGTCTGCTTCGCTATAAAAGCTTCCTAACTGACGTCCATAGGCATTACGCTCCACTACTATGTCCATAGTCGATAGATGGCTTTCCTCTTGAGAAGTGATTTGTCTCGCTAGCAAAATCAAGCCTGCACAAGTTCCAAAGACTGGTAAACCGTTGAGAATAGCCTCTCTTATAGGAATCAACATTTGCTGATCTCGCAATAGTTTTCCCATAGTTGTAGACTCACCTCCTGGCAAAATCAAACCTGATAGCTCACTTCGATGTTGCTGAAAATCTTCTAGGTTTCGCAGCTCAATACTTTCAACTCCTAGTTGAGCAAGCATTTTCTCGTGTTCTACAAAGGCACCTTGCAAGGCCAAGATTCCGATTTTCATCTATTTTCCTCGCTCAGCCATGAGAATTTGGATTTCATTCTCGTTGATACCTACCATGGCTTCTCCTAAATCTTCAGAGATTTGAGCCAGAATTTGAGGATTCTGATAATTGGTAACAGCCTTGACAATTGCTGCCGCACGTTTAACAGGATCACCTGACTTGAAAATCCCTGAGCCAACAAACACACCTTCTGCACCTAGGTGCATCATAAGAGCAGCGTCCGCTGGTGTTGCAACACCTCCAGCTGCAAAGTTGACAACTGGTAATTTTCCATTTTCGTGGACATATTGAACTAATTCTACAGGTACTTGCAAGTCCTTGGCAGCAACATATAACTCGTCCTCACGGAGGTTTTGAATGCGACGGATTTCTTGATTCATCATACGCATATGACGAACTGCCTGAACGATGTCTCCTGTCCCTGGTTCCCCTTTTGTACGGATCATAGAAGCTCCTTCAGCGATACGACGCAAGGCTTCTCCTAGGTCTTTAGCACCACAAACAAAAGGAACTTGAAATTCTTTCTTGTCCACATGGAAACGATCGTCAGCTGGAGACAGAACTTCGCTCTCATCGATATAGTCAATCTCGATAGCTTCTAAAATCTGAGCTTCAACAAAATGCCCAATTCGAACCTTAGCCATAACTGGAATGCTGACCGCTTCTTGGATTTCCTTAATCATCTTTGGATCACTCATTCGAGAGACACCACCAGCAGCACGAATGTCAGCTGGAATTCGCTCCAAGGCCATAACTGCTGCCGCACCTGCAGCCTCAGCAATTCTTGCTTGTTCAGGGTTTTGAACATCCATGATGACGCCACCTTTAAGCATCTGTGCCAAATTTTTATTTAATTCATAACGATTTTCAGTCATTTTCTCTTCCTCAATAGTTGTATTGGTAGCTACAATTTTATTTTAAGGTAGAAATGACTCAAGTACAAGATAAAAAAAATCAATTTGTCCGGGTACAATTATCGCTAACAAAAAAAGCACCCGCATAGGGGTACTTTTTATTTCTTTGATCTTCTAATCCTTTTCACTAGATAAAATAGATATCCTGAAATCATATAAGCAACAAAGATAGTGACTGCCCATTTAAAGACAAAGCCCCATCCATGTTTGGGAGCATTCAAAAAGAAATAAGGGAAGGGACTATCCTTAGCATTTGGGACAGCCATCTTTAGAACAAATCCGTTTAAGATAGCAAAAATCATATAAAGCAAAGGAAGGCTAGTCCAAAGCATGGGATCAAACCACTTATATTGACGATTCTTATCAAAAATAATTGTATCTGCTAAAAACCAGAGGGGTACGATATAATGGCAAAGGAAATTTTCCAAACGGTAAAAATCTGTCGTCAAGGGAGCTAGCATGAAATGATAGATGACACAAGTAATCATAATACTCATGGTGACACCACCTTTGAGACGTAGAATCCCAGAACTCTGCCAACTATCACCGCCACTACGCATCTTTATCAAAAGATAGCCTGTAAAGATTACAACCAAAAGGTTAGAGAGGACTGTATAGTAGAGTAACATCCCTAAACCACCACGTTTAGTAATCTCCAAGTATACACCGGTAAAGGCTGCTATAAATAAAAAGATACGACTATAAAATATTACTTTTTCATTTTTAATCATGATTAAATCTTCTTCACAAATTCTGATTTTAGCTTCATAGCTCCAAACCCATCAATCTTACAATCGATGTTGTGGTCACCCTCTACAATACGAATGTTTTTAACTCGTGTACCTTGCTTAAGATCTTTTGGCGCTCCTTTAACCTTCAAATCTTTAATCAAGGTTACTGTATCTCCATCAGCTAATTTGTTACCATTTGCATCAATAGCAACAACAGCATCTTCAACTTCGGTTTGTTCTGCTGGATTCCATTCATATGCACATTCTGGGCAGATAAGAAGTGCACCATCTTCATATACATATTCTGAATTACATTTTGGGCAATTTGGTAGTTGACTCATTTTATCTCCTTAAAAAAAATTATGATTATTTGATTGTCAAATTTTCTTCAACAGCAACTATTATACCTTAAAATACATTTTTTGACAAATAATCATGAAAAACCGATTAGCCCAAAAATGGTTAATCGGTTTTAAGTTATTCTTATAAATATTTCTGTGCTTCCGCCTTGATTTTGTCAACAACTTCTAAAATAGAAAGTCCTGTTGTATCTAAGTAGATAGCATCTTCTGCTTGCTTCAAGGGAGAGGTTTCTCGATGACTATCTTTATAATCACGCGCTGCAATTTCTTCCTTTAAAGTTTCTAAATCAGTTTCAATTCCTTTTGAAAGATTTTCCTTGTAACGACGTTCTGCTCGCTCATCCACAGAAGCTACAAGAAATATCTTTAATTCAGCCTTAGGTAACACTACCGTACCAATATCGCGGCCATCCATAACAATGCCACCTTGTTGAGCAATTTCTTGTTGAAGAGCAACCAACTTCTCACGAATAGCTGGTATCGCTGCAAAAGATGATACTGCATTGGTCACAGCATTTTCCCTAATAGGATGACTAACATCAACATCTCCAAGAAAGACCAATTGTTCGCCACTCTCAGAACGTCCAAAACTAATCGGATATTGATCCAATAATTCAAGAAGTTGAGAACTTTGATCAGGACTGATTTGATGTTGTAAAGCTACATAGGTCGCTGCACGATACATAGCGCCCGTATCGAGATAAGTATAACCGAAATCCTTAGCGATAATTTTCGCAACAGTACTTTTACCACTTGAAGCTGGACCATCAATCGCAATCTGAATTGTTTTCATAGTTGCTCCTATCTTATCTTAAGAACATCACCAGGATTTGCAAACCATGAACCTGTTGACATATGTGATGGGTTCAAAGCTTCTAGCTGTGCAATAGAGATTCCAGCTCTAGCTGCAATTGCAGCTTCACCTTCTCCAGCCAATACAGTAATTGTACCTTCAGGATCTGTATGAGCCTCTGTAGTATTTTGTTGTTCATCGGACTCAGTAGTAGCTACCGTAGTTGTTTCTGTCGTTGCTGTCGTTACAGTAGTTACTTCTTCAACTTTAGGATTTGCAGAATCATAAAAATCCTTCAAAGCTGATGTTCTATCACTTCCACCCGAAGATAGGTATACTAAAACAATAATCATACCTATAACAACAATAAAGAAAATGATAGCCAGAGTTGTTAAAATGTTATTCGCTGTAAGAAAAGCCCACTTTCCACTTCTAGAATGGCGCTCACTTCTCGACTCTTCCTTGTTTTCCTCATAAATATCTTCTTGCCATGGTTCTTTTTCCATACCTTACTCCTTGTGTTTTTTCTATTTTCTTATTACAATATAAATATGAAAATCACACTTATACCTAAACGCTGTATTGCATGTGGACTTTGCCAAACTTATTCAGAACTATTTGATTATCATGATAATGGCATAGTACGCTTTTACGATGACCCTGATCAATTGGAAAAAGAGATTCCCGCTAGTAATGACGTTCTAGAGGCTGTTAAAAATTGCCCAACACGTGCTCTGATCAAAGATTAAAAGTAATTATTTGGGATACCCAATTATTTTATTCCACTCTCTCTAGTTTAGCATATTTTTCTAGAAAATTATAGTCTTTTTAAAGACTTATTTTATTCTATTTTTATTTATTGTATAAACATTTTAAAAACTATGAGGCTTTCTAGTTATTGCTTTCTAATGACTGTTAAAAAAGAGGAATTTCTTCCTCTTTTTTTGTTTAATCAAACGATTAGTCTTCAAATCCATTTGGATGCTTGCTTTGCCAACGCCATGCATCTTCACACATTTCTGTAATACCAAGTCCTGCTTCCCATCCGAGCTCTTCCTTAGCTTTTGTTGGGTCTGAGTAGCAAGCTGCGATATCACCAGGGCGACGTTCAACGATACGGTATGGAATTGGGCGTCCAACAGCTTTTTCCATATTTCGGATAATTTCAAGAACTGAGTAGCCTTTTCCAGTACCAAGGTTATACACATTGAGTCCTGAGCCTTTTTGAAGCTTCTTAAGGGCGGCAACGTGTCCTTTGCTAGGTCAACGACGTGGATATAGTCACGAACACCTGTTCCATCTTCAGTATCGTAGTCATCTCCGAAGACTTGAACCTGTTCTAACTTACCAACTGCGACTTGTGTTACATATGGCAAAAGGTTGTTTGGAATGCCGTTTGGATTTTCTCCTAGGTCACCACTCTCATGCGCCCCAATTGGGTTGAAGTAACGAAGTAAGACAACGTTCCACTCTGAATCTGCTTTATGGATATCTGTCAAGATTTCTTCCAGCATAAGCTTGGTACGGCCATAAGGGTTGGTAGCTGAAAGTGGGAAATCTTCTAGGATTGGAACAGTATGAGGATCTCCATAAACTGTTGCTGAAGAACTGAAGATAATATTCTTACAGTTGTTTTCTTCCATTGCCTTCAAAAGGCTAACTGTACCGGCAATATTGTTATCATAGTAGGCAAGAGGGATACGAGTTGACTCACCAACTGCCTTCAAACCTGCAAAATGGATGACTCCTGTAGGTTCTTCCTGTTTGAAAATATCACGAAGCGTATCTGTATCACGGATATCAGCTTCATAAAAAGGAATCTCAACTCCTGTGATTCTTTCCACTACTTCAAGGCTTTTACGATTACTATTAGATAGGTTATCCACTACAACAACCTGATGTCCAGCTTGGACCAGTTCGATGACAGTGTGAGTTCCGATAAAACCTGCTCCACCTGTGACTAAAATCTTTTCTTTCATCTTTTTCCTCTATTCTTGAATTATTTTTTTCATTTTACCATTTTTGATAGGGAAAGTCATTTGCTATCCTAATCCTATCGTAAAAACTGGGTAAAAAGTTTACGATCATTTCTATTCAATATATCTTTCAGTCGGATAATCCGCTGGATCCAAGACTCCACTTTTCCCTTGAAGCATTTGGGCTAGGTGATAACCTATAATTGGACCAGTTGTCAATCCTGACGATCCTAATCCACTCGCAGCAAATACTCCTGACAAGTTTGGCACTTGTCCGAAAAACGGCGAAAAATCACTCGTATAAGCACGAATCCCCACACGTTCACCACTTATCATTGCATCTTTTAAGATAGGATAAAACGAACTTGCTGCTTCAGCCATTTGTTGGAGCAAATTCTCATCAACTGCTAGGTCAAATCCCATATCATTTTCATGGGTAGCTCCTAGAGATAACTTACCCCCAGGAAATGGTATCAAATCCCACTCGCCTTCCGGCATGACAACGGGATAACTTGCCATGTCTAAATCAACCTGATAATCTCGGAGTTGACCTTTTTGTGGGCGAACATCCACCTCATAACCTAAAGGTTCTAGTATATCCCCCAACCATGCTCCTGTCGCAAGAACAACTTGGTCAAATCTCTGATTTCCAATCTGATAACCTGAAGATACAGGTATTATAGTCACCCTATCTTTAATCACCTTAACCTGACTAGCTTCTAGTAAGCGACTCACTAGGAGTTGCCCATCTACTCGAGCTCCTCCAGAAGCATAAAGTAATCTCTCAAATCCCTCTAGACCAGGAAATAAGTTACTTGCAGTCGCTTGATCTAAAATGGCTAATTCCCCAATCAAGGGAGATTCATCTTTACGTTGCAAGGCTAGTTTATATAGTTCCTCCAACTTAGATTCATCTTTTTTCAAGAGAAAGACTCCCGAGCGTTGATAAAAATCAACCTCCTGTCCAGACTCTTGTAAATCATTCAACAAATCTACATAGAAGTCTGCTCCCAAACGCGCCATCTTGTACCAAGCTTTATTGCGTCGTTTAGAAAACCAGGGACTGATAATACCAGCTGCTGCCTTTGTTGCCTGCCCAAGCCCATGATCATAGACAGTCACTTCTACATCAGCTTCTTTAGAGAGATAATAGGCAGTTGTCGCCCCTACAATACCTGCTCCAACAATGGCTACTTTTTCATTGTCTATACCTTCTAACTAGATATGATGGAATGGATTGGTGGACGCTTGACTTGCGACAACTTCTAGAGACCAAGCATTCTCTTTCTTCCATTCATTCAGGAACTCTGCAATTTTTTCAACAAAGAGAACTTCAATATAGTAGCCTGGATCCAGAGCCAACAAGCCGTCTGACAACATATCTTGGGCAGTGTGGTAATAAATGTCACCAGTAATGTAAACATGAGCTCCTTTAGCTAAAGCATCAGAATAGAAAGACTGCCCACTGCCGCCACAAATAGCTACTCTTGAGATTGTTTTTTGCAAATCAGTCTCTTTATAATACACCATACGAAGACTATCTAGACCAAATACTTCCTTAACATGACTAGCAAATTCTTCAAATGTTTGAGGTCTAATATTGCCAATACGCCCGATGCCACGTTCAGGACCTGTTTCCTGCAGATAAGTTGTATCCTCAATACCTAACATCTGGCAGAACCAGTCGTTGAGGCCATTTTCAACGATATCAATGTTAGTATGGCTGACGTAGACTGCAATATCATGCTTGATGAGGTCGATATAAATTTGATTTTGAGGTCGATCGGCTACCAAGTCCTTAATAGGGCGAAAAATTGGCGCGTGCTTAACAATAATTAAGTCGACTCCTTTTTCAATAGCTTCAGCTACAGTCTCTTCACGAATATCAAGGGCAACCATAACTTTTTGGATGTCCTTATCTAAAGTTCCGATCTGCAGTCCACGACTATCACCCTCCATAGAAAATTCTTGGGGGCAATAGGTTTCATAACGCTTAATCACTTCATTTGCTTGCATGGAGCACCTCCTCGATAGCTTTAATTCTATCTGTTAGAACTTGACGTTCTTCCTGATTTTTTTCTGGGATTTGAGCAAGGGCAAATTCGAGCTTAGAAGCTTCTTTTTGCCACTTCTGGACAAATACGGGGCTAAGTTCTTTAGATAGAAAAGGACCAAAACGGGTGTCACTTGCTGACAATTTCATTTCTCCAGCTTCCACTACTAGAATCTCGTAAAATTTTCCAGCTTCCTCTAAATACTTTCAGCTACAATCTGAAATCCATGCTCTTGTAACCAACTACGTAATTCATCTTCACGATTATTAGGTTGAAGAATCAATCGCTCAACATTGGCTAATTTGTCCAAACCCTCTTCTAATATCGTAGCAATCAAACGACCACCCATTCCTGCAATAGTGATAACAGAGATCTGGTCACTTTCTTCGAAAGCAGCCAAACCATTTGCTAAACGAACCTGAATTTTATTAGCTAATCCATGACTTTCAACATTTCTAACTGCAGACTGATAGGAGCCGACTACAACTTCACCAGCGATAGCACAATCTATTCGACCTTCTTTCACAAGTTCAATAGGTAAATAAGCATGGTCACTCCCCACATCTAGCAGAACGGCTCCTTGAGGGACAAAAGAGCCCACCATTTCTAATCTCTTTGAAATCATCTTCTCTCACTTTCAAAAACTCTATTTCCCTTTATTATACCATATTTTATCTGGCAATCCTGCACCTAAAAAAGACCGCAATCATGGATTGCAGTCTTTCTTTATCTTTTAACTTGATAACGACTTGTCAGTATGAAAATCACAATAAAGACGAGCATCATTATGCCATAGATAGGCAATGTTTGACCTGTAAGTGTTGAAATTTCAAGCAATTTTTGGATTCTTGGGAATAGAGCTGTTCCAAGGAAACCTACAACTGACCAAATAATCAATAGCACACGCCACAAGCTAAATGGCAAGCAAGCTCTAACTACAGACATGAAACCAATCGATGCCAATAGATAATACAAAAGTGTCGAAATTTCAATGTCGGTCCAGCCTTGACTGGTTCCAAAAATTTTAACAAAGAGAACACTAAAGACTACCATTAAAGCACTTGGAAGTGCACGTAGCATGGATTTTCTGAGGAAGTTTTGTTCCACAGGTTTGATATTTCGTTCAAAAGTTAATACAAACGGTGGGAATCCTTCCACAAACTGGTCAATCATAGTTATCTGAATCGGAATGAATGGGAAAATCAGAATCCATTCAGTACGTCCCAATAGAGCACTTGCAATACAGATAACTGCTAGCAAGAAAGAATAGATTGTCTTAATCAAGAAAATCGGTGCGATGTGGGCAATATTGTTGACCACACGACGACCTTCGAAGAGAATCTCAGGAACATCATTGAAATCTGAATTCAAGAGGACCAGATTTGCAATTTGACGAGTTGCTGGGTCTCCTTCAGCCATAACAATGGAACAGTCTGCCTCACGGAGAGCTAGGATATCATTGACACCATCCCCTGTCATTGCTGTAGTATGTCCTGCTTTTTTTAGAGTTTGGATGATGAGTTTCTTTTGATGTGGGGACACACGGCCAAAAATAGCTGTTTCTACTGCTATAGCAATCAATTCTTCATCTGAAATTTTTGAACAATCTACATAACTTTGGTAATCTACAAACCCAGCTTTCTGCGCAATACTTGATACAGTAACCGGATTATCGCCAGAGATAATTTTCAACCCTACTTGTTGCGTTCTTAAGTAATCAAGTGTTTCTGCAGCTCCTTCACGGATAGGATCCAAAATTTCTAGAAGCGCCAATGCCTCGATTGATTCTGGTCGTTTAAGTCTCTGATAGTCTAATTTTTCTTGACTAAGAGCCAAAACTAAGACACGTGAGCCGCGTTCTAAGGCTGCTCTAGCTTCTACTACTTCCTTATCTAGCAACATTTCAGGGGCACCAAGGAAAATAGTCCCAAGCCCCTCCATCTCCATAGCTCCCCACTTACGGTCGCTAGAAAATGGAACACTTGATGAAATTGAGTAACTAGCTTGCCCTTGGAAACGATGACGAATAGCTTGAGCAGTAGGATTTTTGTCTTCACTATGAGCCATATAGCTAGTTAAGATGGCAGCAATAGACTGCTCATCATAAACTTCTGTCAAAGGTAACAGTGAATCAACCTTCATTTTCCCTTGGGTAATGGTCCCCGTCTTATCCAAACAGAGCATATTCACGCGCGCCAAGGTTTCTACAGAATACATCTCCTGCACCAAAACCTTTTTCAACCCAAGCTTGATAACAGCAGTTAAGAGAGAGGTGATGGTCAAAAGGGCGATTCCCTTAGGCAACATTCCTAAAAGAGCTGTAGATGAATTGACTACAGAAGACTTCAGTGGTAGACCTTTTAAGACCAAGGCTTCAAGCAAGAGAGCAATACCAAAAGGAATGATAATTTTCCCAGTAAAGCCAGCTAATACTTCAAGGGACTTCATGATACGAGAATTGATTGGTTTAACAGTTTTAGCCTCTAACATGAGCTTAGCAGCATAGTTGTCTGCTCCAACATGATTGACTTTTGCTACTACTGAACCACTGGCTAAGAAACTACCGGATAATAGGACTGCATCAACTTCTTTTTGAACCAGATCACTCTCACCAGTTAACATAGCCTCATTAACTTCTGCAAAGCCATCTATCACAATTGCATCACTTGGAATCTGTTCACCTGCTGACAAACGAATCAAATCATCCAAAACAAGGTCTTCCGGATCCAAGGATAACTCCTGACCATCACGAATTGTCGTAATTTTTTCTTTATTCAAGAGATTGAGCTTATCAACCATATGTTTGGCACGTAGCTCGGTTACAATCCCAGAAAATGCATTAAAACAGATGACTGCAAAGAAGACAAGGTTGCTCCACGCCTGTACAAAGGCAAGGGCAAGAGCTATCGCAAAGTTTAAGGCATTAAAAAGTGTAAAAACATTTCGCTTGACAATCTGCCAGGTGCTGGTGCTAGCTGAAGCTTGGAAATCATTGACCAAACCCTGTGACTGTCGGCCTCTAACTTCTGCTTGGGTTAACCCCATCATTTTATTTTTATCCATAAATTCTATCATATCATTTTTTTATGAATAATTCTAATTTCATCACAAAGGCTCATCCTATCATCATAAAAAATATTTGCCTGTCCTCTTATGATAAGGTATAATAATAGAAAGAAAACCGAAGGAGACTCCATGTTTTACACTTATCTACGTGGGCTAGTTATGCTGATTCTCTGGTCAATCAACGGGAATGCCCATTATCACAACACTGATAAAATCCCTAATCAAGATGAAAACTATATTCTAGTAGCTCCCCATCGTACTTGGTGGGACCCTGTCTACATGGCCTTTGCAACCAAACCCAAACAGTTCATTTTTATGGCTAAAAAGGAGCTGTTTTCAAATCGTATCTTTGGGTGGTGGATTCGTATGTGTGGTGCTTTTCCTATTGATAGGGAAAATCCTAATGCCTCAGCTATTAAATATCCAATCAACGTCCTCAAAAAAAGCGATCGCTCTCTCATTATGTTCCCGAGTGGTAGTCGTCACTCTAATGATGTCAAAGGTGGGGTAGCCCTAATTGCTAAAATGGCCAAGGTTCGTATTATGCCTGTCACTTATACTGGTCCTATGACTCTAAAAGGACTCATTAGTCGAGAACGTGTTGATATGAACTTTGGAAACCCTATTGACATTTCAGATATCAAGAAAATGAATGATGAGGGAATTGAAATCGTGGCAGACCGTATTCAAACGGAATTTCAACGGTTGGATGAGGAAACAAAACAATGGCATACAGATACAAAACCAAACCCTCTCTGGTGGTTTATTCGTATCCCTGCCCTAATCCTAGCTATCTTTGTGGCGTTCTTTACAATTATTTTTAGTTTTATCGCAAGTTTTGTTTGGAATCCAGACAAAAAACGAGAAAAACTACAATAAACTGATTGAGGCTTAAGGTTTATCAACCTTAAGCTTTTTATCATAGTATCAGTCAATTTCTTGTAAATCTAAGCCAATATTGACAAAAAAATTTGAATCTGTAGTATACTCTTTTGGTAAGCTGATTTAGCTCAGTAGGCAGAGCGCATCCATGGTAAGGATGAGGTCGCCGGTTCGATCCCGGCAATTAGCATCTTTTTATCCGTCCCTTGATAACGGGACGGATTTTTTTCTTGACATTTTCTCTCTCTTATAGTAGAATAGTCTCTGCGATGAGTCGATAAGTAGCGAGAGCTACTATTGAGCACAAGGAGGTCATAACGCAGGAGCGGACCTTGAGAAATTGTGTGAACCAGTTTCTCACATGGAGATGCCTCTCATACTTTCTGGTTTTGCCAGAAAGTTTTTTTTTTATTATCTCAAACTCTCTTTCTGTCAATCAATTGGCAAACATAAATTCTAAATAAAAAAACCTATCACATTAAGTGATAGGTTTTTTTACTTTTAGATTAACGTACTGTACGGATACGCATTGTATTTGTACGAACAGCTTCACCAAGAGGCACACCTGCAACGATAATCATATCATCACCAGATTGAACCAAACCTTGTTCAACAGCAATTTTCTCAGCAAGATCAAACATGTCGTCAGTGTTTGATGGACGGTCAGTAGTTACAGGAATAACACCCCAGTTCAACATCAATCCACGTTGTGTCAATTCGTCAAATGTGATAGCTAAGATATCAGCATCAGGACGATATTTAGAAATCAAACGAGCTGTGTGACCTGTCTTAGTAATGGTTACAATCAATTTAATGTTCATTGAACTTGTTGCATCTTTAACTGCAGAAGCCATAACTTCAGTCTTAGAGTGACGTTCAAACAAATCTGAATTCAAACGACCATATTCGTTAAGAAGTGTTTGAGCATTCTTGTCAATAGTAGCCATTGTTGTAACTGATTCAAGTGGGTATTTACCGTTTGCAGATTCACCTGAAAGCATTGTTGCGTCTGTTCCATCGATAACAGCGTTAAATACGTCTGATACTTCTGAACGAGTTGCACGAGGTTTTTCAGTCATTGTTTCAAGCATGTTTGTTGCAGTGATAACGACTTTACCAGCAGCATTAACTTTCGTGATAATGATTTTTTGGTAAACTGGAACCATTTCGAATGGTACTTCGATACCCATGTCACCACGAGCAATCATGATACCATCAGCAGCTTCAATGATTTCATCCAAGTTGTCGATACCTTGTTGGTTTTCGATTTTAGCGAACAATTGAACGTGACCGTTTCCAGTCTCTTCACAAATTGCACGGACTTCGTTGACATCTTTTGCAGTACGTACAAATGAAATTGCGATGAAGTTGATTCCTTGCTCAAGACCAAAACGGATATCAGCGTTATCACGATCAGCAAGTGCTGGGAAAGGAATTTTAGTGTTAGGGATGTTTACACCTTTTTGTTTAGCGATGATACCATCATTTTCAACTTCAACTACGAATTCACGGTTAGTTGCATCTTTTTCTACAACGCGAAGACCCAATTTACCATCGTCTACCAATACTTGACGACCTACTTCAACGTCATCATAGATATCAAGACCACCAGCTACGTTCAAAGCAATGACTTCACGAGTTGATTTGATACCTTGTTTTGTAGCAACACGGATTATTTCACCAGTTACATATGAATACTCTTTAGCATCACCTTCGAACAATTCAGTACGGATTTCAGGTCCTTTTGTGTCAAGAAGGAAACCAACTTTTTGACCAGCAATTTCTTCTGCACGTTTAACAGTAGCCATACGCTCACCTTGCTCTTGGTGGTCACCGTGTGAGAAGTTGAAACGGAATGTATTTGCGCCAGCTTGGATCAATTTAGCAATGTTTTGTGCTGATGCTTCAACATCTAATTTTTCACCCCAGTATCCATCATCACCGAATTTTTTCCCACCACGGATTTCTACCGCAGGACCTAATGTAGCAACGATTTTAACACGTTTGTTCATATTTATAAGACTCCTTTATATAGTACAACTTTGTTGTTTTTTATTTTAATTATTTGTAGGATTAAGACAAGCTCTTGTTTAAGTTAGATAATTCAACATCTGCTTTATGTGGGTTGTTCACAACAATCTTACCTTCAGGTGTCAAACTGAACAATGCTCCCTCTTCTGCTGTTCCAAGAATTGGATTTTCGACCATCTTCTCATTACGGATACCAACAGCTACTCCACCGATTCCTTGTTTTAGAAGCTTAACAGCATGAGCTCCCAAACGTGAAGCAAGAACACGGTCACGCGCAGTTGGTGAACCGCCACGTTGGATGTGACCAAGTTCTGTGACACGAAGGTCACTTGTATCACCAGCTTCTTTTAGTTTTTGACCAAATTCAGCTGCTGACATGACTCCTTCTGCTAAAACGATAATGTTGTGTTTTTTACCGTGTTCATATCCAACTTTGATACTTGCTACGATATCTTCAAATTTGAAGCCTTCTTCAGGGATGATGATTTCGTCAGCACCTGTTGCAATACCTGCCCAAAGAGCGATATCACCTGCGTTACGTCCCATTACTTCAACAACGAAAGTACGACGGTGACTTGATGATGTATCACGAATTTTATCGATTGCATCCATTGCAGTTGTTACTGCAGTGTCAAATCCGATTGTAAAGTCAGTACCTACGATATCGTTATCGATTGTTCCAGGAAGTCCAATAGCAGGGAATCCATGCTCAGTCAGGCGCATTGCACCATGGTAAGAACCGTCTCCACCAATAACAACAACACCTTCAATTCCGTGTTTCTTCAATTGCTCAATTCCTTTAAGTTGACCTTCTAGTTGTGCAAACTCAGGATAACGAGCTGAGTGCAAGAAAGTACCACCACGAGAAATGATGTCTCCCACTGAAGCGGCATCAAGTGGAGAAATTTTACCGGCAACCATACCAGCATATCCATCATAGATACCAAATACTTCCATGCCTTCTGAAAGGGCTTGACGAACTACCGCTCGAATAGCAGCATTCATACCTGGGGCATCTCCCCCACTTGTTAAAACAGCAATACGTTTCATTTGGTTTTTGCTCCTTTTTCCTTTAACATTCTCCCTGATTATATCACAATTAAAATGAAAATTCTTCTATTTTCCGTAAAATTTACCGATAAATCGTTTTCATAACTATCCCACTTAAAGATTCTTGTAAAGCTATATCTTTAGTGACAAAATAGCCTGATGCAAGGACAGTTTTTTGCTCTTCTTCATAACGAATTACGACTGGTAGTTGGCCTTCATATTTTTTTAAAATATGATAAATTTCTTGATCACGATCATGATTGGCTACCTGAATCCAAAATCGTTCATGAACTGCTTCTTTAAGTTCATTCAATACTAGCTGGAGTTTTCCATCTCTAGATTGGGCCTTACCATTCATATAGTAAAACTTTCCTTCTTGTAGACAGTCTCTCAATTGGCGATATCGCTCTGAAAAAACAGTCACTTCTAGCTTTGTTTTGCTGTCACTAACTTTCAAAAAGGCCATATTTTCACCTTTTTTTGTTCGAATAACACGAATCGATAGAATCTCAACGAGCACTGTAGCTGTTTGTCCCTCAGATAAGTCAGATAAGCTAGTGATAGGATAGATGGCTTTTTTAGTTAATGCAACTAAAGGATGCTGACTGATCCCCACACCTAACCATTCCTGCTCTTTTTGGAATTTCTCAATTTCAGTGTAATCATCTGCTTCTGTCCAACTATAGCTAGAATCTGCAAAGAGGCTACCTAACTCCTCTACAAAGATAAATAGAGTTGGTAGGTTGGTTAAGATTTTTTGTCGATTTTTCTCAAAGTTATCAAACAAACCAACCTCTACCAGAGGAGTTAATAAACTCTCCTTTTGATAATTTTTCGGCAATCGTGTGATAAAATCTTCAACACTAGAAAATGGACGATTCTCGATAATCCAATAGGCAAAATCACGAGGCATTCCCTTAATACTCTTAAGACCTAGATGAATTGTCTTATCTACTAACTTATCTTGAAATAGAACTGTATTAATAGATAAAGGAGCAAGTTCAAAGCCCATCTCCAGAGCATCTACAATATAATCACTACTCGCATAGTTCAACATCACTTGATAGAAAATTGACGGATAATGTGTTTTGAAATAGGCAAGTTGAAATGCCAAAGCTGCATAGGCATAAGCATGCGAACGGTTAAATCCGTAGCCCGCAAATTTTTCCATAACTGCAAATACTTGCTGGGCTTGCTCAGTAGCATGACCTTTTTTAAGTGCACCTTGAATGAAACTTTCTTCCATCTGATGCATCTCAGCAGCATTCTTTTTCCCCATAGCCCGGCGCAAAATGTCAGCCTTACCTAGGCTAAAACCAGCGTAACGCTGAGCTACTTGCATTACCTGCTCCTGATAGAGCATAATCCCATAGGTTGGTGCCAGAATATCTTCTAGAACAGGATCAAGTACAGTGACTTTTTCCTTACCATGTTTTCTTGCAACGAAGTTGTCAATATAATCGCTAGCTCCTGGTCTATTTAAAGAAGTCGTAGCAACCACTTCTTCAAAGTTCTCAGGTTTCACTCGTTTAAGAAGACGGATAGCTCCTGGTTGTTCAAATTGAAAGATCCCTTTTGTTTTACCTGCAGCAAAGAGAGCCAAAGTTTCTTTGTCTTCAAGGTCAATCTCCTCAATTTTCAAGGATATTCCTTTTGTCTTAAGCAATAACTCTTGAATTTTTTGAACAAATGTTAAATTTCGTAGACCCAAGAAATCCATCTTCAGAAGACCATTGCCTTCGACTCCATGAGCATCATACTGAGTAATCAGCATATCCTCACCATACTTAAGTGGAATGTAATCCGTTAGGGTTTTATCGCTAATAACTACACCCGCAGCATGAATGGAAGTTTGTCTCGGATAGCCTTCTATTTTTTTGGCTATTTCAAAGGCCTTTTGATATTCTATTTTGCTTTGAATCAACTGCCTAAAACTAAGATTTTTAGTATAGGCATCAGTCAGAGTATCCTTTGGTCCAATTTTTTTGGTAATGGCAGTCAATTCATACTCTGGAACACCATAACGTTTAAATATATCTCGGATGGCTTGCTTGGCTCCAAAGGTTGAATAAGTGACAATCTGAGCAGCATGGATACTACCATAACGGTCACGAACATAGCGAATAAACTCTGGACGATAGATATCTGGAATATCAATATCGATATCCGGCATGGTATAACGTTCACGATTTAGAAAGCGTTCAAAGATTAGATTTTTAGCTACAGGATCAATTCCTGTAATATCCAAAGCATAGGCTACAAGACTCCCTACAGCAGAACCACGTCCCATTCCCATATAATAACCTTGAGAACGACCAAACTGTAAAAGATCTCCAACCACCAAGAAATAATCATCAAATCCCATGTCGTGAATAACTGACAACTCTTGATTTAAACGATTATTATAAACCTCAGACGTCAATCCTTTACTCTCTAAACCTTTTTCTGCTTTTTCTCTAAGCTCCTCTACAGCAGGTCTCTTAGCATTAAATCTTGGAAGTTTAAGACTGCTATCAATCTCATACTCGGTTTCTTTAGTCAGTAACAGTAAATTTTCTACAGCCTTGGGGAATTTTTCTTGAAAAACTTGTTCTAAACGATGAGCAGGAATAAACAAGCCCTGTTGGGACTGTATGTCTACTTCACGAAGAGTCACATTTTCCTTGATAGCCTTTAGCATCTGTAGTGTTTCTACATCTTCTGCTTCAAATGAATTTACACGGTAAAGAGGGAAAACAGGACGGGAGAAATCCCTTTGAGGACTATCTGGAAAAACTCCAATATAATAATCACAACCGAGATTTAGCTGATCAAGTCCATCAAAGTAGGGAACAATAACACAAATATCCTTTAAATTAGAAGAAAAATCAGTCCATTCCTTTTTTCCTCTCATCTTTAAAGTAGAAAGTTTCATGAGTTGTTGGTAACCATGGTTAGATAGTGCTAGAAAGCGGAGATTGACGGGATTTTCTTCATGGTAGACTGTCATTTCAAGACCTAAGAGTGGTTGAATACCTTGCTTTTGACACTCTTTAATAAAATAATAGGCTCCATAAAGATTATCCACATCCATAATTCCTAAAGATCTATAGCCATATTCTTTTCCGATAGAGACATATTTTTCAATAGAAACCATGCTCTCCATAAAGCTATATACCGTTTTTGTATCTAGTTGGGCAATCACTCACTACCACCTCCCTTATTCTCTTTATATTATACCATTTTAGAAAATAGAAACACAATTTCTTTCTAATCATTAAACTAAAAAACCATAGCCTAAAAAGCTATGGTTTTATGATATGAAATAAGTTCGAAGAAGAGTTGCGCCTAGCTTTTTAAACTTATTTACTTGTATCTTTCGTTAAAAATATCCCGATTAGAACTAGGACTAGTGAGAGATAAGGAAAAACCCTAAACATCTGCCAATCCGGGTCGAATGCTAAAAGTCCGGAAAGCAAATAAAATCCTGCACTCGCATACAAGAAATTTCTATTTACTTTCTTGATTCCTATCCTAGTTAAAAAAGTTGCTATAGCGTAAGCAATTAAATTAGGACCTAGAAAAATCAAGAATAGAATTCCCCATGGAGCAGTAAATAAAGCAAGAGTTATAAATAGAAGAATATAGGTAAGTGCCAAATAAAATGAGAAAGATAGAAAAGTCGAAGGTTTCTTGACTGCTTTTGGACCATTCTTCATATCTTCCATCGAATTATTTTCTACAATTAATTTATCTTCTTCTTTGTTTAGCTCTACATTTGGATTTTGGTCTGACATTTTTTTCTCCCACTAATTTGTTAAGTTATTTTTATTATATCCCAATTTGTCAAATTAAGCTAGACAGAAAAAGCCATCTATGTTAGTCTCAGATAAACGCTCACATTTGTCTGAAAGAAACTAACATAAATGACCTACACTCCTCCCTATCAAGTTTTTCTGAGTCAGGTGAAATTATCTAACTCAATTTGATAAATGAGGAGTTTTTATTATTTTTCACGAATCACTTCTACCTTGTATCCATCTGGATCTTTAACAAAGTAATAGTTTGGTTGTGTTCCTGGAAGTCCATTTGGATTTGTCACTTCGTAACCCTTGTCGCTATGTTCTTTATGAAGAGCCTCAAGGTCAGGTGTACTTAGAGCGATGTGAGCAAAACCGTCACCTACAACATAAGGTCCATGATCGTAGTTGTAAGTCAACTCCAATTCATAATCATCGCCATCAAGACCTAGATAAACAATGGTAAAAGCGTGTTCTGGGAAGTCCAGACGACGCAATTCCTTAAACCCAAACGCATCTTGATAAAAAGCAATTGATTTTTCAAGATTTTCTACTCGCAAGCAAGTATGTAACATTTTTGATGCCATTTTTTCTCCTTTGTTTAAAAAAGACTGGGACAAATTTGCACCAGTCTTGTGAATAATTATTTACCAAGTTTTGCTTTCGCTGCATCTGCAAGAGCTGTGAAAGCTGCTGCATCGTTAACAGCCAAGTCAGCAAGCATTTTACGGTTAACTTCGATCTCAGCCAATTTCAAACCATGCATCAATTGTGAGTATGAAAGTCCGTTCATACGAGCTGCCGCATTGATACGTGTGATCCACAATTTGCGGAAGTCACGTTTCTTTTGACGACGGTCACGGTATGCATAGTAGTAAGAGTTCATTACTTGTTCTTTTGCAGTACGGAACAAGATGTGTTTAGCTCCATAGTAACCTTTTGCTAATTTTAAAATACGTTTACGACGTTTGCGTGATACAACGCCACCTTTAACACGTGCCATTTATATTTCCTCCAATATTTCCTAGAATTCTTTACTTACAAATACGCGATTATTTCAAGCGAGTAAGCATTGCTTTGATACGTTTGAAATCTCCTGAATGCACCATAGATGCTTTACGAAGATGACGACGTTGTTTCTTAGTTTTTCCGTGGAAACGGTGAGAAGTGTAAGCACGGAAACGTTTAAGTCCACCAGAACCTGTACGTTTGAAACGTTTAGCTGATGCGCGGTGTGTTTTTTGTTTTGGCATGATTTTTTCTCCTTTATTTGACTTTCCGACAATTATTTTTTGTCAGTTGCTGGTGCCAACTGCATGAACATTTGGCGACCATCCATTTTAGCACGTTGTTCGATGATAGCAATATCTTGTGTTGCTTCAGCAAACTCGGCTAAAACTTTTGCACCAATCTCTTTATGGGTGATCATACGCCCTTTAAAGCGAATGGATACCTTCACTTTGTTCCCTTTTTCAAGGAACTTGCGAGCATTGCGAAGTTTCGTATCGAAATCACCCTTATCAATAACTGGGCTCAATCGAACTTCTTTCACGGTCACAACGCTTTGTTTTTTGCGTTGTTCTTTTTGTTTCTTCTGGTACTCAAATTTGAACTTACCGTAGTCCATAATTTTCGCAACAGGAGGTTTAGCTTGAGGTTGAATGAGAACCAAGTCCACGTTCGCTTCATCCGCAAGTGCTTGCGCTTCACCAAGTGGTTTGATACCTAATTGCTCACCCTCAAGACCGATTAAGCGAACTTCACGTACACGAATTTCATCATTGATGAATAAGTCTTGCTTGCTATGGTTTTCACCTCTTTTTTTATTTTAGAGAAAAACAAGAGCGGACTTGCTAACGCAAATCCGCACTACATGATTATAGTTCATTTCTGAAACTTGATCCGTAGGGGCCAGACAACGTTAGTCGCAAGGCGAGAAGTTCTCACTTCTGCTTTTCTCAACTTTTATATCATATCAAGTTTTCCCTAGTTTGTCAAGATAAAAGTTATTTTTTTCTATCTTTAATTTAAAAATCTATAAAAGCCTATAGTCATCATTCACTACTCACGAGAATAATAGATATGATGAGGTTGCAATCGAGAATTGAGAAGTTCTGAAACGGTCACAAAACTATAACCTTGTTCTTTCAAATACTCAATAACTCGTGGGAGCGCATTGATCGATGGTTGATGGATATCATGCATCAAATAATAGATCCATTGCTAACTTGGTGCTGAATTTCTGCTAAAATTTTAGCTTCATTCAGACTCTTCCAGTCCAAACTGTCTACATTCCACAATATATAGCTTAAATCTATACCGTTTCGAATATCATCAGAGATTGCTCCATAAGGCGGACGCATCAATTTAGAACTAGTTCCAAGAACACTGGTAATTGCAGATTCTGTATCTGTAATTTGTTTCTTTGCATCTTCTAGAGAAAGTTTCGTCAAGACTGGATGGTTCCAACTATGATTACCTACCTCATGTCCTTCTGATTTCATTCGTTTTAGAATGGACTCATTACCAGCTATATTTTTCCCTTGTACAAAGAAGGTTGCTTTTATGCGATACTTAGCTAAGATATCCAAAGCTTGAGGAGTCGTATTCCCATCAGGACCATCATCAAAGGTTAAAGCTACAACTTTTTTATGCTTTTCTCCTTGAATAGTCTCATACAGTTTAGCGTCTTTTTCTGCTAGATACGCAACTTTAATCAGTTCAAAATAGTCAGAAATAAGAAGTCCTATTTCCCCTGTGTTTCCTGTTTGATTTACTGGGTATATGATAAGTTGACTATCCTTGTAGGCAAATTTCCAATTAGATAAATCCGTGTTCGAAAAGTCAGCTATAACTTGATTTACAAGTGTTTGCTCTACTTTCTTATCAAGAAGAGCTGATTTAATATCCTCTAATAATTTTCCTTTAGCTGCCGCAGCATCATTGAAGAATTGATCAAGAGTGAAGAGATTGCCATCTTCTTTAAGATAAAGCTGATTTAAGGTTGTATTCTCTAATTCTACAACATTGGAATTTGACAAATCATAGACTTGTTTTTTAACTACTCTATTTTCAATTCCTCTGAATGAAGAATCTCCTTTTTCTGAATAATAGAAAATCAGATGTTCTTTTCCTTCTACCTTATCTGTAATATCTTTAATCACGATATCTTTGACAGGAGAAATAATACTATCTCCTCTCATTGGATAGTAGGCAATAATCTCTGATTTATCTTTACGGAAATGATCTTTTTGACTTTCTTGCGAAAAAGCACTATCTTTCTCAGATATTAATGCTTCAATCTTTTGTTCAAAGTTCTGTTTAGTTAATACTTTATGGGTGATTGCACCACCTAAAGCAAGTATTGTGAAAAACAATAGTCCTACAAGGAAACCTAATTTCACACTATTATTCTCATCATTCTTTCGGGTTGTTCTCTTTTTTGTCATAGTCTTATCATATCAAATTTGAACTATAATTTCAATGAAAAGTGTGCACAACTTGATTCGATATAAAAGGAAAAATCCTAGAATTTTCTAGGATTTTATCTTTTAAAAACGAATCGTTTCTCTTGTTTTTTCATAAGATGTAACAAAGCGATTAGTTACACCAGGCTCAGCAAGTTCCAAAGCTTGAGATATTTTTTCAAAAGAAGCTTGATAATCAAACTCTGTCTCAAAGATATGCAAGGCTTCATGGAAAGCCTGCTGGATACGTTCATCAAATGATCTGTATCGGTTAGAATATTGTAGTAATTGCTCTGTCAAAGTAGCATTTTGAACAATACTGTACGTTTCAGCTTCCAAAATTTCCATATCATTTGTTGCAATCTCTAGAACACGATTAACAGACTCAATATTAATCTGCGACTGTTCCAATTCAGCCATTAGATCCTCTGTACTATGGCTTGCATCAAAGAATAGTTTCAAGAATTTTTGAGGAATACCTGGAAGATTTCTCTTTTCCATGTAGCGCTTAATGGTATGTAGTCGGTTTACATAAACATTTGCTTTTTGACGAGCATTTACATCATCTTTTTCAATTTGAACCAAACGCTCACTAACACCGATTTGATCATCTTCAATATCTTTTAATGTAGTTTGAAGATTTTCTAAACGTTCTTTCAAGATAGAGTATGGTTCTGTTACTTCAGATTGTTCACTTGTCATCTCTTCAACAGTCGTACTCATTGCTGTAATATCAGCTTGCAGACGACGAACACGGTTCACGTCGCTCTCTGAAAGTAAGTATGTCTTACCTAGACGCTCCATATCTTTAACAAGAACTTCGTTATTCTCTTTCAAATGTCCAAGATAAGTAGGAAGCGTAGACATCAATTTTTCAAAAGCTTTTTCAGAAGCAATTTCACGTGTGAAGATATCGTAAAGTGCATTAATTTCTTCTTGGATTTGAGCATTTTCATACTCGGCATTGTCAAGTTCTAGTTTGCGAAGATTTTCATGGTTATTTTTTAATGCCTCATACAAAAGTTGAAGTCTAGATTCGATATCTGTTTCAACAAATTGATAGTTTGCATCTAAAAGCTTACGATAACCCGACTCTAAATCCTCTAATTGTTCTGGTAACTCAGTTGTCAGTTTAGCTACAATAGCTGGAATTCGATCAACAATATGAGTTAAAGCAAGAATATGATTTTCGGTACTATCTAAAACACCAGCAGCTTCAACAGGATCTCCAGAAGAATTCAAGGTTACAAATTGAGAAAACTCAGACTGGATGTGTTCGAGTTGTTTCTCAATCTCAGGTAAAGCTGCACCATATTGTTCAGAATTATCTGCTACTTTGTGCTGTAAACTTTCAAACAAGTCTAAAGCATGAAGTACACGCCCACTATTTTTTGATTCCTGTTTTTCAAGATCTGCTAAAGCCTTACGAATAGAATCAATATCTTCTTCAATCAGACTAATCTGGCTCTCGATTTGCTCTATTTGTTGACGAGCTTTCAAAAATCGGAAAGAATTGTTAAACCCTTCAGCTTCAAAGAGATTGTTCTCAATATCAGCAAACGAATTCAAGGACAAATCAACCCATTTTTGATTCCATTCACGAAATGCAACTTGACTTTGACCAATCAAATGCATGTTTTTCACAGCCTCTACCTCATCATTAACAGGAAGGTTGTAAAGTTCTTCTTTTCTTTGTTCCAAAGCTGCAAGTCTGCTACTATTGCGTTTACGAATTAAAACTGCCATTACATAAGCAACAATAAGTAGAGCGGCAACTGCAATCAAAGTAATAATCAATTGATTATCAGACATATCAAACTCCTTTTATACTTGACACAATTGTATTGATTATATCATATTTTTTTAATAGTGGAAACACTTTCCGCACTTTTATACGTCAAGAGTACTATAGACGGCATTTTCCTCAATAAATTCTCGACGTGGTTCCACGCGATCGCCCATGAGCATATCAAAAATCTTATCTGCTTCTGCGGCATCATCTACTGATACACGAGCCATGAGACGATGTTCCGGATTCATGGTAGTCTCCCAAAGTTGGTGATCATCCATTTCTCCAAGCCCTTTATAGCGCTGAATTGTAGGCTTTGATCGACCTTCGCTATATCGAGCCAATGCTTCTTGTAATTGTTTTTCTTGATTGGCTCCTGGTTGAATATACTCTTTGATTTCACTACCAACCTTAACACCATAAATCGGTGGTTGAGCGATATAAACATATCCTGCTTCTAGAACAGGTTTCATATAACGATAAATCAGAGTTAATAAGAGCGTTCGAATATGAGCACCATCGACATCGGCATCTGTCATGATAACGAGTTTTTGATAGCGAGCTTTACTAACATCGAACTCAGCACCGAATCCTGTTCCCATAGCCGTAAACAAGCTACGGATTTCTTCGTTGGCAAGGATCTTATCCATGCTAGCTTTTTCAACATTAAGGATTTTACCACGGATTGGTAAGATAGCTTGAAACTCACGGTCACGCCCAGATTTAGCAGAACCGCCAGCTGAATCTCCTTCGACAATAAAGAGTTCTGTTTCAGCTGGATTGTTTGAAGAACAATCTGCCAGTTTACCAGGTAGATTAGAGATTTCTAAACCCGATTTCTTACGAGTTACTTCTCGTGCTCGTTTGGCTGCCACACGAGCCTTAGCTGCCAAGATTCCCTTTTCTACAATTCGTTTAGCAATTTGCGGATTTTCCATCAAGAAATCTGAAAATGCCTCACTGAAAAGACGATTCGTGATTTTTACAACTTCACTATTCCCAAGTTTGGTCTTGGTTTGACCTTCAAACTGCGGATTTGGATGCTTGACAGAAATAACGGCTGTCAAGCCTTCACGGACATCCTCACCTGTAAGATTGTCCTCATTATCCTTGAGGAGTTTGTTCTTGCGGGCATAGTCGTTAATAACACGAGTCAAGGCAGTTCTGAAACCTTGTTCATGGGTTCCACCTTCATGGGTATGAATGTTGTTAGCGAAACTCATGACATTCTCGTGGTAACCAGTTGTGTACTGCATGGCAACTTCTACAGTGATGTCATCCATTTCTCCATCTGTGTAGATTGGTGTATCAAAGATAACATCCTTGTTTTCGTTGATGTACTCAACATAGCTAGCAATCCCACCTTCGTAGTGGTAATGTTTTGTTTTTTCCTGGCCTTCTCGCTTGTCTGTGATAGAAATCTGAAGACCACGGTTTAGGAAAGCAAGTTCTTGAACACGTTTGTTTAATCGATCAAAATCAAATTCTGTTGTCTCAGTAAATTTCTGGATCTGGTGTGAAGTGAACGGTTGTTCCAGTCCGATCTGTGTCTCCAATAATCTCAAGGTCTGCAACAACATGTCCACGACGGTATTCTTGGTAATGAATCTTACCGTTTTTATGAACGCGAACATCCAGCTGTGTTGAAAGAGCATTTACAACGGATGAACCCACACCGTGCAATCCACCTGACACCTTGTATCCGCCACCGCCGAACTTCCCTCCGGCATGTAGAACGGTAAAAACAGTCTCAACGGCAGGACGTCCTGTCTTTTCTTGGATATCAACTGGAATACCACGTCCATCATCGACTACTGTAATGGAATTATCAGGTTCAATAAAGACCTCTATATGACTAGCGAATCCTGCCAAGGCCTCATCGATAGAATTATCTACAATTTCCCAGACTAGATGGTGAAGACCTTCTTTGGCAGTCGATCCAATATACATCCCTGGACGCATACGAACGGCTTCTAAACCTTCTAAAACTTGAATTTGACTGGCATTATAATCTTGTGCCTGTTGGTTTTTAATTTCTTCTGTCATTTTTTTCCTTTTTTCTTACAAGTCAACACTTTATTTGTGTACCACGAGCGTTTCAACATGTCTTAATCTGAAGGCAGATATCTCATTAAAAGCTTTATGGCAAGACAACTAGAAATTGGTCAAAACCATTTATATTCGTGATACTTTACACCTCCTCATTATACCATTTTTTCATTAAAAATGCGAATATTTCCTTTATTTTTAATAGTAAAAGAGAGAAATTCTCTTTTTGTAGAAAATCCCTCTCTCTTTTTTATTATTTTCCAAAAATGTCCTGATAAAGCATCCCTTTTCGTAAGCTTTCTGCATCTCCACCTAGTATTTCAACTAAGTGATAAGAAAAAGCTAAAGCTGTTGCAGGACCACGACTAGTAATGATATTGCCGTCTACCACGACTGTCTCCTTGATATAGCTTCCATCTGCAATCTGTTCTTGAACACCATCATAACAAGTGAATTTTTTACCGCTAAGAAGCCCCGCTCGATTTAGGACAATTGGTGCGGCGCAAATTGCTGCTAATTTCTTACCAGCTTGATTCAGGCCTTGCAACTCATCTATTAAGACTTCATTGTCACGTAGATTAGCTGACCCAGGCATCCCTCCTGGAAGAACTACCAAGTCATAGTCTGACAAATCTCCCGCAAAGACTATATCTGGAATGACTTGAATACTGTGTGAACCAGTGACCTTATCTTCCAGTCCAACCATTTCACAAGTGATATTTGCTCGACGTAAAACATCTACAACTGTCAAGGCTTCAATTTCTTCAAAACCATTGGCTAACATAACTGCTACTTTAGACATTCTTATCCTCCTTATTTGACCTTTTTCAAAACGACTTTTTTACGTTTAAACTTGGCTCGACCACTTTTCTCATCAGCAAGGTGAGTTTGATAACTCATAGATAAGAGCAATCCAACACCAATTAAATTACTAATGATGGCTGATCCTCCTTGAGAAATAAAAGGCAAAGGAATTCCTGTCAGAGGAAGTAAACCTGTAACGGCACCAATATTTTCAAAAATGTGGAACAGTAACATCATGATAAAACCAGTTGAAATGTAGGTATAAAATTGATTATTGGATTTCAGAGTGATTTTGAGCATGCGATAGATTAATAGAAGGTAGAGTGCAATCACAATGACTGACCCAATAAAACCAAAATCCTCCGCAATCACTGTGAAAATCATATCACTCTCTCTAACTGGTATTAGTAAATTGGAAACATTAAATCCTTGACCAAACAAGCCCCCACTACCAATAGCAATTTGACCTTGCGCCTGTTGATAGGTTGTTGTCTGCGCATAATCAAAAGGGTTTAACCATGCTAAAATACGGTTAATTTGATAAGTCGGCATCCCAATTTGATGCAAAAATGCTCGTCCATCCTTCGTGATGAAGATGGCTAAAAATCCAACAATAGCAGACATAGCTGTTAGAAAAATCGGGATAATAATTTTCCAAGAAACTCCTGATAATAAAACCATACCTGCAAAAATAGCAACGAAGACGAGAGCTGTCCCCAGGTCACTTTGTAAGGCCAGCAAAACCAAAACAGGAATCGTAAAGAGTACCATCCATAGAATTAGGAGAAAATCTAACCCAATGGTTCGTGCATCTTTTTTATGGTTCTTTGTAAAGGTAACAATGATATAAGCTAACATCAAAATATAGGATATCTTCATAAATTCAGAAGGTTGAAATAAGGTCATCCCTCCGAAAAATACCCAGTTTTTTGCTCCGGTCGCAGCTACTAGTCTCGGATTGTAAAAGACTAAAGGGAGGACCATTAGAATCAATCCTAAACCATAGAGATATGGGGTGGCTTGCCACAAGAACTTGGTGTTAAAGAACATGACAACAAAGCTAATAATAATTCCGAGGGCAATCCAAGCTAATTGCTGTCCTAGTATTGACCAAATATTGTTAGGATAATCATGGCTAACAGCAATATAAATAGCTACTACACCAATTACCAGTAAACAAAATACTGGCAAAATCAAACTATAATCGACTCGAGAGTCGAGAGGACGTTTCATAAAGTTCTCCTTCTCACTTTTCTAATTCTCTTATGATTTTTTAAAAAATTTAGCTATTTTGGAAATAACTTGGCCTTGATTCGTTTCTTCCAGTCGACAATTCTGTGATAAAGACCTCACGATTTGTTTACCATATCGTTTGGTCAGCATACGACTGTCTAGAATAAGGACAATAGAGGTCTGATTTAAATGTCTCATTGTTCGACCAAGTGCTTGTTTTAGACGAATCATAGCCATAGGTAGTTGATAGTCATAAAAAGGATTCTTACCTTCCAACCGCAGTTCCTGATTCATCTTTTTGGTAAAGGGGTCTTCAGGATTTTGGAAAGGAAGACGCGTCACCACCTCAATGACACGAGAATGAGCTGAAAAATCAACACCCTCCCAAAAACTACCTGCACCCAGTAAAAGCTCTCGCTCCCCTTTTTCAAAACGTTTTTTTAACTGAGCTGGTTCTCCATGCTTATACTGCGCTAAATGTGGGATTGACAAATAATCAGAGACTTTTAACAAAAGTTCTCTCGAAGTAAACAATACTAAGATAGGCTCTTTCAAGCTTGTTACTTCTTCAATCAGATTAACAAGAGCATGAGCGTAGTCTTCTTGAGAAATTTCAGTCACCAATGGAAAATCCTTCACAACTATGATTTCTTGATTTTCTTGAAATTGTTCGTCTAGTCTATCAAAGCAGCATCAGGAAATCCTAATAATTCTGGCAAAGAAACTCTACTACTAATCTCTAAAGTTGCAGAGATACCTAATAGCTGACAGGAGTCCGGAAAAATCTCAGAAAAGAGCAGACGTTGATGACGACTAGAAGAAATCACAACCTTCTTACTAGAAAATTCAGAAGCGGATAACCAAAATTCACCATCTGAGCAGAAAAACTTCTGATACTCTTGGAGAACTGGAATATCTAATTCAGAAAAATCTTGTCGCAGCTGTGATATAGTACTGCTTGGACACATCCTCCGTTTCCCAGATAGAAACTGCTCCATCTGATGACAAAGCTCAAATCGAATACTCTCCATTAATCGTCTTTGAAGCATCCCGCTTTCTTGAGCCATGAGATGGTCTAGTTGATCCACTAAATCGTTTAATAAGAAAGACTTCTGTGAAAGGTTTTCTAGAGTTAGCAAGATTTTCTGAGCTTCATCTAAAATCAAGAGACGCCCCTCTAAGAGACTTGAGTCATCTTCTAGACGGGTAACCAGGTAAGCATGATTGGTCACCAATAATTGGCAATTACGGGCCTTTTTCTGGCTCCGTTTCCAAAAATCCTCTAACCAAAAGAGGGAATTTTTGGAGAGTTTACCATCATGAACTAAATTTGGCAAAAATTGTTGATAACGATAAAGCTGACCAATTTCATCTAGGTCACCTGTATCTGTTTCTGTTAACCAAACCAATAGTTGCATTTTAAAGCGTGTATAAAGACGATTTGTTTCTTCCTCTTGTAAAGCTAGATGAAGGGCATCAAGTTTCAGATAATTCTGTGGACCTTTAAGACTATGGATTGAAAGATGGAAGACCTCTTCTAGTCTTCTAGCTTCTTCTTGTATCACCTGATTTTGGAGAATTTTAGTAGGAACACTGAGTAGAATCCCTTTTTCATTTTCCAGAGATAAAGCCGGTAACAAATAGCCGTAGGTTTTCCCAATTCCAGTCTGAGCTTGAACAAAGGCGATTTGTTTATCTTGTAGGAAATCAAGAACTTTTTGAGCAAAGCTAGCTTGTAGGAGTCTATCTTCTAAGTCCAATAAGGCAATATTGGTCTGAAAATCTTTGGATAGCTTTCGTGGAGAAAGAAGTGACTTTTCTTTTTTCAAAAACAAGCCTTGAACTTCTATTAGATCATGCTCCATATGGAGGGACTGTTTCTGATAAACTTCCTCAATTACTATATATGACTCATATAATAGACTATCTGATAGGCTCAATAAACGTTCCAACAAACCTTTGGGCAGTTGAAACATTTTTTGCCTCATACAGAGAAAGAGCTCTGCTGTTGCTTGAGCATCAGACAGGGCTGAATGGGCTTGCTCAAGGGGAATCCCCAACTCTTGGCAGAGAATCCCAAGATTATACTTCTCGAGTCGAGGATAAAATACTTGAGCCAACTCAACAGTATCAATGCGTGGTGTGCGCAATTCATACCCCTCAAAAAAGAGGAATTCCGCCAACAAATTAGCATCGAACTGAACATTGTGCGCAACAAAAATACCGTCTTTGACCAGCTCAAAAATCTTTCCTGCTACCTGAGAAAACTCGGGAGCTTTCGCTAGGCGCTCGTCAGTCAAACCCGTTAACTCTTTGATATGAGAATCCAAGTGTTCATGTGGATTGACATCTGTAGCATATTGCTCAACAATCTCACCATCTTCAATGACTACAATTCCCACTTGGATAATTTTTGCCTTACTTCCGGTACTTGTTGCTTCTAAATCTACAACCACATACCGATTATTTCTAAAATTCATCACTAAAAATTATATCAAAATTTACACCATTTGACACCCATGAACTTTATTTGAAGATTCAAGTTTCTTGCAAGATTTTTAAAAAAATGATTGAATAGAATTGAAGAAAAGGAGGAACATTATGAACCCAATGGATTTATTTAACAAAGTTAAAGAATTAATCGAAACAAAAGATTTCGACGCTGCTAAATCTTTCATCGAAGAGAATAAAGATCAACTCGGTGACTACTTTAGCCAAGCCCAAGACTTGATTTCAGGTTCTGAAGGACTTGACGGTCTTGTTGACAAAGTTAAAGGACTCTTCTAATATTCAAAAGGCACCTGAATAATCAGGTGTCTTTTTTTGATATTTTTTTCATAAATAGGGGAATATGCTGACTAATGCTTGTCGGTAAGACTACGTAATTATCCTTAGATAAATCTTGAGCTATAGCTGAATGAAGGTAAGTCGCTACCACTATCCTCTCATAGAGACAGGCTTGATGAAACTGACCCGCAAAACCTGCAATCATCCCAGCCAAAGTATCCCCCATCCCACCAGTTGCTTGATAGGGTCCTCCAATCTCTAGTTGATAGTATTCAGACTGACCAGCTTTCCAGATACGAGTCGCTGGCCCCTTCTCTACTAAAATCGTTTCTTGAGGAAAGGCAGAAAGAGCCCTAGCAGTCGTCTCTGTATTTTGATGGTCTAGAACTATACCAGACAATCTTTCCCATTCCTTTTGATGAGGAGTTAGGATAAGTTGACTAATAGGCAGAGGAAACTGATTTTTTGCTAAGATTCCCAAAGCACCGCCATCTATTATCAAAAGCTGGTCTTTTCTGACGCTATTAAAGACCTGTTTGACGAGTTCTTCTCCGAATGCATCCTCTCGCAAACCCGAACCCAGCAAGACAACTTCTGACTTCTGCAGTTGCTGCTCAAGTAATTCCTTATCATCAAGACCAAAAGCCATAGCCTCCGGCAGACGACTATGCAGTGCTGAAATATTCTCTTTATCCGTTGCTACAGTTACCAAGCCAGCACCACTTCTAACCGCCCCTAAAGCAGCCATTATAATCGCTCCCCCATAGGGATAAGTTCCACCAATCAATAGAAGACGACCGTAGTCTCCCTTGTGACTGTGACGAGTCCTTTCTACAATGACTTTTTCTAGTAAGGTTTGATCAATCACTTTCATCGTTTTTTTCCTCTCGCTTCATTATACTACAAAAGGAGGCTCAGACCTCCTTCTATCTATCATCCCTTAAATTCCGCAAAAGTCTGTAAGATTTTAGCTGCTACTGCTGGAGAAGGTTCTCCTTTTAGCTCTAACGTTTCATCTGCATATGGAGCAAGGCCAGCAAAGTCTCCTATCTGAACTGAATAAAGAGATGTCTTAAACAGTTCAATATCGTTTTGGTCATTTCCAAAAGCGATGAAGTTCTCTCCACATAACTTTTCAACAGTTGTCGCCTTATGTGTGTCCAAGGGATTAACATAAAGGCACTTTTCAAGGGCATGATAGGAGAGATGAGCCTGCCCCAGCCTTTCTAACTGACCAAGCAGATCATCAAGCAAATCCTCATGGTCTCCCATATAAACGACTACCTTAATCGGAGTCCCTAAGTCCTCGAGTTTCTGATGACAAGCCACCATTAGGGGATCCACGCTGGAGAAAAATGGAATCTTCTCAATAATCTGACCACTGTAGTCAAAGCAATCGTCCACAAAGAAAGGGAGATTATAGGTCTGGCAATAATCTACTAGCGCCTGATAAACTCTAGCATCGAGATTTCTCTCATAGATGGCTTTCCCTAGATAATAGGCCACGCCTCCATTCAAACCTATAACCAAACGCTGACTGAGTTCAGAGCCTAATAAACCCAAGCAATCTCGATAAGAGCGAGCTGAGGCAAATACAAGCTCATGCCCATAATCTTCAGCTTTTAAAAGAACCTGCTGAATCTCCTCATCTATGGTCATGTAGTCAAAAGATAGCGTTCCATCCAGGTCAAATACGAATTTCATCTTCCTAGTCCTTGTTCAGTGTACGAAGCGCTGCCTGATAGGTTTGCTCCATTAGCATGGTAATAGTCATAGGACCAACTCCACCAGGTACAGGGGTGATATGACTAGCAATTGGTGCAACAGCATCGTAGTCAACATCTCCACAAAGCTTGCCATTTTCATCTCGGTTCATCCCTACATCAATGACAACTGCACCTGGTTTGACAAAGTCAGCAGTCACAAACTTAGCACGACCGATAGCTACGACAAGAATATCTGCTTTCGAAGCAACTGCTGCTAAATCTTGTGTGCGAGAGTGGGTCAAGGTTACAGTTGCATTCTGGTCTAAAAGAAGCTGGGCCATCGGCTTCCCAACAATATTAGAACGACCAATTACGACCGCATTTTTTCCTTCCAGCTTAATCCCATACTCATGAAACATCTCCATAATTCCAGCAGGAGTTGAAGGAATCATAACTGGGTGACCAGACCAGAGACGCCCCATATTAAGCGGGTGAAAACCATCCACATCCTTTTCAGGGTCAATAGCCAATAAAACTGCCTCTTCATCGATGTGTTTTGGTAAAGGCAACTGAACTAAAATCCCATGCCAAGCTGGATCCTGATTGTAGTTGGCAATCAAATCTAATAATTCCGCTTGTGTAATAGTTTCAGGAACACGAACGACTTCACTTCGGAAGCCAGCAGCAAGAGCTGATCGTTCTTTGTTACGAACGTAAACTTGGCTAGCAGGATTATCCCCTACTAAAATAACGACTAAGCCAGGCACCAAGCCTGTCTCTTCTTTTAGTTTAGCCGTTTTTTCAGCTAATTGACCTTGTAACTTTGCTGCTAGAGCCTTGCCATCAATCATCTGTGTCATGTATTTTCTCTTTTCTAACAAATATTTTCTATTATACCAAAAATTATCTGGAGCCTCTAACATTTTTTGGATAGCTCCTCTTATAGTTACAAGCTATAAGAAAACTCAGTTAGAAGACCAGTCATTATCTTACTGGAGGATAACGGCCCTCTACAGAATAAAGATATTATTTTTTGTTTATGCATCAAAAATAATGTATAATATAAGTAATGGAAGTCTTACAATAAAAGGAGGAAAGCCATGCCAATCTTTAATAAATATATACTATTCTTTATATTTCTGATACTAGCACTATACTCTGATAAGCTTTTCAAAAAGAACCAACAAGTTTGGAAAATTATTTTCGTAATATTAGGTGTACTTACAAGCATTACCTTCTTATTTTAACTACAAAAGAGTAGGCATCAGCAAATGCTGATGCCTACTTTTTATTTATAACTTTAATCTAAACTAAGTAATGAAGTTTTGCTCTAACTTGTCGAACTATCCACCTAAAAAAAGTCGAAATGGATATAATTTTACAACTCTTACAAAACCCTACTCAAGAATTCCTTGGTTCTTTGTTCTTGCGTCTGGTCAAAAATCTGCTCTGGACTTCCGTCTTCGACAACAATACCATCTGCCATAAAGATGACACGATCTGCGACTTCACGCGCAAAGCCCATTTCATGCGTTACAATAACCATGGTCATTCCTGACTGAGCAAGTTCTTGCATAACTGCAAGTACTTCGCCTACCATTTCTGGGTCTAAAGCTGAAGTTGGCTCATCAAAAAGCAAAACATCTGGTTCCATAGCAAGACCACGAGCGATAGCGATACGCTGTTGCTGCCCACCTGACAAACTTTGCGGATAGGCATCTGCTTTATCTGGTAAACCAACCTTTTCCAAAAGTTCCAGCGCTCTCTTCTCAGCCACTTCCTTACTTATACCTTTGGTCTTTATAGGCGAAAGAGTAATATTTTTCATAACAGTCATATTTGGGAAAAGATTGAATTGCTGGAAAACCATTCCCATCTTTTCACGCATGGCAAAGAGGTCATTTTTTTTATCCGTAATGTCAACACCTTCAAAGATGACCTTTCCTTTAGTGGCTTCTTCAAGGAGATTAATCGAGCGAAGGAGGGTAGACTTACCACTACCAGAAGGCCCAATAATGACCACAACTTCCCCTTTTTTGATTTCAAGATTGATTCCCTTTAAAACTTCATTCTTTCCAAAGCTTTTATGAAGATTTTCAATTTTTATAAGTGTTTCAGTCATTATTTCTTATCTCCTTGTCCCATACGATTTTCAAAAGTTTTCAAGGCTAATGTCAAGATAGAGGTCATAATCAAGTAATAAAAGGCCGCAAATAACAGTGGAGTCAATGGTAGGTATGTGGTTGTTGATACCGTGGTAGCTCCATTCCACAACTCCATAACACCGATTGCCGACAAGAGCGAACTATCCTTGATAATAGTGATAAATTCATTTCCCAAAGCTGGTAAGATGTTCTTAACGGCCTGGGGTAAAATGACATAACGCATAGCCTTTCTCGGACGGATTCCTAGCGAATAGGCAGCTTCTAACTGCCCCTTTGGCACTGCATTGATACCCGCACGGACTGTTTCTGATACATAGGCACCACTATTCATTGAGATGATGATAATACCTGGAATCAAGCGAGAGAGTTCGATTCCAAAAATGCCAAATTGAATAGTTGGTGCATCGATACTCATAAGAGCAAAAGCAATCATAATCTGTACCATCATGGGTGTTCCACGGAAAATCCAGATATAAAGATTGGCCAACCAAACCAAGGGCTTAAATTTTGAACCTTGAGCGAAAGCTAGCAACATTCCAATAATGGTCCCAAAAAAGACAACTAAAATGGAAATTAGCACAGTTACAAGAGCTCCGTAGTTAAAATAGGGTAAATACTTTGGTAAAAATGAAAAATTCATAGGTCTGCTTCTTTCTATTTTTTATCTCAAAACTTGTATGAGTATAACATATTTTGAATAAAAATTCAATATTTTTCTCTTCTGTTTTCTGAAAAAAATCAAAAAGAAACAGAAATAGAGAGAAATCTTTGTTTTTTTCTAGTCAAGTAACTATGCTTTATGGTAAAATAGTAACGATAAGAAATGGAGGAGAATCATAATGGAATCACATTTGGTTAGAATCATCAATCGTCTCGAAGCAATGACAAAAGATGGTGGTAACTTAAAACGTAATTTTGAACGCGAAGGTGTCGTTGTGGCTGAAGTAGCCTTTAACCATGATGAAGAAAATGGCCCACTATTTACACTTCGTGATGTAGAAGCTCGTGAAACGTATACTTTTGATAGCATCGATTTGATTGCTATGGAAATCTACGAACTTCTATACTAATCTTTGAACTCGTAGTAGGATCATAGTCCTACTCCTATGAACAAGAATCCTTTTTGTATTACAAATGGGATTTTTTCGTATCATCCAAATTTTATAATGCCAAAAACTTCAAGTAAAATGACCAAATCAATCTTTTTACTTGAATTGCCTTCCATTCATGATATAATTAGACTATACATATGTTTGACTATTTTTGACCTTATAAAAACTAGTTAAACCAAGAAAGAAATGAGGTAGTTGTATGCTCTGTCAAAACTGTAAAATCAATGACTCAACCATTCACCTTTATACAAATCTCAACGGGAAACAAAAGCAAATTGATCTTTGTCAAAACTGCTACAAAATTATTAAAACAGATCCCAATAATAGCTTATTTAAAGGGATTACGGATTTGAGTAATCGAGATTTCGATCCATTAAGCGACTTCTTTAATGACATTAGTAATTTCCAACCTACTTCTAATAACACTCCTCCGACTCAGTCAGGTGGAGGTTTTGGTGGCAATGGTGGCTTTGGTGGTAATGGTAGTTTTGGTTCCCCAAATCGTGGTCCAGCACAAACCCCTCCACCAAATAAAGAAAAAGGGCTTTTGGATGAGTATGGTATCAATGTGACAGAGATTGCTCGTCAAGGAAAGATTGACCCAGTTATTGGCCGTGACGAAGAAATCATTCGTGTTATTGAAATTCTCAACCGTAGAACTAAGAACAATCCTGTCCTTATCGGAGAACCTGGTGTCGGAAAAACTGCCGTTGTCGAAGGTCTAGCACAAAAAATAGTTGATGGGGATGTGCCGCATAAACTCCAAGGCAAAGAAGTTATCCGTTTGGATGTAGTGAGCCTTGTCCAAGGTACTGGTATTCGTGGTCAATTCGAAGAACGTATGCAAAAACTCATGGAGGAAATCCGGAAACGCGAGGATATTATCCTCTTTATCGACGAAATTCATGAAATTGTAGGTGCTGGTTCTGCTGGAGACGGTAATATGGATGCCGGAAACATCCTCAAACCTGCCCTTGCTCGTGGCGAACTTCAACTTGTTGGTGCTACTACTCTCAATGAATACCGCATCATTGAAAAAGATGCTGCTCTCGAACGACGCATGCAACCTGTTAAGGTTGATGAACCAACAGTGGAAGAAACTATTACTATCCTCAAAGGTATTCAAAAGAAATACGAAGATTATCACCACGTTCATTATACAGATAGTGCTATAGAAGCTGCTGCTACTCTTTCTAATCGTTATATCCAAGATCGGTTCTTACCAGACAAAGCCATCGACCTTCTGGATGAAGCTGGTTCTAAAATGAACTTAACGCTAAATTTTGTTGATCCTAAGGTTATTGATCAACGCCTAATCGAAGCCGAAAATCTCAAGGCTCAAGCTACTAGAGATGAAGACTTTGAAAAAGCCGCTTACTTCCGTGATCAGATTGCCAAATACAAAGAAATGCAAAAAACAAAAGTAACGGATCAGGATACTCCAATTATCAGCGAAAAAACAATTGAGCATATCATCGAACAAAAAACAAATATTCCGGTTGGTGACCTAAAAGAAAAAGAACAGTCTCAACTCATCAACTTAGCAGATGACCTCAAGGCTCATGTTATTGGCCAAGACGATGCTGTTGATAAATTGGCTAAAGCTATTCGTCGTAACCGGGTTGGTCTCGGTACTCCAAACCGTCCAATCGGCAGCTTCCTTTTCGTCGGTCCAACAGGAGTTGGTAAAACTGAACTTTCTAAACAATTGGCTATCGAACTCTTCGGATCAGCAGATAGCATGATTCGTTTCGATATGAGTGAATATATGGAGAAACATAGTGTTGCAAAACTAGTCGGTGCTCCTCCAGGATATGTCGGCTATGATGAAGCAGGACAACTGACTGAAAAAGTTCGTCGCAATCCTTATTCACTTATTCTACTAGACGAAGTAGAAAAAGCCCATCCTGATGTCATGCACATGTTCCTTCAGGTCTTAGATGACGGGCGCTTAACGGACGGCCAAGGGCGTACCGTTAGCTTTAAAGACGCTATCATTATTATGACCTCAAATGCTGGTACCGGTAAGGCAGAAGCAAGCGTCGGATTTGGTGCAGCTAGAGAGGGGCGTACAAATTCTGTTCTAGGTGAACTTGGCAACTTCTTTAGCCCTGAATTCATGAACCGATTCGATGGTATTATCGAGTTCAAAGCCCTCAACAAGGAAAATCTTCTTCAAATCGTTGACCTTATGCTTGATGATGTCAACAAACGTCTTGCAAGTAACAATATCTCTTTAGATGTTACTGACAAGGTCAAGGAAAAATTGGTAGATTTGGGCTATGATCCAAAAATGGGGGCTCGTCCACTCCGCAGAACTATCCAAGATTATATTGAAGATGCTATTACAGACTTCTACCTTGAAAATCCAACTGAAAAAGAGTTGAAAGCTGTCATGACCAGCAATGGAAAAATCATGATTAAATCCAAAAATAAGCTAGAAAAAGTTGAAGCAACTGACTAATACTAAAAAATGAATGTTCTTACTTGACAGTAAGAACATTCTTTAATATGATAGAAAGAAAGCGCACTCATGAAGGAGAAATCTATGACAAATCCAACATTTGGAGAGAAAAAAGAAGGAGTTACTTACAAAACCAGATATGGTGTTTATGCAGTTATTGCAGATTCAAATAAGGAAAAAATTATCCTAGTTCAAGCTCCAAATGGCGCTTGGTTTCTACCAGGTGGTGAGATTGAAGAAGGTGAAGATCACTTAGAAGCTCTTCAACGTGAATTAATCGAGGAACTAGGTTTCACTGCTGAAATCGGTACTTATTATGGACAAGCTGATGAGTACTTCTACTCTAGTCATCGTGATACCCATTATTACAATCCTGCCTTCCTTTATGAAGCCACTTCTTACCAAGAGGTTCAAAAACCTTTGGAAGACTTCAATCATATCGCTTGGTTCCCAGTCGATGAAGCTATTTCGAATTTAAAAAGAGGCAGTCATAAATGGGCTATCCAAGCCTGGAAAAAGCAACACCAAATTTAGGTTAACTTTCCCAATTTTTCTAAAAAGTGTTATAATAGACATAGAATTACAGGAGGAATCCATATGAAGCTTATCAATACTACTAATTCACACTCTCGTCTTGTTAAAAATCAACTGGAAAGTACTGACGCAACTCTTGTGGAAGTTTATTCTGCAGGAAATACAGATGTTATCTTTACCCAAGCACCGCTTCATTATGAAATCCTCATTTCCAATAAACATCGAGCTATTCGTGAAAAAGAGATCGAAAAAATTCAAGAGTTTTTCTTGAATCGTAAGATTGATAAACAGATGATTGATGAGGCAAATATCAAAACACTTTATTCTGAGAAATTAATTGAAATCTCAATTCCAATTAAATAAACATAATAGCCATTTAAACTGCTCCCAAGATTAAGATTTTGGGGGCTTTTCAATTCTCTAAAATTTTTCTTATCTTGAAATATTCTAGGCTATAATGAGATGCCTCTTTCCGCACTTCGTTAAGTTTGTGTCATTCCTTCAAAATTGACTTTCAATCTAAATTCTAATAAAATAAAAATTAGTTATATTTTTTAGTAAAAATATGTCTAATTCGAAAATTATATTTTTTTTAGTTATAATAGTATTAGAAATTTGATAAGGAGTTTAAGATGGAAAAAATTATCTACAGGAAAGCCAGAATAGATGAATTCCAGAAAATTGGGAAAGTTTTGGCTGATGCTTTCATGGACTATCCGTTTACGACTCTAATCAAAGACGATTTGAAGAAACCAGAATACTATCCTGCATTCTTAGAACTAATGGATAGCCTTCTGACCAAACTCTATATCAAAGGAGAGACCTGTCTGATAGCTGAACAAGACGGGGAAATCATGGCCGTTGCCCTCCTGCAACAAAAGGATTTTTCCATTCTATCTTATTTGCTGAATGGGATGGTCAAGCTTTTCCGTTTTATTACTCCTCGCAATCTCTTGAAATATCTTGATTTGGTGGAACGTTCCGAACAGCATTTGAAAAGATCAGGACATTTTGACTGGTATTTGATGATGTTAGGTGTCAACGCTTCTAGTCAAAACCAAGGAATCGGGAGTGCTTTTCTACAAGAAGGTGTTGAACCTTATCTTAAATCCAAAGGCTGCAAACGCTTGGGCTTGATTACTAGTACTGAAAAAAATGTTTGCTTCTATGAAAAAAACAAGTATGAATTACTGGATTCGATGATGTTAGAATACGGAACAAAATCTATTGGAAACTGGGCTTTTGTAAAAACAATAGAACACTAAAAATCTTTTAATTTTCATATCAAAAAAAGATTGGTCTAAAGACCAATCTTTTCTTTAGTTTACTTAACGGCTTCTTTCAAGGCTTCTACCTTATCCAAGCGTTCCCATGGAAGATCAATATCTGTACGTCCCATATGTCCATAAGCCGCTGTTTGACGGTAGATTGGACGTTTGAGGTCAAGCATTTGGATGATTCCTGCAGGACGAAGGTCAAAGATTTGACGCGCTGCTTTTTCAAGTTTACTTTCAGCTACTGTTCCTGTACCGAAGGTATCGATACGGACAGATACAGGTTGAGCTACACCGATAGCGTAGGCCAATTGCACTTCTGCTTTCTTAGCAAGACCTGCAGCAACAATGTTTAGCAATATAGCGAGCTGCATAAGAAGCGGAACGGTCAACCTTAGTCGCGTCCTTACCAGAGAAGGCACCACCACCATGACGTGAATAACCACCATAAGTATCTACGATGATCTTACGACCCGTCAAACCTGAGTCTCCTTGAGGTCCTCCGATAACGAAACGACCAGTTGGATTGATGAAGAATTTAGTCTTATCGTCAAGATACGAAGCTGGAATCACTTCTTTGATGACCTTGTTAATCACATCCTCATGGATTTGTTCATTGCTGACTTCTGGATCGTGTTGAGTTGAAATAACGACAGTGTCCACACGCACCGGTTGGTCATTTTCATCATATTCAACAGTAACTTGAGATTTAGCGTCTGGACGAAGGTAGCTAATTTCACCAGACTTACGTAGCTCTGCCAAGCGACGAACCAACTTGTGGCTGAGTGAGATTGGAAGCGGCATGAGTTCTTCAGTTTCATCCACCGCAAAACCAAACATGAGACCTTGGTCTCCAGCCCCAATCAAATCAAGTGGATCTTGATCCGCATTTCCACGAACTTCTAAGGCTTCATTAACCCCTTGAGCGATATCTGGTGATTGTTCTACCAAGGATGGGTGTACTCCTACCGTCTCCGCAGAAAAACCGTACTCTGTATTGGTATAACCAATCTCTGCAATAGTATCACGAACCACTCGGTTAATATCGACATAAGCATTGGTTGAAATTTCACCGAAAACATGTACTGAACCAGTATAAACAGCTGTTTCAGCAGCAACGTGCGCTTCTGGATCTTGCTCTAAAATAGCATCCAAGATAGCATCTGAAATTTGGTCTGCAATCTTATCTGGATGCCCCTCAGATACAGATTCAGACGTGAATAATTTACGTTCTGACATAAAAATGTCCCCCCTTAAAAAATATTCGTTATAGAGTTACAAAGAACTGGTAGGAAGAGTATTTACAATCAATCCCACCACCTTATCGGGACCATATAACCTAACTATTATAACACGAATCTTTGAAAAATACTCATATGATTACTATTTTTCTTACTAGGAAAATGTTTTCTAATCATAACCAAATAAAAACTCTTAAAATAGATGAGTTTCTACTCTAAGAGTGATGTTATAAATTAATTATTTTCTAGATAAAATTCAAACCGTTCTCCGACGTATTGGCTCTTTACATACTCAAAAGCCGTTCCGTCATCAAAGTAAGAAACCTGAGTTAAACCTAAAATAGCATGCCCTTTCTCAACTTCTAGGTAATGAGCTATCTTTTCTTTGGCTAAACGCGCATATATGGTCTGGTGAGATTTACCAATTCGATAACCATGCTCTTGCAAGGTTTGAAAGAAGTGCTTGGTTACTTCTTCTTTTTTGAAATTTTTGATAAATTTCTCAGGAATCGACGCCACTTCATAGACAACAGGAACCTTATCTGCATAACGAACACGCTCCATACGAATGATATTGTCAGTTGGCAGTAAACCTAGTTTAGCCACTTCTTGCTCATTTGGAATGGTTCGACGATAAGAAATCAAGTGACTAGACGGAGTTTTCCCTTGAGCTTTAACAATCTCCGTAAAACTAGTTGTTCCACGCATTCTTTCCTGAACACGTGTGCTTGAAACAAAGGTCCCACTACCTACACGTCGTTCCAAAACTCCTTCTTCAACCAAAAGAGAGATTGCTTGACGTAAGGTCATGCGGCTAACGGCAAATTCTTCTGCTAAATCTCGCTCACTTGGAAGTCTTTCCCCAATTTTCCAACTTCCCTCATCAATGTCTTTCTTGATTTGGTCATGGATTTTCATATAAGCTGGTAACATGCTTGATCACTTCTTTTCTTTATTTTTTCCATTGTACCCTATCTCATAGGGAAAAGTCAAACCGCACTTGTTTGGTTGGTAATTCTAACCCTTTTATGATAGAATAATCAAGAAGATATTTCTTTGAAGAAAGGGAAAAGATGAGCAACATTTCAACTGATTTGCAAGATGTCGAAAAGATCATCGTACTGGACTATGGTAGCCAGTACAACCAACTCATCTCACGTCGTATCCGTGAGATTGGTGTCTTTTCAGAACTAAAAAGTCACAAGATTTCGGCTGCTGAAGTACGTGCAATCAATCCTATCGGGATCGTACTTTCAGGTGGTCCAAACTCTGTTTACGAAGAAGGATCGTTTGATATTGATCCAGAGATTTTTGAACTTGGAATTCCGATTTTGGGAATCTGCTATGGTATGCAGCTATTGACTCACAAGCTTGGAGGAAAAGTTGTTCCTGCAGGTGACGCTGGTAACCGTGAATACGGTCAATCAACATTGACTCACACAGAATCAGCTCTTTTTGCGGGTACTCCAGATGAGCAACTTGTCTTGATGAGCCACGGTGATGCTGTTACAGAAATTCCTGCTGACTTTGTTCGTACTGGAACTTCTGCAGACTGTCCTTATGCATCTATTGAAAACCCTGATAAGAAAATTTACGGTATCCAATTCCACCCAGAAGTTCGCCACTCAGTTCACGGTTATGATATTTTGCGTAACTTTGCTTTGAATATCTGTGGTGCCAAAGGTGACTGGACTATGGATAACTTCATCGAGATGCAAATCAAACAAATCCGTGAAAAAGTTGGAGACAAACGTGTCCTCCTTGGTCTCTCTGGTGGTGTTGACTCTTCTGTCGTTGGAGTTCTTCTCCAAAAAGCTATCGGGGATCAATTGATCTGTATCTTTGTAGACCACGGTCTTCTCCGTAAAGGGGAAGCTGACCAAGTTATGGATATGCTTGGTGGTAAGTTTGGTCTCAACATCGTTAAAGCAGACGCTGCCAAACGTTTCCTTGATAAATTGGCAGGTGTATCTGATCCTGAACAAAAACGGAAGATTATCGGTAACGAGTTTGTTTATGTCTTTGATGACGAAGCAAGCAAACTAACAGATGTGAAATTCTTGGCTCAAGGAACTCTTTATACTGACGTGATTGAGTCTGGTACGGATACTGCTCAAACTATCAAGTCTCACCACAACGTTGGTGGACTTCCAGAAGACATGCAGTTTGAACTGATCGAGCCACTCAACACTCTTTACAAAGATGAAGTTCGTGCACTAGGTACTGAACTTGGCATGCCAGACCACATTGTATGGCGCCAACCATTCCCAGGTCCAGGTCTTGCGATCCGTGTCATGGGTGAAATCACAGAAGAAAAACTCGAAACAGTTCGCGAATCAGACGCTATCCTTCGTGAGGAAATCGCTAAAGCTGGTCTTGACCGCGATATCTGGCAATACTTCACTGTTAACACCGGCGTTCGTTCAGTAGGTGTTATGGGAGATGGCCGTACTTACGACTACACCATCGCTATCCGTGCTATCACTTCTATCGATGGTATGACAGCTGACTTCGCTAAGATCCCTTGGGAAGTTCTCCAGAAAATCTCAGTTCGTATCGTAAACGAAGTTGACCACGTTAACCGCATCGTCTACGATATCACAAGTAAACCACCTGCAACTGTTGAGTGGGAATGATTTATAAACATGATTTGAAGTGAAATGGTTGATTTAACAGCATTTTCAGTTATTATAAAAGGTTAAAAATCAGTCAATATTGATTGGTTCCCCACCAAAAATCCCACCAGAAATATTCTGATGGGATTTTTTTATATTAAATTTTATTTTTCTATTAGTTGTTTCTCTTTTTCGTGTAAAAATCATTAACCTTCAGAAAAACATTCCCTACCATACCATTATAAATGATAATAGTCTCAACAAAGGAAGCGCAGGCAAAAATCGCTAGTATTCTAACATCTCCCCAGAGATAAAAAGCAATTGCAGACAAGATATAACACAGTCCTCCGCCTAGGAGCAACCAGAATATCAACTGCCTTGCTTTTGCAAACCACTTTGTAAAAGCATGAGTGTCAAATTTAGTAATATCAACAGCGTAAAAAGTAGCTTCTTTCATTTGTAAGTTTTGCAGTTTGTAAGCGTAATAGCTCATGACGCATTGACAGAGTAACAATAGAAGCAATTTTAAAAAAACATTTTGTAGGGTGAAAAGTCCACTGATAAATGCTAGAATAGCATATCCAACCACGTAACTATTGGCAAGAGTTAATTGGCTCATCGAGCGATAAGAGGCCTTTTCATCCATGGCTAACAAGGATTTTGTCTTTTTATTATAAAAGAGTATTTGGCCTTTCTGATACTGTCCTAATTGTACAAGTATATCTTTCTTATTTAAATCATCTAACAACACTCCTTAATACTTTCCCTAAACCTGAGATAGCATCACCCACTTTGTCTACAGCACCTGATATAGCATTTACAGCCTTTTTACCTTCATCAATAACATCATCTTTATAATTATCATAAATGTAATCAAACGCCATTGTCGCTAACACTCCAACACCAAAACCTATTGGTCCTCCAACCATCATGCCTACACCTGCTGCAATTCCAACATGTGCTCCTGTTTTAATCAAGGCATCGCCTGTGCTCTCACCGCTAGCTTTTTGCATACCAAAATCAACCAAGGCACCAACAATTGGAATGCCATATTTTACTCCATTTTTAACGGCACCTCTAGCTAGCTGCGCCCATATAGGATTAAAATCAGTTGCAATTGTTACCGTACCTCCACCGACTAAAGCTGCTGAACGCCCAATTTGAGTTACATTTATATTATGGGCGAACCATTCTATTGCGGATTTTAGTGAAGGCTTCAACTGCTTTATCTGTTAGTTTAGTTTGAAGAAGCTCTTTGACATATGATGCCCCGAAATTAATAATTCCTGATTTAATTGATTGGAAAGTCTTATCATCAATCTCACCATTTTTGTAAGCTTTCTCTGCTTTGGTCTGGATGTTTCTTCGTTAATTTTTCCCAATTTTTTGATTTTCATCAGTTGCTTTGTAATGAAATAGCTCAAATCCTTTAAAAACTATATTATAAAGAACCTCAAGTATTACTCTTTCCCTATTGTTTCAGAGTAATTGACTTTCAAATTCCCCATATTTTCTTTGGAATAGCGCTGACTTCCCTCTTTAAACCAAATATTTAGAAAATAAGTGTAGAGAATTTGGTCAGATTTTTCTGACAACCAAGCCTGATCAATATCGTAATCCTTCAGATAGTCCAAAATCTCCTCTTTGAAACGAGACTCTTACGCGGAGGTTCTTCCATTCCATTAAAGCGATATATTTCACTAGCAGTTTCATCATATCCCATTTTTTTAGACTGGTCAATTAACGCTTGAACAGTAAAATCCGAAACTTTGGAGAAAGCAATGGAAACATTTTGTTTAACGAAGCCGTCTTCATATACATAGTCAATGTTGAGATAAGTTTCTCCTGATAACTTCTTACTATACAAAACAGCAAGCAGACCATCAGAATTAACATATAGTCGTAACTTTTCTCCATTAACTAGTCTAGGTTTTTCCCGATGATAATTTATCCAGGCCGGCTCACCTACATATGCCGTATTACTTCTTATAATCTTACTCATATCTGGTAATCCCAGAATGTTTTTATAATGAACACTCGCATAATAGATTTCATCAATTGGGTTTTTTAGGGAGTCATAGTCTCGATATCTCAAAAAACCAAAGACAGAGAGACCTGCTATAAGGAGGGTGAAGAGACTTAGGATAATTTTTTTCATATAATAATTAATTCTGTTTGATCTTTTAGTTTAACCACTGTTCCCAATGGTAATAGTGTTTCACTCATGTTTCTTCTCCTTGTCTTCTGCAAATATCACTTTCCCTTGTTCATACTTCCGCACGACTAACAACCAGCGGATGGGGTTGTTTTGGAATAAGAAAAGATACAACAAGCCAGGAAACAGGGCTGCCAAAAGCGAGAAAAAGATTTGTATATCAAATGGTTCCTGCTTATTGAATGAATCAATAATGCTCGGAATGGCAGCAGCAAATATTACTATAGTAGTCATAAAAACTAATAACATGACAATCATAAAAATAAACATTTTCCCAAACGTCACTTTTTTATTGCTAAAATTTTCCCAAAACAGATTTGAATCAACGGCTTTCGCAAACTGTTGAGAACTTGCCCCCTGAACCTGCTTCACTTCTTTATACAAGGCCTCTTCCATCATCCATATAAATCCAAAAAAGACAAAGAACTGGGCAGAGATATAAGGTAGAACCATCCAGCTGCTGTATCGAAAACCTGAAAAAGCTGGTATAGCTATCATTCCCCCTATCAAACCTAAGAAAATGAAAACTAACATCAAAGGAATAATGGCCTTATTGGTCTTCCTAGCCCCTTCCGTATTTAACAAGACACTCTTATCGGCTGCCAAAGCCTCTTTTGTTCGCGTGTTATAGTAGACGGCTTCATCACCGCTCTGTCCAATAAAAATTATTTTTCTCATTTTTAATCACCATAGTTTTAAAACATCTTTATAAAACAATGTTTTTCTTTGTCGTTCGATCTTTTAAAAGAATTTTTAATAAATCAGCCGACTCCATAGCCAACTGTTCTTCACTAATATCTATTGCCATAAAGCAACCTTTCTTCTTATTGATTGATATTTCTAAAAATATGTACTTTTCATTTATTAATCTATTATATTTTACCACAAAAACACACTGAGATACTCGTCCCAGTATGTTTATTTCATTCTATTGTTTTCGTCTCAGTGAGCAATTTTTTCTGTAATAAGTTTAATCTAATATGTTATAGTTGATGAAATTGTAGATGAGTCAAGAACAATTGTATACTTAATTAGGCAAAAGGCTACGGAAAACTTATCAGGTGTAGAAAATGCAGATTGATTTATACCTATGTAAAAAGCCATAAGATTGAGTTTAAAAATACTAAAGTTTTACAAAGGTACAGGAGTTTTTCAATGGTGAGGTTTTGGTGATGTACAGGGCTTTTTATAGAATAAAAAAGATGTAGAAAACATCGCAAAAGTGGAGAATTAAGAGGTTATTATGGTATAATCAAAATAGTATTAAATAAGGAAAAAAAGATGAAAAAAATTTCAATCTTTATAGATGACTCAGGAGTGTTTCACTCCAATCATAAATATTTTGTGTATGCCGGTTTTTGTTTTCTTTCTAACGAGGATAAGACAGCTGCTAAAAAGAAGTATCGCTCGCTTAATTCAAAGATAAAAAAAGAAAAAGGCATAGAGGGTGAGCTTAAGGCGTCAACCATCGAGAAAAAACATAAAAACGCCCTATATAAAGTCCTTAGAAATGAAATTAGTTTCTCTGTGACAGTTGATTTAAAGCGTGTCCATTCAGGCGTTATGAAAGATAAAAAATCACGTCAACGATTTAAAGACTATGCTTTAAGGAGAATAGTAAAAGAATTGTTTAAAAAGTTACTTGAGCAGGGCGCAATAAGTAAAGACGATGACATTGAACTTTATCTAAATATAGACCAGCAAGGTATAGCTACTAATGGTTTGTATGGTTTAGGCGAGGGTATCCATGAGGAGTTTAAATATGGTATCAATAACTTTAACTATGGGAGTTTTTACCCTCCAATTTTAGAGGGGGAATTCATAGTTTATACAAAGTCATGTATATCAGCAAATGACTACCTTATTCAAGCTGCTGACATCTTGGCTAATAGAGTTTGGAACTCTTATGAGAAACAGGTCAAAGAGTTGCTAAATATCCCTAATCATATAATTTTAAATTTACCGTAGTTTTTACTTGCCAAAAGTCTGCACGTGGTATAAAATGGAATTACAGGTATAAGTACACTGTTTAAACATCTGAACTGTGATTAAAGCAATTAAGTGTATGTTAAGTACTCCACACTCAGATGGGAAAGCACCGGATGGTGCTTTTTTTTTTGTAATATAAGAATAGCAAAATAAAAAGCACCTATAACAGGTGCAATTTACTTGCTTACTGAACTCATCGATTTAATTCCCCTTTTTGTTACCCTTTGTGTTTTCTCTACTTATTTATAGAATGAACTTTGGTAGAAAACAGGGCAAAAAACAGAGCAGGCTTAGGCCTGTTTTTATATACCTTTTAATGGGAAGATAACAAAATGTTATCTTTGACTATTCATAGTCTCTTAATTCACCTTTTTTATACTGTTCAACCAATTCCCATAGATTATGAGTAGTTAAATCTGGTACAAACGTATACCATTTATTAGCCACGAACAACTCCACTAACATATCAATTGCGTATTTGAAATTTAAAATCTCATTCATCTCTGTAATACTATAATACAATTTATCATGGCAACAGTGATAAATAATCAAATTCAACCTATCATCAATGAAATCAAACTCTAGTTCTTCTCCTTCGCGCAATAATGTTAGATAAAAATTATATTCATCACGACAAAAATTAACAGTAACATCAAAATCCGCACCTGTTTCAATTTCAATATTTACAGTATCTAAAATTTTTTTACATAGATAATCTTTATAGACATTCATATTTGTTCTCCTTTTTTTGTTTATTGAGTTTAAAAATAAATTGAATGATGCCAATGTGTGGAGGGCCAAGTTCATAAACTAGGCCTGTAATAAAAAAAAAACATATGCTCATACATATGTAACCTCCTTTTTTTCTCTCTATATATAGCTTGCCATAATTTTCAAAATAAAAAAATAAAATATTTAAAAAACTGATAAAGGTATTGTTTACTTCTAATTTTTTTGTAGTTTTTCCTCTTTCTCTCATTTCTAATTTTTTGCAATTCTGATTTTTCTGTGTGTTTAGCGTTGACAGAAACGCATGTGTAAGTCACGCTAAACACACAGTACTAGGTAAAAGTGAATAACGTAAAAAATCTTATCCTAATTTTTTTATTTTAAAATTTATGGCATACTAATAATATCAAGATAATTGATTGAGTAGAGACGTAACTAATATAGCTACGTTTTTTTATGTTTGAAAGGAGGTAGCTATCGTGGAAACAGTAGGTTTAAGCTGTGTTAGGAAAGAACCAGTTTTGTATTTCATTTACTAATAAAAAATAAATGTATAGATATTAAAAGAAATGTCAATGGCATTTTTAAAAAAAATTTTTGTATTTCATTTACCAATAAAAAATAAATGTATAGATAATAAAAGTAATGTCAACAGCAGTTTAAAAAAATTTTTTGAGCATAACAAAGTAAAAAATCAAAGTATAAAAACGAAAGTAAATAACAAAAGTCTAAAAATCAAAGTATAAAAACGAAAGTAAATAACAAAAGTCTAAAAATCAAATACAAAAACTAGCTTAGCTCAGTCGCTAAATTCAGAGCAATTAAACCTGAAAAAGACTAACAAGAAAAAACAACAGATTTTTATCTGTAGGATGGAACTCTACATCTTATTTGAATTGAGTCAACTTGTCATGTTGTAAAATGACTTGGTTATCTTCTTAGCCATCAATTAAGAAGCGCCCTCAGCAAAGGGAAGATACTACATCAGTGAATATAAGCTTAAGTCACTGCACTACTTCAACTTGAATAAAAAAGACCTTAAGATTTTTCTTAAGATCTTCTTTAAAAGTAGACAATATACATATAGAAAGGAAAGAACTATGGCAAAGAAGAGACGTAGTCGTGCTGATCGACGAGAAGCTAAAGAGAAAGCTAAGAAACAACAGATAGATTCTCTAACAACTTTTGAGGGTCGGAAACAATTCGTCCAATCAAAAGGACTAACTAATCTAGTCACGCGCTTTAAAAAAGGAAAGGGTATCAAGCGAAATGAATCCAAAAAAACGGGAGAGGACATTCATTTAATCCATACCGATCGAACTCTTCATAACTACGCTGGTTCCTGGAGCAGGTTCGCTTCCTTTGTTGCCTCAATAACTACTGCCGAAGATCTAGAAGCTCTTGAAAAATCTAACGATATTGAGGGATGGATTGACTTAGTAAATCAATACTTAGAACATTGTAAGAAATTAGGACTTTCTGCTCCAACTCAGTCAACCTATAAAGCAGCATTAGCCAAAGTCTTAGGTGTATCTTCTACTGCTTTTGTTGCAACGGACATTCGATATCGAGCCAACAAAAAAAATAATCGCTTAAAGTCTAATGACGACAGAATGTCTGAAGAAACAAATAATCGCTGGTTTTCAATCGTATCTGCCACTGGGCTACGAAAAAATGAATTAATGGCTATTACAGGTGATTCTCTATACCAACGTGAAGATGGTCGATATTATCTTAAAATCATTGGTAAAAAGCATAAAACAAAAGGAGCACGAGACCGTTGGGTTCCGATTATTACACGAGACAAAGAAGAATTAGAGAGGCTTGTTGAAGAATTTAAACTAGCTGGTAAAAAGCGTGTATTTCAAGTTCCATCTGCTTTAAAACCTCACAAATATCGTGCTGAATACGCAAAACGCCTTTATCTTCTTGTCGCACGAGACCCAAAAGACATCAAGGATAAAAAGGAAAAAATTTATCTACGAGGGGAATTAAAAGGCGTTGTCCTTGATCGAAAGGCTTGTTTAATTGTATCTCGGGCTCTCGGACACAATCGACCAGAAGAGTTTCAAAAGTCTTATGCATATAAGTTAATCGCACAAGCAAACTAATCAGCACTTCTAAAAAATAATGGTATATCTCTCCTTAAAATAAAAAAGGTAGTTCAAATTATTGAACTACCTTTTTTTAATACTATTTAGTTATTTTTGCTTTTCAAATGTCCCATCTTTTATAAGAAACTTACTTTGTAATGTTTTAGCTGTATCAAACTTAAAATCAAGTTTTTTCACTTCTTTAGCACCTTCTTCAGGCAATTCTGCTTTTGCACTAGATGCACCATCGATAGTAAATTTGATATATTTACCAGCTACTTTCCATGTTCCTTCTTTAGTTTCATCTTTATCATTAGTCACTTCAAGGCTGTTATCTTTTTTAAATTCTATCATAACATCATGCTCTTTATCATACCATGAGCCAACGAACTGGCTTGCTGGATCAGATTTTTGATTTAGGTAAAAGAACGTTCCACCCGCCACTAAAAGTGCTACAAGTACAGAAGCTACTATCACAATAATTTTTTTCATCATTTTTTCCTCCTAAAATACTAAAATGTATTGAATAAAAATTTTAAATCTTTTTTATAGAAATTAAAATACTAAAATTTTATGTTGTATTCGTTCTGCCCTTATAAATAACTTACTATTCTAACAGAACTCTAATTTAGTATATTCTAGTTAATCACGTCTCTTAAGTGGTAATGCTAAACCAATTCCACTGAGTATAGTTCCTAGAACTACCATCAACATATTTTCACTTGAACCTGTATTTGGTAAAGTCGTATGGACACCATATCTAGGTTTATTTCCAACATAGATATAAGCTGGATTACTTAGAGCAGTTCTAAGTTTGTCTGTTACCAGTTTATGTTCTATATTATTTACCTTAGAATCATGTCTATGGTTCAATGATTCTTGAGGTTTATTATACGCATTCTGATATGCAAGTAGAACAGCCTCATACTGAGCTTTGGCATCCAATTGGTTTTGGAGAAGAGCGTTAAGTTTAGCTTGTTCTGCTTCAAGTGTTTGAAGAGCTAGGCGGTGAGCCTCAAGAGCTTTTTCGTACTCATCTTTTGCGACTTCGTAGTTTTCAGAAGCGTGAATGAGACTATCAAGGAGTTTTTCCAACTCTTTAATGCTGTCTTCGATTTTAGCAATCTCTGCACGAACAGCTTCTTCTTGAGCTTTCAAGTCGTCTAGTTGAGCTTGAATAGTTGCTAGAATTTCTTCTTCTTGTTCTTGTTTTGCTTTGAGTGCTTCAAGAGCTTTTTCTTCTTGTGCAAGTTCAGCTTGCGCTTGTTCTAAAGCTTCTTGTTTAGTCTTCACATCAGCAGTTAGGTTCTCAACAGCTACTTTAGCATCTGCCAAGCGTTTTTCTGCAAGAGCTTCAGCTTCAAGAGCCTCATCATAAGCTTTTTGGGCATCAGGAGTTAAGTCCTTAGTTGCTTCCAACTCTGCAATCACTTTGCGAGTAGCTGTAAGCTCATCGTTAGCTTTTTGATAAGTAGCCTCGGCAACTTCAAGGTCAGCTTGTGTAGCTTTTGCAAGACTTTCAGCATCTTTCAAAGTTTGAACGGCATCTGCCAAAGCTTGGCGTTTTACTTTGATGTCAGAGTTTAGGTTGTTGACGGCTGTTTCCGCATTTTCCAAGCGAGTTTGAGCAGCCTTGTACTCTAATTCAGCTTGGTTAAATTTAGCCTCTGCATCAGGTGTCAAATCCTTAATGGCAAGGAGTGAAGCAAGAGCGTTTTGGATGTTTGAAAGCGTACTTGTTGCTTTAGTGTGTGCTTTTTCAGCGTTAGCTTTCTTAGCTTGAGCAGTAGTATTAGCTTTCAGCATCTTTAAGTGCTTGAATGGCATCTGCCAAAGCTTGGCGTTTCACTGCAAGGTCAGCGTTCAGGTTCTTAACGGCTGTTTCTGCATTTTCCAAACGAGTTTTAGCTGTGTTGTAAGCTAGTTCTGCTTGGTCAAATGTAGCTTGAGCATCAGGTGTCAACTCTTTAATCGCATTTGCTTTATAAAGAGCATCTTTTGCGGCATCAAGTGCGTTAGAAGCATTGTTCTTAACAGAAGTTGCTTCTTTGAGAGTAGCTTGCGCATCCTTATTTGTCTGTTCAGCTTGGCGCAATTCTGACTTAGCTGTGTCGAGAGCTTCACTATTTGCCTTGATTTCGTTATTAAGGTCAGTCAAGGCTTTTTCAGCTCTTGCAAGTCGTTTTTCAGCGGCTTGATGTTCTGCTTGTGCAGTATCAAATTTAGCTTGTGCATCAGGAGTCAAGTCTTTGATTGCTTTTGTGCGTTTGATGGCATCTTTAATGCTGTTTAGCTTATTAACCGCATTGTCGTGTGCAGTCGTTGCTTTTTCAAGACTTTCTTGTGCAACTTTATTTGCGACTTTTGCTTTAGACAAAGCTTTTTCTGTCTCTTTGTGAGTAGCACGTTTATCTCGAATCTCTTTTGTGAGATTTGCATAAGCAGTGCTTGCGTTTGTATTACGCAATTCAGCTTGGCTTAATTCTGACTTAGCAGTATTAAGAACACGCTCTGCATTAGGTGTCAAATCTTGCGTGTTAAGCAAGGTGTTAAGACGGTTTGTAGTAGTTGCAAGTTCAGATTTTGCAGTTTCGTCTGCACGTTTAGCAGAAGCCAAACGATTTTGAGCATTGTTGTGAGTGGCAAGAGCAGAAACTTGAGTTTTCTTAGCTTGTGCCAAGTCTTGTTCCATCTTGCTGGTGTCAAATGGAGTTGGAAGTGGTTTTGCGATACCTTTGTCATAGTAATCATCAATGTAAACAGAAGTACGTTCCCCAGTTGCAGGGTTAAGAGTTGTTTCTGTATGAGCATTTTTGCCTGCGAATTGAACGAAGTGCATACGTCCAACATTATTTTTAGTATAGCTAATATTTCCACCAACCGCGCTTGGAATAGTCGGAACTTCTTCACCAATCATTCCTTCCATGTGTCCAAAATTAGCATGAATATCTCGAACCATAAATGCAAGAACTGCATCGTAAACTTCACGATAAAGCTGAGACATGGTAGCTTTATGAGTTTTTTCGGTATCAATAGCTTTTTCTAGAGGTGAAGTGCTATTCAATGTGTTTGTATAGTTAAGAACTTCTCCATTCCATTTTACACTATCTACACCATCATTCTCCAAAGCTGTGTGGCTATGACCGCTATTGTATGGTTTGTTTTCATTAGCATAATTCTTAGTAATTGCTCGGATACCTTGAATAGACTCTTTGGTAACGATAAAATTATGCTTACCCCAAACTTGGTCTTGGAGGTTATTTGCAAGAAGAGCGTAATAGTGACTTAACGCTTTAATTTGTTCATCTGTTGGATTGTCAAGATTTACAACTGTATCATCAATCGGCAGAACAATGTTTGTTTGTCCAACCTTTAAAGACAGTTGTTTGCATGTTGTCAGACCATTCAAATTGACGAGTGCCAAAGTCATACTTGCCACCCTTGTACCAAGCTTGAATAGCATTGTTCAAAGCGTGCTTATTAGCCTCTGACTTATCACTAAGGAAAGTCTTATATGCTGCAATGACATTTTGTGGCAATTGAGGAATGGTCAAGTTTTTGATAGCAGCGATTTGTTTTTCAAGTGTGTCAACAGCTTTATCTGCTTCATTCTTGGCATTTTCAGCGTTTTTAGCGGCAGTTGTTGCACTAGACAATTCTTGAGCAGTTGCACGCTTAGTAGCTTCTTGTTGACCTTTGAGAGTCTTCAAGTCTTGGATGTCAGAGCGTTTTTGAGCATCTGTATTTTGTGCAATCTCTAACTTACGTTCAGCATCTTCTTTTTTAGCCTGTTTAGTGGCTAGGTCAGCTTTAGCATCGTCACGTTCGTTTGTGACACCTTCCAATTGACTTTCTGATGAAACAAGGCTATCTTTGGCATCTTTTTCATCTGCGAGAGCTTCTTTGAGTTTAGTCGAAGCAAGGTTTGCACCACCTTGAGCTTTAGTCAAAGCAGTTGCAGTTTTAGACTCTTCGTCTTCAGCTTGAGTTTTCGCTTCATCTAACAAGTTAAGTTGTTCTGCCTTTTGAGCATCTGCACGTTTAGCGTCTGCCAAAGTACCAGTCGCACTTGTAAGAGTTGCTTCTTTAGCTTTCAGGTCAGCTTTAGCATCGTTACGCTCTTTTGTAACGCCAGCAACTTTCCCTTTAGAAGCATTTAGAGTTTCTTGAGCTGTCTTTTCAGCTTTTTCTTGTTCTTCAACTCGTCAGAAGCTTGGTTTGCGGCAGTTTGAGCATCAAGCAGGTCACTTTCTGCTTGTTTCAATGTAGCAGTAGTTTGGTTTAGCTTAGTTGTAGTCTCAGCAATTTTTTCTGCACGTTTAGCATCCGCACGTTTAGCATCTTCCAAGTTTGTAGTAGCATCTTCAAATTCTGATTCTTTAGTTGCTAAGTCAGATGTTGCATCATCACGCTCTTTATAGATAGCTTTTGTGCTAGTTCCGTCAAGAACAGCTTGCGCATTATCTTTGTTCTTTTTAGCAACTCCAAGTTTAGAAGAAGTTTCATTTGCTTCATCAGTCGCATCTTGAAGTGTCTTAGCGGTAGAAGCACTTGTACGTTCAGCATCTTCCTCGGATTTTTTTAACCCAGCAATATCCTCTGCCTTTTTAGCATCAGTCTTTTTAGCATCATCTAAAGTTTTAGTAGCATCTTGAAGAGTCGCTTCTTTAGTAGCTAAATCAGATTGTGCATTTTTACGCTCATCTAGGATAGCGGTTGTGCCAGTTCCGTCAAGAACAGCTTGAGCATTGTCCTTGTTTTGTTGAGCAACATTGCGTTTAGATGTAGCTTCGTTGTTAGCTTTAGTTGCATTTGAAAGAGCATCAGTCGCTTGGTCAAAAGTATTCTTTTGTTTTGCTTCAAGCTCTTTTGCATCATTTAGTTTACGAGCTTTTGTGGCATCCGCATCTTGTGATTGTTCAAGAGCTTTCTTCGCATCTTTCACGATAGCTTTTTTAGCTTCTAGGTCTTTCTTGGCATCTTTTTCTTCTTTGATAACCTTGTCAGCACCAGTTCCATTCAAAACATTTTGAGCGTTTTGAACTTTCTTTTCTGCTCCAGCAACTTTTTTAGCTTGATTGTTTGTTGCTTCCGTAGCATCCTTAACAACAGTTTCTTGTGCATCTTTCTTTTCTTGCACTTGATTTTGTTGTTCTTTCAAAGAATCAATCTTTTGAGTTTGATTAGTCACTTCTTTCTTAGAAGCATCAATCGCATTTTTTGTTCCTTCGATTGCTTCAGGAGTTGCAGCTTTTTTCTTTTGTTCAGCTTGTTCAAGAGCTTGTTTAGCAGAGTTTTCTGCCCCTGAAGTTGTAGCTTCTTGTTTCTTAGCATCTTCAACAACAGGAGTTTGAGCTTCAACCGCTTGGTCAGCTTGGTCTTTAATTTCTTTTGCTTGTCCAACAATTTCTTGAGTTGGAGTCTTAGTTACAAGAGCAGTTCCGTTTGAAACCTCAACACCCTCGACTTGAGTGATAGAAGTTGTAGGGGAATTTTGTAGATGTTTTTCTTCAGCTACTGTATTATCTGTCGGTTTTACATCAACCTGTTCATCTGCTTTTACAGATAGGGTTGAAAAACTTGTTAAAGCAACTCCTGCCGCTAAAGCAAGGGTTATTTTTTTCTTATTATTTTTACTTTTTCTTGATTTCATTTTTACCCACATAAAATTTGAAGCGTATATGCCCCAAATCCAAGCCCTTCTTATAATATTACAAACGCTCTCATTATACCATTTTTATTTACTATTGTAAATAATAACGTATATTTTGAATACTATTGTTTATATAAATATCAACAAAAAATATATACAATAATTAAAAGGAGAATTTGTAAATGAAGATTGGAGAATTGGTCAGGGAATATCGACTAAGTAAAAAGCTAACTCAGCAAGAGCTTGCCGAAAAAAGTGATCTTAGCTTGCCTTTTATTAATTTAATTGAAAACAATAGAAGAAACTTATCTGTTGATACTCTACTAAAAATTTTATCTGCTATGGATATAGATCCTTCTGATTTTTTTAGACCACTTTCCGAAACTTCTGATGATGATCTTCAACTTTTTAATTGAAAAAAATTCAACTCAATAAAAAAATCGTACTGAAATTATTGAGCTTTTTTTCTCAACATTCTAAAAATTTAATGAAAAAAATAAAAAAATTTTTTTTTAAAAAAATAAAAAAAGTAAATAAAAAAACTTACTTTTTTTCCTTCAAAACCTTGTCACATCAATAAAAATATCGTACTGAAAGTATTGATTTCTTTCTCAACATTCTTGTTCTAAACTAAAAAAATTAAAAGTAGGTAAGAGCCTACTTTTTTTCTTCAAAAACCTTGTTACGACGCGTTTTTGAAGCACTCAAAACTGAGTGCTTTTTTTTGTTTTTTTAAAAAAATTCCATCATGCGTTTTTTTGGAAAGATTTATGGCATACTAACCAATATAAGAAAGAAGGAGGTTTAATTTTAAAGAAAATTACATTTTAGAAGTACATCTTCATTACAGATTTAACAACAAGGAGGAATATACATGGTAAGAAGACCTAAAAGAAATAAACGAGATGGTAAAGTAGTCAAGAGACCTCCCTTATCTCGTGAAGAAATAGAAGAAAAGGAAAGACAAAAAGGAAGATAGAGAACTTAGGAAGAAAGAATTACTGGAATCACAGAAACAAAACGAAAGTTTTATAAAATCTTGTTTCTCAATTGTTCGAGCTTATTGGGGTATTGATAACTGTATAGTCTCAATTCTTAGCCCAAAAGTAACCTTTGATTCTAACGTTTTTGATGAACAAATATTTAAAGACACAGCATCTATAGATTACAACTCACAAGGAGAATTAATTAAGATCACAATTCAATCAGTAGATTTAGGAAAAGTAACAATTAGCTTAAAAGAAGTAGGTTACAGAAAGAAGTATATTGCAATTCAACTTAACGGTCCTTCTCCTAATTTTCAAACTACAGGCATTGAGGGAATTAAATTAAGATTAAAAGAAGTATTACATAAATTAGAAAAAGATTATAAGATTAAGATTAAATATAATCCGGATTATGTTAGGTTTAAGAAAATTGAATTAGCATTCACAATTGCTTTTAATAAATTACCATCTCTACAAACTCGTCAATTATTAATGAGGGCGCTTGTAGCAGACAAAAAAAGAGATTTAAAAAACTATAGTACAAGTCAAAATGCAGATTATTTTCCGATAATAACGATTGAAATTAATAAGAAAGAGAAACACACCTTCTATAACAAAATTGAGAAAGCAAAAAAGAACAAGCAGATTCCTAAAAAAAATTCATCATTAAAAAATCTAGAAGTCTTTAGATATGAAATCGAATTAACCGGCAGTAAGATAGCTGAGCAATTAGACTCCCATTACTTAGCACAATTAACTGATGAAATGATTATTCAATATTTAGAGCTTCTAATATCTGATAGTGTTTTTCGATATATAAAGATAATCATAGATGCAACTATAAAATGCGAAAAGATGTTAGCTAAAAATTTTAAGCAAAATAATCAACAAAAATTATATAGCTCAATTTTTTTACAAGATATTAATGATCAGTTATCAACTACCACAATATCAGATTTAATTGATGAAGATATCATTGCATTTCTTCCAATAAGATTTTTTTAAAAAAACAAATAAGGGGGAAACTAAAAAGAAGAATTCTAGAAAACTTCCAACTCAAGGAAAAAAATACTGGAACAAAAACATGAAGTAGGAAAAATGACAAGTTGGCAAGTTTTAGAAATAATAAGGGTAATGTTCCATTCACTAGAAGAAGCAAAAAAATATGGTTTAGGAACTCGTATAAACCCTTCCACAACTTTTTATAAAACTTTTCCACTAAAAACATACCCTTTAAAAGAAAGAAATGAAATCTTCAATGATACAATTTCAAACAATACAAGAGAAAAACTTGAAGATAAAATGTTGAAACGAATCTTAAAAAAGATTTAGAGATGGAATAAAAAAATTTAGCAGTTATTTTAATAGCAAATATATTCTTCAATGTCAAAAAACGCTGATATATCAAGATGCATTTATAAATATGTACCGCAACTACTATTCGAATATTTTCAAAAGGATAAGGATATGAAAGTTACTTTAAGTAAAAATAAAAAAGAGCTTGTTTCCAAACTTTGGTCGGTGTCAGAAACAAACTCAAAATATACTAGTAATAATATCTATTACCTACTTATATTATCGCAATAAAATTTAGAAATTTCAAGAGGATTATTAATTATGAAACAAACAATGAACAAAGAAGATTTAATTAAAATGGGTTACAATCCCTATACTGCCGTTACAATTATTAGACAAGCTAAGCAAATTATGGTACAAAAGGGATATGCCTTTTATAATAATCGACGTTTAGGGCATGTCCCTATCGTTGCTGTTGAAGAAATTCTGGGTGTTTCACTTCACAAGGAGGAATAATGCCACAAAATCAACAGAAAACTAAATTTCCTGGAGTCTATACTGACAAAAACGGAAAATTTTTTATTCAAACCGAATTTGGTATAGATAGAGTAACCGGGAAACGTGTACGAAAGAAATCAAGGAAAGATCAACACGGAAATCCATTTAATTCAGCTTCAGAAGCATATAAGGAATTAACTCGACTGAAACATGAATATCATCAATCTCAAGGTTATTCTAACTACCAGATGAAATATCGGCAATTTATGGAGGAACATTACATTCCTTATTATAGAACAACAGTTGAGCACAGCACATTTTTAGTTCGAGAGAAAAACCTTTTACAGCTTTGTGATCGTTTTGGTGACATTACACTTCGTTCGATTACCCTCGAACAAGTCCAGAAGTTTCGAACATGGTTACTGACTAGTCAAGATGAGGATGGTGCCGGATATTCACAAGGATATGCTAGCCTCATCTTTGGCATGTTTAGGAAATCATTGGACTATGCTTTGCAAATGGGATATGTGGAAAAAAACATTTCTAAGCAATCTAATGCAATTCCTAAAGGGAAAAGTAATGTCCCATATTGGACTAAGAGCGAATTTGAAGCTGTTATTTCACAAATTTACATTGAAGATGTATATGAACATTTAAACTTCGTGATGATTTGGGTATATTTCATGACTGGCGTACGTGTAAATGAAGGTTGTGCCCTTCAATGGAATGATGTTGACTTTGATAAGCAACGCCTACGAGTTCATCATATGCTTATTGTTAAAAACAAAAAAGAATGGACGCGTAATTCGTATTCGAAAACTAAAGACGGGCGAAGGATGATTAGTTTAGATAAAGATACTATTGATGTGTTAAAAAAATGGCGTGAAGCTCAAAAAAAGATTGGACTAGGACACGAGAACGATTTTATCTTTTCATACGATGGCTTGCCTATGCTGAAATCTACAATTTCAAGGATTATTAAAAGATACGCCAAGATTGCTCACGTAAAACCTATCCAAGCGAAAGGTCTCAGGCACAGTCACGCTTCCCTTGTAATTAATGAATTAAATGCTACTGTACTTATTCTATCAAACGTTTAGGACACTCTTCTCCTGAAATCACATTGAAACATTACTCACATCTATGGGATGGCGCTGATGAAGTTATCACTAATGAAATGGTAGGAATTATTAATGTTTCTTTCCCATCTTCTAGCTTAGTAAATTTCAACGGGAACCAATCAATTTCAAAATAACATTCCCACCAAAAACCCCACCAAAGAATTACTAACTCCTTAAAAAGCCTATTATATAGCAATTCTCAAGGAGTCTGCAACCGTTGAGTGGGAGCAAAATCATAATATTAAAGTCTAAAATCCCATCAGAGAATTTCTGATGGGATTTTAATATTTCATGATAATTCTTACCAGAAAAACTTTCGATAAATTCTAGCAATCGTTAAAAAGATAGCATAAAGTATGCCTAAGATAGTTAAAACTATTTTTCCAGTACTAAATTCTGAACCGATGACCAATATATGAAAGAGAGGAGCGAGACCGGTACACACATATATCAAATAAGCAATAACATTTATTTCACCAATCCCAGCAATAAAATCTTTAAAATCTCTCATTTAACTTCCCCTACAATCTATTTTTAATTTAAGTATATTATAAACTTCAGAAAAATAAAAGAATGTTATGATTATATTTTAAGATTCCCAATATCTTCTACTTGTGAAATCTGACAATCCCAATGTTGAACTATAAAAAACAGTAAAACCACTTGGTTTTACTGTCTGATGTTTAAAATGTTTGACGTTTAGCCTTACGTTCTGCACGTCCACGGGCACGACTTTCAGCACGCTTGGTTTTACGGCGTTTTTCATCGACCGCCCACTGAATTTTCTTCTTATAGCCTGGTTTGACTTTTTTCTTTTTCTTTTTAACCAAACCAATCATTTCGATATCCAGTTTTTCCTGTTTTTTCTCACGATTGGCACGACGGTCACGGTCATAAGTATCTTGGAATTCTCCATCTTTAACCACCTTAGGTACAAACTTAATTCCTAATTTCTCCAACTCACGAATATCTGAGTCGTCACTTGGTTGATAGAGGGTGATGGCTGTACCTGGTAGACCATTACGTCCAGTTCGTCCAACACGGTGGACAAAGAAGGACAAGTCCTGTGGAATAGCATCGTTGATAACGTGGCTGACACCTTCAATATCAATCCCACGCGCAGCTAGGTCAGTCGCAACAATGTACTCAAAATCAAGATTTTTCACCTGATTCATGATCCGTTTGCGTTCACGAGGAGCAATGTCTCCATGGATCTTAGCCACCTTCAAGCCTTGAGCTGTTAGGTAAGCATGCAATTCATCCGCACGAGTTTTTGTATTGACAAAAATCATGGCGAGATACGGCTGCATGACTTGAGTCAACTCATAAATCTGAGCGTTCTTGTCTCTACCCTTTGTCGAAATCAACCAGTTGTCAATGGTATCAGAGATAACTGTCTTGGTCTTGATTTTCTCCATGACAGGATTGGACAAGTATTTCTTCAAAAATGGTTGTAGTTTTTGTGGGATAGTCGCTGAAAAGACCATAAACTGCAAGTCTTTTGGAAGACTTCCTGCAATCTTATCAACCGTCTCCAAGAATCCCATATCCAAGGTCATGTCCGCTTCATCGACTACAAAGGTCTTAGCTTTGTGAATGGCTAGGTCACCAGACTTGACCAAGTCATAAATACGACCTGGAGTTCCGATTACGATATGTGGTTGATTACTTGCTAATTTGTCAATCTGACGGGCCTTGTCTGTACCACCAACATAGTTGGCAACACGAATCTCAACATCTGAATGTGCTGCGATCTGACGAGCAGCTTGGTAAATCTGTGTTGCCAATTCACGACTTGGAGCTGTAATAACCGCCTGCACACTGTCACTCTCTTCGTCCAATTGTTGGAAAATGGGAAGTAAGAAAGTATGAGTCTTCCCTGAACCTGTTTTTGATTCACCAACCAAGTCACGACCTGCCAAGACAATAGGAATCAACTTTTCCTGCACCTCGGTAGGAGTCGTAAACTTCAACTCCTCCAATGCTTCTTCTATATATTTTTTAAATTTAAATTGTGTAAATGACATAATTTCCTCGATTCTATCTATCTACTCATTATACCATAATTTAGTCTATTACAGGGGATGGATTTCCGTCAAGAATAATACCATGAACATTTTAGCAACCAAGCATACATAAGAAACACTCCTAGTTACGATGAACAAGGAGTGTTATAGGATTAATTGAGCTTCCATTCGTCTCTCAGCCAATCACAAATAGTGATAACGTTCCTTAAGAGCTTCATGATGCCCATAAGCATCAAATGTGCAATAAGTCGAAGGGACTTTCTCTGAAATCAGGTCATGTAGATCTCTGGCATAAATAGGAGCCTTAGACAGACGATTGGAATGATTGGCACCTTCTGTCTGACCATTTTGCAGATAAATCAGGCTTTGGCTCTGTATCAAGTCATGTTCCCCACAATATTCTGTAAAATCAGGATACCAGAAGGAACCACAGATAGAAAAGATACAGGTCGCAGGTAGATGACTACTATAAAGACTATAGACAGCAGCAAGACCACCCAGTGAATAGCCACCATAAGCAATTCTACTTTCATCAATCAAGTAGTCCTTCTCTAGAATTTTTAAAATTCCTTGAAAGATCTTCTGATGGTATTGGTCTACCTTCCCACCAAAATCTGGTGCCCCTTCTTTCAATGCATCAGACTGCCAGGGTGTAAAGTCATCCAGACGATTTTCTGGAATCAAACCCACCAAAATTACAGATTGGGATAGGGCTGACAAATAGTCCAATTGCCCATCATTTAAAAGAATCATTGGGTAGGCTTGTTGAGGATCATAGTTCAAAGGAAGACTGACCCTAACTCGAATCCCTTCCCAGTTAAACTCCTTATTTCTTGATAAAGTCATTGATTTTTTCAAGGGAATCAATCACCGCAGGACCGTAATCCATCAACTCATCGTAAGAGATAGTCATGATTTTTTTATTTTTGATTGCTGGGACATTTTCCAAAACAGCATTTGCCTTCATCAAATCCACTGCTTTTTCATCTAACTTTTGATTGCGGTCACTAGTTACATAGATAATCAACTCTGGATCCATTGACACTAGATTTTCCAGGGTCAAACCAGAAGTTCCTGTTGCGACATTGGTATAACCAAGTTGGTTAAGTAAGCTTTCCTGAAGGGCTGACTTGTAGGCACCAAAGGTTTCGTCGTTATAAGCAACCATAATCAAAGCTTTTTTCTTTTCACCCTGTGTTTCTGGGTTAGCTTTTTTAACCGCATCGATTTTAGCTTGTAATTGTTCTGCGTATTGGTTAGCCTTGTCTTGGACATTGAAAATGGTACCAAGATTCTTCACATCTTCTACGATATTTCCTAAATCTTGTTGGATAGTTGAAAGTGAAGCTTTTTGCGTATAAACAGGGATTTTGTTTTCATTCCAAGCACTAATGGTTCCCATTGACTTTTCAGAAAACATCATGTTGCGTCCCATCAAGGCATCTGGTTCATAAGAAAGAACTGTTTCTTGTGAGACAGATTTTTTATCACCAATGTGAGGGATGGCTTCAATAGCATCCTTGTATTTACCAGTTACAGCATTATCAGGATTGAGCATGCCAGCAATTTTATCTTTCAAACCGAGTTCAAGTAGGATTTCAGTTGTTGAGAGGTTGTTTGTGATGACCTTTTCAGGTGCCTTTTCAAATACTTGTTCGACTTCGTTTCCTTTAGCATCATAAGTTTTGATAGTTACAGGATAGCTGGTTTCTGTATTAGCTTTTTGACTAGCTTCTGTTGTAGCTGGTGCAGATGATGTTTCTTTAGATGCGTTACCACAAGCTGCTAAAGATAAGGTAGCTACTGTTACAAGTAAAATACTAAGTGTTTTTTTCATGTTTTTATTTTCCTTTTTAATTTTTATAAATAGTGAATCATGGCTTGCTGATCTTCTGTCCAAGTTACCTTACTTTGAACGCCATAGACAGCCTGCAATGACTCGGGTGTGATGGTCTCTTTTGGAGTACCTTGGTAAACAATCTCCCCTTCTTTCATTAGATAGAGATAGTCTGAGTAGCGACAAGCCAGCTGAATATCATGCAAGACAGCTAGTACATTGATCTGAAGATTTTTGACAATGGCCAATAAGTCTAGCTGATACTTGATATCCAAATGATTGGTCGGTTCATCTAAGAGCAAGAGGGTCGGCTCTTGGGCCAAGGCGCGTGCTAACAGAACCCGTTGCTTCTCTCCTCCTGACAAAGAAGAGTAGAGTCGATTTCTCTTTTCAAGCATATCTACCTTGACCAGCGCATCCTCAACCAAAGCAAAATCTCTGTCTTTTTCCTTTTGCAAGAAAGAGAGATGGGGAGTTCTACCCAGCATGACAATCTCCTCAACTGTACAATCAAACTGAAGTTGATTAAACTGCGTGATGACTGCCATCTGCTTTGCCGTTTCTTTGACGCTCATTTGATCTAGAGGCTTCCCATCTAAAGAAATCAAGCCCCGATTCGGCTTTTCCTGTCGATAGAATAGTTTCAGCAAGCTGGTCTTTCCACTTCCATTTGGTCCCAAAATAGTATGAAATTGGTTTCCCTCAAGTTTAAGTGAGACTCCTTTGAGAATCTTTTTTTCTCCGATTCCAAAGTGAATATCCTGGCACACTAAGTCCATATCAGACTCTCACCTCCCTTCGTCTACTTGCAACCATGTAGATAAAGAAAGGTGCACCTACTAGGGCCGTGAAAATTCCAATCGGTAGTTCAGCATTTTGAATCAGAATGCGAGCAAAGACATCTGCCCAGACGACAAAGAGGGCGCCTAGTAAGGTTGCAATCGGAAAAAGCCTTTTGTAATTTGTCCCTACCAAACTTCGAGCCAAATGCGGTGTAATCAAACCGACAAAACCGATAATCCCACAGGTCGATACCAAGATAGCCGTCATCACAGCTACAATCGTCACATAAAGATACCAGTAAAAACGCAAGGGAATTCCCAAAGTCAAAGCCGCCTCATCTCCCATCATCATGGCATTGAAAACACGATATTGTGTAGAGAAAAATAAAAAGGCGATTCCCACGATTATAGTTGGCAAGGTTAAATGAGCCCATGAGGTTCCCGCTAAAGAACCCATGGTCCAAAACTTGATGGTCATAACGCTATCAGCATTGGCTCCAATAGAGATAATAAAGTTTGAAAAAGCCAAAAATAGGGCATTCACTACCGTACCCGATAAGATTAAGCTAGAAGTTGTCATCCTACCCTGCATGGATGCGATGAGTAGAACTGCAACTGTTGCTAAAATCGCTCCGAGGAAAGAGCCTAGACCAATCATAACTTTAAATCCAAGAATAATACTCAAAGTTGCTCCAAAGGTTGCCCCGGCTGAAATTCCTAATACATAGGGCTCTGCGATTGGATTGTTGACCGTTGACTGCATGACACTGCCACACATGGAAAGGCCTGCACCCACAATCAATCCAAGAAAAACCCGTGGCAATCTCATATTCCAAACAATAGCAAACATAGACTTTGAAATGTCTCCTATCTCAAAAGGAGCCCCTAACTGACTCAAAATTATCCGATAGGTATCACTCAAACTAATTTGAACAGACCCCATAGAAACTGCCAGAAACAGAGAAATTCCCAATGCTCCTAGCAAAAAAGCGAGGAGAAAAAAATATCGTAGGTTTTGATGGCTTCCAGAAAATTTGGAAAGCATGAAACCCTCCTTTGACAAAAATTAAAAATTTAGACAATTTTAATAAACAGTATACCACATTTCTAAATCATGAGCAAGACTAGAAAAATGCACACAAAAAAGCCCTCTGAAGTCAGAGAGCTTGATTCTTGCTGGATAAAACGTTTATAGACTAGGCGGCAAGCCGAAGATTGTACAAAAATGTTAGTGAAACAAAAAATCTCCCCGAAGGGAGATCATTCTAGTTTATTTTACCTTACAGTGCTAGGAACCGTAACCGAAGATTATACTTGAGTATATCGAGGTAAGGTGACAACGCAATGTAAGTGGAAAATAAAGCAGATTAACGACGAAGTCCTAGAGAGTTGATCAACTCACGGTAACGGTTAACGTCGTTTTTACGCAAGTATGCAAGCAAGTTACGACGGCGACCGATTTTCTTCATCAATCCACGGTAAGTAGCGTGGTCTTTTTTGTGTTGTTTGATGTGTTCGTTAAGGTGGTTGATTTCCCAAGTAAGGACAGCAACTTGAACCTCTACTGAACCTGTATCACCTTCGTGACGTGCATATTGTGCAATGATTTCATTTTTTTTCTCTTTTGAGATTGCCATGATGTTTCTCCTTTTTATTTGGCTTCATCCGAGTGACAGGTTGGCATGCCTGTAACCAAGAAGAAGTTATTTGTCTTTACGACATTTCCTATTCTACCAATAACTAAGTTCTTTGTCAACTGATTTACTATTCTTACCACAAAAGTGCTATAATAGTTATAGGAAGGATATCTAAGTTGACATCTTAAAAAGAGAGGTGATTACCATGCGTAAATTCTCGCAATATCTCCCCTACTATCTGGTCATATTTTTCTTTTATTGGCCACTTTATGAGCTGTTATTATGGACTATTACCAAAAACTATATCTTGAAGGAGCTCACCATCGGCAACGTTATTATCTTCTCTCCACTGGTGACTTTCATAGTATCACTATTCTACTCTTATCGTTTCAAGTTCTCAGTTTGGTGGTTAATTGGAGTTGGTTTGCTCTTTTGCTTTACCATCATACCTTTTGGTGAATTTATCCTTCTCTACTTCCTAGCCTATGAAATCTTTGCCCTCGCGGGTATGGCTGTCGGTGTAGCTATTAAGAATCTAGTGCAAAAACTGAAAAGGAAAAAACTTTCACAAAATCCTTGAAAAATCTCACAATCATGCTATAATAATGCATAGAGACAAGTCACTTAGAACCTTTCTACCAGAGAGTGCGTGGTTGTTGAGAACGCATAGGAAGCCTAAACTGATACTACTCTACTGACTTTTATGCAAACATAAAACGGTGGCTACGTTAGAGCCAATCAGAGGTGTCCCTCTTTTTTGAGGAACATAAATGAAGGTGGAACCACGTTGCGACGTCCTTTTTAGGATGTCGCTTTTTGTTTTCGTTTTTCTTTTGTTACTTTGGGGGTGGCGAGAGAGGACTTTTCCTATGCTGCAATATTAAAAAAATAAAATGAATAAAGGAGATCTATATGGGATTCAAATTTGAAGAGATTAAGGCTTATTTAATGAAACATGGCATAGATTCTAGCGTAGCTGAGTCACTGCATGCGGTCTATGGAACTCAGCGCTTGGGAGGCACTGCAAATGCCTACTTTTTAATTGTTTTTACCGAGACAGGAATCTACATCATTTCTATTACACCTATGGGGAAATTAGGAGACATTGTAGGAGAATTTTCGGCAGAAGATATCGAAGCATATCAATTTAAGAAGCGCCTGTTTATAGGATATAAACTTAAATTTTCGATGAATGATAAACAGAGTTTTGAATTTAATGTTAATAAGATAATGATTGGCGCAGGCTGGCATAAAACTGAGCTACAAAAAATCCTAGAAACAAACTATTACAATAAAAGAATAGATTCTTAAAATATTTGGATAATAGATAAGGAGAAAACCATGATCAAAATTACTTTCCCAGATGGCGCTGTTCGTGAATTCGAATCTGGCGTTACAACTTTTGAAATTGCTCAATCCATCAGCAATTCTCTAGCTAAAAAAGCTCTTGCTGGTAAATTCAACGGCAAACTCATCGACACTACTCGTGCGATCACTGAAGATGGAAGCATCGAAATCGTGACACCTGATCACGAAGATGCATTGGATATCTTGCGTCACTCAGCGGCACACTTGTTTGCCCAAGCAGCTCGTCGTCTCTTCCCAGACATTCACTTGGGTGTTGGTCCAGCTATCGAAGATGGTTTCTACTACGATACTGATAACCAAGCTGGTCAAATCTCTAACGAAGATCTTCCTCGTATCGAAGAAGAAATGCAAAAAATCGTTAAAGAAAACTTCCCATCAATTCGTGAAGAAGTGACCAAAGACGAGGCGCGTGAAATCTTCAAAAATGACCCATATAAATTGGAATTGATCGAAGAACACTCAGAAGACGAGGGTGGCTTGACCATCTACCGTCAGGGTGAATACGTGGACCTTTGCCGTGGACCTCACGTCCCATCAACAGGCCGCATCCAAATCTTCCACCTTCTCCATGTAGCTGGTGCATACTGGCGCGGAAATAGCGACAATGCTATGATGCAACGGATCTATGGTACAGCTTGGTTTGACAAGAAAGACTTGAAACTACCTTCAAATGCGTGAAGAAGCCAAAGAACGTGACCACCGTAAACTTGGTAAAGAGCTTGATCTCTTTATGATTTCTCAAGAGGTTGGTCAAGGTCTTCCATTCTGGTTGCCAAATGGTGCGACAATCCGTCGTGAGTTGGAGCGCTACATCGTCGATAAAGAGTTGGCTTCTGGCTACCAACACGTTTACACTCCACCACTTGCTTCAGTTGAGCTCTACAAGACTTCTGGTCACTGGGATCACTACCAAGAAGACATGTTCCCAACTATGGATATGGGTGACGGTGAAGAATTCGTTCTTCGTCCAATGAACTGCCCACACCACATCCAAGTCTTCAAGCACCATGTTCACTCATACCGTGAATTGCCAATCCGTATCGCTGAAATCGGGATGATGCACCGCTATGAAAAATCTGGTGCCTTGACAGGTCTTCAACGTGTACGCGAAATGTCTCTCAACGACGGTCACCTCTTTGTAACTCCTGAACAAATCCAAGAAGAATTCCAACGTGCTCTTCAGTTGATTATCGATGTTTATGAAGACTTCAACTTGACTGAATACCGCTTCCGCCTCTCTCTTCGTGACCCTCAAGATACTCACAAGTACTTTGATAACGATGAAATGTGGGAAATGCCCAAACCATGCTTCGTGCTGCCCTTGATGAGATGGGTGTTGACTACTTTGAAGCTGAAGGTGAAGCAGCCTTCTACGGACCAAAATTGGATATCCAGGTTAAGACTGCCCTTGGAAAAGAAGAAACCCTCTCTACGATTCAGCTTGACTTCTTGCTTCCAGAACGCTTCGACCTTAAATACATCGGAGCTGATGGTGAAGAACATCGCCCAGTTATGATCCACCGTGGGGTTATCTCAACTATGGAACGCTTCACAGCGATTTTGATTGAGAACTACAAGGGTGCCTTCCCAACATGGCTGGCACCACACCAAGTAACTCTCATCCCAGTATCTAACGAAAAACACGTGGACTACGCTTGGGAAGTAGCTAAGAAGCTCCGTGACCGTGGTGTCCGTGCTGATGTGGATGAACGCAACGAAAAAATGCAATTCAAGATCCGTGCTTCACAAACTAGCAAGATTCCTTACCAATTGATTGTTGGTGATAAGGAAATGGAAGACGGAACTGTCAACGTTCGTCGCTATGGACAAAAAGAAACGAACACTGTCCCAGTAGATGAATTTGTAGCAGCTATCCTAGCTGATATCGCTAACAAGTCTCGTGTTGAGAAATAAACCATTTAACCTGGAACAAAATCTCAGCCACCTAAAAAGCAACAACTATTTTAGTTGTTGCTTTTTTATATTTTGATTAAGCTGAGCTAATAGTGATTGGTCAAACTACCACAAATGGTATCCTCATCAACAATCCTTTCTATCCACTAACTTTTGGATATAGGATATCCTCCCAAGATTTGCTTCCATGAGTTAGATAAGTTCAATATCCTCAATCCTTGTCTGCTTCATTTTCTTTTACGCGATCTTTTTGTGAATCTTTTTCAGAGAGTTTTTGATCGATATACTTGTTAATGGTTTCATAAAATTCCTTGGTCATCTCACTATCTAATTTTGTCGAATTATGGACCTGATTGACTTTCAATTGAACAGATTGAATACCGTAAGAGGCCTGTTTTTGGCGGATTGTTTCTAATTCTTCTTCTGAAATCGGATCTCCAACAACTGTCAAGACTAATTCATTGCTACTTGACTTGTAGACTTGATTAATGATCGTATGATTAGAGAACTCTTTTCCTACAAACTGTTTGATCCCTTCTTTTCGTGCTTGATCCATCGTCAGAGTGACTGCTGAATAGCTGGCTGGAAGAACCAATAATACAATCAAGGATATCAAGCCAATTTTCATTTTAATGTTTAGCTCTTTAAATGAACTTAAGGGAGATTTTCTCATCAAAATTCTTGTTCCAACAATGTTGGCTAGCATGATAAAGACACAGTTAATCAAGAAAAGATAGAGAGCTCCCCAAAAAAATCGTATATTTCCATTAGCTAAGCCATAGCCTGCAGTACAGATAGGCGGCATTAGAGCTGTTGCAATGGCTACTCCTGGCACGATATTGTTTGCTTCTTTTTTCCTTGAACCAATAACACCTGCTATCCCACCAGCAATAGCAATGAGAACATCCCAAATGGTTGGAGAGGTTCGTGCAATCAACTCGCTACTTGCATAAGATAAGGGAGAAATCCAGAAATACAGAGTCGAGACAAGCAAACTGACCAATACTTGAATAAATAAAACCTCTAGAGATTGCTTGATTAAACGCGTATCAAAAATAGCTAAACCGAATCCCAGTCCAACAATCGATGTCATAAGAGGGGAAATCAGCATGGCTCCAATAATAACAGCTGTTGAATTCATGTTTAGACCTATAGAGGCAATAAAAATCGCACACATCAAAATCACTGTATCTCTTAATCGAACATGAAGGTCATCATATAATTTCTCACGGTATTCACGAGTTGAATAGTTTCCGGACATTGGTTACTCCTTTTATTTCATATAATCTTATTTCTGCATGGATGATGGTAGAGAGACTTCTGTCCAATCTGACATGTTTTTAATTCTTACCTGTGATTCTTTTGAACATTATCTTTTAAATATCCATCAGTCCATCCTTAACATTATATCAAAAATTTTACAGTCTTTCTCTGAAGAAATCAAGCAATTTAAGAGATAGAGAAAGGTAGAAATTTCTGTATCCTTATCCGCAGAAGAAAAACGTTATCTCCTCTGAAAGTAGATACCTTTTTAATGTTTAAACATGATAAGTTTGTAGCAGCAATCCTAGCTGATATCGCCAACAAATCACGTGTTGAGAAATAAGAGATAAAACCTGGGACAAAAGCCCAGCTACTAAAAAAGAGGCTGGGACAAAAGCCCTAGCCTCTCAATTGTCTTTGGATTGTCGAGCAAGACGCAGTGGTTGAGTGGACTCTACTACGCTGATTTCATCAGCTTTTACAGCCCTACTCAACTGTGCGGAGGTGGGACGACGAAATCGAATTCTAACGAATTAACGATTTCTGTCCCACTCTCTTTTTTGATGTTTCTGTTTTTACATTTGAACAATTCTACGATAGCTTCTTGAAGTAATCATAAAGATAAGTACGTAGATGAGGGCAAAGATACCACAAATAGAAAGTGTTACACTTAACATCATAGCTGTATCTACTACCCCAATGACCTTAAGAATCAAACTTAACATATGATAGGCAAAGGCCAAATGTAGAAAGGCGAAGATTACAGGGAGGAAGAAAACAGTCAAGACCTGCTTGTTAATGGTTTGTTTGATTTGTTTTTGATCCAAGCCCACTTTTTGCAGGATGACAAAGCGTTCACGATCCTCATAACCTTCTGAGATTTGTTTATAGTAGATTACTAAAACTGTACCCATCATAAAGATGATAGAGAGGAAAATACCGATAAAGAGAATTCCACCAAAGAGAGCGTTCATTTGGGCAATTGCATCACTTGCACCATTACCCCCATAAACCATAGCATCTTCTCTCTGGAGATTATGACTAAAGTTGTTCACATACGCATCAAAGTCATCAGCTAGCTTTAACTGTTCCTCTAGACTTGCAGTTACATCCATACCACCGTAGAACTGATTGAAGATAGCAGAATCTTGGTACTGATCCAAAAAGTTTTGAATATTTGGTACAACTAGATAGTTATAATCCGAAACCAAGAGAACGTACTGGTTTGAAACATGGTCTCTGAGGAAATCTTGCTGGATTTCTTGCTTTATCGTATAGTTCTGATTGTTGAGACTAATTGCTTTCTGACCTTTAAGTTGATCATTTCGAGCCCAAAGTCCTACTTCATTTCCAGAAAGATTTAGCTTTTTGTCCAGTCATTTTTTTTCATAATCTTTTTGGTCGAAAAACTAGGAAAAACTGTCTTTGGCAATACATTAGTTTTTCCCTTTTTCATAGATAGTTAAGTTTGTTCCATCTTGATTAGAAAGGACCAAAGCTAGCAAAGCTAAGAACGTCTTTATTGCTAATCGTCAAGTTCTTTTCACTGGCATATTGAGTCAATAGTTGGTCTAAATCCTCAACTTCTATATTTTGTCCTTTAACATCAAAAATCGTGAGGATACATGATATTTTTTTATATTTTTCAGATCCGTTATAGATGCTGGTTGCTGCAGACATGGTGACCAAAACCATAGTTGAAAGGATGGCAATGGTTGCTAATCCGACAGCATTTTTCTTCATACGGAAGATAAGGTTAGAAACAGAGATGAGGTTGTTGGGTTGGTAGTAATATCTCTTGTTTTTCTTGAGCAACTGTAAGAAAACTGTAATACCAGCATTGAATAAAAGATAGGTCGCAACTATTACCAACATGACGGCAATAAAGAAAGTAAGGGTTGCTGAAATTGGGTCTGTTACGCTTAGTGCTAAGTAGTAGCCACCACCTAGAGTAATTAGCCCTAGTAAAGTTTGAAGGACTAGGAAACGCCCTTTCTTTTCACCTTTTGATTTCTCACGAGAGAGTTGGAGGGCATCCATACGGATAATGCGGATAGCATTTAGGAAGACAAGGACTAAAAAGACAAGACCAAATACAATAAGGATGGAAAGCACTACAGACCATTGGAAAGTTGCAACTAACTCTACCTTCATCTTTGCAAGTTTAAGCAATAAAGCAAAGATGAGATTATCAAAGAGGGCACCAATCCCAATCCCAGCTGTCACTGTTACTAGCCCAAATATCAGGAGCTCCTTAAAGGTCATACCAATCAAGTGGCGTTTTTCTAAGCCCAACATGCCATAGATACCCAGTTCTTTTGAACGATTTCATGACAAAGCTGTTGGCATAAAGAACGATAATGGCAGATGCAAGTGTCACAACGACAAGCCCTAGTTGTAAGGTAAATTGTATAGCAGATGCACCACGTAAATCCACAATTTTAGGATTAAATGCTAGGGAGTAAAAGAGATAGCTGATAGTGACTGCCAAAATGACAGACAAAGCAAACGGATAATAGAGTTTGCGGTTTTTAATTAAGTTGGATATGGCCAACTTATTGGTTAATCGAAACATACTAGTTCACCTCACTTGCCATAACAGTCAAGGTATCAGAGATTTCTTGGAACATCTGACGATCCGTCTTTTCACCACGGTAGATTTGATTATAAAGAATACCGTCCTTGATGAAAAGGACACGTTTTGCACGACTGGCCGCAGCTGTTGAGTGGGTCACCATGAGAATGGTTTGCCCTTGTTCGTTGATCTGATCAAAGATATCAAGGAGGGCTGCAGACGATTTAGAGTCTAGGGCACCTGTTGGCTCGTCCGCAAGAAGAATTTCTGGTTCTGTGATGATAGCCCGTGCAACTGCTACCCTTTGTTTTTGCCCTCCAGAGATTTCATAAGGGTACTTCTCCTGCAATTGATTGATGCCAAGATTTTCGGCCGTCACGACCAATTTTTTCATCATTTCTGTAATAGGCTTTCTAGACAATACCAAAGGGAGTAAGATATTGTCTTTAACAGAAAGCGTATCTAACAAATTGAAGTCTTGGAAGACAAAGCCTAACTTTTCACGACGGAAGCTTGACGCTTCAGAATTTTTTATGGTAGCTGTGTCAGTTCCGTTTAGGAAGACCTAGCCACGCGTTGGCTTGTCAAGCATAGCAAGAATATTGAGTAGAGTAGATTTTCCAGATCCAGACTCACCCATGATAGCGACGTAGTCGCCTTTTTCAACGGTAAAGTGAATATCTTTCAGGGCTTCTACTTGGTTGCCTTGAAAGCGAGTTTTATAAATCTTTTGAACGTGTTTTACATCTAATAGTGTCATTTTAACTTCTCCTTTTTAATATCCCATTAATTGAAACTGAGCTTGCATCATTTGAATGCCGAGCTCAACTCGCTCGATATCCTTTGGACTCGGCTTACTTGTTTGTTTCTTTTGTAAAATTGTTTTCATGGTTCCTCTCCTTTTTCTTTATGCTCTAAGTTTACTCCAAAAAAAGATGGCTTGCCATAACATAACCTTACAAAAGAGGCCTTTAATCTTACATTTTTGTAAGATTACATTTTTATCTAATTGAAGCCTTTTTTCACTATATCAAGGTCTAAAGAAGAGAGTGGGACAGAAATCGGTAATTCGTTAGAATTCGCTTTCGTCGTCCCACCTCCGCACAGTTGAGTAGGGCTGTAAAAGCTGATGAAATCAGCGTAGTAGAGCTCACTCAACCACTGCGTCTTGCTCGACAATCCAAAGACAATTGAGAGGCTAGGACTTTTGTCCCAGCCTCTTCACAATTCTTTTCATTCAATCAGTAAATTCACTTCAGAGAACTTAATCCTCACCGTTGTTCCTTGCCCAAGCTCGGATTCTATTTGAATCTGATGTCCTAATTCTTGGCTGATTTTCTGGGTTAGATAGAGCCCAAGTCCAGATGACTGCTGGGTCATTCGACCATTATATCCTGAAAATCCACGTTCAAAGACTCGCAACCGATCACTGTTTTTGATACCAATCCCAGTATCTTTGATGCAAAGGTCTGAACCTTCCATGTAGATTTCAACTCCACCTTCATTTGTGTACTTGAGGCTATTTGACAGGATTTGTTCAATGACTACCAACAGCCATTTTTGTCTGTAACAATGCTTCTGTCCAAGTCATGCAGATTGATACTAAGACCTTTCTGGATAAAGAAAATGGCATATTTGCGAATGACTTCCTTGACCAGATCTTCTATATTTTCTTTCTTCAACACCAAATCATCATGGAAACTTTCTAAGCGTAGATATTGGAGTACGAGATTGGTATATGAATCAATCTTAAAAATTTCCTGCTCCAACTGTTGCTTCAGTTGGCGATCTGCCACCTCACTCACTAGGAGTTTACTGGCTGCAATTGGTGTTTTTATCTGATGAACCCAGAGTGTATAGTAATCCACCAAATCATTATAGCGGTTTTCAGCATCTGATTTCTTTTGATAGAGTTCAGATTCGCTTTTCTCTAATTTTTCAGTTAGAAGGACTTCCATTGGTGACTTAGCTTTTCTTTCGCCATAGAGCAATTCCTTACGATAACGTTGCAATTCTATCAAGAAATCAAATACCAAAAACAAAAATGTCAAAAATGTAGATAGAAAGAAGAAATAGTTAAAGTAGGGCCCTTGCTTATCAAACAAGATTTCAAAGAGAAAAAGCAAACCTGTAAGCGATAGAATAAAGCAAAAAAACGGCTACGCGAACGGATATAAGCTAGAAAAAAACTTTTAATATCAAGCATGTTTCAATCCATACCCTATCCCTTTCTTGGTTTCGATAAAACCAATCAAACCTTCTTCCTCCAGTTTCTTGCGCAAGCGAGCGACATTAACAGACAAGGTATTGTCATCGATAAAGAAGTCACTGTTCCAGAGTTCCCGCATCAAGTCGTCACGCGCTACAATATTTCCTGCATGTTCAAATAAAACCCGTAAAATCTGAAATTCATTCTTTGTTAAACTGATAGCTTTTCCATTGACATGCACATCCATAGACTTGGTATTGAGAATAACTCCTGCATATTCTAAAAGACTCTCATCCCTTCCAAATTCATAGGAACGACGCAATAATCCTTGTACCTTTGCTAAAAGGACTTGCTGGTCAAAAGGCTTGGTCACAAAATCGTCTGCTCCCATATTAATAGCCATCACGATGTCCATAGCCTGGTCTCTTGAAGACAGAAACATAATAGGAACTTTGGAAATCTTGCGAATTTCCTGACACCAATGATAACCATTAAAGAGAGGCAATCCAATATCCATCAGGACCAGATGAGGCTCAGACTTAACAAATAGCGTCAGAACTTCCATAAAGTCTTCTACCATGACTACTTCAAAACCCCATTCAGAGAGCATTTTTCCAACTTGCTGACGGATTACTGGATCATCTTCTACTAGTAAAATCTTATGCATCTGCTCCTCCTTTTTTTATATTATAGCAAAATTCTTCTGACTACTAGCGAAATTGATGCAAATCTGATATGATAAAAGTTAAGAAAGGAATTCTCATGGCCAATATTTTTGACTATCTCACTGATGTTCAATACGATTCTTTTTATGATATTCCCTTAAATGAACTGGATATACTAGCTCTGACTGAGCTGACCTATCTTTCTTTTGATAACTTACTAGACGAGTCAGATAATCGCTTACTAGATGTCGCAACACGTGTTCCTCGTGACAGTAACATGTTGACCAATAAAGAACGTCTGCAACTCTTAGATCAACTCTCCACACACAAGCGTTTTAAAAATAGCAAGCTCTCTAACTTTGTCAACGATATTGATGTGGAACTCCAAAAGCAATTCGCTGCTATGACCTATCGTCTTAATTTAGATACTTATCTGATTGTCTTTCGTGGCACAGACGACAGTATTATTGGCTGGAAGGAAGATTTCCATATGACCTATATGAAGGAAATCCCTGCCCAAAAGCATGCTCTTGAATACTTGGAAGATTTCTTTAAACAATATCCAAAACAAAAAGTACTTCTTGCTGGGCATTCTAAAGGTGGGAATCTAGCCGTCTTTGCTGCTAGTCAAATCCAGCCTCAATTGCAGGAAAAGATATCAGCAGTTTATACCTACGATGCTCCTGGTTTGCAGGCTCATCTGACAGAAACGACTGGTTATCAAGATGTTATCCCTAAATTTCACCGTTATGTCCCACAAGGTTCTGTCATCGGCATGATGCTTGAAGTGCCTGATACTCCTATTGTCGTCAAATCTACGGCTCTCGGTGGAATCGCTCAACACAATACTTTCAGCTGGCTAACTGAAGGACACCACTTTGTCCAACTAGAGGAAATTAGTAACGAAAGTTTGCAAATTAAAGACGCTCTTAAAGAATGGGTGGACAGTGTGCCCGATGAAGAACTCGAACTCTATTTTGATCTCTTCTTTGGAACCATCCTAGAGTCTGGAATTAGCTCCATTAATGAACTATCTTCTAAAAACGCGATCGAACATGTTCGACAACTTGTTTCTCAAGCCCAGACACTAGAGCCCGAGCAAGTCGAAATCTTAAAAAATCTGACACAACTCCTACTGGATGCACGCTTCCAAGCCTGGAAAAATCATTTTTAAAAAGTTAAAAGTCCCTTCCTTTATGGAGGGACTTTCTTGATTGTTCCTATTTGTTCCTAATTTTTCTCTTCTGTGTTATACTAGTAGCAGTATATTCTATGAGATTGGAGAACTTATGAAAATTCACAGAACAGTGAATCCTGTTGCTTATGAAAACACCTACTACATTGAAGGTGATAATCACCTAATCGTGGTTGATCCAGGTAGCCATTGGGCTGAGATTCGTAGCGTTATTGAGACCATTAACAAACCTATCTGCGCTATTCTCCTGACCCATACCCACTATGATCATATCTTAAGTCTAGATTTGGTTAGAGATACTTTTGGAAATCCTCCAGTCTATGTAGCAGAGAGTGAAGCTTCTTGGCTCTATACTCCTGTTGATAATCTTTCTGGGCTTCCTCGTCACGATGATATGGCGGATGTCGTGTGTAGACCAGCTGAAAACACCTATGTTTTTCATGAAGAATACCAGATTGAAGAATTCCGCTTCACAGTCTTACCAACTCCAGGCCACTCTATCGGTGGAGTTTCACTTGTTTTCCCAGATGGAAACTTGGTCTTAACCGGAGACACGCTCTTCCGTGAAACAATTGGCCGTGATGACCTCCCGACAGGTAGTTTGGAGCAAATGCTTGACAGTATTCGCAATCAGCTCTTCACCCTACCAAACTATGATGTCTACCCAGGCCATGGACCTGCTACGACTATCGCCCACGAAAAAGTATTTAATCCCTTTTTCTAAAATATAAAAACCAAGGACAATCATCCTTGGTTTTTGATTACCAAATAATCACACGGTCTTCTGGTGAACGCCACATTCCGTCGCCTTCTTTGACATCATAGGTTGTAAAGAAGTCATCAAAGTTTGGCACTTGAACGTTAACACGGAGTTTAGCTGGAGCGTGTACGTCGACGCTAGCCATGAGTTTCATCAACTCTGGGCGACCTTTCATTCGCCAGATACGAGCAAAGTTATGGAAGAACTCTTCAGCTGAGAAGTCTGGTTCTCTCTTAGCAGCTTCCAAGGCTGCAGCGATACCTCCAAGGTCGGCAACGTTTTCTGACACGGTTAGTTTCCCGTTGATCCTTGCACCATAAGATTCTTGGCCATCAAACTGGTCGATAACCTTCTGCGTTTTTTCTTTAAAAGCTGCGTAGTCGCTCTCTGTCCACCAATCCTTGAGGCTACCATTTTCATCAAAGGAAGCCCCATTTGTATCAAAGGCATGAGAAATTTCATGAGCAATAACCGCACCGATACCACCATAGTTGGCAGAAGATGACTGATGCAAGTCATAGAATGGTGCCTGTAAGATAGCAGCAGGGAAGACAATCAAGTTCTTTTGTGGATTGTAGTAGGCATTCACCATATGAGCAGGCATTCCCCACTCCTTGTAGTCAACCGGCTGATTCCACTTGCTCCAACTGTGCTTGATTTCCACACGCGCAAATGCTAGGGCATTCTCAAAGAGGCTAGCAGATTCATCCACTACCTTGTCCTTATAGCGAGCTGGTAGTTCTTCTGGATAACCAATATAAGGCTTGATGACATTAAGTTTGACGATGGCTTTTTCCCGAGTTTCAGGAGTCAGCCAGTCATTTTTAGCCAAACGTTCCTTATAAACGTCAATCATGGTCGCCACTTTTTTCTCTACGTCCGCCTTAGCTTCTGGAGAGAATTTTTCGTGGGCATACCAAAGGCCGAGGGCTTGTTTAAAAGGTCCTTGAGCTAAATGGTAAGCTGCCTTGCGTTTGTCTTGAGCCTCTGGAACTCCTGAAAGAGCTCGTCCGTAGGCACCTGACAAGATACGAATCTCATCTGTCAGATAACTAGTTGAAAGATTAACCACACTCAAGATCAAGCTTGTCTTGAGCAAAGGCCAAGCTTCCTCACTATAAAATTGCTCTGCTGCTTGCCAGAAACGTTCTTCATCTACGATAACCTTATCTGGAGTTTGCCCAATCACTGCTTGGAAAGTCATCCAATGGAAGGGCAGGCGCAAACTTTTTGAAATCTTCATAAGAATACGGATGGTAAAGTTTGGCATACTCTGAACTCTCTTCGTTTGAAAGTACGACAGCTGCGATGCGACGGTCCAATTCCAATCGTTTCTCTAGCAAATTTTCGATTTCTTCATCTGAGAAGTTATAGGCTTTGAGGAGATTAGAAGTACTTTCTTTCCAAAGATTCAATAATTCCTCACGCTGAGGATGGTCTTCCGCATAGTAGGTTGTATCAGGCAAGATAGTTCCTGGAGCACTAGCCCAGAGAACATTGGTTCTAGCATCCATAAAGTCTGGTGACACTCCAAATGGAAGGAAGTTTGGTTTACCAGCTAATTCAAACTCTGCCAGTTTACTTGCGAAGTCCGCAAAACTTTCCAAATCTTGGTATTCCTTCAATAAAGGAAGGACAGGCTTGATCCCATCTGCTTCTCGCTTGTCGAAATCTCTGACCATACCATGGTACTTGACAAAGTTTGCTAGGATAGAATCTTCAGGAACATTTTCTCCAGCCAACCACTTATCAGTTGTCGTTAGCATCAACTCTTCGATTTCTTCGTCAAGGTCGATAAAACCACCTGTTCGTGATTTATCGGCTGGAATGACTGCAGTCTTTTCCCACTCACCATTTATAGCATCATAAAAATCATCTTGATAACGTGTCATCTTGTTCTCGCTTTCATTTTTCACTTATTCTTAGCTTAGCAAAAATCCCTGGGGAATGCAATTAAAAATGCCGTCTCTTCTTGATTGATTTCATCATTAATATTTTAAATTTTTAATAAAATTAACTTGACTTAATTTTTTTTTTAAGGTATATTAAAAGGCAGGAGGATTACAACTGTATGATACGTATCGAAAACCTCAGTGTCTCCTACAAAGAAACGTTGGCACTAAAGGATATTTCACTAGTGCTCCAAGGACCAACGATTACCGGAATTCTTGGTCCAAACGGTGCTGGAAAATCAACCTTGTTAAAAAGTATGTTGGGTATTATCCCACATGAAGGACATACTTTTATCGATGATAAAGAAATGAAAAAATCTCTTAAGAAAGTTGCTTATGTCGAGCAAAAAATTCATATCGACTACAACTTTCCTATCAAGGTAAAAGAATGTGTCTCTCTGGGACTCTATCCATCCATTCCACTCTTTCACACTTTAAAAGCAAACCACTGGAAAAAGGTAGATGAAGCACTTGAAATCGTGGGTCTTTCTGACTATGCAGACCGTCAGATTAGTCAACTCTCTGGTGGTCAATTCCAGCGTGTCTTAATTGCCCGTTGTCTAGTTCAAGATGCTGATTATATTCTCTTAGACGAGCCCTTTGTGGGGATTGACTCTGTCAGTGAAGAGATTATCATGAACACGCTGAGAGATCTTAAAAAAGCTGGCAAGACGATCCTTATCGTTCACCATGACCTAGGCAAGGTTGCCCATTATTTTGACCAGGTACTCCTTCTCAACAAGGAGCTAATTGCCTTTGGTACAACAAAGGAGACCTTCACCCAAGCCAATCTCAAACAAGCTTATGGTGACCGACTCTTTTTCAATGGAGGTGACCTATGATTGCAGAATTTATTGATGGATTGCAGAACTTCCACTTTCTCCAAAATGCCTTGATTACAGCTGTTGTGATTGGGATTGTTGCTGGAGCGGTCGGATGTTTTATCATCCTACGTGGAATGTCTCTCATGGGGGATGCCATCTCGCACGCTGTCTTACCTGGTGTAGCTCTTTCTTTTATTTTAGGAATTGACTTCTTTATTGGAGCTATCATCTTTGGATTGCTTGCTTCTGTCATCATCACCTACATTAAGGGGAACTCTATTATCAAGAGTGACACTGCCATTGGGATTACCTTTTCATCTTTCTTGGCTCTAGGTATTATCCTGATTAGTGTGGCTAAAAGCTCGACTGACCTCTTCCATATTCTCTTTGGGAATATCTTGGCTGTGCAAGACATAGACATGTATATTACCATCGGTATGGGAGCTCTCATTTTATTGATTATCGGGATTTTCTTCAAGCAACTCTTGATTACATCCTTTGATGAACTCCTAGCCAAGGCTATGGGTATGCCAGTTAATTTTTACCACTATCTACTCATGGTACTCTTGACTTTGGTGTCAGTGACTGCTATGCAAAGTGTTGGAACCATCCTTATCGTAGCAATGCTGATTACTCCAGCTGCGACAGCTTATCTTTACGCCAATAGTCTAAAAACCATGATTTTTCTTTCATCAGGTTTGGGAGCTCTAGCTTCTGTCCTGGGACTTTTTATCGGTTATAGCTTTAACCTGGCTGCAGGTTCAACTATCGTGCTGACATCTGCAAGTTTCTTTCTTATCAGTTTCTTTATCGCACCAAAACAACGATATTTGAAACTAAAAAATAAAAAAATCAATAAATAAGGGGAAACCCTTCTGGAGGAATCTAATGAAAAAATTAGGTACATTGCTTGTTCTTTTTCTTGCTACCATTGGATTAGCTGCCTGTGCTAGCGGAAAAAAAGACACAGCATCTACAAACCAAAAACTAAAGGTTGTAGCAACTAACTCTATCATTGCTGATATTACTAAATATCGCTGGTGACAAGATTGATCTTCACAGTATCGTTCCGATTGGTCAAGACCCACACGAATACGAACCACTTCCTGAAGATGTTAAGAAAACTTCTGAGGCTGACCTCATTTTCTATAACGGTATCAACCTTGAAACAGGTGGCAATGCTTGGTTTACCAAGTTGGTAGAAAATGCCAAGAAGACTGAAAACAAAGACTACTTTGCAGTCAGCGAAGGCGTTGAAGTCATCTACCTTGAAGGAAAAAATGAAAAAGGAAAAGAAGACCCACACGCTTGGCTCAACCTTGAAAATGGAATTATCTTTGCTAAAAATATCGCCAAACAATTAAGCGCTAAAGACCCTAGCAACAAGGAATTCTACGAAAAGAATCTTAAAGAATACACTGATAAGCTAGACAAACTTGATAAAGAAAGTAAGGATAAATTTAATAACATCCCTGCTGAAAAGAAACTCATTGTAACCAGCGAAGGAGCATTCAAATACTTCTCTAAAGCTTACGGAGTTCCAAGTGCCTACATTTGGGAAATTAACACGGAAGAGGAAGGAACACCTGAACAAATCAAGACCTTGGTTGAAAAACTTCGCCAAACAAAAGTTCCATCACTCTTTGTTGAATCAAGTGTCGATGACCGTCCAATGAAGACTGTTTCACAAGACACAAATATTCCAATTTACGCACAAATCTTTACGGACTCAATCGCTGAAGAAGGTAAAGAAGGTGACAGCTACTACAACATGATGAAATACAACCTCGACAAGATTGCTGAAGGTTTGTCTAAATAATCATTTTAAAAACGTCAGTCACTTTGAATTGGCGTTTTTTTACGGTCAAATCATTGGAAAAATTGAACATTTCCAGGTAAAATGAAAGAAAAAAGATTGGAGTAGCTTATGACTACATTCCTTGGAAACCCTGTTACTTTTACAGGAAAACAACTACAAGTAGGAGACAAAGCACTTGATTTCTCTCTCACAACGACTGACCTTTCAAAAAAATCACTATCAGACTTTGATGGAAAGAAAAAGATTTTAAGTGTAGTTCCTTCTATCGATACTGGAATTTGTTCCCTTCAAACTCGTCGATTTAATGAAGAACTGGCTAGCTTAGACAATACTGTTGTCCTAACGGTATCTATGGACCTTCCATTTGCTCAAAAACGCTGGTGCGGTGCAGAAGGAATCGAAAATGCCATCATGCTATCAGACTATTTCGACCACTCCTTTGGGCGTGACTATGGTCTTTTGATGAATGAATGGCACATACTCGCTCGAGCAGTATTCGTTCTTGATAGTGACAATATCGTACGCTATGTCGAGTACGTAGATAATATTAATTCTGAACCCGACTTTGAAGCAGCAATTTCTGCTGCTAAAGCTCTCAACTAGAGAAAGCTATCTCTTTATATAGCAGAAAGCTAGAGAAATCTAGCTTTTTTTGATATACTAGTTACAGATAATAAACAAGGAAAAAGCAATGACCCCAAACAAAGAAGATTACTTAAAATGTATTTATGAGATTGGCATGGAAGTTCCTAAAATCACCAACAAAGAAATTGCTGCTCGGATGCAGGTATCTCCTCCGGCAGTAACTGAAATGATTAAGCGCATGCAATCTGAAAATCTCATTCTAAAGAATAAAGAAATGGCTATTTGCTGACAGACATTGGTTTGAGACTAGTTTCTGAGCTTTATCGCAAACACCGACTTATTGAGGTATTCTTAGTTCACCATTTAGACTATACTAGCAATCAGATCCACGAAGAGGCTGAAGTGCTAGAACATACTGTATCAGACCTTTTTGTGGAGAGATTGGAAAGTATGTTAGGTTTTCCAAAGACCTGTCCTCATGGTGGTACTATTCCTGCCAAGGGTGAACTTCTGGTTGAGATCAATAACCTACCACTTTCTGATATCAAAGAAGCAGGAAGCTACCTTCTCACAAGAGTCCATGATAGCTTTGAACTTCTTCAATATTTGGAAAAACATGGCATCCATATTGGAGACCAACTTCAAGTCAAACAGTTTGATGGTTTCAGTAATACTTTTACTCTGATTCACAACAATGAAGAACTTCAAGTCAGCCTCGATATCGCTAAGCACCTCTATGTTGAAAAAATGAACTGACCCCCCTTATCCCTAGAAGCTTTGTCTTTTAGGGATTTTATAGATAAGAAAAACCAAGCTTGTATGCTTGGCTTTTCTTATCTATTCTTGGTATCTAGGATGATGGTTACTGGACCATCATTGATCAGTTCCACCTGCATATCAGCTCCGAAGACACCTGTCTCAACAGGAACTTCCTTGGCTAGTTCTCGATTTAAGTCTTGGTAAAAAGCCTCAGCCATATCAGGTTTGGCAGCACCTGTAAATGCTGGTCGATTGCCCTTCTTTGTATCTGCAAAAAGAGTGAATTGAGAGATAGAGAGGATTTCCCCCTCAATATCCTTGACTGACAGGTTCATCTTTCCTTCTGTATCCGAAATATACGCATATTGACGAGCTTTCTCACCGCATAGTCTAGATCTTCTAGTTGGTCTTCAGGACCAACTCCCACTAGGAGTAATAAACCTTGCTTGATTTGACTATAAACTTGTCCCTCAATGGAGACCTGAGCTTGCTTGACTCGCTGAACGATGATTTTCATAGAAATCCTTTCTAGACCTATCGAGCCAACTTAACCATTTGTACGTTTGACTGAGTAGACTTCTGGTACACTCTTAATCTTATCAACTACTGTTGTCAGAGTTGAAAGATTTGAAATCCCAAAAGAAACGTGAATATTTGCAAATTTCATATCCTTGGTAGGCTGGGCGTTTACAGTAGAGATGTTTTTGGTCGTATTTGACAAGACTTGTAACACATCATTCAAAAGACCTGTACGATTGAGACCGTAGATATCAATGTGGGCGATATATTCTTTACTTGAGAACTGATCTTCCCACTCAACATCTAAAAGACGCTGCTCATAGTTTTCCTGCGAACGAAGGTTCATACAGTCAACACGGTGGATGGCAACTCCTCGACCTTTGGTAATATAACCAACGATATCATCACCCGGAACAGGATTACAACATTTGGCAATCCGGATCAAGAGACCAGAAGCACCTTGGATGACAACCCCACCCTCATGCTTCACCTTAAGCGTATCCTTGTTCTCTACCTTGACTTCTCCGCCCTTAACCAGCTCTTCTGCTTCTGCCTTAGCTTTAGCACGCTCTTCTTCACGGCGTTCTTTTTCAGTTAAGCGATTAAAGACGGTGATAGCACCAATTTCTCCAAAACCAATCGCAGCAAAGAGAGATTCTTCTGTCTTGTAGCTGGTTTTTTGGAGAACCTCATCCATGTGTCGCTTATCCATGAATTTATTAGCCACATAGCCATGTTCTTGAAACTGACTGATGAGCATTTCACGGCCTTTATTGATCGATAATTCTTTGTCTTGATTTTTAAAGAACTGACGAATCTTATTCCGAGCCTTGCTGGTCTTGACCATGGTAAGCCAGTCACGACTTGGTCCAAAGGAATTTGGATTAGTAACAATTTCAACCTGGTCGCCTGTTTTCAGTTTTGTAGTTAAAGGAACCATACGTCCATTAACCTTGGCACCTGTTGCTTTTTCACCAATTTTGGTATGAATTTCATAGGCAAAGTCAATAGGTCCAGAGTCTTTTGGAAGTGAACGAACAGCTCCATCTGGAGTAAAGACGTAGATTTCTTCTGCTAGGTAATTTTCTTTGACCGTTTCTACGAAATCTTTAGCATCATTGGACTGATCTTGGAGTTCCATCATCTCCTTAATCCAGTTCATACCAATGGCAGATTCTTTATTGTTAACCTGCCCCTTGATTCCTTTTTTATAAGCCCAGTGAGCCGCAACCCCGTACTCAGCAACCTCGTGCATTTCCTTGGTACGAATCTGGAATTCAATAGGACCTTTTGGTCCATAAACAGTGGTGTGGATAGATTGGTAACCATTAGCCTTTCGGTTAGCAATATAATCCTTAAAACGACCAGGCATTGGTTTCCAAAGCTCATGAACATAACCCAACATGGCATAGACATCACTATGAGTCTCTAAGATACAGCGAATGGCAATCAGGTCATAGATTTCCTCGAAACGCTTTTTTTCTTATCTTGCATCTTACGATAGATAGAGTAGATATGCTTTTGGACGACCGTAGATTTTTCCTGTGAGATTTCGCTCAGAAGTATATTCCTCTAACTTGGTCACAACTTCATCAACAAGTTCTTCCCGCTCTCTACGCTTCTCCTTCATCATATGAGTAATCTTGTAAAACTCTGTTGGATTGAGATAACGAAATGATAAGTCCTCAAGCTCCCACTTAACACTTGAAATCCCTAGTCGGTGAGCAAGCGGAGCATAGATTTCCATGGTTTCTCTAGAAATTCGTTCCTGCTTATCTTTACGGAGGTGATGGAGAGTTCTCATATTATGCAAACGGTCAGATAGTTTAACCAAGATAACACGTATGTCTTCTGACATGGCCATCAGCATCTTGCGGTGGTTTTCAGCCAGCTGCTCTTCGATAGACTTGTACTCGACCTTCCCTAATTTAGTAACCCCATCAACGATAATGCGAACATCATGACCAAAAACTCTCTCTAAATCATCCAAGCTAGCATCTGTATCTTCGACAACATCATGCAAAAAACCACAGGCAACAGTGACAGCATCTAGCTTGAGTTTAGCTAAGATTCCCGCTACCTGAATAGGGTGGATGATGTAGGGTTCGCCAGATTTACGATACTGACCACTGTGGCATTCAACAGCATAAACCAAGGCCTTATGCACAAAAGCCACATCTTCCTTCGATAAATATTTTTGTGTTAAAGCGACGACTTCATCGCCTGAATAAATTACTTCTTTGGGCATGCATACTCTCCAGTTCTTCCTACCATTTTATCACTTTTTCGACAATAAGAAAACTAGAAGAACCTAGAGCTTTATATGAAAAACACTGCTAGAAGATTTCTAGCAGTGTTTGATCATTTCTTATATCTTAGTAAACTGTTTTTTCAGTTTCTACATCGAAGAAGTGTGCTTGTTTAGGTCAAATCCAAGTTCAACTGTTGCACCTGCTTGCAAGTAGTCACGAGCATCAACTTTTGCAACAAACTCGTCTTTACCAACTTGGCAGTATAGGTGAGATTCAGAACCAAGCAACTCTGATACAGAGATAGTTGCTTTAACAACTGATTCTGGGAATGTTTCAAGGAAAGCAGGTTCAGCGTTCACGTCTTCTGGACGGATACCGAAGATCAATTCTTTACCTTCATAACCTTTTTCACGAAGAACTTTCAAAGCGCCTTCTGGAACTTTCAAGTTAAAGCCGTCACCAACGATGCGGTCACCGTTCAATTTAACGTTGATGAAGTTCATAGCTGGGCTTCCGATGAATCCTGCTACGAATTTGTTAACTGGGTTTTTGTAAACTTCTTGAGGAGTACCGATTTGTTCAACACGTCCGATAGTACCTGTTCCAGCAGGGTTCTTAGTAGCTGACATGATAACGATACGGTCTGCAAGTGTCATCGCTTCAGTTTGGTCGTGAGTTACGTAGATAGTTGTAGCTCCGATACGACGGTGGATTTTAGCAATTTCAGCACGCATTGATACACGAAGTTTCGCGTCCAAGTTTGACAAAGGCTCGTCCATCAAGAACACTTTTGCATCACGGACGATCGCACGACCCATGGCAACACGTTGACGTTGACCACCAGAAAGGTCAGCAGGTTTACGTTCCAAAAATTCTTTCAATCCGAGGATTTCAGCTGCTTCTTGTACACGTTTGTCGATATCTTCTTTACTGTATTTACGCAATTTCAAACCGAAAGCCATGTTGTCGTATACAGTCATGTGTGGGTAAAGAGCGTAGTTTTGGAATACCATGGCGATATCACGGTCTTTTGGAGCTACGTCGTTGACAACCACACCATCGATAGATGCAGTACCTTCTGTGATGTCTTCAAGACCTGCAATCATACGGAGTGTAGTTGATTTACCACATCCTGAAGGTCCTACGAAAACGATAAATTCTTTGTCTTTGATATCCAAGTTGAAGTCTTCAACTGAATAGTGTTCGCTGTTTGGATATTTTTTGTAAATATTTTTAAGATTTAATTCTACCATTGTGGAGAACTCCTTTTGTTTTTGATAGTTTTATTATATATGAAAACGCTTTACCTTTCTATGGCAAGTTGACCAAAAAACAAAAAAAGTTCTGTGCAACTTGCACAAAACTTTATAGGATATCTGGTAAGATGAGTTGATAACAGAGTGTTAAATCCGTCAAATCCTTTAATTGAAGCCCTGTCAATTCTTCCCATTTATCAATCTTGTATTGGAGAGAATTACGGTGCAAATACAACTGCTGAGCTGTTTTTGTCAGAACCGCACTATTGTCCCAAAGAGACAAAATAATTTCCTGAATCTGGTCTTGGTCCTGAATCAACTGACGAAGGTAGTCCTTGATAATTCTAAGGTCAACCTGTTTTTCTCCAAGGCTCCAGAGATAGAGTTGAGAAAAAGTCTGAACCCCTTGATGACCTTGACGCCACCAAGTCTTAAAGAGCTCCCGCTCAACCTTGATTAAGTCTGATAAGGATTGTTGAGCATTCTGTGACCAGACCTGCCCCAACATAATCGACAGACGAAGTCCAAAGTCATACTCTACTGCTTCGAGAGTATCTGATAAGATCGAACGAACAGAGATATACTTATCCTGCTGGAGAACAAAGAGATAATCCTGAGCCCCCACCTGAATCGTAGTCAAGTAATTTGGAAACAAGGTTCGCATCATGTCTAACCAAGAAGATAGATTCTCCTGTTGGAAATAAGACAGGTGGCAATATACAAGCTGTATTTTCTTGAAAGTTTGAGGTGCTTGACCCTTGCCCTCAATCAAATGGCTATACCAAGGATTGAGCGAGATAGTTTGTTCCTGCTGGGTTAAGAGAGAAACCAATTGTTTTTCACGTTCACTCAGACTAGCTTCCTCCAGCAAAAGCCACTGATTATTTGACAAAGATAGGCAAAGATAATCTTCTTTGTCTAATGGCTGAACTAAGATTTTACCATCTGGAAACCAATCTAGTAGTTCTTTTGCTAACATATGCTAATCCTCCACTTTTTGGATGCACCAAGAGATCAAAGTTTCTAGGCGATCCATATTTTCAGTCATATGGAGATAACCCATGACAGCTTCAAAACCTGTAGACATACGGTAGGTGACAACATCAGCATTTTTGCCTTGGTATGGCTATTGGTGTTACGCCCTCGTTTATAGATTTCTTCTTCTTTCTCAGTCAGGACTTGCTCCTCCAACATCAGTGAAATCAAACGAGCCTGAGCCTTGGCCGATACATACTTAGTCGCCTCTTGGTGGAGTTTATTGGGCTTGGTCATGCCTTTTAGGATGAGGTGACGGCGAATATACATCGAATATACCGCATCTCCTTCAAAGGCTAGAGCAATCCCGTTAATGAGATTGATATCAATCACGTGTCCACCTCACTCCATCCTTGGTATCCAGTAGCTTAATCCCTTGAGCAGCCAGTTGGTTACGGATTTCGTCTGCTGTCGTAAATTTATGTTTGGCACGCGCTTCTTGGCGTTTTTGAATCAATCTTATTTGTCTTTCATTTATATTATAAATAAATTGATAGTCAAACCAAATTCCCATTCTAAGACTTTCTTCTTTATAATTATTCAAAGTTTCTAAAACTCTCTTATCCTGTTTTCCATTAATAATCATTAAAACACTTGACGGCTTCTTAATTATAGCCTTTTTAAATTTGTTATGGATCTGATCTAAACGTGCTAATGAGAGTGTAATTACATTATAATTGGCCGGGAAAAAAGCTTTTAACTCGTTAAGAATAAACTCTCTATCATTTTTTCCCCAACCGCATGGTCCCGAAAAACTATCCTTTAACCTAAAAGATAAGATCGAAGTATAAAATTCATTTAACTCTTTATTATAATTTGTATTTTTTAAGACAATACCGAAGACTTCTAACATGGACGCAAGAGCCTCCTTAACCACTGCATCATAGTTACCCGAGTTGATCCATTTGGCCATTTCAAAGACGACTGTGATACCATTTGCTGTATTGAAATCTTCATCCATGGCAGCCACGAACTTATCTTTAAAAGCTTGCAACTCTTGAGAATCTACTTCTCCAGTAAATGGTTGCTCATAGGTGTTCTTTAGATACTTGAGATTGGTCTCGGCATCACGCACAGCCTTTTCCGTAAAGTTGATTGGCTTACGGTAATGTTGAGTCGCAAAGAAGAAACGAAGCACTTGGCCATCAATGGTTTTAAGAGCATCATGCACGGTGATAAAGTTACCCAAGGACTTGGACATCTTGACATTGTCAATGTTGACAAACCATTGTGCATCCAGTAATTAGCAAAAGTCTTGCCTGTCTTGGCTTCCGACTGGGCAATTTCGTTGGTGTGGTGTGGAAACTCAAGGTCAGCTCCACCACCGTGAATATCGATAGTATCACCCAAAATTTCAGTCGACATAACTGAACACTCGATGTGCCAGCCCGGACGACCAGGCCCCCAAGGACTGTCCCAAGAAATCTCACCTGGTTTGACTGCTTTCCAAAGGGCAAAGTCTACAGGATTTTCCTTGCGAGCTGTTTCTTCGTCTGTCCGACCTGAAGCTCCTAGCTCCAAGTCTTCTAAGCTTTTATTGGCCAACTTAGCATAGTTATGAGATTTTTCCACACGGAAATAGACATCGCCCTGATTCTCATAGGCATAACCTTTCAATCAGGTCTTCCACAAAACGGATGATGTCAGCCATAAACTCGACTACTCGTGGATGACGGGTAGCAGGCTTGACGCCCAAGGCAGTAACATCCTCACGAAATGCAGCGATATACTTGTCCGCTACTTCTTGAGGCGTGATGCCTTCTTCTTTGGCACGGTTGATAATCTTATCATCCACATCCGTAAAGTTAGAAATATAGGCAACCTCATAGCCACGGTACTCAAAGTAGCGACGAATAGTATCGAAGGCAACTGTCGAGCGGGCATTGCCCACGTGGATATAGTTGTAGACGGTTGGCCCACAGACATACATCTTGACCTTGCCGTCCTCGATTGGGACAAAATCTCGCAAATCACGAGACATGGTGTCATAAATTTTAATCACTCACTGACTCCTTTCTGTGTCTTGTTTATCGTAAAGAGTCGTTTCAATCCAACTCTCTAGCAATTACTAATGCTATCTCAAAGAAAGTCATAGCATCTGCTTTTCTTTCTTCGTATCTTGCATCCCACTCATGATTATGATGGTCAACATAATCAGCTGTATAAAAAAATTGATAAACTTTTGCTTGTCGAAATTGTGCCCAAGCCATGATTGCTGAGGCTTCCATATCTACAACAGTCGCACCTGCTGCTAGTCTACGTTTGACCTTATCAGCTGTTTCACGATAGAAAGCATCTGTGGTCCAAGCCTTTGTTCGAATGTGCTCAATATCAGATTTGTTTAAAGCTTCTTCTATGGTTAGGAGTAGAGTTTCATCATAAGCTATTTCATCACTTGCAGGAGCGTAATGGTAACTTGTACCTTCATCACGTAGAGCTGAACTTGGTAGGATAATCTTATCTGCCTGAATAGACTGATCTAGAACTCCGCAAGAACCCAAAACAATAAAGTTCTTAAATCCTCTTGCTTTGAGTTCTTCTAAGAGTCCAACAACCATCGGGGCTCCAATCGTAGCTATAGCAACTGCTACCTTACTCCCATCCTTTTCATAGATATACCATGGAAATCTACCATTTAGATTGGTTAGATAGCCACCTTCGTAAACATCTTCAAACTGCTTTACTCGTTCAACGATTTCTCCATTAAAAGATAAAATAATCGTATCACAGATTTCTCCGCCACCACGAATACTTCGATCAGTTGGTTCGATAACAGCAGGTACATTTTCGAATTCTTCTAATAGCATTTACCTAACCTCCTACCTAAAGCATTACTACTCTCTACAACCCCGACGAACTGTGACTGGCTTCTCTAGCATGCTCAAGTTTATTGACGTAGTATTCACGTTTTTCTTCAACTTCATGAATAGTTAGCTCATCTTTTTGCCCATGAACGCGGACAATCTTGGCTGGAATACCGACAACTGTTACATCACTAGGTACGTCTGCAACAACAACCGCTGCAGCACCGACCTTGGCATTTTCACCGATTTCAACGGGTCCAATGACTTGGGCATGAGCAGAGATGAGAACACCTTTACGAATAGTCGGATGGCGTTTGCCACAATCCTTCCCAGTCCCACCAAGGGTTACCCCATGATAGAGGGAGTACTCCCTTTTCAACGATAGCAGTCTCTCCAATCACGAGACCTCCTCCATGATCGATAAAAACACCTGAATCGATCTGAGCGCCCGGATGGATCTCAATCTGAGTCCAGAAGCGCCAAAACTGACTGTGCATCCGAGCCAAGAGTTTAAAGCCGTGCTTCCAGAGAAAATGAGAGAGACGGTGGGCAGCCAAGGCCTTAACTCCAGGGTAAGTCAGTAAGACTTCCAGGGTGTTACGAGCCGCTGGATCATTTTCTTTTACAATATCAATGGTTTCACGCCACCATCCCATACATTTTTCCTTTCTTATTCTGAGTCTTTTGGTGTTTCTGTAGTTTCTTTCTTAGGTTTGTGATCCTTGTTGTGGTGACGAGGTCGATCGCCATGACGAGGACCTTTATCCCCTTTTTCTTCTGAACGTTCAGGCTTTGGCGGACGTGGCAAGAGTGCCTTCATAGAAGCATCTACACGACCTTTTTCATCGATCTTAATAACCTTCACATCTACAAAATCACCAATTTGAACTAAATCTTCTACATTATTAGTACGAGTCCAAGCCATTTCAGAGATGTGTACGAGGGCATCTGTCTTGTCAAAGAGGTTGACAAAGGCACCGAATTTCTCGATACGAACAACTTTGGCATGGTAGACTTCGTCCACTTTGGCTTCACGAACCAAACCAGCAATGATTTCTTTAGCACGGTTGATGGCATCTTGGTCGCTAGAGTAGATCGATACGTTACCTTCTTCGTCGATGTCAATCTTAACGCCTGTTTCTGCGATGATCTTATCAATTGTTTCTCCACCCTTACCGATGACAATCTTAATCTTGTCCACATCAATCTTGATGGTATCAATTTCGGAGCTGTTGGAGCCAATTCTGGACGAACTTCTGGAATAGTAGCTTCAATTACATCAAGGATTTCAAAACGAGCTTTCTTGGCTTGAGCAAGAGCTTCCGTCAAGATTTCTGCAGTGATTCCTTGGATCTTGATATCCATCTGAAGGGCAGTAATCCCGTCGCGAGTACCTGCAACCTTGAAGTCCATATCTCCAAAGTGGTCTTCCAAACCTTGGATATCTGTCAATACTGTATAGTTGTTTCCATCTGAGATGAGCCCCATGGCAATCCCTGCTACTGGCGCCTTGATTGGCACACCACCAGCCATAAGGGCAAGAGTGCCGGCACAGATAGAGGCCTGAGATGAAGAACCGTTTGATTCCAAAACCTCTGCTACCAAACGAATCGCATATGGGAATTCTTCCAAGCTTGGCAATACTTGAGCAAGGGCACGCTCACCAAGAGCACCGTGACCAATTTCACGACGACCTGGTGCACCGTAACGTCCTGTTTCCCCTACAGAGTATTGTGGGAAGTTATAGTGGTGCATAAAGCGTTTCTTGTGTTCTGGATCCAAACCATCGATGGTTTGTGCTTCACCCATTGGTGCCAAGGTCAAGACAGAAAGGGCTTGCGTTTGTCCACGAGTGAAGAGACCTGAGCCGTGTACACGAGGTAGGAAGTCAACGACTGCATCCAAAGGACGAATTTCATCGACCTTACGACCATCAGGACGAACCTTGTCTTCTGTAATCAAACGGCGCACTTCTGCGTGTTCCATTTGTTCCAAAATTTCAGCCACATCACGCATGATACGGTCAAATTCTTCGTGGTCCGCATATTTTTCTTGGTAAACTGCAGTTACTTGGTCTTTGACTGCTTGAGTTGCAGCTTCACGAGCCAATTTTTCTTCTACTTGGACCGCTTTTTGAAGGTCGCTATTGTAGGCTGCGATGATTTCAGCTTGCAAGTCAGCATCTACATGAAGCAATTCAACTATTGCTTTTTCTTTACCTACCGCCGCAACGATCTCTTCTTGGAAGGCAATCAATTCTTTGACAGCTTCGTGTCCTTTAAGAAGAGCTTGTAGCATGATTTCTTCTGATAATTCTTTAGCACCAGACTCTACCATGTTGATAGCGTGCTTAGTACCGGCTACTGTCAATTCAAGAAGCGAGCGCTCTGCTTGTTCTTGAGTTGGGTTGATGATGATTTCACCATCTACATAACCTACTTGTACCCCAGCGATTGGTCCGTCAAATGGAATATCTGAGATAGACAAGGCCAATGATGAACCAAACATGGCTGCCATTGGAGCAGATGCATTTTCATCGTAAGAAAGAACTGTATTGATCACTTGTACTTCATTACGGAAACCTTCCGCAAACATTGGACGGATTGGACGGTCAATCAAACGCGCTGTCAAAGTCGCATCTGTTGAAGGACGTCCTTCACGTTTCATAAAGCCACCAGGAAACTTCCCAGCTGCATACATTTTTTCTTCGTAGTTAACTTGGAGCGGGAAGAAGTCCCCAGTTGCCATCTTCTTAGACATAACGGCTGCAGTCAAGACAGTTGACTCACCGTAACGAACGACAACAGCGCCATTTGCTTGCTTAGCAACCTGACCAGTCTCTACGATCAACTCACGACCCGCAAAAGTCGTTTGAAACACATGTTTTGTCATTTTAATCCCCTTTGGATTGATAAAATTATACGCCTTGCCTACAAAAATCAGGATACAAAGGGCGTTAAGAATCCCGTATGAAAATAGGAGATTGACGCAGTGTGCGATGCACATCAGGAAATCTATCTTTTTCACTAGGGATTTAGCCCGTGTTCAACTCCGAAATTACTTTAGATCTGATTCTTTAACTTACATCTTTGACATAGGATTAAGACTGCTTAAATATCGTTTATACCCTCATCTTTGTATCAAGTACGTACAGAGTCTATTTTATCATATTTTTCTTAAAAAGTACGGTCTTTTCTATCAAAAAAGAACCATTCTTCTCATCAGAAAAGAATGGTCTGCTTGTTTTATTTTACAGGCTGATGGTTAAACAAGGCATGAGTTGCTTGATGAATATATTGGGCAGTTTCTGCATTGTTCATGGTGTAGAGATGCACACCTGCAACGTCTTGCGTTACCAAGTCCACGATTTGGTCTACGGCATAGGCAAGTCCTGCTGCTTTGAGTGACTCAGGGTCATTCTCATACTTGTCCAAGATAGCCTTAAACTTACGTGGGAGATGGATATTCTCACAAGTCTTCAAGAGACGAAGAGCTTGGTTACGGTTAAGGATTGGCATGATCCCTGCATGAATGGGAACATCAATCCCTGCCAAGGTACACTTGTCTTGGAAATCGTAGAAACGCTCATTGTCAAAGAAAAGTTGCGTTACTAGACTAGAGCATCCTGCATCCACTTTTTTCTTGAGATTTTGGATATCTGAGATTTGATTTGGCGAGTCTGGATGTCCTTCAGGATAACAAGCACCAATGATATCAAAGTGTGGGGCACTGTTCCTTGATGAACTCAATCAAGTCTGTCGCATAACGGAAATCCTTCTGTGGTTCAACACCGGAATGATATCTCCACGAAGAGCCAAGATTTTCTGAACACCAACTTTATCCAAATCCGCAATGGTTTCAGCAACCTTGTCCTTGGTCAAGTAAATGGCTGGCAAGTGAGCAATGGTCTTAATATTCAAGTCATTTTGAATATAGTCAGCCAAACGAACCGTCGTCTCTTTGATATTAAATTTATTATTACTTGCAGTCACACTGATGAAGTGTGGTGCTAAATCCTGCATATTTTGGAGTGCAGAAATAATTTTATCATTGCCTACTTCTGGGTTTGGAGGGAAAACTTCAAATGAGAGGGACGGTGTTTGACGTGACATATGTATGAACCTTTTCTAGTTGATTTCTTACTGATCAACCGTGTAGGGAGAATTGTCTTTTCTTACAATTTCTCACGCGCAGCTTTAGCAGCTTCTACAAGGCGGATCAAGCTTTCTTTAGTTTCTGGGATACCACGTGTTTTCAAACCACAGTCAGGGTTGATCCATACTTTCTTGCTTGGTACTTTAGCAAGGATGGCTTCGATTGTGTGGTCGATTTCGCCTTCGTTAGGCACACGAGGAGAGTGGATATCGTAAACTCCAGGACCCACTTCTGTCTGGAAGTTTTGAGCTTTGAGTTCGTCCAAGATTTCAAGGTTTGAACGGCTAGCTTCAAATGAGATAACATCCGCATCCATGTTGTCGATAGCTTTGATGATATCTGTAAATTCTGAGTAACACATGTGAGTGTGGATTTGAGTATCTGGCGCTACTGTTGAGTGTACCAGGCGGAATGCTGGAATAGCCCAGTCAAGGTAGTCTTCGTACCAGTCGCTACGACGGAGTGGCAATTTCTCACGAAGAGCAGCCTCGTCGATTTGGATAATCTTCACGCCTGCAGCTTCAAGGTCAAGAACTTCATCCTTGATTGCAAGAGCGATTTGAAGAGTAGAATCCTTGATAGAGAGGTCTTCACGTGGGAATGACCAGTTAAGGATGGTAACAGGTCCAGTCAACATACCTTTAACAGGTTTGTCAGTACGGCTTTGTGCGTAGCTAGACCATTTCACAGTGATTGGGTTGAGACGAGTAACATCGCCCCAGATGATTGGTGGTTTAACCCCACGCATACCGTATGATTGTACCCAACCATTCTTAGAGAAGAGGTAACCTGACAAGTTTTGACCGAAGTACTCAACCATGTCATTACGCTCGAATTCACCGTGAACAAGCACGTCAAATCCAACTTCTTCTTGCCATTTAATCCATTCGTCGATTTGCTCTGCCAAGAACTTGTCATAGTCTTCTGCTGACAACTCACCCTTACGGAAGGCCAAACGTTTGGCACGAACTTCCTTAGTTTGAGGGAATGAACCGATGGTTGTTGTTGGAAGGGCTGGAAGTTTGAAGGCATCTTCTTGGATAGCTTCACGTTCAGCAAAGGCTGGCAAACGAGTGTAGTCTGCGTCTGTCAATCCAGCGATACGAGCACGAAGTTCCGCATTTTCACCAACACGTTCAGTCGCAAAGAGTTCTTTGTTAGCTGCAAGAGCCTCTGCACCTTGACCGTTGCGGATAGCATCCAAGTCACGGATCTCATCCAATTTTTCAACTGCAAATGCAAAGTGGTTCAAGATAGCTGGTTCAAATTCTTCGTTAGCAGTTGTAAATGGCACATGAAGAAGTGAGCATGAGCTAGTCAAGACGATGTTTTCAGCTGGGATTTGCTCAAGAATAGCCAAGCTCTTTTCGTAGTTGTTGCGCCAGATGTTCTTACCATTGACAATACCTGCATAAAGAGTCTTGTCAGCCGGGAAGCCACCTTTAACGAGTTCAAGAGTTTTCTTACCTTCAACGAAGTCAAGACCGATCGCATCTACTGGCAATTTGACAAGGTCAGCGTAGACGTCACGAACGTCACCGAAGTATGTTTGAAGCAAGACTTCAAGACCTTTTTTGTCAGCCAAAAGCTTGTTGTAGAGGTTCAAGAAAAGTGCTTTCTTCAGCTGTCAAGTCTTTGACAAGAGCTGCTTCGTCGAGTTGGATACGAGTTGCACCAAGTTCAGCCAATTTTGCAAAAACATCTTGGTAAGCAGCTACTAAGCTATCTACGAAATCTTCTGCTTTCACACCTTCTTCAAAGTCTGATAATTGAAGGAAAGTGAATGGACCTACAAGGACAGGACGAGTGTTAAGACCAAGTTCTTTTGCTTCTTGGAACTCATCGAAAATCTTGTGACCAGCCAATTTTACTTGAGTGTCTTTTTCAAATTTAGGAACGATGTAGTGGTAGTTAGTGTTGAACCATTTTTTCATCGGAAGGGCACGAACATCCCCTTTTTCTCCTTGGTAACCGCGTCCCAAAGCAAAGTAACGTTCAAGATCAGACAATTCCAAGTTTTGAACAGATGCAGGAACTACGTTGAAAAGGAAAGCAGCATCAAGGAAGTTGTCATAGTGAGAAAAGTCATTTGATGGGATTTCAGTGATGCCTTTTTCTTTGACGATGTTCCAGTGTTTTGCACGCAATTCTTTAGCCGCAGCCAAGAGTTCTTCTTCTGAGATTTCTTTTCTAAAGTATTTTTCAGTTGTAAATTTTAATTCGCGGAATTCACCCAAACGAGGGAAACCGATAATTGTAGTTGACATGTTTTGTCCTCCAAAAATTGTTGTTGAAACTATCTTAACAGAAAAGAAACTGTCTGTATAATTGTAAAAAATTAGGCTTTGATATAGTTTGAAACTATATCTCGATTTAAAAGACAAAAAAAGATTTAGAGAAGATTCCCCAAATCCTTTGGTAAATATGGATTGATAGCTTTTCAAGTTTGCTATGTTCTTCGCAAAAAATATTGAATTGAAAGCTACCTATGGCTTGTTATTAGAAAAGACTATAGGCACTGATTCTCAACTATTTTCCTGTTCAAGCGGTACAACCGCTAGTGTCTTTCCTAAGCTGGCTAAAACTTTCAAGACCGTATCCAACTGAGGACTAGTCTTACCTGTTTCCATCCTAGCTATGACAGGCTGGCTCACTCCACTGAGTTCTTCTAGCTTTTTCTGACTGATGCCTTGCTCACGTCTAGCCTCAATCAATTCACTCATAATTGCCACCCGCATATCACTTTCAAGGATTTCCTCCTTGGTAAAGAGTTGAGACCGGACATCGTTCCAGTTACTTCCAATAGCACTATTCTTCATCACTTAACCTTCTTTCTTTTAAGTTCTTCAGTTCACGCTTGGCTTTTTAAAATTATAACTTAAAAGTTATTAAAAGTAAATTCAAATATTCATAAAAAGAAGACCTTAGAAAATTCTAAAGGTCTCATTTTTATAATTCGAAAAAAATGAAAAGAGTTATAATGTGAAGCCAATCCTAACTCTTACTCCAACTCAATGTCTTTCTCTCTGAGATTAGCCAGACACTCCTTATAGTATGTGGCGTCATGTTCGCTGTATATAGTACTTTTCAGTTTTTCCTCTGCTAAGTCTTGATAAGGAGGACAGGTCTTGCCACGGTAGTTCTTGTCCAACCACTCTGGACTCACCTTATAGCCACGGTCAGCCATCTCCTCCATGATCAAACGGTGATAGGCATAGAGACGATAGGGCGAGTGGGTAAAGACATAGTCCACCGTCGCATGCTTTCTGCCCCAGCCATTGCCACGCAGAGCGCAGCACTCTCGATGTTGTCCCAAGAGCTGAGGACGGGGAAGTTTTGAAATCAAAGCCTCATGCCAAAGTCTCATGGGAGTCTCCTTTCAGCAAGGTAGAATGTTGCAAATAGCTATTTGGGTAACGTTCAAGCAACTCTCTAGTCTTAGCGATCAAGTCTTCCTTGGAAGCTTGACCAAAACGATAGCGATCCAACAAGAGCATATAGTCTCTGCGCTCGTCAAGGCTGGCTTGCTTTTTAAAATAGCCCCAAATATGCTGAAAGGCATTGCAAACCTGACCCCTGTGTTCTGGAATCTGGCAAGCACGGTCAATCATCTCTTGAACCAGACTGACCTCCACCACTTCTTGCTTGAGATACTGGCGAATGTCCTTGTAAATATTGCTAGAATGACTCAAAACAAGGTATTTGTTTCTAGCCCAGAGTTGCTGACAAAGGGCTCGTTGGTTGTTGTTATTCATATTTGACATTATACCATGATTACTCTAGGAACTCTGCCATTTTTATATCATAAGCATTTTGAAGGTTGAGCCAAGTTTGCATCGAAATATTAGTGAGTTTAGCTAAATTCTCAGCAATATCATTACTAATTGATTCCTCACCATTCACCAATTTACCGAGTTTCATTTCAGAAATCCCTAAACGTTCCGCAAATTCTTTCTGCGTTATGTTATAATCTTCAATCAACTCTTCAACATACTGACCTGGATGAAAAGCAATCAGGTCTTTGTATTCAACGATTTTATTAGTCATATTCACCATTTAATCACGTGTTGTTCAATATTACTATTAACTGATTTATCTTTTTTAGAAATTTCAAGAATAATTTCTCTATGTATTTCTTTATTTTCTTAATTACCAACCCTCTGCTAAATACAGGAGAATTTATTTGTTCAGCAATGATATATTGTACATTTGAACTAACTAAATCTTGATAATACTCATAATCAACATCTGGAGGTGTCAGAATAGGAGCCCATACGTTTCTGTGATCTGTTAAATGTAGCTGATTTTGAATATTATCATCTGACATATGAAAGTTTCCAGCAAAATATAATACCGCCGCTCAAGTATTAAAATACCTGTGCGGCGGCATCCTCATCTGAAACTGGTTGCTATATTTCCTTCACAACCTTAGTGAAAACCAGATGAGTAAAAATATCATCAACTTGCTTGGCAATTTCTTTTGAATCCACAAGTGTACCAAGCTCAATATTCCCTTCTTGCCCATGATAGGATAAGTTTGCCGATGTAATTAGAGTTTGTTGCCCGTCAACTGAAATAACCTTTGCATGTAAAGATGCCATAGAATCATTAATTCCCGCAAAATTGTATATATGCAAAAATCTTCCTTTGTACCGGCAAAGTTTATCTAAGCCTTTTTGGCTCTCGATGTTATTCACAAAGAATTTCACATAAACACCCTTTTGGCTTTTCTCAATAAGGACATCAACAAGGTCAGCAAAGTATCCGGACAGCGAATATCCCGTAATCAAAACACTTCGTTTTGCTCCCTGGATCATCCCTTCAACAGTGTTCTTTGTTGATTTTGCTCTTACAGAAAAAGATGGAGGTACCGTAGTTACTAATGAAGCCGTTACAGCCTTTTCTTCGGCAGAGGCCGCTGTAACTAATTGATATATCTCTTCTGCTTGTTTCTGAGACAAAGAAGGGTATCGTTTCATTATTTGCGGAATAGCTTGTTTTGTATTCGCGATTCTGTCCGCTTCAATTTGACCAAGTAAAATATCTAAATTCACATTTCCAGTTGACATAGCTCACACACCAACTTTCTGAAATACGCCTCTTGTTCACGATTTGCAATCGGAACTACCAGGCCACGATCAAGCATACGGTTTCCGTTTCACAAGCAGTTTCTGAAATCATGCAACAAGAATGACAAGATGCTCCATTTAGGTTATTCCCTGCTGGAGTATTACTCATACATTCTGGGTCATTGGTACAAAGAAGCGCCTCTTGAAAAGCATCTTCCATCAACGGAACTAATTTCCCAATGTTACCAAGCTCTACTAAACCTCCTAATGAGCCTTCCTTATCTGCGCTTCCTGTATACAGAAGAATACCAGTCATTTTTTCACTAAAGTAGATTCTTTCTCGTATTGCCGAAGATGAATATCCAGATGCCATCGACATTTGCTTAATTAACAAATGTGCGAAAGTATGCATTAACACATAGGTTGCATTTCTCTTTACATTTAATGTCCAACCTTTAGCATTGCAGAACTCCTCATAGCACTCTTCATATCTCTGGGAAAGCGCCTTTACTGACGGAATACCAAGCCACTTCTCTAATGTCTCTTTATTAAACTCGATGAAAACACCTTCACCATTGACCTCAGCCGCCGGCAACCATTTTTCACTATTTCCTTTATTAAGATAAACGACATTAGCCTGGACGTCTGCATCCGGATCAGGTGCATCTACTCGAGTAAATCCAAGCAATACTTTCACTTCACGAAGACGAGTGATTCTGATAACCCTACTAAAATAGTGTTTCAGATATGCTGGCAAACTGTCCTCCTCTGCTTTGAAGTGTTTTTTATTAGAAGCATAAGCAGGATCATTATGATGAGTGATAGCATCATACTCCATCTGCTTAATTTCTTTGAACTCTGTTATATTACTCAATCTACGAGTTAGGGCTTCATCAAACTCCGCGCGAGTAAAATTTTCAGCAAAATACTTGTTATATGCGAAAGTTACACCATCATCTCTCATTGCATCCTTCAAAAGTTCAATATCATGAAGATGTTCATCGACTAAATTGTATAAAGGATTAACCCACGGCGGAATAGAAATAGCACTTCTGCTTACAGAGAAATAGACATTTGATGCACCTCTCTGTGATGGGATTACCTTTTTACCACATCTTTCATTTCTTGATCTCGGACGAAAAGGATGACGACCCGTACAGCGCAACTCGCTAAAGTTATCTTCTTGCGTAGCTCCACTCATGCTTCTTTTAGCACCACACAGTTCACACTTAACCCACATATCCGCAAGTGTCGAAGTATTTCCTGTCGAGTACATTTTTAACTTTCCTTTGCAGTTGGTCGTGCCGCGATGAACCCACCAACTCCACGGAAAATCATCCATGTGTCCATTTTCGCAAATAGTAATAAATCGAGACGGATATGAAGGCTTGTGGCAATCCGGGCAAGTAACTCCAAACCTCAAATACCTTTCCAAATCAAAGTTGTCCCGTGCATCGAAAAGCCGACCACACTTCAAATTTGAACACACATGAATGGAAGGGAAAGAAATTACCGGCACATCACCAGAGTATGAAGTTCGAGGCATATAAAAGCAGTCAACGCCAAGATAAGAAGCTAATCTTCCATCAATTATTTTTTTCCCTTTATCTTTCCAATAATTAATATCAAGCACCGTTACTGAATCCTTGATAGCATCAACAATCGCACCCGGTCCGAATGTTGTAATAATTTGATTTGGACGTAGCTCGCCCAATTTATTGTTATCGTATCCTGCCATATTACTCCTCCGTGTAATAGAACATATTTGCTGCATTTTCCACTTCACGCATAGAGTTTAGTGTAGCCTTCTCAGTATCCTTACATGACTGTCCATAATAATTCATAAGGCGATTATATTTATCAGTTCCATAAACATAGTACCGCAAATCTTTGCTTTGTGCTGCCAGCATCTTCCACCAATCAATAAACTGGTCAATTTCATTCTTTGCATCCAGTCTTACTTCTGGTTTAACTATATTAAGCCGGTCAAGAATTAAAGTCTTTATCTCGGACATTTGTATATCGGAAAGAGCAGCAATATCAGCAGCACCCTCATTAGATGCCATTTCTGGATATTTTAACCGAATTGCAGAAATTATTAGAGCGTGCATTACGCGGTCTCTTGCTCTTGCAGAGAACGGAGTTGCTGTTGTACCTTCAACAAACCTATATAGCTGCGAATGATAGCCCGTAAAATTCTCATAATGCGACAAATCGCGAGGACGATATGGGTTATAAAGCGTAAAGACAAGTCCTGGGAAAGCACGACCAATTCGGCTTGTTGCTTGAATATATTCAGAATTTTGCTTCGGCTGTCCGGTTACGACCATTAGCCCAAGACGGTCAACATCCATACCGACCGCTATCATATTGGTTGCAACGGCTGTATCAAGACAATCCCTTGAATCACAGGTAGCTTCCAACTGTCTTAATTTATTCGGAATCTCGTAGGAGGACATTCTGGAAGTTATCTCAACCTTCTTGTTTAGATAACGAACCTTATCCATATTGTATTTCGTTTTAATACGATGGATTCGTTTCGGAATGTCGTCTTGTAACAAGCGTACTGCACCGCCAAGTTCTCGAATACTGTTGTAATATCCCACCAAGGAATAATACGGATCAATCACATCCTTGTATTCATCCTTTTGAGCAAGTTGATAAGAAGTCTGAAGAATGATTGCATACATTCTTAACAGTGTAGTCTTTACGGATTGACCTGGTGCACATACTCCAACATACTTTCGGAATGGGTCATCTTTAGTGGATATTTCATTGATGAAGAAACTGTCTCCAATTTCAAAACCATTCGGTGGAAACTGTGCAGTAGTTTTTCTTGCATAAAGGCACCTTGTCTGCTCTGATGCGTTTTTAATGGTGGCAGTTGAGACCACATACTTCGGTTTAATCTTCTTATCGCCATAAGTACACATATCCTCAATAATAGTTTCGTATGCACCATAAACCGTCCCAAGAGGTCCAGTGATCAAATGAAGCTCATCTTGAATGATTAGCTCAGGCGGAAGAAACGGTCGAATCGGATTTAATGTTGAAGTGGGAAGCTCTTGCGTCCTATTGTGTCGTTTATGTTCTTCACCAATGGCAACATAACCATCACGGCTGCAAACCCAATCAACTCTTCCAAACAACGCATTTGTTTTAACATCCCAAGGAAGTCGAGCAAATTTATCAACCGTTGACAAATAATTGTCGGACATTTCGCATAGATTTCCTCATCAACAAGATACACCGGAATCTGAATGCGATCCTGTTTGTACTTATAGAACATACAATTCCTATCTGCACAATAAATAGCAACAGATTTTCTGTCAGGGTCAATATAAAACTCATCTTCCGTAAGAGGTTTTCCGCAAAACGGGCAAGTCAACAGCTGCTTATAAAGCAGATTACGTTTTCTTTTTGCCTCGCCTAGCTTATCAGCTTTTTCTACCAGTTCATCAAATTTGTTAGGCGTTACACCGCCACCTACCCAGAAACCAATACTAATAGGTTCCTTTCCATACTTAGGATATTTTTTTTGACGAATAAGTTCAGCGGCAACAACCATTTCGTAATTCGATCTCTCTGTTGTGTTGTCAAAAGACGCAGCGTATAGCGGAGCATTACGGCAACTCCACCATCAGCGTTATACTCAGATACTTCAGAGGCGCGTAATCTTCGATTAGCAATTACAAACGCCATCAAGCCCAAATATGCTTCAGTTTTACCACCACCGGTTGGGAAATACAGCAGATCGACTACATCCCGGTCTTTATGTTCTGGATTAACAATTCCACTCAAATTCATTAGTATGAACGCAATCTGGAATGGTCTCCAGCCAAAATCCGTATCAGGGTTTCTTGGGTCTATAAAATCTCTAAAGTTACATTCTATTCCAGCACCATACTTTTTAGAATAGCTCATGATATTTCTCTGAAGTAACATGGAACGGTTCATAAAACAAAATGCATCAAGAGCAAATTCATCATTTGTAATCAATGCAATGCCTTCACGGATTCTATCCAACGCTTCACTACAATGCGAAATTACTTTATCGCCGATTTTATCTTTGAAATCAGCATTGGACATTTTATCATCCGAAATTAGTTTTTCCTGAATCCATTTTCCATAAGAATCAGCTAAGACATTTAATCTCTCAAAGATACCTGCCTTGTTTTTTGGTTTGGACATGAATCGCATTGAGAAAAAGAACTTATCGAAACCCTTCAAGGCGGCACTTACGCCAGGAAGCTCATATTCTGGGATAAAATCCGATTTCACCCAAGAGGTTCTTCCTTCTACTGCATCATCCCATGTTACTGCACAGTTTCTGCCACGGCCTAAAATGGGGCGCTGTTCAAAATAGAACTCATCTCCTGCAAGTACATCCCGGCAAATATTTTCCGCAAAAAATACTCTATCTCCATTTTCCGAGTATGCTTTAAGTTCAACTTGGAACATCATTGATTCAACTTCGTTTCCGGAATTTTCGCCTATTCATGACATACGCAGTTACCAAGGAATATCCCGTTTTCAAAGGAACCCTGGAAATATGGACGATGATATTGGAATCTTCCTGAAGGTGAATTTCTGTGTTTTTTTCAAACGAATCGAAATCAACAACGATTGTGGATACCATTGGCTGTCGGGTATAACTGGCATGGTTATACTCCTTACCATCTTTTCCTATTCTCTTTTCAACCGAACGAACATATTCTCCCCATTTGACATCAATGTTGATTGATTTCGTTTGTGAATCAACGTAGAAACTTATACCAATTGACGTCGGCAACTTGAAATTAGTAGTCATTATTGGTTCATTATCATCATCCACACCTGCAGTATAATCCTCAGACTCACCATACGCGATATCACCCTCCACCTCTTGCTCTAAAGTGGTGGAAGATTCTCTTTCTTCGGTCTGGGAAGCAAGCATTCCTATAATATATGAGTTTTTGGGATTTTCATCCAATATCTCATTCTCGGACTGAGGCCCCATCAAATCAGTTCTAAGTGCGTTGATAATTTCTTGCCGCACTTCTGAATACTTAAATCTATCCGGCATAGTTTATCCCTCCTCGATCTTATGAGCTGTACCTAAAGTGTACTTGCAGGTGTTACCAAGCTTAATGTTGTCATCAGAAATCAAACGATACTCCCACACTTTATGGTCTGGGTCAACCGTAGATGCAAAGTGGCACCATTTGATTCCTTCTCGAGCTTTCGCAACCACATCATCTGCCGTCACTTCGTTAGAAGCCTTTACCTCTACCATAAATTTACCGCTCGTCGTTTCTACTAAGAAATCAGGATTGTACTGTTGACCAGCTTTCCAGAAAAGCCCCAACTGATTCAGCGGTGGTTTAATCCAGCGGATTACATCTGGATCTTCTTCAAGAATGATAGAAAACAAGCGTTCGGTGTCGCTATCAAAAGAATTTTCGGTATAGTAAGCTTTTTTGTAACCTGTGAACAAGTATTTCTTTATGTTCGACTTATCGGTAAACGGCTTTTCAAAATGAACACGACCATCCTTTTTAACATTCTTGACAAACTTGCGGAACAGAATCAAGTCTTTCTGAACAAAATGGATGTCCTCCGTCTTGCGTTCAGTGTGTTCAAAAATCTGTTTTCTAATATCAGATACAATCAAAGACGCATAACGACGAACGATTTTCCGTTTATCCTCTTCATCACCTTCAATCTGAGCAAGATACTGCTCTACCACATCAATGATAAAATCCGCATCTTCATAGGACAGTTCGCTAATCGAGTCAAGAAGCATACAAGCCAGTGTATTCAGAGCATCATCAATCTCCAGAATCTGCGCGTCAACGGCAGTCAGAAGCTGCTGATTTATAGCATCAAATCTTTCAATTTGCCACAGCAACCTCAAAATCTGGTATTGTTCTCTTGACTTCAAACCGCTTGAATTTCACTTCAGATGTCGTCTGAACCAAGATTTTCGGAACAGAGATTGCTTTGCCAGAGTATTCTTTGATTTTCTGAATAAACTCATCCTTTGAAAGTGACTTCTTTCCTTTACTGGTGGTTGAGGTTGTCTCCGTTGTCTCCAATGTTTCCGGTGTTCCGTCATTCTTCTTATCAGGTTCACCAGTCCCCACATCGAAAAGCAGATCCAATGTCATCTGCACATTTCCGGAAGAATCTACTTCTTTCTTCTTCGTAGCTCCAAAAGCCTTCAGATAAGCTGCATACAGGTCCTCTTGTGTTTGGGTATTGGTGCTGATTTCGGCAAATGATTTTACACCTGTATCGGTTACAGCAAAATCAAAAATATTAAGCTGGCCTTCATCAACAGGACTGCTGATATCTACGGTGTCCGAAGGTTCAACCACAGTTTTGTCCAAATCACGATATTTGAAAATATCACTGTTTTTTATTTCATCAACCAACTCGCGGTAATGATCATGGGCAACAATATCCAAGGTATCAATATCCTCATTACCGGTAGCCTGTCCAAAAGGTAGACGAAGTCCTCTACCAATAGTTTGCATTGCCAAGATGTCACTCTTTGCCGCATTCAAAGGAATGATGGTAAATAGGTTGTTGACATCCCAACCTTCTTTCAGCTTATAGACATGAAGGACAATCTCGACAGGATTTTGTGCGTTTTCAATCGAAAGCAGCAGTCGAATATTTTCCTCTGATTCATCACCTTTCATATTGGAATGAATCTCGATTACTTTCCCCTTATATTTGCCTTTCAAGAAGTTATCACTATCAATCAAAGCTCGGACTTCTTTAGCATGATTTGTGTCGCGGCAAGCAATCAAAACGATGGGTTTTACATATGGTAATGCATTATCATCACAGAACTGGCGAATGACACCTTTACGATGTTCGTGAAGTGTTAATCCGTCACGGATTTTCATCTCCTCGATGTCCTCAGCACTATAACCCGCCATGTTCGATCTTCCCATCACCACAGGTGTTTTCAGATAACCCTCTACGGATCCTCTGGCAAGATCATAAGCGTAGATTACATTATTGATTGACTTAGGTGTCGCAGTAAACTCCAACCCAAGCACCGGCTTCAAGAAGTTTATTGCCTTCATGGAAGCAGGCGCATAGTAACGGTGTGCTTCATCCATGCAAATTACCAGGTCATCAAAACTGGACAGTACCTCAGCAAATGACATACCAAGAGTTTCTTTGAATTTATGAAAAATTAAACTGGGAGTCCGTTTTGCTATTGAAAAATCTTTCCGATATTGAAGATGAACAGTTCAATCTCAGAGCCTTTTTTTCAAACTGAAGACTCATCTGCTCATATCTAACAGGATAAGAATCATAATTCTCGCCATCATAAACCTTTGGACGCCCCATCTCCGCCTCTAATCCCTTAAAAGATATACTTCGGGTGATTGGGGTTCGATTCTTTCCGCAGTTTTTTTCGTAGATTGTATTTCCTGGTGCTAGAATGAAGAAGTGACGATACCCCTTTGTCTTATAGAGGTAATACATACAAGCTCCCATCAAACGAGTCTTACCAATACCCGTTGCCATGGCATAACAGAAAGACGGGAAATCGAACTTATCATCAACCTTGATTTTTACGTTGTTTCTCACAATGTTCCGTTGCCACAGTTTCAATCTCTACCTTGCTGTCCTTTTTTTATAATCACAGTGAGTACTGATTGCATCCAGATAGGAAAGAGCTTCCTGCTGAGGTTTGCGCAGGCTCATGGCATATCCAATTTTTGTTACAATATCAGCCATTTATCGAACCTCACTTTCAAATGTACACTTATCCAGTAAATCTTTCGGAATACGCTTCACTTCAATATTATCCGGTAGTCTCAAATCAGATTGTACCTTTGTACTATATATTAACAACGACTGATTCTCACCGAGGGTCGTTGCGATAGAGCGAATATATTCACCGTTCACAAACTCCTTCGTAATATGAATAAACCGTTTCTCTGACGAATGTCCGTGATACACACCGTCCGGTTTATATTTGAATCCTTCAATCTTACAAATAGCTTCACAAAGCATCTCAAATGTGTACTCTGGGTTAATCTGATAAACCGGCAAACGCTGATTTTTAACCAACAAGCTTGGAGCAAGTTCGTAAAAATGATAGCCACCGCCACCTTGCCAGTTCTCATTTTTTGAAATACCCGTCTTATCACCGTTGATTACATTGTCAATTCTTGTTTTGCATAGCTATAAGCGTGGTCTCCAATCTCCACTCCAATCCACTTGCGGCTCATTTTATGTGCGGTAGCAATCGTTGAACCACTTCCCAAGAATGAATCTAATATCCAGTCTCCTTCGTTGGAAAAATACCTTATAATCATTTCGATAAGTGCTTCGGGTTTCTTACCTCCACGAAATTCGACTCCACCCTCATGTCTACAGTTACCAAAATTGCCAGCCATGTCATAGAATCCGTTTATCGGTTTCTTTCTTTTAACTTCTTCACTTTCAAGTTTCTCAATGGGAACACCTTGATAATACTTACCCTTAGTTGCTCCTGCTCTTTTGGGGCCTGTAAAATAGCGATAATCATATCGGTCGTCTCCTATTCCATAGATTTTATACATGACACCATATCCATCCGTCTTATAGCGTCCGGTAAGATAATCTCTAAAGAAACGTCCTGAAGAATTACCATCTAAGATAGTGCCAGTTGCCCATATTTCCTTTAAGCCATACTCATCGCCAACAGCCTTTTTCACTATTTTGTACTCATCAGAATTGAATACAATAGCCTTTTTCCCGCCAATCACTTCTTCATGTCCTTTTCCAGTTTCTTTAACTTCATAGATAAACTTTTCAAATCCGACTTCATCATAATCAAAGTTTGGAACAGCGCCATAGCATTTTCTATAGACAAGAATTTGTTCAATTTCCTTATGAAAATCCATATCAGATTTCAATGTTTTATCGGGATAACGCACACGAATATAAAGCGTAGTCAAATAGTTATTGCGTCCAAAAATCTCATCAAGTAAAACCTTGATGTAATGGCTTTCAGAATCATCAATCTGACAACACAAGAAACCATCATCTGACAACAACTCTCTTAAAAGAATCAATCGCTGTTTCATCAGTGAAAGCCAGATGCTATGTTCCAAATTATCATCATAATGTTCAAATGCACTTCCGGTATTATAGGGCGGATCTATATAGACACACTTTATCCTCCCAGCAAAATCCTGTTGAAGTGCTTGCAACGCAATTAAATTATCTCCATGGATTAGCATATTTTCACTTCGAGGGTCTCCATATGATTTCTCTCGATCCTCCATCAAACACGAGGTTCGATTACTTTATCATCATATTTCCCGACCCAGGTCAGTTCCAGTTTTCCCTTGTATTCCATTCCTGTGTTTCCTTATCTGTTAGAACTTTAGCACGACATTGACAAGCAAAATCGGCTGTATATCAAATTGCTGGTTAAACTCAGCAATTTCCCTTTCGGCCTCTTCCTGGATGGAAGCGACTTGCTGATGGAATGCTGTTTGAACCTTCTGAAGTTGTTTCTTCTTTTCATCAACTTTTTTGCGAATATCAACCTTCTCCAAAAAATCCTTTGCAGCGGTTGCTTCGGCAGACAACTCATCAATTTCTGCATTCATCTCCGCAATCTGGATATTCAACTGTTCTCTTTGAATGTCAGCCCAGTTTTCCACCTTGCGTTTGTTATAGTCCATCACCGGCTTCGATGCCGCCTGATACTTAGATAACATTTCTTGAACCAGTGTGTCATAAATGTTCCTGTATGAATCCATCTCTTCGTTAGTAGGTTTGAAGTATCTTACATCATCGTCATCCACAGTCTCAAGTGCCTGAACAATATCATCTTCCGTAAAGTCGATATATCGTCCTTGGTCATCGCAAAGAAGGAGAACTGGGAAAAGCATCTCATTGTTAGACTTACAAAATGCACCGACAAACAAAGTCCCATGTGAACCGAAAGTTTTTTCACCCCAGTTATCAATTTCCCAGTAGCTCAGGTTTCCTTCCACATCAGGTTCTGCCACCTGAGACCAAAAATCGACTTGTTGTAAATACCGATCAATATCGTTCTTTGTCTTTTCCAAAGCGGCGCCCTTCGCTTCATCGCTTTCTGTCATCAAAATAGAACGGAGTTGAACAGCTTTCTTGTTGCGTTTTGCATCAAGCTGTCTATCCAATCTATCAAATGCTTTTTTGAATTCTTCCCTTGTTCCACAATGCTGATAAATATCAAGAATCGTTTTTTCAAAACTTGTTCCCGATTCTAATGCACCAAGAGCAATATCGGAGGTCCCAAATACGCCATCAAACAGTTCAAACTTTTTGGACAGAATTTCGTAAACACGGCGATCTGCTTCGTTGCCTGTGTTCAACAGGTTGATAGCTACAACATCATATTTTTGCCCATAACGATGGCAACGACCAATTCTTTGCTCAATTTTCTGCGGGTTCCAAGGGAGGTCGTAGTTTATAACAGTATTGCAAAACTGTAAGTTCAAACCTTCCGAACCGGCATCTGTTACGATAAGAATTTTGGAGTGTTCTTTGAAGTAATCAACAATGGCGTGTTTATACTCAACACTACGGCCATAGTTCGTCTTACCAAAATTTTTTACCTGCCATGCACGGTATATTTCTTTTGTCATATCGTCATTAAAGTCGCCATTAAACAACAGAATATCATCTTCCTCAAATCCGTCTTTGCGCAACTCAGCGGCAATGTACTTTTGAGTTCGCTTTGATTCCGTGAATACAACAACCTTTTGAGGAATATTCTGCTTTCCTTGATATTCAAAAGCCGTATGAATCGCAGTTTTCAAAGCTTTAATCTTTGCGTTGCTTTGAATACGGTTTGCTGTCTCGATGATTGCATCAACCTCGTCCATTTCCGCCTGGATCTGCTGTTTCTGAAACAGCGTGTCCTCATCATCAATTTCCTCAAAAGTGGATTCGTCAATTTCATCCTCTACAAAATCCCAGAATAGAGCAAACCCATCTTGGGCATTTGCTGACTTTGTACCCTCATATAACTTCTGAAGTCTGTTCTTTAACACCTCAAATGTTTCAATCAGAGCATAGCTCGATGAGGCAAGCAACTTACGGATAACCAATACTATAAGTCCCTTATTTGCGTTAGGAATCGAGTATAGGACATCCCTTTTCAGAAAGTTATTTACTCTCATGTATAGTTCAACTTCATCAGGAGAAAGCACGAAGTCAATCGTTCTACATTCCCTCTTTTTGAAGTCCATATATTTTTCAACATCCCGTCGAAGTGTTCGGTATAGAACCGGGATAAGTTCTCTTTTTAATTCTGTATAATCTTGCCCCTCAATAAATCTTTTGTTAAAGACCTTCTCGCTCCCAAAAATCCGAGGATCAATGAACGAAATCAGTCCATGAAGATCAGAGAGCGAGTTCTGCAACGGCGTAGCTGTAAGTAATATTTTGGGAATGCCTTTTGAAAGCTCATACAGTCGTTTTGCTCTTTTCGTTCCGTGAAATACATTGCGTAGGTTATGAGCCTCATCAATGATAATGAAATCCCACTTCACATTAGGAAATCGCTGCATCAATTTTGAAGAATAGTCGTAAGAAGTAATTACAATTCTGACCTTATCTCTATTTTCCAAGCAAGGCTTCCAAAAGTTCAAATTACTCTCCACCGTAAGACGATCTAATATTGTTGCCTTGAGACTAAATTTCTCTTCAAGTTCAACTTCCCATTGTTTGCGGAGGGTTGCCGGAAGTGCAATTAAAACCCGCTTTGCTCCCGAATCCAAAACATATTTTAGTGTAAGACCTGCTTCTATAGTTTTACCAAGACCAACTTCGTCAGCAAGGACAATACCGCCTGTTTTTAGAGCTTGAATTGCAGCACAAAACGCATTGATCTGATGGGGATTGATCTCAATTTTCGTGTTCAACAAGCATCGAAACGGAGATTCCTCTAATTCCGCTTTTTTGAATTTTCCGTATTGTTCTAAAAGCAAGTTGCCCTCCATCATCATCACCCCTATCTGCGTTCCAATTGTTCAGCTATCCCCAACGCTATCCCTTTTGCCATAAGTGGAGGAACGGCATTACCGACTTGAACAAATTGCGCTGTTCTTGGGCCTTCAAAAAAATAACTATCAGGGAATGATTGGATACGAGCAGCTTCACGCACGGTAATGGAACGGTGCTGTTCTATATCTGGATGAATAAAATAGTGTCCATCCTTTGAAAGATGTGCAAGCACAGTGTGACAACAGGACTCATCACCCTCAACAACCTTAAAGCGATCTACAAAGGAATGTCTATTCTTGTGCGTTTTTAATTCTTCAGGCAAGTCGTTGTAATTAAGGCGCTTGTGTCCATCATTCCATAGATCTATTGCCCGTTTGTATATTTCAATATCACGGTCTTTATTAGGGCGGCTCTTATGAAGCGTGAGAACATCATCCACTGTCCTAACTTCTGTATCAGATACACACTTGCTCCATGTTTTAGTTCTGTATTCGGATGCTCCAAGACCTGGCTTCAATTTGGGAAGATCGGCCAGTAAATCGTTCACAGTAAACGAGCTTTCCTTTTTCAAAAAATCCGGATATGCCATACCGCTGTTTTTTAGCCAACCAATAATTATCATTCGACGACGATTCTGCAAAACCCCGAAATGCTTAGAATTTTGTTCACGCCACTCAATCTCATAGCCAACTCTGCGAAGATACTTTGTCAAATTCTTAAAGGTTGCTCCATCGTTTGCCGATGAGATACCCATTACATTTTCAAAAACAAACATTCTGGGTTGATAGCGCTTCAAAACTCTCGCGTATAATTTATATAGCTCGTTTCTTGGATCTTCGGACATAGGATGATTCATGTGACTACTCTGTGCGCGTCCAACAAGAGAATATGCTTGGCAAGGAGGCCCACCAATTACCACATCCACACTTTGAATGTTTCGGATTTTCATAATTCCGTCTATTGTCTTAAAAATACCAGGGAGAGTGGTATCTGACATTGTCTCGCATATCACGGTTTTCTTAATACGATTAGGAATCTTCTGCAAAAACTCTTCTTGTGTTATCTCCCCACGCAAGTATTGATAATAAATGTCCAACTGCTTAGCTTGCTTTAGATAATAATACGAACTTCTTGTGACCAGTGTTTGAGCCGCAAACGGATTCATTTCTACATGAGCAATAGGATTGAAACCTGCTTGAATAAATCCTTCAGACAGCCCACCAGCTCCTGCAAACAAATCTATAAAATTGTACTTGCCCTCGCCGGGGATTCTACTTGGCATAACAATTCTCCTATTCCTTCTTTATTTCTCTTGCTCACAAGCAAGCCAACTACTCTCAAGCGGTTCGTAGTCAGCATTATATTTGGTACAAAATTCTTTTATTTGTCGCATGGTAGACATATTGGGTTTGCTTTTTCCTGTCTCCCAACGGCTCACCGTTGTTAAATTCACATTAAGTTCTTTTGCAAATGCCTCTTGTGAGTAGAATAGGCGTTGCCTCGTCTGTTTAATATTTTCTGCAAATGTCATATTCATCGTCTCCTTGGCTCTGAATGTACATAACCACTGCACTATTTTAGCACAAATTAGGCGTTTTGTCAATGAGACTCAAGGTTGTCGAAAGGGGAATTACAGCATCTTTTCGTTCTTTGGCAAGCAATGCCTTTGTATATACAAAAGCACAAAAACAAAAGGAACCCGCTTTCGCGGATTCCTATGTTTTCTGCTTGTTGAGGCATAGCCTCAAACCCCATTAAACGAAGATTGCATCTTCGGCGGCGCACTGTTCCAGCGCTTATTTTTCTTCACGCTAACGCTCCTTCTGCTGTTCTGCTCTCACATTTTCTATACCAAACAGACCGACAAGGTTTGCCTGATAAGTCAGCAGATCGAGATATTCCGATTTTGCTTTATAGAATTCCGGGTATGCTGCCTTTTTTCTCGCATATCAGTTGAGCGTACTCCGCCCGAAGCTCTTTCAAAGACGGCAATTTCTTTTTGTGTGTGCCGGCTGTTTTACCGGAAACATCCGATGGCAAAAGCTCGGCAAATGCCTTTTTTGATTTCTTACAGAGTTCAATATCATCGGCGTGTTCCGTATAAGACTTCTTAGAATAGCCTGACTTACGATAGCCGGCATACACTTCCTTGGTCTTGAGGTAATTCGTGATATGCGTCTGGAGAACGGCAATTTCCTTCATGCGATGATCGGCACTGACAATATTTGTATGAAGCTGTCTCGCCTCAACTTCACTTCCTCCACAGATTCACAAAATGAAGAAAAATCATCTACGGTACTAAAACTAATACAGAAGTGCTTTTGGCTGCTGGGATTTGTACCCTGGTTAGTTCAGAAAAATCTTTTCTCTTTGCCATAAAAACTTCCTTTTGCTAGTCAGAACTGTCTATTTTTACTAACAATATCTTTCAGACTATCTCTCCAATTTGTCGAATTCTTAATTATCTATTATGATATCATATTCCGGACAGAAAACGCTCACTTCCTTCTACTTCAAAGCACTTTTGACCTTTTTCTTGGTAATGATGCGGTCGTTTTTGTTGGCTAGGGATTTGAGTCGGGCTTCGAGCAGGATTTTTCGGCCTACTTCGTTGCGGGTGTAGACGAGTTGGTAGTTGCCCAAATGTGGTGCAACGGCATCTAGGAAGAGCTGGGCATCTTCCTTACGTTTTTCAAAGAGGCTCGGAACTACAAAATACTTGGACTGACCTGCTGGTGCTTTTTGAGCGACTAAGAGGTAGCGTTGATTGTCAACAGGGGCAAAGAATTCTCCTAAGGCCTTGGAAAAGAGTTCCTTGTCTCGCATGCTGCCACCTTTTAGATAGGCAAAGACGTTAAAGCTGTCCTTGTCCTCATCGACCTGCACGCGCGACTGATCATCAGACAAATGCCCGGCAGTCACCATGGCTTTGCGAATAGCCTCCCCAATCTGGCGCAAGCGTTTATAAGGACTCTTGTAGCTGTAAAGCGAAAGGCAGTGATAGCTAGGAAGAGGACACAAAGAGCTGTCAACCATGGCAAGGCAAAGAAGGTTAGTCGAACGACATAAGCCAGGAGACTAATAGCAAACACCATCAGAGCATAGCGAAGCCACTTTTCAGCATCCGCTAAGGCAAGCAGAGGGATTCGTTTGCTGTCGGTCGCCACTTCATTGACAATCTCAATCTTATCTGCAACAATGAGAGATTCCTGCCATTTTTTACGAAGGGAGGCACGATCTTTGGATAGTTCCATGATCTTCTCGTTATAGTCTTCGAGTTTCTTTTTCTTAAATGGGAACTCAGGAAAGTTTAAGCGATCCAGACCTGTTTCAATGGTATCTTCCTTATAGGACAAGCCAAGGAAATGGTCCATACGACGGGCAAGGGTTTGTAGGTCCTGATAGGGATTGAGGTCTAGTTCTTCTTGATCCTCCTTAGAAAAGGCTGGATTTTTGTACGGTTTGATGGCTACTAGGTGCCAGATATTACTGGTCTTATCTGGATGTCCTGGCCAGATACGGATGGCACGGCCCCGCATCTGATTGCTGAGCATAAAGCTTCCGACAAAACTTCCGAGGATGAGAGAGTTGACGCAAGGGGGCATCCCATCCTTCTCCCAAGAGAGACTTGGTTCCGACCAAGACCTGGATAGAACCACGTTGGAAGAGCTCGGTCACTGCTGCGACCATCCCCTTAAAGCTAGATGGAAAGCCTACCTGGAGATAAGCACCTTGGTCGAGTTTTCCAATGGCAGAGAAGCTTAAGCTAGTGTTTGGGATGAGTGCTTGAAGTTCTGCCTTGACACTAGCCGGTATGATCACGACACTACCTGAAAGGACTGCTATAGGGACAGACAAGCCTTGCTTTTGTGCACTTCTGCGAATGGTTTCAAAGTAAGGGAGGACACCTAATTGCGTGATTGGTGCTTGGTCATCTCCCAGATAACTGGCAAAATCCTTACGGATATAGTCTGCCAAGACTAACTGTCTCAAGTCCTTTCCTAGACTGGCATACTCGGTTTCAAAAATAGATGCAATGCCAGCCAGTTTTCCTAGAGATTGGTTGAGGATTTGGTCATTGGCCTTGGATTTGACCAAGAAAACCTGACGTTTTTCAATCAGTCCTCTTGATTTCAGTTCTGCTTCTATCTTTTTCTTTGTCTCTTGCGGATCCTCATACCAGTCAGGTGTCTGATAGAGAAGGCCTTGCAAGAGAACTTCTAGCCAATAATAATTGAGGGCAGGCAAGCCTTCAGCACCTAGTAAATCTCGTAGATGCTTGGGAATTTCCAGCTTTTGAGCCTGTAGATAAATGAGGAGTGCTGAGAGATACTTGGGATCTTCAAGGAGCATATCCGAAGAAATTTCCCCTTTGAGAACCTTGGAACTCCGAATCAACTCTTGGAAGTCAGGATCAACGACTAGTTGGCTGACATACTGCCACTTGGTGTCTTCAAACTCTTCCAAGCGCTTGTCCTCTTCCTTAGTCGGAAAACAGATATAGACAAAGTCCTGATGAGGGCAGAGGGTGTCTTCCTTGACCAGTTCTGGCACTGTGATTTCTTGGTCAATCTCGCCACACATCTGGAGATAGCGATCCCAGAGTTCTGGTTCACTGTCATAAGGCGGTGTCGCAGTGAGAGAGATGACTTGCAGTTGCTGGTAGTTTTTACGGAAGTCTTCTAAGCTTTTCCACCATTCATTTCTCAAGTGATGGCATTCGTCCAAACAGAGGGTTTCGACACCCCTTTCCTTGAGTCTGGCAAGCAGGTCAAAGCCTACAAAATCCTCAACCTCGCCGTTATCTTCTTGAGATTGCACCTGTTGCATAGCACTGTGAAAAGCTTGGTAGGTGGCGATGGTGATTTGCTTCATGTCCTTGAGATTTTGAGACACGAGACTTGTGACCTGGTTCTCATCCTCTAAAAAGGCTTGGCGAATTCTATCCACCCATTGTTCCCGGATGGTCACTGTCGGTACTAAAACGAGTGCAGGCTTATCAAAGCGAGCAATCAATTCGATTCCAATAGTTGTTTTCCCTGAACCTGGCGCTGCCACCAAGTGGACATGACCATCTACTTGGTATTCTTGGAAGTTGTCCAATACCTGTTTTTGGTAGTTGCGCCAAGTACCATTAAACTTCAATCCTAACATGGTTTTCCTCATTCTAAGCTGTCATTTTCTTATTCCCATTTTACCATACTTGAGGCAAAGTCACACGAAGTATTCCATATAGTCTTTCTCCTCAAAATATGGTATAGTAGATTTATACTATTTAAGAGGAGTTTACATGTCATCCGATAAACAAATGAAGGCTATTTCTCCCCTTCTGCAGCAAATCATCCATTTTTCATCCATAGTGGGTGGAGTTGGTACGATTATCTTTTGTATTTGGGCCTATCAAGCTGGGATTTTACATTCCAAGGAAACCCTCTCTGACTTTATCCAACAGGCAGGTATCTGGGGGCCTCCACTCTTTATCTTTTTACAGATTTTACAGACAGTTGTTCCCATTATCCCTGGTGCTCTGACATCTGTTGCGGGTGTTTTCATCTATGGGCATATCGTGGGTACTATCTATAACTACATTGGCATCGTCATTGGTTGTGCTATTATCTTTTACCTAGTAAGGCTCTATGGTGCGCCTTTTGTCCAATCAGTCGTCAGCAAACGGACCTATGATAAGTATATCGGTTGGTTAGACAAGGGCAATCGCTTTGACCGTTTCTTTATCTTTATGATGATTTGGCCAGTTAGTCCTGCAGATTTCTCTGTATGCTGGCTGCCCTGACCAAGATGAGCTTCAAACGCTATATGACTATCATCATCTTGACAAAGCCTTTTACCTTAGTTGTTTATACCTATGGTTTGACTTATATCATCGATATTTTTTGGCAGATGCTTTCTAATAAATAAAAAAACTCAAGGAACTTATATCCTTGAGTTTTTTTGTTAAACTTCTTTTTTCAATAAAATAGAAACAATGACTGATGTTGCAATCATCCATGCTCCTAGGATAATAAAGGTCAATCGACCATCTGTAGTCACCAAGCCAATCCCTGAAAGAACAAAGGGTGTTAATGATGCTCCAAAAGAACATCCCAAAACAGCAAATGAAGTTGCTTTATTGAGGAGTTTTGCAGGAATTCGCTCAGATATCAACTGAAAGACTGTCGTCAGAGCGATGCTGTAGGCAAATCCTCCCAGGGTAGAACCTGCAACCACCACCCAGAGTGATGGGGAAAGAGCAATGATGATTTGCCCTATCCCAAAAGTGACACCAGCGACCAATAGAAGTCTTTCCTTGAAGGTCGAGATCAGGAAAGAAAAGCTGATTCCAGCTAGAATCCCAATCAACTGCATGGCACTAAGTACCAAACTGGACAACTGAGCATCTCCAAAACCTGCCTCAATCATGAGACTAGGGATACGGAAGGTGATGGCCGTATTTGTACATACAATCACTGCGGCTGCAATAGCAAGGAAGAAAATGAACTTTTTCATAGAAGCAGTCAATCTTACTGCTTCTTCTGTCTGATGCTTGGACTCATGAATTTCTTCCTTGTTGTAAGGGACAAATAAAAGAAAGAGCACCAAGACTACCAAGCCTGCGGCATAGGCCAAGAAGCTAGCTGTCCAGCCATATGCTAAGAGTTGACCAACTGCTAAGGTTAATATGGATGCTCCTACGACTTCTGCCGATCCACGAAAACCAAGCATTTGGATACGAGTTTTCCCGTGATAGCGTTCACTGATAATAGAAATAGCCTTGGCATTGAGCATCCCTACACCGATCCCAAAAAGTAGGCGAGTCGCAAAGACAAAGTAATATCCCTGATACCAAAAAGGTGCAGTCCCGCTAATCGATAAAATTAAGAGACCAAGGGTCAATTGGAGGCGTTCAGGAAAGATTCGCTCCAAAACTCCATTCAGCAAAGCATAGCCATAATCCCGAAGGAAGGTAAGCTAACTAAGAGCTCAACTTGACCTGTCGAATAGCCCTGATAATAGTCAAACATAGCTGGCAGAGCACTTGAGATTGAAAACGATGTGATCAATACTAGTGACAGGGAGAGTATACTCAGCTTTTCCAAAAATTGTTTCATCTTATCCTCATTTTTCTTGATTTAGCCTAAAAGGTACTTTCCTATCATACACTGTTTCCCCAAAATTGGCAAGCGACTAACTATAGAGATAAAAAGAAAAAGCAGGGCAATCAGACTAAGCTAAGCCTCAAGTGCATCCCACTTTTTAGTATTTTTTAAAATTAAATTTGCCTTAGATTTTCAAGAATCGGCGCATTGAAATCCCTGATCCAAGTGATCCGATACAAATACCGATAACAAACAAAAGACCGATCATAACTGGATTAAAGATGTCAGGTGTAATCAATGATAGGTTTTGACTAACCAATGACGGGTTAACTGATTGGAAGACTTTATTATAGATAAAGTAAACCAAAACTGATGGAAGAGCTGCTCCCAACAATCCGATAAAGGCACCTTCCAGCAAGAATGGGCCACGGATATAGCTGTTTTTAGCACCAACCAATCGCATAATCTGAATTTCACGGCTACGTGAAATGATAGTGATACGGATGGTATTTGAAATCAAGAAGACTGCGATAAAGATCAAGAGTCCTGCAATGACCAAGCCCCAAACACGGATAAATGAAGCCAACTTGAAGAGACGTTCTGTATTGGCGCCACCATCTTGGACCTCAGAAACACCTTCAATCTTTTTAGCATCTTCAGCTACTTTTTTTACATCACTTGGTGAATTGGTATCTACGATATAAGCATCGTGAAGGGGATTGGCATCTCCTTCAAAGACTTTCCACTCTTCACCCATGGTTTCAGTCAGCTTGTCATACTGTTCTTCCTTACTTGAGAAAGTGACATTCTTAACTGCTGACATAGACTTGAGGGCGTTATAGACCTTGTGGTAGTCGTTATTGGTAACTGTTTGGCCTTCTTTTACAATAGTTTCACTATTATCCTCAACATCCTTACGGATATACACCATTACACGGACGTTGTTTTCAATATCAGTTGCTAATTTTGCAGTGTTAAAGATAACTGAAGCAAAGATTGCAACCAAGGTCAAGGTGATCATTACTGAACTAATGGCAGCAATGGTCATCCACCCATTACGCTTTAAACTCTTTAAAGACTCAAATAGGTGACGGAAAAAAATCTACTAATCATCGTATCCGTACTCTCCTTTCGCTTCATCACGTACCACGCGACCATTTTCGATGGCAATAACGCGGTGGCGCAAGGTATTTACGATTTGACTGTTGTGAGTCGCCATCAATACTGTTGTCCCTTGAAGGTTGATACGTTCCAAGAGGTTCATGATTTCCCATGAGTTATCTGGGTCCAAGTTCCCTGTTGGTTCGTCGGCAATCAAGACCTTAGGATTGTTTACGATAGCACGGGCAATGGCGATACGCTGTTGCTCACCACCTGAAAGTTCATTCGGGAATGAACGAACCTTGTGCTTCAAAACCGACAAGGTCCAAGACTTCCATAACACGTTTTTTGATATTACGACGTCTTTCACCAACTACCTCCATTGCGTAGGCAATGTTCTCATAAACAGTTTTCTTTGGTAACAGTTTGTAGTCCTGAAAGACCACTCCTACGCTTCTACGTAGCATTGGAATATCTTTCTTTTTAATTTTAACAAGGTTATAGCCAGCAACTTGCAAGCTCCCTTTGTCAACTTTTACCTCTCGATACAAGGCACGGATAAAGGTTGATTTTCCGGCACCTGAAGGTCCTACGATGTAGGCAAACTCTCCTGCATCGATACTTACAGTGACGCCACGTAGGGCAGTTGTCCCGTTGTCGTATTTTTTGACAACATCTCTCATTTCAATGATTGACATGTGACTTCCTTTCTATTAACTAATACGCCATTTTAGATAGGCATCGATGAAACCGTCTAGGTCTCCATCCATTACCTTATCTACTTGCGCAACTTCGAAGCTAGTACGATGGTCTTTGACCATAGTATAAGGAGTAAATACATAGGAGCGGATTTGGCTTCCCCATGTAATTTCTTTTTTCTCTCCCTTAAGTGAGTCTACCTCAGCAGCTTTCTTCTCTTGCTCCATTTGGTAGAGTTTAGCTTGAAGCATCTTCATAGCACGGTCTCGGTTTCCGTACTGAGTACGGTCAACAGTCGATGCTACGACAATTCCTGTCGGAATATGAGTCAAACGTACACCGGTCGAAACCTTGTTGACGTTCTGTCCACCTGCTCCACCTGAACGGAAAGTATCCATCTTGATATCATCTTCTCGGATATCTACTTCGATGGTATCATCCAATTCTGGCATGACTTCTACAGAAGTAAAAGAGGTGTGGCGACGTTTGGCTGAGTCAAATGGTGAGATACGCACCAAACGGTGAACTCCCATCTCTGACTTGAGGAGGCCATAAGCATTTGGCCCTTCGAATGATAGGGTCACTGACTTGATTCCCGCTTCATCACCTGCTTGGTAATCCAAAACCTCAACCTTGAATCCCTTGGCATTTCCATAGCGAGTATACATCCGAAGGAGCATATCGCCCCAATCCTGAGCCTCTGTTCCTCCAGATCCTGGGTGAATCTCAAGGATAGCATTGTTATGGTCATAAGGCTCAGACAAAAGAAGGGTCATCTCGTAGCTGGTCATCATTTGGTCCAAAGTCCCCAGCTGCTCGATTAACTCTTCACGGACAGATTCATCCTCTGCCAAAAAGTCTAGTAAGATTTCAACTTCATCCTGCAATTCTTCCATCTTGTGGAAAGTATTATAGGTGTTTTTTAGTTCGTTTAATTCTTGCGACGTTTTTTGGGCCGCGATATTATCGTTCCAAAAATCAGGTTCAGTCATTTTGTTTTCCAAAATGGCAATTTCTTCCTCTAAACCTTCGAGGTCAAAGAGACCCCCTGAAAGAAGCTAATTTTTCACGATTTGCGTCAATTTTTTGACGAATTTCTGAAATGTCCATACATACTCCTTTTTTTGCATCTTATTATTATACCACAATTTTTTTTTTTTATCTAATCCGTGTTTTTCTAATTTAGTATCAATATATTTCTGCAAGACATCTACTCGCCTGATTTCTAGAAAAATTTTAAAAACCTCACAAGAAATTTCCTATGAGATTTCGTAAATTTATACTACTTTTTACAAGATAACCGTCAGCACTTGTCCGTCTTTCACGACTTGCTCACCAGCGATATAGACATCATTAACATCACTGGATTTGACGGCATAAACGAGGTGAGATAGCATATTTTCTTGAGGTTGAAGGTGGATTTTGCCTTGGGGTTGGATGACTAGGAAATCAGCTTGCTTGCCGACTTCCAAACTTCCAATCTCATTTGCCATTCCCAACACCTTAGCACCCTCGATTGTCAAGGACTTGAGGGCAGTTTCGATCGGAAATTGGCTGGCATCGCCATTCTTCATCTTCTGTAAGAGTGCTGCGGTACGTCCTTCCTCAAACATATCCAGGTTATTATTAGATGCAACCGAGTCTGTCGCAATACCAACTGCTACTCCTGCTTTTTGAAGTTGGACGACTGGTGCAATCCCTGAGGCTAATTTGAGGTTGCTGATAGGATTGTGAGCGATAGCGACTTGCGAATCTGCCAAGCGGGTAATTTCTGCTTCATTTAACTCCACACCATGGGCAAAGACAGCTTTATGGTCTAAATATCCGAGCTCATCTAGAAAGGCTAATGGGCGTTTGCCATAGCGTTTCAGGATAATGCCTGACTCTTCCTGTGTCTCAGCAACATGAATATGAAGAGGAATGTTTTCTTCTTTTGCTAGCTCAAGACTTGCCTCCAGCAAATCTCGACTACAACTGTAGGGAGAATGAGGAGCTACCATCACCTTGAAATTTGGGTTTTGATAGTCTTTGATTGTCTCGATAACAGCTCGAGTTCTGGCTATAGTTTCAATTGTCGTCTCCGCATCTGAAGAAAAGAGAGTTGGAGAAAAATAGCAACGCATCTTGGATGCCTTGACTGCCTCATAAATCTCAGCTATATCCACTCCATTAGGATTGTACATATCATTGAAAGTTGTCGTTCCTGACTGGAGCATCTCTGTTAGTGCCTCTTTGACGGCCTTTGTAGTCATCTCTGGTGTGAATTCTGCTTCTGCTGGCCAGATATAGTCCTCTAGCCATTCGTGGAGATTGCTATCATCACGAATGCCTCTTAAGCCTGTCATGGCAGAGTGAGTATGGCAGTTAACCAAGCCAGGCATAATCCAGGCACCCTGATAGTCTATGATTTGATCTGCTTGTTTAAGAATCTCTTGATTTTCCTGACCGACATAGACGATTTGGGATTCTTTGACAGCCAAAATCCCATCTAGGTAGACATGGAAATCTTGGTCACAAGTCACGATATTTACATGCTGAAAGACTTTCATCCCTAGGCTCCTTTTCTAAATTATACTCTTTGAAAATCAAATTCAAACCGCGTCAACGTCGCCTGACCGTACTCAAGTACAGCCTGCGTCTAGTTTCCTAGTTTGCTCTTTGATTTTCATTGAGTATTAGCTTTCATACCAGATAATTTTTCTAGCTATTGTAACAAAAAAGTCACCCGAAGGCAACTTTTCTTGTTTGTTCATTGGCATTATAATGGCTTTCTCATTTATTCTGGGCTAAAAGCTGCTGCTTGCTGCATTTGATAGTATTTGCCTTTTCTCGTCATGAGTTCCTCATGATTGCCATATTCGACAATATCTCCATCGACCAAGACAAGAATCAAATCAGCATCTTGAATGGTCGATAAACGGTGGGCAATGATAAAGCTTGTCCGTCCTTTCATGAGTTTGGCAAAGGCGTCCTGAACCAATACTTCCGTCCGAGTATCGATGGATGAGGTTGCCTCGTCCAAGATAAGAATCTTAGGAATGGCTAGAAAGACGCGGGCAATGGTCAAAAGCTGAGCCTGACCAACAGACAAGGATTCCCCTGCATTTTCAAGCTTGGTATCATATCCCTGTGGCAATTGTTGGATAAAGAAATCCGCATTTGCTGCCTTGGCTGCTGCAATGACCTGCTCTCGGCTAGCATCAGGATTGCCAAAAGCAATATTGTCATGAATGGTTCCCTGCTTGAGCCAAGTTTCTTGGAGCACCATCCCAAACTGCTGTCGAAGAGATGCTCGGGTATAATCATAAATCGAGCGACCGTCTAGCAAAATATCTCCGGAGTTAATAGGATAAAATCGCATGAGAAGATTGATAAGGGTAGACTTCCCAGCACCCGTTGGTCCAACGATAGCAACCTTACTACCCGCTGGGATATCAATAGACAGATTCTTAATCAAGATCTTTTCAGGATTGTAACCAAAAGAAACATGTTTAAAGGAAATAGCTGCCTTGACTTGGTCGCTGTTCAATTCTTTAAGACCAGTTTCTGTAACCTCTGGACTTTTTAGAACAGCATAAACACGTTCTGCACAAGCTAAGGCACTTTGCAACTCGGCTAAGACTGATGAAATATCGTTAAAAGGCTTGGTGTACTGCTGCACATAGTTCAAAAAGGTCACTAAACGCCCAACCGTCAAAGTAGAACCCGCCATGATGCGCAAGGCTCCAACACCAGCTAGTAGTGCATAAATAAGGGAATTGACAAAACGAGTGGAAGGATTGACTGTCGATGAATAAAAGATAGCCGACTGAGAATAACCTGCGTAGTTGTCATTTGCCTCATGAAGTCTCTCGATAAATTCTTCCTGAGCATTGAAGGACTGGATAATGTTCTGTTGGGTGAGCGATTCTTCTATCAACTGAGTCTGAATCCCCCTAGTCTCTGTCTGCTTTTGAAAGAGATGGTAGGATTTCTTAGCGATAAAGCGTGAAATGACCATAGATAGAGGTGTTAAGAGAAGAACCAAGAGAGTCATCAATAGATGGATTTGGAGCATAGCAAGTATGGTGACCAAAATCATCAAAACTCCTATGAAAAATTGGTTGAAAATCATATTCAGCCCCGTTGCCAACTGCTCGATATCTGTCGTTACACGGCTGACCATTTCCCCACTACCTTGTCTATCTACAAGGGCAATCGGAAGACGATGGAGCTTTTCAATGATTTTTTCGCGCAAATCTCTAGTATAGGAAAAAATCAGTCGATTATAGAGGAGAGGATTGGCCCATTGTACCAGCGTATTCCCAATGACCACCAAAATCATCTGGAGGAAAATCTGCCAAAATAGCTGGGATGAACCATCGACTAGGACTTGGTCAATCACCTGTCCTATCAAGATTGGTAGATAGATTGATAGGGCTACCTGAGCAATGGTACCCAAGAAAGCCAGGAAAAGAAGGACGGGATGGCCAGCTAAATCTTTTGCTAATCGTTTAAGGGTTTGACTTGCATATTTGCCTTTCATTCTAGTCCTCCTTTCCATGTTGGGATGCATTGATTTCACGATAGACTTGGCTAACCTCCATCAATTCCTCATGATTCCCAAGTGCTAATTGCTCCCCTTTCTCTAAAAGAAGAATTTGATCAGCAATCTTCAAGGTTGAAGTTCGTTGGGAAATCAAGATCAAACTGGTGTTTGGTAGGTTATCTTGAACAGCCTTCAGAAGATTGGACTCAGTAATGGTATCAAGAGCCGAGGTCGCATCATCCAAGATGAGGAATGGTGCTCGACGCAAGACTGCCCGGGCAATCGATAAACGTTGCTTTTGCCCACCTGAGAAATTACAACCACCTGCTTGAACCTCTGCGTCCAGCTGACCTTCCTTGTCACTGACAAAATCCTTGGCCTGGGCAATTTCTAAAGCCTGCCAGAGTTCTTGGTCAGATACTGTTTCTTCCATACCCAAGGTCAAGTTGGAACGAATGCTTCCCTTAAAGAGTTCAACCTTTTGAGAAACATAAGCCATCCAGGACCGCCATTCAGCAAGATTGCGAGGACTACGTCCATCTCGATAAAGGGAAATACTTCCCTTATCTGCTGTATAAAGGCCAAGTAGGACCTGTACCAAACTTGACTTACCAGAACCAGTCCCCCCCGATGATTCCAAGAATTTGTCCTTGTTGCATAGCAAAAGAAAGATCTCGCAAGGATGGTTGAGCAGCATCTGGGTAGGTAAAGCTCAAGTGTTCAACTCGTAAGGACTGGTTCGAGGAAGTTTCTTTTTGAGAAATTTCTGCCAGTATATCTTCAGGCTTTTCTGCAAAGACTTCTTCAATCCGCTTGGCAGAAATATAGGACTGGTTGAGTGAATTAATGAGCATGGCTAGTTTTATCAACTCTACCAAGATTTGCAGGAGATAGTTGATTAAGGCAATCAAGGCACCTTGACTGAGCCAGCCTCCCTGGATAGAAATATAACCATTCCATATAATCACCAGCAAGGTTCCGTTGACGATCAAATAGGTCAAGGGGGTCAAGAGACTGGACCAGTAGCCTGTTTTCATTTGGATAGCTGTATAGACTTGATTGAGTACTTGGAAGTTCTCGATTTCTCGTTTTTCTTGGCCAAAGGCACGAATCACACGCATACCTTGTATCTGTTGGCGTGTTTCCTGAACCAGCTGGTCTGTTTTCTTTCTCAAAATACTGTAAAGAGGATTGACCAAGCGTGATAACACGACAATGACAAAGGACAAAATGGCAACCATGACCAAAAACCAGAAGGTCAATTCAGGCGAGAGACGATAAGCCATAAAAATGGCACCAAAAACAATAATAGGAGCCCTTAAAAATAGGCGTAAATTGATTGATCCCTGTCTGAATCTGATAGGTATCTGAAGTCAAACGCGTCACCAAACTCGAGGTCGTTAAGCGGTCTCTACTATCCTTGGGCAAGGAAAGAATATGACGATAGAGGTCATTGGTCAACTCCTTGGCAAATCCTACTGCTGCCTTGGCTGAGTAAAATTGGGCAACTAAGGCTACCAAAACGCCGATAACCGCAAAAACAAAGAGGAAACCCATTTGCATCCAGAGGTGACCCTGATCTTTTTGGGGGATAGATTGGTCGACAATCCCAGCTATCACCATGGGAACCAAGAGTTCAAAAACGGCTTCTAGCAGCTTAAACAAGGGCGCTAGAAATGACTCCTTGATATAAGGTTTAAAGTAAGAAAGTAAGTATTTCATGAGTCTCTTCTATTTCCAAAATGAAGAAGGTGGAAAAACCACCATCTTTTTACTTATTCAAATATGGAAGCAGGTTGCCATAACCAGCCTCTTCCATTTCATCTTTAGCAATGAATCGTAAGGATGCAGAATTGATACAATAGCGTAAACCACCTAATTCCTGAGGTCCGTCTGTAAAGACATGTCCCAAGTGAGCATTCCCTGAACGTGAACGGACTTCGATTCGCTCCATACCATGACTCAAGTCCTGGTAGTAATGAATGAGTTCCTTGGAAATAGGACGGCTAAAACTTGGCCAACCACAGCCTGAGGCAAACTTATCCTTGGCAAAGAAGAGGGGCTCACCAGTCGTGATATCGACATAAATTCCTTCCTCAAAAGTTTGGTCATAAGCATTGCTAAAAGGAGCTTCCGTCGCAGCCTCTTGGGTAACTCGGTAGGACTCTTCTGATAAACTTTCTCGTAAAACTGCCTGACTCGGTTTTTCATAGTTGGCAGCATCTATCAGTGGCTTCTCAGCATCTCTCACGTCAATGTGGCAATAGCCACCAGGATTTTTCTTGAGATAGTCTTGGTGATAGTCTTCAGCTAAGATATAGTGGCGAAGCTTCTCCACTTCCACTGCAATTTTACGACCGATGAGGAGTTCTTGTTCACGAACTACTGTATTGATAGTCGGTAAATCCTCTTCATCTTTGTAATAAATCCCTGTGCGGTATTGACGGCCACGGTCATTGCCTTGTTGGTTGACAGAAAGGGGATCGATAACTCGGAAATAATAGAGTAAAATCTCACGGAGCGAGACTGCCTTTTCATCATAAATGACTTGCACAGTCTCGGCATGATCTGTTTCTTTAATTAATTGATAATTAGTAGTTTCTACTTGACCATTAGCATAACCAACACTTGTTTGCAGCACTCCAGAAATACGTGAAAAGTATTCTTCCAAGCCCCAAAAACAACCACCTGCTAAATATATTTCTGCCATTTCAAATCCTCCTTGACCATCTGTCGGTCGACAAAACTGGGAATCATTTCATATCCCATGTTTCATTTTCAAAAAAAGGACAGGAAGCCCTCTAATAGAGAGTTTCCCCATCCTATTGCTCTGTTTACTTTTCTTCGACGCGAACGCCTTGTGTATCTACTTGCAACTCATGAAGTTTGCCTTTGAAAGGTTGCTTTTCAAGCTCAGCCTTAATCTTAGGCATCTTGTCAGGATCAGCCAAGACCATAACAGTCGGACCAGCACCAGACAAGTAGGTCGCATAAGCACCATTTCTCTTGGCAACTTTCTTGATTGTTGCAAATTCTCTCACCAGTTCTTGACGGTAACGCTCATGGAAGAGGTCACTCTCGATAGCCTGGCCTGCTTTGACCATATCTCCAGTCAGTAGGGATGCGATAGCCACATTGGCGATAGAACTTGCCGCAACAGCTTCCTTGTAAGATAGTTTCTTAGGCAAGACACCACGACTATCTCGAGTTCGCAATTCATAGTTTGGAATATAAGCTAGAAAAGCACACTCTGGGAAAGGCGCCACAACAGCTGAAACCTGACCTTCTACCGAACTAGCAATTACGAGATTTCCATAGATAGCAGGTGCAACATTATCAGGATGCCCTTCAATCTTGGTTGCCAATTGCAACTTATCGTGATCACTTAATTTGAGATTTCCTAATTGATTTGCCAGTTCAATTCCAGCAACAATGACCGAACTCGATGAACCTAGCCCACGCGCAAGAGGAATATCACTAACCATCTTCAAGCGTCTAGGTTGTAGGTCTGGAGCAATTTGTAGAGCAATCTTCAGCAAAAGATTACGCTCGTCACGTGGAATCCATTTGCCTAATTGATGCTCAATCATCCATTCTTCACGTTCCTCACAAACCTGAATTTCTAGATACTTGGTTACAGCAACACCAACCGAGTCAAAGCCAGGACCCACATTGGCACTTGTAGCAGGTACAATAATCTTCATCTTAGTCTCCTAAAACCTTGAAGGTGTTGAGAAGTTCAAACTCGGCTACACCCTTCAAAGCTGCTGTAATATTTTCAAGTTGCGCCTTGTTGATTTTATGAGTGATGATGACAACACGAGCCTTGCCTTCTTGCTTACCATCTTGAAGGATTTGCTTGAAGGAGATATCTTCTGCATTAAAGAGCTCAGCCAATTTCAAGACTTGACCTTTTGAATCTGGAGCCAAGATTGAGAAATAGTAGTTAGCTTTGACATCTTCTGGCTTAGCCAAGACTACTGGACGGCTGTATTCATTAAAGGCTTTTCCAATTGTTCCATCATTCAGACGACGAACGATGCGGGCAATATCAGCCACAACACTTGTTGCAGTTGGTTTTTGACCAGCACCTGGTCCATAGTACATAGACTCCCCGATACCGATAGACTCTACAAAGACTGCATTCATAACACCATTAACACTCGCAAGTGGATGTTCTTTAGGAAGGAATGTTGGCGTAACCTCAGCAGCAATACCAGATGCCGTTTCTTCAACAGAACCAACCAACTTGACTACATAACCAAGTTCTTGAGCTACTGCTACATCTTCTGGAGTAATGTTGCGAATTCCTTGGTAGCCTACATCTTCAAACTTAACATTCATTCCAAATGCAAACTGGCTGAGGATGACCATCTTGTAGGCTGCATCAATCCCGTCAACGTCATTGGTAGGGTCGCTTTCAGCAAAGCCAAGTCGTTGGGCTTCTGCCAAAGCATCTTCATAAGACCAGCCTTCTGTTACCATTTTGGTCATCATGAAGTTAGATGTTCCGTTCACAACACCAAGAACACGTGTGATTTTGTCTGATGCTAGTGAGTTGACCAAGGTACGAAGGATTGGGATTCCTCCTGCAACAGCTGCTTCATAGTATAGGGCAACATTGTAAGCTTTGGCAATTTCAAGCAATTCTGCACCATGGACTGCTAAAAGATCCTTGTTAGCTGTCACAACGTGTTTCCCTGCTTCTAAGGCACGAGTGATAAAGGTTTTAGCAGGTTCGATACGTCCCATCAACTCAACAACGATCGTGATGTCTTTGTCTGACAAGATTTCATCGATATTTGTTACAAAATTAAAATCATTTCCTGCTTCAAGCAAGCGGTCTTTCTCTTGATCGTCTTTGACCAAAACTTTAGCTACTTCAATTTCTGACTGGGCTGCTTGAACAATTTTTTCTTTATTTTCCTTTAGCAAGAATGGCACACCACTGGCTACTGTACCAAATCCAAGTAAAGCAATCTTAACTGACATGTTTGTCTCCTCGAAATTTTCTAATAGTCCTATTATACCAAAATTGTGTGAAAATTCCTACCATTCTAAATAAAAAATAGCAAGGCCAAATCATAAAAAGCTTGCTCCTATAAAGATAGGGAGCAAGCTCTTCTTTCATTTTATTTTACAAAGGCCAATTCCTTATCACTAGACAAGTCTTCTCGATAATTGAAACCCGCAAAGCTGAGCTTTTTAATCTCTTCAACTGAGGTTACCTGATTCTCCATCAAGGTTGTTAAGAAAGCCCCTCTAGCTTTTTTAGAAATAGTTGAGTGGATTTTTAGTTTTCCATCTCTTTCTTCCATGAACTTGAAGGTCACCATTTTCTCACGGATTTCTTTAGGAAAGACAGTTTCAAACTCAGAAGACAAGAGTGAAAAGATTAACTCCTGGTCTTTCATTGACTCCTCATAAGCTACCTGCCAATGACTTTTCAAGCTTTTCCCAGTGACTTTGAGTTTCATCAAAAAGTCCAGTCTGTGAGGTGCAATCGGTTCAAAGACTGGAATCACACCATAGAGAGCTGACGTTATCATGAGGTGTTTCTCGAGATAGGTTTGCTCCTCCTTGGTGAGATCGTCCCGTTTGATGTTGCGATACATGAGTCCATCAAAGAGGTGCAAGGCTGGATAGTTTGTCGCAGTTCCATTTTTTAAGGCTTGGATATGGTCATACTCCTCTTGCGCTTTTTCGGCAGATATTTTGTAAAAGTTCTCCAGCTCTTGGGCAGAATACCTGGCCAATTCATCCAGCACTACCTGACTTTCAGGACACAAAGTTTTAGCCTCTAAACTAGGGATTTCGGTATTCATTTCTTTTGCGGTTGGGATTAGAATTTTCATAGTTTTAGTGTAGCATATTTTTTTAGGACTACCAAGGATTTGAGCTTAAATAATACGACCTTCCAAATGATCCAATTCATGCTGACAAATCTGAGCAGGAAATCCTGTCAGGGTAATGGTTTGCTCTTTCCAATGGACGTCTCTGTAGCTTACTGTAATCTTCTCATACCGAGTTGTAGGTCTTACACCTGTCAAAGACAAACAACCTTCCTCTGTTTCGTATGAGCCTTCAAAAGATTGGAGAACTGGATTAAACATAACCATGGGAATCATTCCGATATTAAAAATAATGACTCGTTTTTGTACCCCAATCATATTGGCCGCTAGTCCAACACAGCTTTCTCGGTTATCCTTTAGGGTATCCTGCAAATCCTTTGCTAGGGGTAAATCTTCCTGACTAGCAGGCTGGGATACCTGCGACAAAAACAAGATATCTTTTACAATTTTCTTTTCCAAGATTTTTTCCTCCATACCATATCAGTCTACTTGATTATAGCACAAAATTATACTCTTCGAAAATCAAATTTAAAACACGCCAGCTTCACCTTGCCGTATATGTGTTACTGACTTCGTCAGTTCTATCCACAACCTCAAAACGGTGTTTTGAGCAACCTGCGGCTCTCTTCCTAGTTTACTCTTTGATTTTCATTGAGTATTATTTCAGTTTATCTTTACATTAAAACAAAAAGCCATCCGAAGATGACTTTTCATAATTGTTTAAATAGCGTTTTTATCTTTTCCAAGCGCTCGTTGAACTGCTTTGACAATTTCAACAAGGACTACAATCATAAGCGCTCCTACAGCGACCACCATCCATTGAGTCAAACTCAAATGTGACACGTGGAAGAGATTATTAAATCCAGGAACCAAAATTGTCACCACAAAGAGGACGAAGGCAACTGGGATAGACCAGTTAAAGGTCTTGTTCGTAAAGAGTCCCACTTTAAAGATCGATTGGTAAACCGACTTAACGTTAAAGGCATGGAGCAATTGGATCAAACCGAGAGTTGCAAAAGCCATGGTAAGGGCATCCGCATGGATTTCAGTATGACTTTGATGCTCTGGGAAGAGAAGAGCCCAACCATAAACACCTAAAACGAGCATGGTTTGGAAGATCCCTTGATAAATGATTGCTCCGAAGACACCACCATCAAAGAAGTTAGACTTACGGCCACGTGGTTTGTGGGTCATGACCCCTGGTTCAGCTGGTTCCACCCCAAGAGCGATGGCTGGTAGCGTATCTGTTACTAGGTTAATCCATAGCAAATGCACTGGTTGAAGTACATCCCAACCTAACAAGGTTGCAAAGAAGATGGTGAAAACTTCAGCCATATTGGCAGACAAGAGGTATTGGATTGATTTTTGGATATTTGAGAAGACCTTACGTCCTTCTTCTACCGCTACGATAATGGTTGCAAAGTTATCATCAGCAAGGACCATATCAGATGCTCCCTTAGAAACTTCTGTACCTGTAATCCCCATACCGATACCGATGTCAGCTGTCTTAAGGGAAGGCGCATCGTTGACCCCATCACCCGTCATAGCGACAACCTTACCTTCATTTTGCCAAGCTTTAACGATGCGAACCTTGTGCTCAGGTGATACACGTGCGTATACAGAGAATTGCTTGAAGACTTTTTGGAATTCTTCATCAGTGAGTTCATTCAATTCAGCACCAGTGAAGACATGGTCTTCTGTATCATTTGGATCAATGATTCCAAGACGTTTGGCAATAGCTTCCGCTGTATCTTGGTGGTCACCAGTGATCATAATCGGACGGATACCTGCTTCTTTAGCGACACGTACAGCTTCTGCAGCTTCTGGACGCTCAGGATCAATCATGCCGACCAAACCAGAGAAAATAAGGTCAGATTCAACAATTTCAGATTCCAAGGTTGGAATTTCGTTACTTGTCTTGTAAGCCATCATCAAGACACGAAGGGCTTGTTTAGCCAAGTCTTTGTTGGTTGCAAGGATGGCATTTTTATCTTCTTCTGTGATTGGGCGAACTTCCCCATTGACTTCGATACGAGTCACACGCTTGAGCAATTGGTCAGGGGCACCCTTGACAGCGATAAAGTAAGTACCGTCTGCTTCCTTATGGATCGTAGACATAAGTTTACGTTCTGAGTCAAATGGCAATTCAGCTACACGTGGCTCATCCTTCAAGACTTCACGAACATCAAAGTTGTGATCCAAACCAAACTGTACAAGAGCTGTCTCCGTTGGATCCCCAATTAGCTTACCAGATGGATCCACCTTGGTGTCATTGGCAAAGTTCATGATACGAAGGGTATTGTTGCTAGCAGCAATCTCAGCTGCTGAGCTTTGCAATTGACCGTTGGTGTAGACCTTCTCAACAGTCATTTGGTTCATAGTCAAAGTACCTGTTTTATCAGATGCGATGATTTCTGTTGAACCAAGAGTTTCAACCGCTGGTAATTTACGAACAATCGAATTCCGTTTGGCAAGGGTTGTAGTTCCCAAAGATAGAACGATGGTTACAATGGCAGGAAGCCCTTCTGGAATAGCCGCTACTGCAAGAGCAACCGCCACCATCAAGCCCTCTAATGGATGTTCTCCACGAACGAAGACACCAACCAAGAAGGTAATCACTGCAATCACAATAATTAAGTAAGTCAAGGCCTTAGATAATTGTTCCAAGCTTTGCTTCAATGGTGTCTCTGTCTCGTCAGCATTAGCCAACATATCTGCAATCTTACCAACTTCTGTGTACATACCAGTGTTTGTCACGACACCAATACCACGACCGTATGTTACATTTGAGTTTTGGTAACCCATGTTAACACGATCCCCGATACCAGCATCTGCTTCAACAAGTCCGGTCACATCTTTCTCAACTGGCACAGACTCCCCTGTAAGAGCTGCTTCTTCTATTTTAAGAGACGCCGCTTCAGCAAACGCATATCGGCAGGCACTACATCTCCTGCTTCAAGCAAGACGACATCTCCAGGGACCAATTCTTTTGAGTCAATCTCAATCACATGACCATCGCGACGAACACGAGCCATCGGGCTAGACATATTTTTCAGAGCTTCAATGGCTGCTTCTGCTTGCCCTTCTTGGTAAACCCCAAAGGCAGCATTCAAGACAACAACGGCCAAGATGATAATGGCATCAGTTAAACCGTCCATTCCTTCTGTAATCACAGAAAGTGCCGCTGCCGCAAGCAAGATGATAATCATCAAATCCTTAAATTGATCAAGGAATTTAGCTAGTAGACTACGTTTCTCGCCCTCTTCCAACTCATTTCGACCATAAGTCGCTAAGCGTTCTTGAGCTTGAGCAGTTGACAAACCTTCGATAGATGTGTCCAAGTTCTTTAGGACTTCTTCTGAGGCTTGTGTATAAAACAAGTCTTTATTTTGTTCTTTTGACAAAACAGTCTCCTCCTTTTTGGCCTCTTTTTACAAAAAAAGAGACCTGTTTTTTAAAAAAACAAGTCTCGCTGTTTAATATAGTGCCGGAAATAATTCGTAATGACGACACTATCGCGGTTTCCCGCCAGCTACTCCCTTGAGTAGTTCTATTATATCAGAATTTCAAAAGTTTTCAAGTTTTGAGGTGTGTTTAACTTACTTCCCACATTTGAATTTTCCATGGAAAACCAGTATAATGAAAGAATACTAAAATGCTAGAAGGGGAGTTAGATGAATCAATCGGTTTCAAACTTAAAATTAGCTGAGCGTGGTGCCATTATCAGCATTTTGACCTATCTATTCTTATCTGCAGCTAAGCTAGCAACCGGACACTTGCTCCATTCATCCAGTTTGGTGGCAGATGGTTTTAACAACGTTTCAGATATCGTTGGAAATGTAGCCCTTCTCATCGGGATTCGTTTAGCTCGCCAACCGGCAGATAGAGACCATCGTTTCGGCCACTGGAAAATAGAGGATTTGGCAAGTCTCATCACTTCCATCATCATGTTTTACGTTGGATTTGATGTTCTACGGGACACCATTCAAAAGATACTCAGCCGAGAGCAAACGGTCATTGACCCACTTGGTGCGACTCTGGGAATCATCTCTGCCATCATCATGTTTGCAGTTTATTTATACAATACACATCTGAGTAAGCAAGCTAAATCAAAGGCCCTCAAGGCAGCAGCTAAGGATAATTTATCAGATGCCGTAACATCTATTGGAACATCTATTGCTATCCTAGCTAGTAGCTTTAACTATCCAATCGTGGATAAGTTAGTTGCGATTATCATTACCTTCTTTATCCTCAAAACAGCCTATGATATTTTTATTGAGTCATCCTTCAGTCTTTCCGACGGTTTTGATGAACACTTGCTAGAAGATTATCAAAAAGCTATCATGGAGATTCCTAAGATTAGCAAGGTCAAATCTCAAAGGGGTCGTACCTACGGAAGCAATATTTATCTGGACATTACTCTGGAAATGAACCCAGATCTGTCTGTTTTTGAAAGTCACGAAATTGCGGACCAGGTTGAATCCATGTTATCAGAACGCTTTGGTGTCTTTGATACAGATATTCATATCGAACCAGCACCAATCCCTGAGGATGAAATCCTAGATAATGTCTATAAAAAATTGCTCATGAGAGAGCAACTAATCGACCAAGGAAATCAACTGGAAGAGTTACTTGCAGAAGACTTCATTTATATTCGCCAGGACGGACAAGAACTGGACAAGAATGCCTATAAGGCTGAAAAAGAACTGACCTCTGCCATTAAAGAGCTTCATTTAACCTCTATCAGTCAGAAAACAAAACTCATCCGCTACCAAGTCGGTGATACCATTCATACCAGCATCTGGCGCCGTCACGAAACTTGGCAAAATATTTTCCATCAGGAAACGAAAATAGAAAAAGACTAAAACAGAACTCCCAACTTTCTCAGTTGGGAGTTTTGCTATATTCTTATTTTGCAACGCTCTTAGCAAGTACGAAGTTTCCAAGTGTAGCTGAACCATTACCTGCAACAGCTGGAGTCACGATATAGTCGCGCACATCTGGAACTGGTAGGTAGCCATTGAGTAGGACTGTGAATTTCTCACGGACACGGTCAAGCATGTGTTGTTGAGCCATAACCCCACCACCAAAGACGATGACATCTGGACGGAAAGTTACGGTTGCATTAACTGCGGCTTGAGCGATATAGTAGGCTTGAACATCCCAGACAGAGTTATTCAGTTCAATGTTTTCCCCACGAACACCTGTACGAGCTTCTAAACTTGGACCAGCTGCATAGCCTTCCAAACATCCATTATGGAAAGGACAAACACCTTTAAATTCTTTCTCAATGTCCATTGGGTGTCTAGCCACATAATAATGACCCATCTCAGGGTGACCAACACCGCCAATAAACTCGCCACGTTGGATAACACCTGCACCGATACCTGTACCGATTGTGTAATAAACCAAGTTTTCAATACGACCGCCGGCATTATTACGAGCAACCACTTCACCGTATGCAGAACTGTTTACGTCTGTCGTGAAATACATAGGCACGTTTAGAGCGCGACGAAGTGCACCAAGCAAGTCGACATTTGCCCAGTTAGGTTTTGGAGTTGTTGTGATAAATCCGTAAGTTTTTGAGTTTTTATCGATGTCGATTGGACCAAATGAACCAATGGCAAGTCCTACAAGATTGTCGAATTTTGAGAAGAACTCGATGGTTTTATCGATTGTTTCAATAGGTGTTGTTGTAGGAAATTGTACCTTTTCTACAACATTATAGTTTTCATCTCCGACAGCACAGACAAATTTTGTACCGCCTGCTTCCAAGCTTCCGTATAGTTTTGTCATGATAAACCTCTTGTATTTATTTTTCTTTATTATAGCATATTCCCATAAGGAAAATTACTCTATATTTTAGTTTTTTCTCTGTAAATTTAATCATTCAAGCAAAAACGAACAAACATGACATTTGTTCGTTTTTTGATCTATTAAATCGAAAGTAGTGTACTCAATGAAAATCAAAGAACAAACTAGGAATCGAGCTGCGAACAGTACTTGAGTACGGCAAAGCGAGTATGACGCAGTTTGAATTTGATTTTCGAAGAGTATTAAGCTTTAACTTCGATGACTGCATCGCCCTTAGCAACAGATCCAGAAGCAACTGGATTTACTGAAGCAAAGTCTGCAGTGTTTGTTACGATAACCATAGTTGTGTTATCAAGACCTGCAGCAGCAATCTTAGCTGAGTCAAATGTTCCAAGAACATCTCCAGCTTTAACCTTATCACCTTGATTAACTTTTTGGTTGAAACCTTCACCGTTCATTGACACAGTGTCAATACCAACGTGAATTAAGATTTCAGCACCGTTAGCTGTTCTCAATCCATAAGCATGGCCAGTTGGGAAGACGATTGTCACTTCAGCATCAGCTGGTGCATAAACAACATCTTGGCTAGGTTTCACAGCAATACCTTGTCCCATAGCTCCGCTTGAGAAGACTGGGTCATTCACATTTGAAAGAGCAACAACATCACCAACGATTGGAGTTTGGATAACACCTTCGCTAAGTGAAACAAGATTACCAGTTACTGCTTCTTCTGTTAAACGGTCAGTTTCAGCTTCAGAAATTGCTCCTGAAACTTCTTCTACTTCATCTTCGTAACCAAACATGTAAGTAAGAGCAAAACCAAGTGCAAATGATACAGCTACCATAAGAAGGTATTGTAGAAGTTGTCCATTACCAATGTAAAGCATTGTACCTGGGATGATTGTGATACCATTACCAGTACCAGCAAGTCCTAGGATTGAAGCAAGTCCACCACCGACTGCACCAGCAATCAATGAAAGGAAGAATGGTTTACGGTAACGCAAGTTAACCCCGAAGATAGCTGGCTCAGTAATACCAAGGAAGGCAGATAGAGCAGCTGGGAAAGCAAGAGTTTTAAGTTTTGGATTTTTAGTTTTCACACCAACGGCAACAGTCGCAGCACCTTGAGCAGTCATAGCTGCAGTAATGATAGCGTTGAATGGGTTAGCATGATCAGCAGCAAGCAATTGAACTTCAAGCAAATTGAAGATGTGGTGAACACCTGATACGACGATTAATTGGTGAACTCCACCGATTAAGAAACCACCAAGACCGAACGGCAAGTTAAGGAGTGCTTTTGTTCCAAGAAGGATGTAGTTTTCAACAACGTGGAAGACTGGTCCGATGATAAACAAACCAAGAATTGACATTACCAAAAGTGTTACGAATGGTGTTACCAAGAGGTCAAGAACGTCTGGAACAACCTTACGAACAGCTTTTTCAAATTTAGCTCCTACAACCCCGATGATGAAGGCTGGAAGAACGGAACCTTGCAAACCTACAACTGGAATAAATCCGAAGAACTGCATTGCAGTTACTTCACCACCAGAAGCAACAGCCCAGGCATTTGGAAGCGAGCCAGATACGAGCATCATACCAAGGACGATACCAACGGCTGGATTACCACCGAATACGCGGAATGTTGACCAAACAACCAATCCTGGCAAAATAATAAGGCTGTATCAGTCAAGATTTGAGTGTAAGTTGTCACATCTTCTGGAAGTGTCATCCCAAGAGCAGTCAAGAGACCACGAACACCCATGAAGAGACCAGTTGCTACGATAACTGGAATGATTGGTACGAATACGTCACCGAAAGTACGGATAGCACGTTGGAACCAATTCCCTTGTTTAGCAGCTTCTGCTTTCATATCTTCTTTAGAAGATGTTGGCAAACCAAGTGCCACGACCTCATCGTACATCTTGTTTACTGTACCTGTACCAAAGATGATTTGGTACTGACCAGAGTTAAAGAAAGCACCTTGAACTTTTTCCAAGTTCTCGATAGCATCCTTATTGATTTTCGCTTCATCTTTTACCATAACACGGAGGCGAGTCGCACAGTGAGCTACACTGTTGACGTTCTCACGTCCACCCAAGGCTTCGATGACTTTTTTTGCAATTTCTGTATTGGTCATTTGCAAAAATCTCCTTATAAAAATTTGTTCTTGTCTGAAAGCGATTTTACTCGCCCTACGAGTATTATTTTATCATCTTTCAAAAATATGTCAAGCGTTTTGCAGAAAAAGTTTTTTGATTGTTAAAATTTTTGATAGTTTTTGCTACTTTCTTAATAAATCTCTCTCGAAAACGCCTAATTCTACGTGTTTTTATGTGTATTTTTTCAAAAACTTTCATATTTTCATTAATTTTCATAAAAATAAATTCCTAATCATCTGTCAAACGTTTGACATTTTTTTCTTAAATTCGATATAAAAGACTTGCTTTTTTATAAGGAAACGTTTACTATAAAGATAGTAGATTTATGGAGGGAATATAAATGGAATGGACTACCGAGCGTCGTTATAGACGCTATGAAGATTGGACACAAGAAGAAATCAAACAAATTCAAGAAAATATGGCTCAGTCTCCATGGCATACAAGCTATCACATCGAACCCAAGCAAGGTCTTTTAAATGATCCAAATGGTTTTTCATATTTTGATGGCAAGTGGGTTGTCTTTTACCAAAACTTCCCCTTCGGAGCTGCTCATGGGTTAAAGTCTTGGGTACAACTTGAAAGTGATGATTTAGTTCATTTTTCAGAAACTGGAGTTAAGGTTCTACCTGATACTCCTTTAGATAGCCACGGTGCTTACTCAGGATCTGCTATGCAGTTTGGGGATCAATTGTTCTTATTTTATACAGGTAATGTTCGTGATGAGAATTGGATTCGCCATCCTTACCAGATTGGTGCCTTAGTGAACAAGGATGGAAAGATTGATAAGATTGATAAGATCTTGATTGATCAGCCCGCTGATGCTACTGACCACTTCCGCGATCCACAAATTTTTAACTTTAAAGGACAATACTACGCTATCGTCGGTGGTCAGGACTTGGACAAAAAAGGTTTTGTCCGTCTCTATAAGGCTATCGATAATGATTATACAAACTGGCAAGAAGTTGGTGATTTGGACTTTAACAATGACCGCACTGCCTATATGATGGAGTGCCCAAATCTTGTCTTTGTCGGGGAACAGCCTGTCCTTCTCTACTGCCCACAAGGTTTGGATAAAAAGGTTCTTGACTATGACAATATCTATCCAAATATGTATAAAATCGGGGCTTTCTTTGATCCAGACAATGCGCGTATGGTAGATGTGTCTGAACTTCACAATCTTGATTATGGATTTGAAGCCTATGCCACTCAAGCCTTTAACGCTCCTGATGGTCGCGCCCTGGCAGTTAGCTGGCTTGGTCTACCAGACGTTTCTTACCCATCTGACCGTTTTGATTACCAAGGAACTTTCTCATTGGTCAAAGAATTAACCATTAAAGATGGCAAACTCTATCAGTACCCTGTAGCAGCTATCCAGGAACTTCGAGCATCAGAAGAAAAATTATCAAATCGCTCTGAAACCAAAAACACCTACGAACTTGAGCTTAACTTAGAAACCAATAGCCAAAGCGAAATTGCCCTTTTTGCTGATAAAGATGGCCAGGGGCTATCTATCAATTTTGACCTTGTCAATGGCCAAGTAACCGTTGATCGTAGTCAAGTAGGTGAGCAATATGCTCAAGAATTTGGAACTACTCGCTCTTGCTCAGTTACTAATCAAGCAACTACTGTCAATATCTTCATCGACAACTCAGTCTTTGAAATTTTCATCAATAAAGGAGAAAAGGTATTTTCTGGTCGTGTCTTCCCAGATAAGGATCAAAATGGAATCCTTATCAAATATGGAAACCCAACTGGAACATACTACGAATTAGAATATGGTCGCAAAACTAACTGATGTCGCAAAATTAGCTGGCGTCAGCCCTACTACTGTTTCACGTGTCATCAACAAAAAGGGTTATCTGTCAGAAAAAACCATTCAAAAAGTCAATGAAGCTATGCGTGAGCTAGGCTATAAACCCAACAACCTAGCTCGAAGTCTTCAAGGAAAGTCTGCCAAATTAATTGGGCTAATTTTCCCAAAAATTAGCCATGTTTTCTACGCAGAGTTAATTGATAAATTAGAGCACGAACTCTTCAAAAAAGGCTATAAGACTATTATTTGTAACAGCGAGCACGATTCTGAAAAGGAACGTGAATACATCGAAATGTTGGAAGCCAATCAGGTGGACGGTATCATTTCAGGAAGTCATAACTTAGGTATCGAAGACTACAATCGTGTGACTGCTCCTATCATTTCCTTTGACCGTAACCTGTCTCCAGATATCCCTGTCGTTTCTTCTGACAACTATGCTGGCGGAGTCCTAGCAGCTCAGACCTTGTCTAAAACTGGAGCCAAATCTATTATTATGATTACAGGTAATGACAACTCCAATTCCCCAACTGGACTTCGTCATGCAGGTTTCGCTTCTATCTTACCAAAGGCTCCTATTATCAATATTTCCAGTGACTTTTCACCCCTTCGAAAAGAAATGGAAATAAAAAATATCTTAACCAAACAAAAACCCGACGCCATCTTTGCATCGGATGATTTGACAGCTATCCTCATTATCAAGATCGCCCAGAAGCTCGGTCTGTCAGTTCCTGACCAGCTAAAGGTGATTGGCTATGACGGAACTTATTTTATCGAGAATTACTACCCTCACCTCACTACCATTAAACAACCTATGGAAGAAATTGCTCGCCTGACAGTCGATCTACTGCTCCAAAAAATCGAGGGCAAAGAAGTTGCCACAACTGGTTATTTCTTGCCAGTTAGTCTCTTGCCTGGTAGAAGTGTCTAACCATATAAAAAACTCAGACTACTTAAGTCTGAGTTTTTCTTATGAGCGTAATGCTTTTAAAATACTTTTTGCTTTTTCTAAGTTAAATGTTTTTTCAGCAATCAAACCTTCTACTAGCTTTTGTACTTCTGCTTCTTTGGCTCCTGCCAAGAGGGCCAAAGATTTTGCTTGCAATTTCATATGTCCCTGCTGAATACCGGCCCCAACCAAGGCCTTAAGTGCAGCAAAATTCTGAGCCAAGCCCATAGATACAATAATCTGTGCCAGGTCTTTCGCAGATGGTTGACCTAAAAGTTCATGACTAAGGACAACACGAGGGTTGAGGCCAATAGAACCACCCTTGGTTGCAATTGGCATAGGAAGAGTCATCTCTCCAATCAGTTCCTCTTTCTCTGAGTCTAATGTCCAGAGACTAAGTCCTCGATAAAGGCCATCACGACTAGCATAGGCATGGGCTCCTGCTTCGATAGCTCGCCAATCATTTCCTGTTGCAATCAAGAGAGCATCAATCCCATTAAAGATCCCCTTATTATGAGTAGCAGCTCGGTAAGGATCTGCTTGAGCAAAATGACTAGCCAAGACAATCTTGTCAGCCAATTCACGCGCTTCATCCTTATTAGGACTCAAATAGCGAAAAGCAATACGACAGCTAGATGTCACCAGAGACTCTGTAGCATAGTTAGATAAAATTCCCATGAGACTTTGTCCACGGCTTAGACTCTCAAGATGAGGTTTTAAAGCCTCTAGCATGGTATTAAGCATATTAGCTCCCATAGCTTCTTGAGTATCAACTTGAAGATAAACAACCAGAAAATCTGTCTGTCCAGAAACTTTCTCAACTCGTAACTCTCGCGCTCCTCCTCCTCGCTTTACAATTGAAGGATAAGCTTGATTTGCTATTTCAAGTAGCTGGTCTTTTTGATTCAGAATTTCCTGACAAGCCTGTTCTCTATCTGGGACTTGATAAAGAGCAACCTGACCAATCATTAGTCTTTGATGAACTTGAGCACTAAAACCACCAGATCTATTGATAATCTTACAGGCAAAACTAGCTGCTGCCACTACTGATGGTTCCTCAGTCACATAAGGAACTGTATAAGCCTGATTATTTACTACTACCTCAGGTACAATTGAAAAGGGAAGAGAAAAGGTCCCTACTACATTTTCACTTAGCTGGTCAGCAATAGCAACACTCAAAGTCTCATTTTTCTCCAGATTCTCTTGAAGTTCATGAGAGAGCAAGTCAGAATCCCTAAGCGTTTTTAGACGTTCTGGATATATTTTTTTTGAAAATCCACTCCAATTAATCTTCATCATTTTTCAACCTTGCTATAATATCGGTGATGTTCTAAAATTTCAACCAGAGCATATTCCTGGTCTTCATAGCCTGAGAATTTAGCAGAACCTGAATCATCAAGGTGTATCTCCTCATAGAAGACTTTTTCGTATTCTTGGACTGAGAGAGCTTTACGCTTGTCTAGCACTTTGATACGGTCTTTATCTAGATACTTCTCATAGCCTTCAACCAATTCGACACTAAAGAACTCAGATACTGCTCCACTACCATAACTGAATAGTGCAATCCTATCTCCAGCTTTCAATGTTTCTGCATTTTCCAAGAGAGAGAGTAATCCAAGAAATAGAGAGCCTGTATAGATATTCCCAACTCGATTACTATAAACAATAGAAGCGTCAAAGTGTTTCTGTAAGAGCTCTTGTTTTTCCTGAGACAAGGAGTCACCCAATAGCTTATTAAAACCTTTGAGTGCTAATTTAGGATACGGCAAGTGGAAACATACTGCCACAAAATCATTTAAAGTCCAATTAAAGCGTTTTTTATATTCTTCCCAAGTAGTTTGCAAACAATCTAGATACTGCTGGGTAGAATATATTCCATTTACAAAGGGCGTAATCGAGTAATTCGGACGCCAGAAATCATTGATATCTCTAGTCTGAGCTACATTATCATCATTAAAGCTCAAAATTCGTGGATTTTGAGTAATCAACATTGCAATACTACCTGAACCCTGCGTAGGTTCACCTGGTGCATTAATACCATATTTTGCTATATCACTAGCAAGAACAAGTACTTTTGATGTTGGTGAATTTTCAACATGCAACTTGGCATAGTGTAGAGCGGCTGTCGCTCCATAGCAAGCTTCTTTGATTTCAAAACTGCGAGCAAAAGGTTGAATACCAAGTAAACCATGCACAAAAACAGCTGCAGCCTTACTTTGATCAATACCAGATTCTGTCGCAACAATGACCATATCAATTTCTTGCTTTTCTTCTTCTGTCAGGATAGAATTCCCAGCACTAGCTGCAAGAGTTACGATATCTTCAGTCAAAGGAGCGATACTAATCTCCTCTAGTAAAAGTCCTTTTGTATATTTTTCAGGGTCTACCCCCCGTGCATTTGCTAAGTCTTGTAGTTTCAAGACATATTGACTGGTCGCAAAACCAATCTTATCAATACCGATTGTCATATTTACCTCTGTATTTAATCATTCATTGTAAAAAATCGTTCAAGTCTATTTTATCACAAATTAAAACAAAATAGAGAAAAAAGCCTTAATCTAAAACTCATACTATTTTCTAAACATTCATCAATCATCATCTGAATTACTCCTGTTTAATAGTTTTATTCAATTAAAAATCGAACCTTAGATGGTTCGATGTGATTTTAAATGATGATACAATTTTAGAATAACTGTCCCACTGGCCATTCCAATTGAGATGACTAGAGCTAACATGACAACCAGCATAGAACTAGCAATGGCATTTCTATAGTCTCCTGTAACAAAGAATGAAGTTGTTCGATAAGACAGATATCCTGGAACTAAGGGCGCCAATATGGCAAGGCTAAAAACAACTGCAGGTGTTTTATAGATAATGCTCATAATCTGGCTAATACAAGAGCCAATTACGGCAGCAATGAAAGTTGCTAAAATGACGTTAGTCGGCTCCTTAAGAACTAGATAGAGCAACCAGATAAACATTCCTAAAACTCCACCAGGAATGAGCATAGAACGTTGTACGTTTAAAACGATTAAAAAAGTGATAATTGCTAGTAAACTCGCTAGAGCTTGCAATAAAAATGTTGTCAAATTCATATTAGTAGTTCATGAGTACCAGGGCGACAGAGGTGCCAGCCCCCAAGGCAAGGGTAATCAGCAAGGATTCAAACATCTTGCTCATACCAGAGTTAATGTGATTGGTCATAATATCACGCACAGCATTGGTTAAGGCAATCCCTGGCACGAAAGGCATGACAGCTCCTGCTATGATTAAGTCAGCCGTTGAAGGCAAACCAGAATAACGAGCCCAAACTTGTGCAATCAAGCCAAAGACCAAGGCACCTGCAAATGCAGTCATAAAGGGAATACGAATAAATTTCTCTACATAAAGCGAAAAAGTAAAAGCAAACAAGGTCGCAACTCCTGCGCCAATCGCATCATAAGGATTTCCGCCAAACATAATAGAAAAGAATGGAGCACTTAAGGTTGCAGCAATGGTTAACTGTACTTTAGAGTAGGGCAAGGATTTTTCATTTAAAGCCTGCAATTGAACAAAGGCTGTTTCTATATCAATTTGCCCAGAAACAAGCTGTCGAGAAATTTGATTGACATCACAAACTTTCTCGATGTTATAGAGAGATGAAGTCACTCGCTTCATACGAGAGATATTGGTGTTTTCAATAGAGAAAAAAATGGCCGCTGGCATGGCTAAAACATTGCAATCCATTATCCCTTGTGAATGTGCAATACGAATCATAGTATCTTCTACACGATGAATTTCCGAACCATTTCGAAGTAAAATCGTGCCTGCAAGCATAATGATATCAATCACTGCATTGAGTTCTTTTGATTCCTTCATTTTCTCCCCCTTTTTGATATCCTTTATTTTATCATAAAATCTTCAGAAAAAAAACTTTGCCACAAATTCTGTGACAAAGTTTTATGAATAGTCTGTATTAGCTTTCTCAGTTATGCTCATGTGTTGTTGTTTGACTAGTTTCTGCCTCACGAGTTTGAGGAGGTGTTACCTCGATTCTATTCTCATGGGGTACTTGTGTTGTAGTCATTGGTTTTGGTTTATAAACAGAGATTTTAACATGAGTTTTGCTAAGATCAAGATCCTCGTATGGTTTTGGACTCTGATTGATTACAGTACCTTCAATAGTTCCCTCAAGAACTGTAGAAACTTCTACTACCTCAATATTAGCTTCTTTAACACCCACAACTTGAATCAAATTATTCTTTGTAAATTCAAGACTTGAGCCGATATAATAAGGCATTGAAACAGTTGTAACCTTTTTAGCAACTGTCAAGGTAATCTCAGTCGCCTTGCTAAGATCGTAAATTGTTCCTTCTGACAAACTTTGTCTCATGACAAGACCAGGTTCAGTTTCACTCGATTCTTCCTCAACAATCTTAATCAGATTTTCTGGGACTTTCTTGTCTTTTAACTCTGCTACTACATCTGAAGATTTTCGTCCGATATAGTTCCCTATCGGGAATGAAGGTTTACCTGATGAAACAATCAGATTAACTTTAATACCTTCTTTGCGAGATGAACCACCATCTGGATCCGTTCGAATAACTCGTCCTTCTTCTACTGTATCACTGGATTCGCTTTTCTCTTCACCAATTTCAAAATTGGCATTTTTCAGAGCTTCTTTGGCCTCAGCCACTGTTTGCCCTGCAACTTTCGGAATCACAACAGTTGCTGGCGTCTTAGATATAATCCATAGTATAGAAGAGAGCACCAGAATAAAACTAGCAAGGAGAACCAAGTAACGAGCCTTAAAGCGACGCTTCTTCACCGGCTTAGCTACTTCCTTAGGTTTAGGAGCTGCTTGAACACTCGGTTTCTTAGTCTGAGGACTTTCTTCCTTTGGTTGCACTTTAGGAATCGCTGTTAAAGTAGATTGTGAAATTTTCGGTAAGGTTTTTGTGTCAACTTTACTTGTATCTTCAAATACCAGTTTTGGTTCATTTCGACGGTTATAAGAAAGACTGCTCAATAAGTCAACATACATCTCTGAGACAGTTTGATAACGGTCTGTCAACTTTTTAGCTGTCGCTTTAATAACAACGTTTTCTAATGATTGTGGTACCGAAGGATTTTCAGCTATAACAGATGGGAGTGGTTTCTGAAAATGCTGAAGGGCAATCGTGACCGCACTATCTCCATCATATGGGATATGCCCTGTTAACATTTCAAAGAAAATAATTCCCATGGCATAAATATCACTCTGAAACGTAGCTTTAGAGCCACGAGCCTGTTCAGGCGATAAATAGTGGACAGAGCCCAACATAGAGTTAGTTTGAGTCAAGCTGGTTTCCGCAAAAGCTACCGCGATACCAAAGTCAGTAACCTTAGCTGTTCCATCTGGAGTCAAGAGAATATTTTGAGGCTTTAAATCACGGTGAACAATTCCTTTTGCATGTGCTAAACGCATAGCTAGCAAAATCTGACCCATGATACGAACTGCTTCCTCATTTGAAAGAGGATAGTGTTCTTTAATATATCGCTTAAGATCGAGACCGGCTACGTATTCCATAGCTAGGTATTGCTGACCATCTTCTTCACCAATATCAGTAATCCGAACGATATGAGGATGATCCAAGTCTGCCATCGCTCGCGCTTCCCGTTGAAAACGCGCAACAGCTATAGGATCCGTCTGGTAGTTGGTCCTCAGGACCTTTACAGCTACCTCTTCCCCATCTAAAATCAAATCCTTGGCCAGGTATACATCTGCCATGCCTCCACGACCAATTTGTTTGATAATTCGATACCGTCCGGCAAAAATCTTGCCGATCTGGATCATTGTGCTGCCTCCTCCTTAATCGAAACAAGGGCAACACTTATGTTATCAAGCCCTCCGGCATTATTTGCAAAACGAATCAAGGTTGCTGCTTTATCATCCAGTGAGATATCACTTGTTACAATATCACAGATTTCACTTCCAGAAATCATATTGGTTAAACCATCACTATTAAGCAAAATATAGTCTCCTGGTTCAAGGGTGATAATTCCCATATCTGGTTGAATTTCATCTTTTTGACCAATAGATTGAGTGATGATGTTCTTTTGAGGATGTGCTTCTGCCTCTTCTTGAGTTAATTGTCCAGCTTTGAGCAGTGCGTTAACCAAAGAATGGTCACTTGTCAAAAGATGATATTCTTCTCCACGGATTAAACCGATACGCGAATCACCGATATGGGCATAAATAGCTTGATTCTCAATGATAGCAAGAGCTTCTAAGGTTGTTCCCATACCCCTATAAGCTTCATCACGACCTAGTTGGTAAATCTTTTGATTTTCAATTTCTAAATTATGGGCAAACCATTCGCGAACTTCATTTACAGTGTCAATTTGAGTATCCACCCAAGCTACACCTAAGTCCGTTACCGCCATTTCACTAGCAATATTGCCTGCACGATGTCCTCCCATTCCATCAGCCAAGATAATCATCGTATGACCTGCTCGGTTGACAAAAAGGTTGACATAGTCTTGATTGTTTTTTCGTTTCTGACCCACATCTGTTAATAATGAAATTTCCATTGTGTCAGTTCCTTCCTAATCAGATATCTTTCGAAATTGGCTGATAAAGAATCCGTCACTACCATACAGTTCTGGAGTAATGAGGATACAACCATCTTTTAAGATATCTTTGCATTCATGTTCTAGTTTAACCTGCTCAAACTCAGGGTGTCTTTCTAAAAATGTCTGAACGACTTGAAAGTTTTCCTCCGAGACTATAGTACAGGTACTATAGGTTATTATACCACCTTTTCGTAGTGTTTGACAAACACTACCTAATATTTCCAACTGAATTTCCTGTAAAGACATGAAATCCGCAGTTTCTTTGTTGTATTTAATATCCGGTTTTCGACGTAAAAGCCCTATTCCAGAGCAAGGAGCATCCACCAAAATCCTATCAAAACAATTTTGACCAAAAAAATCATGAACTTTCCTAGCATCTAGTTTTTCTGTTCGTACGCGATCCGCTACGCCTAAACGCTGGGCATTCTCTTGAATCAAAGTGAGTTTATGGTCATAGAGATCCAGAGCTGTTACCTGACCTGTCGTGAGATAAGAGGCCATATGGGCTGTTTTCCCACCTGGAGCCGCACAGGCATCCAAAACCTGCTCCTCTCCTTGTAAATGAAGAGTTGGTGCAACCAGTTGACTAGACTCGTCCTGGATAGTAATAGCCCCTTCAGAAAACAAGTCATGACCCGCAAAATGCCCTTGTTCTTTGACCAGACCAGTATTTGATAAGATAGAATCACTTGCACCAAGCAAAGTTTTGATTTCTTCTTTTCGACTCAAATCAGTTACCCGAATACTAGCTTTGTTACGTTTTAGTAGACTTTCAAAAATTGCTTGCGATCTTTCTTCGCCATACTCTTCCTTTAGTTTAGAAACTAACCACACTGGCAAAGAGTAGGCGATAGAATCACGCTTGTTCTTACGTTTGATACTGGCAACATCTGGCAAACCTTCTCGCAAGATACGGCGCAAAACAGCATTGACCAATTTTTCGCTACCCTTTTTACGAAGTTTTGCAGTTTCTACCGCTTCATTGACCACTGCATGATCAGGAAGCTTATCCAAGTATTGGAGTTGATAGACGCTCATGAGAAGCAAAACATAGAGCCATTTGTCTAGCTTGTCTCTATCCTCAATAAAGTGCGATAAGTACCATTCCAAAGTTAGTTTACGGGCTACGGTTCCATAAACAAGCTCTGTCACCAAACCTTTGTCAGTTGCTGACAGTTGACTTCCCTTGAGGTGTTTATTTAAGGTGATATTGGAGTAGGCTTGATTGACAAAGACATCCTCCAACACATCTAAAGCTAAACTTCTAGCCGTTTCTACTTTAATCACCAAATCGTTCTCCTACAGCCAATGTCCGTCCAACTCCGTTGAGGAAGGAAGCAATGTCCATTTTAGGTTTTCCTGCTGGTTGAACCTGTTTGAGAGATAGAGCTCCTTCTGCTGTTGCGACAATCAATTCTTTCTTACCGATGGAGAGTATCTCACCCGGATTACCCTTTCCTTCTACAGGCAGAGCTTCATAGATTTTGAAGCGTTCTTCTTTAAGGAAGGTATGGGCAACAGGCCATGGATTCATCCCGCGGATTTGGTTAAAAAGTTGACGATTGGTCTTGTTCCAGTCCAACTTTTCTTCCTCAGGTTTGATATTTGGTGAAAATGTAACCTGACTTGGATCTTGTGGTTGAGGCTGAATTTCACCAGCTATATAAGCAGGAAGAGTATCCAAAAGCAAATCACGCCCAACAATGGCCAATTTTTCAAACAAAGTTCCAACATTGTCCTCATCAGTAATGGGAATACTGCGACGAGAAATCATGTCCCCTGCATCCATTTCCTTGACCATTTCCATAATGGTTACTCCTGCCTCCTCATCACCCTGAATCAAAGCATAATGGATAGGAGCTCCACCACGGTGCTTAGGCAGGAGAGAAGCATGAACATTGACTGCAAAATCCATGCTATCAAGGAGTTTACTTGGGAGAAATTGTCCAAAAGCTGCAGTCACAATCCCGTCAGCACCCAAATTCATGATAGCTTCCATTTCTGGACTACCCGATAATTTTTCTGGTTGGTAGATAGGAAGTCCTGCCTCTTTGGCAGCTTGTTTTACTGGGGTTTCCTGGATAACTTTTTTACGTCCAACCGCACGATCTGGCTGAGTTACAACCGCTACAATCTCGTAGCGGTCATCTGACAAAAGCCCCTTTAAAACAGTTGCTGAAAAATTGGGAGTTCCCATAAAGATTAGTTTTGTCATCTTTTCTCCTTTTATAAAAATTGCTGCGGTTCGTGGTCAATACTGAGACGAAGTTCGCTATTTTTCCGTTCTTGAGTTAGAGCCAAGACCTGATTAAGGGTTGAAGCTAACTCGTCTTCTAAACGATATTTGATTAAAATCTGATAATGATAGAGGTTATGAGTGCGAGCGATAGGTTTAGGGGTCGGTCCTAGTATTTTACTAGCATCTGACAAACCAGAACTCAAAATGTCCATGACTTTATAGGCGCGTTTTACAACCTCTTCTTCCTTTTTGTGAGAGAGAGTAATTCCAATTGTAAAATAATAGGGTGGATAACCTAGCTGACGTCTAATGGCCATTTCATAGGTGTAGAATCCTTCATAATCCTGGTCCTTGGCAAATCGTATAGCATAGTGCTGAGGATTATAGGACTGAATCAAAACCTGTCCAGCCTTCTCCGACCGACCTGCTCGGCCTGCCACCTGGGTCAATAGTTGGAAGGTTCTCTCTGAAGAACGAAAATCAGGTAGGTTCAAAGCAGTATCCGCATTGAGAACTCCGACAAGAGTCACATTGGGAAAATCCAAGCCCTTGGCAATCATCTGGGTTCCTAGCAATATGTCCGCTTCACCATTGCCAAATTGTTCAAGTAAAGCTTGGTGACTGCCCTTTTTACGAGTTGTATCCACATCCATGCGTAGAATGCGTGCCTCTGGAAAGAGTTCCGCTAGCTCATCATAAGCCTTCTGTGTCCCCGTTCCATAATAGCGAATGCTACGACTCTGACAGTTTGGACAGACATAAGGGATTTCCTTAGAAAAACCACAATAATGACAGTTCATAGTCTTAGTATCCATATGCAGCGTCAAGGAAATATCGCAGTTGGGACAGGTATCCACGGTCCCACATTCCCGGCACATGACAAAGCTAGAATAACCACGACGATTGAGCATGAGAACAACCTGCTCTTTTTTATCCAGCCGATCTTGAATTGCCTCAATCAGTGGTGGTGTAAAGTTTGATGTTTCATTCTGCCCGATGTAATCACGGAAATCAATCAGTTGAACCTCAGGAATACTTGCTAAAGGATTGGCCCGTTGAGTCAGACGTAGATGTTGATAAACACCCTTACCAGCACGCGCACGGCTTTCTAGACTCGGTGTTGCAGAACCAAGGACTAATGCAGCTTGATTGTACTGAGCTCGTAAAAGAGCCACATCTCTAGCATGATAACGAGGATTGCTATCTTGCTTATAACTAGCCTCATGCTCTTCATCGATAATGATAACACCTAGATTTTTCAAAGGTGCAAAAATAGCAGACCTGGCCCCAACAACTACCTGAGCATCTCCACGCTCCACCTTGCGCCACTCATCATACTTTTCACCGTTGGACAAGCCTGAGTGGAGGATGGCAACTTGCTCACCAAAACGAGCAATAAAGCGCTCTGTCATTTGAGGTGTCAGAGAGATCTCTGGCACAAGAACAATCGCTGTTTTTCCCATATCCAAGGCACCTTGGATAATCTGCAAATAAACCTCAGTTTTCCCACTTCCAGTGATTCCTTGTAGAAGAAAGGGAGGATGTTTCTTTCCAATCGCTCCAACAACCGCCTCACAGGCTTGTTTTTGCTCTGGGTTTAACTCTAAGGCTTGATTTGACTCGATTCCTTCAAAGTAGGTAGCTGAACGTTGAACTTCCTTCTGAAGAATCGTCAAAGCACCCTGTTCCACAAAGAAGTTAACTTGTTCCCGTGAGTAATGTTCTAACAAAGCAGCCAAAGGAGTACTTTCTGGATGTGCTAATAAATAATCTCGCAGTTCCAATTTCTTCTTGGCACGGTTTGAGATTTCTAGCTGTTCTAATTTGTCAAGATTCACTTGAATCCAAGACTGTGTTTTAACCTTCTTCTGGTCTATAGCCTGATACTCTAACTTCAAAAGTCCTTTTCGAGTCAATCGCATCATCTCGGCCTGCTTTTTCAAGTTAAGCGATGAAAAGGCTATAGATTCTTGCGAACCGAATAAGCGCTCCTTATCCTCCTGACTCAAGCCTTCTAGAGGATAGAGGATTTTATCATAGCTAGAGTTTAAAAATCCAGGAAGCATAGCTTTTAGAATAGAAATCTTGTATGAAAAAACTGACTTACGTAGTTCTTCGGCTAGCCAGAGTTGTTCCTCCGTTAAGACAGGAGAAAAGTCCAGCACCTCAGCAATTTCTTTCAAGTCCTCATCTGCCATTTCAGATTCTTGTTCCATTCCAAGAACAATCCCTTGAATCAAGCGATTGGCCTTCCCAAAAGGCACATGAACCCGCATACCAACTTCCAGCATCCCTTCAAATTCCTCAGGGACCTTATAACTGTATGGTTGGTCCGTCTGCATCAAGGGAACATCCACAATGATTTTTGCAATAGCCATATCCTCACCTCCTTCTTTACTTAAATCGTTTTAATTGATTGAGTATTCTTGCAATAGAAAAAATAAGATTGAGTCCCCCCAACCTTAAATTTTTTCACCTTCTTCTTTTTCTTTAGCGATTTGCTCTTTGATTTTCTTTTCTTCTTCTTCTCTCAAGCGTCTTTCTTCTTCGATACGACGTTGAACAGCTTCACGTTTTCCTTCTGGATCTGGGTGGATGGTTACGTTCCCTGATTCAATTTCTTCCAATGCACGAAGAGTCGATTTTTCAGACTTAAATTCTTGAGTTGGGGGTGCTCCAGCTTCTAATTCGTGGGCACGTTTTGCTTCCAAAATTACGAGTGAATATTTTGATGGTACCTTGTCAAGCAAGGTATCAATAGAGGGTTTTAACATCATTTACTTGTACCTATTTTCTATAGTTTAGCGAATATTTGGAGACTTGGGTAACATATCCTGGTAGTGACCGATAACCCGATCAACACGGAAATGTTCTGCTTCAATGACACGTTTCACACGCTCGGCAGCAAGAGGAACTTGGTCGTTGACAATAGCATAGTCATACTCACGCATCAAAGCAATTTCTTCCTTAGCTTTTTCAATACGCTGAACAATCACTTCTGCACTATCTGTACCACGACCTACGAGACGGTCTTGCAATTCTTCCAAATCTGGTGGAGTCAAAAAGATAAAGACGGCATCTGGAACTTTTTTCTTGACCTGAAGAGCTCCTTGGACTTCAATCTCAAGGAAAACATCAATTCCTTTATCAAGCGTTTCGTTGACATAAGTTAGGGGAGTTCCATAGTAGTTACCTACATACTCTGCATACTCTAACATCTGTCCTTGACGGATCAATTCTTCAAATTCTTCACGCGTACGGAAGAAATAGTCAACTCCGTCTACTTCACCTGGACGTTGCGCCCGCGTTGTCATAGATACAGAATATTGGAATTGATTTTCAGAACTCTCAAAAATTTCTCTTCTAACCGTTCCTTTCCCAACCCCAGAAGGGCCTGAAAAAACGATTAGTAAGCCTCGGTCTGCCATTATGTCTCCTTTGGATAGTTTGTGAAATGACCTAAAAACATGAGCAAGATTATCTGTATAAAGGCATTTCTAGTAACTACAATCTTTCTATCTAGTGTAACAAAAAAGCAGTAATTTTTCAACTGCTCTTTCTTATTTATTTTGCATAATCAACTGCACGAAGTTCACGAATTACGGTTACCTTGATATTTCCTGGGTAATCGAGATTGTTTTCAATTTTCTCACGAACTTTGTGAGCCAAGATTGTGACTTTATCGTCCTTGATTTGACCTGGATTTACCATGATACGGATTTCACGTCCCGCTTGAAGGGCAAAGCTATTTTGAACTCCTTCAAAGCTATTAGCAATTTCCTCTAAATCATGGAGACGTTTGATGTAGCTTTCAAGTGATTCGCTACGAGCTCCTGGACGGGCAGCACTCAAGGCATCCGCCGCAGCAACAAGAACTGCAATAACACTTTCAGGTTCTACATCTCCGTGGTGGCTAGCAATGGTATTGATCACAACTGGGTGTTCCTTATACTTGCGAGCCAATTCTGTACCAATCTCAACGTGGCTGCCTTCTACCTCACGGTCAATGGCTTTACCGATATCGTGAAGGAATCCTGCACGACGAGCGAGAGCCGCATTTTCACCAAGTTCACTAGCCATGATGCCAGCCAACTTAGCAACTTCAATCGAGTGACGCAAGACATTTGACCGTATGAAGTACGGAACTGCAAACGACCCATGATTTTCATCAAGTCTGGGTGAAGGTTCGGTGCTCCAATTTCGTAGGCTGCAGCTTCACCATATTCACGAATCTTATTGTCAATCTCTAGACGATTTTTCTCAACCAACTCTTCGATACGAGCTGGATGGATACGTCCATCCTTAAGTAAGGTTTCCATCGTCATACGGGCAATCTCACGGCGGATAGGATCGAAACCTGACAAGGTTACCACTTCTGGCGTATCATCAATGATAACATCAACCCCTGTCAAACTTTCAAAGGTACGAATATTTCGTCCCTCACGACCAATGATACGACCTTTCATGGTATCATCAGGCAGATGAACCGTAGAGTTTGTAGATTCAGCTACATACTCACCAGCAATTCTCTGCATAGCTTGAGCCAAGATATCCTTAGCTAACTTATCTGAACGTTCCTTAACTTCTTGCTCAGCCTCACGAATGCGACTAGCAATTTCTTTAGTTAAGTTTTCCTCTGTCTGAGCCAAGATAATATCTTTTGCTTCTGTCTGTGTCAGAGAACCGATACGTTCCAATTCAGCTTCTTTTTGTCTTTCGACTTCCTCTAATTGCTCTTCCCGTGCATCAAGGTTTTTTGCTCTATCAGAAATACTTTGTTCTTTTTGTTCAAGAGTTTGTTCTTTGTTCGTTAAATTGTCATCTTTACGGTCAAGACTCGCTGCTCGTTCGGTCAAACGAGTTTCAATTTGTTTGAGTTCTTGACGTTCTGATTTAAATTCAGCGTCCACTTCTTCACGGTATTTTCTGGCTTCCTCTTTGGCCTCCAATAGTGCTTCTTTTTTAAGAGACTTACTTTCACGTTTAGCTTCATTCAATAATAAATCAGCTTCACGCTCAGCTTGTCCACGTAAATTAGTTGCTTCTTGTTCAGCATTTAAAAGCATCAACTCTGCAGCCTCTTGTGATGATTTCATCTTGACTGAGATGCTGATATATCCAATGACTAAACCAATGATGACGGCAAAAACAAGAATCGCAATTGTCATGATTTCCATGTTTTTACCTCAATTTATTTGTTTATCCGAATGACATACATTCTTATACATTCTACCATAAAAAATCATTTTTAACAAACCTTAATTTGAAGTTGTTTTGGTCATTTCAAGGTTAAAAATCCTTATTTTCCCTAATAAAATAAGCGATTCTCCCTAAGTAAATTTTTAAAGATTTTTTTAGAAAAAAATAAGTTAAAAAGCCTACCTCAAAGTAGACTTATACTCAATTAATTTCAAAAAGCAACCTCGTCCATTGTCTGCTGACAGTTGACTTTAAAACATTTTTTTCCAGTCCTAGAATAACTTCTTGAAGCTTATCAATGACAGCTTCCAATGTTTGGAAAGCCTTATTTTTAAAACCTCGTTTTCGAATTTCTTTCCAGACCTGTTCAATAGGATTCATTTCTGGTGTATAAGGTGGGATAAAAGCCAACTCAATATTACTTGGAATCTCTAAGGTACTTGATTTATGCCATATAGCATTATCCATGACAAGTAAAATATAGTCATCTGGATAAGCTTGTGAGACTTGCCGTAGAAATTCATTCGTCCACTCAGTATTACATCCTCCAGCAATAAGGAAGAAGGAATCTCCTGTCTGAGCATCTACTGCCCCATAACAATAGCGATATTCTCGCATATAATGACTAGGAATGCTAGGTCGAATTCCTTGAGGAGCCCAACAAGAACTCATCTTACTGATCCTCCCTGAAACCAGCTTCATCTTGGTACATCAATCGTACTTTGTTATAAGTCCCTCCTCTTTAAAAGCGCTTACTTAAGGTCTCGAATGTAGATTTTATTTTTTTAGACGTCTCAATTGTCTGAGCGCCTGCCTTCTTGGGATGTTCAGGTCGAGGAGTGACCGTTCGCCAACCATGGCGTTTCAGGAGATAATAGAAACCATCACGTGTGGAAGTGCGACCAATCTCTTTTTGATAGGCTTCAAATAACTGATTGACAGTTACAAATTCCCCAGCCTGAGCAGCTTCTATATGACGTTTTAGGAATGCTTGTTCCTCTTCGTAAGTCATATATTCTCGATGACGTCCACCACGGGTTTCTTGAAGAAGAGCTTCTAAACCAAACTCCTTATATTTTTTCAAATTCCTCCAAACAGTTGTTTTATTACAATCTAGCAGATCCATGATTTCCTTATAACTCTTTTCTTTTGAGCGAAAATAAATAATCTGTAGACGTTTGTGATATTTGGCGTACGATGAATCTCTTAGGAGTTGTTCAATTTTTTTTATTTCTTCGTTTGTAAGTTTCATAACTACTATTATAAGATGTTTTTTGATTTTAGTCCAGTATTAATAATAATCTTTGAAAGACAAGAAAGCCGCGCTTTCTCCATCAATCATATAGATTAAGCGATTTTCTGCGTCAATACGACGCGACCAAGCTCCTTGGTAATCATATTTGAGCGGTTCTGGTTTACCTATGCCTGTGAAAGGATCATGTTGAATATCCTTAATTAATTTGTTAATTCTTTTTAGTGTTTTCTTATCTTGGTTTGCCAGTAGCAATAATCCACCCAGGCATCTTCTGTAAACTTGAGTAGCATTCATCACTCCTCAATCACATGCACCTGAGTATGTCCAGCACGAACTTGTGACATTCCTCGCAAGACCTTGTCAGAAAGTTCCTTATTCTGAGCAATTCTCAAGGTTTCCTGAATACTATCCCACTCACTCTTTGAAAGAACGACAATATCCTCGTCAGGATTTTTGTTGACCACTGTCAAAGGTTCAAACTCATCGTTTACCTTCTTCATATAGTCCTTTAAATGATTTCGGAATGTTGAGTAAAGAACTGCTTCCATAACCATACCTCGTTTTACCTCTTTTCCATTATTATACACGAAAAGAATAAAATTGTCAGGAACTTGTACAAGATTTTTCTTTTTCTATCTATTTATTCGAAAAAAACTAAAAAAGCCTACCTCAAAGTTGTACTGACCCCAAAAAGTTAGACAAATAATTATTGAAAGGATTTAGTTCTGTACTGCACAGGACTAAGTCCTTTTAGTTTTACCTTAATTCGTTTGTTGTTGTAATAATCAATATAGTCTACAATAGCCTGTTCCAATTGGTTAAGTGATTGGAAGGTCTTCTCATAGCCATAAAACATTTCGGATTTCAAAATGCCAAAGAAAGATTCCATCATGCCATTGTCTGTGCTGTTCCCCTTACGTGACATGGATGGCTGAATCCCCCTACTCTCTAAGAACTGATGATAAGAATTGTGTTGGTATTGCCAGCCCTGGTCACTATGGAGAATAGTATTCTCGTAGTATTCCTCTGAGAAGGCTTGTTCTAACATCGTCTTTACTTGTGCTAAGTTCGGTGACCTAGAAAGATTATAGGCGATAATTTCGCTATTAAAAGCCATCCAAAAACTGGCGATAAATAGAGCTTTTGACTGCTTGATGGAATGGCAAACTCTGTCACATCTGTGTAGCACTTTTTCCATTGGTTTAGAGCCTTCAAATTGACGTTGAATGAGGTTATCTGCTTTCTTGCCAACGTCTCCTTTATGAGAAGAATACTTGCGTTTCTGTCGCATTTTAGCTTGTAAATTGAGTACTTTCATCAAGCGTTGAACTCTTTTTATGATTGACCAGATAACCACAATTTCTTAGTTCTAAATGAATCCGACGATAACCATAATTTCCCTTGTGTTCGGTAAAAAAATGGATTGAATTTTTATCTTTAAGCTCTTGGTCCTTATCTGGTTTGTTTAGCTGTTTCAAGTGATAGTAGTAGGTAGAACGAGCGAGTTTAATGGCTTTTAGAAGAATATCTAACGAAAAATCAGCGATTAATTCTCGAACAATTTCCGTCTTTCTTCTTTCTCTTTTTCCTCCTTCAATCGGAGTTCTCTCAACTTTTTTAGAATGGCATTCTCCGCTCTTAGGTATTGCAGCTCTTCTTGTAGACGCTCTAACTCTGTCAATTCCTCAGGCTTTTTTTCTTCGGTTTACGTCCCATTTTAGATGGTCTCCCTCTTGTTTTCTCAACAATAGTATACCCGTTTTTCTTATATTGTTCCAGCCAATTTGAAAGCATTCCTTGGTTTGGGAGAGCATAATCAAGGCTGACACTTCTACGTGAACGACCTTCAAGTAAGACTTTATCAATCATTTCTTGTTTTAGTTCTGGAGAATAATAACAATTCTTACCTTTCTTGACAATCTCTATTCCATAACGGTCAATTAATTTCACCATGTACTTTAGCCCAGAAAAATCTACATCAAATCTTTTTGAAAGCTCCTTGAAGCTATGACCTTGATTCCTAAGTGAATAGATCTGAACTTTATCCTCATAAGTTAATTTCATAATAAAATACCCCCAAAGTTAGATTTTTTCTGTCTAACTTTGGGGGTGCAGTTCAAGTAGACTCAGTATGATTCGATTTTAATTGGCACTCGACCAAAATTTTGTTCTGCGATACTTGGGTGTCCCAGCTGATAAATTTGGTCCGCCTTTTGGGTCATAGCATCCCAGGGTTCTTTGCCGATTCGGCTAACTAGATTAACCTGCTCCTTAAGAGTTTTAAGGTGTTGTCTGCCTTTTTCGGTAAAACCAAGGATATGAATGGCTTCTGGCAAGGCACTTTCTCTGGATTGTACCAAGATATAAGTCAAGAGGCGACGTACACGCGCCTTTGTATAACGTTTGGTGGCAACTACCTCGACCAATTCTTCCACAGACTGAGTTGTCTTTATAGCATCCTTGATGCGCACCGCCATTTCTTTGTTGACCTGATAAATGTTAGTTAGGACAGGATTTGACAAAATTTGATAGCGAAGCAAAGGAAAATAATCTTCCCAGTTTACCTTGCTATCATTTTCAAAAAGAGCAACCGAAGGCATAAAACGTTCTAAGAAATTTTGATCATTTTGATGTTGACGGATAGCAGTCGCCGAGGCAAAGTCCACATCCTTGTCCACAGAATGGTAACCAGCTCCCTGACGTTGAATTGGATGAAGTTTGATGTTGCGCCCCGCGACCGCCTTGGCATAGGCGAGAGCAAGGACATGATTGGGCGTATCACCAGAAAAATCAAGACCTGCAAACTCCTTCCACATAGCTTGCGTTTTCTGAGGGTAAGAAAGAGAATCAGGTAAATTATCCACAAATTTCTCCATCTCTTGACCACGTTCTGAGTATAGGTCTGCAATTTTTTGGTAATCCAGAACTTCTTCTGTCCCAAATGCCAGGGTATCAATCCCCAAACGAGCCAAGATAGCCACTGCACCTTGGCCAAAAAAATCCGCCGCTTGGACACTGACTAAAAAGGGTAATTCTACGACCAAATCCGCACCATTTTCCAGCGCCATCTGTGCCCGTGTCCACTTGTCCACAATAGCAGGCTCGCCCCGCTGCATGAAATTCCCAGACATAGCCACGATTTTCAATCCCTCCGCCTGTTCCAGCAGGTATTTGTGTCCATTATGAAAAGGATTGAACTCCGCGATAATACCTGTAATGGTCATGATATTCTCCTACTTCTGTGCCACAAAAAACCAACGGGTACTGGTTTCTGTTGGCTCCTTGTCTTCAAAGTCCGCAAAAAGTTTAAAGGACTTGAAACCAGCCTGTTCCAGTAAAATATCATAGGTCAAAACCTCATAAGTCCGTTCCTCATGAACTTCATCATGACGACTAAAGGAACCGTCCGCTTCCTTGATAAAGAAGGTCAGTTCATGCACGATAGAATGTGGTGCTGCATCCTCATAGGTATCCCAGAGCATGGCAAAATCTTCCGCATTTTCATGATAAGAATAACCAGGAAAGACATCATCTGTCTGGTAAGTCGAATGCACATCAAAGATAAAGCCCCCGTCCTCATTGAGAGCATTATAGACTTCTTTAAAGACATCCCCTACTTCCACCTCATCCTGCATGTAGCAGATAGAATCGGAATAGCAGGTCACAAAGTCGTATTTACCAGCCTTGGATAAATCCAGCATATTGCCTTCAATGAAATCAATCTTTTGCTTGGCTGAAGCAGCTCTCTTTTCGGCAATCTTCAACATATCCGCACTCAAATCAAGCCCAGTCACATCAAAGCCAGCTTGCGAAAAGCGCACAGACTGAATCCCTGTCCCACAAGCCAATTCCAAGAGTTTCTTTCTCTCCTTAGTCTTAGGTAGATGACGGAGGGAAAAGTCCGTCCATTTGTCGTATAAACTATCATCCATAACTGCATCATAGACCGCTGCAAACGTTTCATAAGTCGCCATCATCATGATACCAAGAGCGTCCATGGCAAACACCACTCGCCCTATACCTTTCTATCCAATTTTCTAAAATAAGCAAATAAAACCCAGTTGACTGCAACTGAGTTCATCTTCTAAGCCAGAGTTTCTGAGAGGTCTACTGACTCTGCCTCATGCCAAAGTTTTTCTAGATTATAGTGGGCACGCATTTCTTCTGAGAAGATATGCACAACGACACTGCCGAGGTCTAGCAAGACCCAGCCTCCAGCTGCATCACCTTCGACATGGCTGCCTTTAAAGCCTGCTTCAGCTACTTTTTCACGGATATTGTCAGCGATAGCATCCAACTGACGGCTATTCATTGAGCTAGTGATAACAAAGTAGTCTGTCACGCTGGTCAAATCTTGTACATCAAGTGCGAGGATATCCTCCGCACGTTTCTCATCAGCCGCCTTCACGACTAGTTCTAGTAATTCTTTTTCGTTCATTTAGTCCTCTTTCAAATAGTGCACATAGGCGTTATAGGTTTCAAGGGTTTGGGGATAGATGGGAAATCCCTGGTGAGCTAAATGCTCCACTGTGTGAGCTGTCTCATAGGCCACAGCCTTATTGAGTGACAAACTTGCAATCTCACGTGCCTGGTCCACACCTGGAAAGGTACGATTGTGCTCGATATAGTCTGCGACGTAGATGACCTTGTCTAGGTCCGTCATCCGGCCAGCTCCAACTGTATGGATTTCTATTGCACGCAAAATTTCAGGATCTTGCAAGTTCAAATCTTCCTGAATCTTGTAAATGCCGACCATGCCATGCCAGACATTATTTCCCCAGTTTTTAAGGTCTGGATCTAGTTGATATCGATCAATCAAGTCTAGAAACTCTTGATCTGACAGCTTTTTAGCATAATCATGAAGTAGCCCTGCTAGACCTGCTTTCAACATCCACACCAAAGCTCTGAGCCAATTCTATGGCTGCACGCTCTACACCCAGACAATGGGTTAGACGTTTTTCAGGTAGGAGCTCTGCCATTTTTTCCAACAATTCTTCACGCGAACAGTTGATATAGTCTTGGTATGCCATCAGTAAAGCCCTTCTTTCTCAATATAGTCTAGTACAGGCTTAGGTAGGAGAAAGTTGGGTGTGCGACCTTGGGCGATGAAATCACGTACCATACTGGATGAAATATCCATGAGAGGCACATCCACCCAGATGACTGGATAAGAAGTCCCAGCCTTGTAACGTGGGCGCTGAACTCCTACAAACTGAACCATGTCAACCAGGTTATCAATTCGATACCACTTAGGCAGATAGTCCACCATGTCAGCACCGATGATAAAGTAATAATCCGTATCTGGATGTTGCTCTGTCAAAATCTTCATGGTGTCGTAGGTGTAGGAAATGCCCTTGCGCTCTAGCTCAATAGTCTCAATAGCTAAACCTTCGATTCCGTCAATTGCCAATTCAAGCATTTTGAGACGATGGTGCTCAGGGATGGTTTCCTTTTTGTCTACGTGAGGTGGTTGGTATTCAGGCATGAGCAGAACTTGATCCAATCCCAACTGCTGGCGTACTTGGTCTGCCACGATCAGGTGGGCATTGTGAACAGGGTTAAAATTTCCACCCAAGATACCGACTTGTTTGCGTTTTTTATCCTTTATTTCTGGCTCTAACTCCACTTTTGTAAAGGGAGTTAATAGTTCGATTGCCATAGGCTAATCTCCTTTAGTCTTCTGTAAAAACAGTTTTTTGGAGTATGTTTTTAGATTTCTCTAACTTTTTTAGAAATCTTACGATTTTCTTTCTTGCTTGATTGCTTATACAAAATCAAGATACGGCCGATTTTTTGGACTGTATCCACACCGATTTCTTCTTCCAATATTTCAGCTACTTCGTGGATATTTTCATCTGTATTTTGCAAGAGTGTAACCTTAATCAATTCACGAGCATCAAGTGCCTGACGAACGCTGGTTTTGATTTGGTCGTTCAGTCCATTTTTCCCGATTTGGATGATGGGTTTGAGGGTGTGTGCCTGGCTGTTGAGGAAGGCACGTTGTTTCGATGTTAATGACATATTCTTTCTTCCTTTTTTGATAGTTATTTAGGTGGTGGGGGACGGTCGGAACTAATTTTTCAATGATTTCATCTTTGAAAAATGGATTTCCGGACCTCACAATTGAGCCTAGGTCTCAATTGTGCCCCTTGCCAATCTATGGATTGGCAATCACACCACAACAATAACTATCTTTTTATGAGCTCACTTTGTTCGCTCAGTGATTTTATTTTAAATAATTGCTTTTCGTGTGACGACTGCGACGCCTTCTGGGGCCCAGACGGCGACTTTGGCTGTTCCTGTTACGCGGATCCAGCCGAGTCCTGAGATGACTAGGTCTGTCTTGTCCTTGATAGTAAATACATGTTGGACCAGTTTTGGAAAGTCTTCTTTTTCCTTGTTATTTGGTGGTGTAAGGAGGGTTCCAAGGTGCTTGTCATAAAAGGCACTAGCCCCTTCAAGCTTGGTACGGTGAAGTTTGAGTTCATTGTCAAAGAAAGCTGTAAATCCTTGCTTTTCTCCTGCAATGAAATCAAAGCGTCCCAAGCCACCTAAAAATAGGGTTTGTTCTGGATTGAGCTGGTAGGTTTTAGGTTTGATTTCCTTTTTAGGGCTGACATATTTGAGGTTTTTAGCTGTCAAGTAGTGAGCCATCTGATGACGATGGATAATTCCCGGCGTATCATAGATATAAGAACCATCATCAAGCGGAATCTCGATCTTATCTAGAGTTGTCCCTGGGAAACGTGAGGTTGTGATGACGTTCTGGTCACCCGTTATTTCCTGGATGATGGCATTGATAAGGGTTGATTTCCCGACATTGGTCACACCAACTACGTAAACATCACGTCCCTTACGGTAGTGCTCGATCTTGTCAATGACTTCCTTAATGGCATGCTTATTTTGCGCTGAAGTCAAGACAACATCGACTGGACGAAGTCCTTCTTCATGGGCACGTTCCATGAGCCACTGGCTAATCTTACCAGGTTTAACTGACTTAGGCAGGATATCTTTTTTATTCCCAACCAAGAGCACGTCATTACCTGACACAAAGCGTGGCAAACCTGGGATAACAGAGCCATTGAAGTCAAAGATATCAATGACATTTACTACCAAGGCATCGCTATCTCCAACCTCGTGCAAGAGTTTGAGGAAATCATCATCCGTTAACTGAACATCAGTGATTTCATTGTAGTGACGAAGACGGAAACAACGCTGGCAATAAACTTCTCCAGTTTCCAAACCTTTTTCAAGTGCTGACTGAGGCGTAAAACCAAGCCCAGTCTTATCTTCCGTCTGAATGATTGCTCCACAACCAATACAGAGAATTTCTTCCATAATTAGATTCCTTTTTTATATGTAATCGGTCCGTACTTTTCAGCGATTTTTCTCATCACACGACGCTCACGCGCTCGGTTAATCTGAGTCTTAATAGAGTCGTGTTGAACCAAGGGTTTAACCAAAATCGAGCGAATGCCTGCTCGGTGGGCTGCTCGAATATCCGTCATCAGCTGGTCGCCTACCATGACCACTTGGTCTTTTTCATAGTGGAAATGTTTCATGGCACGGTTAATTCCTAAAGTAAAGGGCTTCAGTGCCCAATAAACATAGTCAATATCAAATTTTTCAACTGCTCGTTTGACACGTTTGGGAGTATTGTTAGATACCACAATGATACGTATCCCAGCATCGCGCAGATCATGTAACCATTGCTTCATCTCTGCTGTTCCATCTGGATTATTCCAAGCAATCAGGGTATTATCCAGATCAACCAAAACAACCTTGATCCCATGCTCCTGCAGACTTTGGACTGTCAGATCATAAACTGCTTCCACAGCAAAATCTGGCATATAATTTTCAATCGCCATTCTGGCTCCTTTTCTTTCTATTTTTTAGTTTCTAGCAATTTTCTTTAGATACTGAGCCAAGATTGCCCATAAAATTAAACTAGCAATCAAAATATATATCCAGGCATTAGGCTCTTCTGTAAATGGCAGAGGGACGTTCATCCCGAAAAATCCTGTGATAACAGCTAGGACAGCCAATAAAACTGAAATGATGGTCAAGGTTGTCAAGTTATCATTCAGATTGTTGTTTAGGATGTTGTTGTAGGACCCTGACAGTTGTTGGAGAACTTGAGAAATCAAGTCTGTCATGGATACCAACTGATGCGCCTCAATCATGGCATCATCAAACTGCTCTTTTTCAATTTCGTCCAAACGACGATAGAGGGCATGCCCTTGGATATGTTCCAGTAAGATACGGTTTTGTTTGGCAGCTGCCGTTAGATAAACCATACCAGTCTCCAAGTCGGAGAGGGCAAAGAGATTTTTCTTGGTTGTTCTCTGACGAAGTAAGCTGTTGACTTCATCTTTACTCTTATCCATCTTTTCAATGATTGGATAATAGGCGTTACTAATGATTTCTAGACTAGCAAAGAGAAATTTATAAATAGAAAGCGACTCATGGCTATCCAGATAAGCTAACATCTGATCAATGACATAAGCATTCTTGTGATTGCTGATGGTAATCATTCGTTGCTTTTCCACGATAAAGGTCATAGGAATGGCCTCATAGTATTCCTTGTCCCTTTCTAAGTCAAGAACGTTGTAGATAAAGGTCACTGTCCCATTTTCACGGTTATAATCCATGTGGGCTCGTTCGTTTCTATCCAGCGCATACTCGATGGTTTCTTTATCCAATCCATAGATTTCAGATAAATCTTCAAGATTTTTGATGATTTCCACATCTAGATTAATCCAGGTGCAACCATTCCCTAACTGCTTATCTAAAAACATCGTTTCTCCTTTACCAAACTCTTTCTATTGTACCATAAATCAAGTAAAATTTCAGTTCTCTTCTTTCCTTGAAAAATTACTCACAACGGTAATATTGCGGTTAGGAACAAAGTGAAGGGCTTGGTCGTCACTTCTCAGTTGAGTCGTCCGAATTCCAACACTGACAACTCTACCTGATACAGTAATAGGCCCATTGGTCAAAATAACCTCGTCTCCAACGTCCAACTGACGCTCAAAGAGAATAAAGAAGCCGTTGATGACATCTGATAGAAAGCCTTGTGCCCCCATACCGATAGCCACTCCAGCAATCCCCGCACCTGCAAGCAAGCTAGAAACAGGCAACCCTAAAATAGACAAGATACAGTAAATCAAGAAGAAATAAAGCGTGTAGTTAAAAATATTCTCAAGCAAACGAGAAATGGTCTTCTGTCTACCTGCATCTCGATTTGAAAACTTAAGTGACGGTTTAACAATCTTTCCTACAGCAACATGGAGGAACTTTTTTTAGCTATATAAAAATAGAAGGATAAGAAGTAGAAGTGAAATCACCTTGGTCAAGAGATTCTCTAAAACAGTTGTTAGATCTAATTTATCCAAATAACGTTGAAAAAATTCTTGCATATAAAACTCCTTTTCTATCCATTATACCATAAATCCTTCCCAGCCATCCTTTTCATAAATATTCATTAATTCCAATGAAACTTATAACTCACTTGCTTTTCAAGCATATTTATACTATAATCATAAACAATACACAAAAAAGGAGACCTCTATGAAAAGAATCATTCGTGCTTGGAACAAAACAAATCTAATCAAACGGATTGGGATTGGAATGACCTTGGGAGCTATTCTAGGTCTACTCGTTCCTAATCTTACTGGCATCGGTTTATTGGGAGATTTATTTGTAGGAGGACTAAAGGCCATCGCTCCTATCCTGGTCTTTGCCCTCGTTGCTAACGCCCTCTCTCAACACCAAAAAGGCCAAGATAGTAATATGAGAACGGTCATTTTCCTCTATTTACTTGGAACTTTTGCTGCGGCTCTTGTAGCAGTTTTGGCTAGCTTTCTCTTCCCTGTTCAGATGATCTTGAGTAGTGCTAGTACAGAAGTTACTCCTCCAGACGGCATCGGACAAGTACTCAGTAATCTCCTACTGAAAATAGTAGACAATCCTGTCAATGCCATCATCGAAGCTAACTATATTGGAATTTTGTCTTGGGCTATCGTCTTTGGAGTTGCCATGCGTGAAGCTAGCAAAAATAGCAAGGAGCTACTCAAAACAATGGCCAGTGTGACTTCAAAAATCGTCGAATGGATCATTAACCTTGCGCCATTTGGTATCCTCGGATTAGTCTTCGAAACCATCTCTGGCCAAGGTATTGCGAGTTTAGCAAATTACGGAATCTTACTCGGACTTTTGATTGCCACTATGGTTTTCGTTGCCCTAGTGATCAATCCTCTGATTGCTTTTCTCTTTATCAAGAAAAATCCTTATCCACTTGTTTGGAAATGTTTGCGTATCAGCGGAGTCACAGCCTTTTTCACTCGAAGCTCAGCTGCAAATATCCCTGTTAATATGAAACTTTGTGAGGATCTAGGGCTTAATCCAGATACCTATTCTGTCTCTATCCCACTTGGATCAACTATCAATATGGCTGGAGCTGCTGTTACCATCAACATCTTAACCCTAGCTGCTGTCAATACCCTTGGAATCTCAGTTGATTTTGCAACAGCCTTTGTACTCAGTATCGTTGCAGCCATCTCTGCCTGCGGTGCTTCAGGAATTGCTGGAGGTTCTCTCCTACTTATCCCGGTTGCTTGCAGTCTCTTTGGGATTACCAATGATATCGCTATGCAGGTTGTGGGTGTAGGTTTCGTCATCGGTGTTATCCAAGACTCTTGCGAAACAGCCCTCAACTCTTCAACAGATGTCCTCTTTACAGCAGTAGCCGAATTTTCCTCTGCTCGCAATAAATAATCAAGGCAAGCCTATTTAGGGCTTGTTTTGTCTGGTTTCTATCAATTACTTTAGGAAATGTCTCATGTCTATCACCCAACGTACTTTTAAACTCGTTCTGGCAACCTGTTTGGCCTGTGTTCTAGCCTACTTTCTGGATTTATCTTCAGCAGTGTCCGCTGGTATCATTGCCCTATTGAGCTTATCGGATACCCGTAGAAGCACCATTAAGCTAGCTCGCAATCGTTTATTTTCAACCCTTCTTGCTCTTTTCATTGGTGTCCTTTCCTTTCAAATGACTGGCTACCACATCTGGAGTTTTGGTCTCTATTTGGCTCTCTATGTCCCTCTAGCCTATAAACTTGGCTGGGAGATTGGCATTACCCCGAGTAGTGTCCTGGTCAGTCATCTCTTGGTTCAGAAGTCTACATCACCTGATCTGCTAGTGAATGAGCTCCTCCTATTTCTGATCGGTACGGGATTTGCCTTGACTGTAAATCTTTACATGCCTTCTCGGCAAGAAGAAATCCATCTCTATCATCTCAAGGTAGAAGAAAAACTCAAACACATTTTACAACGTTTTGAATATTATCTTGGAAGGGGCGATGGTCGTAACCGTGCCCAACTCGTTGAAGAACTGGATCAGCTTCTTGAAGAAGCTCTCAAACTGGTCTATCTTGATCACTCTGACCACCTCTTTCATCAGACCGACTATCATATCCACTATTTCGAAATGAGACAGAGACAGAGTCGTATTCTTCGTAATATGGCCCAACAAATCAACACCTGTAATCTAGCCGCAAGCGAAAGCCTAATCCTTGCCCAGCTATTTGCTAAAATTGCAGATCAACTCAGTCAGACCAATCCTGCCAACGATTTATTAAATGATATTGAAAGCTACCTGCAGGTATTTCGCAATCGTAACCTCCCTAAAACAAGGGAAGAATTTGAGACACGTGCAACCTTACTTCAACTCCTGCGCGAATTGGAAAACTTTATTCAACTAAAAGTTGACTTCTATCAACGCTATTCTGAAGAAAAAAGCAATCTATCTTAATCAAAAAAACTTCTATTAGCAACGAGTTGGCTAATAGAAGTTTTTTGTTATTTTAGGATTCGAATTGATGACTAATGTTTTTTTCGAATCGACATGAGACTGATATCTCGCAAACTAAAATACGTAAGGACCAGCATGGCTACTGTGATAAAGAATTCTGTTGGTAGCTGAAAGATTTGCAGGATGGACAACATAAGCAAAATCACGAGGGAAACGAGACCAAACAAGAATTACAATATTAACCGTTCCCTTGATACTTTGAGGTGTCGCAAATATATAGAGTAAGAGTAATAAAATCCCTATGATTAAATAGACCATTTTCTGCTCTTTCTAGCTCTTATTCAGCTGATTTTTTCTTTTTGTTTGCTTTCTCACGCTCTGCCTTGTTAAGGATTTGTTTACGCAAACGGATAGATTCAGGCGTTACTTCCATGTATTCATCGTCGTTCAAGAACTCAAGTGATTCTTCAAGAGTCAAGATACGAGGAGTCTTGATAACCGCTGTTTGGTCCTTAGTTGCTGAACGAACGTTGGTCATTTGTTTCGCTTTCGTAATATTAACCGTCAAGTCATTTTCACGAGAGTTTTCACCGATGATCATTCCTTCGTAAACCTCAGTACCTGGGTTAACAAAGATTGTTCCACGTTCTTCGATAGACATGATAGAGTATGTTGTTGCCTTACCAGTATCGATAGAAACAAGTGCACCACGGTGACGTCCACCGATTTCACCTGGAATCAATGGCAAGTATTGGTCGAAGGTATGGTTCATGATACCGTAACCACGAGTCATTGACAAGAACTCAGTTGAGTATCCAATCAAACCACGCGCTGGAACAAGGAAAACCAAACGAGTTTGACCATTACCAGTTGAGATCATATCCAACATTTCACCCTTACGCTCTGAAAGACTTTTGGATAACAGATCCTTGGTACTCTTCTGGTGTGTCGATTTGAACACGTTCAAATGGCTCACATTTAACACCGTCGATTTCTTTTACGATAACTTCTGGACGAGATACTTGAAGTTCATATCCTTCACGACGCATTGTTTCGATAAGGATTGACAAGTGCAATTCTCCACGTCCTGAAACAGTCCATTTATCTGGTGAGTCAGTTGGTTCAACACGAAGAGAAACGTCTGTTTGCAATTCTGCTTGAAGGCGCTCTTCTACCTTACGAGAAGTTACCCATTTACCTTCTTTACCAGCAAATGGTGAGTTGTTGACCAAGAAGGTCATTTGAAGAGTTGGTTCATCGATGTGAAGAACTGGAAGAGCTTCAACTGCGTCTGTCGGAGTGATGGTTTCACCGACAAAGATATCTTCCATACCTGATACGGCAATCAAGTCACCAGCTTTGGCTTCTTGAATTTCACGACGTTCCAAACCAAAGAAACCAAAGAGTTTTGTGACACGGAAGTTCTTAGTTGTACCATCAAGTTTAGAAAGGGTAACTTGGTCCCCAACCTTTACACTACCACGGAAGACACGTCCGATACCGATACGACCTACGAAGTCGTTGTAGTCAAGAAGTGACACTTGGAATTGAAGGGGCTCATCTGAGTTATCAACTGGAGCTGGAATGTGGTCGATAATGGTATCAAAGATTGGCGCCATAGTCTTTTCTTGATCTGCTGGATCATCTGACAATGAAGATGTTCCGTTGATCGCTGACGCATAAACGACTGGGAAGTCAAGCTGGTCATCATCCGCACCAAGCTCGATGAAAAAGTTCCAAGACTTCATCCACTACTTCTGCTGGACGAGCTGATGGCTTATCGATTTTGTTAACCACAACGATAGGCACAAGGTCTTGTTCCAAGGCTTTTTTTCAATACGAAACGAGTCTGTGGCATAGTTCCTTCGTAAGCATCTACGACCAAAAACAACACCGTCAACCATTTTCATGATACGTTCAACTTCTCCACCGAAGTCCGCGTGTCCTGGTGTGTCCATGATATTGATACGAGTTCCGTTGTAGGCAACTGCTGTATTTTTCGCAAGGATAGTGATTCCACGCTCTTTTTCAATATCGTTTGAGTCCATTGCACGCTCAGCTAACTCTGTACGCGCGTCAAGAGTTTCAGATTGTTTCAACAATTCGTCAACGAGGGTAGTTTTACCGTGGTCGACGTGGGCGATAATCGCGATATTACGGATATCTTCTCTTAATTTTGTCATGATTTCCTCTATTGTATTCAAAAATTTATTTTCTAACTGAACGATTATACCACAATTTTAAGCAAATGACTTAATTCAAGTAAGTGTAAATGTTTTCAAAAGAAAATTCATTCCTTCTCTTTTCTTTTCAAAAATTCCGACTTGTGGTAAGATAGGCTGGTATGCGTTTAGATAAATTATTAGCCCAGGAAAAAATCAGCCGTAAGGCCATGAAACAAGCTCTTTTGAAAAAAGAAATCTTAGTTGATGGACAAGCTACTACTTCCCTTGCACAAAATATTGATACTGGTCTTCAAGAACTACTATTTCAGGGGGAAAAAATTCAAGGATATGAACATACCTATCTCATGCTCCATAAGCCAGGTGGTGTTGTAACTGCAAGTAAGGACAAAAAACTTCCAACTGTCATGGATCTTCTTCCTCAACATCTCCAATCAGACCGACTCTATGCCATTGGTCGTCTGGATCGAGATACGACAGGACTGCTCATCTTGACAGACAATGGGCCTTTAGGTTTTCAACTCCTCCACCCTCAGTATCATGTGTATAAAACTTATCAAGTTGAGGTCAATGGACCACTGACTCCTAATCATATCCAAATGTTCAAAGATGGGATTGTCTTTCTTGATGGAACTGTCTGTAAACCTGCTCAGCTTGAAATTCTAGCCTCAAGCCCTAGTCTCAGCCGAGCCACCATTACCATCTCTGAAGGGAAATTTCATCAGGTCAAGAAAATGTTCCTCTCAGTTGGTGTCAAGGTCACTGCCCTCAAACGAATTCAGTTCGGGGATTTCCTATTAGACCCTGATCTAGCAGAAGGTCAATATCGACCCTTGAATCAAGAGGAATTGGAAATCATTAAAAAATACTTAGAAAAGAGTAGGTAAAACAAAAAAAGCTTTAAAAATAAAGCTCAGATTGAAGACAAAGTCCTTGGAAGTCAAGTTTCCAAGGGCTTTTCTTTGTGTAAAGTCGTATAATAGAGGTAAGAAGAGTTGTGAGGTAATCCCTATGTTTCACAAAGAAAAACCTGATTATAACCGTAAGCAATATGGTTTCTATACAATAGACGAATTGGTCCCAGAAAATCACTTTCTTCGACAAGTAGATTCAAAGGTTGATTTTGACTTTATTTATAACTTGGTAGAAGATACCTATAGTCCAGATAATGGTCGTCCTAGTCTTGATCCCGTCATGCTAGTCAAAATTCCTTTGATTAAATGTTTTTATGGTATTCGTTCCATGCGCCAAACCATGAAAGATATTGAAGTAAATGTGGCCTATCGTTGGTTTCTTGGACTAACTTTAGATGATAAGGTCCCTCATTTTACTACCTATGGAAAGAATTACAGCCGTCGTTTTCAAGATAAAGAACTCATTTCTGAGATTTTTTCCCAAGTTCTCAGCCAAGCTTTGTATGCTGGCTTAATTGATCCTTCTGAAATATTTGTGGATGGTACCCATATCAAAGCGGCGGCTAATAGTCACAAGTATCGTAAGGAAATGGTAGACCAACAAGCTAAATTTATGAGTGAACAATTGGCAGTTGAGATTGATTTAGATAGGAAAAAACACGAAAAAAAGTCCTTAAAGCCCGCAAAAGAAAGTGAGGCTAAGGAAAAGAAAATCTCAACGACAGATCCCGAGTGTGGTTGGTTTCACAAGGGCGAACATAAGGAAGTATTTGCCTATTCTGCTCAAGTTGCTTGTGATAAGCATGGTTGGGCCTTGGCTTATACGGTTGAGGCAGGAAATGTTCATGATAGTCAGGCTTTCCCTGCCCTATTTTCAAAGTTAGAGCCATTCTCGCCCCACTATATTATTGCGGATTCAGGTTACAAGACCCCAGCTATTGCCCATTATTTATTAGAGCGAAACATCATTCCTGTCTTCCCTTATACTCGTCCAAAAGGAGTAAAGGGGAACTTAAGGCCTAGTAATTTTGTTTATGATGCAAGTTATGACTGTTATGTCTGTCCAGAGAATCAAGTGTTAAGCTATCGCACAACCACTCGAGAAGGCTACCGTGAGTATAAGAGTAATCCTAAAGTATGTGTTAACTGCCCCCTATTATCCGTTTGTACCCAAAGCAAGAATTTCAAAAAGTAGTAACGAGACATGTCTGGAAAGATGCCCTTGAATTTTGTGAGGAGATTCGTCATCAAATAGAAATGAAAGAGCTCTATAAGAAACGCAAAGAAACAATTGAACGACTCTTTGGAACGGCTAAGGAATACCATAATTTGAGATACACGAGAGAGAAAGGAAAGTCCAAAATGGAGGATCAGGTTGGGCTTACTTTGGCGTGTTTAAATATCAAAAAATTAGTGAAATGGATAGGGAATATCCCTTTTTATTTTTCTCAAATTCAGATTTTTGGATAGATTAGTAGATGATGAGATAAACTATTTTTGAAAACAGAAAAAGACAAACGTCATTTTTGGCGTTTGTCTTCGTTCTGAGCTTTAAAAATAAAGCTTTTTTAGATTATTGCTTAGCTAAAATGTACAGCGACGCCTACAATCCAGATTAGGACTGAAATTACAATCCCTAGGATGGCCAGATTTTTTTCTCTCTTATAGTCTAGTCCAGATTCTTTTTGATGTGAGTTAGCTAAGACTAGACCAATAATACCCAAAATCAAACTTACCACTGGCTAAAGCAAACCAAGAATGATAGACAAGATCCCTAAAACAAGTGAAGCTTTTTTCTTTTCTTTCATCTTCAAAAACTCCTTAAACTTATTACGCAATCATTATACCATACAAACCGGCTTTATCTACTAGATATAGTCATTTAGTTTTAATACTGGACTAAAATCAAAAAACATCTTATAATAGTAGTTATGAAACTTACAAACGAAGAAACACAAAAAATTGAACAACTCTTAAAAGATTCATCGTACGCCAAATATCACAAACGTCTACAGATTATTTATTTTCGCTCAAAAGAAAAGAGTTATAAGGAAATCATGGATCTCCTAGATTGTAATAAAACAACTGTTTGGAGGAATTTGAAAAAATATAAGAAGTTTGGTTTAGAAGCTCTTCTTCAAGAAACCCGTGGTGGACGTCATCTAGAATATATGACTTACGAAGAGGAACAAGCATTCCTAAAACGTCATATAGAAGCTGCTCAGGCTGGGGAATTTGTAACTGTCAATCAGTTATTTGAAGCCTATCAAAAAGAGATTGGTCGCACTTCCACACGTGATGGTTTCTATTATCTCCTGAAACGCCATGGTTGGCGAACGGTCACTCCTCGACCTGAACATCCCAAGAAGGCAGGCGCTCAGACAATTGAGACGTCTAAAAATAAAATCTACATTCGAGACCTTAAGTAAGCGCTTTAAAGAGGAGGGGACTTATAACAAAGTACGATTGATGTACCAAGATGAAGCTGGTTTCGGGAGGATCAGTAAGATGAGTTCTTGTTGGGCTCCTCAAGGAATTCGACCTAGCATTCCTAGTCATTATATGCGAGAATATCGCTATTGTTATGGGGCAGTAGATGCTCAGACAGGAGATTCCTTCTTCCTTATTGCTGGAGGATGTAATACTGAGTGGACGAATGAATTTCTACGGCAAGTCTCACAAGCTTATCCAGATGACTATATTTTACTTGTCATGGATAATGCTATATGGCATAAATCAAGTACCTTAGAGATTCCAAGTAATATTGAATTGGCTTTATCCCACCTTATACACCAGAAATGAACCCTATTGAACAAGTCTGGAAAGAAATTCGAAAACGAGGTTTTAAAAATAAGGCTTTCCAAACATTGGAAGCTGTCATTGATAAGCTTCAAGAAGTTATTCTAGGACTGGAAAAAAGCGTTTTAAAGTCTACTGTCAGCAGACAATGGACAAGGTTGCTTTTTGAAAATAATTGAGTATAAAAAAGCACTCTAAACATTCAAAGATATTTGGGACTTCCCTTAATAAATTTGTTACTTTCTTTTTCAAGACAGCCCAAGCTTGCTCAATGGGATTCAAATCTGGTGAATAAGGTGGTAGAGGTAAGAAAAAGTGTTTATCTTTGACGCAAAGTTCATCCAAAATCTTCTTGGGATGAAAACTAGCATTGTCCATGACAATGACATGAGGTGTCTTCAAAGCAGGCAGGAGTTGCGTTTTGAACCACTTCACAAAGAAGTCGTTCGTCATGCTTTCCTTGTAAATCATAGGAGCTATAAACTCTCCATCTACTTGTCCTGCAACAATTGAAGTCCGCTCAAAACGCCGTCCATTAATCTTTTCATAGACTTTCTCTCCTCTAGGAGCCCGTGCATGAGAACGATAGAGGTAGCGGTCGATTCCTGTTTCGTCAATATATACGACTGGTAAATCTTTTAGATTATCCAAAATATCAAGAAATTCAGCGACTTTCTCTGGATCTTGTTCCTTAAAGCTAGTCGTCTTTTTTTAAAGTGACATTGATCTGCTTTAAAGCTGCCCATACTGAAGGAACAGCACAATCAAAATGTGCCGCAATTTCCCGTAAAAAAGCATCTGGATGAGCCTCTACAAAGGCCTTCAACTCCTCCAAAGGAATCTTTCGGCTTTTGGCAACTCTCTTTTTCCGCTCTAAGTGCCCTTGTTCACGTAATTTCTTTTCCCATGTAAAGAGAGTTCTGACGCCAACATCAAAAACTTTGGATGCCTCGACATGGCTGTGTCCCTCTTTGATGTAATTTAATGCTCGTTGTTTAAAATCTGTACTATATGCCATAGCTTTATTATAACATGTATTTTATAAACTAAGTGACTATAACACGTTTTAGAACTATGAAAACCTGTCCCTGAGCCAGAAAGAATTAGAAATGATTAAAAACCACTTAACGAAAAATAGGTAAAACAAAAAAAAGCTTTTAAAGATAAAGCTTTTTTTGTTAGAAACCTGATTAGTGCATCATCAAACGACTCCTGCAATCCAGTTAAGGACTGAAATGACAATCCCTACGATATTAAGAATTCGTTCTGTTTTATAGTCTAATTCAGATTCTTTTTGATGTGAATTAGCCAAGACTAGACCAATGATCCCCAAAACGAGACCTACTATTGGAGATAGCAAACCAAGGACGATAGATAGGATACCTAAAACAAGTGATGGTTTTTTCTTTTCTTTCATCTTCAAAAAACTCCTTAAATTTTATACTAACAATTATACCATAAAAAGCCAAGACTTTATATTAAACATATGTGACAACTTTTTTCACATTGTTAATTAGATTTCACCTTCCCTGTCCAAGAATCCAATCCGTAAGAGAGAATATAGATTTCTGAGAAACCTTGTTTTTTCAAAAACAGTGCTGCGTTTGTGACACGTTGCGCACGTTGGTTTTCATAGAGAAGGACAGGTTTATCCTTGCGAAGAGCTGCAAGACTTGTCTTCAATTGATTTGAAGGGATATTACGAGCTCCGAGGATATGTTTTCTATGAAAATCAGCTGGATCACGCAAATCAATCAACTGACCTGTACGAATCAAAGACTCAAACTCTGCATTGTCTACAATTTTCGCTGCACGGCGAATACGAAGATAGTTGTATCCCATCCAAGCCAACATCGCTATAATAAGTCCCCATAATACCCAAGTTACCATATTACCTAATCTCCATTTTTTTCTAAATAGTCTAATTCTAGTTTGTGCTCTCTGCGGAGAACAGCCTCCGCTTCAAGATAATCCAGCTTGTCCATCAAGCCTGCATCATAGATTCGAGATAGCTCGATCTTCATCAGTTCAATGTCATAGAGACGTTTTCCCATATAGACAATGATACCAAACTGTTTGAGAAATTGTTGCACATCGTAGAGTGTTTTCATAGCTTTCATTTTAGCAAATAATCAGAGTTTTTTCAATAGTTCCCTAATAGTTCGGGGTAGGTTTCCTTTTTCACTTTTATCTGAATTTCTTTACACTATGACAAAGAAGAAATCCTAAAGTCATTCCAACGATATTTTGCATGAGATTTGGAATGATTTCTGGAATAGCTGCACCCCAACCATTCATCCAAGCTGATGCCAAGGCATAACCAGCTACCATGAATAAAGTCGCTAAGACTAAGCCTAGCCATTGCCATTTCCCTTTAAAACCTGCGAAATAACCTTGGAAACCATGGTTAATTAAGCTAAAAATCATCCACTGAGGGTAGCCTGAAATGAGATCAATAAGAAATCCTGCTAAACCTCCAACAACGGCCCCTTCACGACTGCCAAAGTAAAAGGCTGTGAAGAAGACTCCAACGTCCAAAAGTGTTAGAAACCCAGTTGGTGTCGGGATTTTTATAAAATACCCCAATACGACAGAACTAGCTGCCAAGATGGATACTAGGGCAATTTTAGTTGTTTTGGTTTGCTTCATATTGTCTCACTCCATATTGATCTGCTTGTGCAATGGCACGGTAAACAAAGGCTTTGGAAGTTTCAATTGCTGGTAATAGTTCCTCTCCCTTGACTAACTGACTAGCAATACTTGAGGCAAAGGTACATCCTGCACCAGCATTTTGTCCTTGGATGACTGGATTTTCAAGGATTATGTAATTTTCTCCGTCATAAAAGACATCCACAGCCTTATCCTGACTGAGGCGATTTCCACCCTTGATAATCACTGCTGGTGCACCCAAATCATGTAGTTTTTTGGCTACAGCCTTCATATCTTCTAAGGTTTCAATCTTTTGGTCTGCAAGCAACTCTGCCTCAGGAAGATTCGGAGTAATCACTGATACATAAGGGAAAAAGCGAATCAACTCTTGACAGAGCTCACTGACTGCAACGTCGTGCGTTTCCTTACAAACCAATACAGGGTCCAAGACTACTGGAACTCCTTCACGTTCCTTGATAAAATTCAAGGCTTTCTCAGCAACACCAACTGTCGGCAAGAGACCAATCTTAATCCCTCCAAAGTCTACACTTTTAAGACTATCCAACTGTTGTTGGAAAATAGTCTCATCCGTCGGGAAAACCTCAAAACCATTTTCTGTCAAAGCAGTCAAGCAGGTCATGGCTACAAATCCATGCAAACCATTCAAAGTATAGGTCGCAAGGTCAGCTGCCAATCCACCACCACTAAAAATATCATTTCCTGAAAGTGCTAAAATACGATTATTCTTCATAACGAATCTCCTTCAAATACAAACCATTGGGTGCTGCAGTTGGACCTGCCAACTGTCTGTCTTTCTTCTCCAAGATGAGGTCAATCTGTTCAATCGGCATACGATTGTTACCGATTTTCAGCAGGGTTCCAACCATATTTCGAATCTGCTTATAGAGGAAGCCATTGCCAGAGAATGTAAAGGTCAAAAACTGCCCTGTTTCATCAACCCTAAGACTAGCTTCTGTGATCGTTCGAACCTTGTCTTCCACACTAGTCCCTGATGCTGTAAAACCAGTAAAGTCATGTGTTCCCTCTAATTTTTTTACAGCAAGTTGCATCCGCTCCACATCTAGCGGATAGGGATAATGAGTCGCATAATGGCGACGCATAGGATTTTTAGGACGTCCTCTATCTACGATAAACTCGTAGGTCTTGCTATGCTTGGCATAGCGGCAATGAAAATCGTCAGCCACAATCTCAATCGAAATCACATCGATATCTTCAAGACTTTGGGTATCAAGAGCAAAGCGAAGTTTTTCCTCATCCATCTGATAGGGAAGATCAAAGTGGATAACCTGTCCTAAAGCATGAACGCCACTGTCCGTTCGCCCAGCGCCATGAATGGTAATGGCCTGTCCTTTATTTAATTTGGTTAAAGTTTTTTCAATTTCCTCCTGAACACTACGCGCGTGAGGTTGCCGTTGAAAGCCGGCAAAAGCGTAGCCATCATAGGAAATTACAGCTTTATATCTAGTCATGTATCTATTTTATCAAGAAAATTTCTCTGCAACAAGTTTGAAAACCAAAAATTGTACGGGTACAGTTCTCGGTATCATCTAGTCCTTACCTAGATTTTCTCATTATGTATTTACGTTCTGGAACTTCAATGGTTTGAACGATTTCAAATCCCTCTTTTTGGTAAAGATTTTTGGATGTTTGATTTGATTCAAAAACCGTTAGGGAAATACTTTCTATTTCTTCATTTTCAAACATTTCTTGAACGAAGTCTTGGCAAACTTTCCGACCTATTCCTTTTCCCTGCTTCTGTGGATCTATGAGAAATCTACCGATATGAAGATTGTTATCTTCTAATTTGATTTTCTGGATGATGCCTACAAACTCTTCTCCAGCAAAAATGGAAAAAATCCCTTCCAGCTTTTGTAAGGATTGAGCAATTAAGGGATAAGAAATTTTGGGACCCATCCATTGTTTCTGAAAACTTTCTCCCAAAGTATTAGACCACTGGCTAATGAGTCGGGCATTTTCTAACTGAAGTCCTTTTTCAAAGTGAATTTTCATATTTGCTCCTATAACTTCTCCTATATCCAACTATTATACTCTTTCTCTTATTCTTTCCGAATAAATAAGTATGATTCATCTTTACTTTTTTCTTGTTGGAACGATTCTTGCTTCCTTTCTAGGCTTAGTCATCGATCGCTTCCCTGAACAATCCATCGTCTTTCCTGCAAGTCACTGTGATTCTTGTCAGACTCGCTTGAGACCACTAGATTTGATTCCGATTGTGTCCCAGATATTCAATCGCTTTCGCTGTCGCTATTGCAAGGCTCGCTATCCTGTTTGGTATGCCCTCTTTGAGTTGTGCTTAGGACTGCTCTTTCTAGCTTTTTCTTGCAGTTTTTAACGTTGGGGCAAATCATATTGATCACCACTGGCTTGACTTTAAGCATCTATGACCTTCGTCATCAAGAATATCCCTTGATCGTCTGGCTAATTTTTCACTTAATCCTCATGGCTTGCTGTAATTGGAATCTGGCCATGGCTTTCTTCTTGATTCTTGGAATCATTGCTCATTTCATCGATATTCGCATAGGAGCAGGTGATTTTCTCTTTCTAGCCTCTTGTGCACTCGTCTTTACACTTACAGAAATTCTGATTTTAATTCAATTTGCTTCCACAACTGGCATTCTAACCTTTCTCCTACTAAAGAAAAAGGAAAGACTTCCTTTTGTGCCCTTCCTCTTGCTTGCTGCTTGTGTGATTATTTTTGGTAAGCTACTGCTTCTCGGATAAAGCCAGCGATTTCTGCTACTTGTCCTTCATGTAGAGCCTTAACAATCTTGGAACCGACGATGACGCCGTCTGATACTGCATTGAAGCGTTCCACATCAGCCTGTGTGGATACACCAAAACCTGTCAAAACTGGAATGTCAGCCACTTGATGAAGTTGAGACAAGTGCTTGTCCAAGTCATCTCGGTAATTTCCTGATTTCCCTGTCACCCCATTGATAGCAACGGCATAGACAAAACCTTCAGCTCCCTTGATCAACTCTTTTTGGCGCTCAATTCCTGTTGTCAAACTAACTAAGGGAATCAAAGCAATGTCTGTGCCTGCCAAGAAGGGCTCGACAAAGTTGGCATGTTCATGAGGGAGGTCTGGAATAATCAAGCCCTTAACTGCTGTATCAGCAAGATCTTTAACCAATTTCTCAACACCGTATTGAAAGAGGGGGTTAAAGTAGGTCATGATGACAAGCGGAATTTCTGTTTCAATGGTTTTCAAGGTTTCGACTAGAGCTTGAGTAGAGGTCCCATGGGCTAGGCTACGCAAGCCAGCTTCTTCGATAACTGGACCATCTGCAACTGGGTCTGAAAAAGGAACTCCTACCTCAATGGCAGACACACCCAAATCTTCTAAAAAGTGAATTGTTTCACCGAGACCAGCCAACCCTTTTTCGTGGTCTCCAGCCATGATATAGGGGACAAAAATTCCCTTTCCTGCTGCTTTAATTGCATTCAGTTTTTCTGTTAGTGTCTTAGGCATGAGCTTCTCCCTTCTTTGCTGCGTCTGCTTCTAAACGGTCTTTGACTTGAACTACATCCTTGTCCCCGCGACCTGATAGACAGACAATCATAGACTTGTCTGGACCAAGTTCTTTGGCTAATTTCACCGCAAAGGCGATAGCATGACTAGACTCTAAGGCTGGGATAATCCCTTCCACACGAGACAAGAGTTGGAATCCTTCCAAGGCTTCCTCATCTGTCACAGGAACATAGGTCGCACGCTTGATATCGTGATAATGAGAATGTTCTGGACCGATACCTGGGTAGTCCAAACCTGCTGAGATAGAGAAGGCTTCTAAGATTTGTCCATGGGCATCTTGGAGAACATCCATGAGAGAACCGTGAAGAACTCCTGGGCGACCCTTGGTCAAGGTAGCTGCGTGATGCTCTGTATCCACACCAAGTCCTGCCGCTTCAGCTCCATACATAGCTACAGATTCATCTTCCACAAATGGATGGAAGAGACCGATAGCATTAGAACCACCACCAACACAGGCTACTAGGGCATCTGGCAAATCTTTCCCAGTCAAGTCACGGTACTGTTGTTTAGCTTCGCGTCCGATAACACTTTGGAAATCACGAACAATTTCTGGGAAAGGATGAGGTCCCAAGGCAGAACCAAGGATATAGTGAGTGTCATCGATATTTGCCACCCAAGAACGAAGGGCTGCATTGACCGCGTCTTTGAGCACGCGCGAACCATCTGTTACAGCTTCTACCTTGGCTCCCAAAAGTTCCATACGGAATACATTGAGGGCTTGGCGTTTAACATCTTCCTCACCCATATAGATTGTACATTCCATGTTGAAAAGGGCTGCAGCAGTTGCAGTTGCTACACCGTGCTGACCGGCACCAGTTTCAGCGATAATTTTCTTTTTGCCCATACGTTTAGCGAGAAGAACTTGGCCCAAGGCATTGTTAATCTTGTGTGCACCTGTATGGTTGAGATCTTCACGTTTGAGGTAAATCTTGGCTCCGCCGATATGCTGGGTCAAGTTTTTTGCGTAATAAAGAGGTGTTTCACGACCTACATACTGGCGCAAAAGTTGGTTTAATTCCTCTTGGAAACTTGGATCTGCCTGACTTTCACGATAAGCCTCTTCCAATTCCAATACTGCTGTCATCAATGTTTCTGGGACAAAACGTCCACCGAATTTCCCGTAAAATCCATCTTTATTTGGTTCTTGATATGCCATGTTTTACCCTCTCTATAAATCTTCTAATCTTTTCATGATCTTTTTGTCCGTTTGATTCTACCCCACTTGATACATCTACTGCAAAGGGGGTAAAGTGTTGAATAGCTTCTTCTACATTATCCTCATTGAGCCCGCCTGCGATGAAGAAAGGCTGGTCTAATTCAGTCGTATCCAGTCGGCCCCAATCAAAGGTTTGACCACTCCCTGCCACAGGTGCATCAAAGAGTAGATAATCTGCCTGAGAACTTGGCACGTGACCATCTCCCACCTGCACTGCCTGAATGCTGGCACAAGGCAGATTCTCAAATAGATCATCTGCCACTCGACCGTGAACCTGTACCAAGTCCAAGCCAACTTTGTCAATCGCTTCTAGTAGTTCTGATTGACTAGGCGAAACAAATACCCCAACCTTTTGAATATGGCTAGGAATGAGCTTTACCAACTCGGCAGCCTGGTCCAAGGTCACCTGTCTTTTGCTAGGAGCAAATACAAAACCAATATAGTCTGCTCCAGCCGACACAGCTGTTTCTACCGCTCCTTTGGTCAATAGTCCACAAATCTTAACCTTTGTCAATCTGTAACTCCTTGATTCTCTGGGCGACGTCTTCTGCTTGCATGAGGGCTGTTCCTACCAAAATTCCGTTAAAGTAGGGGGCAACTCGTTCCGCATCCTGCCCTGTGAAAATGGCAGATTCAGAAATGTACAAGCAATCATCTTTGAAATGTTTAGCCAAGTCTACACTGATCTGTAAGTCGACCTCAAAGGTGGTCAAGTTGCGGTTATTAACCCCGATAATCTCAGCACCAAGTCTATGAGCCACTTCTAGTTCAGCTAGATTGTGAGTTTCCACCAGGACTTCCAGACCAAGCTCTGTCGCGTAGTCATACAGTTCCTTGAGGCGTTCTTCTGATAAAGCCGCTACGATGAGCAAGATAACTGACGCACCTGCATTGCGAGCACGGATGATTTGCTTTTCATCGATAATAAAATCCTTGTTTAAAGTCGGAATCTGTACCTGACTGGAAATCTCACGAAGATAATCCAAATGACCCTTGAAGAAACTTCATCTGTCAGAACAGAAATCATAACAGCGCCGTTAGCCTCGTAAGTCTGGGCCTGTTGAACGATATCCACATCCAGATTGATATCACCCATACTTGGGCTTGCCTTCTTGACCTCCGCAATGATTTGCAAACGGTCCTGATGGTTTTTCAAATATTCAGCCAAACGATAACTTTCACGCAAGGGCTGAAGTTCCCTCTCTCTCCATCTTTTCAACTTCACGCGCCTTCTGCTCTAGGATACGTGATAAAAATTCCTGACTCATTTTTGGTACTCCTGTAATAGTCTGAGTTTTTCAAGTGCCTTACCACTAGCTATCACTTGACGTGCCAATTCAACTCCGTCCTTGATACTGTCTGCTTTACCATTGGCGTAGAACCCGAGACCAGCATTTAAAACGGTTGTTTCCAAGAATGGACTTGGTTCATTATTAAGAACGCTAACAAGGATGGCTGCATTCTCATGTGCATTTCCACCACGAATCTCCTCAATAGCAATGCGTTCCATATCCAATTCTTCTGGGGTAAAGGTTGACAAAGTGATTTCTCCATTTTCAAGAAGGGCAATGCTGGTAGTACCATTCAAACCAGCTTCATCCAATCCTTCTGGACCAGCTACTACGATAGCACGTTTGCGACCCATGTTTTTTAAAACCTGAGCAGTACTTTCCAGAAGTTCAGGACGACTGATCCCTAGAAGCTGTGTTTCCAAGACCATTGGGTGAATCAGTGGACCTGTCAAATTCATGATGGTTGGAATTCCCAATTCCAAACGAGCAGGCATAATGTATTTCATGGCTGGGTGCATGTTTTGCAAAGAGAAAGACAATTCCTGTTTGATCAAATACCTTACCCAATTGTGATGGCTTGAGGTCAATATTGATTCCCAAAGCTTGCAAGACATCTGCTGAACCAGATTTAGAAGAGATAGAACGATTCCCATGTTTAGCCATGTGGATGCCACCACCTGCCAAGACAAAGGCTGCAGTTGTTGAGATGTTAAAGCTAAATGACTTATCTCCACCTGTACCGCAGTTATCCATAGCATCTTGAATGTTGGTTGGAATGTGTTGAGCATGTCCTCTCATAACTTGAGCGAGGGCTGTTCTTTCCTCAGGTGTTTCTCCCTTCATCTTAAGGGCTAAAAGTAGTGAAGCGATTTGCGCTTCTGTCACTCGCCCTGTCACGATGCGTTCGATCACATCTGTCATTTCAACACTTGATAAATCTTCAAAGTTTGCTAATTTTTCAATAATTTCTTTCATTTTGTCTTCCTCACTTTACAACTTTCTCGATAAAATTCTGAATAGAAGATAGGCCATCTGGCGTTCCAATGCTTTCTGGATGATACTGCAAGCCATAAATCGGAAGAGTTTTGTGTTGAATCCCCATAATGGCTTGGTCATCTGTCGAACGAGCTGTCACTTCAAACTCTTCTGGCATCTCTTCAATTAAAATACTGTGGTAACGCATGACTGGACGATTATCCTCGATTCCTTGATAGAGAACGGAAGGAATCTCAAATCGAATCTGACTTTGTTTACCGTGCATAACTTTTGGAGCCAAGCCTAACTTGCCACCAAAGACTTCTGCGATGGCCTGGTGCCCTAAACAAATCCCTAGAATAGGTTTCTTACCTGCAAAATCATGAATCATTTCTTCCATCTTCCCAGCATCAGCTGGCCAACCTGGACCAGGAGAAAAGACCAGACCATCTGCCTTTGTAGCTTCTTCATAAAGGTTTGGATCATCATTTCTCAAAACCTGAACTTTTGCGAAATTCCCAATGTATTGAGCCAAGTTATAGGTAAATGAATCATAATTATCAATCAATAAAATCATGGTCTTAGTTCTCCCATTCTAGTCATAGATTTAGCTTTATTAATGGTTTCTTGGTATTCATTCTGAGCGATGGAATCATAAACAATTCCTGCACCAGCCTGTACATAGGCTGTTTTATTTTTAAGAATCATGGTTCGAATAGCAATGGCAAAGTCCATATCTCCAGTTGCTGATAGGTAACCGATAGCTCCGGCATAAACGCCTCGCTTCTCTGTTTCCAACTCATATATGCGTTTCATAGCACGAATCTTAGGGGCCCCAGAAACTGTTCCGGCCGGAAGAGTTGCTTTCAAGGCATCCATGGCAGTCAGTTCAGGCAACAAACGACCTTTAACCACGCTAGTCAAATGCATGACATAACGGAAAAGTTCCACTTCCATATACTTGGTGACTTGGACACTTGCTGTCTCAGCAATTCGACCGATATCATTTCGTCCCAAGTCCACTAGCATTCGGTGTTCTGCCGTTTCCTTTTCATCAGAAAGTAGATCACTTGCAAGGGCTGCATCTTCCTCATCATTGGCTCCTCTAGGTCGTGTCCCCGCAATCGGATTGGTTGTCACGATGCCATTCTTGACGGAAACCAAGCTCTCAGGACTGGCACCGATAATTTGATAATCTCCAAAATCATAAAAGTAGAGGTAATTTGATGGATTTGTCACTCGGAGATTTCTGTAGAAGTCAAAAGGATTTCCAGTTACTTCTGCGGAGAAGCGCTGGCTAAGCACGCATTGGAACATGTCTCCATTGCGAATCAAGTCGCGAGCTGTTTCTACCATTTCTTCAAATTTCTGAGGTGCAATATGTGGTCTAAACTGAAGTGGAGAAAGGTCCAAATCTTCAAATTCATTTGGAGCAGGGATTTTTAACTCCTCTAAAACTTGATCCAAAGCCGCTTCTAGTTCTTCATTGCTTCGATCACTGTAAAGAGTATCCTCGATGATATGAATTTTTTCTTTCTTGTGGTCAAATACCATATAACTCTCGTAAACAAAGAAATGCATATCTGGTGTCCCAATCGTATCCTCAGGAAACTGGCCAATTTCTTCATAGAGAGAAATCATATCATAGCCAACAAAGCCGATGGCTCCACCACCAAAAGGTAGGTCTGAATGGTGCTGGCTCTTATGAGTCACCTCATAGAGGAAATCCAAGGGATCACGATCAATCACCTGATCATTTTGATAAAGAACTCCATTTTCGAACTTAATCTCAAAAACTGGATTATAAGCCAAAATAGAAAATCGAGCATTTTCCTTTTCTCTTGGGATACTTTCAAGTATGACCTTGTGTTGTCCATTTAAGCACATATACGCCAAGATTGGTGATAAAACATCTCCATGAATGATTCGTTCCATTGTATTTTCCCTTTCAGTTCTTCATAAATCCCGTGTTTATTCTACAAAAAATCCCCACGCAAAATAACTTGCGTGAGGACGAAATTCGCGGTGCCACCTCAATTTTAGGATTTCTCCTATCTCTCATTCCTGTCTCAGATAGCTCCTGTAACAGGTTGTGCGATAAAGGGCACTCCCTTGAGAATTATGTTTTCTTCTCTCATTTTCAGATAGACCCAATCTTACAGTTTTCTCTGCTTGTTTTCAGCAACCACAAGCTCTCTGTGAGAGAAATATCTGTATCTTTTCCATCTTTTATTTTTTAGCTTCAAGATAATCTGCAATAGCAGCTACGTCTTTATCTCCACGACCTGAGACATTAATGATGATAATCTCATCTTTACTTAGTTTTGGCGCACGTTTGACAGCTTCAGCGATAGCATGTGAGCTTTCAATTGCAGGGATGATTCCTTCTGTTTTGCTTAATAAAAGCAAGGCTTGGACAGCTTCTTCGTCGGTCGCTGCTACATATTCTACTCGACCAGAGTCTTTAAAGAAGGCATGTTCTGGACCAACTCCTGGATAGTCTAAACCTGCAGAGATAGAGTAAACAGGTGCAACATTTCCATCTTCACCAAAGACTGCATAGGTTTTCATGCCATCTACAATTCCTACACTACCCTTGGTCATTGTTGCTGCGTGCTTGTCTGTGTCAAGTCCATGACCAGCAGCTTCTACCCCAACCAATTTGACTTCTTCATCAGCTACATACTGTGAAAAAGCTCCGATGGCATTGGAACCACCGCCCACACAGGCAATGACGTAGTCTGGCAGTCGTCCTTCTTTTTCCAAGATTTGACGACGAGATTCTTCACTAATAACTTTCTGGAATTCATGAACAATCGTTGGATAAGGGTGAGGACCTACAGCAGATCCTAAAACGTAGAAGGCTTCAAGGTCATTCATCCATGCTCCAAAGGCTGCATCTACCGCATCTTTGAGGGTACGAGTCCCAGTTTCAACTGCGTGAACAGTTGCTCCCATCATCTCCATGCGGAAGACATTGAGACGTTGACGCTCCACATCTTCTGCCCCCATGTAGACATCACATGCCATACCAAACTTGGCTGCAGCTGCAGCAGTCGCAACACCGTGCTGACCAGCTCCTGTCTCTGCAATGACACGCTTTTTACCCATGCGTTTAGCTAGAAGGATTTGACCCAAAACATTATTAAGTTTGTGAGAACCCAAGTGGTTAAGGTCTTCACGCTTGAGATAAATCTTAGCTCCGCCTAGGTGTTCTGTCAAACTTTCAGCAAAATAGAGTGGAGTCTCACGACCTGAATAATCCTTCAAGTAATGGCGAAACTCAGCTAAAAACTCTGGATCATCCTTGTATTTTTCAAAAGTCACTTCCAATTCATCTAGCAAAACCTGAATTGGTTCTGGTACAAAACTACCACCAAATTGTCCAAAATATCCTTTAGTTGTCATAAATTTTTCCTCCTTCTGTATGAATCCGGCTTTTTATTTGCTTTGGTAGTGAAATGGTCTGGGGGACCATTTCAGCCTTTACTCAAAGAACAAGTGAAACTTGAATATTACTCTAAGTTAACGCCCTAATAAAAGATAAACAAAACGACGGATAGAAAAAAGCCCACACACGGAATTTACTTCCATGTGAGGGCGTTTGTAACGCGGTACCACCTCATTTGTAAAGAGAATATCCCCTTTACATCTCTGCCTTGTCTATCAACAAGTTGCACTATAAGGTGTGCGCACCGAATTTTCATTGTTTCAAATTCACTTTTAAAATCAGCCCAATTTCACTACTTTCAACCACCTGTTCACAGTAACCACAGGCTCCCTGAAGATCAAAAATAATTACTTTTCTGATTTGTTGAGTTAATTATATGTTATTGTTTTTCCTTTGTCAACCGTTTTCACTAATTTTTTACTAATTTTTTTAATTATTTTTGTGAAGCACCTAGAATTTCTTCAGAAACTCTGACAAAAGTCTCAATGATATAGTCTACTTCTTCATCCGTTAATTTCGTGTGAAGCGGTAATGTAATTTCATTTTCAAAGAAGGCATAAGCCTTTGGATAATCTGCCATGTCAAAGCCAAGATTCTTATAAGCTGTCAAAAGTGGAAGCGGTTTGTAGTGAACGTTACTTGCGATTCCTGCTTTGGCCAATTCTTGGATAATTTGATTACGTTGCTCGAGACTAGCTCCTTCCACATGGGTGATATAAAGGTGACGACAAGATTCAACAGTATCTGTCTCATGAGCCAATGGGTGGATACGAGTTCCTGCAAATCCACGGTCATAGCGTTCCACGATATCCTTACGACGTTGTAGTAAAGCAGGATAACGATCTAGCTGAACCAGACCAAGTGAAGCCATGATATCTGTCATGTTGCACTTGTAGGCAGGAGTTACGATATCGTATTCCCATGAACCCAGTTGCATCTTGGCAAGAGCATCTTTTGTTTGACCATGAAGGGAAAGGATTTGGAATTCCTTGTACATTTCTTCATCATCAATAGCTGGATTAGCTTTCCAAGTAGCACTTCCTCCTTCAGCAGTTGTGAAGTTCTTAACTGCGTGGAAAGAGAATGATGTGAAGTCTGCAATTGAACCAGCTGGTTGCCCTTTGTAGGTTGAACCCAAAGCATGGGCACTATCAGAGACAATCACAATACGGTTAAAGACTTTTTGCCACTTGCTAGCAGCTGTAAAGAGATCGCGTTTCTTCTCAACAACTTGGAACAAACGGTCATAGTCACAGATAATCCCTGCAAGTTCAACTGGGATGATAACCTTTGTCTTCTCAGTAATTGCTTGCTCAAGCTTGTCATAGTCCATTTCAAAGGTATCATCTTGGATATCAACCATCACTGGTGTCGCACCTACGTGAGTGATGACACTACATGATGCTGTATAGGTCATAGCTGGAACGATGACCTCATCGCCAGGCCCTACTTCAAGCACGCGCAAAATCAATTCAAGAGCTGCTGTTGCAGAGTTGAGGCAGACTGTCTTAGGCGTTTGAGTATAGACGGACAGACGACGCTCTAGTTCTTTTGTCTTTGGACCTGTTGTGATCCAACCAGAACGGAGGGTATCGGCTACTTCAGCAATTTCAGCTTCGGTAATATCGGGTGGTGAAAATGGAATATTATACTTTGTCATTGATTTACTCCTTTTACTGTATTCACTCTTGTGACTACTTTATTTTAAAACTTCAACTACAGTCTGAAACATGATTTTGATATCTCCGAAGAAATTAAAATCACGTAGGTAGGCTAGGTTAAAGTGCATTTTCTCTGGAAGGACTCTTTCTACATAAGCCTGGTCAACCGTCATACCTTTGCAGTCATTTGACTTATGATGGCATCCTCATCCTTATAGTTAATGCTGGCAAGGGAAGTAATCCCCGCAGGTAAGAGCAAGGTAGCCATCATCTCAGGGCTATACTGCTCTGTGTAGCGTGGTACTTCTGGGCGTGTTCCTACAAAGGACATCTCTCCTTTGAGGACATTGACCAATTGCGGCAATTCATCCAAACGAACACGTCGAATGAAATTTCCAACTTTAGTGATGCGACTATCATTTGCAGAAGTTACTAAACTTCCTTTCTTGTCCGCATCGGTTACCATAGTCCGGAATTTCCAAATTTTGAAATGACGGTTGTACTGGGTTACCCGCACTTGCTTGTAAATAACTGGACCCTTGCTATCTAGCTTGATCCAGATACTTAGAATCAGAAATAAGGGGGAGGTCAAGATTAACAAGACTACGGCTAGAAACAAATCTAGACAACGCTTGAAAATCAGTGAGCCTTTTCTTCTAGACACAAGCTGGTAGTATGGTTTTACCTCGCTCAATTGCATTTCTTGAGGTAGCTCATCCCATTTCAGCATGCACATTCTCCTCTGTTTTTTAATATGTAATCTTTAAACATTCTACATTATACCACAAAATGAAAGAGGCAGTGCAAGAAATCTGTATTTTAAAGGAATTCTTCTCTAAGAAAGAGCCCCTGCCTGCAAACTATACATCTTGTGATAGGTTCCTCCCAAAGCCAAAAGCTCCTCGTGTGTACCGCTCTCGATAATTCGTCCCTTATCTAGGACATAGATACAATTAGCATCCTGAATGGTAGAAAGACGATGGGCGATGGCAATGGTCGTCCGGCCCTGTCTCATCTTGGCTAGAGAATTTTGGACCAAGGCTTCTGTTTCAGAATCAATATTAGCTGTCGCTTCATCCAAAATTAGAATTTTAGGTTGACTGGCAACAGTTCTAGCAAAGCAAGCAGCTGACGTTGACCGGTTGAGAAACTCGAACCACGCTCAGACACAGGGGCATCATAGCCTAATGGAAGATCCTGAATGAAAGAATCTGCATCGACAAATTCTGCCGCAGCCTTAACCTGGTCATCGCTGATATCTTGATACATAGCGATATTGGACTTGATGGTCCCATGATAGAGGAAGGGGTCCTGTAGAACCAGACCTATATTTTTTCTCAACTCCTCTTGGCTATACTTACGAATATCCACACCATCTAGTAGAACTCGACCAGACTGGAATTCATAAAAGCGCATGAGAACATTGATGATAGAGGATTTCCCAGAGCCAGTATGCCCGACAAAGGCGATGGTTTCACCTTTATTGACGGTAAAGGAAATATCATCGAGAATCTGGTGTTTCCCATCATAAGAGAAGGACACATGTTCAAAACGGATATTTCCTTTTCTAATCTCGGCTTGTCCATTTTCTTGGACCGGTTCATAGTTGGACTCATCGATGAGTGCAAAGACACGACCTGCTGACACCATGGATGTCTGAAGAGTAGAAAAGTTCTGTGTCACCTCGATGAGCGGATCAAAGAGACGATTGATATACTGGATAAAGGCATACATAGTTCCTGCCGTTATTCCTAGATAAAGTCCGCGATAGCCAAAGTAAGCCATCAAAACCGCATAGCCCAACAGCTTCAATAAACTCATAGCTGGACGTAAGAAGAGAGAGTCTAAGGCTACTGAACGGTTGGCGTAGACCAGGTGTTCCTGGTTTATCTCATCAAACTCTTCTTGTAGACGTTTTTCTTGGTTAAAGGCTTGAATAATGCGAATACCTTCGATATTCTCTGCCAGCTTACTGTTAATATCTGACAGTAGACTTCTGGTTTTTTCAATGACCTTGACCGATTTTTTACGGTAGAGATTGACCAAAAGGAAAATCAGAGGTAGGAAGAGCAAGACTAAAGCAGTCAGACGATAGTCCAGAACTAACATGGTATAAAGGGTCGTCACGAATATAAAGACTGCCGAGATAAAGCTGGATAAGATCCCCGAAAACATATCACTGATAGTCTCGGTGTCATTGGTCAAACGAGAAACCATGGAACCTGCAGGTGTTTTATCAAAGTAAGACATGCCTAGCTTCTCCATATTGGCAAAGGCATCACGTCGGATATCTCTAACGATGCTGTAGGACACGCGCGCAAAGAGGAGATTCCCTACATATTGAACAATGGTTTGAAGGATATAGAGTCCATAGTAGGCTAGCAAGACTGTAACGGCAAGCTGATTAAGGTTGTTTAGATACTGGTCGATAAAGTGCGAAGCTACCAGGGGGATAATACTCTTAACAACTGTCGTCGCGAGGAGAAAAGCAAGGGCTAAAAAGGTTAGGAGACTATAGGGCTTAAGATATGACAACAAACGCTTCAATACAGCCCATTGTTCTTGTTTATTCCGCATCTTCTTCTCCTTTCATTTCTAACTGTTGAGACTGGTAGGTTTGGGCATACCAACCATCCAAGGCTAGTAAGTCTTCATGAGTCCCACGTTCGATAATCTGTCCATTTTGCATGACCAAAATCAAATCTGCATGAACAACTGCACTGAGACGATGGGCAGTGATGATAGTTGTTTTATCTTTGCGAGTTTCCTTGAGATTATCGATGATCGCGAACTCTGTCTTAGCATCCACAGCTGACAAGGAATCATCTAAAATCAAGATATCAGGATTTAAAATCATAGCCCGACTCATAGCCAGACGTTGCTTTTGTCCACCAGATAGACTGACACCTTTCCCCGATAACTGTATCAAATCCCTCAGGCATGGCTTGAATGTCTTGATAGACTTGAGCCAACTTTGTCGCTTCTTCTACTGCTGAGAAAGGTAGGTCAGGATTTCCAAAACAAATATTCTCTAAGATAGAACTAGCAAAGAGAAATTGGTCCTGTGGGACGTATCCCATCAAACTTCGTAAGTCAGCTAGGCGATAGTCACGAATGTCATGACCATTTAGATAAATAGCTCCTTGGTCAACGTCATACTCACGTAGGAGCAATTTAATCAAAGCTGTTTTCCCTGAACCAGTCTGCCCAACCAAGCCCAGTGTTTGCCCTTTTTCGAGACTAAAGTGGATATCTTTCAGCGTCTCCTCGTCTTCAAAGGCAAAACGATCAATAGCATATTCCAAGCGCCCATTTTCAATCCCGTCAAGTGGAGATTCTGGGTCTTTGACAGGTGACTCTTGAGACAAGAGGCTCTCAATTCGTTGATAAGAAACCTTCCCTCTTTGAGTAATATTAAAGAGGAAACCAATCGCCATCAAAGGCCAGACAAGCATATCCAAGTAAGAGATAAAAGTGACCAGATTCCCAACAGTTACTTGTCCCGCTTGCACCATAAAGGCACCGACTAAGAGAGTTAAGGCATAGGAAGAACCAACAAATAGCAGAACCATGGGGTCAAAGAGACTATCATATTTCATGGTTTGCAGATTCTTTTGGAAGGTCAAATCATTGACTTCCTGGAAAGATGCCAATTCATCAGATTGATAGCCAAAGGACTTGGTTACCTTGATACCTGATACTGACTCCTGAACCTTATTATTAAGTTCAGAAAAGGCTGCTTGGGAGTCGCCAAAAGCCTTATGGGTCTTTCTCCCCAGACGACTAGTCCCATAAGCCATAAACGGCAAAGGTAGAATAGCAACCAAGGTCATCTGCCAAGAAATGCTAAAGAGCATGGTCAATAGAGTGACCAAGGCTGTGATAGAGGCATCCACCGCAGACATGACACCACCACCTGCTAAACGAGTCAGGGCATTGATATCATTGGTTGCGTGAGCCATCAAATCCCCTGTTCGATAATTCTGATAAAAAGCAGGAGACATCTTTGTAAAGTGTTCGAATAGTCTTGAACGCATGATTTGTCCAATTCGGTAGGAGGTCCCTAGGATATACATGCGCCAAACGTAACGCAGATAATACATCCCGAAAGCTGCCAGCAGGAGATAAAAGAGATGAAGCAGGAGCTCATCCTCTGTTAATCGTCCTGAAGTAATGGCATCAATCACGCGCCCCATGACCATAGGTGGGATAAGGTTTAGTACAGAAACCAAAACCAAAGCTACAATTCCAACTAAGTAACGGCGTTTTTCTAATTTAAAAAACCACCAGAGTTTTTGGATGATGGACATAAAATTCCTTTCTAATAACAAATGGAAACCTGAGGCGACTGCCTCAGGCTTTTCCTATTCATAGGTGATGATACTAACTTAAACTTTGTCATATTTAGCGATAAAGATACTCAAAGGAGTAACATTTCATTTATTTTCAATCCTTTACATAAATCATTCTTTATTATAAAGGATTGACCTGGATTTTTCAAACTATACGCTGGGGAATTGCTTCTTTTTCTGGTATAATATTGTCTATAATCTGAATGAAAAGGTAAACATTATGAAATTGATCTCATGGAATATTGATTCCCTAAACGCTGCACTCACGAGTGATTCTGCGCGTGCGAAATTATCACAAGACGTCCTCCAAACCTTGGTAGCCGAAGATGCCGATATTATCGCCATCCAAGAAACCAAGCTTTCAGCTAAAGGTCCTACTAAAAAACATCTCGAGGTGTTAGAAGAACTCTTCCCTGGATATGAAAATACTTGGCGTTCCTCTCAAGAGCCTGCTCGTAAAGGCTATGCTGGGACCATGTTCCTCTATAAGAAAGAACTGACTCCAAGCATCAGCTTCCCAGAAATCGGTGCCCCTTCTACTATGGACTCGGAAGGACGCATCATTACCCTAGAATTTGATACATTTTTCGTGACTCAAGTTTACACACCAAACGCTGGTGATGGACTCAAACGCTTGGAAGAACGTCAAGTCTGGGATGTAAAATATGCAGAGTACTTGGCTCAACTAGACAAACAAAAACCTGTCCTAGCAACCGGAGACTACAACGTTGCCCACAAGGAAATTGACCTTGCCAACCCAGCCAGCAACCGTCGTTCACCAGGATTTACAGACGAAGAACGTGAAGGATTTACAAACCTTTTAGCCAAAGGATTTACAGATACCTTCCGCCATATCCATGGCGATGTGCCAGAACGCTATACTTGGTGGGCACAACGTAGCAAAACTTCAAAAATCAACAACACAGGCTGGAGAATCGACTACTGGCTCACAAGTAACCGTGTAGCAGACAAGGTTACCAAGTCAGACATGATTGACTCAGGCGCCCGCCAAGACCATACACCGATTGTCTTGGAGATTGATTTCTAAGGAGAAAACGAATGGACTATCAAGCTGTCATCCCTGAATTTGTCGTATCGGATATCGAGAAATCGCGTCACTTCTACTGCGACTTATTGGGATTCTCCGTCGAATACGAGCGTCCAGAGGAAAAATTTCTCTTCCTTTCGCTTGAAGACTGCCAGCTAATGCTAGAGGAGGGGAGTAAGGAGGAACTAGCTGAACTAAACTACCCCTTTGGTCGTGGAGTCAACATCTCCTTTGGCATCAAGGATGTCCCTAGACTCTATCAGAAATTGTTAGAATCCAACTATCCTATTTATCGTCCTTTGACCAAAAGAGAATTTCGTGTTGATGAATATTATATCTATCCTCATGAATTTGCAGTTTTAGACCCAGATGGCTATTTTTTAAGATTTAGTGAATAAGAAAAAGGAGGCTGATAGCCTCTTTTTCAGTAGGTAAACATGAATTGACAGACCTGTAAATCCAGTGAGCAAAACCTTTGCTAAAGCCTGTGAAATCAACATGTCAAAGAACTTTGATAGCCGTTTTTTGTATAATTGAGTAGAATGAAATCAGAAAGCGAGGAAATTTTATGCAAGTCGGAAAACAAATCCAGCACTATCGTAAAAAGAAAAATTTATCTCAAGATGATTTAGCTGAAATAATTTTTGTCAGTCGCCAATCCATTTCCAACTGGGAGCGTGGCGCGACCTACCCTGATATTCAAAACCTACTCTTGCTGAGCAAGGTCTTTGAAGTGTCATTAGACAAACTAGTAAAAGGAGATTTGGAAACTATGAAACAAATTATTCACGATCAAGAATTTATACGTTATCAAAAAGATGGAATAATCTTTAGCATACTGCTATTTGGTTTTCCTATCATCAGCATACCCTTAATTCTTTATTTGGATTGGTATGGTATCGCTATTAGTTGCTTGATTTTTGCTATCGCTATGTTCTACGCCCTACGCATTGAAAAATTTAAGAAACAGCATAATCTTCGCACCTATCGACAGATTGTCGCCTATGTTCAAGGACGTAACCTTAGCGAGATTGAAGAAGCTGAAGAAAGGGGTAAGGCTCCCTACCAAAGAATCATCCTTCCCATTCTATTTGGCCTTGGAATTGGCGTTATTGCTCTGCTATTTTATTGGCTCTTACTTACTTTCTTCACTATCAAATAAAAGCGAAGTCATCAGACCTCGCTTTTTAAATGTATTAAAATTTATAGAGTTGTGGATAGTGAACACACTCTGGTTTTTAGGGCGTAACTATCTACTCATTTTAATTTATATCCTCACCTGTCTATCTTCAGATCGTTGTCCTGTGACAAACATGGTGAAGGTTGCCTTGCAGACATTTCGGCCATCTTGGTTGGTGATATCAACATCGACAACACAAGTGGTACGTCCTTGGTGGACACATTCTCCTTTGATAGTGAGAACATCTCCTAGATTTCCGGCTTTCAGATAGTTGATGGAAGACTGGAGTGTCACTCCGTCTAATCCTAACGAAATCACCACAAGACCACTGATTTGGTCACAAAGGGTAAATAGATAGCCTCCATGGGCATTCCCATAGTAGTTGAGTGAGGAGTCCACTACTTTTGTCGTCACCACAACGTGACCGTCTCTCATTTTTTCAATTTCGTAGTTTTCAAAGGCAGATATAGCGTCAAAGTGAAAATCTTTCATTCGTTCCTCCTGATATTTCAAACGACACTATGATACTACTTTTCAAGACTCTACGCAAGAGAGAAGCACTTATTCGGGCAAAATACCAACCTGCTCCACAAAGCGCATAAAGGCAGCTTGTCCTTCTTCTGTTTGCTTGTAAACTCCTGCATCTTCCAAAACTCGAGCAAAGATTTTTCCAACAGATTCTTGGACGATTTCGAGAGCTTGGTCTTTGTCAGTCAATCCAGAATGAGAGTCTTTCAACTCATCTACCCATTCTTGGTGATAATCTGCTACTGAAACATCCTCTCCGACTAGGTAAGCTGCTACTTGCTCCACTTCTTCCTTCAAGCGTGGTGGCAAGATTGCCAAGCCCATGACCTCTATCAAGCCGATATTTTCCTTCTTGATATGCTGGACATCCTTGTGGGGATGATAGATACCATCTGGATGCTCTGGAGATGTTTGATTATCCCGCAAGACCAAATCTAACTCAAACTGCCCATCTCTTTTACGCGCAATCGGTGTGATAGTGTGATGCGGTGTTCCATTACTTTCTGCCAAGACATGTACACTTGGATCTGAGTATTGACGCCAAGCCAGTAAGATTTTATCTGCTAGTTCTGTCAAATCCTCTTTAGAATCTGAAGTTAGTCGAATCACAGACATAGGCCACTGAACAATCCCTGCTTTTACAGATTCAAAACCGTCAAAGGTAACTCTTTTCTGAATAGGAGCCACTTCCATTGGGAATACATGGCGCCCGCCTTGGTAATGATCATGCGTCAGGATGGAGCCACCCACGATTGGCAAATCAGCATTCGAACCTGCAAAATAGCCTGGGAACTGCTCCACAATTGCTAACAAACGTTCAAAACTTTGGCGACTAATAACCATAGGACGATGTTGGCTATCTAGGAAAATACAGTGCTCATTAAAGTAAGCGTAAGGCGAATATTGGAAACCCCACTCCTGACCAGAAATATCAAAACGGATAATACGATGATTGCTTCTAGCTGGATGATTGACACGACCATGATAGCCTTCATTTTCCATACAGAGCTGACATTGAGGATAGTTACTGGATTTAACCAACTTAGCTGCCGCAATCTCCTTTGGATCCTTTTCAGGCTTAGAGAGATTGATGGTAATCTCCAGTTCACCATAGTCAGACGGTACACGATAAGCAATATTCTTTGCGATGGCCTTTAGTTTGATGTAGTCATTCTTCTGACTGAGTTGGTAGAAGTCCGCAATCGCCTGCTCTGGTGACTGGGCATAAGTAGCCCAAAAGTCTCGATTAACCTGACTTGGACAAGGCGTTACCAAGTCCATGAGGTCTGCACCGAGAATCTCACGCGCTGCCAGACTATCTTCAATCGTTTCCAAGCGAACTGCTTCCTCAACAAGCTGATCTTTTAGTTCAATCAAATCATCTTGGTCAGTCTCAACTTCAAGAACTCCATCTCCCACCAGTGCTAAAAACACGATTGGTTAGACAAATCCGATCCAACTCTTCAAAGCTACTTTCTGCAATGACTTTGGTAACAAATCTTTCTACTAAGGTCACTAGAAAAACCTCCTTCTTACTTTCTAAATAGTCTCTAACAACATCCAAATCCTGAAAAAAACTTGTTCTGTTTTATTTAAGAAAGACTGTGCTGGTATTTTTAAATCTGGAATACAAATAACTGGAATCCCAGCTCTAGATGCCGCTTCAATCCCTGCTTCACTATCCTCTAGTGCCAAGCAATTCTCTGGTAAAACGTTCAAATCACTACAGGCCTTTAAAAATATATCAGGGTATGGTTTGCTTCGCTTTACATCTTTTGCAAAAACTAGATGGTCAAATAGGGACAGTATACCATTGCTATCCAATATCATTCTAGCTCGAGATTCAACACTTGAAGTTGCTAAAGCGATTGGAACGCCTTCTCTTTGCAAATAAGTAAGCAAATTTTTAGCACCTTTTTTTAAATTTACACCTTTGGCTAAGATTTGAGCTTCCAGTTCATAAACTTTAGCCAAGGTTTGGCCAAAGTTCCAAGGTAAATCATAGGTGTCCAAAAATCGTTGAACATTCTCCTCTTCCCTATGTCCACTGTAGTCTCTAGAATAAGTTTCTTCTGTGAAAGGAATTCCAAAATCTCTAAGCAATTCTTGATAAACTTTTAGAGAAATGATTTCAGTATCGGCTAATAAGCCATCTAAATCAAATATTACAGCTTCCATATCCTTCTCTCCTAATCTAAAACGCGAGTTCCACCTGCCACTTCAGCGATATAGAAACTTGGAGCGTAACCAACGATTTCTTCATAGTGCTTGCCTACAGCTTCTTTAAAGGACTCAACAGCATCCTTTTGAACCAAGGCGATCGCACAACCACCAAAGCCAGCTCCTGTCATACGAGCACCGAGAACACCTTCTTGAGCCCAAGCCGTATGAACAAGGGTATCTAATTCCAAACCAGTCACTTCGTAATCGTGCTCAAGCGAAACATGAGATGCATTCATCAAACGACCAAACTTGTCTAAATCTCCTGCTTGAAGAGCTGCTTGTGCTTTAAGTGTACGTTGATTTTCAAGAACGGCATGACGCGCACGTTTCAAGCGATTTTCGTCTTTGATGAGATAGCTATACTCGTCAAAAGCCCACTCATCCAATTCACCCAAGGTTTGAATGTCCAAGGCCACTTGGAGTTCTTCTACTGCTTTCACACTCAGCGCGGCGTTCATTGTATTTAGAATCCGCAAGTTCACGGCGTTTGTTAGTGTTCATGATAACAACGACATTGTCCTTCAAATCAAGGGGAACCAAGTCGTATTCTAGAGTATTAGTATCTAGGTATATAGCACGTTGGTCTGCCCCCATACCGATAGCAAATTGGTCCATGATACCAGAGTTAACACCGATAAAGTTATTCTCTGTCAATTTTCCGATTTTTACTAAATCTAAACGGTCCAATTTTAGGTCAAAAAGGTATTCTGCCACGACACCAGTCAAAAGCTCCAAAGATGCAGAAGATGACAAACCAGCACCATTTGGGATATTTCCAAACACATAGAAATCAAAACCTTTATCAATCACATGACCAGCTTCTTGCAAGAAATGAAGGACACCTTTTGGATAGTTAGTCCAGTTGTGCTCTTTCTCAAACTTAAGGTCAGCTAGAGGCACTTCAATGATGCCTTTGCCCTCAAAGTTTGCGGAGTAGAAACGCAAAACTTGGTCATCGCGCTTGCGTGCAGCTCCATAAGTTCCTAGTGAAATAGCTGCCGGGAAAACATGGCCACCATTATAGTCAGTATGTTCCCCAATCAAGTTGATGCGCCCTGGTGAGAAGAAGGTTTGATCTGCTTCTTGACCAAAAACAGCAAGAAAATCCTTGCGAAGTGCTTCAGCAGTAAGATGTTGTGTCATATGAATTCTCCTTTTACGAAATATTAGGTAAAAAAGTTTATCCTGTAATCGTTTTCTTCTATTGTACCCAAGGGTTTTGCTTAGGTCAACATTTTTACCGATATTTTACTAAACTATGAGTAAAAAGGAAGAAAAATATGCTATAATAACCTAAAAAGGAGGGGAATTATGGCTACACTCAAAGATATTGCTCAGCTAGCCTCTGTCTCGATCGCAACTGTATCCCGTGTCCTCAATCGAGATCAGAGTCTATCTGTGACAGAAGAAACCAGACATCGTATTTTAACCGTTGCCGAAGAACTAGGCTACACCAAACATCTCAAAACAGGTGAATCACATAAACTCAAACAGAAAATCGCTATCATCCAGTGGGTCAGTGAACAGGGAGAGTTAGAAGATCTCTACTACTACCAGATTCGCCTAGGAATTGAAAATAGAGCTCAAGAATTAGATTACGACATCTTGCGCTATTTTAATGACCAGCCTTTTACGCTTAGCGAAGAAGTCATTGGAATTCTTTGTATTGGAAAATTTAGCCAAGCTCAGATTGCCTCGTTTGAAGAATATCACAAACCTCTAGTTTTCCTTGACAGTGATACGATTGCCCTTGGTCATACCTGTGTCATTACGGATTTCTATAATGCGGTTAGACAGGTGGTTGATTACTTTACAGATCATGGGCTTAAAAAGGTTGGTATCCTATCCGGTCTTGAAACTACTACTGACCATGAAGAAGTTATCTCAGATAAACGCTTAGATTACTTTAAATCCTATACACAAGAAAAGGGAATTTATAACGAGAAATTCATTTTCCAAGGACTATTTACTGCCCAATCTGGATACGACTTGATGAAAGAGGCTATCGAAAAATTAGGAGATAAACTTCCACAAGCCTTTTTTGCAGCCAGTGATAGCTTGGCCATTGGTGCCCTTCGCGCTCTTCAAGAAGCCAGCATCAGCATACCAGAGCGCGTCAGCATTATTTCCTTTAATGATACTATTCTAACCAAGCAAGTGTTTCCACCACTTTCTAGTATTACTGTCTACACCGAAGAAATGGGACGCACAGGAATGGATATTTTGAACAGAGAAGTCCTTCACGGCCGTAAAATTCCAAGCCTCACTATGCTTGGAACCAAACTGACGTTAAGAGAAAGCACCTTGCATTAAGTAGAACACTTGAACATAAAAAATCCTAATAGAGATTCTTAAATCCTATTAGGTTTTTCTTTTTAATCCATCACAATCATAGATTTAATGGTCTTGCGTTCATCCATAGCCTTATAAGCTTGGTCGATTTCTTTCAGTTTATAACTTGAAGTAAAGACACGACCTGGATTGATGTCTCCATCCAGAGCGGCTTTAAGCAAGAATTGCTTATCGTATGTTGTCGCAGAAGCTGCTCCACCTGCAACAGTGATATTTTGCATAAAGGTTGAACCAAGAGCACGATTCTTATAATGTGGAACTCCTACAAATCCCATGCGCCCTCCATTGTGAAGGACACCTAGTGCTTGCTCAACAGCCGCTTCAGTACCGACGCACTCAAGAGCGGCGTCTGCTCCACCACCGAGAATTTCTCGCACCTTGGCAATGCCTTCTTCTCCTCGCTCAGCTACAACAGCTGTCGCTCCTGATTCCAAGGCCATTTTTTGACGATCTTCGTGACGACTCATGAGGATAATTTGTGAAGCGCCACGCATTTTAGCTGCGATGACAGCACATTGGCCAACAGCCCCATCGCCAATTACCACAACCTTGTCGCCTTTTTGAACATTAGCCACACGCGCTGCATGATAGCCAGTCGGCATGACATCAGCCAGAGTCAAGAGGGATTTAAGCATTCCTTCTGTGTAGTCAGACGGTTGTCCAGGGATTTTAACAAGTGCCCAATTGGCATAGTGGAAGCGGAGATATTCAGCTTGGAAATTCCCTCCTAGGTTATTTCCGATATGATTGTCACAAGAACCATCAAATCCAGCACGACAGGCGTCACATTCACCACAACCGTGTGTGAAAGGCACAATCACAAAATCACCGGGCTTGACCGTGGTAATGGCTTCTCCAGTTTCTTCAACGATACCAATCGCTTCGTGTCCACTATTTTTATGCCCCGCTTTAATATCTGGATTGCGGTAGCTCCAAAGGTCCGAACCACAAACGCAAGCACGAACTACACGGATAATGACATCATCCGATTCTTGAATGCTTGGACGCTTAACTTCTTCAATGCCGACCTGACCTGCTTTTGTGTAAACTGCTGATTTCATAAACATTTACCTCTCTGTATCTAACTTATTTCAAGTATACACTTTTTATGAAGCTTTCGCTCACTTATACTACTCCTCATCAATGATGATGATCGTGATCATGGCTTTCTTCTAGCTCTGCCATATTGCGCTTATGGATTTGGTGACTTGCTAAGTCTGCATCTACCTCAATGGTGATATTTTGGAAACCACAATCTTTGAGCATGCTTCGAATCGATTCCTTGCAGAGCTCCATCTGTTCAATTTCTTTTAGACAAACATGGACAATGGCATTTTTCTCCAAACCATCCATGGTCCATAGATTAAGCTGATTGATACTAGCCACATACTCCAACCGCTCCAAATCACTCTTTACTTGCTTGATATTCACTCCTTCTGGCACGGCGTCGAGGAAAATCTTGAGTGTAGACCAAACGTGGAATAGCCTTTAACAGAATGAAGAAGGAAATGACAAGAGATAAGAGCGGATCCAGAATATACCAGTCGGTAAATCGCAGAACAATAGCCATTAGGATAACAGCCAGCCAACCCAGAGTATCTTCCAGAAAATGCAGGCTAAGAATGGATTCGTTTTTTGTTTTTCCCTTGCAAACTACTAGACTCGCCAGCACATTAATGCTAACAGCAATGATTCCTAGCCAGAGGATACCCTCATCATTGACCGCTTGTGGATGAAAGAGTTTCGTTATATTCTCCAAAATGACTAAAGCAGATCCTGTCATGAGAATCACAGCCGTTACCAAGGCACCTAAGAGACTAAAACGTTTGTACCCCAAGGTGTAATGACTATCTTCTTCACGATTGGAGATTGTTTCTAGAAATGCTGATAGCCCAATTACGATTGCATCTCCCAAATCATGGACAGAGTCAGCAAGAACAGCGCTAGAACCAAATACTCCACCAGCGATAAACTCGACAATGGCATAACTCAAATTTAAGAAAAAAGCTAGCCAAACCGCACCTTTCGTTGTCATTTTTCCATCCTCCTTTGGTATAATAGTAGTATAAATATTCCCTTTACTAGTATTATCTCTTACTCCGAAAAGAAAGGATAGGAGCAAACTGTTCTCTTTGTAAGTTACTGAACGATTTGTTCAAAGTGTTCATATGACTAGTCAAGACCGTCGCATTACCAAGACACGAAAAGCTATCTATACTGCTTTTTTACAATTATTGAATCAAGAAGATTACGAATCCATCACAGTTCAGAAGATTATTGATCTCGCAGATGTCGGTCGTTCCACCTTCTACAGTCACTATGAGAGCAAGGAATTACTCCTAGACGAGCTCTGCCGTTATCTCTTTCATCATCTTTTTGAACGTGAGGAAAATATAACTACAAATGCTTACTTGACACATATCTTTTCACATTTTAAGAAAAATCAGGACCACGTCACCAGTCTTCTTTTCTCTAAAAACGACTACTTCCTCCGTCAATTGCAGAAAGAATTGGAACACCATGTTTATCCTATGGTCGCAGAGGACTTGCAAGTTTCCTATCCTAATATTCCTGCTTCCTATCTCAAACACTATGTTGTAACTAACTTTATCGAAACATTGACCTGGTGGCTGAAAAAGGGGAAATCTTATAAGGAAGATCAAGTAGTGAGATTTTACTTAGACGTCTTAAAGAGGAAGTAGCAAACACAACTATAGATTTCATACCCACTCAAAAGAAAAATACCTGTCAACATTCTATCATTTAAATATTCCATTCACCATGAATATTTTGCCTCTACTTTCTATTTATTAATCTGATCAAACTATGATTTTTTAAGCAAGTACATTAACTAAAAAAATTCTAAGACAAGAAGCCTTAGAATTTTTTATCGTAACCAACTTTCGTCTAACTGGCCTTTACTTTTGCTAAAAACTTTCCCATGTTCATTAATAACGGCATGAATCTCTTGGCATTGTTTGAGAGTGAGTCCTTCCAATACGTTACAATAAACAGCATGCATTTCATTATAGGTATCAAAATTTCCAAATCCTAATCGTCGAAAAAGTCTTCTAGCATATTCATCCGAAATAAAAACTGAACGATCAAAAAGATATAGTAAAAGTGCATCTGCAGTCTCTGGTCCAATCCCTTTTAACTCCGTAAATCTTCTAGCCATAACCCTAGGATACCCTCTACTGTCATGACATCCATAAGACCAGCTAAAGCCAACTTAGCATTTTTCTCAGATGTTCGCTGGATAAGAATAGTCGATACCAGATCTTCAAGCTTGTTATCCTATTGCCACCAATTTTGTTCTCCATAGTGCTTACAGAGTCGCAAAAGAGTCTCTTGTATTTCTTCTTGTCTCATCATTTTTTCAATAATCCCTGTTCCACCAAGAAATCATGTGCAACAGTATAAGCATCCTTACCATCAATACCAACCTGATAGTTCATCTGACTCATCTGGCTCTCAGTGATTTTACCAGCTAGCTTATTAAGAACAGCTTCCAACTCCGGATGTTTTTCGAGTAATTCAGCTTTCATGAGTGGCGCCCCTTGATAAGGCGGGAAGAGGTGCTGATCATCTTCTAAAATTTGAAGTTGGTAACGCTCGATTTCTGGATCTGTCGAGTAAACTTCCATAATCTGTATATCACCAGCCTTGATCGCATCATAGCGAAGGGCTGGCTCCATGGTTGCCACATTGAGATTCAAACCATAAACAGACTGCAACCCCTTGTTTCCATCCTCACGGTCATTAAACTCCAGAGTGAATCCAGCCTTGAGCTGTCCTTCCACTTTTTTCAAGTCTGAAATCGTCTTAAGTCCATATTCTTGCGCAATTTCTTTGGGAACTGCTATAGCATAAGTGTTTTGATAAGCCATATGATTCAGTAAGACTAGATTATCCTGTTTCTTAATTCCATCACGCGCTAATTCGAAAACTTCTTCAGAGTCATTGCTCACTTTAGGAGCTGGCTGCAAGAGAGAGCCTGTAATAGTCCCTGTAAATTCTGGATAAATATCAATATCCCCTTTTTTCAGTGCTTGGTAAAGGAAATCTGTCTTCCCAAAATTGGGTTTAACCGTCACCGTCATATCCGTATTTTCCTCGATGAGAAGTTTATACATATTCATGAGAATCTCAGGTTCAGGTCCTAACTTCCCAGCAATGACGAGATTGTCTTTCTCATTATGTGGGATGATGCTTGGAACAAAACTAACTCCCAAACCAAGGATCATGACAGCAAAGGCCGAAACAATCGTACGCAACTTTGCCTTTTCCAACCATTTGAGAATGACATTAAAGAGAATGGCCAAGATGGCTGATGAGATTGCTCCGATTAAAATGAGACTAGCATTCCGACGATCAATTCCCAAAAGGATAAAGGATCCCAATCCTCCAGCTCCAACAAGAGCGGCTAAAGTCGCTGTCCCAATGATCATAACGGTTGCTGTACGAACCCCCGATACAATGACAGGCATGGCCAGTGGAATTTCAAACTTCTTGAGTCGCTCCCACTTGGTCATTCCAAAAGCAATTCCTGCCTCCTCAAGACTAGGATCAATGCCGTTCAAGGCTGTGATTGTATTTTCTAAAATCGGGAAAATAGCATAAATAACTAGAGCCGTGAGGGCTGGTAAGGTTCCAATTCCCATGAAAGGAATAAAGAGCCCCAACAAGGCCATTGAAGGAATGGTCTGGAAGATACCCGCAACTTGTAGCACCCAGTTCGCTGCTTTTTTGTGACCATTTAGATAAACCGCAAGTGGGATGGTCAGAAAAATAGCAACCAATAAGGTCAAAAGCGATAATTGTAAGTGTTGTCCCAGAGCTGTTACCCATTCACTAAATCGCTCTTGAAAGGTTGAAATCAAATTAGACATGAAGGCCACCTCCAAACAAGTTCGCTACAAAGTCTGTCGCAGGCGCTTGTAAAATTGTTTCAGGTTCTGCGACCTGACGAATCTCTCCATCCTGTAAAACAGCAATTCGATCCCCTAATTTTAAAGCCTCATCCGTATCATGAGTAACGAAAATGGTCGTCATACTGAACTCCTTGTGCAAGTCTTTGGTGAGAGCTTGCAACTGCTTGCGGGAGATAGCATCCAAAGCTGAGAAGGGCTCATCCATCAGCAAGATTTGGTTCCCCAATGATAGCCCGCACAATCCCAATCCGCTGTTGCTCCCCACCAGATAACTCGCTTGGTAAACGATGAGCATAATCTGAAGCAGGCAGACCCACCTTGTCCAAGAGTTCTTCTGTTTTAGAGGCAATTTTCTCCTTGCTCCAACCCTTCATCTCAGGAATCAATGCTATATTTTCAGCAACTGTCAAATTTGGAAAAAGGGCAATGGCCTGAAGGACATAGCCGGTACTGAGACGTAACTCCCGTTCATCATAGTCCTTGATGCGTTTCCCGTCCATATAAATATTGCCATCTGTCGGCTCCAAGAGACGGTTCACCATCTTGATCATGGTGGTCTTTCCAGATCCTGAAGGACCCACAAGCACCATGAATTCTCCATTTTCAATGCGGAGATTGACATCTTTTAAAATGTCCTTATCCGTGTAGCGCAAGGCTACATGTTTGTATTCAATCATGTTCTTCCTCGATAAGTTTTCTGTCTCTAAGAGTATCCAATAGGTTACTTGCCGGATGCCCTAGAATTTTTTCGATATCTGTTGAAACCCCAGCTTGTTCGCCAACTTTGATAGCTGTATAAGTGCTGACCCAGGCATCGTACTCCCAAGTTTGTGCTGGCCATTTTTTCCGTGACTCATAGGCTTCTTCTACTGTTTCATCCACATACGCGATGGCCTTACCGGTCTCTTTTGAGAGAAGCGCTACGATTTCTTCCATGGAAAGATCCTCTGGCCCTGTCAAATTCAAGGTTTGATTTCCACTCCTTAGGATTTAAAAGAATCTCTGCTGCAACCCTAGATGTGTCCTTACGGGCAACAGCTGACACAAGACCACTGCCGGCCGGACCACGAATCTCTCCATTTTCAAGCGCCATATCAATCAGGAAGTCCAAGTAAAAATTATCTCTCAAAAAAGTGTAGGTGAATCCTAACTCCTTGATATAGGCTTCCGTCTGGGCATGATCTCGAGACAAGGTGAAAGTTGCCTTCTCATCTGCCCCATAAAAGGAGGTATAAACGATATGCTCTACCCCCGCTAGCTTTGCAGCATCTAAAAAGTCCTTGTGTTCCTTGACACGCTCTGGATTTTCCCGAGCAGAAACCATCAACAAGATATCAATACCCTTCAAGGCCTCAACCACCTCTGGTGTATTGGCATACACTATTTTACGAATTTCCGCTGACGCATAGATCTTTGCACGCTCTGGGCTTCGTGCTAAATGGACGGAAGCAATTCCTTTTTGATCTATAAGATTCGCCACATAGGAACCTAATTTCCCTGTTACTCCTGTAATACCAATCATAACTGTTACTTCCTTTCCTTAGATGTCATTTTCTTTAGCCTTTAGATTTGAGATAATACGCTCTTGATAAGCTTCAAATTCCTGGATTTCTTGATCCGAAAATCCTTGGTAGAAAATTTCACCTAACTCTTTACTGACACGGTCTCCAATTTCTTTTTGCGCCCAACCGAGATCTGTCAAAGAGATATATTTTTTTCTTTTATCCTGTGTACAAGGCTTAATCGTAACCAAACCCTGTTCTTCTAATTTCTTAACCATACTGGTCAGCGTATTGTTTGCCAGACCTGTCGCAAGAGCAATATCAGTTACGGTAGCACAACCCAACTCTTGCTTCCACAAGATTGTTAAAATTTTTCCCTGCTCACTTCTGTATTGGGCATCTGGTTCCTTGCTCAAGAGTTTTTGAAAGATACGCCCATTCAACAATCGAATCTGTAGAGCTTGGTAGCCCCCTAACATCTTGTCCATTTTCTCTCCTTTTTTGTTCCATATCGAACTTTCCAAACTAATTGTAACTCTTTTTATTACATCTGTCAACTATTTCGATATAGATATAATAAAAAATTTCCTACCCAAAAGTAGAAAGTCATCATTTGCCCTGTTGTAAAATGAAGTGCAACACAAAAGACATGTTCATCTGATATACTAGAGTTGCGAAAAACAGTATAAAGGAAGATGAACATGTCCACTAATTATTCTACCACAAATCAATCATACAAGCACTTATCTGAAGCTGAGCGAGGGAAAATTGAAGCTTATTTAAGCATAGGACTCAAACCTGCTGAAATTGCTCGTAGACTAGGGAGAAATCGCTCTACTATTACTCGTGAAATTAATCGTGGTTCCATAACACAAGTGAAAAAAGTAAATGGGCAGAAGGTCTATTACCAACGCTATTATGCAGATGCTGCTCATAATCGTTATCGTCATGTTAGAGAAGCCAGCTATTATCTGAAACTGGATTGTATATCGGATGACTTTCTGAGAGAGTTCACAGAATCAATGAGAGAGAAACCAAGGGTGCATAGCGTGGATACCTTTGTTCATACCTATAAATTCCAACATGTAGATGCAGTTGTACCTTCAACCAAGACGCTCTATAACTATATCCATCAAGGATTGTTAGAGATTAAGGTCATTGATTTACCAAGAGCAGTGCGGATCCGTAAGAAATTTACCAAGCGCCCCTCTACCAAGAAACATCTAGGAAAGTCAATTGAAGAAAGACCAGAAGAAATCAATAATCGTTCCCGTTTTGGAGATTGGGAAATTGATTCTGTTCTGGGTGGAAAGACAGTAGGAGAACCTTCTATTCTGACCTTGGTAGAACGACAAACACGCTATGCTGTCACGGAAAAGAAAGCAGAGTATGTCAATCAAGCAGTCTTAGAGTGTATGAAACTTTATCCCATTAAGTCAATCACTGCAGATAATGGAAACGAATTTTCATCATTGAGTGAGATAGAGGGCTTAGATGTTTATTTTGCTCATGCCTATTCATCTTATGAACGAGGTACAAATGAAAATTTCAATGGACTACTAAGAGAGTTTATTCCGAAGGGGTGTTCGTTAAAGGAACTAAATCAGAATCTTTTAGAGGACTATACAAAGGCTATCAATGAAAGACCTAGACGAATTCATGGCTATCAGCCCGCAAAAAAGCTGTTTGAGCTAACTCAAACAGCTTGAAAGGTACTCACTTAATCAGAGGAACAACTTTGTTGCACTTGACTTGACAATTGGGGAAAGTCATCATTTTTATAAAATTAAACATGAATCACATCTGAAGCATTCCTCTTAAAGAAACTACTATGCACCAGATAAGGATCATACTTAGAATTTTGAATATAAACCAACCATAAGGGAATGATAAAAATTTTTATAAAATATAGTAAACAAAAGAGTAAGAAAAGACTAAAACTAAGATTCCTTAATTCAAAAAAATAAAGATAAAAGAAAATTAAAGCATTCAATAGAATATTAAATCCCGTAGCAAAACTAGCTGATAAGATATTCGTCTTGATCTGAGAATTAAAGAGTTTGACAGCAAATAAAGCCAATAAAGAAATATTATAGACACAAATTGGCTTGTAATCATGACGATAAAAAACTAAACATTTATTGTTATAAAAATTAATCCCACTACTAAAATTACTCGCCTTGTTAATCCAAACATGCGAAACTCCACTAATATCACTCCAAGGAACAAATAAAGCTAATCTTCTAAGATAAATCCCTTTTGGAGATATAGAAAATTTCCAAGGGCAAAGAAAATTTATGCCAATGCCAACTAAAATTAATAAAAGAATGCAATACACTAACTGTGTTTGATGAAAGCTAAAGGCGTAATCAAAAATATTAACTGTTTGAAATCCTCGACCAACAATTTGATGAACACCTAAAAGATATAAAACAACTATAAAAAGAACAAATCTATAGTAAATACTATGAAACTTCACAATTTTTGTCATATATTTTCCTTACTGATAAAGTCATCATCGAATGACACTTTTCTATCTAACTTAACACAAGTATACCATTAAACACTCAAAAAGCATAAACATGTAATAAAGAGATTTTCATAAAAAGAGTTTGGCCAAGACCAAACTCTTCATTTTTCTACTCTTCCTCAACTAAGCGTTTAAACTCTGCTTGGATCTCTGTACTCTCTGTTGGCTTTAAATACATGACTCCACCATTTGTTGTTGGAGAATGAAAGACAATCGCTTCCCCTGTATCAGTTATCGCAAAAAAGTAGCTATGCACGTCCGGGTATTTATCCCAGTTACTATAGCGTTCCACAATTCGATACTTAGCGTTACCTAAACCTGTATCCGTGTATTCGGCATTCATTTTTTCGCTTGCTCCACCTCCAAAGCTATAGAGATTATCCGCACCAACATCACCACCAGAAATTCCTTTTTTGTAATTCGGTTGACCAAGTCTTTCGCCCCATCCTTTAATGAAGGCTTCTAATTTTGCAGATTTGTTTGCATTCCAAGGAGCTTTTTGTTTCTCCTCAGAGATAGAAGAGCTAGTAGGAGTTTCAAATTTCTGCCAATCAAAACCTCTTAAATCAATTTGATCAGATTCAGTTTTTCCAAAATTAGATCCAATATAATTAGATTCTATTTGAAATTCTTTTTCCTGAAGTTTACTAGCCCTCTCTTGCTTTTCATTTAACTTATAAAGAGTTCCATAACCTTTACCAGTTCCTGACGACCAACTTAATTCAAGAATCTCCCCACCTTGATAAATAATAGCCGCATTCCTAGCTCCACCATGTCCTGCAGCAAAACCTTCTGCTAAGAGAACAGGTTTACCTTCTTGTAAAGAATACACCCCAGTCAAAAAGTATTTTCCACTTAAATTAAGATCCGCTATAAGTAACTCCTCAACGCCATCATCATTTAAATCAACAAAGGAATAACGCATATCATCTGAACGATTTATAGCATTTTCAATAGACCAACTATTGATAGGACGTTCAGTAGCTTTTAAACTTTGATAAAGATTTGAAATTGCAGTTGAATCATTCGAAGTAGTAAATATTTTTTGGTAATCATCAAAAACTGGCTTGTACATATCTTTATAATCTTTCTTAGACTCCCCAGACTTTATCTCGTTACTAGTAGTTGAAGTAGATAAACTAACATCTTTACTAGAAAGCTCAGAATTTTGATTACTACAACCAACTGTTAAAAAACTAAATATAAGAATAAACAGACTTCCTACTATACTTCTATAACCCATAAAAATCTCCTCTTGAAATGAATGGTGACCATAGCTTTGCTTACATTATATCAAATATTTGAGAGTTTCGGTAAGATAAAAATATCTTATATAAACAAATACTAAGTAAATAAATTCTATAATTCTTATATTCGATACACCTTCAATAAATACTATGTAGCTAAATACATTGTAGAAAAATCTCATAGGACCTATAACAAAAGAGATTAAACCATTATTTAAAGCTAACCAATAATACAGCTAAATGATTATCCAAGCTTACAGGAAATTAAAGAAAAGATCATTAACGCATTGAAACAATAAAATATAAATGAAAAATAGAAGCTAGGAAAAAGCAACGAAATCATTAAACAATACTTTTATACTCCGTGACTTTAATAACATTAAGCCTAGAATCTTCCTAAATTTGAAAACAAAAAGAGCTAACCATTTTGTTTCGCTCCAGATAGTAACAATTCATCACTTAACCACAGTTGTCAAAGAGGGCAAATTTGATAATTAAGGGCACAAAAAAAGAGCTAACAAGCTCTAATTACGGAGAATAAGGGATTCGAACCCTTGCGCCAGTTACCCGACCTAACGATTTAGCAAACCGTCCTCTTCAGCCTCTTGAGTAATTCTCCTATTAATGGGCACGAGTGGACTCGAACCACCGACCTCACGCTTATCAGGCGTGCGCTCTAACCACCTGAGCTACGCGCCCAAGTTAAATAACTTGGTAAATGAACTAAATGTTCAAAGCGGGTGACGAGAATCGAACTCGCGACAACAGCTTGGAAGGCTGTAGTTTTACCACTAAACTACACCCGCATAAAAACAAATATGGCGCGAGACGGAATCGAACCGCCGACACATGGAGCTTCAATCCATTGCTCTACCAACTGAGCTACCGAGCCTTATTGCGGGAGCAGGATTTGAACCTACGACCTTCGGGTTATGAGCCCGACGAGCTACCGAGCTGCTCCATCCCGCGTTAATAATAAAGGAGGATGTGGGATTCGAACCCACGCACGCTTTTACACGCCTGACGGTTTTCAAGACCGTTCCCTTCAGCCGGACTTGGGTAATCCTCCATAGTATTTAATGGACCTTGTAGGACTTGAACCTACGACCACTCGGTTATGAGCCGAGAGCTCTAACCAGCTGAGCTAAAGGTCCAACAAGATCATTATAGCGGCGAAGGGGATCGAACCCCCGACCTCCCGGGTATGAACCGGACGCTCTAGCCAGCTGAGCTACACCGCCATCAATCGGGAAGACAGGATTCGAACCTGCGACACCTTGGTCCCAAACCAAGTACTCTACCAAGCTGAGCTACTTCCCGAGTTAAATAGAAAAAATGCACCCTAGAGGAGTCGAACCTCTAACCGCCTGATTCGTAGTCAGGTACTCTATCCAGTTGAGCTAAGGGTGCTCATTATATGCCGAGGACCGGGATCGAACCGGTACGATCGTTACCAATCGCAGGATTTTAAGTCCTGTGCGTCTGCCAGTTCCGCCACCCCGGCCTCTCTAAGCGAACGACGGGATTCGAACCCGCGACCCCCACCTTGGCAAGGTGGTGTTCTACCACTGAACTACGTTCGCATCGACCTCTTGGTTATATTAAAAAAATGCCGGCTACATGACTTGAACACGCGACCCTCTGATTACAAATCAGATGCTCTACCAACTGAGCTAAGCCGGCTTATTCCTATTATGCGGGTTAAGGGACTTGAACCCCCACGCCGTTAAGCGCCAGATCCTAAATCTGGTGCGTCTGCCAATTCCGCCAAACCCGCAATGATGACCCGTACTGGGCTCGAACCAGTGACCCATTGATTAAAAGTCAATTGCTCTACCAACTGAGCTAACGAGTCTAAAATAACTTCCGTTATCTTAAACGGTCCCGACGGGAATCGAACCCGCGATCTTCGCCGTGACAGGGCGACGTGATAACCGCTACACTACGGGACCTATGGAGTTAACGGGATCGAACCGCTGACCCTCTGCTTGTAAGGCAGATGCTCTCCCAGCTGAGCTAAACTCCCTTTAGCTAAGCGACTTCCTTATCTCACAGGGGGCAACCCCCAACTACTTCCGGCGTTCTAGGGCTTAACTTCTGTGTTCGGCATGGGTACAGGTGTATCTCCTAGGCTATCGTCACTTAACTTTGAGTAATACCTACTCAAAATTGAATATCTATCAAATTCCAAGAAAACCTTCACACTTCGTATTCTCAGTTACTTTGGATAAGTCCTCGAGCTATTAGTATTAGTCCGCTACATGTGTCGCCACACTTCCACTTCTAACCTATCTACCTGATCATCTCTCAGGGCTCTTACTGATATAAAATCATGGGAAATCTCATCTTGAGGTGGGTTTCACACTTAGATGCTTTCAGCGTTTATCCCTTCCCTACATAGCTACCCAGCGATGCCTTTGGCAAGACAACTGGTACACCAGCGGTAAGTCCACTCTGGTCCTCTCGTACTAGGAGCAGATCCTCTCAAATTTCCTACGCCCGCGACGGATAGGGACCGAACTGTCTCACGACGTTCTGAACCCAGCTCGCGTGCCGCTTTAATGGGCGAACAGCCCAACCCTTGGGACCGACTACAGCCCCAGGATGCGACGAGCCGACATCGAGGTGCCAAACCTCCCCGTCGATGTGAACTCTTGGGGGAGATAAGCCTGTTATCCCCAGGGTAGCTTTTATCCGTTGAGCGATGGCCCTTCCATACGGAACCACCGGATCACTAAGCCCGACTTTCGTCCCTGCTCGAGTTGTAGCTCTCGCAGTCAAGCTCCCTTATACCTTTACACTCTGCGAATGATTTCCAACCATTCTGAGGGAACCTTTGGGCGCCTCCGTTACCTTTTAGGAGGCGACCGCCCCAGTCAAACTGCCCGTCAGACACTGTCTCCGATAGGGATCACCTATCTGGGTTAGAGTGGCCATAACACAAGGGTAGTATCCCAACAACGTCTCCTTCGAAACTGGCGTCCCGATCTCGTAGACTCCTACCTATCCTGTACATGTGGTACAGACACTCAATATCAAACTGCAGTAAAGCTCCATGGGGTCTTTCCGTCCTGTCGCGGGTAACCTGCATCTTCACAGGTACTAAAAATTTCACCGAGTCTCTCGTTGAGACAGTGCCCAAATCATTACGCCTTTCGTGCGGGTCGGAACTTACCCGACAAGGAATTTCGCTACCTTAGGACCGTTATAGTTACGGCCGCCGTTTACTGGGGCTTCAATTCATACCTTCGCATTTCCGCTAAGCACTCCTCTTAACCTTCCAGCACCGGGCAGGCGTCACCCCCTATACATCATCTTACGATTTAGCAGAGAGCTGTGTTTTTTTGATAAACAGTTGCTTGGGCCTATTCACTGCGGCTGACTTAAAGTCAGCACCCCTTCTCCCGAAGTTACGGGGTCATTTTTGCCGAGTTCCTTAACGAGAGTTCTCTCGCTCACCTGAGGCTACTCGCCCTCGACTACCTGTGTCGGTTTGCGGTACGGGTAGAGTATGTTTAAACGCTAGAAGCTTTTCTTGGCAGTGTGACGTCACTAACTTCGCTACTAAACTTCGCTCCCCATCACAGCTCAATGTTATAGAACTAAGCATTTAACTCAATTCACACCTCACTGCTTAGACAGACACTTCCAATCGTCTGCTTTAGTTAGCCTACTGCGTCCCTCCATCACTACATACTCTAGTACAGGAATATCAACCTGTTGTCCATCGGATACACCTTTCGGTCTCTCCTTAGGTCCCGACTAACCCAGGGCGGACGAGCCTTCCCCTGGAAACCTTAGTCTTACGGTGGACAGGATTCTCACCTGTCTTTCGCTACTCATACCGGCATTCTCACTTCTATGCGTTCCAGCACTCCTCACGGTACACCTTCTTCACACATAGAACGCTCTCCTACCATACCTATAAAGGTATCCACAGCTTCGGTAAATTGTTTTTAGCCCCGGTACATTTTTCGGCGCAGGGTCACTCGACTAGTGAGCTATTACGCACTCTTTGAATGAATAGCTGCTTCTAAGCTAACATCCTAGTTGTCTGTGCAACCCCACATCCTTTTCCACTTAACAATTATTTTGGGACCTTAGCTGGTGGTCTGGGCTGTTTCCCTTTCGACTACGGATCTTAGCACTCGCAGTCTGACTGCCGACCATAATTCATTGGCATTCGGAGTTTATCTGAGATTGGTAATCCGGGATGGACCCCTCACCCAAACAGTGCTCTACCTCCAAGAATCTCTAATGTCGACGCTAGCCCTAAAGCTATTTCGGAGAGAACCAGCTATCTCCAAGTTCGTTTGGAATTTCTCCGCTACCCACAAGTCATCCAAGCACTTTTCAACGTGCCCTGGTTCGGTCCTCCAGTGCGTCTTACCGCACCTTCAACCTGCTCATGGGTAGGTCACATGGTTTCGGGTCTACGACATGATACTAATCCGCCCTATTCAGACTCGGTTTCCCTACGGCTCCGTCTCTTCAACTTAACCTCGCATCATATCGTAACTCGCCGGTTCATTCTACAAAAGGCACGCTCTCACCCATTAACGGGCTCGAACTTGTTGTAGGCACACGGTTTCAGGTTCTATTTCACTCCCCTCCCGGGGTGCTTTTCACCTTTCCCTCACGGTACTGGTTCACTATCGGTCACTAGGGAGTATTTAGGGTTGGGAGATGGTCCTCCCAGATTCCGACGGGATTTCACGTGTCCCGCCGTACTCAGGATACTGCTAGGTACAAAGACTATTTTGAATACGAGGCTATCACTCTCTTTGGCTGATTTTCCCAAACCATTCTTCTATAATCTTTGAGTCCACATTGCAGTCCTACAACCCCGAAGAGTAAACTCTTCGGTTTGCCCTCCTGCCGTTTCGCTCGCCGCTACTAAGGCAATCGCTTTTGCTTTCTCTTCCTACAGCTACTTAGATGTTTCAGTTCACTGCGTCTTCCTCCTCATATCCTTAACAGATATGGGTAACAGGTAGTACCTGTTGGGTTCCCCCATTCGGAAATCCCTGGATCATCGCTTACTTACAGCTACCCAAGGCATATCGTCGTTTGTCACGTCCTTCTTCGGCTCCTAGTGCCAAGGCATCCACCGTGCGCCCTTATTAACTTAACCTTATTTTTTCTGACCTTTCAGTCATAAACTCTTATTAATACTACAGCGTTTTCGGTTTATTTTCTTGTTACTATTTGATATAGATATTCAATTTCAATGTGCATTACTTGGTGATCTCTCACCAATGGAGCCTAGCGGGATCGAACCGCTGACCTCCTGCGTGCAAAGCAGGCGCTCTCCCAGCTGAGCTAAGGCCCCACAAGACCTCTCAAGACTAAACAAGACCAATGTGCTTTCCTTATCCTTAGAAAGGAGGTGATCCAGCCGCACCTTCCGATACGGCTACCTTGTTACGACTTCACCCCAATCATCTATCCCACCTTAGGCGGCTGGCTCCTAAAAGGTTACCTCACCGACTTCGGGTGTTACAAACTCTCGTGGTGTGACGGGCGGTGTGTACAAGGCCCGGGAACGTATTCACCGCGGCGTGCTGATCCGCGATTACTAGCGATTCCGACTTCATGTAGGCGAGTTGCAGCCTACAATCCGAACTGAGACTGGCTTTAAGAGATTAGCTTGCCGTCACCGACTTGCGACTCGTTGTACCAGCCATTGTAGCACGTGTGTAGCCCAGGTCATAAGGGGCATGATGATTTGACGTCATCCCCACCTTCCTCCGGTTTATTACCGGCAGTCTCGCTAGAGTGCCCAACTGAATGATGGCAACTAACAATAGGGGTTGCGCTCGTTGCGGGACTTAACCCAACATCTCACGACACGAGCTGACGACAACCATGCACCACCTGTCACCTCTGTCCCGAAGGAAAACTCTATCTCTAGAGCGGTCAGAGGGATGTCAAGACCTGGTAAGGTTCTTCGCGTTGCTTCGAATTAAACCACATGCTCCACCGCTTGTGCGGGCCCCCGTCAATTCCTTTGAGTTTCAACCTTGCGGTCGTACTCCCCAGGCGGAGTGCTTAATGCGTTAGCTACGGCACTAAACCCCGGAAAGGGTCTAACACCTAGCACTCATCGTTTACGGCGTGGACTACCAGGGTATCTAATCCTGTTTGCTCCCCACGCTTTCGAGCCTCAGCGTCAGTTACAAGCCAGAGAGCCGCTTTCGCCACCGGTGTTCCTCCATATATCTACGCATTTCACCGCTACACATGGAATTCCACTCTCCCCTCTTGCACTCAAGTTAAACAGTTTCCAAAGCGTACTATGGTTAAGCCACAGCCTTTAACTTCAGACTTATCTAACCGCCTGCGCTCGCTTTACGCCCAATAAATCCGGACAACGCTCGGGACCTACGTATTACCGCGGCTGCTGGCACGTAGTTAGCCGTCCCTTTCTGGTAAGATACCGTCACAGTGTGAACTTTCCACTCTCACACTCGTTCTTCTCTTACAACAGAGCTTTACGATCCGAAAACCTTCTTCACTCACGCGGCGTTGCTCGGTCAGACTTCCGTCCATTGCCGAAGATTCCCTACTGCTGCCTCCCGTAGGAGTCTGGGCCGTGTCTCAGTCCCAGTGTGGCCGATCACCCTCTCAGGTCGGCTATGTATCGTCGCCTTGGTGAGCCGTTACCCCACCAACTAGCTAATACAACGCAGGTCCATCTGGTAGTGATGCAATTGCACCTTTCAAGTAGATATCATGCAATATCTACTGTTATGCGGTATTAGCTATCGTTTCCAATAGTTATCCCCCGCTACCAGGCAGGTTACCTACGCGTTACTCACCCGTTCGCAACTCATCCAGAGAAGCAAGCTCCTCCTTCAGCGTTCTACTTGCATGTATTAGGCACGCCGCCAGCGTTCGTCCTGAGCCAGGATCAAACTCTCATTAAAAGTTTGAGTTCTCACTCATTTCTGTCACTGACAGATTTATTGTTTTTTCATTGTTCAGTACTACAACCTTAGTTGTAGTGCCCTGCACATTGGTTCGTCTTGTTCAGTTTTCAAAGGTCTTTGCCACTCACTTCTCTCAAGTGACAACTATATTAGTATATCACAGCTGCTTTCGCTTGTCAACACTTTTTTGAAACTTTTTTTAATTTTTTTCATCTAGTGTTCCAACTGCTTCATACTATAGTCCGTACGGGATTCGAACCCGTGTTACCGCCGTGAAAAGGCGGTGTCTTAACCCCTTGACCAACGGACCAGAGTTGTTATTTTCAACTCTTACTATTATACCGACTTTTTTTGCTTTGTCAACACCTTTTTTTAATTTTTTTAGAAGTCTTGTAATGTTTCCTTCAGCTCTCTGAGAAGGGCTTTGCGGCCTTTAAATCGTCTCGTCTGCCCAGAGGCGTTCGTAGGCTTCTTGTTTATCTTCTGGTAATTTTCTTCTATAAGTATTCAACAATTCATGAAGGGCGTAGTAATCATCCAACCACAATCCTCCTTCTGGTAGGCGATGGCTAATCTCCCCTACTTCTTCGTAGGCCATCCGGTCTAGGCGACGCTTTTGACTCTCTTGTTTTCTAACGCTATCAAGGATTCGATTGCGAAATTTTGTTTTGAAGTAGACGTAGAGTTTCTTTTCTTCTTCCACTAGTTCTGGATGCTGTTCTAGAAGTTCATAGAGACAGATCATGCCCTCTTGGTCCCAATCCTCTTTCTCCCACAGGTGAAGATAGTAATCTTTTCGACATCTATGGACAATTCCTTTTACCTTCTCATAATACTTCTCAAGTATTTGCTTTCTCTACAATTGTCTTTACTTTGTAATTTTAATTGATGAAATGTCCGATTAAAGTTCTGCAATCTGGTTAAGATTTACTTCTGCAACTGTATCATTACCAAACATTGAGATAATCATTTTGACTTTGTTGTTATCAATTTCTGTGATCTTACCTGTGTAATCTGCGAAAGCACCGTCAATAATACGAACAGTTTGACCAACTTCGACATCAATATCAAATTCTTGGACAGTTTGACCCATAGAAACTAAAATATCACGAATTTCTTGTTCCAAAAGTGGAGTTGGTTTTGATCTATTACCGTGTGAGCCTACGAATCCTGTTACGTTTGGTGTGTTACGCACAACAAACCATGCTTCGTCGGTCATAACCATTTCTACAAGAACATAACCTGGAAAGCGATTTTCTTCGATTTCTTTTTTCTTTCCATTTTTTTCTACTTGCACTGTTTGTGTAGGAATTTCAACACGTAGAATATTTTCTAGCATATTGTATGTTTGTGCACGTTGCAATAGATTTTCTTTTACTTTATTTTCGTAGCCAGAATAAGTTTGTAGCACAAACCATCCTTTATCAAAACTATCCATGTTTTTTCCTTTCCTAACTGAAGAATTTCAGCGACTAGATCTTTTTCTTAGCTTATTTTAAAAAATATTAATAAAACGAATCAATCCGCTAACAATCAATTGGTCAAAAATATAAATCATCACTACAAAGAAAGCAGTGTATTCCATGATAGATTTAAAATCTAACCAACTTTCCTTGCGAGTCGGCCAAGTTGTTTCTTTAAGAAGTTTAAAAATGTCCTTAATAAAACGCATCGTTTTCTCCTATCTCGTTTCTCGGTGTGTGGTGTACTTGCCACAGTGTTTACAAAATTTATTTACTTCTAAGCGTGTTGGTTTTGGATTTCCACTAATCTTAATCGAATAGTTTCTAGAACCACAAACCGCACAGGCTAGACTTGCTTTTTTAAGTGCCATAACGCCTCCATCTTACCTATTATAACAAGAATCCTCTGCTTTGACAAGTTAAATTTTTTTTTGAATTCTTAAATCTTTCACTGTAAAATTATCAAATAGGGCTTTCTTTCAATAACGTACCGAATTATTTAGAAATTGAAAAGCCTAGGAGTCATCCTAGGCTTTATGGTTCTTATTTACCAAGGTAGTATTCAGAAACTACGTTCAATTTCGTCAAATTCGAATACCAATGGTGGGAAGTTAGGGATTTCCACGTCCATGATTTCGTCGTCTGACAAACCTTTAATGTGTTTTACAAGAGCACGGATTGAGTTACCGTGTGCTCCTACGAATACATTTTTACCATCTTTAAGAGCTGGAGCGATTTTATCTTCCCAGAATGGAAGGGCACGTTCCAAAGTCACTTTCAAGTTTTCAGCATCTGGGATAACTGAGTCGTCAAGTGAAGCGTAACGACGGTCAGTGTGAGCTGAGTGCTCATCGTCGCGATCCATTGCTGGAGGCAATACATCGTATGAACGACGCCAGATGTGAACTTGTTCATCACCAAATTGTTCAGCTGCTTCAGCTTTGTTTTTACCAGTCAAACCACCGTAGTGACGTTCGTTCAAGCGCCATGATTTTTCAACTGGAACCCACAATTGGTCAGATGCTTCAAGAGCCAAGTTAGTTGTTTTGATTGCACGTTTCAATACTGAAGTGTAAGCTTGATCAAACTCGATACCAGCTTCCTTGATCAATTTACCAGCGTCAATCGCTTGTTGTGTTCCTTTTTCAGACAAATCAACATCAGCCCAACCAGTGAAAAGGTTAGCTTTGTTCCATTCAGACTCACCGTGGCGAGCAAAAACCAATTTTACCATTTGATGGATACTCCTTTTATTTTCCGAGGTTTCCCTCGTTTATCTATTATATTTTACACAATTTTTCACAAAAAAGCTAGTCAAAATCAATCAAAAAAGAGAAGAGACTTCTTGGCTCTTCTCTTTTAGTATGGAACTATCCTTCGATTTGGAAATGTTTTAAGCTTGACAAGTATAGCGCTCCACCAATGATGAGGATAATTCCACCGATCCATCCCAAGAACGGAATCAATGATACTACCGATCCAACGATAAATAAGATAGACGGAGCAAGTGAGATACGTTTGTCATCCTTGTAGTAGACAAGAGTGAGAATTCCTAGGATTAGAGTTGCGATTTTTACTAAAGTAAAAACAAGGAAAACAATTCCCAAAACAACTCCCGCAAAATCTTCATTTTCAGAAATAGCTGCAATCATAACGATAACGACTGGTAAAATTGCTAAAACAGCTCCTGCAATGATCCCAATACTTCCATCAACTTGTGCAAGTGTTTTTGTCTTCATAACTGTCTCCTCAAAATTTTATCTAATTGTAATTTTACCATATTTTAGTTTTTATTTAAAGTTTTTACCAGCCTGATATGGAATTGTGATTCCTTGGTAATTTCTCAAAGTAATTTCCACTTTCCTGATCAAAGTGAAAATTAGTCTAAAACGGATTTTTATGGTGAAATTAAGTGTGAGACGTTTGTGTTAGAAATGAGGGCTACTATGGCCAAACATAAACATCTTACCCTTTCAGACATTAATGATATCCAATTAGGCTTAGAGCGCGGTGAAATCTTCAAAGCTATTGGACAGTCCATTCTAAAAGACCCAACTACTGTGTCCAAAGAAGTGAAACGAAACAGACAAGTTCGAGAGTCTACGTGCGATAAGCTTTCTTGCCATCTACTCGATAAGGCTCCCTTTGTCTGTAATGGATATCCTAAAAGAAGACAAAACTGTGGCTATCAGAAATCTTCTACCTTACTAAACAAGCTCAAAAAAATACGAATAAACTCTTGTCGAGGCTCGTGAAGGAACTCCTCTCAATTCTCAAACTTTCTGGGACATGGATAAAATCATTTCTGAGGGAGTTAAAAAGGGACAACACATCTATCATATACTGGAAACTCATAACCTTAATGTCAGCTCCTCAAAAGGGACTGTATATTATACTCTTCGAAAATCAAATTCAAACCACGTCAGCGTCGCCTTACCATACTCAAGTACAGCTTGCGGCTAGCTTCCTAGTTTGCTCTTTGATTTTCATTGAGTATTAACGAACGCTATCAGCGCTAAAAAACTAAAGAGTGTCAGGCGCTTTTATCTCCCGAAGGTAGACAGATTTTCGCTCAACGTAAGATTCATGTGGAACCTGTCTTTGGGCATATAAAAGGCTTGTTTGGGTTACAAGAGATGTAATCTGAGAGGGAAGCGTCAATTGAAAATTGACATGGGATTAGTGCTTATGGCCAATAACCTCCTAAAATACAATAAGAGAACAACTCAAAATTAAAAAGCTAGAGTTCTACAATTTGGAACCTCTAGCTTTTTTGTAGCTGAGAACTATTTTGTCTCAGACTCTTTTCTAGCAATATCAAAGAATAATCATTCTCCGTTTTGCTTTATCTGAGCTTTTTATTTATTCTTCTTCCTCACGTTTTTTAGCGATGAGGAGTCCTCCTGTCGCTGCTGCAAGAAGTGCTAGAGCAAGTGAAGCGCTAGATTGTTTTGTACCAGTGTTTGGCAATTCTTTCGCTCCTGCTTTCTTAGCTGGTTCTTGAGCAGGTGACTCTTTAGTTGCTTCTTTAACAACGTTTTCAGAGGCAAGTACTGCTACTGATCCGTCCGCAAAGGTTACAACTACTGATCCATCATTATTAACCTTGATGTCTGTTGATGTTGGGTTAGCCTTCTTAACTTCATCTGCTACTTTAGCTTTTTCGGCATCTGTAAGAGATGATGGGTTCACTACTGGAGTTACAGCTGGGGTCTTAACGCCATTTGAATCAGCTTCTTTCACTGTCTTCTCTGGTGTCAAGACTGATACTGAACCATCTGGGAAGGTTACTGTCGCTGTTCCATTGTTGCCTACTTCTACCTTGCTTGCTGTTGGGTTAGCTTTCTTAACTTCGTCAGCTACCTTAGCTTTTTCGGCATCTGTAAGAGCTGATGGGGTCACTACTGGAGTTACAGCTGGGGTCTTAACGCCATTTGAATCAGCTTCTTTCACTGTCTTCTCTGGTGTCAAGACTGATACTGAACCATCTGGGAAGGTTACTGTTGCTGTACCATCGTTGCCTACTTCTACCTTGCTTGCTGTTGGGTTAGCCTTCTTAACTTCATCTGCTACTTTAACTTTTTCAGCATCTGTAAGAGATGATGGGTTCACGACTGGAGTTACAGCTGGGGTCTTAACGCCATTTGAATCAGCTTCTTTAACTGTTTGCGCTGGTGTTAAGGTTGCTTTTGAACCATCTGGGAAGATTACTGTCGCTGTTCCGTCTTCACCAACTTTAACATCTGTTGCTGTTGGGTTAGATTTCTTAACTTCTTCTGCTACCTTAGCTTTTTCGGCATCTGTAAGTGATGATGGGTTCACGACTGGGGTTACAGCTGGTGTCTTAACGCCATTTGAATCAGCTTCTTTAACTGTTTGCGCTGGTGTTAAGGTTGCTTTTGAACCATCTGGGAAGATTACTGTTGCTGTACCATCGTTGCCTACTTCTACCTTGCTTGCTGTTGGGTTAGCTTTCTTAACTTCGTCTGCTACCTTAGCTTTTTCGGCATCTGTAAGAGCTGATGGGTTTACAACTGGGGTGATTGCTGGAGTCTTAACGCCATTTGAATCAGCTTCTTTCACTGTCTTCTCTGGTGTCAAGACTGCTACTGAACCATCTGGGAAGGTTACTGTCGCTGTGCCATCGTTGCCTACTTCCACCTTGCTTGCTGTTGGGTTAGCTTTCTTAACTTCGTCTGCTACCTTAGCTTTTTCGGCATCTGTAAGAGCTGATGGGTTCACTACTGGGGTGATTGCTGGAGTCTTAACGCCATTTGAATCAGCTTCTTTCACTGTCTTCTCTGGTGTCAAGACTGCTACTGAACCATCTGGGAAGGTTACTGTCGCTGTGCCATCGTTTCCTACTTCTACCTTGCTTGCTGTTGGGTTAGCTTTCTTAACTTCGTCTGCTACCTTAACTTTTTCGGCATCTGTAAGAGCTGATGGGTTCACTACTGGGGTGATTGCTGGAGTCTTAACGCCATTTGAATCAGCTTCTTTCACTGTCTTCTCTGGTGTCAAGACTGCTACTGAACCATCTGGGAAGGTTACTGTTGCTGTACCATCGTTGCCTACTTCTACCTTGCTTGCTGTTGGGTTAGCTTTCTTAACTTCGTCAGCTACCTTAGCTTTTTCGGCATCTGTAAGAGCTGATGGGTTTACAACTGGTGTGATTGCTGGATCTTTAGTTGCTACTTTTGGCGTACTTTCATCTGATGTCTTACCATCTTTGCTTGCTTTAGCAGTAACTGGACCTGCTGGGATTTCAACTGTTGGAGTGATGCTCGCTTTGCCATCTTCTCCCGTTACACCTTCACCAATCTTATTGCCATCCTTGTCGAACAGTTCTACTTTAGTACCTGGGTCTGCTGTTACTTCAACTGGAGTCTTAGTGCCTGCTTTGCCTGTAAGATCTGTTGTAACAACTGGTTTACTTGGTTTAGCTGAAGTTTCTGGGGTCGCTGCTGTAGCTTGAACTGGATCGCTCGCTTCAGGCGTTTGACCATCTTTGCTTGACACAACAGTCACATTACCTTCTGGAATATCTACTATTGGTGTAATCGTTGCTTTGCCATCTTCTCCTGCTGTTGCTTCACCAATCTTGTTGCCGTCTTTATCGTACAATTCAACCTTAGACCCTGGGTCTGCTGTTACCTCAACCGGAGTCTTAGTACCCGCTTTACCTGTAAGGTCTGTTGTGATTTCTGGTTGAGTTGGAGTAGCTGGGGTAGCTGGATCTTTAATAGCTGTTGCTTTAGCCGGATCACTAGCTTCTGAAACTTTACCTGCATTGTTTGTTGCTTTAGCTGTTACGTCGCCTTCTGCAATATCAACAGTTGGTGTGATCGTTACTTTACCATCTTCTCCTGTTACACCTTCACCAATCTTGTAGCCATCTTTATCGAACAGTTCCACCTTAGTATTTGGTTCCGCTGTTACTTCAACTGGAGTCTTAGTGCCCGCTTTACCTGTAAGATCTGTTGTAACAATTGGTTTACTTGGTTTATCTGAAGTTTCTGGGGTCGCTGCTGTAGCTTGAACTGGATCGCTCGCTTCAGGCGTTTGACCATCTTTGCTTGACACAACAGTCACATTACCTTCTGGAATATCTACTGTTGGTGTAATCGTTGCTTTGCCATCTTCTCCTGCTGTTGCTTCACCAATCTTGTTGCCGTCTTTATCGTACAATTCAACCTTAGATCCTGGGTCTGCTGTTACCTCAACTGGAGTCTTAGTACCCGCCTTACCTGTAAGATCTGTTGTGATTTCTGGTTGAGTTAGTGCACTCGAATCTTTCACAGTCACCTTAACTGGAACTTCATCCTTAGAGCCATCTGGGTATGTTACAACTACGATAGCGTCTTTGTCGCCTTCTGTTGTTGTCTCTACTGGTGTCTTGTACTCGAATTTAGTTCCTGATGGAAGATCACCTACATTACCGATTGAATCTTTCGCGTTTGGTGTTGAACCTGGTTTAACACTTTGATCTTTCGCAACTGGGGTGTTCTTATCCGCATCTGTGCTTGGAGTTTTAACAGTAACTTTAACTGGAACTTCATCTTTAGATCCGTCTGGGTATGTTACAACTACTGTTGCGTCTTTTTCACCATCAGTTGCTGTATCTACTGGTGCCTTGAATTCAAATGTTGTGCCACTTGGTAGATCTCCTACATTACCAATTGAATCTTTGGCAGATGGTTTATCACCTGGTTTAACAGTCTGATCTTTCGCTACTGGAGTATTCTTATCCGCATCGCTACGTGGGTCTTTAACAGTTACCTTAGCTGGAACTTCATCCTTAGATCCATCTGGGTAGGTCACAACTACTGTTGCGTCTTTTTCACCATCAGTTGCTGTATCTACTGGTGTCTTGAATTCAAATGTTGTGCCACTTGGTAGATCTCCTACATTACCAATTGAATCTTTGGCAGATGGTTTATCTCCTGGTTTAACAGTTTGATCTTTCGCTACTGGAGTATTCTTATCCGCATCGCTACGTGGATCTTTTACAGTTACCTTAGCTGGAACTTCATCCTTAGATCCATCTGGGTAGGTCACAACTACTGTTGCGTCTTTTTCACCATCAGTTGCTGTATCTACTGGTGTCTTGAATTCAAATGTTGTGCCACTTGGTAGATCTCCTACATTACCAATTGAATCTTTGGCAGATGGTTTATCTCCTGGTTTAACAGTTTGATCTTTCGCTACTGGAGTATTCTTATCCGCATCGCTACGTGGGTCTTTAACAGTTACCTTAGCTGGAACTTCATCCTTAGATCCATCTGGGTAGGTCACAACTACTGTTGCGTCTTTTTCACCATCAGTTGCTGTATCTACTGGTGTCTTGAATTCAAATGTTGTGCCACTTGGTAGATCTCCTACATTACCAATTGAATCTTTGGCAGATGGTTTATCTCCTGGTTTAATAGTTTGATCTTTCGCTACTGGAGTATTCTTATCCGCATCGCTACGTGGGTCTTTAACAGTTACCTTAACTGGAACTTCATCCTTAGAGCCATCTGGGTATGTTACAACTACGATAGCGTCTTTGTCGCCTTCTGTTGTTGTATCTACTGGTGTCTTGTACTCGAATTTAGTTCCTGATGGAAGATCACCTACGTTGCCGATTGAATCTTTCGCGTTTGGTGTTGAACCTGGTTTAACACTTTGATCTTTCGCAACCGGAGTATTCTTATCTGCATCGCTACGTGGATCTTTTACAGTAACCTTAACTGGAACTTCATAAGTTAACGAATCTGGGTAAGTAACTACTACTATCGCGTCTTTTTCACCTGGTGTTGTTGTATCTACTGGTGTCTTGAACTCTGCTTTTGTTCCCTTAGGAAGTTTGTCAAAGTTTCCGATTGAAGCTTCTGCTTTTGGTTTCTCACCAACTTTAACAGTTTGATCTTTAGCTGTTGGAGTGTTGTTTTCTGCAGATGTCTTATCTGGATCTTCTACAGTCACCTTAACTGGAACTTCATCTTTAGATCCGTCTGGGTATGTTACAACTACTGTCGCGTCTTTTTCACCTGGTGTTTCTGTATCTACTGGTGTCTTATAAGCAAAGGTAGTACCATATGGAAGGTCACCAGCATTGTCGATTGAGCCTTTAGCGTCTGGTGTTGAACCCTTGTAAATGTCTTGAGCTTTAGCTTTTGGATCGTTCTTATCTGCATCGCTACGTGGATCTTTTACAGTTACTTTAACTGGAACTTCATCAGTTGACTTATCGGGATAAGTAACTACTACTATCGCGTCTTTTTCACCTTTGGTTGCTGTATCTACTGGTGTCTTATAAGCAAAGGTAGTACCACTTGGAAGTTCACCAGTATTGGCGATTGAGTTTTTAGCGTCTGGTGTTGAACCTGGAGCAACTGTTTGTGCCTTAGCAGTTGGTGTGTATTTGTCTGCTTCCTTAGCCGCTGGTGTAACTAAGTATGCAGCCGCAATCTTATCTGTAGATTGATCAGGATATGTAATGACAAGATTTCCTTTTTCGTCGACACTATATGTAGTCCCTGGAGGGAAACTTGCATTTGCTTTTGTAGTTGCTGCGATAATCTTATTTTTTTCATCTTCGCTAACATTGTTAGGATCAGCAACTTCTACTTTTTCACCTGCAACAGCATCAAGTTTCTTAGTAAGTTCCAAAACGGTAACTTTAAGATCTCTCGTAACTACTGTTCCATTTATATTACGAACAGAAAACTTGACAATCGAATCGCCTGCTGGTTGTTCCCAAGCAACAGTACCAGAATAATCACCATCACGTCTTTTAACAACAGATCCACGTGTATAATCCAAATAACCTCCATGCGGCTTAACTCCAGATATTGCGTAAGGATTTTTCACCTCAAATTTTTGCATCTCTGAGGCAACTGCCGTAACCCTTACGTCAACTTTCTCACCTGGATAAACAGTTATGTGAGATCTAGTAACAAGAAGTTGGGTATTGTCGTTTGCTCTTGAAACACCTCCGTCCACTTCAGGCTTTTCTGCACGTGTCGCTGTAATAGGAGTGCTCTTAGGAGACTCACTTCCACCTGCTGGTGTAGCTGTCGCTGTAATTTGTCCTTCTGGAAGACTATTTATTGGAGAGATAGTAGCAACACCTTGATCGTTTGCTACTGCTTCGCCGATCACAACTCCGTCATTATTGTAAAGCTTCACTGTAGAACCAGGTTCTGCTTTAACTGTTACATCAGCTGGAGTACTTGCTTTACCTGATAGATCTGAAGTGATCTCTGGCGCTTGGCCTGCTGGCTTATTAGTATCAGCAGGTTTATTTGATGGAGTAACTAGGTATGAAGCGTCAATCTTATCTGTAGACTTATCAGGATATGTAATGACAAGATTTCCTCTTTGATCAACATTATATAAAGTGCCTGGAGGGAAACTTGCATTTGCTTTTTGAGTTGCTGCGATAATTTTATTTTTCTCATTTTCAGAAACATTGTTAAGATCAGCAACTTCTACTTTTTCACCTGGAACAGCATCAAGCTTCTTAGTAAGTTCCAAAACGGTAACTCTAAGGTCTCTCGTTACAACTACATTATTCTTACTTCTAACTGCGAAGGTCACAACAGTATCACCTGCTGGTTGGTCCCAAGCAACAGTACCTCCGTATCCGTTATCACGTCTTTTATAGGTCTCTGTTCCAGCTGTCGTCAAGTAAACACCTGTAGGTAGCAAGCCCTTGACACCGTCTGGATTTTTAGGAACCGAAAAGTTTTCCATCTCTTTAGATACTGCTACAACACCAATCTTAACAGATTCACCTGGATAAACAGTGATGTGTGATTTGGTAACGAGTAGTTGGGTATTATGACTATCGTTCCCTCTTGAAACACCACCTTCTACAGTTGTCAATGTTGGTCGTGTCGCTGTTACAGGTGCACTCTTAGGAGACTCACTTTCGCCTGCTGGTGTAGCTGTAGCAGTGATTTCACCTACAGGAAGGCTATTTGTTGGCGTAACAGTAGCTACACCTTGAGCATTTGCTACTGCTTGACCGATAACAGTACCATCAGTATTGTAGAGTTTAACAGTTGAACCTGCTGGTGCTTGGACAGTTACATCCGTTGCAGAACTTCCTTTTCCATCAAGGTTTGAAGTGATGACTGGAGCCGCTACTGCCGCACGTGCTCTACGTGGTTTAGCTACTTGAGAGCCATCTTTAATAGTTTGAGCTGCTGACAAGCGTGCACTTGAACCATCTGCAAAAGTAACAACTACTGATCCGTCTGCTTGAACTTGAACATCAGTTGCTGCAGAGTTAGCTGCCTTAACAGCTGCTACAACTTTTGCTTTTTCTTCATCAGTAAGTGCTGATGGATTGTAGACCACTGTCACCTCTGGAGCTTGGATGCTATCTGCTTCCTTAGCTTTTTCTGTCGCAACTACTGGTTCTTCTTTAGAATTTTGAGTAGTTTCAACTTTTTCTTCAGCCACTGCTGCTGGAGCTACTGGTGTTGAGGGAGCTACTTCGACAGCTGGTGCTGCATAAGTGACATTATCGCCAGCTACAACTGGCTTAATCTCCTCTGTTGTAGAACCTGCTTCTGGATTAGCTTCTACTGTATCTGCTTTGACTGACGGAGCCACCAAAGCTGCCCCAATTGCAAATACAAGCGAACAACCAAACAGGAAATGTTTTCCTTTTTTGATCATCCGCCAGTTCTTCTGTTCCGCATTTTTACGATTAAAATACATGAATCTTTTCTCCTAATTTTTAAAAATTATAGTATGTCTTTAACATACAAATTACATTATAAAGTATATCATTATTTCAGTCAACAATTTCAAACTTTATCATTAAAAATTTTTTTCAATACAAAAAAATTCCAAAATGTTATTTTTTGTTCTAAAACACAATTTTTTATTTTAAAACACAATATAGTAAGCTCAGACAGATTCTTGGTTTTTTTAATTTACTTGTGATATAATAACTAACATCTAAAAAAATATAATTTTTTTGTTTATTATGTTCAAAAATTATTACAGGAGGAATGATCTATGAGAGCCCTATTATCTCAAAAAGAACAAAGGCAATTAAGAATTTTAGAATATTTATTTGAAAATCCAGACTGGATCCACCTAGATCCTCTGGCAGAAGCCCTAGATATCAACACCCGTATCATCAAAAGTGATATCAAGGAGATGCGCGAAGTCCTCTCTTGCTTTGAAATCCAGTCTTCAACAGCTGGTATCAGACTCGCCAATAATGACAATCTAGGCATTGAACGAGTTTACCGTCATATTTTACAAGATTCTTCTAACTTCCAGGTATTACGAGCATTCTTTTTATTAGAAGAACCATTTACCTATGAACATCTCGCTCAAAACCTTGATGTCTCACTACCTGCACTTCGCAAAAAAGTCGCTGAGATCAATCATACCTTACAAAGTAAATACCGCTTCAAACTCAAGGTCACTCCAATCTCTATCATCGGAGACGAAAAAGACATTCGCTTCTTTTTTGCCCAGTATTTCCATGAAGCCTATGGTTACTTCAAATGGCCATTTACTGATTCTAAAAAAAACATTGAAGAATTTGTTGCTTTCTTTCTTAAAATGACAGGATATCCTGCCAATTATGCCAACTTGTTGCAGCTAGAAACACAAACAGCTGTTAATTTGCACCGATTTAAGATTGGCGCCACCATCCAAACAAAAAGTGATTCTACAAATGAGCTCCCTTTGTATGATCAACTGCCAGAGTACCAAGATCAACTTGAACCTCTAGCTAAGCGTCTGAATATCGAAGTTAACCGTCATACCTTAGAACAAATCTTTGATTCATATACTCAAAAAGGAATCTTCTTTACTGTTGAAGAATTTCTAGCTGCCCGTTCAGAAGACAAACAGGTTGATCACTCTTACCACGCTGCTCGAGATGTCCTCGATAACTTGACTCGTGAATTTGGGATTCACTTTACAAATACTGACGAGCTAGTTTGGCACTTGCACAATACTGCTCTTCTTGAACGTCAAGAGATCAACTCAGAATCCATCATTTCTCATAGTAAATCCTATACGCTCAATAAATTCAAGAAATTCTTCCCTGAATTTTACGAAGCAGCTGTTTTCGAAATGATGCGTTATAAGTCTAGCTTGGGACAAAAAGAACAGGCGCATGCTGTTGTCCATCTGGTATACACTCTCTTGACCCACGCTTCAGATTTGATGGAACAACTGTTAGAATCTCAGAATAAGGTCCGTGTCCTCGTTTTGAGCGAGTTTGACTTTGCTCATCCTCACGCTCTCATCTCCCTCTATAAATACTACACCTCTAAAAATATCCAGTTTGAAACCTGGGATAAGGAAACACTAGATGTTGATGAGATTATGAATGCTGGATATGATGCCATTTTAACAAACTTCGATATAGATGGACTAAAACATCCAAATATAATCAATATCGGTCGCATGGCTAATCTACAAGTCGTTACCGAACTCAATAAAATTTCAGTCAATAAACTTTAAATTGATCTAGCTCCCTCAAAAGGAGCTTTTTCTTTTTATATATTTCCAGAAAACGATTGCATGAAATTTTACTCCATGCTATACTAGGATAGAAATAAATGATAGGAGAGTGTCTATGCAAAACACGTCATCTCAACCAGATAAAAAAATGGTTTACAGTATCCGTTCTCTGAAAAACGGAACTGGCTCTGTCCTTATTGGAGCAAGCTTTATCCTTCTTGCTTTAACAACACCTTCTGTATCTGCAACTGAAGCTACTCTTAGCGCACAAGAAAATGTAAGCGCTATTAGCAAAAACCCAGTTACTACAGAAACCAGCCAACCTCAGGAAAAAACGCCTATTTTGGACCACAAAGATGCAAACGCTTCCCTAGAATCTAAAATATCTGAGCCGGTAGCCGTTTCTGAAACAGCTACAACCGAGACTAGTGCAAGCCTTCCAAACAATAAAGACGAGAAAACAGAAGTATCAAGTCTAGCTACTGAGAAAGCTTCGCCAGCAGACACTGTATCTGAAAATCCAATCAAAGACAACTACTTCCGTATCCACGTCAAAAAACTTCCCCAAGAAAACCAAGATTCGCAAGGTCTTTGGACTTGGGATGATGTCGAAAAACCATCTGAAAATTGGCCAAATGGAGCCCAGTCCTTCAAAGATGCCAAGAAAGACGACTACGGCTACTACCTTGATGTCAAACTTAAAAATGAGCAAGCCAAGAAAGTCAGCTTCCTCATTAACAACACCAAAGGTGACAACCTTACTGGAGACCGTTCGGTAGAGCGCCTCTCTCCAAAGATGAATGAAGCTTGGCTTGATGAGGACTACAAGGTCCACAACTACCAACCTCAGCCTGCGGGAACAATCCGCGTCAACTATTTCCGCACCGATGGCAACTATGACAAGAAATCTCTCTGGTACTGGGGAGATGTGAAGACTCCAAGCAATGGTGAATGGCCTGACGGTACAGACTTTACTGCAAGTGGAAAACACGGACGCTACATCGACATTCCGCTCAATGAAGCCGCCAGAGAATTTGGATTTTTACTATTAGATGAGAGCAAGAAAGGCGATGATGTGAAAATCAGAAAAGAAGATTATAAATTTACTGACCTGAAAAACCACAGTCAAATCTTCCTTAAGGATGATGACGAAACAATCTACACCAACCCTTACTATGTACACGACATTCGTATGACTGGTGCCCAACATGTGGCTAAGTCCCGTATTGAAACTAGTTTTTCTACCTTGGTTGGTGCAAAAAAAGAAGACATTCTCAAACGCTCAACGATCACAGACCACCTAGGCAATAAAGTGACAATCACAGATGTTACAGTTGATGAAGCAGGTAAGAAAGTAACCTACATCGGTGATTTCTCTGACACTCAAAACCCATATACAGTCGCCTATGATTCAGACCATTTTACAACTCGTTCTAGCTGGCGTCTCAAAGATGAGACTTACAGTTACGATGGCCCTCTTGGTGCTAACCTTAAAGAAGATGGCAAACGTGTTGATCTGACTCTCTGGTCTCCAAGTGCTGATAAAGTTTCTGTTGTCATCTACGATAAGAAAGATCCTGAAAAAGTGGTTGGAACCGTCGCTCTTGAAAAAGGAGAAAAAGGAACTTGGAAACAGACCCTGGATGAGAACTCAGGACTTGGTATTAGTAACTATACTGGCTACTACTATCACTACCAAATCGAGCGCCAAGGCAAGACTGTCCTCGTACTTGATCCTTACGCTAAATCTCTGGCAGCTTGGAACAGCGATTTAGCTAAAACAGATGCTGCCCATAAGGTTGCTAAAGCTGCTTTTGTGGATCCAGCAAAACTTGGACCTCAAGACCTGACTTATGGTAAGATTCATAACTTCAAATCTCGTGAAGATGCTGTTATCTACGAGGCTCACGTTCGTGACTTTACCTCAGATCCTGCTATCGCAAAAGATTTGACTAAACCATTTGGTACCTTTGAAGCCTTTATCGAAAAACTAGACTACCTCAAAGACTTGGGTGTAACCCACATCCAGCTCCTTCCAGTCTTGTCATACTACTATGTCAATGAATTGAAAAACCATGAACGCTTGTCCGCCTATGCTTCAAGCGATAGCAACTACAACTGGGGTTATGACCCTCAAAACTACTTCTCCTTGACTGGTATGTACTCAAGTGATCCTAAGAACCCAGAAAAACGTATCGCAGAATTTAAGAACCTTGTCAACGAAATCCATAAACGTGGCATGGGTGCTATCTTAGATGTCGTTTACAACCATACTGCCAATGTCGATATCTTTGAAGACCTCGAGCCAAACTACTACCACTTCATGGATGCAGACGGAACACCTCGTACTAGCTTTGGTGGTGGTCGTCTAGGAACAACCCACTACATGTCTAAACGCGTCATGGTAGACTCTATCAAGTATCTAGTTGAAACCTATAAAGTAGATGGTTTCCGTTTCGATATGATGGGAGATCATGATGCAGCTTCCGTCGAAGAAGCTTACAAGGCTGCACGCGCCCTCAATCCAAATCTCATCATGCTTGGTGAAGGTTGGAGAACCTATTCTGGTGATGAAAATATGCCAACACAGCCTGCTGACCAAGATTGGATGAAACATACCGATACTGTCGCTGTCTTTTCAGATGACATCCGTAACAACCTCAAGTCTGGTTATCCAAATGAAGGTCAGCCTGCCTTTATCACAGGTGGAAAACGCGATATCAATACCATCTTTAAAAATCTGATTGCTCAACCAACCAACTTTGTAGCAGACAGTCCTGGAGATGTCATCCAATACATCGCAGCCCATGATAACTTGACCCTCTTTGACATCATTGCCCAATCAATCAAAAAAGACCCAAGCAAGGCTGAAAACTATGCGGAAATCCATCGTCGTTTGCGCCTCGGAAATCTCATGGTCTTGACAGCTCAAGGAACTCCATTTATTCACTCTGGTCAGGAATACGGACGTACCAAACAATTCCGTGACCCAGCCTACAAGACTCCAGTTTCAGAAGATAAGGTACCAAATAAATCTCACTTGTTGCGTGATAAGGACGGTAACCCATTTGACTATCCTTACTTCATCCATGATTCTTATGACTCTAGTGATGCTGTCAACAAGTTTGATTGGACCAAGGCAACTGATGGAAAAGCTTATCCTGAAAATGTCAAGAGCCGTGACTACATGAAAGGTTTAATTGCACTTCGCCAATCTACAGACGCCTTCCGACTCAAGAGTCTTCAAGATATCAAAGACCGTGTCCAACTCATCACTGTCCCAGGCCAAAATGGTGTGGAAAAAGAAGATGTAGTGATTGGCTACCAAATCACTGCTCCAAATGGAGATATCTACGCTGTCTTTGTCAACGCTGATGATAAAGAACGTGAATTCACTCTAGAAACAACCTTTGCTCACCTGAGAAATGCTGAAGTTTTAGCAGATGAAAACCAAGCAGGACCAGTAGGAATTGCCAACCCTCAAGGACTGGAATGGACTGAAAAAGGCTTGAAATTAAATGCCCTTACAGCTACTGTTCTTCGAATCGCTCAAGGCGGTGCCATCGTTGCCCCAGCTGTGGAAGAAAAACCAGAATTTGATCTTTCTAGCTTAAAACAAGAGCAAGGTCAAAATAACGACCAAGACAATACTCCAAACCGAGTCGTCAAACCGGAACATCAAAATCCAGCTCCACAAACTAAACCTGATTCTACAAAACCAGATGCAAAAGTAGCGGATGCGGATCATAAACCTAGCCAAGCTACAACTGATTCACAAGCTGAAAAACCATCACAAGAAGCACAAGCATCATCTGTAAAAGAAGCGGTTCAAAACGAATCGGTAGACAACTCTAACAAGGAAACTATACCTGCTCCCCTAGCTAAACAAGCTGAACTTCCAAATACAGGAACCAAAAACGATCACAAACTCCTGTTTGCAGGAATCAGTCTCCTAGCTCTCCTTGGCCTTGGTAGCTTCCTCAAGTCAAGAAAGGAACAATAAAAGCAAGGACTCTATAAATCTATCACCTTAGTATAAAGACATGTAAAAAAAGCTGGGATAAAAGTCTTTAAAATCAGAAAAACGCATATTATCAGATGTTTAAAAAACTTGATAATATGCGTTTTATTGTAGAAAGATTTATACTCAATATTCTACTAAAATTATGTTTATACCTCAACTCTTCAGATTAAAGAAAAGATTCATTTTGATCAAGTTGCTTCAATCTCTTTCTTTTACTAGAGAAAATAAAAAACTCTTAAAAATAGCATTATGTCAGCATTTCTAAGAGTTTTTACTATATAGTATCCAACCTCTATAAGGGCAATTTTTTTATTACTGATAGGGTAGGTCTACGTTCTGCCTCTTTCTAGAAGCTCTTATTTCTCTATCCTTGCTTCTGCATCTGCCACTACTTGGGCAAGACTGGTTTGACCCAACTCCTGCTCCATAGCTAGCTGAATCTTTTGTAATTTCTCATCTAAAACTCCATGGATATTTGCACCAACTGGGCAGGCTGGATTGGGATTATCATGAAAACTAAAGAGTTGACCTGTCTTTCCTAGACACTCAACTGCTTGGTAAACATCTAAAAGACTGATATCCTCTAGGTCTTTGATAATCTCTGCGCCACCAGTTCCACGCGCAACTGAGATCAACTCTGCCTTTTTCAGTTGAGATAAGGTCTTACGGATAATGACAGGATTGACTCCAACGCTACTAGCAAGAAAGTCACTGGTCACCTTACTTTCTTTCCCTTTTAAGGCTATGATAATCAACATATGGGTCGCGATGGTAAATCGACTTGAAATTTGCATAAGGTTCTCCTTTTTCTATTGGACTAGTTCGTTTTTTTATATTTATTATATCTCTTGTAGTTGTAATGTCAAGAGTTACCACTAAGCCAGTCATCCAACTCTGCATCATGCCCTTGACTTTGGGCAATTTCATGAAGTAATTCCTGATTATGAGTATGGTGAACCCCATTAACCAAGCTTTCATAATAAACTTGGTAGTAGGGTAATTGTAACTCTTTGGCTAGCTGTAATTCTGCCTCAATATCATAATCAACCCGACGAAAATCGATATCTTTCAAGCCTTTTTCATCAAATTCTAAGATCATGTATTGGGCACGCATGTCTTTGCGTAAATTCTCAGATAAAAAGAAGGGTTGACCAATGGAACCTGGATTCAGGATAAGCTGTCCACCACTACCATAACGAAGAAACTGTTGATGGATATGCCCGTAAATGGCAATATCACAGTCTGGATTGGTGACAAGACGGTCAAAGTCCTCTTGCTTCCCAAGATGGATCAGCTCTCGTCCCCAATTTTTATCAGGCAAGTGGTGGCTAATCCCTAGCTTCAAATCTCCAAACTGGCGGTGCACTTGCAAGGGATAGTCCTGCAGTGCCTCAATTTCCTCGATGCTGAGTTCTTCCATGATATACTGACACTGGCGCAGGAGATAACGATGACTGGGTCTAGTTTCATCTAACTGATGATGACAGGCTCGCCACAAGCTCTCCTCCCAATTTCCCAAAACTCTAAGAGTGATGGGTAAAGTCTCCAATGTCTGGAGAATATTTTTTCGTCCTGTTCCAGGCATGAGGATATCTCCCAAGAGCCAATACTCATCAACCTCTGACTTCTGGGCATCTGCCAGAACAGCCTCCAAAGCTGTCGTATTGCCATGTATATCCGATAATACTGCGATTTTTGTCATTTCTCTTCCTCTTAGCTTTTCTCTTTTTATTATAACAAACTCCAAGTCAAAGTCAAAAAGCATCTATCTTCTTCCTATCGTTTTTTACTTTACTTTTTTAGTGAAAAGGAATACAATGAAGGTAATAAGAATGAGGAGGTTTTTGCTATGACACAACGTTATGAAACATCATGGTAGCGGTTGACGGTTCTAAGGAAGCTGACTTGGCTTTCATCAAAGGGGTTCATTCAGCACTACGTAACCAGGCAAAACTAACGATTGCCCATGTCATTGACACACGTGCTCTTCAAAGCATCTCAACATTTGATGCCGAAGTTTACGAAGAATTGCAAGTAGAGGCCAACGATTTGATGGCTGAATACGAAAAACGTGCAAAAGATGCTGGGCTCACAGACATTAAAGTTGTTATTGAGATGGGTAACCCTAAAACTCTCTTAGCTAAAACAATTCCAGACAAAGAAAAGGTTGATTTGATTTTAGTTGGGGCAACAGGACTCAATGCCTTTGAGCGTCTGCTAGTTGGTTCTTCATCAGAATATATCCTACGCCATACCAGCGTTGACCTTCTCGTCGTTAGAGATAAGGATAAAACTTTGTAATAAAAACAGAAATGAGGTTGGGATTTTTCTCCTAACCTCATTTTTTTATAAACTATTGATGTCGTAGTTGAAACTAGGAACTCAAAACATCATTCCAGGCTTCCTCTGCGATCGCCTATTTTTTATCTTCTCTTTCCTTATGTCGCTCATAGGCCTTTATCTGGCGCTCAATCTCCTTTTTAATGGCTGGTTCTGGAGCGTATTTTTCTTCCCAGTCATCTGGTTTTAGGATCTTGTGGGTCACTGGATCAAAATGAGCTTTTCCATCAGGGAACATTTTCCCCATATTGGCTTGATGGACAATGTCAAAAATCCGTTCTGGATCCACCCCCATCAAAACAAAACTACCATAGGTGAAGTACAAAGTATCAATCAAGGCATCTACTTGCCCAACCAAATCTTGCTTAGCAGGCGTTTTCTTAGCAACTTTCTCTGCTGCTTTATCCAGCGCTTGGTGTAGTTGTCCAACTGCCTGTTCGAAGTCTTCCTCAGAAGAGCTAGCAGCTCGGACAAACTCGACCAATTCTTCTATCTTAAATCCTGCTCTATGGGTGGCACCTTCTAAGTCCCAAGCTTGGGGCTCCTCTTGAGTTCGTTCATCCATCATGTGATGGAAGGTCTTGACCTTATTAAAATGGTAATCACGGCTGACAAAGACTTTTTCTGAAGCCAGAACACCAAAATGCTCTAAAGCTTTGTGAATCCCATCTTGTTGGTTGCTGGTTGTGATATGCTTAGCGACTTCCTTGACACTGCTACTACCATTGCCCATAGCGACTGACATCCCAACACCCGCCAGCATCTCTAGGTCATTGTCCGAGTCACCGAAGGCCATGACTTGATTGAGATCAAAACCATACTCTTTTCCGACACGGCGAATACCTTCTAGCTTGGGAATTTCCTTGATTGATGACATCGGCCGCAAAAGGATTACTACGAGTCAATTTCAAGTCGTAAAAGTCAGCTGCTGCTTTCTCAGATTCTTCTGGCGTCATTAGCATCAAAACTTGATAAATGGGCTGATTCATCAACTGGAGCAAGTCTTCTTCCTTCTGAGGAACAACCTTACTCACCATTCGATTAAAGGAATGACTAACTGTACGGGTCAACATAGAGGGGACAAAACGACTCACTCTTTGTGAAAAAGAACCTAGGCCAAAAGACATGATTTTTGAACCCAGCATGGCATCCTTGGTCCCCAAAGCAATTTCCTTGCCCTCCTTTTTAGCATAGGCAATCAACTGCCGTAAATGAGATTTGGAAAGAGGACTTGTAAACAAGACTCTGTCTTTATTAAAGATATATTGGCCGTTATAAGTTACAGCAAAATCCAGATCTAAATCTTCCATTAAATCCTTAACAAAAAAAGGTCCTCGCCCTGTCGCTACTCCAACAAGCACTCCCTGTTCCTTTACAATCTTAATCGCATCCTTAGTGGATTTCAAAACACTCTTGCGATCGTTGACCAGTGTTCCATCGATATCAAAAAAAACAGCTTTGACTTCCATCCTACCTCAATCTCCCCTTTGTGATACAATGATTATACCACATTTCAGAAAGAGTGAGTAAATCATGCCTAAGAAAATCCTTGTTTTACATACGGGTGGTACTATTTCCATGCAAGCCGATGACTCTGGCGCTGTTGTGACTAGTCAAGATAACCCTATGAATCATGTATCCAATCCACTTGAGGGAGTTGAAGTCCACGCCCTCGACTTTTTTAATCTGCCAAGTCCTCATATTAAACCAAAGCATATGCTGGCCCTCTATCAAAAAATTAAAGAAGAGGCTGATCATTATGACGGTTTCGTGATTACACATGGGACAGATACCTTGGAGGAAACTGCCTATTTCCTTGACACTATGGAGGTTCCTCACAAACCGATCGTACTAACAGGGGCCATGCGTAGTTCCAACGAGCTTGGAAGCGATGGCGTCTACAATTATCTCAGTGCCCTACGTGTAGCGAGTGACGATAAGGCTGCTGATAAGGGTGTCTTGGTCGTGATGAATGACGAGATACACGCTGCTAAGTATGTGACCAAGACGCACACGACAAATGTTAGCACCTTTCAAACGCCGACCCACGGCCCTCTTGGACTCATCATGAAACACGAGATTCTCTACTTCAAAACAGCTGAACCCCGTGTTCGTTTTGACCTTGATAAGATTCAAGGCTTGGTCCCTATTATCCCTGTCTATGCTGGTATGACAGAAGAACTCCTTGATTTACTTCCCGTTGACCAACTGGATGGACTTATTATCCAGGCCTTTGGTGCTGGAAATGTTCCCAAGGAAACAGCACAAAAATTGAACGCCCTTATCCAAGAAGGACTTCCAATCGCCTTAGTCTCTCGTTGTTTTAACGGGATTGCCGAACCTGTCTATGCCTATGAAGGTGGTGGCGTTTGCCTGCAAAATGCTGGTGTTTTCTTTGTCAAAGAGCTCAATGCTCAAAAAGCTCGTCTCAAACTCCTCATTGCTATCAATGCTGGCCATAGAGGAGAGGAATTACGAGCCTATATGGAAGGATAATACCCTTCGAAAATCAAATTCAAACCTCGTCAACGTCGCCTTGCCGTACTCAAGTACAGCCTGCGGCTAGTTTCCTAGTTTGCTCTTTGATTTTCATTGAGTATAAAAAAGTCGGTGAGATAGAGATTACTAGATCAAGTCTTGTTTTCTAGTCACTCCCGCAAGCCTTCTACCATCAACTTGATGCTTGAACTATTGACCAAAAAGTTTTTGCTACTAAAAAGCGAGGTCGGGATTTTTATCCCGACCTCTTCTTGTTAATCTTTACGAGTTGAATGACGTTCTACCAAACCATGTGGCAAAGAACTTCACGCTCTTCTAACTCTTCCTTATGCATAATCTTGGTCAACATACGCATACTAATAGCACCAAGGTCATACAAAGGTTGCGCAATGGTGGTTAGGTTTGGACGAGTGTAACGCGCGATTTGCGAATCATCACTGGTGATAATTTCAAAGTCTTCTGGTACAGAAACTCCCTTGTCAGCAAGTCCGTTCAACACACCTGCTGCTAGTTCATCTCCTGTTACGATCGCTGCTGTTGCTTTAGAAGAAATCAAACGTTCTGCCAAGGCATAGCCATCATCATAACGGTATTTTGATTCGAAAACAAGACCTTCACTATAGTTGATTCCCGCTTCTTTCAAAGCATCTTTGTAACCAGCCAAGCGAATCTTACCATTAATATCATCCACTAATGGTCCACTAACGAAGGCAATTTTTTTGTTTCGCTTCAAAAGATGACGGACTGCATCAACAGTAGCATGTTTATAGTCAATATTGACACTTGGAAGCTGGTGCTCCACATCCACTGTTCCTGCAAGAACCACAGGAGTACGTGAGCGTGAAAACTCTGAGCGAATCTTCTCAGTTAAATGATAACCCATGAAGATAACGCCATCCACCTGTTTAGAAAAGAGAGTATTGACCACAGATACTTCCTTTTCATCATCCTCATCACTGTTGGCAAGGACGATGTTGTATTTGTACATTTCCGCGATATCGTCAATCCCTTTAGCAAGGGTAGAGAAATAAGTATTTGTGATATCTGGAATAACAACTCCAACTGTTGTAGTTTTCTTACTTGCTAGACCACGAGCTACTGCATTAGGGCGGTAGTCAAGGCGATCAATGACCTCTAGAACTTTCTTACGGGTGTTTTCCTTGACATTCTTATTGCCATTGACAACACGACTGACAGTCGCCATTGACACTCCCGCTTCTCGGGCAACGTCATAAATTGTTACTGTATCATCTGTGTTCATTCCGTTTCCTTTCTACTTTGAAAATTTTGTTTTCACGATTCCACTGTTCTCATTTTACCACTAATTGTAAGCATTTTCAAGCATTTGATGAAGATTCGTTGAAAAAATTTCAAAATCATTCTCATCTTTTTAAAGGTAGTTGACTTTTCTTGATTTTTCTAGTAGTTTGCAGTATGATAATAAGAAAATCAATCAGGAGATAGGGATGGCTTTTACAGATTCTCATAGACGATGTGCCAGTTTCGGTGTGGTGACCAATTTACCCGACGATGTTATCGATTCAATCTGGTATATAATCGATCATTTTTTAAAGCATGTTTTTGAGCTAGAAGATGAATTGGAATTTCGACTGTTGAATCATGAAGGTACCATCACTTTTCGTTTTTCTAGTCAACATCTACCAACTACGATTGACTTCGACTTCAATCATCCCTTTGACCCACTCTATCCACCTAAAGTTCTAGTCATGGATATGGATGGGAAGGAAACCATTCTCCTACCAGAAGAAAATGACCTATTTTAAAAACTCTAGTCTCCTCTTTCTACTTAGGAAACTAGAGTTTTCTTTTTGCTAATAAATGGAACGACTGACTACTATACCACTTGGTTTGGTGTATTCTAAGTCAAGATAATCCTGATAAGTTCCTGGGACGATAAATCCTTGGGGGCTGAGAATATCTGTTCCAGCTTTACCCACGATAGAGTCAGCCAATAAGACACAATTTGTGCTGAGAACAAAATAGGTCTTAAACTTGGACGAACTGAACTTATAAAGAGTGGCATCAGCCTCGTGTTTCAGCTGATAAGAGTAGGTATGCTTGATTTCCCCTTCTCTTCTTTTCATGAGTTGCGAACTTGGTTCCCAAGGAATTAAGAGTCCTTCAATTTCTCTCAGTTGTTCTTCTATAGCTTTTTTCTGTTGCTCAGACAAGCTTAAGCCATAGGCAAATAGAGTTTTCTGACTTTCTCTCTTACAGAGTTCGATATACTTTTCTCGATTAGCCTTAAATAGAACCCCATCCCCAATCATCCCAAATAAACGCTCCGAGTGAGGATCATAAGAACCATAGGAAATAACCTGACCTTGATAGCAGATATCCACATGCCCCATGGCTAAAAAGAAAGAGGATTCTGAAGCATGGATAAAAATTTCCAAATCAACTGTCTGGTCATTCTTTCTCTCTGAATGTACTTTCCCGTCTTCAGAACCATGATTAGAAAACCATTTGTTCAATCGACGTAAGGTACTAATAGGAATTAAAGCTGTTACAAAAATAGGCAGTGTCATTCTCATTCTGCGCTTCAGCTTGGGATTACTTCTCCCTTTTTCGAAATAGAAACCATCCCTGACACTACTCGCTCCCAACATGATTAAGTAAAAACCTAACAAGAGCAACTCAAAATTTGTTGCATCATGAAAAGGGGAGATACTATAGAGACCAAATCCCATCATCCACAAAGCATCAAATAAGTAATTGAGCCTCGGATGGATATGATTATTTCGGTAAATCAACCAGGTAATCAGACTGATCAGACCTGTAAACAGTTGATAACCTCCGATAATCATCACAAGGAGATAGAGGGCTATCCCTTGCAGGATGACTGAATCAAATAGGATGACTGCAAGAAAGAGCTTGGCTATGGTTACAAAAATATTTTCTCTACGGGACTTTTCCTGAAACCATCGTGTCAATAAATGCCAAATAGCAGACAGGGAAAAGTAGGCCATCAAGAGTTGATAACCAAGTCTCGGTACAATCTGCCCAAAACAAATCAAGAGAAGACCTAGGATAATAGCTAGCGCTCCCTCCCCTAGACTTCTCCATTTACTATAAGTTTCGGAAAACTTAGGCATTTTCTTTCTCCAATTGACGATACAAGTGGCGAATCGGTTGTTTCAGCGTTGGATGAATAAAATGCGGAGCTATTTCCTGTAAAGACTCTAAAACAAAGAGGCGCTCAGCAATATAAGGATGAGGCAAGATGAGGTCGTCTGTATAGATGACTTGGTCCTCTACAAAAAGCAAATCCAGGTCAATCAAGCGAGGTCCCCAATGAACCTCTCTGACCCGTCCCATTTCTGCCTCAATAGCCAATAAGGTTTCTAACAAGATTGGAGCTGGCAACCAGGTTTCCACTTCAATGACTTGATTGGCAAAGCTATCCTGCTCTACACCACCCCAAGGTTCGGTCCTAATCACACTAGACTCCTTGAGAACATGGATGCCACGAGCTCGCATTTTGTCAATCGCTTGCTGGAGATTAGCCGTCTTATCCCCCATATTGCTTCCTAAAGCGATAAAGGCACGCTGTTTGCGACGGTGGATGGTTACTGAACAAGTATCCAGCGGTAGATGGATAGGTGCCCATGGTTTTTTAAGTTCCAGCTCAATCTCTTGAACGAGAGGGTAGGTCTCAAAAGTACGCTCTACTAGTTTGTAGGCTACTGTTTCAATCAAATCCTCACTCGTTTCCTGAAACCATGTCGTCCATTGCTGGCAAAGTTCTCCGTAATGGACAGAAGCAGTTAAATCCAAGTCTGTCGCAGCCTTGGTCATATCATAGGATAGGGTGGCTGAAACGACAAACTTCTGCCCCAGTTCCTTCTCACTAGGAAAGAGTCCATGAAAGGCGAAAATTTCTAGGTCTTTAATTCGCAGTTGATCCATAACTAGTCCTTTCTAGAAAAATCCGCTTAACGCGGATTTTTTATAGTCCCATCAGACGATAAGCCTGATCCCGAAGATCCTTATCTGTCTCAAATAGACCTCGAGCTACTGTAGTCAAGGTCGCAGTTCCTGGTTTTCGAACACCACGCATACTCATACACATATGCTCTGCTTCAATGACAACAAAAGCTCCCTTAGCACCCAAATACTCCATCAAGGCATCAGCAACTTCGATATTCAAACGCTCTTGAATCTGTGGCTTTTTAGAGTAAACTTCCACAGTACGAGCTAACTTTGATAAACCTGCAACACGCCCATCTGGGATATAGGCAATGTGAGCTCGACCATAAAATGGTAAAAAGTGGTGTTCACACATGGTATGGAAAAAAATATCCTTTTCCACTACCATATTGTCATCGATAATCTCAAAGGATTTTGACAGGTGCTCTTCTGCAGTTTGCCCAAGACCTGAAAAAATCTCTTGGTACATACGAGCGACACGGGCTGGTGTTTCCTGCAAGCCTTCGCGATTTGCATCCTCACCAACTGCCTCGATAATCATTTTTACAGCTTCTTCAATCTTTTGTGTATCCATTCTAATTTTTCCCCTCCATTAGGTAGGCTCTCACTTGGGCTAAAAAGTATAATGAGCCCGTGATAATCCTAACTGTTTTTTTCTCTTCATTTTCTGATAATTTTTGGTCTAGAAATTCTTGCCAATCTTGGTAGTTGAAATTTCTAGAATCAGACATCTCTTTCAAGACTTTTTCATCCGTCGCCCGACTATCCTCAAAATGAGTTAGTGTAATCTTAGTATCAGGCAAGGTTTCTAGCAAGTCCAACATGTCCTCCAAGGCCTTGGTTTTAATACAAGTAAAGAGGATTTCCTTCTGATAGTCCGTAAAGCGTTCTTTCAAGGTAGCCAACAAGGCCTTGATGGCATGAGGATTGTGGGCCCCATCTAGCAACACTAAGGGTTCTCTACAAACAACTTCAAAGCGTCCTGGCCAACTTGTTTCTTCTAAGGCTTGAGCCACTAAAGCATTATCTGGCAATTCTCGACCAGTCGCTTGGCAATAGCTATCTAACAAGGCCAGCGCCATCCCAGCGTTCTCAATCTGGTGCAAACCAAGCAATCCTGTTTGGAAACGACCTTGTCTACCAGCACTTGTATAGTCAAAGACCTCTCCAGTCACAATACTCTCATGATGGCTTACCTGATAATCTCTTCCATAAAAAATTCTAGCAGCCTGTTTTTCCTCTGCAATTTGGCCTATCACAGCCAAGGCTTCTGCGGCAATGCGACCAGTCACTAGAGGAACTCCTTGCTTGATAATCCCTGCTTTCTGCTCTGCTATGGCTTCCAAGCTATCCCCTAAAAGCGCTACATGATCCAACCCAATGGTCGTGATGCCTGTTAAAATAGGCTGACAGACATTGGTACTATCCAAAAGTCCGCCCATACCAACTTCCATAATGGCCACATCGACTTGTTCAGAAGCAAAATAGTCATAGGCTATAGCAGTGATAATCTCGAATTCTGTCGTTCCTTGTAAATTGGCAGCCGCTTCCCCCTCCAGCAAAGTCTGATAGTCTGCCATGAGGGCTTCTAGTCTCGCTTCTGGAATGGATTCCCCATTAATGGCAATCTGGTCGGTATAATGAATCAGATAGGGTGAGCTAAAGACTCCAACTCTTAGCCCCATCTTTTCCAGCATATTTTTCAAAAAGGCTATAGTAGAGCCCTTGCCATTGGTTCCTCCGATGTGGATAACCTTAAGCTTAAGATGGGGATTGCCTCGTAAAGCTAAAAGCTCTACCATTCTTTCCAAACCAAAGTGCGGTTGGTCTGTCCGGTAGTGGGCAATCCACTGATTAGTTTCGTTTTTATTCATCTTACTTATATTGTTTCAAATCTAAATTTTCCGCATGGTCTGCTAGACGGATAGCAGACGCAATTTCGACTGCCATCTTGTGGCTGGCTACATCGTGTACACGCACAACTTCTACACCCTGTCTAGCAGCGATACTAGTCACATGAGCTGAAGCCGTATCACGATTGCGGAAACCAGCTTCAGTTTCTGGGTTTACTTCAAAACCATTTTCTTCCAGAATATTGATGACAAAGCGCTTGCGAGAGACTCCTAAAAAGATAGGATAGCCCATCTCGTGTAATTTATCAAGGTCACGTAGAAGTAGTAGATTTTCCTTTTTGGTCAAGCCAAAGCCAATCCCTGGATCCAGCATGATCTTTTCTTTCGAAATTCCTGCTATTTCCGCTCTTACTAGAGCACGGTCAAAGAAAGCTGTCATCAATTCTTCTACTGGCAGTTGTTCAAAGTCAGCCAATTCTTTATCAGTAAAAGTCTCTCCAAATCCAAATGAGGGAATATGAGCGAACTAGGGTGCTGAGGGCGTGCCATGACCGGATTAAACATGATGACGACTTGAGCTTCTGCTTTCGCAACCACCTCCGCCATCTTCTCATCACCCATGAGACCTGTAATGTCATTGACTATATTGGCACCCGCTTTTAGAGCTGCTTCTGCTACCTGACTCTTCCAAGTGTCGACCGAAATTAAAACATCACTTTCTGCACGGATAGCTTTAATGACCGGAACCGCACGTTGGATTTCCTCTTCAATCTCAACATAGCTACTTCCAGGTCGAGGTCGAGTGGATTCCCCACCGATATCTAAAATAGTGGCACCTTCAGCTATCAATTTTCGAGCCTGCTTTAAGGCTTCTTCAATAGCAAAAAATTGGCCCCCATCAGAGAAAGAATCCGGGGTGACATTGATAATACCGCAAATAGCTGTTTTTGTATGATTGTCTCTTTTTTCCACGATTATCACTCAAATTTCATTTAGATTGGTATTCCTCTATTTTACTGTTTTTTTTTGATTCTGTCCAATTATCCCTCGCTACTCTCAAACTTTAAAAGAGCGCAAAAAAAAGTGTGGGACAGAAATCGGTAATTCGTTAGAATTCGATTTCGTCGTCCCACCTCCGCACAGTTGAGTAGGGTTGTAAAATCTGATGAAATCAGCGTAGTAGAGCCCACTCAACCACTGCGTCCTGCTCGACAATCCAAAGACAATTGAGAGGCTAGGACTTTTGTCCCAGCCTCCTTTTTTATATTCTTATTTTTCAGTCAAAGCTGCAAGTCCTGGAAGAACTTTACCTTCAAGGAGTTCCATTGAAGCTCCACCACCAGTAGAAATCCATGAGAACTTGTCTGCACGTCCAAGGTTGATGGCTGCGGCAGCTGAGTCACCACCACCGATGATTGATTTAACACCTGGTTGTTTCACGATAGCGTCCATCACACCGATTGTACCAGCTTGGAAGTCAGGGTTTTCAAATACACCCATTGGTCCGTTCCATACAACTGTTTTAGCACCAGTCAAAGCTTCGTCAAATTTAGCGATAGATTTAGGACCGATATCCAAACCAAGGAAACCTGGGTCTACTGCTTCACCTTCAGTGTCTTTCACTTCAGTGTAGTCTGCAAATGCGTTTGCTTCTTTTGAGTCAACTGGCAAGATCAATTTACCGTTTGCTTTTTCAAGAAGAGCTTTAGCAACATCCAATTTGTCTTCTTCTACAAGTGAGTTACCAATTTCGATACCTTGTGCTTTGTAGAATGTGTAAGTCATCCCACCACCGATAAGAACTTTATCAGCTTTTTCAAGCAAGTTTTCGATAACACCGATCTTATCTGAAACTTTTGAACCACCAAGGATAGCCACGAATGGACGTTCTGGAGCTTCAACTGCTTCTTGGATGTAGGCAATTTCGTTTTCAAGAAGGAATCCAGCAACTGCTTTTTCAACGTTTGCTGAGATACCAACGTTAGATGCGTGTGCACGGTGAGCTGTACCGAACGCATCGTTTACGAAGATACCATCTCCAAGTGATGCCCAGTATTTACCAAGTTCAGGATCGTTTTTAGATTCTTTCTTGCCGTCAACATCTTCAAAACGAGTGTTTTCAACCAAGAGAACTTGTCCATCTTCAAGAGCGTTAATCGCTGCTTCCAATTCAGCACCACGAGTAACACCTAGAAGGAATGTAACTTCTTGACCCAATTTAGCAGCCAAGTCAGCAGCTACAGGAGCAAGTGATTTACCTTCTTTGTCTGCTTCTTCTTTAACACGTCCAAGGTGAGAGAAGAGGATTGCACGTCCACCTTGTTCAAGGATGTACTTGATAGTTGGAAGAGCTGCAGTGATACGATTATCGTTAGTGATCACACCATCTTTTACAGGTACGTTGAAGTCAACACGAACGAGAACTTTTTTCCCTTTCAAGTCAACGTCTTTAACAGTCAATTTTGCCATTTGGAAAGACTCCTTAATTTTTTTTACGTGTTAATTATATCACAAAATCAATAAAAGAGATAGCAAAACCTTAAACTTTTCCAGTTCTTTATTGCCCTTTATTTCTTATTGTTTTATAATAAAAAATAAGATAAGGAGCGCTAAATGATGAAAAATACTCTAACAGATAAGCAAAAAGAGGCAGATTCAGACCTCAATATCATTGCCATTTTGACAATTCTTTCGTTTATAGGATACATCCTTTTCCAAAAACAAATACTTGATTTCTCTCACCAAACAGAGTTTCCCGTCTGGATTCGTCTTCTTTTTCTCGCAACTCTCCAGTTTTGTGTTGCTGGATTGGGGACGAGCATTGTAATGATTCGAAGAAAAGAAAGCTGGAAACAATATGGTTTGCTAGCTAAACATCTCCTCCCAACCATTATTCAGACTGCTGCTATCTGTCTCCCCTTACTTCCTTTTCTCATCAGTAGAGGGCAGATTCATTCCTATCTCCCTTTTCAATCCATCCTCTTAACCAGAGAAGTTCTGGCAAGTTCTTTTCCGACAAATATCTTGGGGTTCCTCCTTATTGGACTTATCTGGGGATTCTGGGAAGGTTTTAATTATGTTGTCATTGCAAACAAAATTAACTGTCGCTTTCCATCACATCAGACTTGGCTTGATTACGGAGCCTTGACTTGTGCTCTTATCTGTCTGATGATTCATGGGATGATTAGCTTTCATCTCCATGCCATTTTAGAGGCTTTGTCTGTTTTTATCTTGATTTATGGTATGCTCGTCATTCAAAAGAGAACAGGTAACGCTTGGGGTTGTATTTTTATCTTCCTATTCATTTGGAACGCATTTTAACCCCCAAAACAAGATTTTCACTTTTTAAACTCAAAAAAAGATTTGACTCTATTATGAATCAAATCTTTCTTTTTATTTCTAAGAAGTTACATTAAGCAAAGTTATTAACTTACTCTTCTTTTTTCTTTTGAGCTAGCAAGCCAAAGCCACCTAAAACTCCGACCAAGCCAAGGGCTAGGAGGTTTGCATCTACTTCTGCACTTGTATTTGGAAGTTGTTTTCCTTCAGTCTTTTCAGCTTGTACTTGTACTTGTACTTCTGCTTTTGCTGGTTCTTGCTTCGCTGCTTGGCTTACTTGAACTGGCGCAACGGATGTTTCAGTCTTAGGTTCTGTTTTTGAAGTTTCCTGCTTAGTATCTTGAGTCGCTGGAGCAGGTGTAACTGGTCTGTCACCTGGTACTTTAACTACTTTTGTACCGACTTCAATAATTTCAGTTACGGCTTCCTTGAGAACTTCTGTCCCCTTAAGACTGCGATGTCCTTCAGAATCAATCTCCACAAGGTTTCTACGAAGGCCTGCAACTCCTACTTGAACCAAGCGACGTTCTCCTACTGGGAGGCTAGGATTTACTCGTTCTTCATGTCCATAGGCAAGAACTTCTTCTTCCACAACCAAGCTTGGTTTCTTAACTTCTAAGACTTTTGGACCGTCAAGCGGTTGAGTGCTACTTTCAATCTTAGTACCAACCTCAGTAATCTCTGCCACTGCTTCCTTGACGACTTCTGTCTGAAGAAGAGTACGGTTGCCTTTGGCATCCACTTCAATCAAATGACGGATTTGTCCTTCTGCACCAGCCTGAACGAGACGTCGTTCACCCAATAAGAGGTCTCCTGACGGACGTTCTTGACGCTCGAAGGCTTGAGTTTCTGTCTCAACCACTAATTCAGGTAGTGCTTCAACTGTTGGCGCAGTTTCACCTTCTTCTAAGCTACCCACATGATGGCTTTCTTTAACAAGGAGTTTTTTATTGAGTTCTTCCTTGAGGTTGGCAAATGCTTCTGGAGTAGGATTTGTTGAACCAATGAGAGTTTCTGCTTGAGCGATGATTGGATCATCTGCATTTTTCTCACGAACTTTCCCTAGAAGAGTTTCAAGTTCTTCCTTAGCTGTTTGATAAAGCTGTACACCATTCAAGTCAGCACCAGCTTGTTTCAAGTCGTTCAAGGCTTGGTTAACTGCTTCTTGACTAGCGTCGTGGTTTTCTAGGATAGCTTTTGCTGCTTCAATCTTCTCAACGAGAGCTGCTTGTTTTTCTGCATCCGCAAATGTATAAGCCGTCGTTCCTTTACGTCCTTGAGCAGATGTGATTTCTTGCTTCAGATATTCGTCGTTGACAGCTGCTTTAGGTGATACTAGGACATCAAAGTCGACAGTTTGACCTTGATAGTGCAACTGAAGTTTTTGACGGCCTGTTTTTTGAGAATCATAGCCTGTAATTTCGACTCCCTCGTCTGTAAAGCTATGTTCTGTCTCAGTTTCATCGTCATACAAGACCTTAAAGCGTCCTTCTGATAAGTCCAAAGCATCGCCTACCAAGTAGTCAATTTTCGGTTGTTTGCTAATATACAAGGCTGCGACTTCTTTTGGACCAGCTTCTTCACCAGTCACTTGAACCTTGAAGCTTCCTGCAACCGGTAAACCAAGATAGGTCACTGTTAACTCTTGTTCACCATGATGGTGAGAATCATAGCCGTTAACAACTACACCTGCATGACTGAGGTTGATGACTTCATCTGCTTCTTCCCCTTCGTATTTGACACGGAGAAGACCACCTTTAAGATTCAACTCCTCACCATTTTGATAAGTTGCTTTTTTAGGTGCTACTTCTAGACTGATAGCCTTAATCTTTCTCTCATCCTGAGGAATTGTTACAGCAAGGGTATTACTGATTTCTTTACCTGGCAATTGTGTACGGTAGTAAAGAAGGCTCGGACGTTTTTCGAAGGTCAATGAATCTGTCGCCAAATCTCCTCCAACTGCTGTATTTAAGGTAGCGATTGGAGTTTGTGAATCTGCCTTGTCATAGACTGTGATGGTAGCCCCTGCAGGAACTTCTGAGAATCCAAGCTGAATCTTATTGTCCGTTAGGACACGCGCTGCCACTTTAGCCATTGGAATGTTCTGACTCTCCGTATCAAGAGTTTCATACATCTTCCAGTTGTAGATACGGATGGCTTTCCATGGTGTTCCATTGTCAGACGTGATAACATTCAAGCGCCAGTCTTGGGCTGTAATTGGACTATCAAGAGTAATATCTGAAACATGGGCTTTATTTCCACGAACAGCTTTAGCTAGTTTCCATTCTCCAGCTTCATCCTTGTAGTAGAGATCGAAGTCTTTGGTATTCATCAAACCATCGTTGACGGATTCTCCACCAGCACCGGCATGGTCCATGACCCATCTAACGACACGGCGTGGTTGTGTCAAACGGATATCAACACTACCGCTCAACTGAGCAGAAGACCATTTGTCAGATAGGCTGGTGATCGTACCATTCAACATACCTTCGATACCTTCGCCGCCTTCTGTATTTGGGAAGGTAGTTCCGATAACAGTCGCTCCTGGAACGATGTTTTCTGCTAGAGGTCTTGGAAGACTTGTGTCTTGGACAGTCATTCCCCAGTCAAAGTTTGTGGTTGCAGCTTCAGAACGAAGACCATTCTTACCAACTGCGACAACCTTCAACTCTTGACTAGTACCAGTTGCACTAGCTGAACGACTAACTTTTGGTAGGTAAATCGTAGTTGCTGATGATCCTGTCAATAGACGCCAAGCATCGCCATCCTTCTCATAAACTTCATAGAAATCAGCGTCTTTATTACCTGTAAATTGAACAATAGCTTCCGCTTCTTGGGCATTTTTGAGAGATTGTTTGGCTACTTTAAGAGCTGTTGGTGCTTGAGGAGCCTCTTGATTATCTGTCACAGTCAACTCACCCAAGTTAAATTGATAATCCTTAAGGGCAGCAGTATTTTCAAAAGTGAGCTTGATACCGTAAATGGTCTGACCAGCCAAGGCACTCAAATCAAATTCATCTTTTGTCCAATCGTCAGATAGAGTCAGTTCCTTACGAGCATTCTCGCCACCATAGGTATAGTTTTTCTGAGTTGCAAACTCTACATAGACCTTGCTTCCCTTACCACCCTTATGAGCAACACGAAGTTTCGTTTTATCTGTTACTTCGAGTTTTGTAGAGTAAAGACGAACATCTTGGTTGGTATTTTCAGCTAAATTACCCGCAAATTTAAGTGAGTTACCACCATTGTAGGCATCTTCAAAGTCATAATCAGCTTGGAGTTTAGCTCCTGATGATGTTTGCCACCAGCGCCATGTAGGCAAGATACCTGATACAGAACGATAGTTCCATTCAGAATCCTTGGAAACTTTACCGTCCACAAACCATTTTTTACCATGTCCTGTGTTAAAGGATGTTGTAAAGCTACGTCCTACTGCTGGTGTGCGGTCAGCTACGAGGTTGGCAATCCCGTACCAGTCCTTGTCATCTGGTTTTTGACCAGTTGGATCTCCTTGGTAACCTGTGAAGAAGATATTTTCATTCTTATGATAGTCTTCACCTGTTTTCCCAAGACTCGTGATAGTATCTGGGGCAAAAAGTCCAAGTGATAAGCGAAGTTTGCCATTCTCATCAAAAAGGGCATCCCATTTCACTTTTGTCTTGTAAGAACCACCTTGTTGCAATTCCAAACCTGCAAAAACATCATACTGACTGCGTTCTAGCCATTTAGCCATAGCTACAGAGTAATCATTTTTCTCTTTAGTCCAGTTAAAGTTGGCAAAGAAGTGATCTGCAGGAACCTTGTCTCCTTCTTTTTGCATGAATGGATAGTTGTATTCACCAAGTCCATCTTCATGATAACGACCATATTCATAGGTCATGGCATCATACCAAGAATACTTGACAGGATGGTTGACTTTGGCAGCATATTCCTTGGTATAAAGCATGAAGTCACGCATCTTCTTACCAAGAGGTGTTACGATATCACCTGTTGTTTCTTGATTGATAAAGTAGCCATCAAAGCCGTAGTATTTAGCCAAATCAACTAACTTGCGAGCGATAGGGAATGTTCCGTCTTCGTCTTGTTGAAGGGCTGCAGCGAATTTTTCTTGGTCTGCAATACTGTTAGACCAGTTAAAGAACAAAGTTCCTAATACAGGAACACCATTACGGTGACCAGCATCAATCACGTCTGGAGTTGGAACGAGCCCTTCCCAGAAGACCATGGAATTCAAGTATTGCCAGTAGTCAAAAGCATAGGCCTTAAACTCTTCACCACCTACAGAAGCATGGTCTTTAGCCTTAGAGTTAGTGTTAGCAAGGGCTTCAACCTTGGCGTCCTTATTGGCTTTTTCGTTGACTACATGTCCACGGTAACGTTTAGCCAATTCAACTGAAGAACGGTTAATAGCGTCATCTTCACGGGCACCTGGTTCCCATTTTAACAAATCTTCCCAGGTGTCAAACTTAATTTCTTTTGGTCGAAGACTTTTTTCTTCTTTTTTAGGAACGTCAGAGACTGTTGCTTTTTCTTCTGGCTTATTTTCTGTGGTAGCAGGCGCTTCTTCAGCCTTAGGAGTTTCAGCAGCTGGACTAGTTGCTTCCTTATCACCTGCATTCAACTGGTCCAAGGTTGGTTTTTCTTCTGAAACTGGTTGCTCACTTGCCTTGTCTTCTCTTGCTTCTAGCTCTTTCAATACTTCTGGTGCTGGTGTAGTTGCTTCTGCTGGAGTAGTGGTTAACGGTTGCTCTGAAGCTACTGCTGTAGTTGTTGTCCCATTTTCTGGAACGACAGACTCTTCTGCCAAAGCTGGTCCTGCAAATAGAACTGAACCAATCATCAATGAGCAGGCACCCACTGACAATTTTCGAATACTATAGCGACAATGTTTTTCAAAAAATGGATTCTTCATCTTTTTCTCCTTTGACTTTCTCCTGAAAGTAAGCGCTTTATTTTTGAATTAAAAAGTAGCTGTTCCAAAAATACACAGAACAGGTCATTTTTATTTTACGATATTTAGAAAAAGAGTCAACACTAGCCCTTCAAGAACTATAAAGAAGTGAAGAATTAATATAAATTAGACAATCATCTGCCATTTTTCGAATAAAATCAACATTTTTCTCAAAAAAAGAACATTTACTACTTGTTAGATTTACTTTTATCCTTTAAAATAGAATGGGAGAAATTCCGCGATTATTTTTCGGAGGAAAAAGAAAATGTCCATTAATTGGCAGGAAATTATTTTTCACTTTTTAGGTGGTCTGGGACTGTTTTTGTATAGTATCAAGACCATGGGAGACGGTTTGCAACAAGCTGCTGGAGACCGCCTTCGTTATTACATTGATAAGTACACAAGTAATCCCTTCTTAGGGGTCTTAGTGGGGATTGTCGTCACTGCCCTCATCCAGTCAAGTACAGGTGTAACGGTTATTACGGTTGGACTGGTCAGTGCAAGTCTCCTCACCCTTAGACAGGCCATCGGGATTATCATGGGAGCCAATATTGGAACGACCGTAACGTCCTTTATCATCGGTTTCAAACTTGGCGAGTATGCCCTTCCCTTGATTTTCCTTGGAACCATGTTCTTATTCTTTACAAAAAACCGTACTGCAAATAATATTGGACGTATCCTTTTTGGTGTGGGTGGTATCTTCTACGCCCTCAACCTCATTAGTGCTGGGATGAGCCCTCTTAAAGACTTGCCTCAGTTCAAGGAATACATGGTTACCTTGGGGCAAAATCCTATCTTGGGAGTTGTGGCTGGTGCTGTCATTACCGTTTTGATTCAGGCATCTTCTGCAACCATCGGGATCCTACAAGGTCTTTATGCAGGTGGATTCCTCGACCTCAAAGGGGCACTACCAGTCCTATTCGGAGATAATATCGGTACAACCTTAACGGTTATTATCGCAGCATCCGGAGCAAATGTTTCTGCTAAACGGGTTGCAGCAACACACGTTACCTTTAACGTTTTAGGAACCATCCTCTGCTTAATCTTATTAGGCCCATTCACTGCGATGATCGAGTACTTCCAGGCACTACTTCACCTCTCACCTGAGATGACGATTGCCTTCTCACACGGTGCCTTCAACGTAAGTAATACCATTGTACAATTCCCATTCATCGGTGCCTTGGCCTACTTTGTTACTAAGCTCATCCCTGGTGAAGACGAAGTTGTTAAATACGAACCTCTTTACTTGGATGAACAACTCATCAAGCAAGCTCCTTCTATCGCCCTAGGAAATGCCAAGAAAGAACTCTTGCACCTAGGAAACTATGCGGTTAAAGCATTTGACCTTTCTTATGACTACATCATCAATTCTGACGAGAAAGTAGCTGAAAAAGGACACAAAACCGAAGAAGCTATCAACACAATCGATGAGAAATTAACGCGCTACCTCATCAGCCTTTCTAGTGAAGCATTGAGTCAAAAAGAGAGTGAAGTCTTAACCAACATCCTTGACTCTTCTCGAGACTTGGAACGTATCGGTGACCACGCTGAAGCTTTGATTAATCTTAACGACTACTTGCAACGCAAGAATGTTCAATTCTCTAACTCAGCCCTAGAAGAGTTGGAAGATATTTACCGTCAAACAAGCGATTTCGTTAAAGATGCTCTTGAGAGTGTTGAAAACAATGACCTTGAACAAGCTCAATCTCTTATTGAACGCCATGGAGCCATCAACAAGATGGAACGCGTCCTTCGTAAGACTCACATTAAACGTCTTAATAACGGCGAATGTTCTACCCAAGCTGGTGTCAACTTTATCGACATCATTTCACACTACACTCGTGTGTCAGACCACGCTATGAATCTTGCTGAAAAAGTTTTGGCTGAACAAATTTAAGATAAAAAAATGCTTTGATTCGAAAGAATCAAAGCATTTTAAATAACTCTCCAATCATAAAGGAAGAGGCAGCTGCACCCTTGTACCTAGCTTCTTCCTTTTTGATATAGCGGGCCAGATTGACTAACTCTGGCGCAGGTGTTCTAGGATTCTTGAGAAGTTCAAGTGTGACTAGCCCTGATAGTCGGACTGCAAGCAAGCGCTCATTGGTGTTGGGCAACTGCTTAGCAGTTTCTAGGAGTGCAACCACTAAATCTTCGCTCAATGTTTGACGAGCATTGTTGTAAAGTTCTCGTATCAAGGTTTCTAGGTTTGGTTCTTCCATACCTATCACCTCCATATTGATATTTAATAATTTTTGATCAAATCTACAGTAGAGCGATCCAATTTTTTAACCAAGGCTTGTAGGAAGGCTTGGGCTTCAAGGAAGTCATCCATAGCGTAGAGTGTTTGGTGAGAGTGGATATAGCGAGCGCAGACACCGATTGTTGTAGATGGAACACCACCATTTTTCAAATGAGCTGCTCCTGCATCTGTACCACCTTTTCCACAATAGTATTGGTATTTGATTCCAGCTTCTTCAGCAGTTGTCAAAAGGAAGTCCTTCATGCCTGGGAGGAGCAAGTGACCTGGATCATAGAAACGAATCAAGGTTCCATCACCAATCTTACCTTGACCACCATAAACATCACCTGCTGGTGAGCAATCCACAGCAAGGAATACTTCTGGATCAAATTTTGTTGTAGAAGCATGGGCACCACGAAGTCCAACTTCTTCTTGGACGTTAGCACCAAGGTAAAGTTCATTTCCTAGTTTTTGGCCTGACAAGTTTTCAGCCAACTCGCTAACCATGAGAACACCATAACGGTTATCCCATGCTTTTGAGATGATATTTTTTTCATTAGCAGTTAGAATTGCGCTACTATCTGGAACGATTGTGTCTCCAGGACGGATACCAAAACTTTCAGCCTCAGCCTTATCCGCAAAACCACCGTCAAAAACGATATCTGAAATAGCTGGCATAGTTGGTCCACCTGTGCCACGAGTTAAATGTGGAGGAACTGAACCTGAAATTACTGGAATCTCACGTCCTTCACATGTGAAGAGTTTAAAGCGTTGGCTGCTGACAACCATAGGGTTCCAACCACCAATTTCAACTACTCGGAAGGTTCCATCTGGTTTGATTTCACTCACCATAAAACCAACTTCATCCATGTGAGAGGCTACCAAAACACGAGGTGCATTTTTAACTTCTGAGTGTTTAACCCCAAAAATACCACCCAAGCCATCAGTCACAACTTCATCCACGTGAGGTGCTAATTTTTCACGAAGATAAGCGCGAACAGGTGCTTCATGACCTGAGATAGCGGAAAGTTCTGTTACTTCTTTGATTTTAGAAAATAATGTTGTCATTTCTATCCCTTCTTTCTTTCAACCATTTTACCACTTTTTATAGGAGAAAGGTAGTGGAAAGGTGGATTTCTAAATTTGTATCTTATTCTGCTTTCTACAAATCATATCTTATTTTCTAAGTAGAAAAACAGTATTCCCTTGTATATGAGGGAAGGTCTAAAAAAATTATCAAAAACATTTGACAAACAACTTTATATATAGTATATTAATCCAACAAGGGATTGGACATGAATATTGCTAGGTCATTTAGAACATCAAAATTCCTTAAATGAAACTAAAGATATTATTCGTTCAAAAATACAGCAGTCAATAGTCGGAAATATAACTCCTATTATTTGATTTAGCAAAAATAAAAATTATATTGCTTAAATACATCAACTTTTATCAGGGATTCAATTCCAAGGCAAAGAAATTATTATAGCATATGAAATTTTGATTGCAACATTGAGTGGGAATAAAGACTATAGTTTAGAAGATATCTCTACTCATTTAACTATACTGCAAAGGTATCTGTTCTTATCTAGTCAACTATATAATTTTAAATATAAATTAATATTTTAGGAGATTTACAGTGCGAAGATATCCCAAAATTATTAATTAGGATTCGATGGAGTATTGATTGGTGATAGAACAAATACATTATTAGAAGTATTCAATTTCTTAAATCAATAAAAATTTTTAAACCAGTATAAACTTAGAAAGAAGTAAAAATCATGACTAAAACAATTCTTGTTACAGGCGGAGCTGGCTACATTGGCTCACATACTGTCAAGCTCTTTTAAATGCTGGATATCAGGTTCATGTCCTAGATAACCTTTCTACAGGACACCGTTCAGCTGTAGATAATCGTGCACACTTTAAACAACTTGACGTTTATGATGCTAGTGCCTTAAAAGCCTACTTGGAAGAAAATAAAATTGATGCAGTTCTGCATTGTGCAGGTGAAATTGTTGTTAGCGAAAGCATTGAAAACCCAAGCAAATACTTCACTGCCAATGTTGCTGGCATGAACCAAGTTCTTAAAGTCTTATCTGAAGTTGGTATTCAAAAAGTCATGTTCTCTTCAACTGCTTCCCTCTATGGTAATAACTGTATTGACAAGCCAGCGACTGAAGATACCTTGCTCGACCCTGTCAACCCTTATGCAGAAACAAAATTGATGGGCGAACGAATGATTTACTGGATGGCTAATCGCTATGATTGGAAATATGTCATTTTCCGCTATTTCAATGTAGCTGGTGTAGAAATGGATGCTTCAAATGGTCTCCGTGTAAAAAATCCAACTCACATCATTCCAAACATCAACAAGACTGCATTGGGACAAAATGATAGCCTGAAAATATTTGGAGATGACTACGATACGCGCGATGGTTCATGTATTCGGGATTACATTCATGTCTTAGACCTTGCACATGCACATGTTAAAGGGATGAATTACCTATTCCAAGAAACTAGTTCTTCTCAAATCTTTAACTTAGGAACTGAAAAAGGTTACACCGTCAAAGAAATCTTTAAAACTGCTGAAGAATTACTGAATCAAAAAATACCACACGAAATTGTTGCTCGCCGTGCTGGGGACCCAGCTAGCGTCCTTGCAGATGCCTCAAAAGCTAAAAAATATCTTGATTGGGAAGCTAGTTACTCTCTAAAAGATATTATTTTATCGGATTATCATTGGCGTGTTAAAGAAGGCAAAAACATTTTGAAATAAATAACAGAATCATCAATAATAAATAAAAACAGTCTCTATAATATTTGTAGTGGGTAAATCCCCTATGGATATTATGGAGCCTATTTTGTTGTAGAAAAAAAGTCCCATATCATCTATAATAGATTGAATCTGGAATAGCATACCAAGGATTCTAAAGCGTTTTTAGAAATTAATTTGACTTTCCTAATCTCTTTGTTCATATCTTATTTCAATCCACTATATTCAACCCACTACAGTTGACAAAGAGACTAAAAAATCCTAAATTGGCAAGGCCAACTTAGGATTGTTTTGTTTTGAAGTGATAGTAAGCTCCAAGCATACCCGCAGTATTTTGATGACGCGCAAACTCTAATCTTGTTTTTTCCGCTAAACTTGGAACAAGCGCATCTTTCAGAGCTGTACGAATTTTCGGTTTCAAAATCGCTTCCTGCCCCATAATACCACCACCTAGTATAACAACCTCTGGATTGGCAACATAACAGATGTTAGCAAGACCTTTCCCAAGATAGTCTACCATACGGTCAATTCCCTCCATACAGAGTTTATTGCCTTCTGTTGCTTCTTTGAAAATTCTACGACCATTCCAATGGGCTACTTCTTCACCATGAGCCTTAGCTACATACTCAACCAAGGCAGTTGTAGAAGCTAAATCTTGGAAAGCCCCATCCTGCATATGCATATAGCCAACTTCACAGGCAGAATTACTAAATCCATGGAAAATTTGGCCGTCAATGATTAAGCAACCGCCGATACCTGTTCCGATGGTCAAACAAAGCGTTATTCCTGCACCTTTTCCAGATCCAGAAACAGCTTCTGCAAGCCCTGCACAGTTGACATCATTTTCAATTTCACAAGGAACTTGGAAACTTTCTTCAATTTCTTTCTTAAATTGAGTCCCTGCATAGTTCGGGATCTGTGGACCAGCATAGAAAATCTCACCCTTATCAGGATCAACCATTCCCGCTGAGGAAATCGCCACACCTGCCACTGGACCTTTTTCGAGATAGCTAGCTACGATATCTTTTGTTTTTTGTAAGATGTGTGGACCGCCCTTATCAGCCTCAGTTGCTACTTCGTGAGACTCTACAAGTTGTCCATCTTGGTCAATCAAACTATATTTGATATTAGTTCCACCAATATCAATTGCAACGTAATTAGTCATAAAGCCTCCTATTGATTAGAGGAAACGCTCCTTAGTTTCACGAATCAATTGAGCAGCTGCTTCTACAACTGGACGATCTTCTTCGGTCACTGATGTAAGTGGAGAACGAACTGATCCGATATTAAGTCCTTCATTGATTTTCAAGACTTCCTTGATAACGCCATACATGTTCCCATGTGCAGCAGTCAATTTACCAATGATAGCATTGATTGCATATTGCAATTCACGCGCTGTTTCTAGGTCTTTGTCCGCAATCAATTGGTTGAGTTTCAAGAAGAGTTCTGGCATAGCACCATAAGTACCACCGATACCAGCTTTTGCACCCATGAGACGTCCACCTAGGAATTGTTCATCTGGACCATTAAAGACGATATGATCATCACCACCAAGACTAACAAAAGTTTGGATATCTTGAACTGGCATTGAAGAATTTAACACCGATAACACGTGGGTTCTTCAACATTTCTGTGTAAAGACTTGGAGTCAAAGCAACACCTGCCAATTGAGGAATGTTATAGATAACATAGTCTGTGTTTGGTGCTGCTGCACTGATGTCGTTCCAGTATTTGGCTACTGAGTATTCAGGCAAACGGAAGTAAATTGGTGGGATTGTTGCGATAGCATCAACACCCAAGCTTTCTGCATGACGAGCAAGTTCGATACTGTCTTTAGTATTGTTGCAAGCCACGTGAGCAATGATTGTCAATTTACCTTTAGCAACTGCCATGACTTCTTCCAAGATCAATTTGCGGTCTTCTACACTTTGGTAGATACATTCACCTGAAGAACCGTTGACATAAAGTCCTTGAACACCTTTATCAATGAAGTATTGCACCAAAGCACGAGTACGTTCTGGGCTTACTTCGCCCGCATCATCATAACATGCGTAGAAGGCAGGAATGACACCTTCATATTTTTTTAAATCTGACATAGATTTCTCCTAAGATTTCTTATTATCTGCTATGAGCAGATGATTTTTTACTATTTTAGTATACACCTTGTGAAAAGCGCTTTCAATACATCTCAGCCACTTAGATTTTAATTTCTATTCATCTCTCGTAGCTTTTCATGCTTGAAAGTAGTTTCATATCATTTTCAATCTGCTTGATATTTAGCAAACAATTTTTCCATTAATCCAGCCTGGCAAAAGGCAAGAAGACCAAAGCCAAAGAGTAGAAATGCTGATCCACCGAGTACTAGAGTAAAGCCTGATAGATAGAGAAGCATCATGATTAATAAAATAATCGCAAGCATCAAGAAGAACCACACGAAGTTAAAGCTAACTAAGAGCAAGCCCTTTTGGAGTACTTCTTTCCAAGTCAAGTCATAACGCGCTGCAATAGGATAGCTAGCCAACATAACTAGGGTTAAAAATATCAGAATTCCCAAGCAAATGGCTTTAATGAGCTGGAAGCCTAGGCCTGTTTGTCCCCAGAATAGAGACAAGTCAACTACACTAATTAGAAAAATTCCTAGTTCCAACAAACCTAACTGGAGACCTAATTTCAAATTTTGCTTAAAGGCTCTCATATACGTTTTAAAAACAGGAACACGACGACTACCCTTAACTTCGAAGATTGTCTGATAGAGACTAATTTTCGCTACTCCGATTGTCACAATAGGCAAACAAGACACAACAAAGAGTAGGTTGACCGTCACGATGTCTAAAACCTTCTCACAAAATCGCATAAGAAAGTTATCCGTATCGAATGCCGCTTTTATCAATCCAGATCCTTTATGTGCCATTGTTTACTTCTCCTAACTGACTAATCGATTAAAATTTTAAATAAGTATTTGCGAACTTTATCTTCCATTCCTGCATAACCGTTAGGTTGATGAGGTTCACCTGGGAAAAAGACTGCAAAATTATGATACCCCAACAAAAGTGGGTATTGTTCATGACAATGGACAAAGCTAATATCGCTGGCTTCATCAAAGGCTACAGCCTCATCTTTGATGCGAGAACCATAGCTAGAGTACTCATGTCCTTCAACTAACAAATGCAAATCTGCATATTTTTTATGATGCTCAAAGCGATCATTTTCTTCTTGGTTAAGAACATTTTCTTGCACAACTAGAAAGACCTTATCTCCATCAATCTCATATTTACCTAATTCAAAAGTATCTTTACGATGCTCATAGAGATAATCAATGGCCTTGTCCAAATTTGGGTGAATTCCCTTGTAAAAGCTAATGTTTTTTAAATCATCAAAAATCATAGTAATTTCCTTTACCTGATTGTTACCTTCAGACATACGATGTCTAGCCAGTAAGTTTATAAGTGTCTAACAAAACTTCCTGAAGTAAGGAACTCCTCTCCATTTTGTAGACACTTATATATCCTGTATTCTCTTAGTCTATCAACTATACTGCTGCATACTGATAAACAATTTGTACTATATTCAATTTTCGCAGAGTACTATCCTTTGACAGCTCCCATAGTAATCCCTTGAGTGAAGGATTTTTGGAAGACAAGGAAGACTGTTACGATTGGCACAGCTGCAAGGGCAGCACCTGCCATGATCAAACCGTAGTTAGTTGCCATCTCTGCTTGCATAGTCGCAACCCCGAGTGAGATGGTCAAGTTTGACGTGAAGTCAACATTACCAATTGCATGAAGTAGTCATTCCAAGTATTGATGAAGGTGAAGATTGCAAGAGCTGCAAATCCTGGCTTCACAATAGGGAAGGCTACGCTCCAGAAGGTACGAATCTCGCCACATCCATCGATTTTAGCAGATTCCAGCAATTCTGTCGGAATGTTTTCACTGAACTGTTTCATAAGGAAGACCCCGAATGGCCATCCGATTAAAGGCAAGATAACTGCCCAAAGAGTGTCATGGATTCCCATGAAGTTGACGATACGTACCAATGGCACAAGGACAACTTGTTTTGGAAGAGCCATGGCAGCGATAAAGATTGCAAAGAGAATGCGTTGACCATAGAAACGTTTCTTAGCCAATACATAACCTGCTAGTGAAGAGGTTGCACAAACCAAGAACATCGTTACTAAAGAAATGAAGACTGAATTCCACATCCATTGCAAGGCTGGGTTTTGCACCATCAATTGTTGGAAGTTCTCCATAGTTGGAGCTTTAGGGAACCATTGTGGTGGAATCATAATGGTATCTGGTTGTGATTTGAATGCACCTGTCAAAATCCAGTAGAATGGGAAGATAAACAGTACAGTCAACAAGAGCAAAATGATTGTTGAAATAACAGTAAAGGCTGTTAATGGTTTCTTTTGTTGTGTAGGTTGCATAGCTGTCTCCTTTCCTTAGTATTCTACATCGTTTCCGAGGATCTTGAATTGAGCGAAGCTGACAAGGGCAATCATAACTGCCAAGAATACACCAATAGTATTGGCATAGCCATATTCAGTCAATTGGAAGGCTTTTTCGTAAAGGTAGTACATAAGTGTACTTGTTGAGTAGTTTGGACCACCAGATGTCAACAACTGAATCAAGGCGAAACATTGGAATGAGTTGATGGTTGTGATGATTGCGATATAAAGAGTTGTTGGAAGAAGGCTTGGCCATTTAATCTTCCAGAATACTTGGAACTCAGTCGCACCGTCAACACGAGCTGCTTCTACAAGTGAGTTATCAATATTACCCATTGCAGCGATGTAAAGAATGATTGGTTGACCAACTGATGTTGTCAAAAGGATAATCATAATCGCCATCAAAGCCCAGTTTTTATCTCCCAACCAAGAAATGTTTTGGCTGATGATGTGGCTTGACTTAAGCACGAAGTTCAAAATACCTGATAGTGGATCGTAGATCCATTTCCATACTACTGTTACGGCAACACTACCTGTTACTACAGGAAGGAAGAAGACGAAACGGTAGAAAGATCTAGCAACGGCATTTTGTTGGTAAGTTTGTGATGCTACAAAGAGCGAGAAGAGTACAACGACTGGTACAGACCCGATAACCAAGATTACGGTATTAATCAAAGATTTTGTAAAGACAGGGTCTTTAAACATACGAATGTAGTTGTCCAAGCCCACAAACTCAAAGCTAGTCATCGAATAGTTGAAGAAACTAGTGATGAAGCCCATGATCATTGGAGCTAAAACGAAGACGGTAAAGAAGATTAATACTGGTGCTAGGAATGCGTAGGAAATAATAGTTTCCCGCATGCGAATTTTATTGATTTTCACAGTCGGCACCTCACTTTCACATAGTTTTGTTTTTTTGACTGTTATCTGACCCTGATCTAAAATCAAAATGAAATTTTTCTAAGATTCGTCAATGTAAAAACTTCATTTTAATTTTGACCTGTCAGTTGCTTCTATTTCAAACAAAAGTCCCCCTTTTCATACACAGATATGCTCAGGGAAAAGGGGGGAACTCAGTTTTTATTTAGGGCTTATTATTTAGCTGCTTTTTTGATTGTTTCATTCGCTTTTTCAGTGAATGCTTTCAATGCTGCAGCAGGTTGTTCGTCACCATTTGATACAGCTTGCAACATTGGGAACCAAAGTGTTCTCATTTCAGCAAATCCGTCGATTGTGTTGTAATATGGTGAGTAGTATTGAGTCCAGCTACCGATTGTTTCCATACGTTTGTCATCATAAAGTTTTCCAAATGAAGTACGAACTGGGAATGCACCTGTACGAACTACGTCTTTAGGACCCCATTCTTTGTCATCTGCGATGAATTGGATGAATTTCTTAGCTGCTGCGACTTTCTTTTCGTCTTTGTTGTTAAATACTGCAAATCCGTTTACAAGGTATTCAAGAGCTGGTTTACCTGAATCAGATGGGAATGGTACTTCAACCACTTCAACTTTACTTGCTTCCAAGAGCTTAGCTTGGATACCATTTTGAGCTGGTGCCCAAAGGATTGTGTAAGAAGTTTGACCGTTCGCAAAGTTTTGGATATCTGCTCCACCGTCAAATTGTGAACCATTGTTCAACAAACCGTCTTTGATCCAGCTAGATGCTTTTTCAAGACCTTTAACGAATTTAGGATCGTCAGTTGTATACTTAGTTACTTCTTTATCAGTTACAGAACCGCCATAAAGGTTAGCGATGAAGGCACGTGTTCCTTGGTCTCCCCCTTGACCTGAACTGAACAATGAACCTGGTGTATATCCTTTATCTTTAAGCGCTTTCAAAACTTTTTCAAAGTCATCAGTTGTCCAACCTTCTTTTACAAGGTTTGCAACTCCTGCATCTTCCAACATTTTCTTGTTCATAGCCATGTAGAATGGTGCAGAACTGATTGGATACATGTAAGCTTTATCACCAGCTTTACTTGCTTGGATGATATTTTCGTTGTTGACATCTTTCACAAATTCATCTGTAAAGAGGTCGTTCAACTCAGCCAATTTACCATTTTTACCGTATTGGATGATACGTCCTGGTGCGTCAAAGAGAACGTCTGGCGCAGTTCCTGCTTCGATTGCTGTTGTGATTTTTTCTGGACCAGATTTGAAGTCGATTGTTTCTAGTTTAACTTTAACATCTGGATTTGCTTTTTCAAAAGCTTCGATGATAGATTTTTCATAAGTTCCTACACCATCGCCAGTTTTTTCTTGAGTAAAGACTGGGAATGCCCACCAAGTGATTTCAGTTTTTCCACTGTCACTACCAGAGCTAGCAGCATCTTTGTTTGCATCTGATTTGCCACAAGCAGCAAGAGATAGAACCGCAGCACCCGCAAGTACTGTACAAGCTAGTTTTTTAAATTTCATTTGTATTCTCCTAAATGATGATAAGCGTATCCGAATCGGATAATGAGTAATGTCGGCTTTGTATACGTTTTCATTCTTTCCTACTAATCAACCACTCTCCTCGTTTTTTATATTGTGTTATTTAAGACCCGCAACAAATCGTTCCGTAATCTCTTTTGGTCTAGTAATAGCGCCACCAACTACGATACCTCGCACTCCGTAACCTAGGATTTGCTTAGCTTGTTCTGGTGTGTGAATTTTTCCTTCAGCGATGACGTCCACCCCTGCATCACAGAGTTTCTTGATGAGTTCAAAGTCTGGACCATCCACTTTTGGACTGTAAGAAGTGTAACCTGATAAGGTTGTTCCGACAAAGTCAATTCCCGCTTCAACTGCTGTTAGACCTTCCTCAAAGGTACTTGTATCAGCCATCAAGAGTTGATTTGGATATTTTTCTTTGATCTGACGGATAAATTCTTGGATTTCTAAGCCATCATGACGTTCACGCTTGGTACAGTCAAGAGCAATGACTTCGATGTCAAGAGCTGCTAGTTCATCTACCTCTCTCATAGTCGCTGTGATGAATGGTTCTTGTGGTGGATAATCACGTTTAATAATTCCGATAATCGGAAGTTTAGTGACCTCTTTAATCTCCTTAATATCTCGAACACTGTTTGCTCGGATACCGACTGCACCACCTTGTTCAGCTGCTTTTACCAACAAGGGGATTACTCCTCCCGCTTCTGTGTAGAGCGGTTCATGAGGAAGTGCCTGACAAGAAACGATGATTCCATCTTTGATTTGTTCAATCAAGGCTTCTTTACTAATTTGTGGCATCTACTTTCCTCCTTTTCTTTTCCTTTGTGTTTATGTGACTATTATAGCTTATTATTAAAGCGCTTTCAATAACTTGTGCTAGAATAGATTGGAGTTTCAAAACAATTTTATGCAACAGTTTCTTCTGAAAGTAGTTTCAGGAACCTAAAATTTTTCCCAACACCTCTTATACTGGACTAAAATCAAAAAACATCTTATAATAGTAGTTATGAAACTTACAAACGAAGAAACACAAAAAATTGAACAACTCCTAAGAGATTCATCGTACGCCAAATATCACAAACGTCTACAGATTATTTATTTTCGCTCAAAAGGAAAGAGTTATAAGGAAATCATGGATCTGCTAGATTGTAATAAAACAACTGTTTGGAGGAATTTGAAAAAATATAAGGAGTTTGGTTTAGAAGCTCTTCTTCAAGAAACCCGTGGTGGACGTCATCGAGAATATATGACTTACGAAGAGGAACAAGCATTCCTAAAACGTCATATAGAAGCTGCTCAGGCTGGGGAATTTGTAACTGTCAATCAGTTATTTGAAGCCTATCAAAAAGAGATTGGTCGCACTTCCACACGTGATGGTTTCTATTATCTCCTGAAACGCCATGGTTGGCGAACGGTCACTCCTCGACCTGAACATCCCAAGAAGGCAGACGCTCAGACAATTGAGACGTCTAAAAATAAAATCTACATTCGAGACCTTAAGTAAGCGCTTTAAAGAGGAGGGGACTTATAACAAAGTACGATTGATGTACCAAGATGAAGCTGGTTTCGGGAGGATCAGTAAGATGAGTTCTTGTTGGGCTCCTCAAGGAATTCGACCTAGCATTCCGAGTCATTATATGAGAGAATATCGCTATTGTTATGGGGCGGTAGATGCTCAGACAGGAGATTCCTTCTTCCTCATTGCTGGAGGATGCAATACTGAGTGGACGAATGAATTTCTACGGCAAGTCTCACAAGCTTATCCAGATGACTATATTTTACTTGTTATGGATAATGCTATATGGCATAAATCAAGTACCTTATAGATTCCAAGTAATATTGAATTGGCTTTTATCCCACCTTATACACCAGAAATGAATCCTATTGAACAAGTCTGGAAAGAAATTCGAAAACGAGGTTTTAAAAATAAGGCTTTCCAAACATTGGAAGCCGTCATTGATAAGCTTCAAGAAGTTATTCTAGGACTGGAAAAAAGCGTTTTAAAGTCTACTGTCAGCAGACAATGGACAAGGTTGCTTTTTGAAAATAATTGAGTATTAAATCTTGAAACCAGCCCTTTTTTCTCGCAAACACGAAAGAAAAAGGCCGTAACTAATTTTCGTTACGACCCTTTCTAACTAAGATCTAGTTTCACTAAGGAAACCTTCACTTTTAACGATTTGACTAATCTTCTTTTCTCTTCCCCAAAGCAAACATACCAAGGAGCATCCCCACAACCCCTACAGAAGCAAGGGCAGAGGCGTCTTCATTTCCTGTCTTAGGAAGAACATCTTGACGAACTGCTGGTGCTGATGGTGCTTGATAGGTCTTATCTTGTGACATAGCCTGAGATACAATAGACTGTTGACCTTTGTGATCTGGATCTTTGTGACCTGGATCTTTATGGCCTGCTCCTTCTGAACCTTTGGTACCAGCTGTAAATCCTGGGTTTTCTGTCGGTGCGACGTCATTCTTCACACTGCCCGTGAATGCTGGGACTTCATGAACAGCTGGTTCTAGACCATTGACACCACCTGTGAATTCTGGGACTTCATGCACAGCCGCTTCACTACCATTGACTCCACCTGTGAATTCTGGGACTTCATGCACAGCTGCTTCTACACCGTTGACTCCACCTGTAAATTCTGGAAGTTCTGCTATCGGTGCTGCTTCTTCGCCTACTGTACCAATAGCTTCAGTATACTCTGGGAGCTCCGTTACAGCAGCTTCTTCGCCATTCACCCCACCTTCGAATTCTGGTACTTCATGTACAGCAGCTTCTACACCATTAACACCACCTGTAAATTCTGGGACTTCGTTAACAGCAGCTTCACTACCGTTGACAGCTCCAGGAATGCCTGCTCCTTCAAGGCTCACTGGAAGATTGTGCATACTCTCGATTGTTCCATAAGCAAGTCCAGTTATCTCCTGACCAAGATCTGACTTGTCTATTGTAAATAGCAAAGTCTTCGTATCGTACTGGGTCATGAAGTTTACTTTTTTACCATTTGCCAACTGAAGTGTTGGGATTTTGTTGACCAAAACTTCTGAATCAAACTCTACTGCAAGAATTCCCGGCCATTTTTCAATAACATTTTTAACTTTGGCTTCTTTAGGAGAAATTCTTTCCTTCGTTAAGAAATCCCAGTTGAATTTCTTGAAGGATAGAGTATAAGGATTGCCACCAGCTTCATGATGTTCATACAAGAGACCAAATTCTTTTGGTCCGATCTGTTGAAGTGAGTTATAGGCATATTCCCCTTCTTGAATCAAATGATGATGCAGCCAAGTCAACTCGCCATCTTCTTCTACGCGAGCCACTCGAATGTAACCATTCTTACGACCCGGGCCATTGGCATTTGCTAGAAGGATATACTCCTTACCATCTTGAACCGTATGAGTCGCTGCCATTTGAACATAGACATCTGGTACATCATAGCGTGCTACATAGTTGTCCCATGTAATACCACCATCATTACTTGTCGCAACTTGCAAATCACCAGTCAAACCACGCATAAAGAGTTTCAACTGACCATTGTTCAGCTGAACAACAGAAGATTCCGTATTTTGAGCGTAGTAATTGTTCATGTTACTTGAATCAACTACTGTACCATCATAAAGTGTACGGTTATCATTGACACCGCCACCCATATGCCAAGTCTTACCATGATCATCTGAGTAGATGATACGAGATGATTGAGATCCATTGAGGTGGTTTGTTCTATTCGTCGTATAGACAGGAACGACAATACGACCTTTATGAGGTCCATTCTGGAGGGTAATGCCCACTCCAGGTCCCACACCTAAGAATTTCATCCAATCAGCTTTGACCATTGGGGTAATATCTTGTGGTGCAGACCAAGTCTTACCGTCATCATCACTGTAAGACATCCATAGGTAGCTGTCTTTAGCAATTCTAAATGGAGAAGTTTTATTGCTTGTAAAATAGATATTTCCTAGCAGTTGCTCACCCTGATAAAGATCACCTTTATCACTATAAGCCGGCTTGACTGGATTTACAACAACACGGTAATCCGTTGCCTGACCATCTGGTGTGTAGACAACACCATTTTCACGAATGGTATAGGCTCCATTTTCTCCTTCACGATAGAGAATTTGGTAGGTTTTCCCATCAATTTCTTTATAAGCTTCCTCTTTTTCAGCTGACATCCCAAAGATACCTTTTCCTTCTGGGAACATATCATAGACTGAAAAGATGCGTTTGGTTTCAGTATCTTGGGCTAAAACCATATCGATATTTACTGGTGAACCAACAGATGGATCAGTAGCTTTTGGATTGTCGCGTAGATTCGTAAGTGTGATACGATCGCCCCATGTTTGACCCTGATCTTCACTTCGTTTGACGACCATACCGATATCGCCCCAGTCATAGTGGTGCAAACGACGTTCATCAGCTCCAGCAATCAAAGTTCCCTTGTCAGTCTTAAGGAGGGCTGGAATACGATAGCTATTAATACCATCTGGATTTGACTGCCCATTTTTACCCGCTTCAAAAACATCCTTTTTATCTGTTATCTCAGCTCCTTCTGGAAGCTTTTTCTCTAATTCGGATCTTTCAAATAGGTAGCTACGATTTTGAACTTCTTCTGGACTCAAGGCACGATCGTAAACAGTTAGATTACGAACTTGTAAACCTGCCCCCCAAACCATACTTCCTGCACGATTTGTGGTACCAATTTGCATATGATTCACATCAGGCATATCTTTGATAAAGCGTCCCGATTTCTTACTTGTTCGTGACAAGACTCCGTTTACATAGAGACGAACTTGCCCATCTGGAGAATCTGCACTTGGTCTTTCAACTGTAAAGGTTACTGAGTTCCACTGACCTGGTTTGACAGTTAATGGTGCGTCTGTGTATCTATCATAAAATTGGTCGCCGTTTTGATCGCGGCCCTCAATCAAGGCAACGTTGTTGTAAACAGCCATGGTGAAATATTCATTTCGAACCTTATCACTTGAGACTGAGAAAAGGTTGTAAAATGCTGGTGCAGAAGCATCTGGTTTGAACTCCATATGAATGGTCGCATTTTGAAGTTGTTTCAGTTTTTCCAATTGCTCTGTCAGATCAATTCTATTGCTATTTGCAGCATTAGTCTCTACATCTTCCTTTTCAAGAACAGTATTGACATTTTCCAACTCTCTAGCATAGTAATCACGTGGAAGCGCAGCTGGATCTTTTTCGGTTTCTCTAGTTGCTTCTGCCGTTTCTGCTGTTGCAGTTGTTGCAGTTGTCTCTGTTCCAGTATGTGCTTCTGTAGATGCATGTGTGACTGTATCTACCCCATTAGACTCTGTCGCACTCTTTTCAGTATCTACTGCTTTTTCTGCCTGATCCTTCTCTACTCCTAGTTCTGTCGTTTCCTTATTGGTAGTTGTTGCTTCTTGTGCCAATACTGGCGATGCACCAAAAACAACTGCTCCAATCACTACTGAAGCGGCTCCTACTGTAAATTTGCGAATTCCGTATCGTTGTTTTCTCTCCAACTGATTATGCTTCATCTTTCTTCCTTTCATTTTTAAAAATAAAGCGCTTTCTTTTTTGCTTAAAATTTTTAGCCATCTGACTAAATGACAAAAATTACTTTTTCACGAATGGTTACACTCGCTCTTTCAAAATTTCTCTCACTTAACGATCAACAATCTATCATCATCCCATCGTTAACTAGAGTCTCCCACTCCTTTCAAATTTTATCTTACTCTCATTATATAATAAATCCTCCCCTTTTAAGAGAGATTGAGACAGAACAGATTATACTTTCAGTTTTTAAAATATAAACTCAGACATTTGAAACTACTTTCAGGCGTTTTGGATTTTTCTAACATAAAATTGCTTCATTTGGTCTAATCGTATTTTTAATGAACTTTGTCCCCATCTCGATCATTCTCTATCAATCATTTAGTGCCACTTTATTCAAATCAAAAGAGCCGTAACCAGTCTGGCTCTATAATATTTGTAGTGGGTAAATCCCCTATAGATATTATGGAGCCTATTTTGTTGTAGAAAAAAAGTCCCATATAATCTATAATGAAAAGCGACCAAACCATCATTAGAAAGAATCATATGGAACAATTACATTTTATCACAAAACTACTCGATATTAAAGACCCTAATATCCAGATTCTAGATGTCATCAATTGGGATACACACAAGGAAATCGTCGCTAAACTGGACTATGACGCCCCGTCTTGCCCTGAGTGCGGATATCAAATGAAGAAATATGATTTTCAAAAACCGTCGAAAATTCCTTACCTCGAAACGACTGGTATCCCTACCAGAATTCTTCTTAAAAAGCGTCGATTCAAGTGCTATCATTGCTCGAAAATAACGGTCGCTGAGACTTCTATCGTCAAGAAAAATCACCAAATTCCTCGTATTATCAACCAAAAGATTGCTCAAAAGTTGATTGAAAAGACTTCTATGACTGATATTGCCCATCAGCTATCCATTTCAACTTCAACTGTCATTCATAAGCTCAATGACTTTCACTTTAAGCATGATTTTTCTCGTCTTCCAGAGATTATGTCTTGGGATGTTGAAACAGTCAGGGAAGTAACTGTTTCAATCGGGAGATGAAGATGAGTTTTATCGCACAAGATTTTGACAAGCTAAATATCATCACTGTTCTTGAGGGGAGAACACAAGCCGTCATCCGAAATCACTTTCTTAAATATGATAGAGCGGTTCGATGTCGAGTGAAAATCATTACTATGGATATGTTTAGTCCTTATTATGACTTGGCTAAACAGCTTCGCTTTCGAATTTCTAGGCTCAGGCTGAAACAGTTCACTGGACTGTTTCACTTCCAAATGCAAAAATTGTATAGCGGATTGAAATAATATAGTCACTTAGTTTATAAAATACATGTTATAATAAAGCTATGGCATATAGTACAGATTTTAAACAACGAGCATTAAATTACATCAAAGAGGGACACAGCCATGTCGAGGCATCCAAAGTTTTTGACGTTGGCGTCAGAACTCTTTTCACATGGGAAAAGAAATTACGTGAACAAGGGCACTTAGAGCGGAAAAAGAGAGTCGCCAAAAGCCGAAAGATTCCTTTGGAGGAGTTGAAGGCCTTTGTAGAGGCTCATCCAGATGCTTTTTTACGGGAAATTGCGGCACATTTTGATTGTGCTGTTCCTTCAGTATGGGCAGCTTTAAAGCAGATCAATGTCACTTTAAAAAAAGACGACTAGCTTTAAGGAACAAGAGCCAGAGAAAGTCGCTGAATTTCTTGATATTTTGGATAATCTAAAAAGATTTACCAGTCGTATATATTGACGAAACAGGAATCGACCGCTACCTCTATCGTTCTCATGCACGGGCTCCTAGAGGAGAGAAAGTCTATGAAAAGATTAATGGACGGCGTTTTGAGCGGACTTCAATTGTTGCAGGACAAGTAGATGGAGAGTTTATAGCTCCTATGATTTACAAGGAAAGCATGACGAGCGACTTCTTTGTTAAGTGGTTCAAAACGCAACTCCTGCCTGCTTTGAAGACACCTCATGTCATTGTCATGGACAATGCTAGTTTTCATCCCAAGAAGATTTTGGATGAACTTTGCGTCAAAGATAAACACTTTTTCTTACCTCTACCACCTTATTCACCAGATTTGAATCCCATTGAGCAAGCTTGGGCTGTCTTGAAAAAGAAAGTGACAGATTTATTAAGGGAAGTCCCAAATATCTTTGAATGTTTAGAGTGCTCTTTTAAAACTAAATGACTATATATGAACAAAGAGATTATGGAAGTCAAATTAATTTCTAAAAACGCTTTAGAATCCTTTACGTACTATTCTAGATTCAATCCATTGTACTTGATCGTTTTCACATTGTCCAACATCTAAGCCGTGCTATGAGTCGTGTGCGTGTCCAAGTTATGAATCAATTTGAACGAAAATCTCATGAATACAAGGCTATCAAACGCTACTGGAAGCTCATCCAACAGGATAGCCGTAAACTGAGTGATAAACGTTTTTATCGCCCTAATTTTCGCATGCACTTAACAAATAAAGAAATTCTAGACAAGCTTTTGAGCTATTCAGAAGACTTGAAACACCACTACAATCTCTATCAGCTATTACTTTTTCACTTTCAGAATAAGAAACCAGAGAAATTTTTCGGACTCATTGAGGACAATCTGAAGCAGGTTCATCCTTTTTTTCAGACTGTCTTTAAAACTTTTTTCAAGGATAAAGACAAGATTATCAACGCCCTTCAATTACCCTATTCTAATGAAAAATTGGAAGCCACGAATAATCTCATCAAACTTATCAAACGAAATGCCTTTGGTTTTAGGAACTTTGAAAACTTTAAAAAACGAATTTTTAACGCTCTGAATATAAAAATGAAGAGGACATCAATTGTCCTCTCCAGATCTTATACTCAATGAAAATCAAAGAGCAAACTAGGAAGCTAGCCGCAGGCTGTACTTGAGTACGGCAAGGTGAAGCTGACATAGTTTGAAGTTGATTTTCGAAGAGTATTAGCTTTTATTCAACCCACTACAGTTGACAATGAGCCCGAAAAAGAAGCCACAAAGTGACTTCTTTTAAAGTGATGGTAAATTATTCTTCACCTTTGTTTTTCTTAATGATTTCTTCTTGTACTGACTTAGGTACATCTTCGTAGTGGTCGAATACCATCATGAATGTACCACGTCCTTGTGATGCAGAACGAAGAACTGTTGCGTAACCGAACATTTCAGCAAGTGGAACGTAAGCACGAACGATTTGGCTATTACCGTGTGCTTCCATACCATCTACACGTCCACGACGAGCAGTTACGTGACCCATAACATCACCAAGGTTTTCTTCTGGAACAGTGATCGTTACAAGCATCATTGGCTCAAGGATAGCTGGTTGTGCAGTCTTAGCAGCTTCTTTAAGTGCAAGAGATGCAGCAATCTTGAAGGCAGTTTCAGATGAGTCGACATCGTGGTATGAACCATCGTAAAGCTTAGCTTTAACGTCAACCATTGGGTAACCAGCAAGAACACCGTTAGCCATAGATTCTACCAAACCTTTTTCAACCGCTGGGATAAATTCACGAGGAACCACACCACCGACGATTGCGTTTTCGAATTCGAATCCTTTACCTTCTTCGTTTGGAGTAAATTCAATCCATACATCACCGAATTGACCTTTACCACCAGACTGACGTTTGAAGAATCCACGTGCTTGAGTAGAAGCGCGGAATGTTTCACGGTAAGATACTTGAGGAGCACCTACGTTAGCTTCAACTTTGAACTCACGACGCATACGGTCAACAAGGACGTCAAGGTGAAGTTCACCCATACCAGAGATAACTGTTTCACCAGTTTCAACGTTTGTTTCAACGCGGAATGTTGGATCTTCTTCAGCCAATTTTTGAAGGGCAATACCCATCTTATCTTGGTCAGCTTTAGATTTTGGCTCAACCATCAATTGGATAACTGGTTCTGGAACGTTGATTGACTCAAGGATGATTTTCGCTTTTTCATCTGTCAATGAGTCACCAGTTGTAGTATCTTTCAAACCAACGGCAGCAGCGATATCACCTGAGTAAACAGTGTCGATTTCTTGACGGCTGTTAGCGTGCATTTGAAGGATACGTCCGATACGTTCACGTTTACCTTTAGAAGTGTTCAATACGTAAGAACCTGATTGAAGAACACCTGAGTATACACGGAAGAATGTCAAACGACCTACAAATGGGTCTGTTGCAATCTTGAAGGCAAGAGCTGCGAATGGCTCTTCGTCAGATGCTGGACGAGTTTCTTCTTCGTCTGTATCTGGGTTGATACCTTTGATCGCTGGGATATCAAGTGGGCTTGGAAGGTAGTCGATAACCGCATCAAGCATCAATTGAACACCTTTGTTCTTGAAGGCAGAACCACACAATACTGGGAAGAATTCAACGTTGATAGTTGCTTTACGGATCGCAGCTTTCAATTCTTCGTTAGTGATTTCTTCACCTTCGAGGTATTTCATCATCAAGTCTTCATCAGTTTCAGCAACTGCTTCAACCAATTTTTCACGGTATTCTTGAGCTTGGTCAAGGTATTCAGCTGGAATGTCTTCTTCAAGGATATCTGTACCAAGGTCGTTAGTATAGATTTCAGCTTTCATCTTGATCAAGTCGATGATACCGCGGAAGTCATCTTCAGCACCGATTGGCAATTGGATTGGGTGTGCGTTTGCTTGAAGACGGTCGTGAAGTGTGCTTACTGAGTAAAGGAAGTCAGCACCGATTTGTCCATTTTGTTGGCAAATACGATACGTGGAACTCCGTACTCAGTTGCTTGACGCCAAACTGTTTCAGTTTGAGGCTCAACACCTGATTGTGAGTCAAGAACTGTAACCGCACCGTCCAATACACGAAGAGAACGTTGTACTTCGATTGTGAAGTCCACGTGTCCTGGTGTGTCGATGATGTTTACGCGGTGATTGTTCCATTGAGCTGTTGTCGCAGCAGATGTGATAGTGATACCACGTTCTTGCTCTTGCTCCATCCAGTCCATTTGTGACGCACCTTCGTGAGTTTCACCGATTTTGTGGATTTTACCAGTGTAGTAAAGGATACGCTCAGTTGTAGTTGTTTTACCAGCATCGACGTGAGCCATGATACCGATATTACGAGTTTTTTCAAGTGAAAATTCGCGTGCCATGAGGTTTGTTTCTCCTATATTTTTTTATTTCTATTCTATTATAACACGATTTAATAAAAACGGATAGGCAGGACCTACCCGTTCTCAATGTTTATCTTGTTATTGTTGGTTTCAACTTATAGATAAGTTGAGTTGTAGCTAAGAGCTGACCGAGCTAAATTGAACCCGGGCTAAAAGCTCGGAAAATAGATAAGCTTTCCTAGAATCGTTGATTCTTCGTCAAGCTTCCTAATTTACAGTCGCTTTTTTAACGCCCTTAGTATCTTAATCTTACCAACGGAAGTGTGCGAAGGCACGGTTAGCTTCAGCCATACGGTGAGTGTCTTCACGTTTCTTAACTGCTGCACCAGTGTTGTTAGCAGCATCCAAGATTTCTTTTGCAAGACGGTCTTGCATTGTGTGTTCACCACGAAGACGAGCGATTGTTACCAACCAACGAAGTCCAAGTGTTGTACGACGTTCTGGACGAACTTCAACTGGGACTTGGTAGTTAGAACCACCAACACGACGTGCACGTACTTCAAGTACAGGCATGATGTTTTCCATAGCTGTTTCAAATACTTCAAGTGCATCGTTACCAGTAACTTCTTTGATTTGTTCAAAAGCACCGTAAACGATTGAAGCAGCTGTACCACGTTTACCGTCAAGCATAACGCGGTTGATAAGACGAGTAACTAATTGTGAATTGTAAAGCGGATCTGGCAATACTTCACGTTTTGGAGCTCTATTTTTACGACTCATTTCTCTTTATCCCCTTTCCTTATGCTTTTTTCGGACGTTTAGTACCGTATTTAGAACGGCCTTGTTTACGATCGTTAACACCTGCAGTATCAAGTGCACCACGGACGATATGGTAACGTACCCCTGGAAGGTCTTTTACACGTCCACCGCGAAGAAGCACCACGCTGTGCTCTTGCAAGTTGTGTCCGATACCTGGGATGTAGGCAGTAACTTCGATAAGGTTGCTCAAACGTACACGAGCAAATTTACGAAGGGCAGAGTTAGGTTTTTTAGGTGTCATAGTTCCAACACGAGTTGCAACACCACGTTTTTGTGGTGAAGAAACGTTTGTTTGAACTTTTTTATGACTGTTGTAACCAACGTTCAAAGCTGGTGATTTAGATTTTTCTACTTTTGATTTACGCGGTTTGCGAACCAATTGGTTAATTGTAGGCATCTACATTCTCCTGTGTTTTTTTATTTTTGGTGATGATACACTTGGTGACAGCTATCATCTGTGTGTACTTTTGCAACATTTGTCAGCACGTCCCTGTACACTCTTGAGAGACCAAAAGTAAAAAGTACCGTCTGTTATTGTACCACGTTTTTCTACTCTTTGTCAATATATTTCTTCTTATTTTTTGACTTCTTTACTCTAAAAATTCTATGAAAACGATCACCTACCAGATAGACTCTTCAACCGACCACATAGACAAAGCTTCTTGTAATTGCCAAGAAAATGGTGTTTAATAGATTTGTAAGTAAGAGATCTCTACTACAACTTTACAAAGGAGAAAATATGAAAGTCAGACTTGACATTGATCAACAATATGCAGAAGAACAAATCATCATCGAAGCACCATCTTTGTCCCTTAGAGTTCAAAAAGTTCAAGACTATGTTCAATCTCTGGATCAAAAAGAAACTCTTAAAGGAAATTCCAAGACCAGGTCTACTTGATTCAGATTAGTAAGATTCAACGAATATATATTGAAAATCGCAAAGTCTTAGCTGAAACGGATAGCCAAACCTATGCACTTGACATTCGTCTCTACCAAGCAAGTGAAATTCTACCTGCTTCCTTTATCCAAATTTCCCAATCGGAAATTGTCAACATTGATGCGATCAGTCATCTAAAACTAACCTCTAACGGCTTGATTGAAATCTATCTAAAAAACGAAAGTTTTACCTACTCATCTCGCCGTTACCTCAAAACCATTAAGGAGAAATTAGAACTATGAAAAAACAAATTTTCCACGATGCCACAACCGGTATCCTCATCGGTCTCATCCTATCCATTATCTTTTCGTTTATCCACTCACCAAGTAACTACGCACCTCTCAGTCCCAACTCTTTGATCGGTCAATTCATGACCCAACATCAGGTGCATGAATCACTCGTCTTACTTTACTGTCTGCTTATTTGGGCAGCGATTGGAATCCTCTTTAGTTTTGGCAGCCGTCTCTTTGCCCAAGACTGGAGTCTCCTTCGAGCTACTGTCACTCACTTCTTCCTTATGTTGCTAGGTTTTGTCCCTCTAGCAATCCTAGCAGGCTGGTTCCCGCTTCACTGGACTTTCATCCTTCAGCTCATCCCAGAGTTTGCCATCGTCTACCTCATCATCTGGATTGTTCTCTACAAGAGAGAATCCAAAAAGGTTGCACACATCAATCAACTATTGGCTCAAAAACACTAATATACAAGAAACCCACTCACAGGACTGAGTGGGTTTTGACTTATAATTTTTGCTTCCATTCTAACAAAAGATTCATAGCTTGCATCGGTGTCATATTGTACACATCTACTTTAGCTAATTCTGCTAGAATAGGATTTTCTTCCACCGAGTCAAACAGGGAAATTTGTTCAGAGACTGCATTCGTTTTCCTCATTGGAGCAGGACTCTCTGTCCCCTGACTCTCTAATTGAGTTAAAATTGCATCTGCCCTTGCTAGTAAGTCTGCCGGTAGGCCAGCAATCTTAGCTACATGGATACCGTATGATTTATCTGCTGGTCCTGGTTCTATCTTGTGAAGGAAGGTAACCTGGCCATTTTGCTCAAGCGTAGCCACGTGAACATTAACTAGATGTTCAAGACTAGCCTCAAGGCTAGTTAATTCATGGTAGTGTGTCGCAAAGAGGGTCTTGGCACCGATATGCTCATGGATGTACTCGATAATAGACTGGGCTAGAGCCATACCATCATAAGTTGCGGTTCCACGGCCTAGCTCATCAAAAAGGATGAGAGAATGCTCAGTCGCATGAGAAATGGCATTATTAGCTTCCATCATTTCTACCATAAAGGTAGATTGTCCTGAAACCAAGTCATCTGCCGCCCCGATACGGGTAAAAATAGCATCAAAGATTGGCAAGCGAGCACTTTCTGCAGGCACATAAGAACCCAGCTGGGCCATAACTGCTGTCATAGCTAGCTGACGCATATAGGTTGACTTCCCGCTCATATTAGGCCCTGTAATCAGCTGAATGCTAGTATCTTCACCCATTTGGATACTATTGGGAATATAGGTTTGGGCTCCCATGACCTTCTCAACGACAGCGTGACGACCTTTTTGAATGTCAATTCGCGAATCCTGACCAAACTCTGGACGGATCAAGTGCTGATTTTCTGCTACTACCGCTAGTCCTTGTAAGACATCGACAGTAGCGATTCCTTGGGCCAGGGCTTGTAGACGTTGGATATACTTACCAACTTCTTCACGGATACGCATAAAGATTTCATATTCAAGGCTGGCTGACTTCTCACGCGCCTCTAGCATTTCTCCCTCGATACGCGCCAACTCCTCTGTCCCAAAACGCTCAGAGTTTTTCAACGTAGCCTTACGGAAAAAGTGGACTGGTACATTTCCTAGCTGCGAGTTTGTGACATGGAAATAGTAGCCATCCTTTTTATTGTAATCAATCTTGAGCGTACTGATGCCAGAGTTTTCTCTTTCCTTAGCCTCAATTTCAGCAATCCAGCTAGTTCCTTCTCTAAGCACCCGACGATACTTGTCCAAGGTTTCATCAAAGCCCGTCCGAATAATGCCACCTTCTGTAATGACATGAGGAGCCTCTGGGGCAATGGCTGCGCTAATGAGATTTTCCAACTCAGGGATAGGATCTAGTTGTTCAATCAAATAAGCTAGAGCTGGTTGCTCCACTCCTTCTAAAATTGCGCGAATCCGTGGAACACTTCCCAAGGTAGTCGCTAGCTGCAAGAGGTCTTTAGGATTGCTTTTCCCAAAAGAGACTCGACTTGCCAGACGCTCGATATCGTAGACTCCCTTGAGGCTTTCTGTCAAATCACTACGCTCAAAGAAATAATCCAGAAAGACCTGTACAACCTCCTGACGTTCAAGGATACGATCCTTGTCAATCAATGGACGGTGGATCCAAGAACGTAGGAGTCGCATCCCCATGGCAGTCTTGGTTTCATCTAACAACCAGAAAAGACTCCCTTGTTTCTTGCCAGAACGAGCATTTTCTACTAGATCTAAACTAGCCTTGGTCGCATAATCCATCTGCAAAAAATCCTTAATTTCATAGCGAACAACTGGCTTCAAGTGATTGAGTTCTCTCATCTGAGTTCGATGGACATACTGGAGAAGCTTACTGCTGGCAGCCTGTTCAACAGGTGCCAAGCGTGGATCCAGCAGATGTATGTCTTCTAATAATTCTTGCTCATAGGAAAGTACCAAATTCATTTGACGTCTGAGAATCTGTTCTTCCTCTTCAGTTAAGGCATAGCCGATGACGACTTCTCTTGCCTTAAGATTTCGAATTTCACCACAGACCAGGGTAAAATCCAATAAACCTGTCACATAGAAATCACCCGTCACTAGATCCATATAGGCCAAGCCAAATTGCTGACCGTCACGGTCGATAGCCACCAAAAAGTTGTTTTGGCTATCTGGTTTACTACTATCAACGACTGTACCTGGTGTAATCACCTGCACAACCTCACGCTTAACAACCCCTACTGCCTGCTTAGGATCCTCCATCTGCTCAGCAATGGCAACCTTGTAGCCACGCTCAATTAAAACATCGATATACTGTTGTGCTGAGTGATAAGGAACCCCAGCCATGGGAATAGGATTGTCCGCATTCTTATTGCGACTGGTTAGTGAAATTTCTAGTATCTGAGCAGCATTGACTGCATCTTCGTAAAATAACTCATAAAAATCACCCATCCGAAAGAGCAAAAAAGCATCTGGATATTGTTTTTTGATATCCACATACTGTTGCATGCCAGGTGATAATTTTTCTGTCATCATCCATTCTCTCCTTGTTAAAAATAGAGAGTGGGACAGAAATCGGTAATTCGTTAGAATTCGATTTCGTCGTCCCACCTCCGCACAGTTGAGTAGGGCTGTAAAAGCTGATGAAATCAGCGTAGTAGAGCCCACTCAACCACTGCGTCTTGCTCGACAATCCAAAGACAATTGAGAGGCTAGGACTTTTGTCCCAACCTCCTTATCTATCCTTCATCAAATCTAACAAACGATCTTCCATGAGTTTAGCAACATGCTGATCTCGGCAAATCACCAATAGGGTATTGGCACCAGCAACTGTCCCTAAAATCCATTCATCCTTGTTGGCATCGACAACATTGGCTAAAACTGCGGCTTCACCCAATTTAGTGTGCAAAACTAAGGTAAACTCAGCTCTTGCTACACCTTCCAAATGATGGGATAAAAACTCAACCAGGTCAATCTTCTCTGTCTCATTTGCTAGTACGTAGTAGACCTTATCGTTTTTCTTAACCTTGGTCAAACCCAGTTCGCGAAGATCACGCGACAATGTCGTTTGCGTCACAAAAACATTGCGTGCTTCCAACCGATCCTGGATCTCTTTTTGAGTCCCTAATTTTTCCTCAGTGATCATTTGTTTGATTAACTGATGGCGTTCTCTTTTTCTCATAACATCCTCTCGAGTGAATATTTATAACATTTTCAACTATTTAATAAGAACATTATACCAAAAAAACCGAATATTTCAAAAAAATTCTTATCATTCCTCAAAATTGTGATAAAATAGAAGAAAAGTCCAAAGGAGTTTATAATGAATACAAAACAATTGATTGCTAGCGAGTTGGCTAGCGTCATTGACAGCCTGGATCAAGAGGCTATTTTAAATTTACTAGAACAACCCAAAAACTCTGATATGGGAGACATCGCCTTCCCTGCCTTTACTCTAGCAAAAGTTGAGAGAAAAGCTCCACAAATGATTGCAGCAGATATCGCTGAAAAAATCAATAGCCAAGCCTTTGAAAGTCGTCGCTACTGGACCTTATGTTAACTTCTTCCTTGATAAAAATGCCATTTCTGCTCAAGTATTACAAGCTGTTATCACTGAAAAAGAACACTATGCTGACCAAAAATATTGGTAAACAAGAAAAATGTTGTTTTTCGACATGTCTAGTCCCAATATTGCTAAACCATTCTCTATTGGTCACCTGCGCTCAACTGTTATCGGAGATAGCTTGTCACATATTTTCCAAAAAATCGGTTATCAAACGGTCAAGGTCAACCATTTGGGAGACTGGGGTAAACAGTTTGGGATGCTGATCGTTGCCTACAAAAAATGGGGCGACGAAGAAGCTGTAAAAAGCTCATCCGATTGATGAACTTCTAAACTCTACGTTCGCATCAATGCTGAAGCTGAAAATGACCCTAGCTTGGATGAAGAAGCACGCGAATGGTTCCGTAAACTTGAAAATGGAGACGAGGAAGCTCTCGCACTTTGGCAATGGTTCCGTGATGAAAGTTTGGTAGAATTTAACCGCCTTTATAATGAATTGAAGGTTGACTTTGACAGCTATAACGGAGA